>ENA-UPAD01000004-UPAD01000004.1-bioreactor-metagenome-genome-assembly--contig:-NODE-4-length-635436-cov-16.717053_pt1 | contig 635436 bp, 512 predicted proteins | sample MGYA00238179_ERZ772710 | MGnify/ENA primary metagenome ERZ772710 (study PRJEB29004, sample SAMN07631245) | bioreactor metagenome | isolation source: Switchgrass digestor | place: USA: Dartmouth...
CCGCTGGCAGCCTACCATATCCCGGCAGCCCCGGACCCGTTTGCGGAAATCCTGCAATGTCCGCGGAGTCATTGACAGGACGACTCAAGGCTGATATCATTCTACTTGAGAGTGCGCCTATAGCTCAGAGGATCAGAGCGCCGGCCTCCGGAGCCGGGTGCGCAGGTTCGAGTCCTGCTAGGCGCACCATTTTTATGCGGTTTTCCTTGTTTATCCGCGGCTTCGCATCCGCTCCGACGATCCGCTGCGAGCTCTAGCGCGCGGGTTCCCCGCGCGACTCAGTTCAGTGTCGTCCCACCTCCCCATCTCCCACATCACGCACCAGGCGCTGCCAAGCTCTCTCCATGCAACGCCCTGGAGCCGACCTGCTGTCTTTCGTGCGACGTACGTGCGTGAAGGCGGAACACGTCCTCCGCAGCCGCCACTAGGTCGTCACGACGGACTTCCCCCTCTCCCGCTTGGCTTTCGACGGTCTCTGTCTCCTCTGGACGCCGAAAGGATAATCGCAAAAGATAGAGAATCATCAATATTATGTTCCGAGCCGGCGAAAGGGGGTAGCGGCACGCCATGGAGCGCACGATAAAGGTCATGGCGGCAGAGAACAATCGGGACATGTGTGAGATCCTCGAGGCTCTTGTCCGCGGCGAGCCGGGCCTTGAATGGGCTGGGTCCGCGGAGGACGGTTTACAGGCGCTCGACATGATCGTGCAGGTCAAACCCGACGTCGTTCTCCTCGATATCATAATGCCTTATCTTGACGGGCTGGAAGTGTTGGAGCGCCTCTCCGAGATGGACCTGCCGAAGAAGCCCGGCATCATCGTTATCACAGCGTTCGAGGAGGAGAGCATGGTAAAGAGGAGCGCGAGGCTCGGCGCAGACTACTACCTTCTGAAGCCCTTCGACGGCGCCTGCCTCCTCAATCGAATACGCCAGGTGGCAGGGGCCGACAGAACCCTGCCTGTGAGAGCCCGGAGCATCCCCGTCGACAGTGCCTGCAGAAGCGCCTCCGACCAAGTAGCAAGAGTGCTTTTCAGAATGGGCGCGCCGACTTATTTCAAGGGGTACCAGTATCTAAAGGAAGCAATCGAGATGGTTCGACGAGACCCAAGCTTGCTCGCAGTCGTCACCAAAGCCCTCTACCCGAAAATAGCCGAGAAACATGCAACCACCCCCCTCATCGTGGAAGCCGCCATCAGGTACACCATACAGAAGACATGGAAGCACGGGAATACAGAGTATCTCAAGAGGGTCTTCGGCCAGTGCGAGGCCTTTCGGGATGGTAAGGCCCCTACGAACTCCTTCTTCATAGCCCGGGTCGCTGAAGAGCTGAGGCTCGGGATGCTAGAGGGGGCCTGAACGCGTTCACCGAGAGACGCGCACGTCGCCTGTGGGCAACAGGCCGAGCCGCGCCGCAAAGAATCTCGCGAGGACTCTCGGAGACTTCAGAAGGCTCGCCGCGAACAGGCGCCGGTAGGAGCCTGGCTCGAACAGAATGTCTGCGAGGAGGAACGCGAGATCGGGGTTGGCCTCCACCATGCGGAACGGCACGCCGTCTTTGACCCCAAGCACTGCCGCGAGGAGCATCGAGAGATGGAACTCCCTCGAGAACTCGGCGCGGCATCTTCGAGTGTACAGGGCTGCCGCGTCCGAGGAGCGGCCGTAGCGTAGTGCGTCCGCGACGGTTTCCGCGGCCATCTTGCCGCTCCGGATGGCGCTGTATATTCCCTCGCCGGAGAAGGGGTCCACGAAGCCTGCGGCATCGCCCGCCAGGAAGACCATTCCCCGGGCGACAGGCCGCCTGAGGCCTCCCGTGGGCAGGAGATGCCCCTTCGCCTTCGGGCACGGGATGCCCAGCTGATGGGCCCCTGCCACGCGGCTGAAATGATCCGCGAACGCGCTGGGGAGCCTGGGCGCGTCAATGGCGGTCGCGCCCACTCCCACGTGCAGCCCGTTCTTTCGGTGGAAAGCCCAACCAAACGCCGCCCTCAGGGGCGGAACGAGGTAAAGCTCGATGAGGTCCGTGTCGGCCGTCTCCCCCTTCGGGGAGCCGGGCGAGAGATCGACTTCAGCGCAGACTGATGCCCCCAGTTCCCACCTGGACCAGCGGCCCCTCACCCCCGCCAGCCTGGCGGTTCGTCCGCACGCGCCATCGGCGCCGATGACCGCCCTTGCCTCGAACCGGCCCCGCTCCGTGGTAACCACGTAACGTTCACGCCGAGAGCCCGTCTCCACCAAGAGCCCAACGAGCGGCGCCTGGTCCAGGAACTCCGCGCCCGCCTCCGCGGCCTTCGAGGCAAGAAAGCTGTCGAACGTCGCGCGTCGCACCGTTACCCCAAGCCGCCTGGAATCCCTTGCCGAGACCGACCCACCCCTGGACGAGATGAGCTTTATGCCCATTATGTCATGTTCGACGACGGCATCTGGCAACTCGAATCCTAGCTCTCTAATGGCCTTTGCCGTCACACCGCCGGCGCACGCCTTGTTTCTCGGAAACTTGGCCTTGTCGATGAGCAGAACCGAGAGGCCCCGTTCAGCTGCCACCCGCGCGGCGGTCGAGCCGGCCGGTCCCGCTCCAACCACCACTACATCATAGCTGCGCATCATACAGTCTCGATGCCTTGAGGCCCCACTCTCTTTATCTTCTCTTCCTCACCCGTGTCCGCGTTCACATACACAAGGTAGGTCTGGTCGTCCAGCGTCCCGCGAAACTCGTACACGAGCGTCTCCTTATAGAAATCGTCCATGATCACGGCAAGGCGTGAAGCCGTAACGTCCAGCCTCGGGTTCAGCGCGGCCCTCGCCTGGGACTCAGTGACACCGGGCGGTGCTATCCGCCTCACTTTGTGGAAGACCTGGTAGTTTGTGCCCTCGAAACCGTCTACCCTTCCCGTGTCGAGGGCGACCCTAACAACGACCTGGTCCGGATACATGAGCACGCCGTCCTGCTCGCAGGCAAAGCCTATCACCGCGACTCCCTCGTGTACCTGCCTCGAGATCTGTCGCATGTTCTCGAAACCCCTGGAAGCGAGGAAGTCGGCCGCGATGGCCTCCGCCATGGCCGGGGCGACCGTGGCCGCGCCGATCGGCGTCTCATCCATCATCCACAGCACGCGCCCCCCTTTGACGGACACATCCACCCACACGGCACCGCGTCCGCCGCCCGCCGGAATCTGGATCCTGTATGCTTCCGGGTCCGATGGCACCCTCCCGACGACCCCGGCCCGCCTGCCCGCGACAACCGACGGTCCCACAAAGCTCACGGCCACGCGCACGGCCTCATCGGTGCCGATCGCGGCGCCAGGCACTTGCGGCAGCTTCCTCTCCGGGGGCGGCAGCACTCCTTCAAGGTCCGGGGACGGGAACCGCGTCATTCCATCCTCAAGCATTTTGAAACCCTTGGTAACTTGGTTCGACGGTGTGCTCTCCGGCGCGCGTTCGGGCCGGGTGGCTGCAGCAGCCACCGTGTCACGTTGGAACTCTGTCCACCGCAAGGCGCCTGTGGCGAAGTCTTCTCCCATCTTCGCGAGCTCTTCGGCGGCAAACTTGGCTTGCCTGCGGAAATCCCGTAGCACATTCCACTCTCGATCCGTGATGGTCGCGCCGGAGGCTCCCTTCTGTGACAGAGTGTAGGTAAACGCGGCAACCCGGCCGATGAAGTCCTCGGTAGCGGAAAGCGGCACCGTAGCGATGGGAAGCTGGCCTATGGCAGACCTCGCCGACTCCGAATGCCTCCAGGCGTCAGCGAATGCCTTGGCAGTCTGGTTCGTCGAACCGGCGGCGAGAGCCTTGGCGAGCTCCTGCTCGAGGCCGTCGAGGTGATAAACCACTTCCTGAAATGCCCGCTGATACTGGTTCTCCGTTCTCAGCTCGATCTCGCGTCGCAGCCTGTGCTCGCGAAGGGTCACGAGGCCCAGGAGGATCACGACAACGACCCCGCCGAGGCGCAACCAGTCGCGTCTCATGCCATCCACCTCATCTCACGTCACGTGTGATCTGGTCACCTATAGAAGACGTGGCTCCCGATCTGGACCAGGAAACGCCTGGTTGTAATCCACCAGTTGGTCGCCTTGGCCGGATTGTAGTAGTAAAGCGCTCCTCCCGTGGGGTCCCACCCTGCGAGTGCATCCTGAGCGGCGCGGATCGCGGACGCTGTCGGTGGCAACCAGATAGTCCCCTGGGACACAGCGGTGAACGCGTCGGGCTCGAAGATGACCCCCGGGATGGTCTTTGGGAAATGAGGGTGTTCCACGCGGTTGAGAATGACCGCGCCCACCGCCACCTGCCCCACGTACGGCTCGCCCTTCGCCTCAGCCGAGATCACGCGGGCCATGAGATCGAAGTTATAGTCGTACGCCTGGCCAGGCGCCGCGAGCTCCCACGACGTCGGAGCCACAGCCGTGGTTGGAGCCGCCGAAGAGCGGGCGTCGACGTCAGCCCTTGCCGGCCACGTCTCGGCAGCGGGCGCGCGCCCCCCGAGACGAACGTACCACACAACAGCTACGAGAGCCACGAGGACGAGAAGCGCGATGCATATTCTTCCAGCCTTGTACACTTGCCACCACTTCCCGCGGCCGCCAAAGGTCCGGGATTATTATTCCGCGCGACGAAGTCGATATGCGCCGAGGCAGCGTGCAGCCGCCTGGCCCGACGACCACCGACTTGACCACCTCGCCCCATGGTATGTTGACGACGGTCGGCAGGGAGCGCCGGGGCGGCGTGCGGTTGCGCCCGGCGCCGCTTTCATTAGCCTGGATGCGCAATATGCATATAATTGCGAACAGATGACGCCTTTCATGCCCTTTAGCGGTGCAGTGCCTGTGTACGCTGTTTGCGGTGCGCGAAAAAGAGACCGATAATGAGGGTGACAGTAATGATTACTAGTTAGTAAATAGTATTACCTAGCAGTTGTCACAGGTTCGGTTTTCCATTGGCTTTGTCTTTTCCCGTGCCGACGAAGCTCTTCCGCGTCAGGCGTGGGCGTGAGGACGGCACGGCATCGCTCGCGTCTCGAGGGCGGGAAGGCGACGCTTCTGGAAGACACCCCCTGCCGACCAAGCAGGGTAATGAGTCTGGTGGTGAGCGCGACATGAGAGATGTAACCAGACGATCGATCGCGGATGAGCTCCGCGGGGCGGGGATAAGACCTACACCCCAAAGAGTTGCTGTATACGAAATGCTCAAAGGCACCACAAGTCACCCAAGCGTGGACGCGGTGTACGAGGCACTCAAGCCCGCCTTTCCGACGCTGAGTCTCAATACTGTCTACTGCACGCTCCAGGCCCTGGTCTCCGCGGGGCTCGTCCGGAGACTTGCCATGCGTGAGAACGTGTTTCGCTACGACGCCAACGCCTTGCCGCACGCGCATTTCGTGTGCACGATATGCGGGCGCGTGGAGGACACGCCGCGGGAGGTGGACGAGGACCTCGCAGAGCTCGAGCCCCGTCTTGAGGCGAAGATCCCACGTCTTGTCGTCGACCACGACCACTACTTTTACGGGTACTGCAAGGATTGCGAGGCGCGTTTTGGCCAGATGGACGCTGCCGACTCGCGCCGGCGCCCCGGCCTCGAGGAGAGGACGGGAAAACCAACGAAAGGAGAGGAATAGAATGGCAGAGCTTGTGTGTGAAGTCAAGCTGGGGGTAACGAGAGGGACCGAGCTTGAGGAAGCGGTGAACATGAACCTCAGAGGCGAGTCAAGTGAGGTGGGCGTGTACCTGGCCATGGCCCGGCAGGCCGAGCGCGAGGGATACCCCGAGGTCGCGGCGGCACTCGTCAGGATAGCCATGGAGGAGGCCTGGCACGCAGCCCATTTCGCGGAGCTCAACGGCGTCATATCCGCCAGCACCAAGGAAAACCTGGAGAGGATGCTCAAGGGCGAGCAGGCAGCGAACAAAGGCAAGAGAGAATCTGCCGTGAAGGCAAAGGAGCTCGGCATCGACCCCGCCCACGACTTCTTCGACGAATCCTCCCGTGACGAGGCCCGACACGCCCAGATGCTCGAAGGGCTCCTGAAGCGCTACTTCGCGTGAGCCCCGGGCCTAGCCTCTCTGACCTACGAGGATCCGGCGGTCAAGAACCGAGCCACGATTCGGATGGCAGAGCGCGCATAGTGAGCAAGGCGAAAGCTAGGTGGGGACGGGTTTCCGCCCCACCTAGCCTTCTCGGACCGAGAGCACCGGCGCCCCCAGCGGCGTCAAGAAAGGAGACGAGGACTTGTGGCGCCGTGCTTAGACGGCCTGGACCGCCACCGGAATCCCGCGGCACGGCGGTCAGTCGAACTCAAAGGCGGACTTGACTACCTTGCTTGCGGATTTGTGCAGGTTCGCCTCGATGGCCTTCTTGTAATCCTCGACTCTGAACTTGTGGGTGAGGAGCCGAGAGAGGGACACCTTGCCGTTCTTGATGAGCTCGTACGCCAGCCTGTACGTCGTGGTCTTCCTGCCCTCGTAAGTCTCGCCGCCGCACCAGAACGACCCGCGGACCGTGATCTCGTTAAGCCAGATGGGCGTCCAATCCACGCCCTTTGGGAACGCCGCGAGGCCCACGAGCACCATCCTCCCGCCGGACCGCGTGAACCTCAATGCGTCGTCGATGCTCGTGGAGCTCCCAACGCATTCGAAGACGACGTCGGCGCCACCCTGCACGATCCTCTTGCCGAACATGGGCTTGAGAACCTTCCCGCCAAGGGTTTTCGCGAGGTCTCCGAAGTAGTCCGCGCTGGCGCGCGAGCACACCACGTCGTCTGCGCCGAAAGCGCGCGCGAGCTCGGCCTGGAACGGGTACTTCGCCATCACCACCACCCGCGCCCGGCTCCCCAGGGCCCGGAGCGCCGCAACCACCGATATGCCTATGACCCCCGCGCCCATGACGAGGCACGTGTCCCGGTCATCAGGGAAATTGCGGAGGACCGGGTGAAGCGCGGAGCAGAATGCATCGACGACCACCGCGTCCTCGAACGTCACGTCGTCATCAAGTGGAATGACCTGGGACTTGTGAGCGACGAAGAACTCGCCCCAACCGCCCCCCGTGTCACGGCAGAGGCCAATGGCGAACCCGGGTGAGACTATTCCTTCGGTGAAGTTCTGACACAGCGAATAGTCTCCGCGCTTGCAGAAGTCGCACGGCTCCGCTATCTCCCGTGGACCGCACGATAGGACAGGGTCGACGAGCACCCTCTGGCCGACGCGGACGTTATCTACGTTCGCCCCCACCTCCACCACAGTACCGCAGTTCTCATGGCCGAAGGTGAACGGAAACGACACATACGGCGACGAGCTGGGGCTGTCATGCAGGAGAATGAGGTTGATATCGCTTCCGCATATCCCCGAATACCGGGTCTTCACCTTCACCCAGTTCGCGCTGGGCAGCCTGGGCTCCTGCACATCGCGCAGCACCACGCCGGATGCAGGGCCATAAAAGGCTCTCTCCGTAAGCGCCCCCGCCGCCTTGGAGAAGAGGTAGCGCGGGACGGTGCCGAGGAATTGCACCGCCTTCATAGCGCGGCCTGCCTCCTTGCCCCGATGATGCCCAGCTTCGCCCCGGCCTTCTCCAGGCAGTCCAGGGCGAAATCAATGTCCTCGTCGGTGTGAGACGCGAGAACGTTCGCGCGGAGCCTGCATGTCTTCGGTGGAACCGCGGGCGGCAGGATCGGGCAGATGAATATACCCTCGTTGTGGAGGAGCATCGTGAGCCTGAGAGTGGTCTCCTCGTCACCGATTACGATTGGGATCACCGAGCTTTTCGTGTTGAGCGTGTTATAGCCGAGCTCGTTCAGCCCGTCCACGAATCTCTTGATGTTACGGCGCAGTTTCCCGATGCGCCACTGCTCCTCTTCTATGACGTCGAAGGCTTCGCGCGCCGCCGCGACGGCCGCCGGTGGAAGCGCCGCGGAGAATACGAACCCTCTTGCGTTGTGGCGGAGGAACGAGATGAAGTCAGCCCTGCCGGCGGCATATCCGCCCACGGCAGGGATGGTCTTCGACAGAGACCCGGTTAGGATGTCTATCGCCCCCGCGGGAAGCCCGAAGTACTCCTGAATGCCGTGGCCGGTCTCGCCCAGGACACCGAGGGAGTGCGCTTCGTCCACGAGGAGCCACGCATCGTACTTTCGGACGAGCTCGATGAGCTCCGGCACCGGCGCCACGTCGCCGTCCATACTGTACACAGCGTCCACGATGACGAGCTTGCCACGGTACTTGTCCTTCGCATCCGCCAAAATGCGCTCCACGTCCTCAAGGTTGTTGTGCTTCGCCCAGATGAACTCAGCCCTCGAAAGCCTGCAGCCGTCTACGAGGCTCGCATGGGACAGCTCGTCGCAAATCACAGCGTCGCCTTTGCCCATCAGTGATGAGATGGTGGCCACGTTCGCGAGGAACCCGCTGTTGAAGGCGATAGCGTCCTCGGTCCTCATGAACTCCGCCATCCTCTTCTCGAGAGCGACGTGAAGCTTGGTCGTGCCCGCGAGGATTCGCACGCCGTGGGTGCCCGTCCCGAACTCGTTGGTGGCCTCGTTGGCCGCGGCGTTGATCCTTGGATGAGTGATAAGGCCGAGGTACGAGTACGACGAGAATATCACCTTCCACTCGCCGTCGATCTGCACCCTCGCCCCGTCGAGCGCGTCCACCTGCTGCAAATAGTAATAGAGGTTCTCGTTCTTCACCTTGGTAAGCCTGCTAGAAAAAGCGTTGACCCTTCTCTGAAGGGAATTCACAGGCGTCGACATGCTGACACTGCCTCCTCGCGGCCGACCCGCGCCTAGATTATGGATAAACATCCTGAGGACAGTCTACCACCCGGCGTCAGCGAGTGTCAACATTTTTGTGCACACCGCCCACCAGGCACGGAGTCCTGTATCTCGCCGGGCAGCGTGAGAGCTCGGGCCGCGGACGGCACGGTAGGGGCGATTTCGTAGCGCGGCCCGCGCGCGTATGATATGATTATCACGGTGATCGGCATCATGGTAAGCGGCCACCTGTGGAGCGGCTTGATTGCCGATTGCCGCCACCCACCACAGGACAAGAAAGAACGAAACGGGCGGTGATAATCGTGCGGCTCTCCTCAATCGTCGAGCACCTAGACTCTTACCTGCGCGTCCCAGAGATCGACGACTCTTCCGTCAATGGGCTGCAGGTGGAGACAGACAGGGACATCACGCGTATCGCAGCGGCTGTCGACGCAAGCCTCGAGGCCTTCACACGCGCAAAAGAAGCCGGCGCCCAGCTCCTCCTCGTCCACCATGGCCTTTTCTGGGGGAGAGCGCCACTCCGGGGGGCGCTCTACAAGCGGGTGAGATTTCTCATCGAGCATGGCGTCGGCCTGTACGCTGCCCACCTCCCCTTGGACATGCATCCTGAGGTTGGCAACAACGCCCAGCTCGCGAGGATGATCGGCCTCGCAAATCCGAAGCCTTTCCTCCGATACAGGGGCTCGCTCATAGGTGTCATCGGCGAGGTGGAGAGGACGAGCGTGAAGGACCTCGCCGCCACGGTGGAGCGGGGCCTGGGTTCGCCGGTGACGCTTCTCGGGTTCGGAAGGCGCGAGGTTGTCCGTGTGGCGATATGCAGCGGCGGTGGCGGGCCTGACCTCATGCAGGCGGTCGAAGCCGGGGCAGACGTATACCTCACCGGCGAGACGAGCCATGAGGCAGCCACCCTTGCGCGGGACGCCGGGATCAACGTCATCTTCGCTGGTCACTACGCCACGGAAACCCTTGGGCCCAAGGCGCTCGCAAGACACGTCGAGGAGACCTTCGGCATACCCGCCGTGTTCGTGGAGAGCCCCACCGGGCTGTAGGCCGCGTCCTTCATGTTGCGAGGCCGGTCCCCGACCGGTCGGTCCTGCACGCTCCCGCCCACGACACCCCTCGTGCCGCCGCGCGCGTCCCACCCCGCCCCGGCAATACCCTGCGATATGCTGGGTGTCTGAACATTCGCGAACATTCGCCGGACGGGCTCTCTCGCGGCGGCGCACGATATCAGCACGCCTTGAGCCACCTTCACTTTGTTAATGTTGTTATTGACATTATTAAGCCCGTGATTTATGCTATTGATGCAAGGATTAACTCTATCAAGGTCTACAAGACCTCGGATGGAGGTGCGGGCCATGATAATCCTGCTCGGCAACGTGAGGATAGAGATCACCAAGACGCCGCGCCGGAACGCTGGCGATGCCGCGAGGCGTGCCTACGAAATGGAGAAGGCCCTGAAGACATGCGAGAATGAGCGGCGGATGCATGAGGTCAGGGCCCTGCGATACGTCCCATGGCTTCGCTGACCGCGCGGCGGGGATGAGCCATCCGCCCAGGCACGCACGCCGGCGCACACCGGCGCGCGTCCCGGAACGGAACAGCTGAGGCGAGAGTGCACGGCGGCGTCACGCGCGGAGGTTATGGCGCTTCCCCCACCGTAACTGTCACCCTCACCGTGCGACCCTCTCGGTAGACCTCGAGTTCGAGTCGGCCGCCAATGCCAGCCGCGTCAACCGCGCCCCGAAGGTCAGCCATCGTGCTCACTTTCTTGCCACCGGCCGACACGATAATGTCGCCCCGTCGAAGGCCCGCGGCCGCCGCGGGCCCTTGCCGCGCGTAGCTCACGATGGCGAGGCCGTTGTCCACGCCAAGGCGATAGTCTCGCGCCACCTCGGGGGTTATCGCCCAAACCTGCGTGATCCCTATCCACGGCCGCCTCACCTTGCCGTACTGGATTATCTCCGAAGCGATGGCCCTCGCGGTGTTGATGGGAATCGCGAACCCTATGCCCTGCGCCTCCGAGATGATAGCGGTGTTGATGCCGACCACGGCGCCGGTCTCGTCAACCAGCGCGCCTCCGCTGTTCCCGGGGTTGATCGGCGCGTCGGTCTGGATCAGGTTCTCAAGGTATATCCCCTGCTCTTCATCGAGGGGGAGAGATCTCCCGAGAGCGCTTATGACCCCCGCCGTCACCGTGTGGTCGAACCCGAACGGGTTTCCGATTGCAACGGCGAGGCCTCCGACCTCGAGCGCGTCCGAATCACCGAGGCGTGCGACCGGGAGATCCTCCCCTTCCACATGGAGCACTGCGACATCTGTGTAGTAGTCGCCGCCCACCACCTGCGCGTTGAACTCGCGCCCGTCGCTCAACACCACCCCGATCTGCTTCGCCTTCTCGATCACGTGATAGTTCGTGAGCACATACCCACGGGCATCGAAGATGACCCCGGAGCCGAGCCCCTCCTCCTGTTGGACCATACGCTCGAAGAAGAAATTGTAGAAGACCCTCTCGCGAAGAGTCGAGACCTTCACGACCGACGGGCCCACATCCCTAGCGATAGCTGTCACTACCGAAGTCGACCCACCAGCCGCCGGCGGCAGTGCCTCGCCTGCGGGTGCTCCCGCGCCACCGCCGGTCCCCTCCTCGGCCGGCTCACCCGTGGAAGCGTGCGGCAGCGCGGCTATACGTTTATCGACCGCGCTCAGGAAGATCGCGCCCACGAGGAGCCCACCCACAACGGCCCCCGCGAGCGCCGCCACGAAGTACGTCGCAAGAGGCCCGCGCCTCGTTCTATAGCCAAAGGAACTCATCGTCCTCACCTCGTTCTGAGCATCTCGCCGCGCAGGCCGAGCCGCTTGCGCGCACCGCTAGCGAATGAGCCGCGCCGCGCCCAGGTATGCTGCCACGAGTCTTCGTCCCTTTTGCCAGCGGGCTAGGGTTACCGGTGCTTGCACGACGGGGCGCCGAGAATTTGCCCTGCCTGCGCGCTAAACTCGAACGGGGCGCGCCGCCGGTGCGCCGTCCCTGGAGGGCAAGGCCGGCAACCCTAGGCAGGACTTGCGTTCTCAAGAGTAACGCGAACTTGTCGCCATCTACCCTACACTCCGGTCGTGGTCTCGTTCCCGACCCTCACGATCTCGCGGACCTCTTCCAGGATGGCTGAAAGCCTGCTCTCTGTTGGCGCCTCGGCGTAAATCCGCACCACCGGCTCTGTGCCGGACGCCCGGACGAGGAACCAGCTCCCGTCCGCGCACTCGGTCTTCACGCCGTCCATGGTCGATACGCGCGACACCGGCACGCCGGCGACCTCTCGCAGGGGGCTCGAGCGGAGCGTGTCCATGACCCTCTCCCTCGCCCCGCCCTCGACATGCAGGTCCACACGTCGACTGTAGAAGTGGCCGACCTCCTCCATGAGAGCACGGAGCGTCTCCTTCAAAGGCCGGCCGGTAACAGCGCGCATCTCGGCGGCGAGGAGGCACGCCAGGATGCCGTCTTTCTCCGGCACGTGACCGCCGATGCTCAGGCCGCCGCTTTCCTCGCCCCCGATGACCACCTTCGCGCGCCTCATCTCCGCCGACACGTACTTGAAACCAACCGGAGTCTCCCGCGCCTCGAGGCCACAAGCACGCGCGACCGCGTCCACCATGTGACTCGTGGCACAGGTACGCACTGCGACGCCCCTCATGCCGCGATTGCGCGCCAGGTGCGCTGCGAGGAGCGATATGACCTGATTCGGCGAGAGGAAAGTCCCGTCCGCATCGATGACCCCGAACCTGTCGGCGTCGCCGTCGGTCGCGAGACCGAGGTGGGCGCCGGTTTCCCTCACCTTCGACGCAAGCCCTTGCAACCGCTGCTCAGAGGGATCCGGGGGGCTGCCGCCGAACAGTGGGTCACGCCTATCATTTACGACAAGAACATCGCAAGGTTCCAGGATGCGCTCGAGATAGCCACGGCCCGAAGCGTGCAGTGGGTCGTAAACGATCCGCAACCGGGCGCGGCGGATCGCGTCCACGTCCACAAGCCGCGAAACATGGTTGATGTAGTCGCCCATCGGATCGAACTGCTTGATGGAGCCGGTGGGCTTGGCCCCGCCCGTTGCGCCCTGACCATCGCCTGCCTGCCCGGGGCTCTCTCCCCTCCAGGCGCCCTCGACCTGCGCGATGCGCTTCTCGATCTCCGAGGTTACATCCGGCATGGCCGGGCCCCCATACTCCGGGATCCATTTCAAGCCGTTGTATTCCGGAGGATTGTGGCTCGCTGTGAACATCACGGCACCCGCGCGTTTTCCGTGGACGACCGCGTGGGCCGCAACGGGCGTCGGCGTGTCGCGGGACGTAACCCACACGTTCACCCCGTTTGCTGCGAGGACAGAGGCCGCCTCCTGCGCGAACCTCTCCGACAGGAACCGCGCGTCGTAGGCCACCACGACCCCTTTGCCGCCAAGGCCCGTCTCACTCAAGTAATCCGCGATCGCCCGGACCACAAGGCGGACGTTTGAGAAGGTGAACTCATCGCACATGACGGCCCGCCAGCCGTCAGTCCCGAACCTGATGCGGCTCATCTTCGCCATCCTTTCGCAAAGCCTCGCCATCCAATCGCCACGCAGCTCGCCCCCGGCACGACCAGCGGGCTTTCCGCACCGCATCTCACGCCTCGCAAGCTCCCGGCGAACTCGTGGGCTCCTGAAAGGCAACTCAAAACTCGATCCCCCGGCGCGCCCTCACGCCCTTCTCAAACGGGTGCTTCACCTGGCGCATCTCAGTGACCAGGTCCGCGCGATCCAACACTTCCTGGGGCATTCCCCGCCCTGTGAGCACGAGCTCCACCCGCGGGCTCCTCTCATCGATGAGCTTCAAGACCTCCTCCAGAGGCACGAGACCGAAGCGAACGGCGATGGAGACCTCGTCCAGCACGAGGACGTCTGCGAGGCCCCTGGACGCCACATCGTGCGCCATCGCAAGGCCCTCGCCCGCAAGCCTGCGGTCCTCATCCGTAAGCCCGCCCTCCTGGAGGAAGCACTCGCGGCACCCCTCACAAGCCGCGAGGCCCTGCCTGATCGCAGAGGCCTTCGGGCAATCGCGCCCAAACTGAAAGAGGCGAAGCTCGGGATACAATCGTTCGGCGGCGAAAAGCTCCCCGGCGTAGCTCGCCCCCTTTGCAAACTGGATCACGACCGCGCGGAACCTGTGCCCGGCTGCACGCAGCGCAAGCCCCAAGGCCGCCGTCGTCTTGCCTTTGCCGTCGCCCGTATACACCTGAACGAGCCCCCTGCTCAGGCTTGGCGGCTGATTGCACCCGCCGGAAGGCCTCTCCGTCTCATCTCGAGTATCACGAACCACCTGTTCTCCGCTCCCATCCCATCAATCGATTGACTGAGCCCAGTGACAATTCCGCGGGGTCACCGCCACTCGCGCGGCGCAACCCCGGACAGCAACGCCACCTGTGGCCGCCCGGTCACGGGGTGAGGTGCGACGCACGACCTCACCCCGTACACGTCCTCAATGGCCTCGGGCGTAACCACCTCGCCGGGCGTGCCGGACGCTGCAAGACGCCCATCCTTCAACATCACTATTCTGTCGCAGTACTGGGCGGCGAGATTCACGTCGTGCAGCACGGCCGCGACACCAAGGCCTTCCCGTCTCGAAAGGCTCCATACGAGGTCCATGATCTCGACCTGATGCCGCGGGTCGAGATGCGACGTAGGCTCATCGAGCAGCAGGATCTGTGGTTCCTGTGCGAGCGCCCGCGCCACCATGACCCGCTGTCTTTCCCCGTAGGAGAGTTCTGTGATCGGGCGCGCCGCGAGGTGAGCCACGCGCGTCGCCTCCATGGCCCGGGCTGCGACCTCCAAGTCACGCCAGGTCTCACCCGAGAACCGTCGGAGGTGAGGCCAGCGGCCCATGAGCACCATATCGCGCACTGTGAACGAGAACGGCAACTGGCCGTTTTGCGGCACCACCGCCAGGCGGCGAGCGACAGCCCTAGCGCTCATCCTCCTGATATCTGTCCCGTCCAGCGTGACTACCCCGCTCACGGGACGAACGGCGCCCGCCATCGCCCGGAGCAGGGTCGTCTTGCCTGAGCCGTTCGGACCGAGCACGCCCAAGAATTCTCCCCCCGAGACGGAAAGAGACACTCCATCCAACGCCGTTATTATACCGTACACACACCGAATGGCAAACACATCCAGCCTCATGCTACAGCGCCCCAGACGCCTTCCGGCGCCTCAACAAGTACACAAAGAACGGCCCGCCCGCGAGCGCCGTGATGACACCGACCGGGACCTCCCCGGGAGCCACGACCACGCGCGCGAGGGTGTCGGCGGCCACAAGGAACCCTGCCCCGACGATTGCGCACGCGGGCATCAGGACCCGGTGGTCCGGCCCAAAGAGGAGCCTAACCGTGTGGGGGACCACGAGGCCCACGAACCCGATGATGCCGCCAACCGAAACCGCCGCCGAGGTAACGAGCGACGCGGCGAGTATCGCGATCCGCTTGAACTCGTCAGGGTTAAGGCCCAGATAGCGGGCTTCTTCATCCCCCAAGCTCATGAGGTTGAAGTCGCGAGCCAGCACGACGAGGGCAGCTATCCCAGCCGCCATGAATGGGAACGCCATCTTGACGTGGGCGTATCCCTTGTTCGAGAGACTCCCCATGAGCCACATGAGCGCCTCGTGCATGGTGTCGCCAGAGACGACGAGGATGAAGGATATCGCCGACCAGAGGAAAGAACCCACAACAACGCCCGCGAGCAAGAACGTGTCAGTGGGTAGCTTGCCCGACACCTGCGCGAGGGAGTACACGACCACTATCGTCGCGAGCGCGGCGAGAAACGCGAACATCGGCACCGAGCTGACCCCCAGGACTGAGACAGGCATCCCCGCAACCATGGCGATCGTGGCGCCGAGCCCGGCTCCAGCCGATACCCCGGCTATGTACGGGTCTGCGAGGGGATTCCTGAGAAGGCCCTGCAGGGCGGCACCGGCGGTGGCCAGTGAGGCCCCGACCATGGCCGCGAGCAATATCCGGGGCAAGCGCACCTGGAGGAGGATGACCTCGTGAGATGACGGCCATCCCTGCTGCGGCGCCAGGCGGCTCCCAAGGCCTGGATGCACGTGCCCGATCAATATGCCAGCTATCTCGGTTGGTGAGATTCGCACGGAGCCCGTGCCCGCAGCGACCACCATGACCGCGACAAGGCCCAGGATGAGAACGGGTAGGCGAGCCGCCCGCCAGACAGGTTGCGCTTTCAAGTGACGAGCCAGCCGCGCCGCGGAGCCTACGGCCTTCCCGCTGCCGGTCTCGGAGAAGCCTCTAGGGTCTGTGCCCGATCCCGGGTCCTCCGTGTCCGGCTCATCCCGGCCTTTCTCACGCACCACCTGTGTATCCACCTCTCCTCGTTGCACGTCTGAGTCGTCCATGCCAGCCTGCGGCGCGAGCTCCCCGAGTCCGTCAGGCTATCCTCGCAGCTTCACCTGAACAACTCCGGATGCAGCAGGGCTGCCAAAGTCTCGAGCCCGTCCACGAGCCGCGGGCCCGGCCGCACCAAAAGGTCGGGGTTGACCTCGTACACCCGCCCCGTCCTGTACGCAGATATCCCCTGCCAGGCGCGACGCGCGAGAGCCTCGGCCTTATTGAAATTCGTCAGGATCACTACGTCCGGGTCGCGCTCTATCACAGCCTCGGCGCTGAATACCGGCCACTCTCCATCGGCGTCGTGGGCGATGTTGCGGCCGCCGGCCGCGGAAACGAGTTCGTCCACGAAAGTCCCCGGGCCCGCCGTCATGAGGGGCTCCCCCCAGATCTCCACAAAAACCCGAGGCCTTTCCGATTGGGTTAGGCGGGCTAGCTTCTGCGCGACACGATCTATCCTGCCTCTGAGCTCCCCCACCAGTCTAGACGCGCGATCCTGCGCGCCAGTGGCCCTGCCTATCAGCGTTATGGCCCGAAGCACTCCGTCAATGCTCTTGGGATCTACCGCAAGGACCGTGACTCCAAGCTCTGAAAGCCTTGAGATGGCTTGACGTTGAAGGCTTCCCACCGCGACGACGAGGTCCGGAGACATCGCCACGATCCTCTCGTAATCGAGCTCGACCGCGCCCACCTTCGGCTTGGTCTTGGCCTCCGGCGGGTAATCGCAAGAGTCGGTCACACCCACGACCTTGTCACCGAGGCCGAGAGCGAAAAGGATCTCTGTGTTGCTTGGGGCCGTGGAAATGATGCGGGCTGGCGGGTGCGAAAGCGTTACCACCCTCCCAAGATCGTCTGTCACAGTTATGGCTTGATCTCCCTGCGCCTCCGCGCACAGCACGGCCTGAGAACCTGTCGCAAGACCTACCAGCACCGCAAGGAAAACGAGCCACATTCCGTAGCGCGCCCTTCTCGTCCCGAGCACTGAGAGAACCATGGTCTGGGACTCCCTCCATTTCCGCGGAATTCGGACCCACCGCACCCGTGCAGGCGCTGCCACGACAAAGCCCCGGCCTTCGGCCGGGGCCTGCTGCTCACTTGAGCGCAACCTGCCTCTCCTTTTCACCGAAGGCGCAAGGTCCGGCTGGCAGGCAGGTCTCCTGGCTTCCGGATCCTCGCATGCCTTGCGCCTTCCCCTGGCACTCCTCTGGGTCTAGCACGCCGTCATCGGCGTGTCCCCAGCTAAACGCCAACCAGAGTGGCTGAGCAAGGCCGCTCCCCGGGTACAGTGGCGGGAACCGCGGGCTTGCAGGGCCTAACCTTGCCCCGCTGCCTCTTCCCTATTCTCCCTGGATAGGGCACCTGCCAGGTTCGTATGGGTTCAGACGTGCATAACCGCGCGTCCGGCTACATTTTAACATTCATTGAGGTCGCTTGGCAACAGTGTCTCGCTTTGGCCGGAGGTCAGGTGCTCGTTTCCCGTGTAGCCGTCGCTGCCAACCCCACCCGGCCGATCCGGGCTCCCGCCGCACCGGTGCACCGCGTCAGGCCTTCTCCTCACCGATTCCATCCGGCGCGTCATAGTATACTACTAGCTGCTTCCTCCCCCACGCCCGCGTCGCGCCTGTGTGCAATTCGAGGCTGGCAGGGACCGGAGGGCACTTAAGCGGAGCAGCCGACCGCTAACGCACGGAAAGAGGATGCGCTGCGTGCGAAAGGAGTTTGGGGTTTGAGCAGACCACGGCGCAATAGCCAGGACCACCTCAAGCTCTCAGATGCCTGCCTTGGATCCACCTGCCGCGTCACCAGCCTGTCCGCAACCGGACTCCCGAGGCGGCGGCTGCTGGACGTGGGCTTCGTGCCCGGGGCATGTGTCGTGCCCGTCCGCCGTAGCCCCGTGGGCGACCCTACGGCGTACAGCGTAAGGGGCACGCTCATAGCCCTCAGAAGGCGGGACGCGGACCTCGTCGCCGTGGAGGTCCTCCGGGAGCCGAGGAGCGATCCCGGGGAGAGCTCGTGCGCCGCACACTGATATGGCCTTTGCCACTCAAGTGTGATGCCGCGAGACCGCTGATGTTTGCCCCAGTATGGCAGCACAGCTCGGCGGGGTCGTCCAGAACCGTCGCTGTCCTCGGCCAGACTGGCAGGTACTCGGGCAGTTCCACAGTCTGGGCCATCGGCTTTCGCCTTTTGCATAGAGGGCACTAAGTGTGGCGGCATAAGTTCTCGTCTCCTTTCCTGACGGCGCTAGGGTTGCCGGTGCCTGCGCGACGGGGCGTGGAGGATTCGGCTGTCTTAAGCGCCGAATTCGAACGAGGCGCGCCGAAACCGCAGCGTCCCCAGAGGGCAAGGCCGACAAGCCTTGGGCCCCGGAAAACGACAGAGAGCCGGTCGCCTCAAACGACCCCATGTTTCCTTGGCGGAGGTGATTCTTCGGTGGCACCCACGCCGCAGCCACGTTCCTTCACACTAAGTCATGCGCATATCCGCCGACCCTCGGCGGGTTCTCTACCTCGCTCCGCCAGATACACCGTAGCCTTGGCAGGAAACCCCAACACGGGCAAGAGCACTGTCTTCAACGCCCTGACAGGCCTGCGGCAGCACACCGGCAACTGGCCTGGCAAGACAGTAACGCTCGCGGAAGGCGTCTACGCGCACCGCGGAGTGGCGCACCGGGTCGTCGACCTGCCTGGCACTTACTCCCTCTTTGCCGCGTCCCCGGAGGAGGAGGTGGCCCGGGATTTCATCTGCTTTGGAGGGGCCGACGTGGTCATTGCCGTCACCGACGCGACGTGCCTCGAGCGAAACCTGAACTTGGTCCTTCAGATCGCTGAGGTGACCCCGAGAATCGTCGTATGCCTGAACCTCATGGACGAGGCAAAGCGCAAGGGAATCACGATTGACGTGGACCAGCTCTCGTCCGAACTCGGCTTACCCGTGGTGCCTACGGTGGCGCGAACGGGGCGCGGCATCGTGGAGCTGATGGATGCCGTCCTCGACGTGGCAAGCGGACGCGTGTCCACGAGGCCCGTCAGGATCTCGTACGGTCCGGACGTAGAGGCGATCATCGCCGAGATCGAACCAGACCTCACGGCGCTCGCATCCGACGCTGGGCTCAAGATCTCTCCTCGCTGGCTCGCCCTTCGCATGATCGACGGCGAGCCCGGCCTTGTTGCGACACTCGGCCGGATCCTGTGCGACGCTCGACCGCATGACGCGAGACCTCCATCGAACGCTCCATCGAACGACGCAGCCCAGTCGGTCGCAGGAAAAGGTGGGATGCCAGCGTGAACGAGCCGACTAGCCGCAAGCACAGAGAGCTCATGGAAGCCGTACGACGAGCGCGCTCGAGGGCACCAGGGGATCTACGCGACCTCGTGGTGGCCAGGATATACGAGACCGCCGAAAGCATATGCCTGAGAACGGTCCACCGCGTGACCCGACCCACTGCCGGCTGGGACACGCGCTTCGATGACGTCCTCACATCAAGCCTTTTGGGGTATCCCATCATGGCGGCTCTGTTGGGCGTGGTCTTCTGGATAACGTTGGTGGGCGCGAACGTCCCATCGAGGCTGCTGGCAGCCGCGCTCTTCTGGGGACAGGACCGACTCCTGGCCCTTCTCGCGTGGGCGGGAGCCCCGACCTGGCTCACAGGACTCGTTGTCATGGGTGCCTACAGGGCCCTGGCGTGGGTGGTATCGGTGATGCTGCCGCCCGTGGCCATATTCTTCCCGTGTTTCGCCCTGCTCGAGGACGCGGGCTACCTGCCCAGGGTGGCCTTCAATCTCGACGCCATCCTCAGGCGCGCGGGAACCCATGGGAAGCAGGCACTTACAATGTGCATGGGATTCGGGTGCAACGCCGCAGGGGTGGTTTCTTGCCGGATAATCGATTCGCCCCGGGAAAGGCTCATCGCCACCCTCACGAATAACTTCGTGCCATGCAACGGGCGATTCCCATCGCTCATAGCCATGGCATCCATGTTCTTCGCCACGGGTCTTGGGGGTGTCGCGAGCCTCTGGCTGCTCGGCACGGTGACGCTCGGAGTTGCAGTCGCCCTCGGCATGTCCTGGGTCCTGTCCCGGACGGCGCTGCGCGGCGTGCCGTCGTTCTTCGTGCTCGAGCTCCCCCCGTACAGAAAACCGCAGGTCACAAGGGTAATCGTGAGGTCGCTGATCGACCGCGCGCTGTTCGTCCTCGCGAGGGCGGCCGCGGTCGCGGCTCCCGCGGGCGCAATCACGTGGGCGCTTGCGAATTTCGCGCCTTGCGGGGCAAGCGTCCTCAGCCGCTTTGCGGGCCTCCTAGAACCATTCGGGCGCCTCATCGGGCTCGATGGGCACGTCGTGGCGGCTTTCGTCCTCGGCCTGCCCGCAAATGAGATAGTCATCCCCATACTCGCGATGGAGTACTCAGGTGCCAGCACCATGCTGGATCCGGGCGGGCTCGACGCGCTCCGACAGCTACTCGTGTCACACGGTTGGACCCAGGTCACAGCCGTCTGTTTCTCGCTTTTCTCGCTCCTGCATTACCCATGCGCCACGACTCTGTGGACCATCTGGCACGAGACCCGAAGCAAGAAGTGGACGGCCGCTGCCGCGCTCCTGCCGCTCGCGGTGGCCTCTGTGGTGTGTTTTCTCACGTCGTCGGTCGCCCGCCTCATGCGCCTAGCCCCGTAGGCCCGCCCATCGCTGCCCGTGTCGCCCAGGGTCAAGCGCGGCGAAGCGCCCGGTCCAGGTCGGCTATGATGTCCTCAGGGTCTTCCAGGCCCACTGAGAGGCGCACGAGGGTCTCGCTAAACCCGAATTCAGAGAGCCTTTCCCTCGGGTACTCGCGATGTGTCATGGACGCCGGGTGCTCGACGAGGGTCTCCGCGTCTCCCAAGCTCACTGCGATGGTACACAACCGCAGGCTGTCCATGAAGCGGACTGCAGCGTCATATCCGCCCTTCAGTTCAAACGACACGATGCCGCCGTATCCCCGCATCTGGCGCATGGCGAGCTCATGCTGAGGGAATCCTTCAAGGCCTGGATACAGAACGCGTTCCACCTTCGGGTGGCCCGCCAAAAACCTTGCCACGGCAAGCGCATTGGCGGCGTGGCGTTCCATGCGGAGGCGAAGGGTCTTCAGCCCTCGAACCAAGAGCCACGCGTTAAACGGCGACAACACGCCCCCGAGGTCGCAGAGGAAATCAAAGCGAAGGCGGGTAACGTAATCCGGGTCGCGCGCCACCGCCACGCCCCCGAGCACGTCCCCGTGCCCGCTTATGTACTTCGTGCACGAATGCACCACGACGTCCGCGCCGAACGAAAGCGGGTTTTGGAAATACGGCGTAGCAAAGGTGTTGTCGACCACGACCGCGGCCCCCCGGGCATGAGCCGCCTCGCAGGTGGCGGCTATATCAACGATCCCCAGGTTAGGGTTGGCGGGAGACTCGAGGTACACAACCTTGGTCGCGTCAGAGTCAGAGAAAGCTGCTTGAACTTCGCCAGGGTGTGAAAGGTCAGCGAACCTCGGCCTTATGCCGAATCGCGGGAGGAGGTGCGTAAGCACGTGGTACGTTGAGCCATAAACAGTTCGGGAGGCCAAAACCTCGTCCCCCGCCTTGAGCAAGGAGAGGAGGACGGATGAGATGGCCGCCATTCCGGAGGAAAAAGCCACTGCCCCAGCACCTTTCTCGAGGATCGCCATCTTGCGCTCGAAGAGCCGCAGGGTAGGATTGTTACCGCGGGTATAGACGTACTCGGCGGATTCTCCCGAAAAAACTTCCTGCGCGTGGGAAACGCTGTCGAATACAAAGCTGGAAGTGAGGAAAATCGGAGGGCTTATCGCACCGTGCGCGTGCTTGCCATCCCACCCGGCGTGGATCGCCTGCGTGTCGAACCCGGCGCCTCCTCGACCGCTGCGGTTCGCATCGGTCTTGGTCTTTTCGTCCACCCCTCGTCACCGTCCCACCCTGCCTAAAGTCCATGTGCACCCGAAAAGCCCGGTGCCGCGACCCTGCGGACGAGCAGCTGTGGCTCTCATCCCGCGGCTAGGACGCCTCGCCCCGGAAATCCAGGAGCACCTTGAGGCTTCCTTTTCTCGATGCTTCTTCGAAAGCCTCTACCGCGCGCGCAGCAGGGAAGATGGCCCCGATGAGGCCGCTCGTATCGATCCTCTGCTCCTCAAGGAGTCGAATGGCGGGCGGAAACGGGCCGCACCTCGACCCAACGCACGTGACCTCGTTTACCACCAAAGGAGAGAGGTTGACAGGCGCGCCGGCGTGGAACGTGCTCTTCAGGACGATGGTGCCGCGAGGGCGGACGAGTGCGGCGGCGTCCGCGAGCCCCGAAGGGCTCCCGGTGCACTCCACGACCACGTCGGCTTTCCGCGGCAAGCTTCGGGAGCCTGCGAGAGCCGTCTCGATGCCTCGCCTCTCCGCAATCGCTAGTTTCTCGGCATGCCGTCCGACCAGGATCGCGCGGTGGCCGGAGGCATGGAGTACCTCCGCCACGAGTAGGCCAAGCTTCCCGTCGCCCAGCACTACAACGCTGTCAGACTGACGAATGTGGACCTGCTCCAGCACCTCAACGGCCGCGGCGAGCGGCTCGACGAACACGGCCTCGAGGTCGCCCACGTGCTCCGGCACGCAGTGCAGATTGCCGGACGGGAGCACCGTGTAGTCTGCAAAGCAGCCGGGCCAGTCACGCATCCCCATGGTGCGTATGCGCTCGCAGTGTCTTGGGTGGCCCACGCGGCACATCGAGCACTCGCCGCATGCCACGTTTATCTCGCCGACGACTCGTCTCCCGACGAGACCCGGATCGTCAGCATCCGCCACCGTCCCGACGAACTCATGGCCGAGGATACCGACATATCCCAGGTATCCCCGGGTCACCTCGAGGTCGGTGTTGCATATCCCGGCAAGCCTCACTCGCACAAGAGCCTCGCCCTCTCGCCTTGCCGGGAGGGGCATGTCCTCGCGAACAAGAAGCCGCCTGCCATCAAAAAAGACCGCGACCACGGCACCTTCACCTCATCCCCGTCTCGCCTGCGAGATCGGCGTCCCCCTATCCTTCTGTTGCGGCGAGCCGAGCCACGGCCTCGAGAGCGATCTCCGCCTCAAGCTCGATGGCCTCCGCCACCACTTGACGGTTGGGATTGTACGAATTGCCGTCGAACTCGATCGCCATGCCGTCCACGGCCAGAATCGCGCCTGCCCGGGCGCCACGCAGCGCGGCCACAATGAGGAGGGCCGATACCTCCATCTCCACACCGATGGCTCCCGCACGACTCATCTCCTCGTTCGGAAGCGGCAGGATCCCGGGATAGAGAGCACCGACCGTAAGCACCACGCCTTTGGTGATCTTCGCGCCGCGCTCCACCCCCACGCGGTACAGAGCATCCACCACGGCGGAGTCTGCTATGGCCGGAAACGAGATCGGCACCAGTTGGCTTGTGACGCCATCCTCTCGGACGGCACCCGTGGCCACGATGAGGTCCCCATCCACTATGGAACGGTTCAGCGATCCTGCGGTCCCAACCCTGATGAGCACCCTCGCGCCCGCCTTGATGAGCTCCTCGAAACACACGCACGCCCCGGCAGCGCCGACCCCGTGGGAAGCGATCGTGACGGGCGTGCCACGATACACGCCATTCACGAGCCGGTATTCACGGTTGTACGAGACCTCGCGAGCGTGCTCAATGTGCCTCGCGATGGTCTGGGTTCTCGCCGGGTCGCCACAAACCACGACGTAGTGAGAGACTTGTCTCGGATAGACCTTGAGTATGGGAAGCATCTTGGACTCGTCCATTCCAACCCCCACTCTCTTCCCCAACGGGTTCTTCCCCAGCGGCTTCTTCCCTAGCGGGCGCTCGCGCCGCGAATCCGATGGCTGAGTCTCACCAGCACTGGCGCGGTCGCCCGCGATACCCGCCAGCCTGCCGACGACGCCCGCGCCGCCGGACACTCTCAGAGCCCCAATCAACCAACGAGGGCTCGAAGGCTCGTTTCATAGGGGGGACGCGCCACCCCTCTATCTGTGATGATCGCCGAGACGTATCGAGACGGGGTCACATCGAAGGCAGGGTTGAACACAGCGACCCCCTCGGGTGCGATCCTTTGCCCGAGCACGTGCGTGACCTCTCTCGGGTCCCTCTCCTCTATGGGAATGTCCCGCCCCGTCGGGCACTCCAGGTCGAGCGTGGACACCGGCGCGGCGACATAGAATGGAATCCCATTCTCCTTGGCCAGCACCGCCAGGCTGTACGTGCCTATCTTGTTCGCCACATCCCCGTTGGCCGCGATCCTATCGGCTCCGACGATGACGCAATCCACCTTCCCAAGGCTCATGACGTAACCCGCCATGCTGTCCGTGATGAGCGTAACTGGGATGCCGTCCTCGAGGAGCTCGAACGCGGTAAGCCTCGCCCCCTGGAGATACGGGCGAGTCTCGTCTGCGAATACGTGAACCCGCTTGCCATCCTCGAACGCCGCCCGCACCACGCCCAGCGCGGTCCCGTAACCCGCTGTCGCAAGCGCGCCCGCGTTGCAGTGGGTGAGCACCGAGACGGGGCTCCCGAGGAGCTCCGCCCCGTTCCGGCCGATCCTCCGGTTTGCCTCGACATCCTCCGCCTCCATGGCACAGGCTGCCCTCTCCATCGCCGCGGGGATTTCGCGCCAGTCCGGACAGGCCGACGCCACATCGAGCATCTTGCCCACTGCCCAGGCCAGATTCACCGCGGTAGGCCTGGCCTGTACAAGGTCGCGCGCAGCAGCCTTCAACCGGTCGACGAACGCGCCCTTGTCGTGCGTGTCCGCGTCGTGCGCCGCCAGCACCATGCCATATGCAGCACTTACCCCGATGGCCGGCGCGCCTCGGACCTTCATCGTGCGTATGGCCTCTGCCACGTCCCGGCAGCTCACACACTTCACGTAATCCTTCTCCAGCGGCAGCTTAGTCTGGTCGAGAAGTTCCAAGGCCGTGCCGGTCCATACGATCGGTTTCAACATCTGTACATTCACATCCTCCTGTGGGCAACGCCCAGTGGGGCACGAGAAGGCGCCACACGAGAAGGCGCCCCCAGGGCACCACGCTCCTTCTATGGTTTTATGGCGTGAATCTCTGCCCAAAGCGGCGATCCCCAACTTAAGCGCCTGGGCTGCGTCACCATAGGCGATCGCGGGCCAGACGGAGCATGCGCACGGTAAAGCAAAGGGTTGCCAGCGTCGCGGTCCAAAACGACACGGCCGGTGCAGGCGGAATGGCCCAACAAAACCCAGCCGCCGGATCGACTATCGCTCCAGCGGCCGGATCCCGACCCCGTTCGTGCGTTCACCGGCAACCCTGCACCTCACGGAGCGCAAGCGGACCGAGGCAGCCGCACTCAGCTCACACGGTACTTGCGCACGCCCTCTTCGTAAAGGTCGTTCCCGTATATGTCATTCACGACAACGGCCGGAAAGCCCTCCACGGTGAGCTTTCTTATTGCCTCGGGACCGAGGTCCTCGTACGCCACGAGCTCTGATGCCTTCACGCACTTGGCAAGAAGCGCCCCTGCGCCGCCAATGGCGGCGAAGTACACCGCCTTAAACCTCATCATTGCGTCCCTTACGTCCCGGGAGCGACTTCCCTTGCCGATCATGCCCTTGAGCCCGTGCTCCATCAGAATCGGAGCGTAGGAGTCCATCCTGTAACTCGTCGTCGGACCCGCCGAACCAATGGCCTGCCCGGGCCGGGCCGGCGCCGGACCGACATAGTATATGATCTGTCCCTGGATGTCCAGCGGAAGCTGCTTCCCCTCGGCAATGAGCGCGACAAGTCTCTTGTGCGCGGCGTCCCGAGCTGTATACAAAACTCCCGAAATCCTCACGTTGTCGCCAGCCTTCAGCCGGGCAACGACCTCATCAGTGAGCGGTGTGAATATCTCGATTGCCACCTATATTGCCTCCTTCAACCAGCCTCTCAAAACACGTAGGCGCTCAAAGCACGATGGTCTCGTGCGGGCCGACGTGACAGTTGAGGTTCACCGCCACAGGCATGCTTGCGATGTGGCACGGCGCATACTCGATGTTCACTGCAAGCGCCGTCGTCCTCCCGCCGAGCCCCTGCGGCCCAATGCCGAGCTTGTTGATCTCGGTGAGAAGCTCTTCCTCGAGCTTCGCGTACATTGGGTCAGGATTGTGGGAGCCCACCGGACGCAAGAGAGCCCTCTTCGCAAGCAGCGCGACCCGGTCGAACGTCCCTCCGATCCCAACCCCGACGACCACTGGCGGGCAGGGATTGGAGCCTGCCTTCTCAACGCGTTCAACAACGAACCGCTTCACACCCTCAACGCCTGCCGCGGGAGTCAACATGGCGACACCGCTCATGTTCTCCGCGCCCCCGCCTTTAGGCGCGACCGTTATCTTGACCTGCGTGCCTGGAACGATATCAACGTAGACTACGGCGGGCGTGTTGTCCCCCGTGTTCACCCTCCTGAAGAGTGGGTCGTTTACGATGGACTTGCGGAGGTATCCTTCGGTGTAGCCCTGCCTCACACCATCGTTGATGGCGGCGTAAAGGTCGCCTCCAACGAAATGCACATCCTGACCCACTTCGACGAAGACCATCGCCACCCCCGTGTCTTGGCACGCGGGGACCCCTTCATCCCGTGCGATTCGGTGATTTTCGAGGATCTGCTTGAGGATCTCCCTTCCCACCGGAGACTCCTCATTCTCCAAAGCACGCTCGAGTGCGGCTATTGTCTCGCGCGGCACGTTGCAGTTGGCGCTCACACAGAGTTTCTCGATGGCGGCTCGCACGTCAGCCACGTTAACCTCGCGTAATCCGTTACAACCCATGCAACTCCCTCCGATTCGTCCCAATATGGCGGTGCCATCGTGGCGCGTCATCACTCGCCGCCGCCCGCGCTCTGGGAAGGGCAGTCGCGTTCACTTGCCCGTGACGGACACGCCCTCGAGCTGTATATAGGGCAGCCTCATTTCGCCGATGGTTACCACTTCTCTTGATACGGCTACTATGTGTGCGAAGAGTTCGTAGATGTTTCCCGCAATCATAACCTCCTTTACCGGCTTTGCGATCTCCCCGTTTTCAATGTAATGGCCGCCCTTGACCACGCCGGAGAAATCGCCGCTCACGGGGTCAAGGTTGCCCGAGAACCTGTTCACTATGAGGCCCTTCGGGATGGCCCGGATCATCTCATCGATGGAAGTCTGGCCTGGTGCGACCACGAAGTTCGTGGGCCCTATCCCAGGCGTCGTCTGATCGGTTCCGGTGGCGCGCCCGTTGGAGCGCACACCGTCCTTGCGCGCAGTATAGCAGTTGTAAAGATAGTGCCCGAGCACCCCGTCCTTCAGAAGCTCTATCGGCTCAGGTGGCACGCCTTCGCGATCGAACGACGCGGAACCGAGCGCCGCGGGGATCCGCGGGTCGTCTGTCACGCTGAGAAGCGGAGAGGTCACCGTCGACCCAAGCTTACCGGCCCATTTAGACCTTCCGTTCTGCACATTCTCGGCGCTCGACGAGAACGCTATGGGCTGAACTATGAGCTCATCGCCCGCGTAGGGCGTAACTATCACGCTCCCCTTGAAGCTCGGGATGGTGGTCGCCCCGAGAGCCTTCACCACCTTATCGGCAAGGCGGCGACCGCAAGCCTCGGGATCGATTCCTGCGAGCGCGCAGGACCCCGAATACTCGGCGTCAAACGACGAGATGTCATCGCCGTCGCGGGCAAACGCCATACCTACGCACACGAAGCTGCTTGCCCTCTCCGAAAGGCGCACGCCTTTCGAGTTCGCGATGGCCCGCTCACTGATGTGCGCCGCGAAGCTGGCGGAGTCAATGGTGACGCGACTGTCGTATGCCCTGGCGGCCTCGACGAACCTGCGCCCCACATCGAGCACGTCCTCGAGGACAAGGCGTTCCGAAGCCTCGTCGTAAATCCCGGACACCGGCCTGGCCTCCGCAGGGTCCGGCAACACGTGGTTGGGGTCAACGGGCGACGCTTCCGCGATGGCGAGCGCGGCTGCGAGTGTGTCATCCAGCGTCTCGCCAGAAAGCACGTTGGTGGCTGCAAAGCCCTGCCTTGAGCGGCGGATGACGCGTATACCGACTCCCTCATAGCTATCGCCCTTCGGGACCTGAAGATCGTTCTTTTCGAACACCGCCTCGAGCTTGCGGGCCTTGAGGTAGTAAACCTCGGCCTCGTCTGCTCCCATGGCTTTCGCACGCCGCACCAGTTCCTCAGAAATCTCAAGGCCTTTCATGACGCGTCCCTCCCCGCTCATTCGTGCCGCCCTCCAATGGTAACCCGGCACCGTAGATACGGTCCGCCCGCATCGACCTTGGCGGGCTGCCACTTCCCGCAATGCCCGCTGCCTAGATCGAGCTCGAAGTCGCTCGACACAGCGTCGACGCTCTTGAGCACGTCGAAGGCCTGGCCCGAAATGGTGATCCCCTTTACCAGCTCCCCGATCCGCCCGCGCTCGATCCTGTATGCCTCAGAGACCCCGAACATGAATTCAGCCGTCGAATCCGCCTGGCCCCCCTGGCCCATCTCTCTGAGGAAAAACCCGTGTTCGATCCCTGCGATCATGTCCTCGAGCCTCGAGTCACCCGGAAGAATGAACGTGTTGGTCATGCGGATGATGGGCTCGTCCCTGTACGTGAACGCGCGTGCGTTGCCCCGCGGCACGGTGTCGAATGCCGCCGCAGACTCCCGACTGTGCAGGTAGTTTCGGAGGACGCCTCTCTCGATGATCACGGTGCGTTCCGCCAGCACGCCTTCGTCATCCACAAGGACCATCCCGGCAGCGCCGGGCATCGTTCCGTCATCAACCAGGGTCACGAGGTCGGACGCGACTTTCTCGCCGATCTTGCCCTTAACCACGGATCCGCTTTGCACGAAATCAGCCTCCACTGTGTGGCCAATGGCTTCGTGGGACAGCACTCCAACGAGCTGAGGATCGAGTATCACAGTGTATTGGCCGCCCTTGGCGTAGCCTGCGTCCAGCTTCCTCACGGCAAGTGCCACGGCCTCGTCGACCATCTTGTCAAGATCGCGTTTCTTCATGAGGTCATTCCACCCGCCCGTGACCCCCCATGCCTTGGCGCCGGTTTCGCGCTCGTCTCCCCGCCCCACAGTCGCGAACACGTGGAAGCTTGGCTTGCGGTCCACAATGTGCGCCTCTGCGCCATCTGAGGTGACAATGAACTTCTCGTCGGCGTACTCCGTATAGACCACGATGCTCCCCACGACAAGGGGCGATGCCTCCCGCATTCGTTGCTCCGCTTTCAGAACAACCTGGATCTTCTCGGCGATGCCTGGCTCATCGACGCAAGCCTGATATACGAACTCGCCCTTGCCAAGGCGAGCCGGGGCAAGCCGGGCCTTGTCGCGCCGGAGCCGGGCGCCGGCTCTCGCAGCGTCCGATGCCTCGATAACGGCCTTTCGCAGGCCCTCCAAAGTCACATCGGTAGTCGATACGAAACCCCAGCACCCATCCACCAGGCATCGGACTCCAGCCCCGGCGAGGGTACGTCGCTCCACACGCTTGAGCGTGCCGTTGCGGGCGTCTATGGCGGTCTGGACACGCCGGTGATATCGGATCTCCGCGTACCCTGGCGCACCCATCATGGCGGACTTCAGCAGGTCTAGCATTCGGCCACCTTCCTTCCTCGCGCATCGTAATATATGTTTCGCAAGTAAACCAGAACTCCTCCTCGCCGCCGCAGTCTAGCGCGCGGTGCTCACCTGGAACGTGGTCCCATCCGTGACCACCAGCACGTCGCCGTGCGTGTCGGTCCGGTAAATCTCGTCCGTGTGCTCCGCTAGGTTCACCAGGGTCACCCGATGAGGATGGCCGAACGGATTGCCGGCTCCGACCAGTATCACCGCGACAGCAGGCTTCACCTCTTCGAGAAACCAAGGCTTCGACGAAGTGCTGCTTCCGTGATGCGCAACCTTGAGAACGGTTGCGCCGAGCTCGACCCCGCGCCGGATCATGGCGTCCTCCGCATCCCTCTCCGCGTCGCCCGTGAAAAGGAAGCTAGTCGTGCCATACCGAAGCCTGATCACCACAGAGCAATCATTGATGTTCTCGGGAAGCGGCTCAACCGGGCTCAGGATCCGCGCCTCTACGCCCGGCCCCAAATCGATGTCCCCACCCGCTCTTCCGAGGCGGAAATCGATGCCCTTCTCATCGATGAGCGAGAGGAAACGCTCGTATGTGGCTGTCGTATGAACCTTTCCCGAGTCCACCACGAGGCCGACCTTGAATTCGCGCAGCACCTCGATGAGCCCTCCGATGTGGTCCGCGTGCGGGTGCGTCGATACCACAACGTCAAGCTTGGAAACGCCGTGGACCTTGAGGTACTCTACAAGCCGATCGGAGGATTCGGGAGGTCCGCCGTCTATGAGCATTGTCTTGCCGGAAGGCGCCTCTACGAGCACGGCGTCTCCCTGGCCGACGTCTATGAAATGAACTCGAAGCCGCGCAGGCCCGCCCGCTATACCGGCGGCACGCGCCTGCAGCGACGGAACCTCGACAGCGAGAACCGTGAGCGCCAGGACGACCAGGGTACACCTCACGAGCCCGCGGCTCCCACGGCCTGCTCGCCTGAGACGGGTCACGGGGTGCAGCCCCAGGAGAGAGCGAGCGCGTGCGAGAACACCCACCTTTGGTTCTTTGGGCCTCATGCTATGACCTCCCGGTCGCCCGACGGACCGTGACAAGCCCATGAGCCTATGTGAGGGGCCGCGAGTCATCGCAGCATTTCCGACGGCTGCCTGGTCGCCAGTTATCGCGCGACGGCTGTCAGAGCCCAGCCGCTTGGCTTACAGGACGGGTTTTGGCAAGGCCTGCCCCGTTTCGGACACCGCCCGCGGGTGCAACACGGGCTCAGATAGTCGGAAGAGCTGGGACAGTCTCTGCCCACCTGCTTTGGCCCCGGTAAACCGCCATTGTTCCTTCACCATCTGACGTGGGAATTCCTCCATATGGGCTAAGAAGTTGGGCCCGCTGCGCAGAGAGGCAGCGGGCCCATGATCTCGGGCCTATGATCTGCACGCACAGGCGATGAACGAGTTCAAACCGGCGACATCGACGATCGACGTTCGAGCCTCACGGTGGCTAGGACGTGTTCGCCCCAGGTTCACAGGAACTTCTCGATGGCCGTTTCCAGCGCCTGCACCTTCGCGTCTTGGACGACGTACACCAGGCGTCTTCCCGTCACCGAGGCGTAGTACCCTCCCCCAGAGGCTCTCGCTCCTATCTTGAGCTCGAGTACCTTCCCATCGCCAAGGTCGAGCTCAACCTTCGCGCGAGGCCTGTCGAGGCCGTAACGCGCGTCATCGGCCCCGGCGGCGTGCTCAACCACATTGTCCACGGTCACATCACGCACCGCCGACCAGAGCCCCGACATATCGTCGGACGAGTACCTCTTCTCGGACGCCTTCACTTGCCAGCTCTCGCCCTCCTTGACGACCTTGAGCGCCTGCGGGGCGGACGCGGGAGGTGCGGGCAGGGCCTGTGCCGCCATCCCGGTGGTCAGGCTAGCAGGCGCCGTCCGCCACTCTTTGCCGTCCTTCAGAAGGCCCACGGACCGCCCTTGCTCAGTAAGTGTGACGCGGAGAAGGTCGTCGTCGTTCCACGACAAGAGATTCTTGTTCACGAGGTCAACGGCCGTGGTCTCCAGCGGCGAGAACGTAGCGGGGTTGACCAGGTAAACCGAGGGTGAGTCCGACGTGCGCACATAGAAGCCCTTGCGGTCCGGCGCCTCGGAACCCACGACAAGCTCGAAGGTCGAAGGCCGCTCGGAGGTATCAGCCTGCACTCGGAGCCTCGGACGGTCGAGCCCCCACCTCGCGAGGTCCTTGCCTTCGTCGTCAACGAACGCGCTCACCGTAAGGCCGGTGAGATCCCATATGAGATCGCTTACCTTCCATCTATCTGCCTCATCGCTGAACGGCTCAGCGATCCGCCATTCATCCTCGCCAGCCGCGCCGCCCTTGTTCTTTTCAAGCTTTATCCCGGTCGCGCCCGGCTTTACGAGGCGGAGGGCGGTTATCGAGTCAGTCGATACGGCGAATATCTCGCGTTCGCGGAGGTCATCCAGGCCCTTGGCTAGAGCCGACACGGTGTCAGACGAGAGCGTGTACACCGTGTCAGAGTCGGCAAGCTTTGCGTATCGCGCACCCCCGACGGGCGTCTCGGCGCCCACGAGGACGGCCTTCTCTCCTTCCTTGGTGTGAAGAGTCATCTTGAGCCAGGGCGATGCGAGCCCGAAAGCCTCGAGCCCGTTGGCATCAACTTTCTCCGCAACTTTCTTCTCGCCCACAAGTTTACTAGCTGCCTCAACGAGGGCATTGACCGCGGTGTCGCTCGCTGCGACCGCCTTCGGGAAAGTGATCTTCCATTTGTCCTTGCCTGCGCTGTCGGTCGTCCTCTCCACCTCGACCCGGCCAGAAGCCTGCTCCACGGCAACGCGGCTGACGTCTCCGGCCGGCACGTTCACGAGGGTGTTGCCTGCGTTCTTGTCCGGCGGCTTCACGCCTTCAACGAAGAGGACGTACGCGCCAAGCACCACCAACACTGCAAGGGCGACGAGAGTGCTCGCGAACTTCCTCATAGGTTGCGCCTCCTCAGCCAGATACCGCCGCCCACCAACACGAAGAGCAGCGGGAGCCCGACCACCGTGCTATAGAACACGAGGCTCGCCTGCTGGCCCGTGAGGTACACCTGGCTGTAACTCGGGGACTTGGCCCTGATGGTGATTGACTCCTCCTTGCCCACGAGCCAGCCCACGGAATTCATGAAGAAGTCTATGTTGCCTTGGAACGTCACAACGTCGTTATCGAGGAAGCTCGCGTTTCCAACCACGAGCATCCTCGCCTTGCCGGCTGGGCCGCCCGTGCCGGAAGCGTTCGTCACGCTGGGCGTCCCGGTTCCATCGCTTGCCTGGCCTTCGGCCCCGGCCTCCTTCCCGCTTTGATTCTTCGCCTCAGAGCTGGGCTCCAGCGCACGCTCGACTGCGTATGCGAGAACAAGTGGCCCTTTGATGTCCGTTTTCTGGTTGAACGATACCTGCTTGGCCGCGAGGTCCGTCTCTCCCCACGACTCACCGGACGTCTTGAGAAGCGCCGTCACCGAGACGCCCGGGTCCCTCTTGTCCGTGATCTCGTACAGGCTCCGGCTTCTCGGCAACACGCACCCGAGTTTCTCTGTGACTAGTTTCGTGGTGATGTCATGATACTCCACTTCCGGAATGGGGCTGCCTGCATCGAGGAAGTAATGACTCGCAGGATCGATCACCACGTCATCATTCATGCCCACGCCCCACCTGGCGACCATCGCCTTGATATTCTTGAGTTGCCCCTTCTCGCGCAAGGGCTCAGCCAGCACCATCACGCTGCCGCCGTGGCTCACGTAATCCTGGATGGCCGCCACTTCCTTGTCCGCGAGGTCCTTCTGCGGGCCTGCTATCACTAGTAGAGCGGCATCCTGGGGAACTTTTCCTTCGGTCGCGAGGTTGAGCGTCTTCGTGGTATACCCCTCGCCCTCAAGGAATGATCGCGCTTGCCAGTAGTCCTGCACGAGGTCACGCTCGTCGTGGCCGACCAGGAAGTACACGGACTTCTCTTCCTCCTGGGTCACGCCGATTATGGCCCTCGTGAACGCTTGCTCCCCGGCAAACCCTGGGGCTTGGGAACCGTCGCCGTAATCCACGAGGTCATACTGCATGACCTTGCGCGACTTCGATCCCGACTCCACCACTGACGTGCCGTACGCGGTTATCTCGTACTGTTTTGCAAGGGACGGGTTCTTGTCCGGGTCCACGAAAGACACCGAAATCTTCGGACACAGCCGAGTGTACTCCTTGAGGAGATCCTTCACCATGCCTCCCATGGAGTCACCTTCGGGAAAGAACGCGGTTATCTTGATGTCTTTGTCGATCTTCCGAAGGATCTGACGCGTCTCCTCCGAGAGGGTGTACATCTTGTTTTGGGTGAGGTCGACCTTGGCGGGATGCCGGCCGACGACGAAGTTCACCATGAGGACTATAGCAACCACGGCGCATGTGAGCACCACGGCGTTGGATCCGTAGCGCACCTTGCGGCTCAGCAGGAGCCTGCGCACCGGGCACGCGCGAGGGATCGCCAATCTCATGCGCTCCACCTCCTCGAGTCAATGGTGCGTACGGCGAGAAAGAGGAACGTGAACGCGAAGCTGAGGTAGTACACGGTGTGCGACAGGTCTATTATCCCTTTCTGGAAGTCGTCGAAGTGGTTCAATATGGAGAGCGCCGATATGGCGTCTCCGACAGGGCCCGTCACCGCCGCGCTGACCCAACCCAGGATCCAGAAAAGCAGAAGGATGCCGAACCCGACCACCCCGGCAACCATCTGGTTCTCTGTCAGCGCGGAAGCGAAGGTGCCGGCCGCAAGGCATGCCGCCCCGAAAAGAAACATGCCTAGGTATCCAGAGTAAATCGGGCCCATATCAGGGCTGCCATAATGCCGGAGGATGGCTGGATAAACGAGGGTCGCCGCAAGGAACACAAGGTATGTGAAGACGCTCGCGAGGTATTTCCCGACCACGATAGACGTGATGGTCACAGGGGAAGTCAAGAGAAGCTCGTCGGTGCCGAGTTTTTTCTCCTCAGCCAGGAGGCGCATAGTGAGAACGGGTGCCACAAAGATGAACGTGACCGCCATGTTCCCGAACGTGCCCTCCATGGTCGCGGTCCTCGTGGCAAAGAGGAGGATCGAGAAGAAATAGCCGGAGAGCACCAGGAACACCGCTCCCATGACGTACGCCATGGGGGACAGAAAGTACGCTGCTACCTCGCGTTTGAAGATAGACCACGTTTTAAGCACCTGCCGCCACCTCCGCCGAGTCCTCCAGTTTCTCTTCGGTGGTCAACCTGAGGAACACGTCCTCCAGGCTTAGGTCCACGAATCTCATTTCCAGGATCGGCCATCCGCGCTCCGCCATCTTAAAGAACAGGGCCTCGCGGACGTCCGCCGAGAGCTCAGTTTCCACCGACAGCAGCACCTCTCCGTCGCGCCTGTGCGTTCCACCGGCATCTCTCTGCGGCTCGGAATCGTCCACCGAGACCGACCGCACGCCCGCGAGCGCCCTCACCTCGGACGCGACCGCGTCTCGCGGCCCGCGCACGCGCACCGCGAGGCACTGCGAGCCACGCAGCCTGCGGGCAAGGCCCTCTGGCGTGTCGATGGCGACCAGGCGTCCGTTGTTGATGATCACAACTCGGCCGCACACCATGCTCACCTCGGGGAGGATGTGTGAGCTCAGTATCACGGTGTGCTTCCCCCCGAGGCTGCGGATGAGCTGCCGGATCTCTATGATTTGCCTAGGGTCCAGCCCCACCGTGGGCTCGTCCAGTATGAGGACATCGGGGTCTCCGAGGAGCGCCTGGGCGAGGCCGACCCTTTGCTTGAACCCGCGCGAGACGTTCTGAATGACGCGACCGTACACCGGTCCCAGGCCGCACGCTTCCACGGCCCTGGCAACCTGCGCGGCCCGCTGGGATTTCGGAATGCCCTTGATCTCACACACGAACTGCAGGTAGCTCTTGACCGTCATCTCGCGGTAAAGCGGCGGGTTCTCAGGGAGATACCCGATCCTTCTCCTCGTCTCCATCGCATCCTCGAACACGTCGCGCCCCGCGACCCTGACCGTGCCGGACGTCGCGGCCAAGTACCCTGTTATGATCCGCATGGTCGTGGTCTTTCCGGCGCCGTTCGGCCCGAGGAATCCGAGGATCTCGCCCTGCTCCACCGAGAACGTCAGATCCTCGATGCCCCTTGCCCTGCCGTACATCTTGGTGAGGTTCTTCACTTCGATCACGGCAACGCGTTCCCCCTTTCTGCTTCCAAGCACGTTGTATGCGCCACAATCGGGCGAAAAGCCCGTCATAGGCGAAGGCGCCGCGTGCGTCAACGTCCAAGACGGGCGTGGCGAGAAGACCACTTATATAGAACGGGCGGCCAATATCTGAAGTTCCACGTTTCAGCGAGCGCGGCGGTGTCCCCGAGCGGGGCACCCTTCGCCAAGATCCGGCCCGTCAGGCGAGTGGCCGGATCTTGACACCCCTCGTGCAATCACCGGCAACCCATCCCGACGATCGGGAGCGTTTTCGCACCTCGACTCAGGGAGCATCGGGCTTTCCCTTCTCCCCGCCCCTCCCATCGCTGAGGTGCAAAGCGATCAGCGCGGCACCGTACGCCCCGGCAAACTGGGACCCGTCCGGAACCGTGACGGTCGCCTGAAGCCTTTCCTCCAGGGACCTCCTGACTCCCTCGTTCCGGCTGACCCCACCCGTCATCACGAGCCCGCCGCCCAGGCCTACGCGGTGGACCATGCCGGCGAGCCTCGCCGCCACTGCGTCGCAAAGTCCTTTGACTATGGGCTCGGGGCGGACGCCATGGGATAGGAGGCTTATGACCTCTGATTCAGCGAACACCGTGCATGTGCTCGAGATCCGCGCAGCTTCCTTCGCCCTCCGCCACCTCGGTCCGAACTCATCGAGAGCAATGCCCAGCCTCGCGGCCATCACCTCCAGAAACCTTCCGGTGCCTGCGGCACACTTGTCGTTCATGACGAAGTCGGCCACCATGCCGTCGTCATCCAGCCGGATGACCTTCGAGTCCTGACCCCCGACGTCCACGACGACCCGAGCCCACGGAACGAGCGCACGGGCGCCACGGGCGTGACAGGTTATCTCTGTCACCTTCGCTGTAGCACGGGTCACCCTGTCCCTCCCGTATCCGGTCGCGACGAGCGCCTCGAGCTCTTCCGGCGCCGCGCGGGCCGCGCTGCACGCCGCGTGGAGACACTGCTCGGCCGCAAGAGCGAGGTCCACGCCGGTGGGCATCGCGTGTTCCCCAACGATCGCGCGACCGTCCAGAAGGACAGCTTTCGTGGTCGTTGAGCCGACATCTATTCCAGCCACGAGCACTATCTCTCACCCACCTTTCGCGCATCAAGCAGTTCTATGAAAGCCCCCAACCTGGTGATGGACTGCGCCTCGATTCCAGACCCGTCGTCAACCCCATCCCCGTCTAAATTGAGGAAGGGAACTCCCTTCTTCCGGAGCTCGCTGCCGATGATGGCTGCACCACCATTCGACTGTCTGCAGCCCCATTGCGCGAACTGCACGACCCCGTCGATGGAGTACTCGTCCACGAGCTTCTCGATGACTTCGAGCCGACGCTCAATCGGGCCCCAGCCGAAATTGGACGTCATCTTACGCGCGAGGCTCACGAAAGGATCGCGCGGATCCATAGCCGGCCAGTACGCGAAGCTATACTCCTCGAAGGCCACCGAGGAGGCTCTATCGCGCTCGAGGTGTTCGAACAGCTTGGTACGGTAATACGGCCTAAGGTTGAGCCAGAGGAGTCTATGACGCTCGCTCTGAACGGGGAAGCCCTGCGTGTCGATGGTCCGCGCGAGGTGCGTTCGAAGGGCTCGATAGAAGGGCGCCAGTAATGGGCTCCCCCACGACCACAGGAACAAGAGGACATAGTTCAACGCCTCCGACCCGCGCCACGGCGCCGGAACGTTTCTCCTGAGCGCACAGACCTCCCTGTACTCTGTGAGAGCCTCATTGGATGCGACGAGCGCACGAGGCAGCCCATCCACGGAAAGCCCCGGGACGCGCCGGGCCAGGTCCTCCGCCACGAACTCGACTTGCGAGGCGACCCACCTTTCCCCGCGGTCCGACGAGGCGAACGGGACGTCGATGATGTAGAACGGACAACCGGCCAGCGCACTGAGATGGGCAAGCGACTTCTTGCCCCCGTCGCACAGGTGGGCTGTGACCACCACGGCCGAGGGACGCGGCAGAAACCCGGCCGCTGCCCCTCCTACGCCCGCGCGGTGAAAGCTGCAAAGGTCCGGCGAGTACCAGAGCGCCTCGCACGCCGAGAGGCTTGCGGCACCGAGCCCAAACGCCGCTGCGAGGCCTGACGCCGCCTCCGGCAAGAAGGGCACGCCGCCGAGGCCGTATACGAGCTCGGTGGGCACGAAGGCGCTCGTGAACACACACGGCTTCCTGCCGAGATACGCGTCGGCAAAGTCGGAAAGCATGCACTCTATGGCCGCGATCTGGTAGTCCTTGGCACCGCGGGCCCGGAGCAACGGGAGGGCCGCGGAAGCCGCCCTGTACGCCCACTTGTTGCGCAACAAGGTCTCAGGACGAAGGAATCCCCGTCGTGGCTGCTGCGGCACACGTCGGCGCGCCGCGCCTCTCGCACGCGCACCGCCTCGAGCGTCACGGAACCCGCCCGCCGCCCCGTTTCGCGCCCGACCCGACGCCGGTGGTCCAACCATTCGCCTCACCCTCGCTCCAGCCGGCCTTCCAGCATTTCCCTAAACGCAGTGACGCGCGTGAGGATCTGGCCTGATCCTGCCGAACCGTATTCAGTCTCCAAGAGCAGCATGGGCACGCCGTCCCCCTCTCCAACGCGTCTTTTCATATCAGCGAAATCGTAGTACGCATAATCACAGAACTTGGGCGCGAAGTACACGATGCCGCGGACCTTGTGCGAAATGGCTAGAGCTCGGAGACGCTGCGCCCTCGCGTCGCCGGCAAACATCCTCGGACACGGAGGCTTCCTCAGGTACGCCCGGGCCAGGTCGCGGAACGGGTCGCCCGCGCCAGCCTCGATCTCGACACGAAAGTCAAAAGACCTAAGACCGATGCAGGAATCCACGAAGGCCACCTCCAGCCCCGACTGCTCGATCATCACGAGCAGTGCGCGTTCCAGGAGGCACGTTCCGGTGATTCCGACGCGCGGCCTTCCCCGGCCGTGGCGGCGGCTCCTCGACTCACATTGGCTCATGCCAGCCCGTCCGGCCCCAGGGTCTCCCGCGGTCCTTATGGCGTGCAGCGCGCGAGCGACCGCCGCCGCGGCGTCAGCCAGGTCGGTCGCCTCCGCGGCCTGGGCTTCCCTCTGCCCGCTCTCGGAGCCGCCAGGAGCCTCGTGCGGGTACTGGTTCGTGCCCGCGCCGAGCGCGTCGTTTGCCAGGAACGCCGCGCTAGCAGCCTCGCCGGCTGACAGCCGGCCCTCGTCCACCAGCCTCGACAGGCCTGAAAGCTCCGACCTGAGCAGGTTCATTGAGCCTGCGGCATGGATGAGCCGCCTGCGAAACGAATCCCCGTCGACGTTCACCGCGGGCGCAACCGCGTCGGGCACCCCCGCGCGCGCTGCACGCGCCAGGTCAAGGGCGAAATCCCTCAGAACCGAGGCATAGTATTCCTCGGAAGCACTGGTAGACGTCCTAGGTATGTCCACGAAGCACACGCCACCGGCGAGCTTAAAGTATCGCAGAGCGTCATACGCTCGCCGCATCGCGTCGCACGATCCTGCGATGGCGACTACATGGTCCCTTCCGTGGTCACGCATGAAAGCCCTCGCGTACGGACAGAAGTCGCGCGGCAGGTACGCGTCCGAGCACTCGCCGGTCTCGCGGAAGACTGCCCTTTTCACAGGCATCCCGAGAGCTAGCGGGATCTCAAACGGCACGTAGCTGCATGACACGAGGACCATCGCGATCCCTCCTGGGCGCCGTCGCGGCGCAGCCCTGACCTACATTCTTTTTTAATACTCCTTGCGTGCCGCGTACCCTCCTGCTGTTTCAAGGCTTGACCGCGCGCGTTGCGGACGAGTCTGGGCATAACGTTTGAATTGAAAATGTTCAACGTCTTCATGGCAATCCACCTAGATTTCCTCTTGACAGGAAGCTGGTGGAGAGTGTAGTGTAGTAGCATATACATGCATATCCGGGGCCACGACACCGGTAGCTGGACAACATCAGGCTGAGCTGCCGTGCCCGCCACAGGGTGTATGCATATATATGCAGTCTCTACCCGAAAAGGAGGAGGGAAGAAGCAATGAAGGAGAGCGAGAAGAAGGTCCTCATCGTCGACACCACGTTGCGTGATGGCGAGCAAACAGCGGGCGTCGTGTTTGCTCGGACGGAGAAGCTGCGAATCGCGAGAATGCTGGATGAGATCGGGGTGGACCAGATCGAGGCTGGCATCCCGGCCATGGGTGGGGACGAAAAGGAGGCCGTGAAAGCGATCGCGCATGCCGGACTCAATGCGAGCATCATGGCGTGGAACAGAGCCGTCATCTCCGACCTCGACGCATCGATCGACTGCGGGGTGGACGCCGTAGCCATATCCATTTCCGTGTCTGACATACATATCTTCCACAAGCTTCGTATGACGCGCCAGCAGGTCCTCGATGCAATGACCCAAGCGGTGGTGTACGCCGCTCAGTACGGGCTGTATATATCCGTTAACGCCGAGGACGCGAGCCGCGCCGACCCCGAGTTTCTGCTCGAATTCGCGATGGCCGCGAAAGGAGCGGGTGCCAACAGGCTCCGTTACTGCGACACGGTTGGGCTGCTGGACCCACTGACCATGTATGAGAAGATCAAGACCCTCCACGAGCAGACCGGGCTCGACATCGAGACCCACACTCACAACGACTTCGGCATGGCCACCGCCAACACCCTTGCAGGAGTGCGGGCAGGCGCCAGGTATGTCGGAGTAACCGTGAACGGCCTCGGCGAGCGCGCGGGGAACGCGGCCCTCGAGGAGGTCGTGATGGCGCTCAAGCACATCTACGGCATAGACCTCGGCGTCAAGACCACAAGATTCAGGGAGATCTCCGAGTACGTGGCGAGGGCGTCCGGAAGGGAGATCCCGCCAGGAAAGCCCATCGTAGGCACGAACACTTTCGCCCATGAGTCTGGGATCCATGCAGACGGAGTCCTAAAGAACCCCAAGACTTATGAGGTTTTCGCGCCGGAGGAAGTGGGCTTGCAGCGACAGATCATCATCGGCAAACATTCAGGCAAGCACGCGCTTAAGGCGAAATTCCTTGAATACGGCATAAACCTCACAGACGAGGAGGCGGCAGCGATGTTGCCCGCAGTGCGCGCGACTGCGGTGAATCTCAAACGGCCGCTCTTCGATAAGGAACTTGTATATATATACGAAGACGCGAAAAGGGACACATCATCGGCTCACAAGTAAGACAGATTTGTGGCTCGTGGTGTCCATATAGTGCTCTACCGAGCCGCGGGCCAGGCGGCAGCGCCGCAGCGGCGGCGCCGTAGCGACCGCGGCAAACGTTTGAACGCGTAGGAGGGCTAGAGAAGCGTGGGCAAGACCATCGCAGAGAAGATCCTCTCGAGCCATTCGGGCGTCGATGCCCGCGCGGGGGACATCGTCCTCGCGGATGTGGATTTCGTGATGGGGCAGGATGGGACCTCGCCTCTTGCCATCAAGGCATTCCGCGAGATGGGCGGGAAGAAGGTTTTCGACCCCGAGAAGGTCGCCATGGTGATAGATCATGGCGCCCCGAGCCCGAACGAGGGCACGGCAAACCTCCATAAACTGATGCGAGATTTCGCCGCCGAGCAGGGCTCAATCCTCTACGATGTGGGCGAGGGCGTCTGTCACCAGCTCGTCCCGGAGCGTGGCCACGTTGCCCCGGGAGACCTCGTGGTGGGAGCGGACTCTCACACTTGTACCTATGGAGGCCTCGGCGCGTTCTCGACGGGCGTGGGGTCCACCGACCTCGCGGCGGCCCTCATCACCGGCAAGACGTGGCTCAAGGTGCCAGAGAGCATGAAGATAGTATGCAGAGGCCACCTTCCCTCGGGAACCTACAGCAAAGACCTCGCGCTATACCTCGCCGGCAAGATCTCGGCGTCGGGCGCGACTTACATGTCGTGCGAGTTCACCGGAGAGGGCGTGGACGCCCTCGGGGTGGATGCCAGGTTTACCTTGTGCAACATGGCGGTGGAGATGGGCGCCAAGGCCGGGATCATAGCGCCCAGTGGCGAGGTTCTCGCATGGGTGCGCGGCCGTTCGAAGAGGAAGTTCCACCCGGTCTTCGCAGATGAAGACGCCCGCTACGCGGACGTGCGGGAGTTCGACGTCTCGCATCTTGCGCCGCAGGTAGCCCGGCCGCACGAGGTGGACAACGTGTGTGAAGCCCACGAGCTCTCGGGAGTCGAGATCAACGAGGCCTTCATCGGGACATGCACGAACGGCCGGCTCGAGGACTTGCGCGTCGCCGCTGCGATCCTCAAAGGCAAGAGGGTGAACCCTTCGGTGCGCCTCATAGTTGCGCCGGCCTCGCGGCGCATCCTGGTCGAAGCCCTCCGTGAGGGGGTGTTGGAGACCCTCCTCAACGCGGGAGCGGCCGTGCTTCCCCCAGGGTGCGGCCCATGCGTGGGCACACACGCCGGAGTGCCAGCCGACGGCGAGGTTGTCATATCCACCGCCAACCGCAATTTCAAAGGGAGGATGGGCAACTCGTCCGCCCAGATCTATCTCGCCTCCCCAGCGACGGTGGCCGCGTCAGCGCTCGTGGGAAGGATCACGGACCCGAGGAGGTTCCTCGGATGAGGCCCTTCTGTTGACTGTTGAACGAGAGGCCGCCCGGGGCGGGGCTCTTGCGGAGGTGACGGCTAAGTGGTCCTGAGAGGAAAAGCCCACAAGTTCGGCGACGACATCAATACCGACTACATAATCGCTGGGAAGTACAAGTTCAAGACGCTCGATATGGACGAGCTGGCAAAGCACGTGATGGAGGATCTCGACCCGGAGTTCGCCACGAGGCTAAAGCCCGGCGACTTCGTAGTGGCCGGGAGGAATTTCGGGTGCGGATCGTCTCGGGAGCAGGCCCCGCTCGCGCTCATCCACGCGAAGGTGGGAGCGGTCATAGCTGTGTCTTTCGCGAGGCTATTCTATAGAAACGCGGTCAACACCGGCCTGCCCGTGGTAGAGTGCGACACAAGCGCCATCTCCAGCGGAGACGAGCTCGAAGTCGACCTCGGTCAAGGTACCGTGGTCAACGTCACCCGGGGCGTCACGGTGAGCGCGTCGCCGCTCCCCCCCTTCATGCAGCGGATTTTCGAGGATGGAGGGCTCGCCGCGCACATCCGCAAGCATGGTGGGTTCAACCTCGGCCTGTGACGCACGTACCTGCAATTCCGTTGAACCGCCTCGCGGGAGGGACACGCTGTGTCGCATAGAGTGACGCTCATACCCGGGGATGGGATCGGTCCCGAGGTAGTTCTCGCCGCAAGACGCGTCATCGAGGCCACGGGGGTCTCGATCGAGTGGGAGGAAGCTCAGGCGGGCGCGGAGGTGCTGGCGCGCCGCGGCACCCCCTTGCCGGACGAGGTCATCGAGTCGATCAGACGCACCGGCGTCGCGCTTAAGGGCCCCGTGACCACCCCTGTCGGGACCGGGTTCCGCAGCGTCAACGTGGGCCTTCGGATCGCCCTTGACCTTTACGCGAACGTCCGGCCCATCAGAACCCTGCCCTCCGTGCCCACGCGGTATCCACACGTGGACATAGTGATATTCCGCGAGGCCACCGAGGACGTATACGCTGGCAAGGAGCGCTGGGTGGATGAGGATACCGCGGAAACCATCAAGATCATTACGCGTAGAGGTTCGGAGCGCATCGCCCGGGCCGCGATGGAGTTCGCGAGGCGTGAGGGGCGCCACCGGGTGACGTGCGGCCATAAGGCCAACATCATGAAGTTCAGCGATGGGCTCTTCCTCGACTGCGCGCGCGCGGTGGCCCGCGATTACCCTGAGATCCAGTTCGACGACTGGATCATCGACGCGCTCTGCATGCAACTGGTCATGGCTCCGGAAAGCTTCGACGTGTTGCTCCTCCCGAACCTGTATGGGGACATCGTCTCCGACCTTGCCTCGGGCCTCGTGGGCGGGCTGGGCCTCGCCCCAGGAGCCAACATAGGAGACGGAATCGCGGTCTTCGAGCCGGTCCACGGAAGCGCTCCCGGGATCGCTGGGCGGGGGATCGCAAACCCCATTGCGACCATCCTCTCTGGCGCAATGATGTTGAGGCACCTCGGAGAGGCTCAGGGAGCCGCGGTGGTTGAGGCGGCGGTCACAAAGGTGCTGGCCGAAGGCCGTGTTCTCACTCCGGATCTTGGTGGCACCGCCACGACAGGCGAGATGGCGGACGCCATAATCTCAGCCCTTGCCTCCTCCTAGCGGAGCCGGGTCGAAGCGACGCAGCCTCAGGGAGTTTGTCACAACCGACACCGATGAGAACGCCATGGCCGTTCCCGCGATCACAGGTGAGAGAAAGCCAAGAGCGGCAAGGGGAATGCCGATCACGTTGTAGATGAACGCCCAGAAGAGGTTCTGGCGGATGGTTGCCATCGTGCGGCGGCTGAGGCGGATCGCCGCGGCTACAGCCCGGATGTCCCCTCGAATGAGGGTGATGTCCGCGGCCTCCATCGCGATGTCCGTGCCGGTTCCCAACGCTATTCCCACGTCGGCAGCAGCGAGGGCAGGCGCATCATTGATCCCGTCCCCGACCATTGCCACGACCCTTCCCTCCGCGCGAAGCCTCTCAATCTCCTTGGCCTTGTCCCCCGGAAGCACCTGGGCAAGCACCCTCTCGATGCCTACTTGCCGCGCGATGGACCGGGCCGTGCGCTCGTTATCGCCAGTCACCATCACAACGTCGACCCCGAGAGCCCGGAGTGCCTCGACCGCCTCGCGCGAAGCCTCTCTCACGGTGTCAGCCACGCCCATGACGCCAACAGCCTGCTGGTTCGCTGCAACGAACATGACCGTCTGCCCTTCAGCCTCCATGGACTCGCGAGCCTCGTCAAGGTCTTCTGGCACGCTCACGCCAACTTCCTTGAGGAAGCGCAGCGTCCCGACACGTACGACGACACCACCCACCACGGCCCGGACGCCCTTGCCCGGGACCGCCTCGAACTCGGCGGGCTCCGTGGGCTCTATGCCGAGACCTCGGGCCCGCCGCACCACTGCCGCGCCCAGCGGGTGCTCGGACCGCAACTCGGCCGAGGCCGCGAGCCTCATCATGGTCCCGACAAGCGCCCCAGCCGGCACGTCAGCCTGCGAGCCCGAATTGGGCACGGGCCCGGTCGCTCCCATCTCTCGCAGTGCTCGAGCTTCACTCGTGAGAACCTCGCGCACCACCTCAGGCTCACCCTTCGTGAGGGTGCCCGTCTTGTCAAATACAACCGTGTCTATCTTGTGAGCCCTCTCAAGATGCTCGGCGCCGCGGATCAAGATGCCAGCCTCCGCTCCCCTCCCTGTGCCGACCAGGATGGCGGTCGGCGTCGCAAGCCCGAGAGCACAGGGGCACGCGATCACCAGGACCGCCGTGAATGCAAATAGGGCGCGGCCGGGATCACCCGTTACAACGAGCCACCCCACGAGGGCAAGAAAGGCCACACCCAGCACAACCGGCACGAAGTAGCCTGCGACGACGTCCGCGAGGCGCTGGATGGGTGCCTTGGACCCCTGTGCCTCCTCCACCATCCGCACGATCTGAGAGAGCACCGTGTCCCTTCCGACCCTGGTCGCACGGATCTTGAACCACCCGTGCCCGTTGACAGTGGCTCCCGTGACCTCATCCCCAGGTCCCTTCTCCGTGGGAATGCTCTCCCCCGTGAGCATCGACTCGTCCACGACCGACGTGCCCTCTAGGACGATCCCGTCCACGGGTATCCTCTCGCCGGGCCTTACGACAAGGACGTCGCCCACCGTCACCTCGTCGGTGGGAACGTCAGTCTCGGCCCCATCGCGCACCACGTGCGCGACTCGAGGTGCCAGGCGCGCAAGCTTTCTTATGGCCTCGGAGGTTCTGCCCTTTGCCTTCGCCTCAAGCAGCCGGCCAAGAAGCACGAGAGTAATGACCACGGCCGAAGACTCATAGTAAACGTGGCCATGCCCGATGAAAGTCTCGTACACGCTGAAACCATACGCAGCCGTGGTGCCGAGGGCCACGAGCACGTCCATGTTGGGCGAGCGGGCGGCAAGAGCCGCAGCGGCGCCGGTGTAGAACTGCCGCCCCGCGATGAACTGCACGGGCGTGGCCAAGACGAACTGCACGAGCGGGCTCGCAACGAACGCTGGCAACCGCACGCCCAGGAGATGGGACAGCATGAGCGAAACGAGTGGCACCGAAAGCGCGGCGGCCAGGACGAAGACGGCTGTCTCGCGCCTCACCTCGGCCCCGCGCTCGCGTTCCTCAACCGCCTGTCCTGCGCTCCGCCTGTCGCCTTCCCGAAACTCGAAGGCCTCGTATCCCGCGTCGCGCACGGCTTTCACGAGGTCGTCTGGGGACGTCTCGCATGGGTCGTAGTGCACGGTGACCTTCTCGGTGGCAAGGTTCACGACCGCATCGACAACGCCGGGCGCACGCCGGAGCGCGCGCTCCACCCTGGCCACGCACGAAGCGCACGTCATGCCAGTAACCCGGAGCACGGCACGCGCCTCAGGTGCCTGGCCCGTCCGGGACGCGCGTTCCTCAGGGTCGGCCTCCTTCGCTAGGTGCACGTCGACGTTCCCTGTACGAGACGCGGCAGTACCGCACCCCTCTAAGTATGGCGCCATAAGTTTTCGTCTCCTTTCTTGACGGCGTTAGGGTTGCCGGTGCTTGCACGACGGGGCGTGGAGAATTCGGCAGGCTTGCGCGCCGAATTCGAACGAGGCGCGCCGCAAGCGCGCCGTCCCCGGAGGGCAACACCGATAGCCTTAGGCAGGACCGCCCCGCCGAAAAGTGGCGCGATCACCTTGGGCTACGCCCAGCGCCTTTCCACCTTCACGCCGTTGAAGTAGTAGGTGCAGATCTCCTCGTGCCGTCGTCCTGCCTTCGCCATGTTGTAGGCGCCCCACTGGCTCATCCCCACGCCGTGGCCGAAACCTTTTCCGCTCATACGGACCTGGCCATCACGCACCTCGAGGCTGGTTATGAGGTTGGACCTCATACGCATGGGGTCGAGAGCCACGCGGAGGTCGTTGCCACCGATGGTCACGTCCCCACCCGAGTGGTGGATGGTTATCGTCTGGGCCCGTCCGGAGGGGCCGCGTTTGGCTATGGACATCCCTGTTATGCCCTTGACCGGAATGCCGATCTTGTTCAGAGCGGCCTCAACCTCAGCCGTGGTGAAGGTGGCAGACCAGACGCGGTCCTCGGCAGGAACGTCCGACGTCATGTCAGGGCTCTTCTTTACGACCGTGTAAGGAGGCTCGGGACCACGAAGGTTCAGACCCTCCTTGGCAAGCGCCGTGATGCCGCCGGCGTTGGAGTGGAACCACGCGTCGATCAGCTCCCCGCCATGGGTCAGGACCTTGCCCCGCGTCTCGCGGACCGCCGCTCTGATCGCGTCGTTTACGTTCTCCGGCTTGAATTCTTGAGCTTGCTTGAACCCCGCCTGTATGTCGGAGCCCATGGGCCCTTTGCCGCGCATCTGCTCGAGCGTCTTCAGGGCGAACGTGCGCGCTACGATGGCCTGGGCCGCCAGGGCCTCCCTAGGCCAATAGTTCTTCATCTCGCCTGCCACCACGGCAGCCACGTATTCTTCCATGGGCATCTCCTCGACCCTGTTCTCGTCGGACAGATACACTCTGATGGTGGGCTCCTTCGCGAGGACCGCCCTCCTAGCGCGTGACACCCCTATGACGACGAGCGCCACGACGAGAAGGCCGACCCCGAGCCAAAGTATGCTCCTTTTTCTCTTGGCAGCCACCTGCTTCAGCCTCCCATCCTGCACACTAGAGTTGGGACGCGCCCGCACCGCCACATCGGGACGCATCCGACACGGCAGCTTGCCGTCCCACGGCTATTATGCGCAGAACACTGGAGGCGTACCAGCTACCCAGCTACCAGCCGCATCCCTTGCGCCCGCCGCCAACCTCACGTGCCTTCTCGCGCGGTCGCGAGTCGGTCCGGCGGTGGCTGCGCCGCCCCGGCTTCGGCTGCGCGACGGTCAGCTCGCGGTCGAGAGGTAACGTTCACCGCCGTCCGGAAAGACCACGACCACGAGACGCCCCTCGTTTTCCGGCCTCCGAGCCACGCGGAGAGCCGCAGCGAGCGCGGCACCAGATGATATGCCCGCGAGGATGCCCTCCTCTCTTGCGAGCCTCCGAGCCATCGAGACCGCCTCCGCAGTCGACACTGGGACGATCTCGTCAATGACCTCCAGCTTGAACACGTCCGGCACAAAGCCTGCGCCGATGCCCTGGATTCCGTGGCTTCCAGCTGGCCCGCCCTCCAGCACGGGAGATTCCTGCGGCTCGACGGCGACGACACGAATATCGGGCCGCTTGGCCTTGAGGGCTTCTCCAACGCCAGTGATGGTGCCGCCAGTCCCCACGCCAGCCACGAACACGTCCACCTTTCCGTCTGTGTCCTCCCAGATCTCCCTCGCGGTCGTCCTGCGGTGTGCCTCGGCGTTCGCGGGGTTCGCGAACTGCTGGGGCATGAACGCACCGGGAATAGAGCCTGCGATCTCTTGCGCCCGTTGCACGGCCCCAGCCATCCCATCGCGCGCCGGGGTGAGCACGACCTCGGCACCGTACGCCTCGAGGATCTTGCGCCTCTCGACGCTCATGGATTCAGGCATTGTCACGATGAGCCGCAAGCCGCGCGAGGCACAAAGCATTGCGAGAGCGATCCCTGTGTTGCCGCTCGTCGGCTCCACAACCACAGATCCCCGGCCGAGCCTCCCATCTCTCTCGGCCGCGACGAGCATCCCGAGGGCAGCCCGATCCTTAACGCTCCCGCCTGGATTCATGAACTCCAGCTTTGCCACGATCTCCGCCCGCACCCCCTCCGCGATCCGACGGATCCTGACGAGAGGTGTCTTTCCGACAACGTCCTGCACGCTACCGGCGATCCTTGCCACGATGCTCACTCTCCCCGAATAATGCCTGGAAACGTGGCTCGCTCAGTCGACGTCCAGCTGCGTACCTGTGTGCCAATGTACCAGCATCCATCCCCTAGCGCGCCGCGGTCCCGTGTGTTATAATACAGCAAACCCAACTAAATTACTAGGGTATTGCAGCGGACAACCACCGACCCAAGAACGGCTCTTGGAGGGAGCTTTCAATGTTCGAGCGCATCAGAGAAGACATCAAAGCGGTATTCGAGCGCGATCCAGCAGCCAAGAACGTGCTCGAAGTCATCCTGTGCTACCCCGGCCTCCACGCCATCATAGGGTACAGGATCGCGCACTTCTTCTACCAGAGGAGGATGTTCGTCATCGCGAGGCTCATCTCCCACGTCGTGCGCTTCCTGACAGGGATAGAGATCCACCCGGGAGCGCGCATCGGACGCCGCCTTTTCATCGACCACGGCATGGGCGTTGTGATAGGCGAGACCGCTGAGATCGGCGACGATGTCACGATCTACCAGGGAGTGACCCTGGGCGGGACCGGCAAGGAGAAAGGCAAGCGCCACCCGACCATAGGAAACCGCGTGGTCATAGCGGCGGGAGCAAAGGTTCTGGGATCGTTCGAAGTCGGCGACGAGGCGAAGATCGGCGCCGGGGCGGTGGTGCTCCGGCCCGTGCCAGCCGGCGCCACGGTTGTGGGTGTGCCTGGAAAGGTCGTATCGAGGTACGGGAAGCGAGTCCCAGGCATTGACCTCGATCACCAAAACCTCCCGGACCCTGTCCAGGCGGCGCTTGAGGCTCTCACCCGGCGGATAGAGGAGCTCGAGGAGAGGCTGGAAAGCCTCGAGAGGGACTCGGAGGCTCGTCGTCTCATATCGTAGGGCAGAAACCGGACGGCAGGGTGGAAAACCGCGAGCAGGCCGCGGGACTTCGTGCGGCTTCGATAGGTTTTCGTCTCCTTTCTTGACGGCGCTGAGGTTACCGGTGCTGCTTGCGCGACCGGGCGCGGAGAATTTGGCTATCTTGCGCGCCAAATTCGGACGACGCGCGCCGCAAGCGCGCCGTCCCCGGAGGGAGGGCAACGCTGGCAGCCCCGAGCAGGACAGGACCTCCGCGCCGAAAAGCGGCCCGGACTTCTGGCGATATACTCAGCTCTTTTCTTGAACCCTGCCCAGGACCTCGACGACGCCGCGCCCGCCGTCAACCACTACGAGGTCGCCGGTGCGGAGCTTCGCAGTGGCCCCTTCCACCTGAAGCACCGCGGGGATGCCGTATTCTCTGGCGACCACAGCGCTGTGCGACAGCAACCCGCCTTCTTCCAGCACGACCGCGGATGCGACGTTGAAGAGGGGCATCCAGCCCGGGTTCGCGAAGGGAGCCACCAGGATCTCGCCCCTCCTTAGAGTCGCCGCTTCGTCCAGGGAACGGATCACCCTGGCGAGGCCACGAGCTATCCCTGCCGAGCAGCCAACGCCCGTATACACCTCGCGCGCGCCCTCCCCTCCCGTCGTCTCTTCGGTCTTCGCGTTTTGACGGCTCGGGTACGCCATCGCCACGGTATCTTCCTCGGCCCCGCCCCTCATGCCATTGGCATGCACGCGCCTGCCTAGCGAACGCTTGGTGAGGACGCGCACGGGGCCAGGCTGGATCACGGGCGGAGGCGTGAAGTTCCTGTAGGCCACGGGGATGCGCCGTCTTTTCCTGACAGCCTTCCGCACAGTCTCGAAGTCACAAGACCCTTCAAGGAGGCCGAGGACCTCGGCCCTGGACATCCAGAAAACATCATCGGCCGCGTCGAGCTCGCCGCGCGAGGCCCAACGCTTCCCCTGCTCCTTCAGGAATCGCCTTGTGTGGTACCTTGCGCGACTGAGGTAAACCCTGGTCTCCTCGCGCCACCATGCAAGGCGCCTCACAAGGTTCAGTTGGGCGCGGAAGGCACGGACCCGGACGGTGCCCGTGAGAGGCGCCATCCAGCCCGCCGATCTCAGCATGACCGCTGCGGCTTCTTCCTCGCGCCTGCGCACTTCCTCCTGCCGGGCTAACTGGAGCCGCGGGTCCTCCCCGACCTCTCCAGACAGACACGCTTGCACCATCGAGAGCGGCAGGGCCGTGTCCTCGGCCCACCGAGGAACGGCCAGGTCCTCGTCGATCTCGGACATGTAGCGGAATTCCGCGATGCACGCAGCAAACCGTTTCCAGAATTCGTCCAGGCCTGATGATTCCGGATCTGTGTCGGGTGGCTCGCTCGTGGTTTGCTCTCTCCAGTTGACAAACATCTCCGATAGAGCCTGAGGCGAGGCCGACTTCAGGAGATCCGCCACTTGCGGCCTCGCCTGCGCGAAGCTGGCCAGCTCCCAGATAGCGGCGAGGGGCCTCGCCGTGGCCATCTGAGAGATCCCAGTCAGCAGACGGGCCTCGGATATCGCCTTCCCCGCCTTCTGCGCGTGCTTGTTGAGTCTCTCCACCGTGGCGTGGAAATCATCCTGGGCCTGCGTCCCGAGGAGGGAGATGATCAAGGCCCACCGGTTTGTCTGCCAATGAAGATCGACGGCAAACTTGGCCCACGACCTGAGGTCCGCGTCGTTGAGTCGTTCCGGAGCAATCGCGTCCCACTCGGGCTCGTTGGCCTCGAACCACGAGATGAACCGCTTGGCTTCCTCAACCGCGAGCCGGTAGTGTTTCTTCAGAGCGAAGAGCGACGGAAGCGCGCCGAGCACTGTCTTTATGGTCCATGGGGTGACAACCCCGTTCCCCTCATATGATGGCACGATCCCGACGGTCCTGTCGAAGGCGCGCTCCTTGAAGCCCGGCACCCGCGCGGCCACCCGCTTGGTCGCACCCACATTCCAGTAGCCGTGTCCGAAAAACGTGGCAGCCCATGTGGTGCCCGCATCCTCCCGGCGGTAAAGCCTCGTGCGTCTGAAGACCTCCTCCGTAGCCAGGGCGAAATCGTGATGGAATGACAGGGACTGGCTCAAGTACGATGCGAACCCGGGCATAACCTCCCTGAAGTTCGCCGACGTCCACTCGCCGAAATCAGGCGCGAAAGAAAATGCCGTCATCGGACGCGCCTGGAGGATGAAGATCTGGCCCCCGGACATCGCCCACTCCACATCTTGCGGGAGACCGTACTCCTCTTGAATCCTTTCTCCGAAATGCGCAATGCGCAGGAGAACAGCATCGTCCAGCGTTCGACGGGCGCGCATATCCTCGGGCACCGGCACCGGCGCATCCCCGTCGGACGTCACCATGACCTTCTTCTCGCCCACCCGTGCCTCAATGACCCTTTCCTCCCACGTGTCCACCACGAACCTATCGGGCGTGGCTATCCCAGCGACGAGCGCCTCACCCAGTCCCCAGGTCGCCTCCACCAGCATCTCGTTCTCCCTGCCGGATTGCGGGTTCAGGGTGAAAAGGACGCCGCTCACATCCGCCGGCACCTCGCGCTGTACAACCACGGCCATAGCCCGTTCCACCCGGCCCCGGCGTCGCGTCTCCCGATTCGGCGAGTACGCGCGCGTCCTCTCCCCGTCGAGCGACCTCCAGCACGCGAGCACGGCCTTGACTAGCGCCTCCCAGCTTCGAACCCCGAGCACCGTGTCGTACTGCCCCGCGTGCGACGCCCCGACCTCGTCCTCCACACTGGCCGAGGACCGCACCGCGCACGACGCACCAGGATGAGCGCAGAGAAGCTCCTCATACGCCCGGCGAACCTCCTCCCAGACGGCGCGAGTGGTGGTGTCCGGGCAACGAGCACGAGAGCCGCCAGAGGCCGCCCCTGCCTCGGCCAGCCCCCCAGGCCCGTTGTCGCGTTCCCCGGCGGCGCACTGAAGATAGGCCGCTGTCGTGACGACAAACCCACGGGGCACCGGGAGCCCCGCGCGCAACAGCCTCGCAAGGTTGCGTGCCTTGCCGCCCACGAGAGCGTCGTGCTCTGGTCCGATGTCTTCAAGCCTCAAGACGTATGGCTCCACCTGGGTGGTCCCTCCGCTGCGTTGACCTACTGTATGGCTGTCCTGGATTCAGTCAGGGAATGTAGGGAGTCGGGGCTCCTGCGGCCACCATGTTCTCCACGAGCTCGAGCGCTCGGTCCATCGCGTCGAGCACCTCGTCCACCTCGGGCGGCTGTATGATGAGCGGCGGCATTATCTGCATCGCCCTGGGCCGGAAATCCGAGAACACCGCGATCACGCCGTTCTTGCCGAGAGCATACGTCATCATGGGGCCAAGCCTGTCCTCCGTAAGCTCGAAGGCCATCATCAGGCCGCGTCGTCTCCAGCCCGCCACGCTCTCCGGGTGTCTCTCCTTCAGCCGCGCGAATCCTTGCTCGAAACGTGCGCCCATCTCTTCCACGTGGTCCAGGAATCCCGGACGGCAGATCTCGTCGAGCATCGCGAGCGCGCAAACGCACCCCAGGTCTGCACCGCCGAACGAGGTCAGATGCACGAACGGGTTCTGCTTGAAGAACTCGTCAACGTGCTGTCTATAGCATACCGCGGAAAGCGGATAGATCCCGCCGCTCATCCCCTTTCCCAAGACCAAGATGTCCGGGACCACGCCCCACTCATCGATCGCCCAAAGGCGCCCCGTCCTGCCCAACCCGGCCTGAACCTCGTCGAGGATCAGCAGGGCCCCTTTCCTGTCGCAGATCTCCCTCACCGCAGGATAGAAATCGTCGGGAGGGATGATGATCCCGGCGGTGGCGGGGATGGTCTCGAATATCACGGCCGCCGTGGTTTCGTCCACGGCGCGTTCGACGGCGTCGATGTCCCCGAACGGCACCTGTGTGAACCCCGGCATGAGCGGCTCGAAATGCCTCTTGAAACGGGCGTCGCCCGCCGAGAGCGCAAACCCGGTGTGACCGTGGTACCCGCCGACCGCCGAGACGATCCCAGGCCGCCTGGTATACCCCCTCGCCAGCTTGATGGCAACGTCGCACGCCTCGCCGCCGCTAGGGGTGAAGAAACTGTACGTTATGTCGCCGGGCGTGAGCTCGGCAAGCCTGGCAGCAAGCCTAGCTCGGTGTTCGCTGAGGAGCATGTGGTCGCCGATGTCGAGCACGTCGAGCGCGGCCCTCAGCGCATTCACCACGGCAGGGGGCCGGTGGCCCAAGTTGAACACGCCGCCGCTCGACCGGCAGTTTATGTACCGTTTGCCGGAGAGGTCCCAGACATACACTCCATCGCGTTTGCCCGGAACCGCGTCGAAGCCGAGAGCCCGGTAGACCTCCACCCTTCCCGGAGACACATACCGCGCGAAATCCTCGACGATGGATGCCTGGGGTTTTGCGCCGACGAGAGTTGCGGGCGCCTCCGCAGGCACCCCCTCACCGCTGCGCAGAGGGCGTGGCATCGAATGCTTCTGTTCGCCTTGTTTGCGCTTATCGTCAACGTATCCTTCCACATCGATCCCTCCGAGAAAGCAGGCTAGTCCGCTCGTCGCGGCGTGTGACGCATCGGTTGCGGGCGAGACGAAATAATGCCCTTGACCCACCTGCCAAGCACGATCCCAGCCAGGACGCACGGGAGAAGCAGGAGAGCGTCGGCCGCCAACGAATTGCGAAGCGCAGCACGCACGACATCGTTCCTTTCAACCTCCGAGGCGGGAAAGGCAACGAGAAGAGGTGCCAGCGCTGGGGCCATCACCACCATAAACGCCACGCACCCCACGAGCTCGTGCACACTCATCTCAGCCAGGCCCAGCGCCACACCGCCCAGCACCGGGATGGCGAGGCTCCACCCGGAAGGCACAGGGGTGAAGTCCCCGAGCTGAAGCAACGCCAGACATACCGAACCCACGCCACCCAGGATAACCGCACGTGCGGCAACCACGGTGGCTCTCATGCACCGTCTCAGCACCTCTTCACCCGCCACTTTCCATCCCCACCTCCCCTGCCACCGGCACGCGCACCAGTCTCTCTCCTCGCGGGAGGGTGACAACCAGCACGACATCGCCGGCCAACTGCGCCACAGCGCTTTCACCATCTTCGCCGGCCCGTTGTGGCGGCCCCCCGCCAGCGCCCGCCGCGCTCGCTGCAAGCTCCCGCGACGCATCCTTGGTGACAGTGATGCGGGTTACTGCCACAGGGCGAGCTCCAACGTCCGCGGGTGGAGTCACAACCATGTCGCCCGGAAGCGTGAAGAAATACCCAAGGCGCCTCCCACCCTGGTCTAGAGTGAACTCAACCCGCTCCACCGTGCTCTTGAACCCCACCGCCGGCGCCTCCAGCGCGATCACCGCGTTCAGCACGACAGCTTCGCCGTTATGTCTGAGACTCGCAGCCTCGAGCGAGGCTCGCACCTCGCGCGTCCACCCCACGTACTCGAGGTACCGACGCTCGGTTGCCACGAGAAGGACGATGGCCGCGATGGACGCGACGGCGAGGGTCGTCCAGGCCCACAGTTCGTGACTCCTCCTGGTAGACAACACCGCCCCTCACCTCGCACTCGTAGACCTGCGGCTCGCGTATCCTGCGCTTGGGAAGCGAGCCGACCGCACGCCACACGCCCCGGTCATCGCAGCCGCAAGGCCGACCCGCCCCTCTCACTCGGCCGTTCATTGGCCAAATACCCAATGCCTACACGTCGTGGCAGGCAACAAAGTGACCCTTGGATATCTCCTTCAGAGCCGGATGATCCTGCTCGGCGCACGAGTCTTTCGCCACAGGACACCTCTCGTAGAATCGGCACCTGCGCGGCGGGTTTATGGGCTTGCTGATTCCCCCCTTGATGGTGGGGACAGGCCTCCTCACGGCCGGGTCCGGCACTGGAACAGCCGATATGAGAGCCTTGGTGTAAGGATGCAGCGGCTCCTTGATGATCTCTTCGGCCCCTGCCATCTCAACGATCTTGCCCAAGTACATCACGGCGATCCTGTCGCAGAGGTATCTTGCAACCGCGAGGTCGTGGGTTATATAGAGATAGCTGATCCCGAGATCCTCGCGAAGCTGCGCAAGGAGCTTCATAACGCCCGTGCGAATCGAGACATCCAGCATGGAGGTGGGCTCATCCGCTACGACGAAGGCAGGATCCATCACGAGCGCCCTCGCGATCGCGACACGCTGCCGTTGGCCGCCCGACAGCTCGTGAGGAAACCTGAAGAGAAAAGCTGACGGAGGCGAGATCCCGACCAAGCTCAGCATCTCAGCCACGCGCTCCTCTCGCTCCTCCAGGCTGCCCACGCCGTTGACGTTCAGGGGCTCGGCGACGATGTCGAATATGGTCATCCTCGGGTCCAGAGACTCGTACGGGTCTTGGAAGATCATCTGCACCTTCCTGCGGAACTCGCTAGACGCGGCTCCTTGCAGCTTCGAGACATCGGCACCCTCAACGATGATGCGCCCGGTGGTTGGAACCGTGAGGCGGGCGATCATCCGTCCCGTCGTCGTCTTTCCGCACCCCGATTCCCCGACCAGCCCAAGCACCTCGCGCCGTTTCACTTCGAAGCTTACATCATCGACGGCGTGAAGGAACAGCTTCCCTCGCTGGAATAAGCCTCTCGACACAGGATAGTGCTTCGATAGGTGCTCCACACGCAAGATAGTGTCGGTCGCCTCAGCCATTGCTGGAACTGCCAAGCTCCTCACCCCCATCCGTCCCCTTGCCCAGGCGCCCTCCGTCGGACCATCTGCCGTCGGCCTCGACTGGGTTGTGACACGCGCAGTAGTGCCCTGGATATACCTCTCGCCACACTGGGTCCGCCGCGGAGCACTCTGAAGTAGCCCGGTCGCACCGAGGGTGGAAGCGGCACCCAGGCGGAGGGTCGAGAAGGTTCGGCGGCTCCCCCGGGATCGTGGCGAGCTCGTGCTTCTCTCCGAGAATGCTGGGATAAGCCCTCATCAGGGAATAGGTGTACGGATGACGCGGACGCTTGAACACATCATCCGCTCGGCCGAGCTCGACGAGCTTGCCAGCGTACATCACGGCCACCACGTCGCTTACCTCAGCTATGACGGAGACGTCGTGAGAGATGTAGATCATGCTCATGTTGATTTTGCGCCTTATCTGGTCCATCTCTCGCAGGATCCTGTCCTGGACTATGACGTCCAGGGCAGTCGTTGGCTCGTCTGCGATGATCAGCTTGGGATTGCACGCGAGGGCCATGGCGATGACAGCTCTCTGCTTCATCCCGCCGCTGTATTCGTGCGGATAGTTGTGCATGCGTTCTTTCGGGATACCCACGAGCTCGAATAACGACGCAACCCTCGACCAGGCCTCTTCTTCGCTGGTCTCAGGCTCGTGCGTGACTATGGCCTCGACTATCTGATTCCCCACGCGGTACACAGGGTTGAGGGAGTTCATGGCGGCCTGGAACACCATGGCAACGCCTTTCCATCTCATCCTTCGGACTTCCTCGTCGGTCATCGAGTAGACATCGCGGCCTTCGAAGAGGATCCGGCCCCTGACTACTTTGGCATTGTACGGAAGGAGTTTCATTATAGACATGGCGATGGACGTCTTGCCGCACCCGGACTCTCCGACCAAGCCGAGGGCCTGCCCTTTGGCGAGGGACAATGTCACACCGTCTACCGCCTGCACCCAGCCGGCCTTCGTGCGGTAATGCATGGTGAAATCATCCAATTGAAGCAGGGGGTCCATTCTATCACCTCTTTCTCAGCCGCGGGTTCACGACTTCGTCGAGCCCTCTACCAACCATGTAGAACGCCGCGCAAAACAACGTGATCGCAAGCCCGGAAGGCAACCACAGCCACCAGTACCGGCCGAAGTCAAAGAGGTAGCCGGCGGTCTCGGCGGTGTGGATCATCATGCCCCAGCTCATGTCGATGTTCAAAACGCCGAAGAACGACAGGGTCGCTTCGCTCAGGATGGCTGACGTCACGTTGAACATCATGTACAGGAACGAAAGGGGGAGCACGTTGGGTATGATGTGCGCCCGGATTATGTGAAAGCTGCTCCCGCCGGCCACGCGGGCCGCGTCGATGTATGGTCTTACCTTCACGGACAGCGCTTGTGCTTTGAGGATGATGGTTATGCCTCCGAATCCTCCCAGAACGCCGAGGATCACGGCGAACGGGAAGAAGCTCAGACGCACCATTGAGCCCACGACCACGAGCAATGGTACGAATGGGAATAGCATCATTATGTCGGCAACTCTCATGAAGAACGTGTCAGTGAACCCGCCGTAGTATGCGGCCACAGTGCCGATGACGGTCCCAATCACTACTGTGATCGCCGCTGAAAGCACGCCCAGCAGGAACTCCCGACCTGTACTGAACATGAGCTGGGCCAGGATATCCCGGCCAATGGGATCTGTGCCGAGGAGGTGTGCCCTGGTCGGCGGGGAAGGATGAGCGAGCATCGGATCAAACCCGACCACAGGGTGGTAGATCATGGGGTCCCACACTGTGTTTATCATTATCGGCCACAGGGCGCCAAACACGCCGAATAGCACGATGAGGACCAACCCGAACATGCCGATGCGGCTTTCTCTGAATACGGCCCAGTTCTGCGAAAGCCCGCGCATGGTGAGCTTCCATCTGATCTTCCAGAGGGGTTCTCTGAGGGCCACGGTGTCCGCTTGGGGGCTCGGTGCAAACTGTCTCATCTTGCCTCACCTGCCTTGCCACACGTCAATCTAAGCCTCTGTCGCGGGCTGCCCCGTGTATGTGATGCGCGGGTCGAGAACCGCGTAGAGAATGTCCGCAACGAAGTGCGCTATCAACAGGAACACGCCGGTGAACGCGAGGGCTCCCGTAGCAAGCGGGTAGTCGTTCGCAAGCGCTGAATGGAACAACACCTGGCCCAGCCCCGGCCAAGAGAACATGGTCTCGGTGACAAGGCCCCCGCTCATCGAGCTCGCCAGGCTGAGGACGAGGCTTGTCACAGTGGGCAGCATCGCGGTTCGCGCGGCGTACCTGTCCCTCACAACGTTGTCGGGAAGACCCTTGGCGCGAGCGGCCATGACATAGTCTTCCTGCACCGTCTCGAGCATGGAGTCACGCATGAGGAGCATGGTGCCCGCGAAGCTGATGAGCGTGAGAGTGCATACGGGGAGCACCATGTGGTTAGCTATATCCCAGATATAGACCAGCACCCCTTGGCGCCACGCAACGAGGAGGGCCAACGCCACGAGCGCCGATCCCGAGAGCCAGGCCAACGTGACATTTCGGCGCGTCCGCTTGAGACCGCGCAGGAAGGCATAGAAGATGAGGAAAAGCCCTATTGCCACCACGCCTCCCCCGAACACCATGTAACCGAATACCGTGTTCACGGAGAATGGGGCGCCCTGCCACAGCTTGGGCTCTATGAACTGGTTGAGCGGCAGCAGCTTCAGAGTATAGGCAAAGACCCAAATCAGCACGAGCGCCAATAGAGGGTAGAACGCGGTCCAGAATGTTATCCCGACGACCGTCGCGGCATAGTCCACGACTCTGCCACGGCGCCAAGCGATGACCCGTCCCATCACGTAACCAACATAGAAAGAGAGCACGTTCGCGGTGAGGAAGAGCACGAAAGTCCGGGGCAGTCGCTCCATCAAGATGTCCCACACGGGCCGCGGGTATTGCGAGAACGATACCCCCAGCTCTCCCCGGAAGAAGTTCTTCAGGTAGGTTAGATACTGCATGAACACTCCCTGGTCGAGCCCGAGCTGTTTCTTAAGCTCCTCCCTAGCCGCCTGGGGGATTTTGGGATTTGCCAAGTACATCTGGGTGATGTCACCTGGCATGGCCTGGAGGAGGAAGTAGACCAGGGTGATGTATATCAGAAGCGTAAGGATGACCTGTCCGAGCCTGCTCAAAATGTATCGGCGCATCTCCATCCCTCGATCCTCGACAGATTTGCCCCCCTCAAGACCACCACGAGTTTGGCCTCCCTTTCAGCGCGCAGGCGCAAGCCTTGTTCCCTGTTGTTGGCCTTACCCTCCAGGGGACAGCGCGCCTGCAGTGCGCCTCGTCCGAATTCGCCGGGCACTCAGGCCGAATTCCCGGCACCCCTTCGTACAAGGACAGGCAACCCTTGCACGCTCAAGAGGAGACGCGAAAACTCACGGCGCCACAGCTAGACGCGGCCCTTCCGGCGAGGCCTCATAAACCGGAGCGGGCCTGGGGCACCCCAGGCCCGCTCGCGTGAAAGGCCGCGGTTCGACTCACGCCCGGGATGCGGCTTCCCGCCGTCAGTCGAGCATCTTGACCGAGCTCGTGAGCGCCCCGACGTACTGCAAGCCGCTCAGCACCTTTGTGTAGGGGTACTGGACGCGGTCAGACCTGTACGCTTCGAGCATCGGGGTGTCGAAGAGCACGATGTAAGGCAGCTCATCGGCGAGGATCTCCTGTAGCTTGAACGCCTTCTCGCGGGCCTTCTCCATGTCGTCTTCCTTCACGAAGTCGTCCGCGAGCTTGTCGAACTCCGGATTGTTATAGCCCTCGGCGTTGAAGCCGCCGAGCCCTGCCTGTTCGCTGTGGAAGAAATACTTCATGTGGTCCGGATACAGGGTCAAGCTCCAGCCCATCATGAACGCGTCGAAGTCCTGCTCGTCGAATACCTTCGAGCTGACCACGTTGAAGTCAGTGGGCACGGCTTCAATCGGGATGCCGACCTCTTTGAGCCAGGATGCGATGTTCAAACCGAACGTGTAGCGGAGAGGATCGTACCCGGCGGTCATGATCATGAACTCGAATTCGGGCATCTTCTTGCCGTCCGGCATGATGAGCCCCTTACCGCGTTTCAGCACCTTGTCCTTCTCGACGTCCACCTCAGGCTCGACTTCCCACTTGAATCCGGCTTTCTTGAGGAGCTTCACGGCTTCCGCTATCTTCTGGGAGCGAGTGAGCCCCTTGCCCCACTGAGGAACGTCTTTGTTGTACCAGTATGCGTTTCCGGGAGGCACGACCGAGTACTGCGGGAAGGCTATACCCTGTAGCACCTTCTCGCAGATGTACTCACGGTCGATGAGCGTGGCGACCGCCTGACGGAACTCCTTGATGTTGAAGGGGTACTTCCGCAGGTTGAAAGCCATGAACCGGAAGCCGTTCACGCTGTTCTCAATGAGCTCGACGTTGGGCGCCTTCTTCAACTGCTCCTGGAAGCCGCGCTGCAGGCCCAGGGAGTTCAGCACGAAATCGACCTGGCCGCTGGTGAGCGAGAGCACAGCAGCGCTCTGGTTCTGGAATATCCTGTACAGCGTACCCGTAGCGTCGGGGCCGTCGGTCACCTTGAGCTGCACCTTGCCCTCGGGCTTGCCGCTCTGCCACTTGAACCCGGTCCTCGGGTTCTCGATGGTCACTACGCCGTTCTCGTAGAATGTGGTGACCTCACCTTTGCCACTGTACACAGGGTTTGGCACGTTCTGCCAGAACGCGCCCTTCTCCCAATGTCCGAACTTCCACGGACCGGCTGTGGGCTGGTTCTCGGGCTCGTGGGCAAAGAGCTCCTTGACGGGATCAGCCGCCTTCTTCGCCTTCTCGAACACGGGCTCCCAGTACTTCTTGTTAACGATGTAGTTTTGGAGGAGTCCGTACTGCCACTGGGACAACCCGGGTTTCTCCTTGAGGATGAACTTCACCGTGTAGTCGTCGACCTTCTCAACGCGCTCCAGAACGGTCGGGTCCACGATGCTGGGCCAGTTCCCGCCCAGCTTGTTCGGATCCATTTCGAGCACAGCGTTGTAGCTGAACACGACGTCATCAGCGGTCAGCGGGGTATTGTCGCTCCACTTGATGTCTTTGCGCATCTTGACGATGGACGTGTAGTAGGTCTTTCCGCCGATGGTCTCCTGTTTCAGTGGGCTCGGCATGTCGGCCGCTGCGGCCGGCACGAACGCCCAGGTGGGAGCGGCGTTCCCGTAAAGGGACGTGTAGTACTGGCTGTTCGAAACGAACGTGTTCCACACGGTCGAACTCGGGCCCAGGGACGAGTACAAGTTGATAGTGGTGGGATCAGCGAAGATCGCCATCTCGTACAGCTTCCCCTGAGCCGCGAACCCAGTCGAAGCAACTCCCGCAACAAGGAACACGAAAAGCAACCCGGCAAGGATTCCTCTCCACAATCTTCTCATCGAAGCCTAGCCTCCTTCTTGCCTTCCCAAAGTTGTTCTCCGGAACCCTTTTGCTCCCAACCCATCCAGGAGCCCAAGGCAGACTTGCAGGCGTTGCTCTGGTGCCTGCCCACCACCTCCTCTCAACCTCAGTCGATAACTCGACGTCACATCATTGCAGACCACCGACGTAGGCCATCGACGGACCGCACGTCATACCATGGGGTAACGGCAACGCGACGCAGCCGATGACCTCCCGTACGATTATTCGCCTCGGCCATGTGGATTCCTTCCGGATCAGGGCAAAGTTGCCGGGCCAGGCTCACCGGTTGTGCGACTCCGCCTCCCACTCTCCCCCAGCGGTCCTCTGTGGCACGATCGCCTCACCGCGGTACGAGCGTGGGTTGTAGTTCCACGCGATTTGGAGTTTTCCTTCTAATCACGCTGGCATCAATGCGGATTTCGCATCGTGACCCACAAACTACCATGGCCATCGTGCCTCGAGCGTCCTATAATGGAGCGGTGAAACACAGGGAAAGGAGGATGGCCATGAGAAACCGCGTCTACCGCGCCCTCGGCCTTGTTATCGCAATAGCTTTTCTGGGCGCCGGGTCGCTGCTCTATTGGGGCGGGTCGACGCGCCACGACATCCCGGCCGGGAACGGTATGGGTAGAGAAGCAGGCTCGTCCGAGGCGCGACCAGACTACACGCCACTCAAGGCCGAGCTCGAGGCTTATATAAAGTCGCAGCCCGCCACATACGGCGTGTATTTCCGCGACCTCAAAACTGGGATGGGCTTCGGAATCAATGAATACGAGCCCATCACCGCGGCAAGCACCGTGAAAGTCCCCGCTGTGCTCTACCTGAACCGTCTCGTTGCGGAGGGCAAGGCGAGCTGGGACGACCGCGTCGTGTACAACAGCGCCACGGACTACCAGGATGGGGCCGGGATACTCCAGTTCGCGGCGAGAGACGGGGATAGTTATTCCCTTCGGACATTGGCGAACCTGGCTATCACGATAAGCGATAACGTGGCCTACCGGATGCTCGTCCGTCACCTCGGAAAGGACAACATCGCGGAGTTCATGCGGGACCTCGGCGGGGAGATGGTGTTCCCGGGCGGTCAGAATATAACGTGTGCCAAGGACATGGCAGCGTACATCCAAGGCGTGCTCGACTTCGACCGGTCTCATCCGGACCTCGGCTCACGCCTCCTGGACGACATGGCGCACCCCATCTACCATGTCGGCTTGCCGGGAAAGCTCCCGCCGCAGGTGACGGTGGCGCACAAAGAGGGTGACGTTTCCGGCGTAGCCAACGATGTGGGCATCGTGTTCGCTAATAGACCGTACATCCTCGTGGTGCTCTCGAAGGATGTTCCCGACATCGATCAGGGCTTCGCCACGATCGCTGAGATCTCGCGGATCGTGTACGACTACCAGAACAGCGTGGCCGCTTGACATCGGCCCGGGCCGAGACACGCGGCCACAAGGCGGTTCAGTCAGTACGAGGACAAGAGATCCTTTCGGACGCGACGGCAGGTAACGCTCACAGCGTTGCCCCGTCGCTCCACACGTCCCTCGACGACGAGGATCGGGCTTGTGAACATCGCGCCTCCACAGCGCCTATACACGCCTTCGAACACGGTTACGTCTATGAGGCCTGTTTCGTCTTCGAGCGAGAAAAAAACCACGACCCTCCCGCTTCGGGTTGGGGGACGATGCGGCCTGACCACCACTCCAGCAACTCGTACGCTCGCGCCGGAATCCATCTTCTTCGCAGCGGCGGCCGTGAGCACCCCCTTTTTCGCCAGGCTATCCCGATAAAACTCCATTGGGTGCCTTGTAGGATGAAGGCCCAGTATGTAGAACTCGTGCTTGAATTTCTCGACCTCGGAAAAGTCAGGTATGTCCCAGAGCTCGCACAAAGAGCGGCCGCTTTGGGCACGCTGGTTCCGCACCCAGGCATCTGATGTACGACGGACGCCAAAACAATCACTGGCATCAGCATCGCCGTGAGCGCCGGCTATGGCGCTGTCAGTGCCATCAGTTGCGATATCTGAAAGGCCACAGTCTTCGAGGTTCAGGACACTGTCACCGATTCCTCCCGACCCCTGCAAGAGCCGGGAGATCCCCCAAAGCACAGCCCTGCGGTTAGGGCACAGGGAATCGAATGCGCCGCAGAGGACCAGGTTTTCGAGGAGGTCTCGGTCTAGTGGCACCCGCGCGAAGAAATCCTCAACGGAGGAATACCCCCGCGGTCCCCTGCGTGCAATTATCCTTGCTGCCGTCTCCTCGCTCATACCCCGTACTCTGAGAAGCCCCACGCGTATTGCGCCGTCCTCGATCGTGAACCTCTCGGCGCTCTTGTTTATGTCAACCGGCAAGATCCTGATCCCGCGTCGCCTGGCTTCCACACATATGGTGTTCGGCGGGTAAAAGCCCATGGGCTGATTGTTTAGGACGGCCGTGTAGAATTCCACAGGAAAATGGCGCAACAGGTACGACGTCTTGTAGGCTGTATCCGCAAAAGCCGCCGCGTGAGCTTCACAGAAGCCATAACCGGCGTAGGCAACTATGTATGACAGCACAGTCTCGGCGACTTCTCGGGAGGTCCCATGTTCCATCGCCTTTTTCACGAATTCCCTTCCTATCTCATCCATTTCCGCTCTAGAGCGGTAATGGGTCATCACCTTTCGCAAGCGATCGGATTCTCCCGGTGTAAAACCGGCTATGGCCGTCGCGATCTCGATCACCTGCTCCTGGTAGAGCACCACGCCATACGTCTTCTTAAGAATCTTCTCAAGGCCGGGATGGGCGTAGGTCACCTCCTCAAGCCCTCGCCTCCTCGCCACGAACGGCTCCACCATATTCCCCTGCACGGGACCGGGCCGGATGAGCGCCACGCTTGCCACGATATCCTCGATGGTGCTCGCGCCAAGGCGCCCTTGGAGGGCTCGCTGCGCGGGGCTTTCCAGCTGGAAAGCGCCTATGGTTTCTCCTGCGTTCAGCATCTCGTATGTGGCACTATCCTCGAGGGGGATGCGTTGGTAGTCGACGCCACTCAGGCTCACGGAGTCCTCCACCGCCGCGAGCATGCGAAGAGATAGAAGATCGAGCTTAATCAAGCCGATCTCCTCTACGTCGTCCTTGTCAAACTGGGTGATGACCACGCCGCGCGCTGCCATTTGCAGCGGGGTCAGTCTCACGAGGGGCACGCGGCTTGCCACCACCCCGCCCAGATGGGTCCCGATGTGACGGGGCACACCTGCCAGTGCCTCGCATATTTCGAACAAACAAGAGCACTTCTCGACTGAGATACCGCTTCCGCGAAGCTCAGGGTACTTCTCGAGCGCCGACCTGATCTCATCCGCGCATATGTAGGGGAGGCGCTTGGCCAGCATGTCTATGTCTTCCGGGGGAAACCCCATGGCCTTCCCTACATCGCGCACGGCAGACCTAGCCTGAAACGTATTAAAGGTGCACACCGTGGCCACGCGCTCGGGACCGTATTTGCGTTGGAGATAGTGCCGCACCTCGTCTCGTCTCCTGGCATCGAAATCGATATCGATGTCGGGCTTCTGCGCCCGCTCGAGACTGAGGAATCTCTCAAAAAGAAGGCCTCGGGAGATCGGATCCACGCCCGTTATAAAGAGGCAATACGCCACGGCAGAGTCCGCGGCCGAACCCCTGCCCGAGAACCTGATCCCTTTTTGTCGCGCGAAGTTCACCACATCCCATACCATGAGGAAATAGTCCTCGTATCCAAGGGTACATATGATCTCGAGCTCATGGTCGAGCCTGGACTTTACCGCGGGGCTGATGATGCCGTAGCGCGACGAGGCTCCCTCGTATACGAGGTGCCGAAGATATTCGGCGGATGTCCCCGCCCCTCGTGGAGGCGCGAAAGCCGGGAAGAGCCTCTGGTCTAGCAAAAGCCCGGGTGAACACCTATCGGCAACCTCTGCGGCGGTCGCTATCGCATCCGGATAGCGACGAAAGAGGGCGATCATTTCGTAAACGGATTTCAAGTAGTTCTCGGCGTTGAGCTTTCGCTCGGGATGAACGTCGTCGAGGCGCGTCAGCGTGCGGATACAGGTGAGGACATCGTGGACGGCAAACTCCGATTTCTTGCAGTAGTGGACATCATTGGTCGCCACAACCCTGACCCCCACCCTGTCGGCAAGCTCGACAAGACGTGAGACGAGCTGGTCGCTTCCCGGGAGAGCGAGGTTCTGAAGTTCGATGTAGAATCCAGGTCGCCCGAAAATCCCCGCGAGACGCCTAGTGAGTTCAAGGGCCTGGCTGTATTTGCCCGTGCGAATGAGAACTGGGATGGCCCCCCGCGCGAGGCATCCGGAAAGCGCTATGATCCCTTTATGATGCTCTTCAAGCGAAGACAGGGACGCCCTTGGTGCGAGGCGTCGTTTTGTGAATTCCGCCACGGCCCGCTCCCCAGATAACGGCGTCATGCCGTTGCCCGCGAGGGCCCTTTCCCAATCTCTCGACATATGAGCCTCGGTAAGGATCGCACAGATGTTGGAGTAGCCCTCGGGATCTTCTGCCAGGAGCACCAGGTGACTCCCATCCTCGAGCGTGACCTCGGCGCCATGGATTGGTTTTATCCCATGCCGCTGCGCAGCTCGGGTTAGCCTTGCCGCCGCACAAAGATTATCGTGGTCTGTTATGGCAACGGCCTCCATGCCGAGCTCCGCCGCGTTTTTCACTATAGACTCGACGCTCGATGCGCCATCGAGGAATGAAAAATGCGAATGCACGTGGAGATGCACGAACTTCCCCATGGCGATCCAGGCTCCATCAGCAGACTGTATCTGAGATCATGTCGTCCTAGGATTTCGCCATCGTTTATAGAAAGCAACGACGACGTTACGTAAACGGGGTAGAGCTATCTCAAACGGCCTTTTCAGGGAAACAGCATGCTGAAGTTGAAGTCAAAACGATCTCCAAGCGCACCGTAAGCGCACTCTGCGTGCATGCCATCCAAGCCGAACACAGTTTCTGGGCTCGGGCTTGGGTATCTATAGGCGACCCTGGGCGGAACTCAGACATCGAAGAACAACACGGGCTCATGACGATCGCTCATGGCCGCTCATGGCGATCTGCTTAGTCGAATATCTTCGTGAGCCGCCAGGCGTCGCCGTGCCCATCGCAGCAGAGCTCGTATAGTCCGTGATTATCTGTGAGCACGGTGAAAACATGCCTTTCCCCTTCCCCCCGCCACCATTCGCCCGTCTCACACCACTCGTCAACGATGGAGATCACTCTAAGCCATTTCTGGTTCCAGTAGAATCTCTCCGGACGTCGGTCTCTTCGCATCACTACCTGAAGCGACCTGTTTACCCTCCTCATAGTGCAAACAAGCCTCCCAGGCCGCCAGAAGCCTATCTCTTCTGTCGCATTCAAGCAGGCTCGCCGGGAAAAGACTCTTCGCCCCGAACTTCTCTCTCACCCGAGTCATTACCGCTTCAACGACTTGATCACGATCAACAGCTGTATGTGGCTCGAACATGCTCACCCGTAACGTCGTTGTCGTAGGCACGAGATCAGCCGCTATGAGAGATAGCGCCCTCACGGAACGGAGCGGCCCATTTTGCGATCGCAATCGTGTCGCCTCGTCGGGCGCTGCCAGCACCGCTCGTAGGAGGCCTCTGCATATTTCCAGGCAGCCACCGTAGAACCTGGAGGGCCTCGAAAGGCGTTGCTCGTAAACCATCTGGCCCATCTGGCCCGCGCTACCTTTGCCGCTGAGCTCTAGCAAGATGCGCCACCGGCGAGCTATCGCGCCATAGGCGTTCAGCCTTTGTTCGATGAAGGCGGCACCCATCTCGACCACGTGTTCCAACATGGACCTATCAGACACTTCATCCTCGAAAACCTTTCTGAAGGTTACCGTCTCTTTTGGATAAACGGGGATCACCTTCGACCGATCTATGCCAAGGCAGAGCTCGTAAACGACGTGCCCTGGCTCCCCCAACACTTCAATTAGAGCCGATCTTCCCATCGCCAGCACATCGCAGACCCGCCACATGCCGAGGCGCCGGAGACGCTCGATCACGCCCTCATCAAGGGGCCAAAGCACGCCCACGGGCATAGGGGCGAGGAATTCTTTCTCCTTCCCGATAACGATCAACGCGTTCCTGGGCCCTCGTGCCGGATTAGGTGTCAACCGCCCGGCTCGGCCTTCTCCTTCAAGATGAGGATAGGATCCTGGCCGGCGAGGGCAAGGACTTCCAAGCGTTTTGCCATATATGACCCTCCTCGACTCCTCAAGCACCCCTGAAGCCACCCGCGCCACTAGTTTACAACGCGCCACCCCAAACGCTGGGCAGCTGTTAACGACCGCCCTTATGCTTTGGGATAATCTTTCGATCGCATCCAGCACATCGGCACATCCCGAAAGGTCGATAAAGGCCTCATGCTGGGCCAAAGGCTCGACGGCCAAGCTATGGCGTGCGCATGCCTCCCACACACTGCTGGCAAGGCTATCGTATCTTTCAGGGACATAATTCACCTCGACGGCCTCCGGGCACATGAGCCGCACCACGGAAAGAGACATTCCAAGCTTCACGCCCTTTCTTCTTGCCCCAGGCGATATATCCATGACTTTCTTATCTTCCCCAACTATCACCACGGGCACCTCCTTCGGGCGTGAGTTCAACATGGCCTCAGCCTTCGCATAGAAACCAGGCACCCAGACGTGGGCTACCACCGTCGACGCGGGTCTCATCTTCACAGCTCCTCAAAGACATCAAGTACTTATGACGAACGTGTGTTCGCATTAATAGTATATTGGGTCGCTACCCTTCCTGTCAAGACAAATCCTGCCATATCCCCTTGGTACAGAAGGAATTCATACCGATGTGTCCAACAACTAAGTGGCGACAACGCCAACGACGCAAGACACAAAACGACCCACGCGCACACCTCAGGGGCCACAAGGGTTACACTGAAGTCCATGCGAAAGGGGGAAAGAGCCTTTGTCAAAGCGCCGTGCTGGCGGATAGATTCCGCCGTCGGCAGCCCTCACTCCAAAGCTTCCCTGCGGAAACTCCAGAACAAGGAGGTATGATGGTGAACCTGTTTGACGCGATGAGGAAACACGGCTACGAGCAGGTCCTCTTCTGCAGCGACGCATCGGCCGGCTTGCGGGCGATAATCGTCATCCACGACACCACTCTCGGCCCGGCCTTGGGTGGCACACGCATGTGGCCGTACAACACCGAAGAGGAGGCGATCGTCGACGCGCTCCGCCTTGCTCGCGGGATGACTTACAAGAACGCTGCAGCGGGCTTGAATTTCGGTGGCGGCAAGGCCGTCATCATAGGCGACCCGAGAAGGGACAAGTCCGAGGAGCTTTTCAGGGCATTCGGTCGGTTCGTGGACACTCTCGGCGGCAGGTTTATCACAGGCGAGGATGTCGGCATCACGGTGGACGATGTTGAGACCATTAGATGCGAGACCAGGTGGGTCGGCGGTTCTTCCAGCGCGTCCGGAGGAAGCGGCGACCCCGGTCCGGTGACCGCGTACGGCGTCTGGCGAGGTCTTGCTGCCTGTGCCAAGATCGTTTTCGGCAGCGACTCGCTCAGAGGTCTCACCGTGGCCATCCAAGGGGTAGGAAGCGTGGGCTATCACCTAGGTAAACACCTTCGCGACGATGGCGCAAGGCTCATCGTAACAGATGTATTCCCTGACAAGGTCGAAAGGGCCGTACGTGATCTCGGGGCGCAGGCTGTGGAGCCCGACGCCATATTCGACGTCGAGTGCGATATCTTCGCCCCGTGTGCACTCGGCGCCGTCCTGAACGACGAGACCATCCCCAGGCTCAAATGCAAGATCGTCGGAGGCTCCGCCAACAACCAACTGCAAGAGGATCGTCACGGCGACGCGCTGCAAGACATGGGAATCCTCTATGCTCCTGACTACATCATTAACGCTGGTGGCGTGATCAACGTCGCGGACGGGCTGTCCGGGTACAACCGAGAGCGGGCTCTGCGCAAAGCCGCCGGCATCTACGACACGATGCTCAAGGTAGTCGAGATATCGCGGCGCGACGGCATCCCAACATACAAGGCTGCCGACAGGCTTGCCGAGGAACGCATCGCCGCTGTGGGAAGGATCACGCGGCACATCAGGCCCGGCCGTGCTTGGGGAATCGGCGAGTGACACGGCATCCGCCGGCATCTGCCGAGCCGGCGTGCCGCAGGTGGTGCAGGTCGTGATCGACCTCCGCCCCGTGCCGCGCCGTCGCCGACTGACAGCCGCCCGCCTTTTCCCGACACGCGTTCATTAAGCGGGACCCAGCCGATTGAGCGCCAGTTCCTTGAAGCTCACCAGCCGCACCCAGACGGTTAGCTGCAAACACGGAAAGATGAGGGCCTGCCGGCCGCCGCCGGGACCAAGGCGCCCCGGCAGGCCACGACTCGCGTCACGATTCGTTCCCGTCTCTCAGCGCGCCCCGTCGCCCTGCTTTGCGCAGGAGGCGCTCTCGGCCCTCGCCCTCACCGTTTTCTTGGCGAGGTACACAACGGCCGGGATGAAAACGAGCTGCAGCACGATCCCCGGAAGACTCCCTACGATCCCAGCTGTCAAAGGGTAAAGCACCGGCACGCGTTCGAACCCGAAGAGGGGCAGGAGGTATGCAGAAAGCACGCCGTAAACGAGACGCCCGCCGACCATGGCGCCTACGAGAGCCACTATCACGTTTTGCTTCAGAACCTTGTACAGCAACCCACTGAGGAAGCCGTACACGGCCAGCTCCACCATCATGGTCTGGGCCATCGGTGGCATCAAGGGAGGCATGCCGGTCAACAAGGCAGAAAGAATGGGCGTAATGAATCCGACGACCGCACCAACGAGAGGACCCGTGAGAAAGCCAGCTAGAAGCACCGGAATGTGCATGGGAAGAAAGACCTTGCCAGCTCCGACAGCGTGGAAGAATATCGGAAACACTATCCCCAGCGCAACGAAGACGGCTCCGTAGGCAAGTCCTCGCACCATGTCGTTTCTCATGGTCATCTAGTCCTCCCCTCGTCTGGTTTTTCGGGCCTCGAGAATCAGCGGGCCACGATCGTGAACTCATCAAGAGACCGACTGATAGCAAGTGAGCGCTTCTCTTTCGCCAGAAGCGCTCATTTTGGACCAGGCAAGCAACCAGATCTGTAAGCCGAATTCTGTCGAGGGTGGTCATCTGTCTTGGACTCGGGTCGCCCCGAGCCTCGTGCGACCGTACCCGAGGGGAAGGCGGGCCACCTTATATCCCTCCTATTTGGTCTTGCTCCGGGTGGGGTTTGCCTAGCCGACCGGTCGCCCGGCCGCTGGTGCGCTCTTACCGCACCGTTTCACCCTTGCTTGCGCGCCGCCGGAAGCTCATGCCTCCTGGGCACGCAAGCGGTCTAATCTCTGTTGCACTTTCCTTAGGGTCGCCCCCACTGGGGATTGCCCAGCACCCTGCCCTGTGGAGTTCGGACTTTCCTCAGACGCGTCGCGCCTCACAGGCCGCGCGCCCGCGACCACCCGATCTGCTTGCTCTCGACATGATGCGCATGATCGCCCGCCCAAGAGAACGGGGATCTTGCTTTTTGGTCATTGTCCTGTCTTCTCGCGAGGCCGCGCGGTGAGCGGCGCAAATGTCCTCGCATGCCGGCCTCGCTGAACGTCATAATAGCACGTGCCGGCCCACATGTCAAATCTGCAAAGCCCGCAGACCTGCCCCGCTCGGTCCCCCGACCTCGCGTCCGCCCTCCGCCCTCACGGGAACCGCCTCGGACATCCAATGCACAGCTCTCAAGTCTCTGGCCGCGCCGCACGAACGCCGGCGCGCGCGCCTGGACTCACCTTCGACTTCGACCCCGCACCACGCTATGGCCGCGGTCCTTCCAGCTCCTCCGCCCGCGTTACCGACGCGGCGTCGATACCCATGTTTGCAAGCTCGTCGGCTCGCGCATTCATGGCCCGCCTCACGTGCCTCACCGGACACGCGTCGAACCCCCTGCGAAGCGCCTGCACCCTCGCGATGAGAGGCCGTAATCGGTCGGACCGCACGGCGTACTCACCGCAGAGCTGTCTAGCCACAAGCTCGCTGTCAACGTAAACGCGCACCCTCCGCGCCCCGAGGCTCCGTGCCTTCTCAAGCGCCTCCGCAAGAGCGAGATACTCTGCCTCGTTGTTGGTAGCAATGCCGATCCCCCGACTTATCTCGGCAACGACTCGTTCGGTCTCGTCGAGGATAACCGCCCCGATGCCCGCGGGGCCAGGATTTCCCCGGGACGCGCCGTCGGTGTATATCACGAGCTCACCAGCTACACTAGTCTCTGTCCCCGAATGATCGCCCACTATGCTCCCCCTAATGACAGGACGTGTTAGTCCCTGCCCCACTCCTAGTACTTGCCCACTTACCGCTGTTGCGTTCTGGGATGGCGCTCCGAACGAGGCGCCCTGACGGGAATCATTTCCGCGGCCACGGCTCACTCAATCCAGCACAGGATCCTGCCGCAGCTTTCGCACTTCACGACTTGGTCGTTGGGCCTACATCGCGCCACGATGAACGTTGGCAGGACCACATGGCATCCGCCGCAGATCCCATCCTTGACCGGGACTACCGCCAGGCCCCCCTTGTCCTTCGTGAGCTGCTCATACCTGGCGAGGATGCTCGGTGATATCCTGGCGGCCAGGGACTCACGCCGCCCGCACGCATCGGATATCTCCGCCTCGATCTCCGACACCTTGGCAGCGCAGGCATTGTTCAATACGTCCAGCTTCGATGCGGTCTCTGCGACCTCACGGCTCAGGCTCTCCACCTTGGACTCGAGGGTCTCGACCTCCTCCATGTGGGCGATAATGCGGTCCTCCAGCTGAGCCTTGCTTCCTTCCAGCATCCTGAGTTTGCCCTGCATCCCCTCGATCTCCCTGGGATTCGTGACTGCGCCCCCATAGAGCTTTCCGGAGATGGACTCAATCGCCTGTATCGTTTCCCTGAGGTTCCACTCGGCCTCTTTCTGCTCCTTACGAATACGCGCAAGCCTCGCGTTCACGTCGGAGAGGCTTGCGCGCAACGTCTCTAGAGCCGCCTCAAGGTTTTCGATCTCCTTCCGGACAGGCAACTCTACAAGCGCCTTTTCCAGCTGCCGTATCTGCATGTCCAGGTGCTGGAGCTCAAGGAGCAACTGTATCTCGGTCATTGACATTATTCCCTTCGCGTTATCATGCAAACCCTGAAGGGAGCGACATCATGCGCGGCGGCACACTAGCTTCTTATCGCCCCCAGCAGGTCCTTATACGTTTCAATGTCCATGCCCACCTCGGTGCGCTTGGCCTGCACGTCCGTGCCGTTCTTCTGCGCGCACTCGACGCATCTCTTCGTCGTCGGCAGAATCTCGAGCCTTGCCTTTGGGATGACCTTGCCGCATATCTCGCACTTCACGACCATCCTTCTGGGCCCCTTTCTCCTCCGGTCTGCCGTTCCCACTTGGCCTCAAGACCCCGATGCCGGAGCATTTCTGCCAGCGAACAAGGCCCCGGCAGGCGCGGGCTTTGCTTTTCCAGTACTATAGTTATTTCTACAACAGCCTTTCAGTTCCTGCACGACGGCCAAGGGCCCACAAGGTTCCAGTCAGTGCGTGGCGGTCACGGGGGCCCCCACCCTCTCATCTTCCTGCGACGCCGTCATCGGGCTCCACACGCGGCTGGAACGGTCCGCGCAGGCTCTCATGTCCTCGCCGCATCGCGGCATCGCGGCACGCGAGGGCTAGCGCCACCGCGAGATGTGGAAAGCGGGCGAACATCGCCCGCTTTGAAATCCTGGTGGGCCCACCTGGGTTCGAACCAGGGACCGACCGGTTATGAGCCGGTTGCTCTACCGCTGAGCTATAGGCCCGAATTCTGGCTCCCTGGGCAGGACTCGAACCTGCAACCTACCGGTTAACAGCCGGCCGCTCTGCCATTGAGCTACCAGGGAACAAAACTTCACTTACACCAGCAATTATACACAAGCGACCCCGGTCGGTCAAGAGGCCAGCGTCGCGAAATCCGCACGCTGCCTCCATCCCGCTCCGGGGTTTACTCAAGGTAATCCTTGAGCTTCTTGCTTCGGCTCGGATGCCTCAGCTTCCTCAGGGCCTTTGCCTCGATCTGTCGGATCCTCTCACGGGTCACGCCGAAAACCTGTCCGACCTCCTCCAGGGTGCGCGACCGGCCGTCGTCGAGGCCGAAACGCAGTCGAAGCACCTTCTCCTCCCTCGGAGACAGCGTGTCGAGCACATCCTCAAGCTGCTCTTTGAGAAGATGGAAGGAGACCGCATCCGCGGGGGCCATCACATCCTCGTCCTCGATGAAATCCCCCAGATGGCTGTCCTCTTCCTCACCAATCGGCGTCTCGAGGGACACAGGCTCCTGCGCTACCTTCATGATCTCCCTAACCTTGTCCTCGCTCATGTCCATGGCCTTCGCCGTTTCCTCTATGGTCGGCTCCCGGCCGTACTCCTGCACGAGCTGCCTTTGCACTCTCACCAGCTTGTTGATGGTCTCCACCATGTGGACGGGAATCCGTATCGTCCTTGCTTGATCGGCTATGGCCCGCGTTATGGCCTGCCGAATCCACCAGGTCGCGTAGGTGCTGAACTTGTACCCTTTGCGATAATCGAATTTCTCGACAGCCTTCAAAAGGCCAAGGTTCCCTTCTTGTATGAGGTCGAGGAAAAGCATACCGCGACCGACGTAACGCTTGGCGATGCTGACCACAAGCCGGAGGTTTGCCTCGGCGAGCCTGCGCTTCGCCTGTTCGTCGCCCTTTTCGATCCGTTTCGCCAGCTCTACCTCCTCCTCGGCCGTGAGAAGAGGAACCCTGCCGATCTCCTTGAGGTACATCCTGACTGGGTCGTCCACGCTGATGCCCTCGGGAATGGAAAGGTCAAGGTCCACTTCCTCGTGAGGCACCGCGTCTCCGTCTGCCCCGTCCGGCCCCTCAGGGACAATGCCCTCTTCGGCTATGTCCGCCGCTTCTCCATCCCCGGGCTCCGGCAGGACGTCTATGCCCATCTGGCCGAGAGCCTCGTATATGTCGTCGATTTGTTCGGGAGAAAGCTCGACGTTCTGGAGCGCGTCCATTATCTCCCTGTATGTCAGCATGCCCTTTCTCTTGCCACGCTCGATAAGCTCTTTGAGCTCGGGCACGTCAGGCTGCCCAGGCTTCGTCATCGTCATCCCCCCTTTCCATCCCAGCCGCCGGATACGCCGCCGGTCGTGCCAGTTGAATCTCGATACAGCGGCCGCCGCCCAAGCACTGCGGCACGCTCGGACAAGGTCTCGCCCTCTAGCCGATCCCCGAGAAGGGCTGGAATTCCCTTGAAAGCCTCGCCCTCAGGCTTCCGAGCTCCGCGAGAAGCTCCCGCTCCCTCTCCGCACGCCCCACTCCACCGACGGAGGCAAGTTCGCGCTCGATCTCACGGATCCTCTCTCTGATGGCATGCTCGCGCAGCACATTGAGGCAATCGTCGGCAATTCTCGTCGCGTCGCCATGGTCGTCCCCGGCCTGTTCGAGGAACACACCCGCGGCATACCTGCGGGTCTCGTCATCCTCGAGCACAGCCATGACTCTCGATGGCTCAACGGCGGGTCGATCCTCATCTTCGCCCCCCAAATCGGCCGTCTGTTCCACCACCGCCCGCGCTATCCTCTGGTGCCTAGGGTCGTGGAAACCGTCGCTCCCGACCTCCGAGAGCACCGCGGCTTGGACCTTTCTGTTTTCGGCCATGAGCCTGAGAAGGATCTTCTCGGCTTCCAGGACTTTCATCATCTCGCCTGATCTGGCAATATCATCCTTTGACTTAGTATGCCTGCTTCCGGCGTTTCTATCCGCATCTCCCTCCAGAGTCTCGAGACCGAAAGACGCCCTCCCCGTTCCTCCGGACGCAGCGCCCGGGCCGGGTCTTCTCATACGAAGGCCTGAGGCCCTCGCGAGCGCCTCTACATCCTTGCCGAGGGCATCGGGGTCTATCCCCAACCAGGATGCTGCTTTGCGCGTGTACTCGCTGCGCTCGACGGCGCTTTTCACACTGGCAAGCACACGTGCGGCCTCCCGCGCGGCCCGCACTTTTCCCTCAGTCGTTCCATGGTCCGCGCTCGAGATGGCCACGTGCAGCCTGTAATCTATGAGCGGCGTCGCGTCCGCGAGCACCTTCGCGAAGGCTGCGTCCCCGCCTCTTCTGAGCGTGGCGTCAGGGTCTTCCCCGGCGGGCAAGGTCGCCACCCGCACCTCGAGACCCGCCCCTGCCAGAATCTCCATGCCCCGCAGGGTTGCAGCCGCGCCCGCCGCGTCGGCGTCGTACGCGATCACCACGGCCGGCACATAGCGCCGGAGAGTCCTCGCCTGCTCCTCGGTGAGGGCCGTGCCAAGCGAGGCGACGACATGAGCGAAACCGTGCTGATGCGCAGTGATGGCGTCCATGTAGCCCTCCACAACAACGGCCGCAGACTCCCTACGCATCGCCTCTTTGGCGAGGTGAAGCGCGTACAAGTTTCTTCCTTTCTTGAACAACACGGTCTCCGGAGAATTCAGGTACTTGGGAGCGGAATCGTCGATGACTCGTCCCCCAAAACCTATCACTTTCCCCGACGGGTCGCTTATCGGGAACATCAGCCTTGCCCTGAACCTGTCGTAACAGCTGCCGGGCTCCTTCCCTGGGATGACCAGCCCGGCGTCGAGAAGGACCTCTCTCGCGATCTTCTTCCTGGTGAGAGCCCTCAAGAGAGCATCCCAAGATGGCGGGGCAAACCCAAGCCTAAACCTCTTTACGGTCTCCTCTGAAAGGCCGCGTTTTCTTAGATAGGCCCGCGCACTCTCGGCTTCTGGATTTCCCGCAAGCACCTCCTGGAAATACTCGCACGCGGCTTCGTTCGCCTCGTACACGGCCGCCCGCCGCTCCTGCGCTTCCCGGGCCTCCTTCGATGACGCCACGAGGGCGACGCCAGCCCTGTCAGCAAGGATCCTGACCGCTTCGGCGAAGTCCACATTCTCTGCTTTCATCACGAAACTGAAGACATCACCGCCCGCACCGCACCCGAAACAGTGGAAGAGCTGCTTCTCTGGAGAGACCACGAACGACGGCGTCTTTTCCGCGTGAAACGGGCACAAAGCCTTGTAAGTCTTACCAGCCTGCTTCAGCGCGACATATCCGGATATCACCTCAACAATATCGCTCTTCGCACGGACCTCGTTAAGAACGTCTTCGCTGTAACCGCGCATTGCGCCCGTTCTCCTTGCCACACCACAGATTAACGAGACACGTCTCTCGTAGTTCCTCTTTCGCCACTACAGGCGTTTTTCCTTTTTTGCCAGGCTTCACTCGCCGCAGAAAGGCATCTCGCTATTGCCTGGGCGTGCGGGCAGCGGCGCTCTCGTCATATGGCGTCGAAGTGGGCGAAGACTGTCACACAGGATTCGACGGATCTCGTCAGAATCCTGCCTTGGGGTCAAGATTTCGCACCCGAATTGACGCTCCACCAGACCACATGTTCGCATATCTGATAGTATATCATACTTGAAGCAGTATATGCCTGACAATTCAGTCCCGTGCGACAACCGCACGGCCCGCTGCAGATACCGATGCGGATGCAGATGCAGATGCACATGCACATGCAACGACGCCCGTGCCTCGCGGCAATGCGGTAGCCAGGATCGCGAATGCCCCCGCGAGCATCTCGGCGCACGCTCTTCGCGCACGCGCTCGCGGGGGCACGATCCGCTGTTCACGACGTTCTTTCCGAGCACTCCCTGCCTACTGGGGCCGCGCCCTCTCCGCGGCGCCGGATCCGCTACCGCGCCGCAACGGCGTGTCGCAGGTCGCAGCCACCCTCATGTGGCGCCGGCCCCACCGCGCGAGGAGTTCCCGGCTACGCGGTGGTGTATTCCTCGGTTCGACCGGCCGCCCTGCCCTTGGCCTTGCGAGGATTCCTTATTTCAGCCTGGGCCGCCGCGAGCCTAGCGATGGGAACGCGGAACGGTGAGCAGCTCACATAGTCGAGGCCGACGTCGTGGCAGAACTCGACAGACGAAGGCTCTCCTCCGTGTTCTCCGCAGATGCCCACCTCAAGCTCGGGCCTGGTCCGCTTCCCCCGCTCGACGGCTATCTTGATTAGTTCGCCGACGCCCTTCCTGTCGAGGATCTCGAATGGGTTGTGCTCCAGCACGTTATGCTCGAGATAGTACGGCAGGAATTTGCCCTCGGCATCGTCCCGCGAGAAACCGAAGGTCGTCTGGGTGAGGTCGTTGGTGCCGAAGGAGAAGAACTGGGCTTCCTTAGCGATCTCATCAGCAGTGAGAGCGGCCCTCGGAAGCTCGATCATCGTGCCAACCATGTACTCGATCTTCACGCCGTGTTTCTCCATGGTCTCCTTGGCGACCCGGTCCACGACCTCGCGGGCTATCTCGATCTCCCTCACATGCCCTACAACGGGGATCATGACCTCTGGGTAGACCTTGTACCCTTCCTTGGTCAGCTGGCAAGCAGCCTCGAAAATGGCCCTCGCCTGCATCTCGTTGATCTCGGGATAGGTGACGCCGAGCCGGCATCCCCTGTGACCGAGCATTGGGTTGATTTCACGGAGCTTCTCGACGCGCGCGAGGAGCGCCTCCTTCTTCTTGAGCTCGTCCGGATCACCGCCCTGGAGCCTCATCTTCGTGACCTCCACGAGCAGCTGCTCATGGCTGGGCAGGAACTCATGGAGCGGCGGGTCGAGGAGCCGGATGATCACGGGATAGCCGGCCATGGCCTTAAGGATCCCGCGGAAGTCCTCCACCTGGAACGGCAGCAACTTGTCGAGCGCCGCACGCCTCGCCTCTGTGGTCTCAGCCAGGATCATTTCCTGCACCACTGGCACGCGCTCCTCACCGAAGAACATGTGCTCAGTTCGACACAGCCCGATGCCCTTCGCACCGAACTTGAGCGCCGCCTCGGCATCGTGGGGGGTATCGGCGTTAGCTCTCACGCCGAGGCTCTTTATCTCGTCAGCCCACTCCATGAGCGTCGCAAAGTCCCCGCCTATGGTCGGGTCCACCAGCGGCGCCTGGCCGAGAATGACCCTCCCGTTGGTGCCGTCGAGGGTTATGATATCGCCCTCTTTCACCACCACGTCCCCTACGCGGAAGAGCTTCTCCGCCTCGACAACGGTGATGGCCTCGCAACCCGTGACCGCAGGCGTCCCCATGCCACGCGCGACAACCGCCGCGTGGCTGGTCTTGCCGCCCCTGCTCGTCAGAATGCCCTGGGCAGCAGCCATGCCGTGGATGTCATCGGGCGACGTCTCCTTTCTGACCAGGATGACCTTCTCTCCTGCCGCGCCGCGCGACGCCGCATCGTCAGCGTTGAATACCACCGCGCCTACCGCGGCGCCCGGGGAGGCGGCCACCCCAGTCGCGATGACCTGCACCTTGGCCTTGGGATCGATCATCTTGTGCAGGAGCGTGTCGAGCTGCGCGGGCTCAACGCGCATGACGGCTTCTTCCTTCGTTATGAGGCCCTCCTTGACCATGTCCACGGCGATCTTGACGGCAGCTGCCGCCGTGCGCTTCCCGGCACGCGTCTGCAGCATGAAGAGCTTGCCTTCCTGGATCGTGAACTCCACGTCCTGCATGTCCCGGTAATGCCGCTCCAGCTTCTCGAAGATCCCGCAAAGCTGCTTGTAGACCTCCGGCATTTCCTTCTCGAGCTCGGCGATGGGTTTCGGGGTCCTAATGCCAGCCACCACGTCCTCGCCTTGCGCGTTCTTCAGATACTCGCCGTAGTACTTCTTTTCGCCGGTCGCGGGGTCTCTAGTGAAGGCAACCCCCGTCCCGGAGTTCTCGCCCATGTTCCCGAACACCATCGCCTGGACGTTAACGGCAGTGCCCCAGTTGCCTGGTATATTGTGGATCTTACGGTAGGTTATGGCGCGCGGGTTGTTCCAGGAACCGAACACGGCGTCGCGTGCCATTTCCAGTTGTTTCATGGGATCATCGGGGAAGTCGATGCCCTTTTTCTCGCGGATGCGTGCTTTGAAGGACTTCACCACATCCTTGAGGGCTGCCGCGTCGAGCTCGGTATCCAGACGCACCCCGAGCTCCTTCTTCTTCGCCTCGAGGATCTCTTCGAAGTCATCATGGGGCACGCCCAGGACCACGTTGCCGAACATCTGGACGAACCTGCGGTACGCGTCATAGGCAAAGCGCTCGTTCCCCGTGAGCTTGATGAGACCCTTGACTGTCTCGTCGTTGAGCCCCAGGTTGAGCACCGTGTCCATCATGCCAGGCATCGACACCCTGGCCCCCGACCTAACCGATACGAGGAGCGGCCGCTCAGGGTCGCCGAACTTGAGGCCCATCGCATCCTCGAGCTTCCTGAGGTTCTCCTGAACCTGCTCGGTGAGCTCAGGCGGGTACTGCTTGTCTTTCTCATAGTAAAACGAGCACACCTCGGTCGTGATGGTGAACCCGGGCGGGACAGGTATGCCAAGGTTCGTCATCTCGGATAAGCCCGCACCTTTGCCGCCAAGAAGGTTTCGCATGTCCTTGCCGCCCTCAGCCTTGCCATTGCCGAAAAAGTAGACGTACTTTTTGGCCATGAATGGTTCAACCTCCTTCGTTCGTGACTCTCGATCGTGTGGTATGGCACGAGCGCCGCCCTCCGGCTCGTCTCCCGCCAGGACTTGCACGACGGACGGGCCCGCATATCGCATCATTCTACCTGCTCGTGGACCCCTCTGCGGCGTCAGCCTGGACGACCTTGGAGAGGTCAGCGATTCCTCGAGAAAGCCCTGCCACGCGTGCTAGCAGCGCCAACCTGTTCCTCCTGAGTGACTCGTCCTCCGCCATCACGAGAACCTCGCGGAAGAAATCGTCTATCGGACCAGCCAGCGCAGCCATGGCCGCGAGAGCACCTGTATAGTCGCCCTCTCGCACCCTGGCCTCGACCCTGTCTCGGGCGTCCAGGTACGCCGCGAAAAGCGCCCTTTCAGCCGGTTCACACAGAACGGACTCGCTCACCTCGCCGCGGTCGGCGGCCCCTGCGATCCGGGAGGCCCTTGTATAGCTCGTGACCGCCCGGCCGAACTCTTCAGTGCCGCTCGCAGACGCTAGGGCTTCTGCGCGGGCAAGCGCGTCCGGCACATCGTCGAAGCCGGCCCCAAGCGCAGCATCGACCAGGTCGTAGCGTATGCCGCGGTCAATGAGGCTTAGCCGCAGGCGTTGTCGCATGAAATCCAGGATCGCCTCGCTCACCTCCTCCGGCGGGAGCTTAAGAACGCCGGCTCTCTCAAACAGTGACGCGGACCGTAACGCAAGCCAGGATGCCGAGACCCGCACTTTCCGCTCCAGAAGGATGCTCACAACACCCGCAACCTGCCGCCTGAGGGCAAACGGATCTTCAGAGCCGGACGGCCGGATGCCGATGCCGAAGAACCCCGCCAGAGTGTCCATCTTGTCGGCGAGCGCCAGGGCTATCCCCGGCTTGCTCTCAGGGAGGTCATCTCCAGCGAATCTCGGAAGGTAATGCTCAAATATCGCGCGGGCCACGCCTTCCTCTTCTCCGCCCACCCGGGCGTACTCGGCCCCCATGATCCCTTGCAGCTCGGGAAACTCCTTAACCATGTGTGTCACAAGGTCGGCCTTGCACAGCCTCGCGGCCCGAGCGACCACAGCACGCGCATCCGAAGGGAGGCCAAGCCTGTCTGCGATATCGACCGCCAGCTCCTCAATGCGGCTGGTCTTGTCAAGCATGGTGCCCAGCTCTTCGTGAAAGACAACTCCCGCAAGGCCCCCAATGCATCTCTCAAGCGGAGCCTTTGTGTCTTCCTCATAGAAGAACTTGGCGTCCTCAAGCCTCGCGGCCAGCACCCGCTCGTTCCCCCTTCGCACCGCATCCAGCCGCGACGGGAGACCGTCGCGAACAGCAACGAAGGCGGGCATGAGCCTTCCGGCCCCGTCCTCAACCGGAAAGTAGCGCTGATGATCGCGCATGGGGGTGACGATGACCTCCCTAGGCAAGCGAAGCATGTCCGGGTCGAAGCGGCCCACGAACGGGACAGGATGCTCGGCGAGAAACGTGAGCTCCTCCAGCAGGCCCGGGTCTTCGACGACCCTCCCGCCCACGGCCTCCGCCGCCTCCCTGGCCCCCTTTGATATGACGTGCCGCCGCTCTCGGTGGTCCACCATACAATACGCTCTGCGCAGGACCTCGATATAGTCTTCGGCCTTCGCGACCTCCAGCACGCCCGTGGTTAAGAACCTGTGGCCGGAGGACAATCTGCCGGCTCTTATCCCGTCCACCTCAAATGGGACCACCTCGTCCCCGAAGAGCGCCAATATCCATCGGATCGGCCTTGCGAATCGAAACTCCCGGTCGCTCCATCTCATTGACTTCGGAAAGCTCAAGGTTGTCACGAGCCGAAGGAACGCCGACGCGAGCGCCTCTTTGGCCGGACGTCCAGGCTCTCGTGACACCGCGTACACGAATCTGCCCTTGGGCTCCTCCTTGACAATCAGGTCCTGCACTCGGACGCCTCGCGACCGCGCAAATCCCTCGGCGGCACGAGTGGGATTTCCGGCGGCGTCGAAAGCCACGTTGTACGCCGGTCCCTTGGTCTCACGCACCATGGGCGGCCCGATCGGCGCAACCCCCTCGACGTACAACACGAGCCTGCGCGGTGTGCCGAAAGCCCTCACGGTTCCGTGGGCAACACGTTCCTCTGAAAGGAGCCTTCCCCCTTCGCGCTCGATCTGCTCGAGCGCGTCAGGCATGAACCTCGCCGGGATCTCTTCGGTGCCTATCTCAAGCACGGCGTCCCTCACGGCGTCCCCAAGGTGGGACGTGCGAGGCGTCTGGCTCTCCATGCTCATCCGAATCACCCCCTCACTGCTCCTGCGCGCCCTGCGTCGCGCTCACCGCGCCCTTCGAGCCGCCCCGAAACGCCGTCATGAGCGGAAAACCAAGGCTTTCCCGCCTCCGGACGTATGCCTCAGCGCACGCCTTGGCGAGGGCTCTCACCCGCGCGATGAACGCCGTTCGCTCGCTCACCCCAAGGGCGCCGCGGGAGTCAAGAAGGTTGAAGATGTGGGAGCACTTGAGGACATAATCATACGCTGGGAGCACCACGCCCTCGTCGAGCCCGCGCTTGGCCTCAGCTTCATAGGTGTCGAAAAGAAGGTTAAGGGCACGCACATCCGCGAGCTCGAATCCGTATCTCGAGTGCTCCACCTCGAACTGGTGCTGGATCTCCCCGTAAGTGATGCCAGAAGTCCACACAAGGTCGAACACGTTGTCCACGTCCTGGAGGTACATGCAGAGCCGCTCGAGGCCGTAAGTGATCTCCGCCGAAACGGGACGTGTGTCAATGCCGCCCACCTGCTGGAAGTATGTAAACTGAGTGATCTCCATCCCGTCGAGCCACACTTCCCAGCCTGTCCCCCACGCGCCCAGGGTCGGAGCCTCCCAGTTGTCCTCCACGAACCTTATGTCGTGCTCCACCGGATCGATCCCGAGCGCGTCAGTGAGGCTGCCGAGGTACATGTCCACCACGTCTTCAGGAGACGGCTTTAGGATCACTTGGTACTGGTGATGCAAGAACACGCGGTTTGGATTCTCGCCGTACCTGGCGTCCGCAGGCCGCCTTGAAGGCTGCACGTAGGCCACCTTCCATGGTTCCGGCCCGAGGGCCCGCAGGAATGTGGCCGGGGCCATGGTACCCGCCCCGACCTCGACGTCATAGGGCTGCTGGATCACGCATCCCTGCGCCGACCAGTATTCTTCAAGCTTTCGGATCATCTCCTGGAATGTCACGTGTCCACCCCCACACTGCCGCCCGTCGCGGCCGGACGGCCATTCCAGAGGGCTCCTGGCTACCCGTCCCGGCGCGAACCCGCATAACTGCATTACGACGCACGGACGCGCGCCTGCTATCAGTGCCACCGCAGTGCATCGCCCATGACCCACTCAACCAGGTGACGCGTGACCGTCACCTCAATGAGCGAACCCACCATAAGGAGCGGAACCACTATCACGAGCAGCACCAAGAGCGTGTCAACCAGGATCGCCCGCACGCTGCGCCCCTCCCGCCGTCCCCGCTGGTACCCGAGGATATTGAACCCGAGCCTTATGCCCAGAGTCCCGCCGATGATATAGCCGGGTATCTCAAACAGCCCATGCGGCAGCACCCCGATGAGGATGAACGGGATGAGCCCGAACCCCTGACGCGTCACGTCCCCGGAAACCATCCCTATCAAGAGCCCATTGAGAAAGACCATGACCATCGGGAGGACTCCAAATACAACGCCACCTGCAACGAGAAGCCCCGCGGCCTTGAGGTTGTTCCAGAAAACCATGCCGGCCATGCCGCTCACGCTCATTGTCGACATAGCCTGGGCCATCGGCCCGAACTTCTGGTCAAGGAGCGTGGCTAACCATGAGGAGTCGACTGGGTGCCGGCGAAAGACCACGTATCCGAAGACCACGCCGGTAAGGAAGAGAACGCTTGTAAAGAATATGTAGCGCCTGCTTGCGCCAAGGATCTTCGGGACGCGCGTAAGAAGCCTCGGTGCCCGCAACGCGTTCCCCTCCCACAAAGAAACCTCCCGCCCTCGACGCAACATCCAGGGACGAGAGGTCGCTCCCGCGGTTCCACCCTGATTGGCCCATCGCGCACATACCCAAACGGGCAGGGCCCCGCAGCGATGAGCCCACTCCTCTAGAAGAACACCCCGGCTCTGAAGGCGCCATTCCCCGTGGCGGCGGTGCCGGCCTTCACCTTGGCTGGCTCTCCCCCGGCCGGCGCTGCGGGTAATCTTTCTTCGTCATCGCCGGACTGTGATCATTTTGTTCCCAATATACCAGAGATGCCCCGGCGTGTCAATCCTGACCTCGACAACTCGAGCCGGCGATCCGCACCCCATGCGAGGTCACTGCGCCTGCTCTTGCCCGTCTTCCGCGCGTCCGCCGGCGTTTTCGACCGAGATGGAGCACCCGGTCGCAAGCGCCGTCACCGCGCCCACCAGCGCGAGCTGAGGCGCTATCGCAGTTCCGATGACACCCGCGGTCACGGGGATCTCGACCATGGTTTTCCCGTCGCGTTCCACCTTTATCTTGGTCTCGTTGCCGCGACGTATCACGTATTTGATCTTGTCCAAGAGCTCCTGCCCTTTGTCCGCGAACTCAGCCCGACCGGCCTGTTTGTCTTCCTCGATCAAAACGAGGGCCTTCACCACGTCGCCCTCAGCTCTCTCAAGGTAGCCCACGGCGTCGCGGTATGAAAGCCCTGTCCGCTCTCGGATGATGTCCACTTTCTCGAGATCGATCTGCATACCTTGTCCCCCCGTTTTGGCGCCGCTAGATGAGGGCACGAAGGCGAGTGCCGCTTCCACCAACCTACTGGATGGTCGCAGCCTTGCGGCCCCCGTCCTGCGCGGCTTTCACCGCTGCAAGGAAGTCAAGCGACTGAAGTCTCCGATCCAGCCTGAAGTCGAGGTGCACCCTCATCGCCCTTTCTATCTCCGCCCTCATGCCGGGGCCAGCCCCGAGCCGCGAGACCTTATCCAGCTCAAGCACAAGCAGTCTCTTCATGACCTCGACCGCGCCCCGCGAGATCCTGACGCCTCCGGTGCCCAAACCGGAGTGCTTAAGGCAGTCTTGGCAAACCACACCGCCCGCATCGGGCGCAAACCCGACTTCGGCGCCAAGATCGCGCGTGCCGCACCGCGCACACCAGTCAAGAACGGGCTTATACCCAAGGAGCGATGAGAGCTTCAACTCGAAAGCCCGCGTGAGCATCTCAGGGTCATTAGCCTCCGACAGCGCACGGAGGTACGCAGCCAAAAGACCGAAGACCGCCTCATTCCCGGCGTTATCCGTGCCTTCCCCGCCCTCCTCGACCATGGCATCAAGGAGCTCCGCGATATAACTCGCGAAAGCCAGCTTGATGAGATCCTCGTGCAGGCGTGGGAAAGACGTCTTCACCTCAACCTGGCTTATGCTGTCAAGAGACTTACCAGGAAACACCAGGAAGTCAGCATGAGCAAACATCTGCGTGCTGCTGACGAACCTGCTCCGGGGCCTCCTAGCGCCCCGGGCGACCGCCCGTACCTTACCCCTCGTGGGCGAGTAGAACGTGACGATCCTGTCCGCCTCTCCTAGGTTCCTGGTTCTGAGGACGATCCCCTCAGTCCTGTAGAGCGCCATGGCGCTACCTCCAGGGAATCACATCCCCATCGTGCATAGAGTTCCCGCGCTCTCCCCGGCATATGCGGCCCACGCTCCCACACAAGGTTGCGTCACCCGCCTCCGGTATCGCATTTTCAGCAGCCACCCACCGGGTTGGTCGCGTTGCGCGGGCGGGCGGCGTCCCGGCCCGGGCTTTCGCGATACACCTTCCCGACGCTTTCGCGCTTCAACGCAGGAATCCCAGCGGCGAGCCCGGCCCTACTAACCGCTTGCCATCGTCATCTGCGAGAGAAAAGCGCCAGGAGAACCGTGAGCAACACGCTCAGCAAGATGCTCGTGGCAATCGGAAAGTAGAACGTGAAGTTCCCTCGTCGGATCAGGATGTCCCCGGGCAGCCTGCCTATGCCTGGAAGCTTATCGGCAAAGGTAAGGATCGCCCCGAAGACCAGCAGCAAACCTCCAAGCATCATGAGCATCTTTCCGAGCGAGCTCAGCCCGTCCAAGCACGATCACCCCGCCGTCCGCTGATTGGTCCGGCCCTATTATAGCACACTGGCGCGCCTAGCGGGCAACGCGTCCGTCTCCATCCGCCCGGCTCTGTAGATTGGCGCACGCCGACTCTGGGAAGACTTATGGGCGGCAACGAATATCCGGCCCCGGAAGGTGACGCGAATGGCCCCGGCCACTCCAGATCTCGTGGTGCTCGCACTCGTATCCCTCGCTCCCGGATTTCTTTGGGTCTGGTTTTTCTACCGCAAGGATCGGGCAGAACCCGAGCCGAAGGCACTTGTGGCCAAGGCATTTCTGTACGGCGTTCTGTCGGTTTTCCCGGCCGCCTTTCTCGAGGCGCCGTTCCGCAGAGTCATAACCGCGGGCGCCCAGGACCTTGCAGCCCTCCTCGTAGTCTCGGTGCTGGTGGTGGGCGTCGTCGAGGAAGTCTCGAAGTTCGTCGCAGTGAAGGTGGCGGCCTACGACAGCGCCCAGTTCAACGAGGTGATGGACGGGGTCGTGTACGCCGTGGCGGCGGGACTCGGGTTCGCGGCCACCGAAAACCTCTTCTATGCCACAACTTATGGTCTTGCCGTCGGGATAGTGAGGGCTTTCATAACGGACCTCGCCCATGCCTCGTTCTCGGGGATAGTGGGATACTACCTCGGGCGGGCGAAGTTCGACGCCCCGCATGCGACCGCCCTCGTCGCCAGGGGCCTAGGTACCGCAATCACCTTACATGGAGGATACGATTTCCTCATAATGAGCGGGATAGTCCCACCAGCCTTCGGCGTCTTCATGGTCCTCGCGACCTACGCCTACCTCAGCCGGAAAATCGTTCAGGCGCGCAGGTTATCGCCGGTCCGACCCCCACAGACTGTGGCCGCCGCAGCCAGGCCCTCCCACGCCGACGCTCCCGGCGAGGCGCCCCCGGCAGACCGCATGAGGACGGAACCCCACGCCGGCGCCGCGACTCCGGCGCGCGCCCCCGGAATGGCGCCCGGCCAGCCCGGCCAGGAGGCGCCCGAGAGGTCCACGCCGGTGGAAACCTACGAGGACGAACCGGGAGGCGAGGTCTCCGGACCGAGCGAGGCAGACGGCCGCGTCCCGTGAGTAGGCCTGCCGCGAGGCCTAGCTGCTAAGTATGGCGTCATGAGTTTTCGTCTCCTTTCTTGACGGCGCTAGGGTTGCCGGTGCTTGCACGACGCGGCGTAGAGAATTCGGCCGTCTCGCGCGCCGAATTCGAACGAGGCGCGCCGCAAGCGCGCCGTCCCCGGAGGGCAACACCGGCAACCCTGGGCCGCCCCGCCGACAAGTAGCGCGGACTTTTGGCGACATACTTAGATGTGCCTGCGGCGGGTCACCGAGTTATCGATCTCACCCACCGCCGGAGCGTGCATCGACAGGGCGCCCCGATGTGCTCCCTGCGAATCACGCGGAGCTCCCTGCTGATTCACTCAAGAGACGGGGCGTGGCGCGGTCGGTTGGTCCGGCTGCCGAGTGGCGCGAAAGCACGCGTGAGAAACGCCCACTCTGCGGTCGAAGACCCGGTGACAACAGGTTGGCCTCTGTGCTAAGATTGTCGTGACGGGAGGGGTGAGACGTGTCTGGACATTCCAAATGGGCTAACATCAAGCATAGAAAAGCAAAGGCTGATGCGGAGCGGGGAAAGATGTTCACCAAGGTCGCGCGGGAGATCTTGGTCGCCGCGCGCCAGGGGGGGCCTGACCCGGAGGCAAACTTCAGGCTGAGGATGGCCATCGAGCGGGCCAGGGCCGTCAACATGCCCAACGACAGCATAATGCGGGCCATAAAGAGGGGTGCGGGCGAGTCCGGAACCGAGACGTACGAGGAGATCGTTTACGAAGGGTACGGCCCTGGAGGCGTGGCCATCATGGTTGAGGCCATGACCGACAACAGGAACCGCGCGGCCTCCGATATACGACACATCTTCACGCGGCACGGGGGAAACCTGGGCGAAAGCGGTTGCGTGGCGTGGATGTTCCGCAAGAAGGGTCTCCTCGTGGTGGACCTCGCGGAGTCGAAGATGAGCGAAGACGACCTGATGAACCTCGCCGTGGAAGCCGGGGCCGAGGACTTGAAGGTTGACGGCTCCACCGTCGAGATCACCACTGATCCCGCGGATTTCGAGAAAGTGCAGAAATATCTCAAGGATCACGGCGTCGCCTTCACCGTCGCGGAGCTCACCTGGCTGCCACAGACTACAGTGCGGGTCACAGGCAAGGACGCAAGGCAGGTGCTCAGTCTCACCGAGGAGCTCGAGGATCTGGACGACGTCCAGCAGGTACACGCGAACTTCGACATACCGGACGAGGAAATGGAAGCGGCCGCAGAGGAATGACCTCCGGTCGCTTCACCGTGTCAGGCGAGGTTTCGCAGCGCGGGAGCGCAGGGGAGTTCGCCCCGCCTGTCTCCGGACAGAGCTGGATCGCGGGACGCCTCCGAGTCCGAGCATGACGATGACGTCCCGCCGCTCGCTGCTCACGCCACGCGGACGACGTGTGCACAGGGCGAAAAGGGCTGATCAGATCAGGAGAACATGGCATGGATGCCATGTTCTCCTGTTTTAAGGAATACTTCACGCTATTTCGGGCATGATAGCCAGGGAGTTTTGGGTACTGGTTGCGGAGGGATGAGGCTGTGGACCGAAAGGGCAGGCTGGTAGTGCTCTGCGTCGTGTTCACCCTGGCCTCCGCCGGGGCGACGTACGCCTACCTCAGCCTGAAAGCTGCTCACAACGTCGAACGGGCGCGGGAGAAGCTAGGACAGACCAGTCCGACGAGGCCGGACGCGGCTTCCCTGCCCCTTGAGGGTCTCAAGGCAGGCGCCGAACAAGTCGCCTCGGCCGCAAGGATATCCTCCTCCACCGAGATTGTCTACAGGGTGCTCTACGAGTGCGGCCACGAGGAAGTGAGCAGGACGGCCGCGCCTCCGGAGATGGTGGGCCTTACCCGCGAGGAACTAGCACGCGAAGTCGTCGACTGGACCATAACGGAGTTCACGCCAGAGCGGGTCGTGATGTCGCAGAGGAGGGCCGGGATGTCGCCCACCTGCCTCTCTAACATGCACATCGGCGAGAAGGATGGATGGGTGACGGTTTTCTACGGTGACCCCGAGCACAGGTGCAGACCCAAGAGCGTGACCAGAATAAGGGCTAGCGATCTTCCGCCAAATGAGAGGGCCGATCTCAAAGCCGGGATACGTGTGTCAAGCGAGGAGGAACTGCTGCGAATCCTTGAAACCCTCGCGAGCTGGTCTGACGGATGAACGGATCATGCGGGGTGTGAAGCTCGTCAGACTCCGCCGCTTTCGAGAATTTGCGAGTTATCCTATTGACAACCCGGAATGACCTTCTGTAATATGGTATCGGATTGTTAGCACTCCCCCTCGGTGAGTGCTAAATTTCAGCCCAGAGGAGGTATGACGAGTGGTAAAGCCATTGGAGGACAGAGTGGTGGTCAAACCGAATACCGAGGAAGAACGCACAAAAGGCGGCATCGTTCTGCCCGACACTGCCAAGGAGCGACCGCAGGAGGGTGAGGTTGTCGCCGTCGGACCCGGGAAGCTCCTGGACAACGGCCAGAGAGCGCCGATGGACGTGAAGCCTGGGGATAAGATCATCTTCGCCAAGTACGGCGGCACCGAAGTAAAGATCGATGGCGAGGAGTATATCATCCTGCGTCAGAGCGACATCCTTGCTATCAAGTAGCACACCATATTCCAAGCGCAGTCCGGGCGCAGTCAAGAGGAGGTATACATACGATGGCTGCCAAGCAACTCGCTTTCAACGAGGAGGCCAGGCGCGCTCTACAGAAAGGCGTCGACAAAGTGGCCTCCGCGGTCAAAGTGACCCTCGGCCCCAGGGGCCGTAACGTAGTGCTCGAGCGCAAATTCGGATCGCCCACCATCACCAAAGATGGCGTAACCGTCGCCAAGGAGATCGAGCTTGAAGATCCATACGAGAACATGGGTGCGCAGCTGTGCAGGGAAGTTGCGTCGAAGACCAACGACGTGGCCGGTGACGGCACGACCACCGCGACGGTGCTGGCTCAGGCCATTGTTGCCGAAGGCTTGAAGAACGTCGCCGCGGGTGCCAACCCGATGTTCGTCAAGAAAGGTATTGACAAGGCCGTCGAGGTCGCCGTGGCCGAGCTGAAGAAGCTCAGCATCCCGGTGGAAGGCAAGGATGACATCGCCCACGTCGCCGCGATAGCCGGCAACGATCCCGCCATCGGCGACAAGATCGCCGAGGCCATGGATCTCGTGGGCAAGGACGGCGTCATTACGGTCGAGGAGTCGAAGGGCATCGAGATCACGGTCGAAAAGGTCGAAGGCATGGAGTTCGATAAGGGTTACATCTCGCCCTACTTCGTTACCAACGCTGAGGCCATGGAGGCCGTGCTCGAGGACCCGTACATTCTTCTCCATGAAAAGAAGATATCGGCTGTGGCCGATCTGCTGCCGCTCCTCGAGAAGGTCGCGCGTGCGGGCAAGCCGCTTCTCATCATCGCCGAGGATATCGAGGGTGAGGCTCTCGCTACGCTGGTCGTGAACAAGATCCGCGGAATACTCAACGTGGCCGCGGTCAAGGCGCCAGGATTCGGCGACAGGCGCAAGGCGATGATGGAGGATATAGCCATCCTCACTGGTGGCACGTTCCTGTCAGAGGATCTCGGCGTGAAGCTGGAGAACGTGGACCTCAACATGCTAGGCCAGGCCAAGACGGTGAAGATCACTCGTGAGAAGACCACGATCGTGGAGGGCCGCGGCGATAGAGAGAAGATCAAGGGCCGCATAGCCCAGATCAAGAAGCAGATCGAAGAGACCGATTCCGACTACGACCGCGAGAAGCTCCAGGAGAGGCTGGCGAAGCTCGCAGGCGGCGTGGCGATAATCAAGGTCGGCGCTTCCACTGAAACCGAGCTCAAAGAGAAGAAGCACCGCATCGAGGACGCCCTCGCTGCTACGCGCGCGGCCGTTGAGGAGGGGATCGTGGCCGGCGGCGGGACGACCCTCGTGAACATCATCCCGGCCCTCGACAAGATCGAGGTGAACGGCGATGAAAAGGTCGGCGTGCAGATCGTAAAGCGGGCCCTCGAGGAGCCGCTGCGTCAGATCGCGAACAACGCTGGCCTCGAAGGATCGGTCGTGCTCGAGAGGGTCAAGAGCCAAGAGAAGCCCGGCATAGGCTTCGACGCCGTAACCGAGCAGTATGTCGATCTAGTCAAGGCGGGCATAGTGGACCCGGTCAAGGTGACAAGGAGCGCCCTGCAGAACGCGGCGAGCATCGCGTCCATGCTCCTCACCACCGAGGCCCTCGTGGCGGACATTCCCAAGGAGGAGAAGAACCCGCCGTATCCGCCTGGAGGCGGCATGGACTACTAGAACGAGAGCCTTGCACAACGAGGCCCGGAAACCGAAAGAAGGCGACCCCGGAGCACTCTCCGGGGTCGCTCACTTGAGTCTGGGTTTTGGGTCAGGAATCGTCGCCAACTCGGGTCACCCTCACGGTTTCCACCAAGCCGTCCACAACCGTCACGACCTCTATGAGGGCATCCCCCACTCGGAAGGCGCGGCGCGGAACGATGTCCACACCCTGCTCCTCCGCAAGACGCGCCACCACCCCTCCGATAGTCTTCGCCATACTCCCTGGTATGCGCACATCCGCGGTCTGACACACCGTGCTCACCGGAGTCGCCGCACCAAAAACGTGATCGCCCACATCCATCCTCGCCACGAAGAGGTACTTCCTGACCGCGAAGAGCCCTGCGATGGCCGCAGTGCCAGCGAGGAATTCCGCCACCGTCGTCTGCGGCCCGAGCATCTTGCGCGCTGCCACGTACATGAGGACCTCGATCACGCTCCCCGGCGTGTGCCGGATGAGCATCATGGCGAGTTCAAGCCCAACCACGAGCATCAGCACGTGACCTATTAATCCCTGCAGCGTGCTGTACGGATCCTGGAGCTCAGACCCCCTTTGCAAGAGGAGCTTGAGATAGCTAACCAGGTCCAGGCTCCCCGCGACTACTCCCAGCAACACGAGCAGGGCCAGGACCGTCTCCCACACGATAATGGCGCGTTGAATGTAGCTGCGAGCCAAGACCGCGTCACGGAACCTGTGCATTCTCGGCGAATCCCCCTAGTCTGAGAATGACAAAACTTGCCCCAGTGCTCTTGTCAGTCAGTTGCTAGGTTCTGCACTCTTACCGGGATTCCTCCCGCACAGACGCAGGGAAACGCCTTTCTGCCGCCCGCTAGGCCACTAAGTATGGCGGCATAAGTGTTCGTCTCCTTTCCTGACGGCGCTGGGGTTGCCGGTGCTTGCCCGACGGGGCGTGGAGAATTCGGATGTCTCCCGCGCCGAATTCGAACGAGGCGCGCCGCAAGCGCGCCGTCCCCGGAGGGCAACACCGATAGCCTTAGGCAGGGCGGCCCCGCCGAAAGGTAGCGCGAACTTTTGGCGACATACTTAGGATTCTCACTGTGCCGGAGGAGTCTGCGGCAGGAGGAGATTCCGCAGCTCGGAGCCCTCCAGCTGAATATAAGTCTGGGGAACGTCGCCCATGATGAGGACCTCGGTGATGGGCACTTGGACCGTGACGTCGACCGCTGAGGCGACGAGCGGAACCACAAGTTTGATGTGAGCCGCGACCTCGAGGTAGATCTTGTGGCGGATCTGGTTTATGCCTGCCTGCTCGAAATCGCTGAGTATTTTGGTGGTTACAGTGCCCACTGGCACAACCGAGATGGGTATCCGTGGGCCCATGTTGGCGAGGATCTGGCTTCCGAAGACCTGTCCTAACGGTATCCGCACCTGGGTCTCGGTGACTTTCTTGAGGAGTTCCTGCACCCTGTTGGTCACCTTGGACGTCAAGCGGTCGATCTCCGCGGTATTCGGCTGCACGAGGACAACCCGCCCGGTGCTGTCAGGTCTTAGAGCGTAGAGGTCTTCCCACCGGATGTCCTCCGCGATCTCCGTCGCCACCGCCTGACTGACCGCTTCAGTGGCGAGCACTCGGGCCTGCGCGCTCGCTATCTGATGAAGAGTCGGCCGAAGACGCCAATCCACAAGCGCAAAGAGGAGGCCACCCACCGCGACCATGGCAGCCACGCGCCGCAGCCATCCGTACCACCGCGGGGGTCGACGCCGGAGTCCGGGCCATCTCCGGGCCCGTCCGTGCCCCGCCGTATGAGCAAAGCTTCCCCCTTCGCCTCCAAGGCCTGCGAGCCCTCGTTGGCTGCGGCTGATCTTCCGGTCCGCGGGCACCGGCTGAAATGGCGTCATTGGTCGCCGCCGCGCGGGCCACCTGGGCCCGAAAGCCCTGGACAAGGCACGTCCGAGCTCCACCCACCACGGGTGGCGCGGAAGGCCGCTCGACCAGCGGCGATGCGCCATCGAACCACGTACCTCCTTAGCCCTCGCGCCTGGCCCTCACGGACGCAAGGAGTTCGTGGTAGATCATATTCTCCCCGTGCAACAAAAAGCCATAGAGCAAGGCATGAAAACGGGGCCCTCGCGAGGGCCCCGTTGCGATGCTCTGAATGCCGTCAGCAAAGACGGATCTTCGCGAACCTCCGCCTACCCACCCTGACCACCATGTCAGGCCCGACGGCCACCTCAGCTTGCGGATCCGCCACTCTCTCGCTGTTGATCCTTACCGCTCCCTGCTCGATGAGGCGCCGCGCCTCGCTTGTGCTGTCCACAAGGCCAGCCCTCACAAGCAGCCTTGGACACCACATCCTGCCATCCACCAACTCGTCATGGGAGATGGTCACCTCCGGAATCTCCTCGGGTAGCTCCCCTTTGCGGAAGACCGCGTCGAACTCCTCCTCGGCGGCTTTTGCGGCGTCCGGTCCGTGGTAGAGCGCGACGATCTCGCGCGCAAGGCGCCTTTTCGCATCCCTAGGGTGCAACCGGCCGCTGGCGAGAGAGTCTCGAATGTCCTCCACCTCGGTCTGGGACAAAGTGGTCGCGAGCTCGTAGTATGTCAGCATCACATCGTCGGATATCGACATAGTCTTCCCGTACATCTGCGACGGAGGCTCGTCCACGCCGATGTAGTTTCCCAAGCTCTTGCTCATCTTGTTGACCCCATCGGTGCCGACGAGGATGGGCATCAGCATGGCAACCTGGGGTTCCTGCCCGTACTCGCGCTGAAGCGTCCTACCGAAAAGGATGTTAAACTTTTGGTCGGTGCCGCCGAGCTCGACGTCGGCCTTCAACGCAATGGAATCGTAAGCCTGCATGAAAGGATAGAAGAATTCGTGGATGTATATCGGTTGTTCCTGGCGGAACCTCGCACTGAACTCGTCGCGCTCGAGCATTCGCGCCACCGTGTACTTGGAAGCAAGGTTGATAACGTCCTCGAACGTCAGTCTCGAAAGCCACTCGCTGTTGAATGCGATCCTCGTCCTCGCCGGGTCCAAGATCTTGTACGCCTGTTGCTGATAAGTCCGGGCGTTCCTCGTGACCTCCTCGACGGAGAGCTGGCGCCTCGTCTCGGATTTCCCCGTAGGATCGCCGATACGGCCTGTGAAATCCCCTACTACCAGAATGACCTCGTGGCCCAGATCTTGGAATTCGCGGAGCTTACGCAGGACTACGGCATGCCCGAGATGGATGTCGGGTGCGGACGGGTCCAGACCGAGCTTGACCCTGAGGGGCCGAGACTCTCGCGACGCTCTTTCCAGCTTCTCGCGGAGATCCTCCTCGGATACTATCTCCGCGGTCCTTTTCTTCAGGATGCTAACCTGGTCGTCCACAGTCACCACCAATACCTCCCAGCCGGCGTTACGTTCAGTTTAGCATAGGGTGATCCCGGCGTCAATCGCCCCGGCGCGCCTGTCGCCGGACAAGGGCGCCCCGCGTCCACCGTCCGCCGGCGCTGGCGCTACGGGCCCGCGCCGCCGCGAGCCCGTGGCGTAGGGCGCTGTCCTCAGCGAAGGCGAACGAACGATCTGCGAATATCCCCGGGCTCGCGCGCGGTCACAGCGGTCGTTGGCTCAACGGGACCCCGGTCGCGCTGTGCGTCGCCACTGCCAGGCGAGGTTGGCACGGGCGAAGGCGTGTGTGGTATAATTAGGCCGGGCGCTGCACAGGGGTTTTACGGACATGACCGCGTGAACCGACGGCTCGAAGCCTTTCACGCGGTGGCTGGCTCAGCGATTCCATTACACCGGGCGCGTCGATGCCGATGACGGGCTCGTCTAGAGAGGGACGCAACGATGTCCAGGGGCATGGGGCGCATCATATCCGTCCTAGTCATAACCTTTGTCCTGGCGGCATGTGTCGTCTCCGGCGTCCTCGTGGGAGTGGTCATGGGGGCTTTGCGGAACATGCCCGCGCTCCAAGACCTCGAGTACAGGCCCAGCGAGGCCACGAGGATATACGATGTCAACGGAAAACTCATTTCGAGGTTGTACATAGAAAACAGAGTGTGGGTCCCGTTACGTGACATCCCGGAGACACTGCAGAACGCCGTGATCGCCATAGAAGACCACAATTTCCGCCAGCATCACGGCGTCAACTTCACCGCTATGCTGAGAGCCCTCCTCGTCGACCTCAGGGAGGGCCGGATCGTCCAGGGCGGGAGCACCATTACTCAGCAGCTTGCCAAGAACGCGTTCTTGACGCAGGAGCGTACGTTCACCAGAAAGATCCAGGAGTTCATCTACGCGATCCAACTCGAGCGCGCGTACACCAAAGATCAGATCCTAGAGCTGTACCTTAATGAGGTTTACTTTTTCCCCGGCCAGGCCGTGTACGGGGTGGAGGCCGCGTCCCAAGGGTATTTCGGCAAGCACGTGCGTGACCTGAACCTCGCCGAGTCCGCGCTCCTCGCGGGCTTGATACGGAACTCCCAGCTCTATTCGCCCACCAAGAATCCCGAGGCCGCGCGGGCGAGACGTGCGACGGTTCTATCGCGCATGGTGGAACTCGGGTACATCTCACAGGAGCAGGCGGATGCGGCCAATCGGGCCCCCTTGGGGGTTATTGAAAAGCGCTCGTCAAAAGAGGTCGCCCCGTATTTCGTCGACTACGTCCGAACGCAGCTGTTGGAAAGGTACGGACGGGATCTGGTATACAAAGGCGGCTTGAAGGTGTACACCACACTAGACCTGAGACTCCAAGAGCTCGCCGAGAAAACGCTCGTCTCCAATCTTCCGCAGGGCAAACCCGACTCGAAGGGCCTCATACAACCCCAGGGAGCCATGGTCGTGCTCGATGCTCACGATGGCTACATCAGGGCGATGGTCGGCGGGCGAGGCAACGACGAGTTCAACAGGGCTGTTCAGTCGTATAGGCAGCCAGGGTCAGCGTTCAAACCGTTCGTGTACACCGCGGCCATACAGGCGGGGTATACCCCGTCCACAATGCTGGATGACTCGCCGGTCGAGTACAACATCCCGGGGCAAAAGGAACCTTGGGCGCCCATCAACAACGACAACAAGTTCCGGGGGCCCGTTACACTGCGAAAGGCTTTGGAAGACTCCATCAACGTGCCGTCCGTGAAGCTTCTCGACCAGATAGGCATCGAAAAGGCGGTCAAGACCGCCGAGGCCATGGGGATAACGAGCCTCGTGGAATCTGGGCGACGGAACGACATGAACCTTTCCCTCGTGCTGGGCGGGCTGACGAAGGGTGTCACGCCTCTCGAGATGGCGGCCGCGTACGCTGTGTTCGCCAACCAGGGAATCAGGGCAGAGCCCATCGCCATATTGAGGGTGGAGGACCCCGACGGGAATGTGCTCGAGCGCAACGTGCCAGTCAAGAACGTGGTCCTGGACGAGCAGACGGCATATATCATGACTGACATGATGCGGGGCGTCATCACCCGCGGAACCGGCAAAGCGGCAAACATCGGTCGTCCCGCAGCAGGCAAGACGGGAACTACGTCAGATTACACCAACGCGTGGTTCGTAGGGTTCACGCCTGACCTCGTGGCATGCGTATGGATAGGCAATGACGAGCAGCAGAAGCCGATGGTTTACGGAGGGGTAAGGATCGGCAGCGCGCGGGCGGCGATGATATGGGGAGCTTTCATGAAGGAGGCGTTGCGCGATACCCCACCTGCGGAATTCCCGGTGCCGGCCGGGCTCGTGTTCACCACGATCTGCACTGAATCGGGTATGCTCGCGACCCCTTCGTGCCCAAAGACCACCACAGAGGTATTCTTGCCCGGGACAGAGCCAAAAGACTACTGCTCTCTCCACAGCGGCATCGTTGAAGTCGCAGTGTGCACTGAGTCGGGGTGCCTCGCGACGGGCGCCTGTCCGCCGGATAAAGTCGAGATTCGGCGCTACCTGTCCTCCAGCGGTCTGCGGGTGCTTCCGGACGGCACGATAGCGGCAGACGAGCACATCCCAACGACGTACTGCCCTCTTCACGGTCGGAACGACGGAACCGCCACCGACCGCGCCGCGCAGCCAGACACCTTGCCATCCGCCTCTCAGAGCGCAAGCCCTCCCGCCGAGTAGGACCTCCACCTGCAATCACGCAATCACGCGGTAGCTTCTAAGTATGGCGCTATATACAGATCTTGGTCTCCTTGCCGAATTCGAACGAGGCGCGCCGCAAGCGCGCCGTCACTTAGTCGCCCCGGATGGCGACGACCGTGACGCCGTCCCCGCCTTCCCCAGGTCCCCCGGGCTCGAAGCCTTTCACGTGAGGATGGGTCCTCACGAACTCGCGGACGGCCTGCCGCAGCGCTCCCGTCCCCTTGCCGTGTATTATCCTGGCCTTCGGGAGTCCCGCAAGGCACGCGTCGTCCAGGTACTTATCCACCTCGGCGAGCGCTTCCTCGACGGTCAGCCCACGGAGATCGAGCTCGCTCGAGACGACGGCGGCCTTCTCGCGGGCGACGGGCGCCATGGTGACGCCGCCCACAGCCGGGCTAGGGCTCTCCGGCTCGTCGTCGATCATGGCAAGGTCCTTGGCGGGCACGAAGAGCCTCATCGCTCCGACCTGGACTTCCACGTTTTCCCCGACGCGCGGCACGCCCACAACCCGGCCGGAGCTCCCGAGCCGAGGCACGTACACCCGCGAGCCGACGACGATCTCGCCCGGCCGCGGAGCCCTGGTGCGGCACGCCCGCGCCGATACCTCTTTCTGCGGCTCTGTCTCGGCATCCCCAGCCTTCATGATCTCCTCCGTGGCCTGCTTCAAGGCTTCCCTCGCCCTGCGCGCGACGTCGTCCACCGCGCTCCTATCGAGCTGCGCGGCGTTCCGTTTGAGATCCTCGATGATCCTCGCAACGTTCTCCCGCGCGGAAGACAAGATGCGTGCCGCCTCCTCGCGAGCCTTCCGGAGCATCTCGGACCGTTCCTCGCGTAGCCGCCGAGCCTCCTCGTCCCGCTCGCGGACGAGCCGTTCCATCATCTGTCTCGCGCCGCGTGCGCGCTCCCTGTCCTCTTCAATCTCTTTGCGGTTCCGCTCGATCTCGGCGATGATGTGCTCGACCCTCATCCGGTCCTCTCCCAGCCTCGCCCGTGCGGACTCCACGATCTCGTGCGGAAGGCCAAGCCGCTCCGCAACCTCGAAAGCGCACGAGCTCCCGGGAACACCAACTATGAGACGGTAGGTAGGCTGCAGCGTCGCGACATCGAACTCGCACGAGGCGTTCTCCACACCATCGTGCTCGTACGCAAACGTCTTGAGCTCGCTGTAATGCGTGGTGGCCACTGTACACGCACCGCGCGAGTGTAGGTGCTCCAGAATGGCGACGCCCAGCGAGGCCCCTTCAACGGGGTCCGTGCCCGCGCCCAGCTCGTCCAGAAGCACGAGCGACCCCGGGCCTGCCTGCTCCAGTATCTTCACTATGTGGCTCATATGCGACGAGAAAGTCGAGAGGCTCTGCTCGATGCTCTGTTCGTCGCCGATATCGGCGAACACGCGCTGGAACACGCCGAACCTCGTGCCGCTCCCCGCGGGAAGGTGAAGGCCAGCCATGGTCATCAGGGCGAAGAGCCCTATCGTCTTCAGCGATACGGTCTTGCCGCCCGTGTTTGGGCCGGTTACGACGAGCGTCCGGAACCTCGCGCCAAGCTCTACATCTATCGGGACGACCCGCCCCTGAAGGAGCGGGTGTCTCCCCTGGCGAATCTGAAGATAGTCAGAGGTGTTGATCTCAGGCTCCACGGCGTTCATGTCCATGCTGAGCCTGCCCTTGGCGAAAGCGAAGTCCAGGGCGCCGAGGGTTTCCAGGGTCTGCTGAATCTCGGGACACGCCACGCGAACGAGCCCGGACAGGTGACGAAGGATCCTCTCTACCTCGTCGCGCTCCTTCGCCTCGAGCGCTGCAAGCTCGTTATTGAGTTCAACCACCGCCATGGGCTCAACGAAAAGCGTCATGCCGCTCGCGGACTGGTCATGGACTATGCCCGGGACCGCCGCCCGATGCTCCTGCTTCACCGGCACGACAAACCTGCCGCCCCGGATCGTCACCACCGGGTCTTGCAGCCAGCGCGAGGCCTCCGGTGAGCGCACAAGCGAATCCAGCTGATCCCGGATGCGACCCTCCGTCATCCTGATCTCAGCCCTGAGCCTCGCCAAAAGGGGGCTTGCATGGTCCACCACGCCGCCCTGGTCGTCGAGACACCGGGTCACCTCCCGCACAAGAGACGGCTGAGGACTAATCTTGGCCGCGTGGCCGCGCATCGTCGCGAATTCCTCGTCGAGATCCAGGATGAACTTTCGGAGCCGGCTGGCCGCGTCCATGGTCCACGCGACTTCCAGAAGCTCCTGAGGCGACAGAGTGGACCCCACCCTTGCCCTCGCCACCGCGGACCTGACGTCGCGGATCCCCCCGAGGGGCACGGCGGGATATCTCTCCAGGATCTTCCTCGCCTCGGTGGTTTCGCGTTGCCTCGAAAAGACGCCTTCCGCCTCGGTGACCGGCTCAAGGGCGAGCGCGAGCTCCCGGCCAAGGCTGTTCGTGGTAGCTGCGGCGAGGCGCTCTCTAATCTTGTGGAACTCCAAAACCCGCAGGGTCCTTTCGTCCAACCAGCATCCCTCCGGCGGGCTCCAGCGACTCCAGCTGCGGACGCTGCGCAGCCCCGCCTTCCGGCCCGCCAGGCATCATTATACCACATGCTCAAGCGAAGCCGCCCTCGTTGCTCCCGTGCTGGTTACACCCGCGGGTCACGATCGGTCCCTCTTCAACGTTTCCTTGTGATCACGTGGCGGGTAATTGCCGCAAGCGCGTCCCGGGCAGGACCGTCCGGAAGCTTGGACGCACACGCCGCAGCGCGTTCGAGACACTCACGTGCCCTCTGGTAGGTCAGGTCCACCCCTCCACACTCCACGACCGCGCTTCGCATCCACAGGATCGTATCGGGATCAAACCGCCTCGACTCGATGACCTGGCGCGCCCTCGGCCCGAGCGATTCGTTTGAAAGCAGCCGCAGGATCGGCAAGGTGAGCACTCCGCACACGAGGTCCTGACACGTGGGTTTGCCCAGCTCGCGCTCGTCCGCGATGAAATCAAGGGCGTCATCGGTGAGCTGAAACGCGATCCCGAGTTCAAGCCCGAACTCGCGAGCGTTCGCGATCCCGTCCTGGGAGGCTCCACCGATGATCGCTCCTGCATGGCAGCATGCCTGGATGAGCCTCGCTGTCTTCAGCGTAATCCTTCGAAGGTAAGCATCCTCGGTCTCATCACATGAGAAAGCGCACGCGGCCTGCTCGAGCTCACCCTCGCACATCGCGGAAATGGCGTCGGTCATCAGCTCGACCACGCCGAAATCCTTGTGTCGCGCAAGCAGCTCGAAGGCTCTTGCAAACAAGAAATCCCCAAGCAAGACCGAGGGTCGCGCCCCAAAGAGCGCGTTTGCGGTCTGGAGCCCCCTACGGGTAGGCGATCCGTCTATGACGTCGTCATGCACCAGCGAAGCCATGTGAACAAGCTCTGCGGCAGCCGCGACGTCCACCGCCGCCCGGGCACGCGCCTCCTCGGGTGTCCCACCCGTGCCCGCCTGCGCCCAGGCCCACAGGATCAGGAGCGTCGGCCGCAGGCCCTTTCCGCGCGTCGCCAGGACGTGGTCTCGCGGCCTCGCCAAGTGCCTGCTCTCGGACGAGAGCGCTTGCTCGATGACGCTGTCGACCGCCTTAGCGCGGGTCTCTAGCTCCGCTGGCAGTTCCAGGATCCCTCTCACGCCATCCGTCCTCCGCACCTCTAAGCGAACATTCGACCGAGAGGCGAAAGCCCCCACGAGCACAGCAGGGGCCACACCACACATAGTCTTGTCGCGTCGCCCGCGATGTATTCCCTGCCGGAAAGAATCGCGGAATGCTCGCCGCGCCGGTGCCAGCGCTGGTGCCACCGCAAGCGGGCCTTGAACGGAGGCGCGGGCGGAGGCCAACGAGCGGCACGAGCTTTGGGCTTTGGGTGCCCATCCTTTGGGCGCCCATCAAAATCAAAGGTCAAAGGCAACGCCGGGAGGGTGCCGGGTGTGCTTGGCACGGAATAACAAGGGCTTGCGGGAACCATACTACTTCTCTAGCCAGAGGGCGCCCGTTCGGTCGCCCGTCGCCCAGGTGCGAAAGCGTCCGGCCGGCGGCCGCGCTAAGTAGAGGTGCAAAAACGCTTCCACACTGAAAACTCGCGTAAACTCGTAGCCGTTCACTTGCTCTCGATTAATTGGTTGTCAGTGGAAAACGCGTCGGGAAAGGGCTGGTTCCTCAGTGCTCGCGATAGTAGCCAAGACAATATTCATGTATGTCTTCGTCCTCTTCATCACGCGGCTCATGGGCAAACGCGAGATCGGCCAGCTTTCCCCCTTCGACCTCGTGGTGGCCATCATGATAGCGGACCTCGCCGCCATGCCTCTCGAGGAAAGGGACATCCACATACACGATGCGGTCGTCCCCATCGTCGTCCTGGCCGCGACCGAGGTGCTCTTCGCTTACATCACCCTCAGGAGCGACAAGGCGAGAGCCATCATAAGCGGCCAGTCCACCATCGTGATCAGGGATGGCCACATCCTCGAGGGCAACCTCAGGGAGCTTCGTTACAACCTCGATGACCTCCTCGCCGGCTTGCGGGAGAAAAACGTCTCCAACATTCAGGACGTGGAGTTCGCAATCCTGGAAGGCTCGGGACGCCTCAGCGTCATCATGAAATCGCAGGCTCGTCCGGTGACGCCCAGGGACCTCGGGATCACCACGGCGTACGAGGGATTGCCGTACCCTCTCATCACCGACGGCAGGGTCCACTACCATCACCTGGACCAGCTCGGCCTCACCGTGGCCTGGCTGAAGGAAGAGCTAGAGAAAAAGGGCGTGAAAGACCCGTCGGACGTGCTCCTGGCGACGTTGGATACCGCGGGCGAGCTGTACGTCGCGAAGAAGGAGCGAGCGGAGGTGCGGGATCTCCAGTCGAAGGTTGGACCCGCGCCGCAGTCAGGGCCCGGGTCAGGACCCGAGGCGCGCAATCCTGAGGAGTAAGCGGGAGGTCAACTATGGAATTATCGAGAGAGTTCCGGGAGAGATTTGTCAAGACGCTTCAAGGCAAGGACTACGTTCTGTATGGCGGCCTGCTTGAGCTCGCCCGCCAGCATGGATTGAAGCGGATCACCACCAACATCGTTCAAATCCCGTCCCCAGACAACGGCATGTACGCGGTCGTCGAGGCCGAGATAGAGACCGCGAACGGCGTGTTCAAGGAGGTGGGCGATGCCTCGCCCGAGAGCGTAAACCGGGCAATCCAACCACACATCCTCCGGATGGCCGCTACGCGCGCAAAGGCCCGGGCGATGCGTGACGCAGTGGGCATCGACCTCGTGGCCCTCGAGGAGCTCGGGGACGTCCTGCCTCAGGATGAGATCCCCGGTCCCGAGAACCCTGAGGACCTCGTGCTCACCTTCGGTAAGTATGCCAAGCGACCCCTTGGACACGTGGCGCGGCAGGACCCTGCCTACGTGGGCTGGCTCGCGGAGAATGCGCGCGACGAGGCGATACGAAAGGCCGCCCGGGACGTCCTCAACAAGGCTGCCGCCACGGACATCTCCGACACGGCAACCGACGACGCGGGACGTGCCGACGAGTTCGGACGGACCCCGCCACACTAAGTATGTGCCCAAAGGTTCGCGCCACTTTCTTCGCACCTCCACTTGGAGGCCGACGCGGGGAACGCGCCCGTCTTCCGTAGCGGGAGGGGCGAGGCTCAGAGCATGCCAGTCCGCCTGAAGAGCCGGCACGCCCGCCACATGCGGCGCGCGGCAGGTCCAGCTTTTGCAAGGAGGAACGCAGCCAGCCCTTCCAGCCCGCCCTCGGCGACCTTTGGGTCCGAGAGGTACATGGCGAGAAGCCCCTTCACAACCATCTCGTGAAATGACGCGTTCGGGAGGCGGGACACCGCTTGTAGTGCCTTGTCGACAAAGTAGCCCAGCCTCTCCCGCCGCTCGCGCTCGTCCCTGTAAAAGCTCACAAAGTTGAGATCGCCCTCCCGGGCGTCCTCGTTCAGATCGATTAGGTAGTCCAGGAGTATGTGTAGGCCGCCAACCCACGGGAAATACGCTCGAGACAGCTCGCGTGCTGGATCGGGGCCTAGGCCCTGAAGCGGACCGTGCCCCGGCCCTCCGCCCGCAGCGAAGCTGAAAAGCGCGAAAACGCCGAGAGTGGATCCTGAAGCGGCCGCGAATTCCCACCAAGCAATGTCTGGCAATCCGACTCCCTGAACCATACCCGTCGTTGCCCCACTCTCGCGTCTCCACCAGTCCAGGAGAAGAGGGACCCTTTCCTCCGGGGCGGCGTGCTTGCGGACCTGTAGGTCCGCGTAGAGCCGGGCAAGTCTGAGGGCCTCAGCCTCGACGGCCGCATCGTACCCGGGAAGGCGCGCGATCTGACTGGTGCACTCCTCCACTAGCGAGCGGAGGTAGCCGCCATCGGCTTTTCGAGGGTACAATCCATAGTACCCGTCTGTCTCGAGGCCTCTGCCACGCTCCATGCCGTCCGCGGCAGCCCTCGCCTTTGAAAGCGCGTCGAGCATGGCTTGGTGAAGCCGCTCGAACGCGGCGGTGTCGCATACCCCCGCGCGGTCACAGAGGTTGTCAAGATAGTCGCTGATGGTCTGGTAAGCGACTATCAACCTGACGAGACCCCTCGACGCGCGGGACTCCAAGCTGTACACGGAGCCACCGATCGCATGGAAACGCTTCCGCCGTAGGCTTGCGAGACCCTGAGCTCTGAGCTCGGGATCAGGAGAGGATTCCAGAGCCCTCCTCCACCTCGCCAGCTCCTCGTCGACCTTCGGGACCACCCAAAGGGACATGCCATAGATCATCCGGGCAGCTGTCCATCTCGTTTCGGCACCTTTCTCCCGCGACATGGGTCCCACCCGGCCGTAGTGTTGCCACGCTCAGACCTCGAGATTCCGGGTTCGGGAGAGCCATTCGCGCAGCTTCTCAAGAGCCCATGTGTTCACTATGTGGCATCGCTCGAGCCAACCCCTCCTCGCGACGCCGAGGCCGAACACCATGTAGCCGAGCTCGTCGAAGCTATGCGAGTCCGTGCTTACAGCAAGGATCGCGCCTCGGTCCCTGGCCCTCCTGGCCCATTTTGAGTCAAGATCCAGTCTCTCGGGATGCGCGTTGATCTCAAGAGCCACGCCCCAGCGCGCGGCCTCCTCGACGACCCTGTCCAGGTCTACGTCGTACCCGTCGCGCCTTCCGAGCACCCTGCCTGTGGGGTGCCCGATGATGTCCACGTTCCCGTTCCTTATTGCGCGGATTATCCGCTCCGTCATCGCTTCTCTCGATTGTCTGAAGGACGAATGCACGGAGGCCACCACGATATCGAGCCGCGAGAGGATCTCGTCCGGGAGGTCTAGGGTGCCGTCTTTCTTGATGTCGACCTCTATTCCCGAAAGCACGGTGATGCCGTGCAGGCGCCGATTCAGGTCTGTGATGAACTCGGTTTGTCTCAGGACCTCTTCTTCAGTCAGGCCTCCGGCAATACCTAGGGACTTCGAGTGATCGCAGATCGCGATGTACTCATACCCCCTCGCCCGCGCCGCCTCAGCCATGGCCTCGATGGAGGACGCGCCGTCGCTCCAATTGCTGTGAACGTGAAGGTCTCCCCGGATGTCTCCCTCACCGACAAGGTGCGGCAGTCTTCCCTCCGCAGCGGCCTCGACCTCGCCGGCGTCCTCCCGGAGCTCCGGCGGCACGTATTGCAGACCCAGCGCGGCGTAAATGTCTTCCTCACCCGCGAGAGATAGCCGACTGCCATCGGGCGGGAAGAGGCCGCGCTCGCTCATGGTCATGCCTCGCTCGCGAGCGATCGCGCGAAGCCTCATGATGTGAGCCGCAGAGCCCGTGGCACAGTGAAGCGCGGGGACGAACTCCGTCGGAGGCACCACCCGGATGTCCAGGTCCAAACCGCGGCGCGTGCCGAACACGCTCCTTGCCTCCCCGGCGCTGAGCACCTTGGAGACCTCGCCCCACGTTCGAACCGCTTCCGTGACCGGGCCGCCGTCGTCTGCCCCCACCACTACATCCAGGTCCCCGCACGTCTCCCGCCACCTCCGCACACTCCCGGCCACGGCGGCCTCGCTCACGCCCTGCACGTCGGCCAACCTGTCAAGAAGGGACCGGGCCACCGTTACCGCCTCTCCAAGCGGAGTCCTGGTCCAGTCCCCTTCACGCAGCCTCTCGATGGCCTGCAGGATGTTCATAGCGGTTTTCGCTCCCAGGCCCGGCACGTTCTCGAGCCTACCGTCGCGAGCGGCACTCTCGAGTTCATCCACGCTTGCCACACCGAGATGTCGGAACACCGCGCCTGCCGTGCGCGGTCCCACTCCGGGGATTCTCAGCAGGTCCCGCAGCCCAGGGGGGATCTCGCGCCTGAGCTCCTCAAGCAGTCTGAGTCTCCCGGTATTCGCGATCTCAGCGGTCTTTTTCTCAATCGCATCCCCTATGCCCTGGATGCTCTTGAGCCTCCCCTCAGCTGCGAGCTTCGCCGCATCCTCGGGAAGGCTCTCTATGACGTCTGCTGCACGCCTATATGCGCGGATCTTGAAATGGTTCTCGCCCTTGAGCTCGAGAAGATCCGCGAGCTCGCGAAACACCAAGGCGATGCCTGTGTTGTCCATGGCCCGAAATCCCCCCACGGTCCGACCCGGGATACGCGCGACATCGAGATGCTTTCCTATGCCCGGCCCTGAGGCGTAAGGCCGGGGCCAGGCTCGCCCTCGCCCGGCGCCTCCTCACGCCCGCCTCGGTCACCGTCACCGCCCCGGATGAAGGATGGCACTCCCGTAGGAAGGATCTCCTCGAGCTTGCCGTAGATGATCGGAGAGGCGTCCAGGAATTCCCTTGCGATGGACGAGCCATCGATGACCTCGCGGAGGCCTTTCACGGGGAGCGCGTACAGCACGAGCAGCACGAGCGCGACGATCACGGCGCCCTTGAGGAGCCCAAACAGCGCGCCGCCAGCCGCGTCCAGCCATGACACCGGCGTGTACCGAACCAGCCTGCCCCAAAGCCACTCCACAATGCTCACGGCCAGCCCGACGCCGACGCAAACGGCGGCGAAACCGATGGTGTTCGCGAGAGCCCTCGGGATCACAAAGTAGTCGAGAAGGAACGTGCCAACCCTCTCATAATATTGAAACGCGAGCACGAGGGCGGCCACGAGGCCTGCAAGCCCCAACACCTGTCGCATCAGGCCCTGCCTTAGCCCGGCGAAAGCCATGAGGCCTACGAACACAAGGATAAGAAGGCTGAGCCAGTCCATGCGGAACGCCCTCCCTATCTCGCTTCCTCAACCATGCGCATGAGCTCCTCGTATCGGGCCTTCAGTTTCTCCAAGTCATCAGCGAAGGAAAGGCACGCCAGGATGGCCGCGCGGCTCCTAGCAAGCCTGGGATTTGCGGAGAGCGCGGCGCGGACCCTCTCGTCCACCACCTTCGCGAGCAGCTTCATATACTCCGGGTCCGCGTCGGCCCTGATGGTGTATTCTTCGTCCATGATGTTAACGGTGACCCGATTCTTCCTCGGCCCGCTAACCCCACGCTCAGCTTCACCCAGAGAACCTGCTCCCATCATACGTTCGACGCTCCTTCGACGCTCCTTGCCGGAATCCGATGTGTTCGCGCCCTTTCTTTCTAAACTTCTACAGCGTTCTTTCGATTACCTCCTTGTAGAGCGATGAGGCCCGCGAATTTCGCCCTTGAGCGTGAAGGGCCTGGACCGGAGCCGCAGCCCTGGTGGAGCCCTGGTCGCGGCGGCCGAGTCAGAGCCAGTCGCCCTGCCGCGCCGCGGAGCTCACTCCCTCACCGTCGCACCGAGCCTGCGGGAAAGCGCAGACGCGATGTCAGCATGGGCCCTATCAACCTCAGAGTCGGTCAGGGTGCGGTCCGGGCTCCTATACGTGATGGAAAACGCGAGACTCCTGTGACCTTCGGGGACCTGCGGTCCCTCATACACATCAAAGAGCCTCAGGTCTTCCGCAAGACCCATCCCGGCAGCCTTCATCACGCTTAAGACCTCTGAACACGGGATGTCCCGGCGCACAATGACCGCCATATCCCTCGTGACCGCAGGGAATCTGGCAAGAGGCTCCACACGGCGCGCGCGTTCCCTCGCCGCAAGGATGGCAGCAAGGTCGAGCTCTGCCACGTACGCCCGCTTGCGAAGACCGAACGCCTCCTGGATGTCCGGGTGTAGCTCGCCCAGGTACCCGACGTCGACGACCGCCGTGCCCTCCCCGCTCCTCTGGCCCGCCAAGACCTCTCGTGCACGGGCCGGCACAGCCACAACCCGCGCCGCCCTCCCCGGGTGCAGGGACGGGTGAGCCGCCGCGACGAACTTGGGGTCACGCACGCCCAGGCTTTCGAGAAGCGTCTCCACGATGCCCTTGAGGTCGAAGAAACCCGCGTCAGCGCTTCTATGCTCCCAGGAGGACTCAGCCATCCTGCCCATCACGGCGAGGCCTATCTTCGTCGGCTCGCACGGGAGCAGGCTTTCGTTCGCTCTTCTCTCGCCCCCCTCGATGGGGAGACGGTCCTCCGAAGCCGCGCCAGCCGCCGCTTCGCCCTCACGCCTGAGGTACACCTTGGCGATCTCGTAGATCGCCACATCGTCCTCACGACGGGCGGCATTCCTCTGGAGCACATCGACGAGGCTGGTGAGAAGCGTGGTCCGCATGATGGTGTAGTCGCTCGAGAGCGGATTCGATATCCGCACGGAGCGTCCCGTGAGCTCCTCTGGGATGCGGAGCTTGCGGCACGTTTCAAAGTTCGTGAACGTGATCGTCTCCACTTCTGAAAGGCCGCACGCCCTGAGGATCTCCCCGGCTCGCGCGGCAAGCTGTCTCGCGGGCTGAGGCTGCGCCTCCGGCGGTGCCCCCTTGGGGAGGGTGGCTTCTATCTTGTCATACCCGTATAGCCTCGCGATCTCCTCGACAAGGTCCTCCTCCCTGGACACGTCCCGGCGGTGGTCGGGAACGAGAACCCGATACGCGTTGTGGCCTTGAGGCTCAACGATGAAACCGAGCCTCATGAGGATATCCTTCATCTCCTCAGCTGGGATGGCGGTGCCGAGCAGGTGATTCACACGGCTCGGGCGCAGAGTCACCCAAACCGGCTCCTCACGCCCGGGGTACGCGTCGAGCATTCCCGCGGCTATCCTTCCAGCGCCCACCGCGGCTATCAGCGCCGCCGCCCGGTCGACCCCTATGCGCGCGTTTTCAGGCCACAGGCCGCGCGAAAACCGGCTCGAGGCCTCCGTGCGCATGCGAAGGGTGCGGGAGGTACGCCATACGCTTACGCCGTCGAAGTTCGCAGACTCGAGGAGCACCGTCTTGGTCCCCTCGCTCACCTCGGTCTCAAGGCCGCCCATGACCCCGGCCACCGCCACCGGGCGGCGTGCATCCGCGATCACCAGCATCTCTCCGCCCAGCACGCGCTCTTCGCCATCGATGGTGGTGAGAGACTCGCCCGGCAGAGCCCGGCGGACCACTATCCGGCGCCCCTCCAGGAGGTCAAGGTCGAACGCGTGCAGGGGCTGACCGAGCTCCAACATGACGTAGTTTGTAACATCGACAACGTTGTTGATAGACCGAACGCCCGCGGCTGCAAGCCTCGCCTGCATCCAGGCAGGTGAGGGCCGGATACTCACGTCCGTGATGATCCGTGCAATGTACCTGCGGCACAGGTCCGGCGCAGCGATCTCGAGCGCCGCCATGTCGTGCGCAGCGCGCCCTTCTTCAGGCACCACAAGGGTCGGATGTCGCAGTGGCAAGGAAAAGACCGCCGCGGCCTCGCGCGCAATGCCGAACACGCTCAACAGGTCGGGACGGTTGTGGGTTATCTCGAAATCGAAGACGGTCGCCTCCCCTTCGCCCGTGACCGCCTCGACCGCAACGCCTGCCATCGTGAGCTCGCGGGCAACCTGGCCCGCCGGGGGAAGCCCAGGCACGAATTCCTTCAGCCATTCGTAAGGTACGAGCATGTCTCAACCCTCCGTCGATGCGTAGATGAGATCGCGAAATTGCCTGTTGAAGCGCATGTCGTTTTCCGCGAGGAGGCGGATGTCATCGATCCCGTATTTCAACATGGCAATTCTGTCCGCGCCCATGCCAAACGCGAGCCCCGACACCTTCTCGGGATCGTACCCCACCGCCTCCAGCACCTTCGGATGGAAGAGCCCCGATCCCAGGATCTCAAGCCAGCCCGTGTTCTTGCATACGCGGCATCCGCTGCCGCCGCAGATCACGCACGACACGTCCATCTCGGCGCTGGGCTCTGTAAACGGAAAATAGCTCGGGCGAAACCGGACTCTCGTGCCGGGGCCGAAGAACTCGCGGGCAAACCTCGTGAGCGTGCCCTTGAGATCACCGAACGTGATGCCCTCGTCAACCGCAAACCCGTCAAGCTGGTGGAACACCGGCAGGTGCGACGGGTCTGACGCGTCTGACCTATAAACCTTGCCAGGTATGATCGCCCGGATCGGGGGCTTGCGGCCTGCCATGACCCGCACATCCACGCACGTAGTGTGGGTCCGAAGCACCACGTCTTCGGAGATGTAGAACGTATCCTGAATGTCCCGGGACGGGTGGTTCTTTGGAACATTCAAGGCCTCGAAATTGTAATAATCCAGTTCAACGTCGGGGCCCTCAGCCACCTCGAAGCCCATGCGCCCGAAGATCTCCTCCAGCTCTTCGTAGACCATCTTTATGGGATGCCTCGCCCCCACAGCCGGTCTCGTTCCGGGCAGAGTGATATCGAGCCTCTCAGCCTCGAGGATCTCGGCTTTCTCACGGGCGGCCACCTCGTCTCTGCGACGGACTAGCATGGCCTCCACCGATTCGCGCGCCTCGTTGAGAAGCCTTCCCAGCGTCGGACGTTCTTCAGGCGGGCAGGAGCCCAAGCTCCGGAGGGCTGTCGTGATCCGGCCCTTCTTACCCAGATACCTCACCCTCACCTCATCGAGCTCCGCAAGAGTTGATGCCGCGCGAATGTCCGTGGCGGCCTCTGATATAACATTCTCGATCTCCTCACGCATCCCTAGACCCTCCAATCGTCGCGCCAAGTGTTGTCCGACACTTGGACACTTGGACACTTGCCTTTCCGTCTTGCTCCCCTGCACCCCTTACAGACGCGCTTCCCCTTCCGCGCCAGCTTGAGCGCGCTCACGCTCGCGCCGGGTGGCTTCCCTCAGGTGCTGCGACGCGGCCACCACAGCGGGAATCGCATTCCAGACCTCAGCTACGCGCGTGTGCTTGGCTGACTTCGATAGCCAGATGAGGAACTCCACCGTGCCGGAGCTGCCGAGAACAGGCGACGGAGTCAAGCCCAGCACGCCGAATCCCTTCTGGTCGAACTGGCTGACCAACCGGGCAAGCACATCTCTGTGAACGCAGGGATCCTCCGCTGCAGCGGGTCTCGAGTCCTCAAAGAGCGGCTTTATGAGTGCCACGATGTCTCCCTCTCCGATGATGAGGCGGGCGATGATCGGGATCGCCTTCAAGAGCGACAGATAAGAGAGGTCTGCCACGGCCATCTCCGGCGCGGGCACAAGGCGCGCGGGCTCGAGATCGCTGATGTTCGTGCGCTCAAACGACACGACCCTCGGATCCACGCGTAGCTTTCCCGCAAGCTGCCCAAAGCCCACGTCGACCGCGTAGACAAGCCTGGCGCCGCGCTGCAGGAGACAGTCCGTGAAGCCGCCAGTGGACGCGCCCGCGTCCAGGACCACCTTCCCCGTCACGTCCAGTCCGAATTCCCGAAGCGCATGGTCCAACTTCAGGCCGCCGCGCCCCACGAACGGCATCTCGACGCCCTTCACCCTTATGTCCGCGTCATACGGCACCACGGTGCCGGGTTTGTCTTCGCGCTGACCGTTCACGAGAACCTTGCCAGCCATGATATATCCGGTCGCAGCACGGCGACTGTCAAAAAACCCGCGCTCGACCAGGAGCTCGTCAAGTCGCCTCTTTTTTGTATACCTCACCACATGGCTCATCCCCTTCCCCCTCCTCGCTCCTCCCAATAAAAAAGCCACAGTCTTCCAAGGGACGAAGACTGTGGCTCCGTGGTACCACCCTTCTTGGCAGGCCTATGCGCGCCGTCAAAACGAAACCCGGCGCCGGGCCATTGCCCGCCATCTCATTTGCCAGGCACAGGCTCAAAGGCCGATGCCCTCCCCTTGTAACGGTGGGGTTCCGGCGCAGCCTACTCGCGGGGAGAACTCTCCAGCGACGCCCCCGGTCTGCCGCGGAACACGTTCGTGTACCCGTGTTCTCGAGCTCTCACACCAAAACGCAGCCCTAGGACCAAGCAAGCCCGGGCTCTTTCAGCCTGCAGCTCAGGAGCGAACTTCAACGGAACCGACCCAGGCGCGCTTCCAGTCTTCGACGCGCCCTCCCTTGGGGCTTCGTCCCGTCTACTCCTCTCCTTCATCGCCTGTGGATCATATGGCGTTCTCTGTCTCAAGCCGTTCCGACCCGTCCAGCGTTAGCCGGGAACGGCCCGTGATATGTAAACCCTCACCTGTGCGTGATCCGCGCCATCCCTTCCATCTCTTCTCGGCTGACACCCGCCATCCCGAATCCATCCCAAATTGCCACCGCGAATCGCGGGCACCGACTGCTACTGGGTAACCAGCATCCTGTAAATCAGGTAGGCCGTGATCGATCCTGTAACTTCGAAGAGCCGCCAGAAGAAGTCCGCTCCCAGCATCGAGGAACCACGTCCCTTCAGAGGTGTCGGTCGGACTCTTTGCGTCTCATTATAGCACAGCCGTCCCCTGGCCCGCAACAGGCATTTCTAGGCCTTCCCAGCCCGTTCCCGCCGGCATGTCGCTCTCTGCGCCACGGCCTCATACATGAGAATCGAGCCGGCCACCGCCACGTTGAATGACTCAACCCCGCCCGGCATGGGGATCCTCACCTGGCCGTCGCACCTCGTCAAGACGTCCGCGGACGGCCCGAACGCCTCACCACCCACCAGCACGGCGGTCGGCCCAGTGAAATCCCAGTCGTAGCACGCCGTCTTAGCACGAACGTCCCCTGCGACGACGCGAAGCCCGCGCTCTTTGAGAAAGGACACCGCAGCGGTCGCGTCGGGCCGTTCCTCCACCGGCACCCGAAAGAGGCTCCCCATGGTCGCCCGGACGCACTTGGGGTTGTATATGTCGACAGTCCCGCGGGTAACGATAACCCCGCCGCTTCCGAGTGCGGCAGCCGTCCGAATCAGCGTGCCCAGGTTCCCCGGGTCACGGACTCCGTCAACCACAAGGATCAAAGGGTTCCCGTCGAGACACAGCGTCTCCGAAGACATGGCCGCCACGGCCACGATTCCCTGGGGGGTCTCTGTGTCCGACACCACCGCGATCACCTCGTCCGTGACCACAGCTACTCCCGCCCCAGCCGCCTTCAACCGCTCTAGCAGCGTCTCTCCGCGTGCAGAGTGAAGAAGATGCGGGGTGACCAGGACCTCATATATCCTAGCCCCCGCATCCATGGCCTCCTCCACGCACCTCGTGCCTTCGAGAAGGCACCGGCGCGTCGCAGCCCGATGCTCGCGGCGCGCAAGCTTTCTTATCTCTTGGATCTTCGGATTGCGACGGCTCGTGATCACAACCGCCAACCGCCACCTGTCCCCGGCCACCCGCCTTGCTTAGCTACTGCCCGCCGCCGCTCGCCTTCGCCAGCTTCACAAGCTCACCGAAGGCGTTCTGGTCGCTTACAGCGATCTCGGCAAGGGTCTTCCTGTTTATGTCGACGCCCGCCTTATGCAAGCCGTCCATGAACCGGCTGTATGACATCCCGTTCATACGCGCTGCGGCATTGATCCTCGCGATCCACAGCTTTCGAAAGTCCCGTTTCTTGTTACGGCGATCCCTGTACGCGTACTGCAGGGACTTCATCACGGCCTCGTTAGCCCGCCGGAATACCTTGCTCTTCGCGCCGGTGAACCCCTTAGCCATCTTCAGGATCTTTTTGTGCCGCCGCCTAGTGACAAATCCGCCTTTTGCTCTCGGCATCCTAGATTCCTCCTCAGGTACAACCTCAAACAGCCTGCGCCCTTGCTTTGTTTACCTACCCTGCGAGGGGTCTCTATGCGTGGTGCAGAAGCCTTTTCACCCTCGCCGCATCCCCGGGCGCAAGGACCGCGGGTTCCCTCAGGGATCTCTTGACCTTGCCTCGTTTCTTGCCAGTATTATGTCCGCCGTAAGCCTTGTCTCTCATGATCTTCCCGGAACCCGTGACCCTGAACCTCTTGGCGGCTCCTTTGTGAGTCTTGACCTTGGGCACTTCAAGTCTCTCCTTTTCGGGGCGCACATCACACAAAGGCGAGGTGCTGCCTTCTCAATCTACGATCCACGCGCTTCGCGCACGGTTCATCCGGCCTGTTTCGGGGCGAGCACCATGATCATGTGCTTGCCCTCAACTCTGGGCTCTCGCTCGATGACCCCATAGTCTTTGACCTCCTCAGCGAGGTCCAAGAGCAACGCGCGGCCGATGTCGGCGTGAACGATCTCGCGGCCACGAAACCTCACGGTTGCCTTGACCTTGTCTCCGTCCTGAAGAAACTTTTGGGCGTTCCTCACCTTCACCTGGAAATCGTGGCCCTCGATCTTGGGCGTCATCCTGACTTCCTTGATGTCCATGGTCCGCTGTTTCTTCCGGGCCTCTCTGTCGCGCTTCGCCTGCTCGTACTTGTACTTGCCATAATCGAGCAACCGGCACACAGGCGGCTTAGCGTTGGGCGCAACCTCGACAAGGTCAAGGCCCCTCTCCGCTGCGATCCGCAGGCCCTCCCTGACCACCATGATCCCGAGCTGCTCCCCGTTCTCATCGATGAGCCTGATCTCTCGGGCCCGGATCGCCTCGTTCACCCTCAAGTCTTTGGCGATTGTGCCTCACCCCCAAGTTGTTGACTCGCGCAGAGCGCAGTCTTCCCCGGTTTCCGCGTTTTGCCCTTCCTTTCAAAGGCTTCACTCAATGCCGCGCGGTGACGCGCAGAAACGCGGCGATCTGAGGAGGCCTGCACCACACCGACAGCCTCAACCTTAACGTGGCGTAAGGCGGCTCGCGGGCGAATGCGTCGACCTGCCGCGGGCCTCAGGAACGACCTGCTCCTACCGCCGCGACCTCCGCCGCAATGGCGCCCGTCCCAGCCGAAAGAAGCGCTGGCGGTACGCGAAAGGCGGGCATGCCGCCCGCCCAGTGCATAACACCCGCAACGCGATGAAGCCCGCACCCCCATCACTCGGGTGCAAACCACACCAACCTTTGACCTTGCTGGCAGCCCAGATTTCGCGCCCATCGCCCATCCGTGTCCGTGTCGGCCACGGCGAGTGGGCGGGCGCCGCAAGGTGAGAAGCAGACGGCTTCTACTTGATACCTCTAGGCTATTCAGTTCGCAAATCCGCTTCGCGACGGCCTTCAAACCGGCCCGTCCGCGGCGGAGGGTGCCCGTGACGCGGGACACCGCGCCCTAGCCGCCCGCCCTGGGCGGCCATAGCGCTTTTGAGTATACCACAACAACTGGGCACGGTCAATCGCGGATTCAGCACGCACGCTTCGCGGCACGCTTCACACCTTCGCCTCGATCTCCCGCAAGACCCTGGCCTTGAAATCCGTCAGCGACATGGGGCCGAGATCGCCCTGGCCCCGCGAGCGCACCGACACCGTCCCGCGTTCCGCCTCTCTGTCGCCCGCCACCAGCATGTAAGGCACCTTCTCGACCTGGGCCTCGCGGATCTTATACCCGATCTTCTCGCTGCGGTCGTCCACCTCCACGCGGACCTTCGCATCTGCGAGCTCGGAGGCAACCTTCCGCGCGTAGTCCACGTGCCGATCGGCTATGGGAATGACCCGCACTTGAACGGGCGCAAGCCACACTGGGAACGCTCCCGCATAGTGCTCGACGAGCCCGGCAACGAACCGCTCCATGGACCCCAGAACGGTGCGATGAATCATGACGGGACGGTGCGGGGAGTTGTCCTCGCCGATGTACTCCAAGTCGAATCTCTCCGGCAGGTTGAAGTCGACCTGAATCGTAGGGCCCTGCCAGCCCCGACCGAGCGCGTCTTTCACCTTCACGTCTATGGCAGGGCCGTAGAACTTCGCCTCGCCCTCCATCCTTGTGTAGGGAAGCCCCTTCCGGTCGAGCGCGGCGACGAGCGCGCCCTCGGCCATGTTCCACACCTCGTCCGACCCCACGTACTTCTCCTTATTGCCGGGCTCACGCACGGACAGCTCCATGTCATAGTCTTTGTACCCGAAAGATCTCATCATGAACTCCACAAGGTCCAGCACCCCCACGAGCTCGTCCTCGAGCTGGTCGGGACGCATGAAGAGGTGTGCGTCATCTTGGGTGAACCCCCGTACCCGCAGCAAGCCGTGGAGCACGCCGCTGCGCTCGTATCGATACACCGTGCCGAGCTCCGCCCACCTGATGGGGAGATCGCGGTAGGAGCGGGTCCGCGTTTTGTACATCAGGATGTGGAACGGGCAGTTCATAGGCTTCAGGAGGTATTCCACGCCGTCTATGTCGATGGGGGAGTACATGTTCTCGCGGTACCAACCCCAGTGGCCGGATATCTCCCAGAGATCGCGCCGGGCTATGTGAGGCGAGTACACAAGTTGGTAACCGCGCCTCAGGTGCTCCTCGCGCCAGAAATCCTCGATCACCTTCCGAATCATGGCACCCTTGGGATGCCAATAGACAAGGCCCGCGCCAGCCTCTTCGTGGAGGCTGAAAAGGTCGAGCTCCTTGCCGAGCTTCCGGTGGTCTCGCCTCTCGGCCTCCTCCAGCACGTGAAGGTATGCCTGGAGCCCCGCCTCGGTTGGAAACGCCGTCCCGTAAATGCGCTGCAACATCTTGCGCTTTTCGTCGCCGCGCCAGTAAGCCCCCGCCACATTGAGCAGCTTGAACGCCCTGATCTCGCCGGTGGAGGCCAGATGAGGCCCGCGGCACAGGTCGACGAATTCGCCCTGCCGGTAAACGCTAACGACCTCATCCTGCGGAAGGTCCTCGATGAGCTCGAGTTTGTACGGCTCGTCCATCTTGCGGAAGAGCGCCAACGCATCGTCCCGCGAGATCTCCTCTCGGACTATCGGCAGGTTCTCGGACACAATCCTGCGCATCTCTTCCTCTATGCGGCCCAAGTCATCGAGGGTGAAGGGTTCCGGCTTGTCGAAATCATAGTAGAACCCGTTCTCGATTGCAGGCCCTATGGCTAGCTTCACTTCCGGGAAAAGGCGCTTCACGGCTTGCGCCAGCACGTGCGCGGTAGAGTGCCGGAGTATCTCTCGGCCCTCGTCGGTATCGAGGTCCACCGTCACCCTTGCGTCTGTGCCTCTCTCCTCTGCGTCCCCCTGTGATTCCGCGCGAAGCGTACCAGAAATCGGTTGAGCCACTTCTCCTTCACCTCGGCCTTTCCTCAACGTAATCCTCGATTAGGCAAACGAAAAACGAAGCCCCGCCCCTGGAATCACCCAGGGACGGGGCAAACCCGCGGTTCCACCCTGATTGGCGCAGCTGCCGTGGCCCCTGCTTCAGGGAACCACTCGCGAGCCAGCAGATCCGGCCGCACCCCTCGGTACGATATTGGTCGCATGGCCAACAGCGCCCTCTCGTCAGGCACGTTAACGGGTGCGCCCGTCACCGGCTACTTGCGTCACGCGAAGCTGCGCGCTTTCACCGCGAAGCTCAAAGGTGGTTTTCGGCGCCCTACTTCCGGCGGAGGCTTCCAGCCCTCGGCCCCCGCTCTCTATCGGCCGTGGCGCGTACTCGTCCTTCTCATCGCTCTTCCACAAACAGCTCCTTTATTAAAGCCATTATAGACACGCCCCTCCGGCCTGTCAAGGACGGTTTTTGCGCCTTTGCGCCAAGCCAACGCCTGCACACTTGCGCCTCCGCTTGCAGCACCGCGCCGCAGACCCTCGTCGTAAACCCGTTCTAGCTCTGGTCAGTGCGGGTGCCTGCTGGAACGTGCGCCTTGGCGCGGTAAGCTTCGCAGAGGCGACACCCAGGGCACATCGACACGCGGCCTTCGAACACCCTCCGGACCGTGTCCGCGACTCCCTCGCCTCTTCCGAAGTGCAGAACGATCCTTCTGGGGGACACGCTTATGAGGGCGCTCATGAGGAGGTCCTCGTAGTCCACGTCGGTCTCGACGAGCTCGGGCGCCAGCCCCTCAAGGTAATCGTTGTCCACTACCTTCCCCTGGCTATCCAGCAGCCTAAAGAGGCCGCCGGGCCGCACGACCACGTGTACCTCATCGATCTTGGGCTCTTGGATGTCCACGAAGTACTTGAGGAGCCGGATGAACTCGTTATACTCGCGCTCTATCATGTAGTCGTCGACCGCAGCGTCCGTGGCTTCACGCAGCTCGTCGACGAAGTCCTTGAGCCTGAAGCGAATGAACCCGTCAAGAACCAGACAGCTGGCGTTCTCGAGGTAGTCAAGCACCTTGAAGAGCACATCGTTTCTTCGGCGGGCGAAGCACCGTGACTCGTCGTCCCGACTACCACCTTCGCCGACTGTGCCTCCGGTTCTACCGGGCTCGTGCTGACGCGCAAGAGCCGCTGTCGCGCACACGACGACCTTCTCTTGTTCAGCGTCGTCGAAGTAGGGGTAGCGCTCGCGGACCATCTTCGCCACGAGCCCCCTTGCGAACTCATTCACGATCATGTCCGCGAGGACGCTGGCGACGTGGTAACGCACCAGGTCGCGCTGCCCGGTTGGTATGCCTCGGCCCGTGTCGCGCAAATGGAAGCACAGAAACGTGAGAGGTCCTGCGGACCTCTCGGTCATTGATACCTCAATTCCCTTCTCACACAGCATCCGGACCTTGGCGCCAAGCCGGTCCCGGACGACGTTCGTGTGATCCTGGACCCCAATGGCAATGAGCTCCATCAGGATCACGCCCCTTCCCCGACTATTATATGTCCGGCGGCTACCTCGTATACAGTCAAGCCAGGGGCGATTTCCTCACGTTGTCCGGAACGACCATCCATCACCAGTCGTGCCTCTTTGGTCCAAGCAGTCGCAAAGCTCTGCGATGGCTCGGTCCCCCGCACCGGCGAGCGACGAGCCGCGGTCCACATCACATGACGACTCGATGACTCGCCCCGCGCCCGCGTTGTTCTCAGGCCGGTGTCTCGGGCCGGGCGCCGAAATACCTTAAGATCTCCATCGGCAAGGGGAAGAGGATCGTGGAGTTCTTCTCTATCGCGATCTCGGTCAGAGTCTGCAAGTACCTGAGCTGAAGTGCTGTGGGCTCGTTCCCTATGACGATGGCCGCTTGCCGCAGCTTCTCGGCGGCTTCAAACTCGCCGTCCGCCGATATCACCTTCGCCCTGCGTTCCCTCTCCGCTTCCGCCTGTTTCGCCATGGCCCGCTTCATAGTCTCGGGAAGCTCAACTGCCTTTATCTCCACTGCCGACACTTTCACGCCCCAAGGATCTGTAGCCCGGTCCAGGAGAGATCTCAGTTCCTCGTTCAGCTGCTCACGCTTGGCAAGCATGTCATCGAGCTCGTGTTGCCCGAGAACGGAGCGGAGGATGGTTTGACCAAGGAGCGTGGTGCTCTGAACGTAGTTCGCAACCTTGGTCACGGCGAGGCTCGGCTCGTATACGTTGAAGTAAACGACCGCGTCCACGATAACGGGGACGTTGTCGCGGGTTATGATCTCCTGTTTTGGAACGTCGATGGTGAACGTGCGCAGGTCCACCATCCACAGCTTATCGATGCCAAACGGAAAGATGACATTGAGGCCGGGGCGCAACACCCCTGCTAGCCGCCCGAACCTGAACAGCACGCCGCGCTGATACTCAGGAATGATCCTCGGCATTTTCGGAAGGATGAAGATGGGAATGATGATCAGGAGAAACGATAAGACCGAGCCCGCGAGGCTGAACGCGAGCGAGCCCCAGAGGACGCCCAAGCCGAGCATGAACGCGAAGAGCAGCCGCACCCTTGCTATGAGTGCGAGGACCGTCCACAATCCCCACCACGCCGCCACGAACCAGAATACCACCAAAGCTACTTCGCGTAGCCCTGATGCCAACTCCACCACCTCCCCGCACCCTTCCGCAGCTCGCCTGGGGACGCCCGCGCGACATCCTCGGTCCCCGGCGACTTTCCCGGCTTTCTCCAGGATCGCACGCATTCTTACCGAAGTGAGAGCGTCTTCCTCCTTAGCAGCGGAACCGGAAGCGGGTAAGGCCAAAAGGAAAGCGCCACCCAGGGCGACGCCGTACGGCCGACTTCCTGTCAATCCTCCAGTGGGAAGCACAGCCGGGTGCTACGCTTGGCGGCTTCGGAACGTCCAGGCGCGGGGCACAAAAATGGTGCGACGTGCTGGAATTGAACCAGCGACCTCAGCGATGTCAACGCTGCGCTCTAGCCAACTGAGCTAACGCCGCACTTCGGTAGTCTACTAGCTTCAGGGCACCGCAGCGCCCTGTGCACAACCATATTCTAGGCAACCTCGTGACGTTTGTCAAGCACGAGATGACCGCGGCCACATCACGCGCCCGGGCCGCGGCCATCTCGCGTGTGCGCTCATGGCCGTGCGGCGGGGCACACCAGCGGGCAGCCTCATATCGCCTGAGCACGGTTCACCTGAGCACGGTCGGTCCGCGTCGGGGCCGAGCGCTCTCGCTCTCTATCACATGAACACAACGACTTCCGGAACACCGACCCGTCTCAGGAACACGTACTGGGGCTCGGACACCCGGAAAACAGAGATGTTCCCCGAGCCCCTCGGGACAAGCGCCACAAAGAATCCCACCGGGGCTATGCTGAAGATGAACGGCGTGACCGCCACACCGCCGATCGTCTGGCGAAGAGCGGTGACTTCATCCATGAACGTCTGCCCCCCTCACAACATTTCCCTAGTGGCGCGACATCAGTACGGTACGCCACCTATACCGGGCATTCCCGGCGTTGCGGAACCCATCGGTTCAATGACCCTGCACTCGGGAATACCGAGCCGCCTGAGGAAGGCGAATTCGTCAGCCGATAACCGTACTATGGTGACAACCTCGTGAACCTCGTCCTGGACGACGAGGAAGTATTGGTGCTCGCCGACTCTGAAAACGCAGTGGAACACGGTACGGGCACCCATCGCTTTCATCGTCTGGGCAGCGTTCTCCACGATCGTGTCCCCTCCTCCCGAATTGGTAGTCCACCCTATCCTATGCAGACGCGCGGGAACCCGTTCCACGGAGCCACCTGACCGCGGAGGGCCCGGCCGAGCGCGGGCTATTCCCGCCTGCGCGCCGGGATTCGCACTGGTCGGAGAGGATGCGGGATTGAAAGAAATGCGGGAGCGCTGCCTCCCAAGTGTCCGGAAGCCGCTTGTCAACCCGAAGGACTTCTGCCATATCAAAAACCTCCTGATGAAACATGGTTTCGTCATCAGGAGGAAGTCCTTGGTCCCGTTTAGGTTGGTTTAGGGGCAACGGTCTCGCGGTCCAAACAGCTGGAAATCGAAAAGTGGTAGTGACTACCAAGAGGTCGGCTACCAGGCGGTACACAATAATGGAGGCGACACCCGGATTCGAACCGGGGATAGCGGTTTTGCAGACCGCTGCCTTGCCACTTGGCTATGTCGCCCCACAGCCCCAGATATATAAATTATGGAGCGGAAGACGGGATTTGAACCCGCGACCCTCGCCTTGGCAAGGCGATGCTCTACCCCTGAGCCACTTCCGCTCGAATCATTGCTTGCTTCGCTCACCTGCGGCGGAACTCCACGGCAACACGGCGATCCGCCGCTCGCGTAATTTAGTTTAGCACGTCCCGGCCGGATTTGCAATACCCCCCTTGCCCGCTACTTGGCCTCATGAATGTCCCAGTTGAAGGTGTCGCGCCGTGAGGCGCGCCGCAAGCGCGCCGTCCCCGGATGGCAACACCGATAGCCTTAGGCACGACCCCTCCGCCGAAAAGTGGCGCGAACTTTTGGCGACATACTTAGCCCCCCCGGCAGGATGGGAATACTATTGCCTGAGAACCCGTTTGGGAGAACTCGTCCAGAAGCGGGGGGCGAGACTGTGGCTATCGATGAGCGCGACCGCCAACTCACCATGAAAGTACTGAAGGCCATTCGAGACGACGCAGGGCTCCAGGGGTATGAGATAAACGTGACCGCCCGGGATGGTGTTGTTCACCTCGGGGGCATTGTGGACGTGCTCGCGGAGAAAGCAAGAGCCGAGGAAATAGCGTCAGGCGTCGATGGAGTCGTCGCGGTGGAAAACGACCTCACCGTGTGCACAGACGGGGCCATCACCGACGCCGACGTGGCTTTCGAAGTCTCCGAAGAGCTTAGGCTCGATCCCAAGGTTGACACAGGCCAGATCTACGCGGAGAGCCAGCGGGGCACGGTCCACCTGTACGGGAAAGCTGACTCCCCCGTCGCGGAGCAGGCTGCCATCACCGCAGCCTCGAGGGCGCGCGGAGTCGAAGAAGTGGTGAGTCACATCAGAGTTAACAGCGACACTCCTCCTGCTAGCCCGGTCGCAGTGGGCCGTGGGGGCAAAGTCATACCGGCGGCAACGGATGAGCCCGCCAGTCACGAGGAAGTCCCAGAGCCGAATAACGGCCATGCGGGCATGGGTCCGCGCCGGCAAGCTCCGGTACCACAGGAGGCAGCCTACGAAATCAAGCGGGCTTTGGGCGATCACCCGTCGCTCGCAGAACGTGTGTCGGTCTCGACTGCGGACGGCAAAATCGTCCTCCGCGGCGAGGTCGCGGATCTCGAACAAAAGCGCGCCGTCGAAAAGATCGTAGGGCCCATCATCGAGCGCTTTGGCAGAGAAATCGTCGGCCTCGACATGCGCATCACTGTCGACACTCGCTGATCCTCGCGGCCTTCACGCGGCCGCTGAGTATGACGCCGTGAGCCTTCGCTTCTCTTCTTGACAGCGCCAGGGCCGCCGGTCTGGCACGACTTGGTGTGGAAGGTCTAGCCATATCGCGCTCCGGGCTCGAACGAGGCGCGCGGAAGGCGTGTCGCCTCCCTGCCCGGGGAGGCAAGCTCGGTGGCCTCTGACAGGACGGCACGCGCCGAAAAGCCGAAAAACCGGAAAGCTGAAAAGCAGTGCGAACCCCTGACTGAGACCAGTGAACCTCCCCGGCAGCTGCAAATCCGGGCGATAACGGCGACGACTTCGTGGGCTTCAATCGTTCCAAGGTGGCGCAACGTGGGAGAGTTCAACGGTCTCCTGGCGATATACTTAGTATCTCCGCCAGAAGCTCGGCACCAGCAACACCAGGACCGGATAGAGCTCAAGCCTTCCAAGCAGCATGCAAAGGCTTAGCACCCATTTGCCTAAGGCAGGCAGAGGTACATAGGTATACGTCGGCCCGACGATCCCCAGCCCCGGGCCCACATTCCCGAGGGTGGCCGCCACCGACGAGCACGCGCTCACCATGTCTAGGCCCAGCGCCATCATCACAAGGGAGGCCGAAATGAAAACGAATACATACAGGAACACGAATCCGAGAACCCTGTTCAAGACATCGGGTCTGATAGCTTCACCATTCAGCTTCGCGACTGAAACCGCCTTCGGGTGAATCAGCCTCTGAAGCTCCCTGCACCCGTGTTTGAAAACCATGAGCACCCGGGCCACCTTGATCGCACCGCTCGTGGAGCCGGTGCACCCTCCGATGAACATCAAGCCCAAAAGGATCCCTTTGGCGAGAGACGGCCAGGCATCAAAATCGGCAGTGGCAAACCCAGTAGTCGTTATCACCGATGATACTTGGAAAGCCGCATCTCGCACCGCGCCAACAAGCCCCGACGATCCGCTGAAGTAGAGGCTCAAGGCTACCGTGCAAGTTGCCACGATCACCACCAGGAGATAAAACCGTAGTTCAGCGTCAGGGAGAATAGCCCTGTGGCGGCCATGAAGCGCGCGGAAGTAGAGGGCGAAGTTCCCCCCAGCGGCAAGCATGAAAAAGATTATCGTGGACTGGATAAATGGACTTTGCCACGCGCCTATGCTCGCTGTCTTTGTCGAGAAACCCCCGGTCGACACCGTGGCGAACGTGTGAGTCACCGAATCAAAGAGACTCATGCCACCTAGGCATAGGAGAATGATCTCTGCCAGGGACATGCCCGCGTATATACCCCAAAGCGCTCTCGCGGTTTCCCTTATCCTCGGCTCAAGTCTCTCAGGGACCGGGCCGGGAACCTCTACTTTGAAGAGCCTTGCGTCCTCCAGCCCGAAGTTGGGCAGAACGGCAATGAAGAGGACGATAATTCCCATGCCGCCCAACCAATGAAGAAGGCTTCGCCACAACAGTATCCCGTGGGGTTGTGCCTCGATATCCGCGATCATCGTTGCGCCCGTCGTGGTGAATCCGGAGATCGCCTCAAAGAACGCATCAGTGAACGACGGCAACGTCCCGTATAGGACGAACGGAAGTGCCCCCACGGTCGCTGCCGCCACCCACCCGAGGGTGACTATGGCAAAGCACTCTCTATTGCGCACTCCCTGGTCACCGCGAGAAAGTCTCTTAACGATGGCTCCGGACGAGACAGCTATAACCATCGACAGCAGGAAAGCTGGGGCGTCCCCCTCGCGACAATATACGGAGACCCCCGCTGGGACTATTGCAAGGAAGCCCAGCAGAATGACCAAGGATCCTACCACGTTGGCAACAGCCTTGAGACTCACGACGTCTCTCCCTCGCCTTGACTATCTCACACCGAAATAGAACTCCAGCAAGGGCCCAGCCCTCGGGGAAGCAAAGATCAGCACATGGTCCCCAGGGCACATCACCGTGTCTCCTCTCGGGACGACCACTGCATCACCTCGCACGATCGCGCCGACCACGACTTCCTCCGGAAGGCCGATCTGCCTCAGAGACTTGCCAGAGACGCTCGACCCCGGAGAGACGACGACCTCCACGACCTCCAGATTCCCTTCTTTCAAAAGGGACAGGGTCTTGACGTTCGGTTTGGGAATCGCGCGAAGAACCGTGCTCGCGACGATGAGTCGCGGGATCACGGTAACGTCGATCCTCATTCTCTTCGCCGTGGGCACGTAGTCTTCCCTGTGAAGCTCGGCGACCACCCTTTGGACGCCCAAGTCTTTAGCAAGAAAGCCCGCCAGAAGGTTAGTCTGGTCCTGACCAGTTACGGCAATGAAGGAGTCAGCAGCCTGAATGTTTTCTTCTCGAAACAGGTCTGGCCTTGTTCCGTCAGCGTTTACTACAAGGACATGGTGTAGTCTCTCGGCTAGTTCCTGACACAACTCCTTGTCGCGTTCTATCAGCTTGACGAACGGGCCGTACTTTCGGTGAGTCTCAAGGTACTGGGCAAGGATGAACCCCGTCCTCCCGCCTCCCAGGATGACCACGTTCCTGGCGGCTTGGTCGCTTTTCCCAACTAGCCAGCCTATTCTCCGTCGGAAGGCCCGACTTGCCGATGATGAAAATGTCATCCCCAGGCAGGATGCGCGTGCTCCCGTGAGGGATCAGAACCTCCCACTGTCGTGAGATCGCGCCTATTGTGCAGTAGGATATGCTTGCGTCACTTATGGTCTTGTTGGCTATGGGGGAGCCCTCCTGGACGCTGAACCCCACCATCTGGATCTTGCCGTCCGCAAAATACTCTATGTCTGTGGCCGCCGGTGCCCTCAAAAACTTGATTATCTCGTACGCCACGGCCTCCTCTGGGTTTATCACCGCGTCGATCCCGAGTTGCTTGTTCGAGAGCGTCCAGTTCTTGAGGCCTTGATACTCCGGATTCCTTATGCGCGCGATCGTCCTCTTGACCCCCAGCCTCTTTGCGATCATGCACGCTATGATGTTGATCTCATCGACATCGGTCACCGCGATGAAGAGCCCTGCGTCTTTTATGGAGGCCTCTTCCAGGACCCTGGCGCTCGCACCGTTGCCGTGGACAACCAGCACATCGAGGTTGTCCTCTACCTCCCTGAGGACAGCCTCGTCTCGATCGATGACCACGACGTCGTGCCCATCTTCTGACAGTCTCTTCGCTATCTCGAACCCAGCTTTCCCGGCACCTATCACGATCGCCCTCACTGAATCACGCCCCCCACGTCCGCTCCCAGGAAGCACGCAAAACCCGCGTGATAGACAGAAGGAGCAAGGTCGCCGCGTGTCACGTATCTGTGCCGAGCACCGCTGCTTCGGGGCCCGCTCACACAAATGCCGGCACCGCAAAGAACGCGAATGCCGACAGAGAACCGCCCAGGTGATACCCATGCACGATACTTACGCCTATGCGAACCTGGCTCCCTGAATCACTTACCCTTGAGACTCAACCCCCCGCGACCATCACGCGCCCCCTCTCATCGAATGGACGATTGGAGCTAGGCCATTCAGTTCGACGTCCGACGCTCCTTCTCCTCATGGCCACCCCAAAACCCGCACAGCGCAACATCCCCGGCCCACGATAGTGGCGGCGAATAGCGGCGGAGACATCTAGAAGAAGTCAAATCGGCGCGGTTGTATCGAGGGTGGTTCAACCTTGGCATGAGTTCATGAGAGGAGGGGAAGGCGCGGCACGGCCACGCAAGAGCAGGCCCGTATGTACAGACGAGCCCCCGGAGAACTGGGTTTACGAAGAAGGCACCCGCCCTGGCGGAGGCAGCTGCGCGACCGTGGCTCACGCGTCTTCGCTTCCCGACGCGCCCCGGGCCGCTCGCGTACAAAATATGGTGCCGAGGGCCGGAATTGAACCGGCGACACGCGGATTTTCAGTCCGCTGCTCTACCAACTGAGCTACCTCGGCTAACAAAATGGCGGAAGCGACGGGATTCGAACCCGCGATCTCCTGCGTGACAGGCAGGTATGTTAGACCAGCTACACCACGCCTCCGCAAACATCTATCTTTAATTGTCGTTTCTTGCTCTTGGTGGGCGAAGGCAGATTTGAACTGCCGACCCCCTCCTTGTAAGGGAGGTGCTCTCCCAACTGAGCTATCCGCCCGCTTGTCAAAGTCTTGTCGCTCGCCTTGGCGTCTCCCCGCCCGGCGCAAGACCAATTATAACCCAACCAGAAGAACGAGTCAATACCGGTCGTCGTCGCTCCGGCAAGTTCATCCTTCCGCAAGACCGCGGCCGGTCCGCGCCCTGGAGTGCACCACGCACCGGAGGCGGGGACTACCTCACCCTCCGAGAGGCATTCGCCACCTTCTCAAGGAGATCAATCTCCTCGAGCGCTTTGCCCGCGCCTGTCACGACGCTCATGAGCGGATTGTCGCCGCATCTCACCGGCATTCCTGTTTCCTTCGAAATGTAACGGTCGATGCCTCGCAGCAGCGCCCCTCCGCCGGTGATGACTATCTCCTTGTCTATCACGTCGCCTATGAGCTCCGGCGGAGTGTTCTCGAGCGTGCTGCGGACGCCCGCGGCTATGGCCGCCATCGGCTCTGCCAGGGCCTCCCGGACCTCTTGTGACGTCAGCGTGATGCTCTTCGGCAGACCTGTTACATAGTCTCTTCCGCGCACCTCCATAGAGAGCTCCTCTTGCAACGGCCACACAGAGCCTATGCCGATTTTGACGTCCTCCGCCGTGCGCTCGCCTATCATCAGGTTGTAATTCCGCCTTACATGCCTCACTATGGCCTCATCCATGTCGTCTCCGCCAACCCTCACGGAACAGCCAGAGACAATACCACCAAGCGAGATCACAGCGGCGTTGGTCATGCCGCCTCCGATGTCCACCACCATGCTGCCCGTCGGTTCCTGGACAGGCAGGCCTACGCCGATAGCAGCCGCCACGGCCTCTTCAATGAGAAACGCCGCGCGGGCACCTGCTTCAATGGTGGCATCGATCACCGCCCTTCGCTCCACCTCGGTCACATCTGCGGGAACCGACACGATGACTCGCGGCCGCACCAGCGCCCTTCCGCGGCATCCTCTCCGGATAAGGTAGCGAAGCAAATGCTTGGTCATCTCGAAATTCGCGATGACGCCCTGTTTCAGAGGGCGTACGGCACGAATAGCCCCCGGCGTCCTCCCGATCATTTGCTTGGCCTCGCTGCCAACCGCCAACACCTCGCCGCTGACTTCGTCGATGGCTACAACCGACGGCTCAAACATGACGACGCCTCGCCTAGTCACGTACACGAGCGAATTGGCGGTGCCCAAGTCTATTGCCATATCGCGGACAAAAAAGCTATACCCATTACGCGCCACAGTCCTGTGCTCCTTCTTCTGCCCTCTCTTCCAACCGTCACGGCTTGTTCAGAATTGAGAGCCTGTTGTCACCCTGGCCTTGCGCCTTAGGTACCTGGGTCTTCTGTTTTTTGGGCTTCTTCTTTTCCCTTTTCGCAGGCACTTTCGCACCCAACCACGATCCCCCCAGGATCGACCGCGTTCCACGGAAAACGTGGATTCTCCCAAAAGGCTATTCTATACTGCTCCCGTCATTCCTGCCGTTCACCCGCGTTCAACGGGTGTTTCCATCAGTTCCCTCTCGCATGGCGTCAACAAGCGATGGAAGGACCTCCCCCGCCTTCGCATGTATCACCACATCCGCACGGACATCGTAGCCGGTGGGCATCAGGTTTATTATCGCGAGATGCGGCGCCATCGCCGGGAGATAACACACCGGCGCTACTTCAAGACTAGACCCGACCGCGAGGAGAAGGTCGCACTCCGCCACTGCCTGCTGGGCCAAAAGGAAATCAACAGGCAGGGGATCTTCAAAGAGCACAACGTCGGGCTTGATGAGACCGCGGCACGCGTCGCATCTCGGTAGCTCGCCAAGTCCGACGGCGTCCAGGACAACCTTGATATCGTAAGTCTTGCCGCACTGCACACACGTGCCGGTCCGCAGGTGACCGTGGACTTCGAGCACGTTCCTCGATCCCGCGCGTTGATGCAAGCCGTCGATGTTCTGGGTGACCACTACATCAACGACACCCATTTTCTCGAGCGCGGCGATGGCTCTGTGCCCGTTGTTCGGTCGCGCGGCTTGTAATGTCTCGACGAGCTCCACGATGAACCGGTAAAACGCTTCCGGCGTCGTCCGAAAAGCGGTGGCGGACAGCACCGCCATTGGATCGACGCGGCTCCAGAGACCCGTGCCGGGGCTACGGAAGTCCGGGATCCCGCTCTCCGTAGATATGCCAGCGCCGGTGAGAACGACACACTTCCCTGCGCTCCTCACCATCCTGGCAAGCTCAGTGATCTGCCTGGAGATCGAAGACGACTCCTCCGCACCGCCGCTTCGGGACATTCTTCCTTCCCCCCCACGTGTCCAAAGTGCGCACAGGGGCCTGTCCTGGTTTCGGCCTGCATCCCTCAAGAGCGGGCGAATCAGGAAGACCCCGCGCTCCTCCTCCCCTCTCCGCCGGGCGGACCACCGCCGAATGGGGCACGGACCCCCGTCCACCAGGCCCTACCACTGGCCAGACGAGGGCCGCAGCCAAGTAACGTGCCATCGGGCCGTTCAGTCTTCCCATATTACGCCAGTGCAGCCGAGTTAAAGTGCGCCAAGCTGCCGCCCTGCTCGCGGAAGCTGGCACTGCTCGGAAATCGCAACAGTCTCTGCCACGAATCCTCGCCTGGTTCCATAGAGCCGCCAGCGTTGCCGGTGCTTGCACGATGGCGCGCAGCGGATCGGGCCATCCCGCACGCCGAATTCGCACGAGGCTTCCCGCAGGCGCGCCGTCCCTGAAGAACAAGGCCGGTTACCTTAGGTGGCACTTGCACGCCCTAAAGCAGGGCCGACTTCTGGCTGGGAAAAACCAACGGTCTCGTGGCCGCCTACTCAGTCCAGGTCTAGCCCACGGAGTTCGGACGCAAGCTTCCTACGAGCGTAATGAAACAAGTACTGTTGGGCATAGCCTGCGAGCTCGCCGAACCTCTCCCGAGCAAACTGCGTTATGGTCGCGGCCGAGACTTTGCTTCCCCCGAAATAGACATATCGCATCACCCTTGTCATCCAAACGTCAATCGGAAATGCCTCATAGAAGCCGAGCGAGAACAGAAGGACGCAGTCGGCCACCTTCTCGCCCACACCTCGCAGGCTCATCAGTCTCTCTTTTGCGCCTTCGTATCCGAGGCTTCGTAGAGCTTGAAGATCGATGTCACCGGACGCTACTCTCTCTGCCGCGGCTTTCACATACTGCGACCTGAAACCCGCGCCGCACCTCACAAGGTCGAGGACGTCCGCCGATGCAAGCCGACCCGGGGTCGGAAAGCTGTAATACGATGTTTGCCCGGATCCGCGGCCACCGTGCGTCGGAAGGCCGTCGTCATTCTCCTGAAAGATGGGATCGCCGTAAGCTCTCGCTATACGCTCGACCGCTCGGCGGATGAGGGGAATGGCGTTCCTGGCAGATAGGATGAATGACACCAGGCATTCCCATGGTTCCTGTCGCAGCAAGCGAAGGCCGGTGAACGACCTTACCGCCGAGTCGAGCGTGGGGTCCATGCTGCGCAGCCGCTCCTCAATGTCCGCCTGGTCCACATCGAGCGAAAAGTAATCGGTCGCAAGGTGAATGACCTCTTCTGAACCAGGCTTGATGAGGACGAGTGAATCACCCTCCTGTGCAGCTCGAATGACTCTCCCGCGCACGACGCCGGTGAACACGCCGTCCTCAAGGTCCCAGCGGAACGCTTGTCCGGATTCCAGGGTTTCCTTGAGGTCAAATGGTGAAATGCCTGAGATGACCGCGTTATCCCGCCGCATCTCTATCTTTGGCACCACCAAGCTCACTTCGCCCCTCTTCTTTCGAGTTCTCGCAGCAAAACGCCCAGCTCGTCGAGGCGCTCTCCGAAGCCGGCGAAGTCACCGTCACGGAGCCGTCTGTTGGCGTCCTCATACACCTGAAGAGCACGACCAACTAGCTCAGACAGGACCCCGGTGTCGCTGTCCTGCGGGGAAGCCGGCGCCGGCACTCCAAGACCGTTTCCGGGCTCCGCGGCCGCACTGCGCCTTGGAACCGCTGTACCGGCACCAAACACGGCGGCCAGGGCGCCCTCCAGGGTCGTGTCCATGGCCACGGCGTCGCCGAAGGAGACCACCACCCTCTTCAATTCCGGCAGATCGCTCCGCTCCGCAAGAAGATACAGCGGCTCCACGTAGAGGATCGAATTCTCTATCGGGATAGCAAGGAGGTTTCCCCGCACAACCTTCGACCCCCGCTGGCTCCACAGGGTGAGTGCCTGCGATATGGCCGGATCCTGATCGATCCTCGATTCAACCTGCATGGGCCCGTATACAAGGCGGTCTTTAGGGAAGCTGTAGAGCACAAGCTGCCCGTAGCCGGGGAAATCGTTCCTGGCGGCAAGCCATGCGATCATGTTGTCTCTGCCTGACGGAGTGAACGGCACGGTGAGCACGTACTCGGCCCGCTCATCACCTGGCATACGCATGAACACGTAGTATGGCTGCATGGTCTGGCGCTCGCCACCGTACACCTCTGCTGGGAATTCCCAGAAATCCTCCTGTTTATAAAGAGCATCCGGCTCCGTCGTATGATACTTGCCGAGCACGCGGGCCTGGATCACGAACAGGTCTTCGGGGTAACGCACGTGGGCCTTCAGAGACACGGGCATTTCGTCCATCGGCACGAACATCCCCGGGAAGATACCGCACAGGGTCTTTATGATGGGCTCGTCAGGGTCGGGGGTGTAAAACGTCACTTCACCGCTGTATGCGTCAACAACGACCTTGACTGAGTTTCGAATGTAGTTGATTCCATCCTCGATGGGTTGAGAATACGGATAACGATCGCTCACGACATACGCATCCCACATCCAGAAGAGTCTCCTGTCCGCAAGCACCAGGTACGGGTCCCTGTCATACCTGAGAAAGGGCGCTATGGCCTGTACGCGGTCGCGGATGTTCCGAACGTATAATACCTGGCTATCTCTGCTCATGTCCGAAGACATCAGGAATTGCATGCTCCCGAATCGCGCGGCGAACAGAAGCCTTCTCCAGAACGACGACAACCGGACGCCGCCGCGCCCTTCGTAGGTCGTGTAAGTGCCAGATTCCCCTGCGGGGTAATCGAATTCCCGAGCGGACGTCCCGACCACCACGTACTCGTCAGTGCACTCCCCGTAGTAGATCTCGGGACGCACCACGTCAAATCCCTCGTCGGTCCGCAGCGGAATGTCCCTTATCGTGAAGCTTGGAAGCCCTTCAGCAGAAACCCGCGTTACGTCGCTCATGACCAGCCCATAGCCATGGGTGTACACCAGGTGTTCGTTCACCCATGTCCTCGCCTGCGCCGGCAGTTCGGCCAGGGACAGCTCGCGCGCAGACAACGCCATCTGCCGAGTCTTGCCGGCTACCGTGTATCTGTCGATATCGACGTCATTGAATCTATAGTATACCCTGATCTCCTGAAGTTGGTTTAGGGTCTGAGAGAGGGGGCGCCAATCCCAGAGCCTGATGTTGTTGACAGTATCCTGGTAAGCGGTCAAAAGTCTCTCTAGCGTCAGATCGTTGCGGACATCGAGGGGCCGCACATCTATGTCGTCCAAGCCGAACGCCTGCCTGGTCGCCTCGATGTTATACCTTATGTAGGGCCGCTCTCTCGATAGCTCGCTGGGCTCCACTGACAGCTTCTGGATAATGGCGGGGTAAACCGTGCCCAAAACAAAGGATGCCACGACAAGCATCCCCACGGTAGCAAGAACGACCTTCTCCCCACGCATGAAGGGGCTCGCAAGCACCGAAGCCGCCGCAACGATCGCTATCATAGAGAGAATCTTGAGGGCAGGCAGCGTCGCATGAACGTCCGTGTAGCCAGCGCCGAAGACGACGCCTCGGTCGGAGTATACAAGCGCCAACGCCATGAGCCGGTAGCCCCAAGCTCTCAGCAGAAGGCAGAGCGCAACCAGGCCAGCGACGTGGCGTTTGGCCGTCATGGTCCCGGTTACGTGGGTGCCCCTCAGGCCGATGGATCGCGTCACAATATAGATCGCCGCCACGAGCGCCGTGGTGACAAGCACAAGGGTCATGAGGAGAGAGTAGACGAGTCGCCAAAACGGCAGGCCGAACATGTAGTAGCCCACGTCTAGGCCAAACAAGGGGTCCTTCACCCCTCCCGGCGCTCGGTGCAGGAACTGCTGAACTGTCATCCAATGCGAGGAGGTTTCCAAGCCCGCGAGAATCCCGATGAGGATGCTACCGACCAGGAGAACAGCGCTCAACCTCTGTGTTGTGAGCCGCATCGGGATATCGAAGGGCCGAAAACCCAATCCCAGTGAAAGCCTTCCGAGACTCCTTCCTGCCACCTTGAGGTTAGCGTAAGAGAAGATGGAGAAGACCGCAGCGACGATGAAGCCGACCATCGCCCGTGACAGAATTGGCACCCAAAGCGCTTGCAGGTATCCCAATTCCCGGAACCACATAACATCAGTGATGAACGTGGCCATCCCGCGAAACGACGCGGCGAACGCCACAACCACCGCGATCAGTGCGAACCAGAAGTACCGCCGGATCACCGCATTTCCTCCGTCCACGCCCTGTGGCCGTCGGCTCATGCACCCGGCGCGATCAAGTCGCGCCCGTCTCGCGCGTGGATCCGACCCTCAGAGCGGCTGCCGCGCCCCCGAGCGGACAGGTCTGCGCCATGCGTCATGAGCCGTCGTACGTATCAGCCTTTTTATCCTTCGTCAGCCGGCACACGATTCCTGCCACAGGCTCGGCTGTGGTTTCCATCCCAACCGACCTTCTGGACGCGCAAGATGGGAGAAAGAGCCAGGCCGCATTCAGGAACCCAAGCGCATGGCCCAACATGACCGCCCTCAACTCGGGATCTTCGGCCCATTTGGCTTCCACAGTGCATATGTGCCCCAGCGCGAGGCATGCGTCAGCGAGTCTCGTCTCCATGGACCAATGCTCCATAAACATCCCCCCGTGACTTGGCCGTGGCGGCATGCCTGCATCAACGCCTCCTCACGCCTCGCTGCGCCCTGGCGCCGCGATCGCCCGTTCCCAGCGTCGCTCGGCTTTGCTCCACACAAGGCCCGCGTAATTCATCCACCAGTGGACGAGCCACCCGGGCCACAGCGAACCCGCCATTTGGTTTAGAACGCAGAAACCGACGGCCAGACTCGACGGAACTACCAGGGCGTACCACGAGAGGAGCGCGCTCTTGCCGCGGGTCGCCACCTTCATCGGGACGAAGTGCAAGAGGCCGAAGGCTAGGGACGACAATGCAACCCCGGCCACTAGCGCGCACTCGGGGGGAGCACCAAGGTTCTCGACCATCGCCGCGGCACCGGGCAGCGCAAGGCCGCGGAACGCAAACTCCTCCACAAAGGTCTGCGAGAACGTCATGGCCGCCCCCACAAGCGCGACGCTCGCGGGGCTGCTATTGGCGAGAGCCAGGTACGCGCCGCCGGGGTTGATGGCACCACTTTCTACGAGGGCCCTCACGGTCGACCGGAAGAGGTAGGCCTGAACCAGCCGACTCATCGCAAAGCCCGTCACACATAGAGCACACATATGCCACCAAGGGCATGCCGCGAGCCTCCTGACGCAAAGGCCGGTCGCCAGCAGCGGGTCTCTGCCGTACGCCACCCAACCGACGGTAAGCAGGGCGGTTCCCAAAAGCGGCATGCCGTCGATAGTCCGGTCACTCTTGAGACTCACGCTTTCCTTCGACGACCTCTTGATGTCCGCAAGGACCCTGATGACGAAACTGAAAGCCAGCGACGAATACACGATGCCCGTCATGCCTTTCACAACCCATCTGCAAGAGCCATCGCAACCGACTTGGCATTCTCAACAATGGTCCGGCCGTCGCGCCAACCCGTCAGCAAGGCCATGTAGGCCCTTCGATAGAACTCGCAATACGGGTCGACGGCGAAGAGGTTGCCTCCCTGAGCGAGCGCGTGCGCTCGGCAGCCGCCCCCGCAGAAGTACGCCACCTTACACCGGAAGCAACTGGGGATCTCATTTACCTGGGGCACAATGCCCCTGCCCACGCGGCGCATCCGCGAAAGCGAGCCACCCGGCAGCCTTCCAAGGAGCATTTCGGGACGGTGCATCAACGGGCACGGATACACGGCGCCGTCCGGGCCGACGCTGAGGATCTTGTATCCGGCACCACACCCGGCTTTCACGCGCAGGTCTATCGCAAGATCAGCGTCGAGAGCCTCTGACAAGCCCTCCCGGTCCTGAAGGGTCGACTCCACGAACGAGGCGAAGCACGCAAGGAGATCGCGAGGCGCTATCGAAAGATCGGCTGCGTGACATGCGCCTCGACCTACTGGCATGAAAAGGCTGAAGTGGTAGCCGACCCCGAGATCCCTGGCAAGCTTTACGATGCCTTGCAGCCGTCCGAGGTTCCTCCTGGTGAGGGTGGGCACGATCTCGATCCCGCTCACGCCCGCGGACTGCAATGCACGGATGCCCCGCATCACCGCGTCGAAACTGCCGCAACCTCGTGCCAGTTCGTGGAGAATGGGGTCGTCTGACTCGACGCTCACTTGCACCCTGGCTCCGCAGTCCTTCACGAGCTTAGCCTCGGCCTCGCCGACCAGACACCCGTTGGTGAGGAGCACGACGTCGTCAAATCTGCCCGCGGCAGACGCCAATATGTCGCCTATGTCGTCACGGAGAAACGGCTCTCCCCCGCTTATCACAAGACACCTCGGTTTCTCGGCCGCAAGCACATCCAGCAGGGATAGCGCATCTTCGGTCGAGAGGTCGCCGGCACGAGGCATGTCGTCGGCCGCGAAGTAACATGCTGGACAAGAGAGGTTGCATCGGTCAGTGACGTTGAAGTACACTCGACCGAGACCCACCGCTTCTCCAGCCTCCACGATGAAGCCCGCCTCCAGGAGGTAACGGAGAAGCCCCTCCACCTCTCCGGGGTCAGCTCCCCGCAGGACGCATTCGCGCTTGACAAGGTCACTCGCTACCAGGTTCCCAGGGTTTTCCGCGAGCTCATACGCCTCACGAGTCAACTTGACCCACTCGATGTTTTTGGGATTCACCAGCACATACTGGCCCTCAACCTCGGACACTCGCACTTCAGGGGAGATCGTGTAGACCTTCTCATCCATCCGCGTCGAGGCCCCCTCCTTCAACCGTCGGCCCATGCGAGGGTGTGTCAGCGACTGGCGACGTCCATCGGCAGCCGGGCCTTGCCGGTCCTGAGCAGGGCGACGACGCCCTGGGCGACGTGCTTTGCCCTGTTCCTGGGTTCAGGCCGGGAAGGACCTGCCATCGTCGACACAAACAGCGGGGGCAGGCGGCGAGGCAGCAACCCGTTGTCTCGCCGCCCGCCCATGCTCCCCGCGGCCGGGCTTAGCCTATCGTGACCCGATGACCCCAGAGTCTGAAAGTGAAGCAATACCCGTCGATCGCAAGGTCCATCCTGATCTTTCTGCCAGCAAGCCTTCCGTACACCGAGTCCACCCCCTTTCCCCACCTAGCGCTGCGGGAGACTGGATGCGCTGGCCTGAGCCGGCCCAGGTCGCCTCTGGCAACCCCAGTCTATCAATCGCGGGCCGGGCGCGCTATTGCCCGAACGGGGGACTTGTGGTGGCTCCAACGGGTGAACCTCGGCTCAACGCACGCCACGGCTCCACACGTATCTCACGGCCTCGGACCGGTTTTTCACCCGGAGTTTCCTGAATATGCTGGCCACGTGCGTTTTCACGGTGTTGACGCTGATGTACAGTTCCTGCGCGATGTCTTTGTTCCTCAAGCCCTTGGCGAGGAGCCTCAGGACATCCAGCTCGGTCCTGGTAAGGTACACTGGCGCCTCTCGTTCAACAGGCTCCATCCGCGCGCCTTGAGCAGCCCACGCATCACCTCCGGCCCCCCCGCTTGACGCGCACGAGTCCTTCGACAAGACAGCCGGTGATTCACGCAGCACCGCGCCAAAACCGACGGCGTCGCCTGAGACGCCCGCGCCTGCTGGAGCAGTTGTGGCTGCCAAGGCTGAACAAGGCGTGATCCTCAAGGTGCCGACGACCTCGACGTCACCAACGGACACGGCCGAGTCCAGATCGACCAAGCGATCCACCGTTCCGTCGTCAAGCACAAGCACCTTCAACCTGCCCATTCCCGTCCCCCCCAACGGAGTCATGCCAGAGGACCCAAGCGGAAACCCGCCGCGGCCTTCGCGAACGTTTAGCTTCCTCTTTTGTTCATTTAGCCGTGTTCCTCTGCGATAGTCGCCTGTGGAGCCATGCAGTAACCATATATCGCCATCTCTGGGCCCCACTGCCATGCCTCAATCATATCACCATATTTTGGCAGCGTCAAGGACCGGGGTGGTGTCCGCGTGCGACGACGGCTCTGCCGCAGCTTCGTCCCGATGATGCTGCCGCCGTTGAGGCAGGGATCGGCACCGAAGTGATCGTCACAACGTCGCGCTGCCCTTCAGCACGCACGTGTCGCCTAAGGCCATCAGCCTTGCCCTCCGGGGCCGGGGCGGCGCACTTCCTGCGGTTTGTGCGGCGCGCCTCGTCCGGATTCGGCGAGGATTTGGCGTGCGAGACGGCCGAGCTCGCCGCGTCCCGCGCAATCACGGGCAGCCCCGGCGCTCCTGTCGCCCTCGAGGTAGGAGGCGAAGACCTGTGGCACCGTACTTCGGAAGGAAAGCCACCTGCCCAAAGCGAAACCCCTCCCAGGACGAACAGAGGGGCGACAAGGCATGCCTGATATCGCGCTCATAGCACCGTACGACAACCTCGCTGCGGTGGCCTGCGAAGTCTCGAGAACCGTCCGAAAGCCAGTCAGAGTGGAGCGCGCCCTTCTGGGCGAGGCACCGGCGCTCGCGCGGCGCCTGAAGAGGGAGGGGGTTCAGGTCCTCATCAGTCGCGGGGGGACGGCCCTCGTGCTCCAGGACGCCAAAGACGTCGGCCTGCCGGTGGTGGAGATCCGCGTGACAGCTTACGACGTGGTGCGCGCCGTTGCGAAGGCAAGGCTCTTCGGGCGCCGCATTGCCATAGTGGGCTTTGAGAACATGGTGCTCGGGGCGAGCACGCTGAGCGAGTCGATGGATGTGGAGATAAAGGAGATCGTCCTCGAGCGCGCCCGCGACGCCGACACGACAGTCCGTGAAGCCCTGCGAGATGGAGTTGATGTCCTGATAGGCGGAGTGATAACTGTTCGAACCGCCGAGAAGCACGGCGCCAGAGCCGTGCTGATAGAATCTGGGCCGGAAGCTGTCAGGCAAGCCATCGACGAGGCTTCGCGCGTGCTATGGGTCAAGAAACACGAGACGGCACGGGCGGAGCAGTTCAAACTCATCATAGACAACGTGTCCGACGGCATCATCGCTGTAGACGATGCAGGGCACATCACTGTTTTCAACGAAGCCGCCCAACGGCTCACAGGCCGCGCCGCAGCCGACGTCGTAGGGCGTCACGTAGACGAGGTGTTGCCTGAAGCCGGTTTCGCCGCGATCCTCGCAGCCGCCTCGTCGGGCCGGGATTGGCGCCGCGAGTCCTCGTCGAATCCTTCCTCCCAGCCCGCATCGCCCGAGGTGTGTCGGATAAACGGCACTCTCGTTAATGTGACCCGTGTGCCTATCGTGGTGAGCGGCTCATGTGCGGGCGCCATCGCGACCTTCCAGGATGTCAGCAGGTTGCAAGCGCTGGAAAAAGACCTGCGCAAGAGGCTCTATGCCCGCGGCCACGTGGCGAGGTTCACGTTCGGCGACATCGTAGGCACCAGCCGCGCGATCCAGGCTGCTATCACCAAGGCTAGACGCTTTGCTGCCGTGGACTCCACGATCCTCATCCTCGGAGAGACAGGAACCGGGAAAGAGCTTTTCGCCCAAAGCATTCACAATGCGAGTGCTAGGCGCGATGGGCCGTTCGTCGCGGTCAACTGCGCCGCATTACCGGAAAGCTTGCTCGAGAGCGAGCTGTTCGGTTACGTTGAAGGTGCCTTCACCGGGGCTAAGCGGGAAGGCAAACAAGGCCTCTTTGAGCTGGCCCACCACGGAACGATCTTCCTGGATGAGATCGCGGGCATGCCCCTGCGTCTCCAGGCCCGCCTTCTCAGGGTCCTCCAAGAAAAGGAGGTGATGCGGCTGGGGGATGACCGCACAATCCCCATTGACGTCCGTGTCATCGCCGCGTCTAACAAAGACCTCCGTAAACTCGTTGCAGAGGGCCTGTTTCAGGCAGACCTGTACTACCGGCTTGACGTCCTCAAGCTCGCGCTGCCCCCGCTGCGGGAGCGGCCTGAGGACATACCGCTTCTGGCTGAGACGTTTGCGAGGACACTATCTGCAAAGCTCGGTACGCCCTTCCAGGGCTTCACGAGTGATGCGTTGGCGGTCCTTCTTGCTCATCCCTGGCATGGCAACGTGAGGGAGCTCAAAAACACCGTCGAGAAGTGCCTGGTCTTGTCGGAGAGCGGGTGTGTCACAAACAACGACGTGCTCGATGCCATAGGTGACACGCCCGGGTCGGAAGGATGGCCCCGCATTACCGAGATCGACGGTGACACATCCTCAGCCGCTGGCACTCTGGCCAGTCCCCGCGACAGCGGCACCGGGCGCGACCTCGAAAGTCTCATCAAAGCTGTGGAACGCGAGAGCATAGCCCGTGCGGTCAGTGCATGCGGCGGCAACAAGAGCGAAGCCGCCCGTCGCCTCGGAATCAACCGGACCACGCTTTGGCGCAAGCTCAGGAGCGAACACACAGCGGCAAGGCGGGACGCGCAGCGTGAAGGCGGCCGCGAACCATGAATCGAAAACCAGCGTTGCGTCTCGCCCCATAGGCAGGTGGCAGAAGAGCTGCCTGGGCTTGAGCCGCTCCATGTGTTGCGCCAATGTAACAGCTCCGTTGCTGATGTGCTACATCATCGTGCCTGGCAAGCCCATGCCACGGGTGGCTTCCCTTCCTCCCGTCCAAGCGCAAGACGGTTTGGACGGCGTTGGCACGCAGTTTGCTTTTGTCCTAGTACGGAACTCGCGCAGAACACGGCCCGAGGTCACTGGTTCGGGCGATTTGGGTCAGGACGCTCGCCGTGCCGGGCGTCGTGCGTCGGGGGCTCCGCGCTGTGCGTCGCAGGCAGTGTGACGCTGTGGTACAGCTCGGCTCAGGCGCGGCGCCGCGCTTCCAGTCCCGGGCCTGCTGAAGGTTAGGGGGTGCCTTCGTGGTCGTTCAGTTGAAGTACGGGAGGTCCTGTGTTCCGCTGGACATAGGCGTGCTCGTGAATCCGCAGGTGTTGACCGGTCGAGAGGCGAAGCCCCTCGCCGACCTGCGCAGCGAAGTCCTTTCGAGACTCAGACATCCGACAGGGACCGACAGCCTGCTCCACGAGGTAAAGCGCAGGCGCGCAAGGACTGTCGTGATCATCGTGAACGACATCACAAGACCCACACCTTATACCGACATCCTGCCCCCTCTCCTCAGCGAGCTCCGGGAAGCGGGAATAGCCGACGAGGACGTGACGCTCGTCGTCGCCACCGGGATCCATAGAGGAATGACCCCTGAAGAAATGCGGCTGACGTTGGGACGCGAGATCTGCGAGACGTATCGCGTCGTGAATCATGACTGCGACGACGAGGAGAACCTGGTCCCCTTGGGCACTCTCCCCTTCGAGACGGAACTGCGCGTCAACCGCATCGTCCTTGAGGCGGACTTCGTCATAGCGACCGGCGTCATCTCCCCTCACTACTTCGCCGGGTTCTCCGGAGGACGCAAGGCGATCTTGCCAGGCGTGTCGGGCCGGGCCACCATCTCTCACAATCACTCGCTCATGACTTCCGAGGCTGCGGCTGTATGCAACCTCGATGGAAACCCAGTCCACATCGAGATGGTCGAAGCCGCGCGTAAAGCCGGCGTCCATTTCATCGTGAACACGGTCACCGACGGGGTGGGCAAGGTGGCGGCCGTGGTGGCAGGGGACGTTGAGAAAGCGTGGCTCGAAGGCGTGAAGATATGTTCGGATTACGTCGTAGCGCCGGTCGCCCGCGAAGTCGACGTGGCCATCGCGAGCGCGGGAGGATTCCCCAAAGACATCAACGTGTACCAGGCACAGAAAGCCATCGACAACGCCGACCGAGCCGTGAGAAAGGGCGGCACTATCGTGCTCTTGGCCGAGTGCCCCGAGGGATGCGGCGAGCCGACGTTCGAGAGTTGGATGACAGAGGCACGCAGCCTCGATGATATCTTCCGTCGCTTCGCTGCCGGGTTCGTGTTGGGCGGGCATAAGGCCTACAGCCTAGCCCGGGTCTTGCGAGATAAAGAGGTTGTCCTCGTATCGTCCCTTGACGACGTTCCTGCAAGAAAGCTTTTCTTCACCCCTGCGAAGAGCCTTGAAGAGGCCCTCCACCTAGTTGAGTCCAAGCATGGTAAGGACTATGACTCGATCGTCATGCCTTGCGCCGGAATCGTAGTCCCTGTACCGGGAGGTGGTATGGCAGGCAAGGTCACGCTGCAGCAGCTTTGAAGTAGTGTCGGAACAGACTCGAACTGCGACGAACACAAGGACTACAGGGAGGTAGAAGAAATGCGCGCCTTTACCAGAATCGTTGCCGTTTGTGTCCTCGTGTCGCTGGCCCTGCTCGGTTCCGTGGCGTCCGCAGCTCCTAAGTTTCCTGAGAAACCCATAAACTACCTTATCTGTTTCGATCCGGGCGGTGAGTCTGACATTACCGCCCGCTTGCAGCAGCCTTTCCTCGAGAAAGTCCTCGGCGTCAAGGTGATCATATCGTATAAGACAGGAGGAGGCGGGGCTGTCGGCTGGTCTGAGCTCGTCCGCTCCAAGCCGGATGGGTACACGATCGCCGGGGATAATTTGCCCCACACCATACTTCAACCCCTGCAGCGTACAGACGCGGGCTATAAGACCGAGCAGCTCAAGCGCGTGTACTGTTTCGAAAGCACTCCGAACGCGCTGGTGGTGAGGAAAGATAGCCCCTTCAAGACACTCAAGGACCTCATCGATTACGCCAAGGAGCATCCAGAGGTCGTGACACTTGGAGGGAGCGGTAGCTGGTCCGCCAACCACCTTGGCGTCCTTGAGCTGAACCAGGCTGCCAATGTCAAGATGACCTACATACCGTTCACAGGCTCAGGCGCAGTGGTCCCGGCACTGCTCGGAGGGCACGTCACCGGTCTCATGACGTACACCACCATGGCAGTTCAGTACAAAGACCAAATGCGAGTCCTCGCGGTAGCGTCTGAAAAGCGTTCGGCGGTTCTGCCTGACGCCCCCACTTTCATGGAGCTCGGATACGACGTGGTTGAAGGCGCGTACCGAGGCGTGTCTGTCCCTCCCAACACGCCTGACGAGATCGTCAAGATCCTGGCGGACGCGTTTGACAAGGTCAACCGGGACCCCGAGTTCCAAAAGAAGATGCAGGAGATGGCCTTCGACCTCGAGTTCATGGGGCCTAGCGAGTATGAGAAATTCGTTCAGACCAGGCGCGTCCACTATGAGAAGCTTCTGAAAGACCTGGGAGTGGTCAAATAGGCATCAGGTACCGCTGGACATGCCGAATCAGGCGTACCCTAACCGGCGTAGCCGGAACTGTGCGCGCGGGGTTGGAGCGGAATCTCGGACTCCGTGCCGCCCCGACCCCGCTGCTCTCGCACACTAGGTCACGGGCCAGCCGGCCTGCGGCGCAGGCCAAGTCACAAGTCGACTGAGCAAGGATGGTGATGCGAATGGACGCCTTGGTGTCTGGGATAACGCAGGTGCTTTCGCCGGGCAATCTCTTGTTGATGCTCGTAGGCACAGTGGCCGGCCTCATCGCAGGCGCACTGCCAGGCCTCACAGCCACGATGGCTGTAGCGCTTGTGATCCCGTTTACGTTCGTCATGCCGCCACTCACTGGCCTCGTGGTCATGGGCGCCATCTATATGTCTGCAATATACGGCGGCAGCTTCTCCGCGATACTCATCAACACCCCTGGGACGCCTTCTTCCATTGGTACATGCTTCGACGGGTACCCGATGGCGAAGGCCGGGAGAGGCCAAGAAGCCATAGTGGTTGCCACGGTATCCTCGGTCATCGGCGGGCTCTTCGGAGTGGCGGTGCTTGCGTTCCTGGCGCCGCCCTTAGCACGGATTGCTCTTCGTTTCGGGCCCCCGGAATACTTCTGGGTCGGCGTGTTCGGCCTGAGCATCATAGCGAGCCTGGCATCGAAGTCGATCCTCAAGGGCCTCATTGGCGGGGCGGTCGGTCTACTGATAAGCATGATCGGCATCAGCCCGGTCGGGGGAAACGTTAGGCTCACGTTCGGGGAGCCAGCCCTACAAGGCGGGGTACAACTAGTGTGTGCCCTCATAGGGCTGTTCTGCATACCGGAGGTGCTGTCCCTTGTGCTCCAGGGGGCGCAGGCCTATGAGGCTGTGCGCTTGGTGAGACAGAGGGGCGTCATCATGTCAACCATACGTAAGGTGCTCAGCCAGCCAGGAAACCTCCTGCGCTCCAGCGTCATCGGGACGATCGTCGGGATCATACCCGGTGCGGGCGGGAACATTGCCAACCTCATCGCTTACAATGAAGCCGTACGCGCCTCGAAGTACCCTGAGAAGTTCGGCACCGGGATCATTGACGGCGTCATCGCCACCGAAACGTCCAACAACGCCACCATCGGAGGTGGGCTGGTGCCCCTCCTTACCCTGGGAGTCCCAGGCACACCCGTCGATGCCGTGATATACGGTGGCCTGTTGCTACAAGGCCTCCGGCCAGGGCCGGAGCTCTTCAGTGTGCACGCCGACATCACCTACGGGTTCATCTTCTCGCTTTTCGTCGCCACCCTCATGATGATGGTGGTAGGCCTTGCCTTGGGCACAGCTCTCCACAGGCTCGTGTCGCGCACGCCCCTGAGGTTTCTGGCACCATCCATCATCTTTCTGAGCATCATCGGATCGTACGCGATCAGGAACAACATGGCCGATGTGTGGGTGATGCTCGGCTGTGGGATCATAGGATACATCCTTAAGGAGCTCGATTTCAACGCGGCACCTATCGTTCTTGGACTCATCCTCGGACCGATCATCGAGGAGGGCCTCCTGCAGTCGCTCCTCATCTCGAGGGCATGGCAGTTCCCGTGGCTCATATTCGTGAGGAGCCCCATTTCCATCATCCTCATCCTCATGACCCTGGTGTCGTTCGCGTGGCCGTACCTGTCCTCGTCCACGGCCCGCCGCAGGAAGGGGGGCGCTTATGCTGACCGTTGATCGCATCTCCGCTCTCTTCGTGCTTGTCCTGGCATTGGTGTTCGGGGTGCAACTCCGGGGTCTTCCCGACCTCGACGCCTTGTTTCCGGAATGGGTTCTGGCCCTTACAGTTGTAATGTCCATTGGGTTGCTCGTGATTTCTGGGTCGGCGAAAGGCTCGGGGAAGCCCTTCAAACTCCCGAACATGCGAACCCTGGGAGCGGCTGTGGGGCTGATGGTACTGTGGCTCATCCTCATCCCGGTCGCGGGGTTCTACGTGGCTAGCGTGCTCGTATCCACGATCTTTGCCGCGTTCGTCGACATCAGGGTGCGACAGCCGGGCGCGCTCGCGGTGTCGCTCCTCGTGGTTGCGGCCGAGATCGGTGTCTTCTATGTGGTGTTCGCGAGCTTGCTGGATGTCCCGCTGCCGCGCGGGTTTCTCTTCTGACGGCGGCACGCGCAGGGCGGCAGGCCTCCTGGGAAGGCCGCCCACGTCACACGTGAAACCAGTGGAAACACGTCTGGAGGACTGTTATCATGGACACAATAAGCGTCGCTGTGGTTCCTGGTGACGGAATAGGGCCCGAGGTAACCGCGGAGGCGGTCAAAGTGCTCAGGGTGGCCGCGGAAGTGCATGGCGGGCTCACTTTCAGCTTCACGGAATTCGCCTGGGGTTGCCAGTACTACCTAAAGCACGGCCGCATGATGGATGAACATGGCCTTGACGCGCTTCGAGATCATCAGGCCATACTCTTGGGCGCGGTCGGGGCACCCGGGCTGGTTCCGGACCATATCTCCCTTTGGGGCCTGTTGCTCCCCATCCGTAAATCCTTCGACCAGTATGTGAACTTACGACCCATCAAACTGCTCCGCGGCGTGCCCGGGCGACTGATAGGCAAGGGCCCGGAGGATATCGATTTCGTGGTCGTCCGCGAGAATACCGAGGGGGAGTACTCCGGAGTCGGAGGCAGGGTCCACATCGGAACGCCGTTCGAGGTGGCAATCCAGAGCAACGTTTTCACCCGCCACGGAACGGAACGGATCATGAGATATGCCTTTGACCTGGCGAGGAAAAGACAGAAGGCAAAACGCGTCGTGTCCGTGACGAAGTCCAACGCGTGCAACTACAGCATGGTGTTCTGGGACGAAGTGTTCCACGCCGTGGCCAAGGACTACCCGGACATCGAGGCTGTTCAGGTTCACGTGGACGCGGCGGCCATGTACGTGATCACAAGGCCTGAGTGGTTCGACGTAGTCGTCGCGACGAACCTTTTCGGGGACATCCTCACGGACGAGGGTGCAGCGATCCAAGGCAGCATCGGTCTTGCGGCCGGGGCGAATCTCAACCCAGAAAAGAAATACCCGTCTATGTTCGAGCCCATCCACGGCTCAGCTCCCGACATCGCGGGCAAGGGAATCGCCAACCCCGTCGCAACCATATGGGCGGCAGCCATGATGCTGGACTTCCTGGGATACGAGGACATGGGCGCGCTTGTCATATCCGCCGTCGAACGCACCCTCCTCGAGGACGCGCCAAAGCCGTTCGACCTCGGGGGAACAGCTACCACCTGCGAGGTGGGCGACGCGGTCTGCGAGAGCCTCTACCGGTTGGCGGGCTAGGCCGCGAGCCACACACACTTAGCGGGCACCAACGCAGCCACACGCAGCCGACGCTCACCCGGTGCCGCCGTGTGCTGCCGCCGGGCGAGCCTTGCCGCCCGCCCGGGCGGAAAACAGGGTAAAGACAGCTATTCCAGAGACCACGAGAGCGCCTCCCGCCACTGCGGTGGCAGGGGGCGTCTCTTTCAGCAGCGTCATCGCGAGCAAGGTCGCGCCCAGGGGCTCGCCCAGCACGCTCACGGATATCACGGACGCGCTCACATAGCGGAGGGCCCAATTGAACACGGTATGCCCGAGGATCGTGGGAACCGCCGCGAGAGCGAGAAAGAGCATGTAGTCGCGGACCGGGTAGGGATGAAGGCGCAGACCTCGGACAGCGCACGTCAGTGCAAGGATGACGGTGCATGTGCCGTACGCGACGAAGGCGTACGGCACCACCGAAAGCCTCTGTCTCACGCCCCGGCCCACTAGGGCGTAACAGGCGAACATGAGCGCCGAAAGCACGGCGAGAAGGTCGCCCAGGAGCACGGATCCTCCGCCGACCGAGTCGCCGAGACCGATGACGGCGGACCCGGCTACAGCGCTCACCGCACCGGCTACTGCCCACCCGGAGGTCCTCTCGCCGAAGATGATGCGACTTGCGAGCATCACGAAGAGGGGATGCGTCTCCACCAGCACCGCCGAGCTAGCGACGGACGTGAGGGAAAGGGAGGTCATCCACGCCCCGAAATGCACCGCGAGAAAGCCGCCCGCAAATAGCGATAGAAGGAAGTCCGTGCGCCTCATGGCCAACACTTCGTGCCTTGCGCCCACCAGCGCAAACGGCGCCAACATGAGCGTTGCAAGACCCATTCTCCATGTGGCTATGACTAGAGGAGGCGCCGACGACAGCCGCACGAAGACCGACGCGAACGAGACCGCGACAACGCCTATGCCGATGGCAACCCATGGCGGAATCCAAGGCCGCTCGCACGCGCCTAGCCGAGGCCCTGCTGAAGCCCGCGCCCCCCTTTCCCTCCCTGTCCTCGTGGTACTCATGCTCATGCGGCATCACTCCAAAGGAATCTCCGACCCGCCGCGCCCCCCGTCGGAATCAGCAGGCGCTTTGCCGCTGCCGCATGCGGGGCAGTTGGGGTCGCGTGCGGCGCTCACCTCCCGCCACGTCATGGCGAGCCCATCAAACAAAAGCAGCCGTCCCACCAGGGTCTGCCCTATACCAAGGATGATCTTGAGCGCTTCGAGTGCCTCGATGCTGCCAATGACCCCGGGCACCGCGCCGAGGATCCCCGCTTCTCTCGGCGACGGCACTGTGCCGGGCGGTGGAGGCGCAGGGAACAGGCACCGATAGCACGGCCCCTTGCCCGGGATGATCGTGAGCACCATGCCGTCGAACCTCAGCACCCCCGCCTCTATCAGAGGCTTGCCGGCCCTCACGCACGCGTCGTTCACCACGTATCTCGTCTCGAGGTTGTCCACGGCGTCCAGCACAAGGTCGTACGCCCCAATGATCTGGGATGCGTTCTCGGCGTTGAGGCTCATGCGGCAGGGAACCACGTGAACGCTCGGGTTCAATCGCCCGATCGCACGCCTGGCCGACTCGACCTTTGCGAGGCCCAGGTGGTTGACGCCGTGAAGGATCTGTCTCTGCAAATTGGAGACATCAACCACGTCGGGATCCACCAGTCCCAGCGTCCCCACCCCGGCTGCTGCGAGATACATCGCTGCTGGAGACCCCAAGCCCCCGGCCCCCACCACCAGCACCTTAGCAGCCCGTAGCCGATCCTGACCAGCCTCACCGATCTCGGGGAGCACAAGCTGTCTGGAATACCGCATTCTCTCCTCATCAGTCAACATCTCCGCACCACCCGCCGGAGCGCCTTTGAAGCCTCGTGTATCACTTCATCTTCGTTAAAGGCGAGGAGTTTCCTCCCGTACATGAGGATTCGTCCATCGACGATGGTGGTCTCCACGTCGGATGCGTTGGCCTCATATACAATGCGGGCCATCACGTCCACACCATCTGCCGGGACCGCGTGGGGCGCGTGGAGGTCGACGATCACGATATCCGCGCGCTTCCCAGGCTCGATGCTGCCGATCTCATCCTCCAGACCCATTGCGCGCGCGCCGCCCATCGTCGCCATCTCCAATACCGCCCGAGCAGGAAGCGCGGTGGGCCCGAGACGCACTTTCTGAATGAGCGCTGCGTGCCGCATCTCCCGAAACATATCGAGGTTGTTGTTGCACGGCGCTCCATCCGCCCCCATCGATACGAACATTCCCATCTCGAGCATCTCGGGCACCCTCGCGATCCCCGATGCCAACTTGAGATTCGACGACGGGCAGTGAACCACTTTCGTGCCGGAGTCGCGCAGGATCGCCATCTCCTCTTCGTCCAGCCAGACGCAGTGAGCGAGGACGAGGTTCGGGCCAACTAGCCCGAGCTCGCGAAGGCAAACAACGTTGCGCATGCCCCTGTCTTGCTGCACGAGCGCCACCTCGCCGCGATTCTCCGACGCGTGGGTGTGGACGAGCACGCCTGCGGCCCTCGCCATGTCGCGAACTCGAACGAGAAGCTCGTCCGAGCAGGACACGACAAACCTGGGTGCAAAAGCGTAGCGGATCCTGCCGTCGTCATGCATGTGCCACCGCTCGAGCAGCGCCTCGCTCTCACGGAGCGAATCCGGGGTGGACTCCTTGAGGCTCGCGGGCACGTCGGAGCCGTAATCCATCATTACCTTCCCGGACGCGGCCCGGATGCCCGACGAGTCGATCGCCCAGAATGCGCTCTCGGTGTGGTGCACCGTCTCCATGTCAATGATAGACGTGGTTCCACCCTTTATGAGCTCGGCTATGCCGAGCATCGCGGACCAATAGACGCTCTCCTCATCGTGCGCGCCCTCGAGCGGCCAAACGCGTTTCTTGAGCCAGTCTAGGAGCTCAAGGTCGTCCGCTTGGCCCCGAAAGAGCGTTTGACAGAGGTGAACATGCGCCTGGACGAAGCCCGGCAGCACGATCTTGCCCGAAGCGTCTATGATCATGTCCACATCATGCCTGTGGCCGCCCGCGGGGAGCTCGTGAAATCCTGCGTAACGTGCGCTCGACCCGCATTCCTCGTCCCGGGCAATGCCTGGCGGACCCACCCCGAGACCGCCGGGCGCATCCCGATCTGGGCCCGGTCCCCCTGCGTCATCCTCATCATTCGGACGCCGCCGCCCCCTGCTGGTCGACCCAGGCCAGACCACCTCGGCTATCCTCCGCCCATCGATGAGGACGTCCGCGCCCTCCAGCACTTCTCCCCTGTTGTTCATGGTGACTACGGTTCCGCCGCGGATGAGGATCTTCGCCACCTACGCCACTCCTTTCACTTCTATCCCGAGCGCCTCGATCTTCTCTCGGGTGGGCACGCCGTCAAGAGTCCACCCGCGTCTGGAATAGTACTCGGGGAGCATCCTCCCGAGGTCCACCGTCACATCTTTCGCGGGCCCTTCGGCGAGGCCCTCAGTCAGAAAACGCTTGGGAAGGGTATCGTCATCCGGCGTCATACCGCATCGCAGGTTGAAGACTCTCTCCACATTAACGATCCTCTCGCCTATCGTAAGGAGGTCTGTCTCAGAGTAGGCCCGCCCCGTCGCAAATGTCAGGAGGTCCGCAACATCTTTAGGCATGACGGCGTAAGTTGCAAACGTGCAGTACTTGCATATCTCCGCCGAGTCGCACACTGCGCCGTAGTTCTCGTGCCAAATGACCATCGGGACCTTGCCGTTCTCGGTATACGGGTCCACACAGTCAGGGCTCCCGAACCAGCGGATCCCTTCCTCCCTGGTCTTGCTGAGGAGCTCAAAGTTGGGGAGGGCCCGCAGGTGATCTCCACCCCTGCTCGCCACGGCCTCGCCGAGCGCAAAGCCCTTGCCGGTTCGCACGTCGAACGCCGGAAGCTCCAGGCCCTTGACGTGAAGAGCGAACCCTTCGCTGCCGGGGATCTCGCGCGACATGGCCTTCACGCCCTTTGCGAGGAAAGCCCCGATGCCGTCGCGATACGCGATCTTGCGCAGGCAATCGATGACGAAGTCCGCGTCGCCCCACTCGTATCTCTCGTCGATGAGGCCGCGCTGCGAGCACTCCATGAGGAACGCGATGCTCGTGCCGGCGGATATGGTGTCGAGCCCGTAGTCGTTGGCGAGCTGGTTGGCCTTGAGAATGGCCGCGAGGGATCCAACGCCTACTCTGCTCCCTAACGTAACCATGGTCTCGTACTCCGGGCCCATATTCTCGCACTGATACGGCCCCGACGCGACACGGGCGTAGTTCTTGCAGTGGAGGATGCACGAGAAGCATGCCTTGGAGGCGAGCTTGTAGGTGTCCTGGTACACGTGGCTGGAGATGTCCTCGTAGTGCTCGAATAGGCCAAGCTGCCCGTTTCTCGTGGAGAGCCCGCCGCTCGCCTGGGCGATGTCCACGAGGATCAGCGTTCCGTACTCGGAAAAGTCAGCGTAGGTCGGGTCCGCTATGAGCTTCCTGTGGCATTCACGGACCTTTGCGAGGAACCTCTCGTCATCTGCCACTGGGATGTCGCGCGACCCGCGCACCGCAATCGCCTTGAGGTTCTTGGAGCCCATGACCGCCCCCACGCCAGTGCGGCCCGCAGCGTTGTGGCCCGCCGCCATGATGTTCGCGTACGGAACGAGGTTCTCGCCGGCCTGGCCGATGGCGATCACCTTGACATCGCTCCCGTGCGCCTTCTCGAGGGCACTGACCGTATCGAACACGCCTCGTCCCCAAAGGTGAGACGCATCGCGCAGCTCCACGTGGTCATCATCGATGAGCAGGTAGACCGGACCCCTTGCCCTGCCCTGGATGATGACGGCGTCGTAGCCGGCGAACCGGAGCTCAGGGCCGAAATGCCCGCCGGAGTTGGCATCCCCGAGGAGCCCCGTGAGGGGCGACTTGCAGCCCACGGTGAACCTGCCGGATGAGGGCGACAGAGTCCCGTCCAACGGGCCCGTGGCGACGGTCAGCACATTCTCCGGCGACAGAGGGTCGACGTGGGCATCTACAAGGTCGTAAAGCACTCTGGAAGTAAACCCGCGGCCTCCAAGGTAGCAAGACTTCCATTCCTCCGGCACCCTGGTCTTGCGCGTTCGACCAGCGGCAAGGTCAACCCACAGCAACCTATCCATGTACGACACCCGCCTTCACCTCGCTTTCAGGACAAGGGCCCCGGTAGTGCAGAACTTCACGCACATAGGATCGCCGTGGCAGAGGTCGCAGACAAGAAGGTCGCCATCGAACACGCGAATCCCGCCGGACGGGCACGCGGTGACGCAGTCGCCGCACAGGTCGCATGCGGCCTCGTCCACGAATACCTCCCCGTCGTCCCACGTAAGTGCCCCCCTCCTGCATGCCGCGACGCAAGGATGCTCGTTGCAGTGGTTGCACACGTGAAGCTCCTCGGCACATCCGCGCCGGAGCACTCGTATGCGAGCCCGCTTCGGGTTAAACGCACCGAAGTGCGCTATGGAGCACGCAAGCTCACAGTTCCTACACCCGGTGCACTTCGTGGGCTCGAACACCCGGATGTCCATGTCGTTCCCGCGGGTCAGCAGGTCGAGCGTTTCATACCTTGAAGCCATTTCACCGCGCACCTCCTTCCGCGGGTTTGACCGAGGCGCCCGTCCCGCCCGATCCCTCGGCAGCCGCCGGCGTGCCCTCCGCGCGAGAGTCGCCGGCGCTTCGATGTGAAGTGCGAAGTTGCGCTGAAAGACGCACCGGGTCGTGCAGGAGCTCTTTCGCGCGGCTCCCGCCCGGCTCGCCCAGAAAACGCTCGTAAAGCTCGACGATACCTGGGTTTCGACGCGGGCATCGGGCCTCAATGGCCCGGTCGATGGCTCGAAGCGCCGCGCCCCGCAGCCGCTCCGGCCCATCCTCCGCACGCTCCCAGTTCATTGCAATCGGCTGGCCGCCTCCACCTACGCAGCCGCCGGGGCAGGCCATCACCTCCACGAAGTCGTACGGCCGTCCTCCCGCCCGTACGTCGTCCAGTATCTGCCTTGCTGCCGCAAGCCCCTGCACCACAGCGACACGCAACTCGAGGTGGCCGATGGCCACCGTCGCCTCAGCCACCCCTGGACCGGGAGGTCCGCTCGCGACGCTCCCGTCTCCGTCCGCTTCGAGCCTTTCGAGCCTCGCCGCGAGCTCGTCTGCGAGCGTCCGGAGCGCCGCCTCCATGACCCCACCCGTAGTGCCGAATATGGTCCCGGCGCCGCTCGCGCTCCCAAGAGGCCCATCGAACGCGCTCTCCTCCAGCGAGTCCACGTCGATCTCAACCGACTGAACCAGCCGGATGAGCTCGCGCGTGGTGAGCACCGCGTCGACGTCGCGCAGTGCGCCCTGGGCCGCCGCGCCTCCATGGCCCCGGCCGTCGTCCGACGCCCCGAGCGGTCCAAGCCCTTGCGGGCCGTGCCCTTCCGTCCTTGCGACCTCGAATTTCTTCGCCGTGCACGGCATCACGGACACGACGAACACATCCTCCGGGGACACGCCCTCGGCCTCATGGATCACCGCTTTCGCAACTGCCCCGGCCATCATGTGAGGCGACTTGCACGTTGAAAGGTGTCCGACAAGTCCGGGATACTCGGTCTCCACGAACCTCACCCATGCGGGACAACACGAGGTGAACATGGGTAGCTTGCCGCCCGACTCAAGGCGTTGCCTTAACTCGTGCGCTTCCTCAACCGCCGTGAGGTCCGCCCCGAACGCCGTATCAAATACCCTGTCGAACCCCAACTTCCGTAGCGCGGCCACCATGAGCGCCGTCGCGACCGTCCCCGGCGGCCTGCCCCATGCTTCTCCGAAGGTGGTCCGGAGCGCGGGCGCTGTCTGAGCTACCATGAGGGTCCTGCGGTCCGCAAGCCGGCGCCTGACCTTGACCAGGTCCGACCTCTCCGAGAGTGCTCCGGTGGGGCACGCTGCCACGCACTGCCCGCATTCCACGCACCGCGTCGCCGCCGCCGCGTCCTCGAATGCAAGCGAACGACACCTCACCCACTCCTCGCTCAGGATCCCGCGCGGCCCGGTCCTCTCCATGACGCCACGGGCCTCCCCGACCTCTGCGGCCAACGACTCATAGGGGGTCATGCCGTGCATCCTCATGCACGCCGCAACGCACCTTCCGCACATGACACACTTGTTCGGATCGCGGACTATCGCTCGGCCCGTCCTGTCCACCGCAAGCTTCCGCCGCCTCATGCGAAGCCTGCGGACGCGCACGCCGAGCTCGTCGCCGAGCGTCTTGAGCTCGCAGTATCTCCTGCGCTCACACACTAGGCACTCCGCAGGATGCTGCGCTAGGAGGAACGTCACCACCTCGCGGCGTCTTGCCACCACCCTGTCCGCCGCGGTACGAATGACCATTCCCGGCTCCACAGCATGGTCGCACGCGGTCACCAAATCGTCCCTGCCCTCCACCTCGACCACGCACACTCCACACCGCGCACCCTGATCGGTCCATGGGTGGTGGCACAGCGTCGGCACCGCTACTCCGGCGCGCCTCGCGGCCTCCAGGATGCTCGTTCCTTCGGGCACGCTGCACGCCCGACCATCCACCAAGATCTCCAGCACGCCCCTCACCTCCGATCGCCCATTCTCTCGCGGTGGGTCCCTTCAGTCCGCGTTCCGGCGCCCGCTCGCCGCTGTCACCGGGGACCCGGGGTCAGCCGGTGCCCGGCGCGCCCCGTCCGAATTCGGCGCGCAGGCTGGCGGCTGGCAGAATTCTCGACTCGCCAAGGAGGCCGCCCCAGCCGGCTCGGGGGCCCCGAGATCGAGCGAACGATCCCCGGACGCCCTCTCATAGCCAGGTTGGTTGCGGCCTCCTGGTAGAAACGCCTGAACCCACGATTATCAGGTCTATATGAGAGTAACGCCTTGGCACGCTATAGTTGGTGTCTTATGAATATTCGTCGAAATCCTCGGCACTCCTCCCTACCCCGGCCTACCCCGGCGTCCGCCCACCGGCCCGCGCTCACGCGCGGGCAGCACGGATCATCGCATCGATCTCGGCCACCTTGGCACGCTGTGCCACCCAGTATTCCTGGCTCTTCTGCGCATTGAGTTCCTCGACTGTCTTGCCCTGTTGCTCCACCCAGGTGTAATACTTCAGGTTGTGCCAGCGCTTTCGGTTTTCTACCGTCCCCTCGATTATGTGGTCGAGCTTGGCGGAAAGGAATATGGCCTCGTGACGACATGCCGCCTTCACGCGGTCCATCGCGCCGTAAGCTTCGGATAGTGCCCCCATCACTGATTCGTACCTGTCTATCGCGTCCGTGGCCACCGTGACGATGTTGTCGTTCGGGCCGAATTCGTAGAACTTGGCGGTCTTGATCGCGCCCAGGATATTGCACACCCCCGAGATCCCGATGATGCGCGAGAGCGTTTGCACGGCCTCCTGGTCGATTCCCACATCGCCTGCGAGATACTCGAGCCCCACCGGGTCGGTCAGAAGCTGAAGCCCTTTCTTGCACTCCAAGTCGTCGATGCACATCATGGCATCCATGTTGTTGACGTTGTGGATCCACGTGACGTGCTTGTCGCCGATGCCCTGGATGTCGTGGGCGCCGTACCCGTTGTAAGAAAGCGTGGGACACTGGATAGGCTCCAGTCCCACGATGCGTGTCTCGTAAAACACCTCTTTCAGGCGGTCGCCGGCTGCGATGGTCCCCGCCGAACCCATCGCCGACACGAACGCCGCCGTTCTGCCGTTTCCTATGCCCTTTCGGCCGAGCTCCTGAACGGCCTCGACCACGCTGTTGCCGGTCACATAGTAGTGAAACCGGTAGTTGCCCATCTCCTCGAATTGGTTCAGGACACGCACCCGGTCTGGGTCTGCCTTAACCAATTCCTTACACTTGTCATAGATTTCCTTGACGTTGCTCTCACACCCCGGTGTCGCAATGGCACGCGCGCCGTAATACGCTATCCTCTCAAACCGCTCGGCGCTCATCTGCTCAGGCAGAATGACGAGAGAATCGTACCCCATCCTCGGCCCCACCCAGGCACCGCCGATCCCGTAGTTGCCTGTAGAAGGCCAGACCAGCGTGTGTTCACCCGGCCGGATCTCCCCGCGGAGCTGCTTCTCCACGGCCACGGAGTAAGTCGCCCCCACCTTGTGGCTGCCCGTAGGAAAGTCTTTGCCGTAAAGGAGGATGATGTTCGGCTCCACCCCCGTCAGCGCCTTCGGCACCACGAAGTACCTCACTTTGTTGTCCGGCCCTTTCCACGTGATGTTGTACAGGTTGACCGGATCGAGCACGTCCTCCTGAAACGCCTTGAGCGCCCTCTCCCTCACGTTCGGGTCGATGCGCTCGGGGTGGAGCATCTCCTCGAACGTGGGGCCGTACACCAGCTTGCGTGTCATAACTCCCTCACCTTTCCGACCTTTCGGTCAAAACCTCTCCCACACCCTTCTCGCAAGCTCCCGCGAGCGGGCAGTGATCCTCTCCTCGTCGAGCCCCAAAAGCTTACGGCCGCGCATGAGCACACGCCCAGCCACCACCGTGGTATCTACGAGCCCGCCGCTCATGCCGAAGAGGATGTGGCTGTAGTAGTTGCCGGGGTCGAGCGGCGTCGGTGGACGGTAGTCCACGACTATCACGTCACCGGCAGCGCCCGGTTCGAGCACGCCCAGCTTAAGCCCGAAAACCCTGCGAGCGATCTCGCGGTTGTTCCCGAACGCCATCGCCGGGACCTCGCTCCACGCAGCGCTGGGGTTTTTCTCGGCGAGTTTGTGGAGCGTGTTAGCGACCTTGACCGACTCGAACATGTCGGCGGTGTAGCCGTCGGTGCCGAGACCGACTCTAACGCCTCTAGCCATCATCCGCAGGACGGGCGCCACACCGACGGCGTTACCCATGTTCGACTCGGGATTGTGCACCACGTTCACGTCCCGCTCGCGCAAGATCTCCATCTCGGCCTCGGTGATATGAACGCAATGAGCGGCGATGGTCTTCGGACCGAGGATGCCGAAGGCGTCCAGACGCTCCACGACCCGCTTGCCCGACTTCGCAAGCGCGTCCTCGACGTCCTCCCGTCCCTCAGCCACGTGCACGTGGAACCCGACATCGAGCCCCTCGGCTGCCTCGCGGCATTTCGCCAGCGTCGCATCGGACAAGGTGATTTGCGCGTGGAGCCCGAACGATGCGGCGAGGTGTTCGCCCCGTTCGCGCCTGCACCTCTCGACGAACCTCACGTTCTCACGGATGCCCTGGTCAGCGATGTCCACGCCGTCCCTGTCGGAGACCTCGTACGCAAGGCACGCTCTGATCCCCGCCTCGCCCACCGCGCGCGCTATCTGGTCGAGGCTGCCCGCGACCGCCATCGGGCTGGCGTGATGATCAAGGATAGTGGTAGTCCCGCAACGGATGCAGTCGATGAGCGGAACCAGGGCGCTCACGTATACGTCCTCCGGCCCCAAAGCCTTGTCCAGCCTCCACCACAGACGCTCCAAGATCTGGATGAATGTGCGGGGCGGCGCGTCCTTGAGCGCCATTCCCCGCGCAAACGTGCTGTATAGGTGCATGTGGGCGTTGATCATCCCGGGCATGATCACACGGCCCCCGGCATCGATGAACTCGGCGTCCGGGTAGCGTCGTCTCACTTCGCTCGTGCGGCCGACATCTCGGATGATGCCGCCTTCGATAGCGACCGCGCCGTCCTCCAGCACACGCCCCTGGACGTCGAAGGTGAGAAGACGGCCTCCTCCGATGATGAGCATGGTTCCGTGCCTCCTTCCGGTGGGTTCAGTCTGCCGAATCGCTCGGCTGAAGCTCTCCGCCCTGGCCTCGCGCCTCCGGCGCCTTCATCCTGGTGGCTGCGTCCTCTATCGCGGAGATGATCTGGTGGTACCCCGTGCATCTGCAGAGGTTGCCTGAGATGGCACGGGCGATCTCCTCCCTGGTAGGCTCGGGATTCTCGCGTAGGAGCGCGACCGCTGACATGAGCATCCCCGGCGTGCAGAACCCACACTGCACCGCGGCGTGCTCGACGAAGGCTTCCTGGAGCGGATGAAGCTTGCCGTTCCTCGCGAGCCCCTCCACCGTCTCGACTTCGCGGCCCTCCACTTGAAGAGCGGGAACTAGGCATGAGTTCGCGGGCTTTCCGTCAAGAAGCACCGTGCAAGCACCGCACTCACCGATGCCGCACCCTTCCTTGGTGCCGGTGAGCCGCAGGCGATCGCGGAGCACGTCTATGAGCCTGTCCTCCGGCGAAACCTCGACCTCGACCCCGCGACCGTTGACCCTGAACGATATGGTCACGCTCGCCCCCGGTTCTACTGTCTTCACTCCACGTTCACCCCCAAAGCCTGCCATATGGCGCGCCTAGCAAGAGCCTCAAGGGCGGGCCTCTTGTAGTCAGTTGACCAGCGGACCCCAGTCTTCCTCACCATTTCCTGCGCAACCTCGCGTGCCGCGGCGGCAACGACGGTTTCGTCGGGGATCGTGCCCACCAAGGTCTCTTCAGCCGACGGAACCCGCGCGGGCATCGGCAGGCACGCGCCCGGAACGATCGTGGCCCGCAGCACGCGCCCAGCGTCGTCGCGTTCGATGACAGCAGCGCAGCTCAAGCGCGCGATCGCCAGCGCCTCGCGGCGCCCTAGCTTCACAAAGGCACACCCGGACCTCGGGGGAAGGGCGTCGAAATACACGTCCGTGAGAACCTCCCCCGGCAGGGCGCGGTTTCTGTAAGGTCCGTCGAACAAGTCAGTGATGAAGATGTCGCGGGTGCTTCCCACGTCCGCAAGCCGGACCCTCGCGGAAAGAGCCACGAGCGCGGGAATGGTGTCGGCCGCAGGTGAGGCATTCATTATGTTCCCGCCGAGGGTCCCGCGCGCACGGATCTGTGGCGAGCCCACGCTTGCGCACGCTTCGGACAAGAGCCGCGCACCCTTCCGAACGACAGGGTTTCGGGCCACCTCCTCGTGCACCGTGAGCGCCCCGATGGTGATGGTGCCGGCGCTGGTCCATACCCCCGAAAGCCCTGGGATTCGCGAGATATCCACGAGCCACCGGAGAGCAGTCCGTTCCCGGCGCCAGGCCTGCCGCCTGAGCTGGACCAAGACATCCGTGCCGCCCGCGACGACCATGGCCTGCCCGGCATGTTCCCGCAAAAACCCGCTGGCCTCTTCCAAGGTCTCCGGCACCACATAGCCGACCTTCGGGAGCCTCATGACATCTCACTTCCCCTCTTACCGCGCGCCGCCCTGAGCGACCGCCCCAGCAACACCCTCTCCAGGTCGAGCGGAAGCTCCCGCACTCGCCTGCCCGTCGCATGCGCCACAGCGTTCGCAATGGCCGGCGCGAGAAGCTCGCACGTAGGCTCCCCGACGGTTTTCGCGCCATACGGGCCGTACGAATCGGGGTTCTCCACCAGTATCGGGATGACCTCTGGCACGTCCAGGGACGTGGCGATGAGGTACTCGTCGAAGTTCTGCGTCCTCGTGACGCCACCCGACATTTCCACCTCTTCCAGTAGGCCGTATCCCATCCCCATGGCCACGCCGCCGTATATCTGTCCCTCCACGGTCGCGGGGTTGATGGCCCTGCCAACGTCGTGCGCGGCTGCCACCTTCAGCACCCTGACCTTGCCTGTCTCGGTGTCCACCTCGACCTCAGCCGCCTGGCAGGCATACACATACGTGAAGTACGCCCTTCCTTGGCCGTGCTCCTCGTCCCAGGAGACCTTCGGGCCCTTGTGCCACCCGAAGGCCGCCATGAGCTCCCCGCGATTGTACGCTGCCTGCGCCACCTCTCTAAAGCTCAAGCCACGCGCAGGATCGCCGGACACGAATATCCTGCCTCTCGACGACCGCAGCGCGTCGGAGGACGTCCCGAGCATCTCCCCAGCCACACCCAGGAGCGTTTCCCGGACCTTCCGGGCGGCGTCGCGCACTGCGGAGCCGCCCATGACCGTGCTCCGCGACGCCACCGTAGGGCCGCCGTCGGGGATGAGCGAGGTATCGGTGTCCATGAACACCACGTCCTCCAAGTTGCACCCGAGCTCCTCCGCAGCGATCTGGCTGAATATCGTGCGGAGCCCCTGGCCGTTCTCGGCTAGGCCCGCATACACGTACACGCTGCCGTCCTGCTGCACGGAGACGATGGCTCCCGTCGCATCCACGCCCTCCCCGCCCAGGCTGACGCCGCGGTAGCTCGCGGCAAGCCCGACCCCGCGGACCTTCCTTGCTCTCTCCCGCCGCGCAGCCTCAGCATATGCCCGCCTCTTCTCGCGGTATCCGATGGCCTCCGAGGCCTTCTCCATCACTTCCACAAGGCTTACCGCGTGGTCGTCCAGCGCCTGGCCGGTGGCCGTGACCGACCCCTGCCGGAAGCCGTTCCGGAGGCGCAGATCCAGCGGATCCATGTCGAGTTCCGCCGCGAGCTCGTCCATCAAGGACTCGTGAGCAAAGATGATCTGTGGGCTCCCGAACCCCCTCATGGCGCCGGTATACGTATTGTTGGTGTATACGCCGTACACGTCCGTCTTGACGTTGGGAACCTCGTAAGGTCCGGTCGCCTGTACCACCGAGCGCCACGTCACAAAAGGCGTCATTGAAGCGTAGGCTCCCGCATCTGCGAGGATGCGTATCTCCATGGCAAGGAGCCTGCCATCTCTCGTTGCCCCCACCTTGTACCTGAGCAAATATGGGTGTCGCTTGTATCCCTCCACGATGGACTCCTCGCGGGTGTTCACGATCTTCACGGGCCTGCCCGTCTTGAGGGCCGCCAGCGCCGCCCGCGCGCACATGCAGGACATGACGTCATCCTTGCCTCCGAACGACCCTCCCATGGCACACTGGACGATCCGGACCCTGTTCAGGCTCACCCCGAGGACCTGCGCCACGACGCGCCTCGCAGTGAAAGGGTTCTGGATCGACCCATATACCGTGACCGACCCCTCGGCCGGGTTCGGGACCGCCACTGCGGCCTCGGGCTCGATGTACGCGTGCTCGATGAACTGGGTGCGGTACTCGCGCTCCACGACGACGTCCGACGCGGCGAACCCGGCGTCCACGTCACCTTTACGCACCACATGGTGGTTCACGACGTTCCCAGGCGCGTCATCGTGCAGGATCGGTGCGCCCTCCGCCATGGCTTCCTCCGGCGAAAAAACGGCGGGAAGCTCCTGGTACTCGACGCGGACCAGCTCACAGGCCTGCTCGGCCGCCTCCACGGTGGTCGCCACGGCCATCGCCACGCCGTCGCCCAAGTAACGTGTCTTGTCGAAGGCGAACACGGGCATGTCCTGCCGCACCGGTCCGAAGGTCTTGACGCCAGGGATGTCCTCGTGCGTGATGACGGCAATGACTCCCGGAACCCTCGATGCCTCACTCGCGTCGATCCGCACGATCCTGGCGTGGGGGAACTTCGCCCGCAGCACACGCGCGTGAAGCATGCCGTCGAAGTACAGATCCGCCGCGAATTTCGCCCTGCCGGTCACCTTCTCCACCGCGTCCACGCGCCTCGCCCGGTGGTGCACTATGCTGAATTCATCCTGCAGGCTATCCCTGGCGACCGGGTCTCCGCCTCCAGCATTGCCCACGTGCCTTAAGCCCCCTTTCAATCTCCGGCGCCACGCGCCGCGCCCTCGCGTCGTGTGCGGCCAGCCGGCGCAGCGCCGTATGCCCTCACGCGCCCGCAGCCCCTGCGACCTCCGAGTCCCGTTTCTTGAGAGCCATGTACACCCTCTCCGCGGTCGCGGGTATTCGCGTCACCCATATGCCGGTGGCATCGTGGATGGCGTTTGTGATGGCAGGCGTGATGGGCACACATACCGCCTCGCCGATTCCTTTGGCTCCAAAAGGCCCGGACGGCTCAAGCTCCTCGACGATTATGGTCTCGATGTCCGGCGCGTCCAGGGAGGTCGGGATAATGTACGTCGAGAAGTTGGGCGTCTTCGTGATCCCCTGTTCGATCACGGTGTCCTCCATCAACGCGTATCCCATCCCCATGACCACGCCCCCCTCGGACTGCGCCTCAATGCCCGCAGGGTTTATGGCCTTGCCCGGGTCTGGGATGGACACGGCCCGGAGCACGTCGACCTCTCCGGTGAGCATATTCACCTCTACGAGCGCAACCTGAGTGATGTAAGAGTAGATGAGATGCGGCAGGCCGAAGTGCCCCTCGACGCCCTTGTCAGCGACTGGCCAGATGAAGTCTCCCTCAGCCTTCAGCCTCCTGCCTCTTTCCTCCGCAAGTCGCGCGATGTCTCGGAACGAGAGGAAGCCGCGAGCGGGCACGCCTTCCCACGGCCGGCTCGTTTTGGCCCGCACTCCCCCGCTCTCGAAAGCGATGTCGTCGCGCGGCACGCCCAGCCCTTCGGCGGCTATGTCCGCAATGACATCGCGCATCCTGGCAGATGCAGTCCGAATGGCGTTCCCGCCGGTGTACACCGAGCGAGACGCAGTGGACGTTCCGGAATCCATTGTCTGCCCTGAATCCCCCGACACCACCACGATGTCTCCGACGGAGCATCCGAGGCAGTCCGCAGCCATCTGGGCGAAAGCCGTGGTGTTGCCCTGGCCGATCTCGGGGCAGCTCACGCCCACAGCGAACCGTCCGTCGGGCAGAAGCTCTATGGTGGCAGCACCGTAGTCGGGAAGCCCCAGGCCCAGCCCGCACCCGTGAAGCTCGGTCGCAAGCCCCACGCCTCGCCTCTTGTAACGGGACGAGGCCTCTGTCTTCAATTCTTCGCGCCGCACCCAGAGGTCGCACCTGGACGCAGCCTCAAGGGTGGCCGCCGCACCGACCGATGCCGTCATCGCGTGCCCGAGAGCCGCCACATCTCCGCGGCGCAGAGCGTTCTTGAGGCGGAACTCGAGCCTGTCGATGCCGAGGCGTTCGGCGAGCATATCCACCTGCGTCTCAATCGCGAACGTCACCTGGTTCGCGCCGAACCCTCGAAACGCCCCCGCGAGGCCATTATTGGTATAGACGCAGAACCCTTCCAGCCTCACGTTGGGCATGCGGTAGGGCCCGCAGGAGTGTTCGATGGCAAGGTTCACGACGGGACCGCCGAGCGAGGCGTACGCGCCCGTGTCGGCGACCACGCGCACCTCGTTGGCCAGGAGCGTCCCGTCAGCGGCAGCCGCGGTCTTCATGCGGATCTTCATAGGATGCCGTTTGATCCCGGCAATGACCGACTCCTCCCGCGAAAGCACGATCTTCACGGGACGCCGCGTCCGGAGGGCGAGGAGAGCGAGGTATATCTGCACCGTTATCTCGTCCTTGCCTCCGAATGCCCCGCCGGCAGGCGTCGACACGACGCGGATCTTCCTGGGATTCATGCCGAGGGCGCGCGCTATTTGGAGCTGATCCCTGAAGGGATGCTGGCTTCCGCACCAGACGGTGATGTTGCCCTCCTCATCCATGACAGCGACGCCGCTCTCGGTCTCCATGAAGGCGTGCATTTGCCTGGGGGTATAGTAGGTGTTCTCGACCACCACCGCGGCCTCCCGGAACGCCGCGTCCACGTCCCCTCTCTCCACCTTGATGTGGTGGTGGATGTTGCCGCCGGCATGCACCTTCGGAGAGGACTCCAGCATGGCCTCCTCCGGATCGTCTACGACCGGAAGGGGCTCGTACTCAACGTCGATGGCCCGCAGAGCCTCGCTCGCCTTCTCTCTAGACACCGCGGCCACCAGCGCGATCGCGTCACCCATGTAGCGCACCTTGTCAAAACAGAGCACGGGCTGGTCGGGAACGACTATGCCAAAGCCGTTGAGGCCGGGCACGTCCTTGTGAGTCAGGACGACCACCACGCCGTCCATGGCTTCGGCCCTCGAGGTATCTATCTTCTTTATGAGAGCGTGTGGGCACGCGCTCCGCAGGACAGCTCCCCACAACATGTCCGGAAATGAGAGATCTGACATGAACTTGAGTTTCCCAGTGACCTTCTCCGCCGCGTCGACCCGGGAAACCCGGGCGCCGACCCACCTCTGCTCACTCAACGCGCTCCCTCCTCGCGACCGACACGCATCTTGCGCACACGCACTGCGCCATGCTCCGTGGCGCGGTGATGCTTGGGCTCGTCTTAAGCGCTCACCCGCCCCCGACCGGGGTCAGAATGTGCACGTTCGCGCCCTCCGTGAGCACAGTCTCCTCGTCCGCCCGCCGTCCGTTCACGAGGACGATGATGTACACCCTGTCCTCTATCTTGAGGCGGTCAAAGAGGTCGGAGAGCTTCGCACCCTCCTCCAATTCCATCTGGAACTTGTCTTCCTTCGCATACTTGCGCATGGTCCCGAACAGGACAACGTTGACCTTCATGCCTGCCCAACCTCCTCGGCGTCGCCGCCCCGGCCCCCGGCCCGGCCCTCGCCTTCACCATCACGCTCACCGGTGAGGCGTAACAGACCCTCGTAAAGAAGGTTACATGCCATCTCGCGACGGTAAGCCAGAGATCCCCTTATGTCGGTTATGGGCATCACGTCGCGGAACGCGAGGCGCGAGATATGCCTTGCGGCAGCCGCATCAAGCTTCTTCCCGGCCAACGCCCTCTCAACCGTGCGCGCCCTCACGACCGTGGGCGCGACCGCGCCGAAAGCCACTCGCGGGTCGTCGAACGTCGCGGGAGACAAGAGCCGCGCGACAAAGGCCACGCTCACCACGGATATGGCAAGCGCTCTTCTCTGACCCAGCTTGCGGAAGAACGACACATACCCCTGTCCAAGCGCGCGGAACCTCACTCCAAGCACCAGCTCGTCCGGAGTGAGCGCCGACTTCTTCGGGCCAGCGAAGAACGACTCTATCTCGATGGTCCGAACGCCCGCCGAGCCCTTCACATCGACCGACGCCTCCAGCGCGAAAAGCGGTGGTATCACGTCCCCGGCCGGGGAAGCCGTGCATAGGTTGCCGCCAATGGTTCCCCGCGCCCTTATTTGGGGCGAGCCCACGTGGGCGCAAGCGTCAGCGAGCAACGGGGCGGCCGCCCTCACAGTGGGAGACGACGCGACCTCGGCATGAGTCGTGAGCGCCCCGACCCACACCACGACGCCGCCACCAGCCGCTGCCCCGCCGGGCTTGTCCGCACGCGAGGCCGCTCGGCCGCCCTCGTCCTCGACGCGCACGCCACGGAGCTCCTCGAGACGGCTGATGTCCACCAGGACCGCCGGGGCGCGCTTCTCCTCCTTCATCTCGACGACAAGGTCGGTCCCCCCTGCTATGACGCGCGCCTCGGGCCCCCACCTGGCAAGGGCCTCGACAGCTTCATCCACGCTCTCAGGGACCACGACGCTAAATGGCCTCACACCACTCCCACCTTTGGCTTGAGCTGTATGCACTCGTAAACCGGGCAAACCGCGGCGCACATACCGCAGCCTTTGCACTTGTTCTCGTCCACCCTGGGCAGACGGTCCGAGCCGAGCTCGATGGCCTGGTGCCCGCCATCCCTGCAAGCGATGTAGCAGAGGTCGTCTTTGATGCAGGCTTCGTGATTGATGGTCGCAACCACCTTGTATTTGCGTGAGAGCCGTGAGTGCTCAACGATATATGGGAGGGATTTGCCGACAAGCTCGCGAACGGAGCTCATGCCCTTTTCCTCTAGATAAACATCGAGCCCGTCGATAAGATCCTCGATGATCCTGAAGCCGTGCCTCATCACAGCCGTGCAAAGCTGGATGTTCGTGGCCCCTACCAAAAGGAACTCCACTGCGTCCCTCCACGTGCTGATCCCACCCACCGCAGCAATCGGGATGTCTACGGCCTTGGCGATCTCAGCCACACACCGGAGGGCAACGGGCTTGATGGCGGGCCCTGAATAGCCGCCAAAGGTTGAATAGCCGTCCACGTTTGGATATGGAACGAACGTGTCGAGATCGATCCCGATGAGGCTCTTCAGGGTGTTGATGGCGCAGACCCCGTCAGCCCCCGACCTCTTCACGGCACGGGCTGCCGCGGTGATATCCGCAATCTGTGGGGTCAGCTTGATGACGACCGGGACGCGCTTCGCGGCCTCTTTCACCCAACGCGCGGTCCGCTCTGTGAGCTCCGGGTCCTGGCCGATGGTGGAGCCCATGCCCCTCTCCGGCATTCCGTGCGGGCACGAGAAGCTGCACTCGATGAGGTCCACGCCGGCCGCCTCCAATCTTCGCACGAGCTCCTGCCAGTCCTCCTTTTTCGCGCCCATGATGCTTGCGCCGACCACCCTGTCGGGGTACTCCTTCTTCAGGGCCTTCACGTCCTGCTCGACCTCTCCGATGTGACGCTCGGAGATGAGGTCGATGTTCTCCAGGCCCATGAGCTTCTTTTCCTCGTAGTCCAGCCCGGCCATCATCGGGTACACGAGGTCGACAACCTCCGTCTCGACCGAGGTCGTCTTGAGGATGGCACCACCCCAACCGGCTTCGAAGGCCCGCGCCACGAGCTCGGCGCTGTCCGTCGGGGGTGCGGCGGCGAGCGTAAACGGATTTGGGAATCTCACCCCACAAAACTCGATGGATAAGTCTGCCAACTCCGGTCCCTCCCCTGTTTCAGAATCTGTGCTTTAGCTCGTAAGGTCGCCATTGCTGTCCTGAGCGCAAGCACCGGCACCTTGCCACTCTCAAAAAACGCGAGAACCTACGGCGTCATATCCGAAGCAAGGCTGACCTTGCACCGCTTCCAGCTCCGGTTTGGAAGATATACATCGGGATCAAGCACGATGCACCTAACAGGATGTTTGGTGCATATCATGAGCACCTGATCCCGGCCGGTGAGCGTGACCTTCTCTCGTGTCTGCCACTCACCGCCCGCAAGGAGCACGTCAGCCTGGACGGGACCGACGGCGTCGCCCGTGTTCACGAGCGAGAATTTCGTGACGAAGCCTCCCCCAGGCTTTGGAGAGCATCGCGCTCCACGGATCTCATACGCAAAACTCGCGGTTGTGCCGAGCCACTGCCTGATGAGCCCGTCCACGGGCTTTCCCGACACCCTCTCAGCGATCTTGACGAACTCTCCGAGGCCGGATGGCTTCGCCCTGTACATCGCCACATGCCGTCTGAGCGTTTCGAAAAAGGCCTCGCTTCCGAGGGTGTGGTGAACCAGCCTCAACACCAAGGCTGACCTGATGCAGACGTGTCTCGGCGCGTCGAGCACCCGGCTCTTCGCCCACGACAGCACGCTTTCCTCGCCGCCCGATCCGACGGCGGAGTCGGCCGCATACCTGTCGATCTCCTCGTGGATGAGCGCAGCGCGTGCCTCATCCCCGAGAACGCGCCCGACCGTCTCGTAAGCCATCGCCCGCGCCAGCGCCTCGTGAAACCATGTATCGCCGAACCCGACCGAGATCGGACTGCCCCACCAGATGTGCGCAGTCTCGTGGGCAAGAGCCGCGACGAGTCGCACGAGGTGCTCATCCCCTGGGTACTGGCGCCTGAGCACCACGGCAAAACGCCGGGCTTCCGGTTCGCCGAGCATCGATATGTACGCGTCTATGACCCTGCGGAAAAGCTCCATGACCTCAGAGGCCCGCTCCGCGAGGCGGGGGCCCAAGTAAAGGTCGAGCTCAAGACCCTTATGGGTCGCACGCTCGAGCGTGAACCTCCCGGCCGTGAGCGCAAGCCCGGAAATGGGCTCGCGCGTCTCCCAGACGTACACAGCCTGGCCTTCCGTCTCTGACGATGAGACGAGATCCCCGTCGGTCACTCCCAGCATCCCCGGGAACGTCGCGCACGACACCCTCGCCGTGAACGAATCAAACCCCGCTCCTACTGGATACCATGCTGACCTCCGCGAGAGGCGCAGCCCGCCTTCCTCTATGCTCGCCCACCTGCCGCCCGCCGGTCGGCCGCCGTATACGAAGGTGAGTCGCACTTCCCGTCCCTCTTCGAGAGACTCCGGAAGGTAGACCCACACAGCCTTCAACCCCGGTGCGTCCGCGAGCTCCGTCTCACGCGTCTCCAAGCGCCTTCCGTCCACGACCACGGCGCTCACTTCAAGCCCTTTGTTCAGCACGAAGCAGTGCCTCGTCACGCCAGGCGCCAGTGCCTTCAGGACGAGGATAGCGGTGGCCTCGAGCCTTCCTTGTTCGACATCGGTCCGCACCGAGATGTCGTAGCGCGTGACCGTTGCTTCGTCGCCAGAGCGGGCGAGTGAAGAAAAGAGATGCGTTCGTTTTTGCCTGGCCACCCAGCCGATGCCCATCGCCTGAACCTCACCTCCGAGTTCCCGAGTTCCGCCGGGACCCCGTTTACCTCAGGTAACCATCGATGGCTTCTGCCGCCCGCTTCCCCTCGGCCACGGCCTCCACGACGGTGGCGCCGCCGTTCACAGCGTCGCCCCCGGCAAATACCCCTTCGACCGACGTCATCCGGGTCTCGTTCCCCACCACGATGGCGCCGGCGCCGTCAAGGGCAAGCCCGGCGAAAAGCCCAGCGATCCCTGGCCACGGGGCTTGACCCGCCGCCACGATGGCGGTGTGTACCTCGATCATATGCCCGGTGCCAGGAATCATTTCCGGCCTTCTCCGCCCGCTCGAGTCAGGCTCACCTAGGCGTGTGCGGACACACTCGATTCCCGCGAGACGCCCATCTCGTCCGACGAACCTCACAGGGGTCGTGAGGAACTCGAACCTCACGCCTTCCGCGAGGGCGAATTCGTACTCCCTTTTCCAGGCAGGCATCTCGTCACGCGAACGCCGGTAGAGCACGACAACCTCCGCCGCGCCGCAGCGTAACGCCGAGCACGCTGCGTCCATCGCGACGTTCCCACCGCCGATGACCGCTACTTTTCCGGAAAGGCGCGGGCTGTCGCCAGTGGCCGTCATCTGCAGAAACTCGCCGGCCGGAAGAACGCCCACAAGGTCCTCTCCCGGAATCCCGAGCAACGACTGGTAGCCCAGGCCGGGAGCGAGGAAAACCGCGTGGCACGACTTGCGGATGTCGTCTATGGACACGTCCCTGCCCACGCAAGCTCCGGGTCTCACTTCTATCGCAGGGGACGTGAGCACCGCGGCTATCTCGGCCTCGGCCACCGCGAGCGGGAGCCTGTACCGGGGTATCCCGCGGACGAGAAGCCCGCCTGGTTTCTGCGCGCTCTCGTAGATCGTCACCGCGTGGCCCCGGCGTGCGAGCTCGTGGGCGCACGCAAGGCCCGCAGGGCCGGACCCGATCACCGCAACCCTTTTACCGGTTGGGGCGCCGGGACTAGGTAGCCTGATCCCCCGCTTCATCTCCTCGTCTGCGACAAACCGCTGAAGCGCGGCTATCGCTATCGGCTCGGAAAGGTTCGTGCTTGAACACCTCTTCTCACAAAGCTCCTCGGCGGGGCACACCCTCGCGCAGATGCCCGCGAACACGTTGGCCTCGCGTATGAGCCGGGCCGCACCGATGAAGTTCTTCGTCTTCAACCTGCGGATGAAGCCCGGCACATCCACGCCGGCAGGGCATCCTGCAACACACGGAGCGTCGTGACAAAAAAGGCACCTCGACGCCTCAGCGAGGGCCTCGTGAATCGCGAGCCCGCCCTGGACCTCCTCGAAGCCCCCTTTCCGTACCTCGGGTGAAAGCTCCCTCACCGTGGCTCTAGCACCCATCCGGATGACCGCCTCCTCGCCAAAACTCCGCAGCCCGGCCCAGACCAGACCGATCCCTACCGAGTAGATCCCTACCTTACGAGACGAGCTCGCGCTGCGTTGCACCACATAAGTCCTGCCTAGGGTTGCCGGTGGTTGTGCGACGGGGCGTTGAGAATTCGGCCGTCCCGCGCGCCGAATTCGAACGAGGCGCGCCGCAAGCGCGCCGTCCCCGGAGCGCAACACCGGCAACCCTAGCTCCCTCAGAAAGAGAAACGAAGACTCATAGCCCCATGCTCAGCCTACCGGGGCGAGCGAGCGTGCTCAGCGCTTGTTGTTCTTGACCTGGATCATTTGAGCCACGATGGCCACGGCGATCTCTTGCGCGGTTTGCGCGCCTATATCTAGGCCTATCGGCGCATGCACGCACGCTACATCCTCCTGAGAAAAGCCCTCGCCGAGGAGCGCATCGAACGTAGCACGCACCTTAGACCGGCTCCCGATCATGCCGATATAACACGGCCGCGGATCGCGCCTCAGGCACTCCGCCAGGACCCTCCGGTCGTGGGCATGACCCCGGGTAACGATGACCACGTACGTTCCGGCGTCCATCCGCACCGCGCGGGCCGCCTCACCAAGATCCGACACGACGACCTCATCGGCCACGAGCTTTTCCCTGTCGGCGAACTCCGGCCGGTCGTCCACAACCACGACGCTGAACCCCGCCACGGTAGCTATGTGCGCTACCGCCGCGCCTACGTGTCCAGCGCCGAACACTACGGCCCGCGGCCTCGGCACGATGGGCTCGATGTACACCGTGGCCGTGCCGCCGCAGATCATTCCCAGGTTATCCTGGGTGCCTGGCGCGAGCCCCACCTCGATGAGCCTCGGCCTCCCGCTTACCAGGGCATCCTCGGCCTCACGGATGATCCTTGCTTCGAGCGCACCTCCACCCACGGTTCCAAGGGTGGCCCCGCCCGGAAGGACCAACATCTTGAAGCCCGGAAGCCCGGGCGACGAACCCTCGGTGGCGATCACGGTGGCGAGCGCCCCACGACCGCCCTCATCGATGAGGCGGGCTATCGCCTTGTAAATGGCAAGAGCGTCAGCGGGCCCGGCACCCGACGCGGACCTGCGAGGGCCTGGCCGGAGGCCGGACCCTGCCTCCGGCCCATGCTCAGCCTCTAGCCCGCTCTCCGGTTCATTTGCGCGTCCTGTGTTCACTGGTTGCTCGTCCCCTCCTTCCCACTGCTTTACTCAGCAGATTCATCAGTGCATCCGCGTTTTCATCATCTCGAGAGCCCGCTCGTAATCTCCCGCGGTGTCGAGGTCCGCTACCATCCCCGGCCTATCCAGCTCCGCCCGGAGAACGCGGTCCTCATGCCGCGCGATGAGGTCGCGAAGTCCGCGCCCGTCATACGGCAGGTCCAGCACCTCGTGCCTCAGGCCGGTCGCGAAAAGGGTCGGGTGACCGCCGCGTCCGCGATACGTGGGTATGACCACATCCACACGAGGCCGTGCGTTCCGGTACGCCTGCACGACGAGACGATAATCCTCACAAGAGATGCCAGGCTGGTCTGCTGGAGCGATGAGGAACGCCTCGATCTCATCAGATAGCGCGCGAACCCCGGTCTTGACCGACGAAAGCATGCCGAGGCGGTAATCAGCGTTCACGACCAAGCGCATCCTCGGCCGAGGACGCGACGCGAGCGCCGCCGCCACAGACCGGGCTTCGTGTCCGAGCACCACCACGACCTCGCAAACGTCCGCCGCGCCGAGGGCTGCGTCAACCGCGGCTTCCACCACAGTGCGGTCGCCCCAGGGTAGGGTCTGTTTGAGCTTCCCCATCCTTCGCGACTCGCCCGCCGCCAGGATCACCGCTCCGCAGCTCACCTCAGCTCAGGGTCGGCCTCGGCGCGGCCGCCCTTCTCCTCCCCGGGCGCACCCGAGCTCCCAGGCTCCCCGTCACGCTCTGTCGGCCGGAGCGCGGCCGCCGCCCTCTCGATCGCCTTCACTATCTTGGCATATCCAGTGCACCTGCAGAGGTTGCCTGATATCGCTCGCCTGATCTCGTCCCTGGTCGGCGAGGGCTCGGCATCCAGTAACGCTTTTGCTGACATGATCATCCCCGGGATGCAGAACCCGCACTGCACGGCGCCTTCGGCGACAAACGCCTCCTGGATCGGGTGAAGCTTGCCGTCGCGCTCGAGGCCTTCCACGGTCACGACGTCCTTCCCGTCCGCCTGATATGCCAGCATAAGGCAGGAGTTGACAGGCCTCCCATCCACGAGCACCGTGCACGCGCCGCACTCGCCCTTGCCGCACCCTTCCTTCGTGCCGGTGAGGCCGAGGTCATCACGCAGAAACTCGAGCAGGGTCCGCGTCGCGGGGATATCGGCCGTGACCAGGCGACCGTTCACGCGCACGTTCACCTCGAGCGTCGTCCTCGGCGCGAGAGCGGGCCTCTCCCCCGGCCCCCGGGTATCCCCCGCATCATCGCGATGGCCCACCGCATCACAACGCACACCCGCCACTCGACATCACCGACCCTTCATCAATCATTGCCACGCAGTGCCAGGCCTTGTGGCCGCCCCCGGGGCACCAGGCCGAGCCTGGGTAGATCGCCGGAAGCTCGCGCTGTTTTTCAGCATACGAGCTGCGCCCTGCTCGAACCTGTCAGGTGCGAGCGCTCACGGGCACCCTCATGGCCGCCCGCCCATGCAAAGCGTAAGGAGCGCCTTCTGCACGTGCAGCCTGTTCTCGGCCTCGTCGAAGACCACCGAGTGCGGCCCGTCCATCACCTCGTCGGTCACCTCGTAGCCACGGTCGGCCGGCAAGCAGTGCATGTAGATGGAGTCCGGGGCCGTGAGCTTCATGCGCCTCTCATCGCATATCCAGTCTGTGTACTTCTTGGCGATTGCCATTGACTCATCCTTGTCCTGGGTGGTCATGAGTGCTCCCCAGCTCTTCGGGTAGACTACGTGCGCCCCCTCGAAGGCCGCGTCCATGTCGTGGACCACTTCGAATTTCACTCCTGCCTGCCGGGCGTTTTCCTCGGCCTGCTTCATGATCTCCGGCATCAGCCTGAACTCGGGCGGGTGGGCGAGAGTCACATCCATCCCGAACCGGGTCATGAGAAGGATGAGCGATTGCGGGACCGACATGGGCTTCATGTAGCTCGGGGCGTAAGCCCACGACATCACGAACTTGCGTCCCCGGAGCTCCCCACCGAACTTCTCCCTTATCGTCATGAGGTCACCGAGCGCCTGGCACGGATGGTATAGGTCGCACTGCATGTTGAACACGGGGACGCTCGACCACTTGGCGACCTCGCGTATGTACTTGTTGCCTATTCCGAAGAAGCAGTTTCGAATGGCGATGCCGTGGCCATACCTGCTGAGGACCATCGCCGTGTCCTTCGCAGCCTCTCCGTGGCTTATCTGCAGCTTGTCGGGGGTGAGATCGTGAGCATGCCCGCCGAGCTGCGTCATGCCAGCCTCGAAGGAGTTCCGGGTCCTCGTGGACTGCTCGAAGAACATCATGAAAAGGGTCTTGTCCTGTAGGTAACGATGGGGCACCCCCATAGCGAACAGCTTCTTGAGGTCCCAGGCGACGTCCAGGACCATCTCCAGCTCTTCCTTGGTCCACTCCTGCGTGGTGATGAAATGCTTGCCGCGCAATAAAGAATGCACTGTGTATTCCTCCTCTCCTGCTGTTTGCCCCTTCCAACGGACCGATCTGGTCAGGACGGTCATTCTTCAGAAGGCTTCCTCATTGGAATCCCGCAACTTCGCGCCTTTTCGGCGCGCGCCGCACGCCAAATCCACGCCCCAGCCCCACGTCGGGCAAGCACCGGCAACCCTGGCACCCTCAAGAAAGGATACGGAGACCTCAGGCGCCGCACCTAGAAGGATCGCTCGGCTACCTGCCTGTACACCCTCGGAAACAAAGCATAAAACATGGCCGACCTGACGAGATGTTCCACGCTCACCTGATCGTCCACCGAGTGAGAGTGCCGTTCCTCGCCAGGCCCGAACCCGATCGTCGGGATACCGAGCCTACCCATGGTGGCGGTACCGTCTGTCGAGAACACCCACTTGCTTGTGCGGGGCCTTTCTCCGAAAAGGGACTCGGCGCACTTCACGCCCGCCTCCACAAGGGGATGGTCCTCGTCCAGCACCCACGTTGGGAAATACTTCTCCCATGTCCGCCTGTATCCTGTGTAGCTCGGCGAATCGTACGTGAGCAGACTCACCTCCGCATCTTCGGCTCCCGGGAGGGACCGGATCTCTTCGATGGATGACTCGGTAGTCTCCCCCACCGTCATCCGCCTGTCAACGTAGATCGTGCACTCATCGGGCACGACGTTGAGCGAGCCGGTCTTGCACTCGATCGACGTTACGGCGATGGTCCCGCGCCCGAGGAACGGATCGTTCTTGAGCCTGCCGTTGAGTTCCTCGATGCCCGCCACTATCGGCATCATCTTGTAGATGGCGTTAACCCCGCGAGACGGAGCGCTCGCGTGGCACGACACGCCCTTGGTGGTCACCTTGATCTCGCATCTGCCGCGATGCCCGCGGTTTATCTGCAGATTAGTGCACTCGCCAAGCAGCACGCACTCGGGCTGAATCCCCTGAGTGGTGATCATCTCGTGGACGGCCCACCCGTCGCAATCCTCTTCCTGCACGACTCCAGCAACGTGCAGGGTCACGTCGTCGGGAAGAAGACCCAGGTCTTTCATGACGCGGGCGCCCCACACCATGCAGGCAATGGCAGCCTTGTTGTCGGACGCACCACGCCCGTATATGATGCCGTTTTCGTACTTGCCCTGGAAGGGGTCCCACTTCCACGCGGCGCGATCCCCCACGCCCACAGTATCGATGTGGGAGTCATACAGGATCTTGCGCGGCCCCGACCCCATCGTGCCGATGACGTTACCGACAGCGTCCACCCTCACGACATCGAACCCGGCCCTCTCCATCTCAAGCCGGATCCGGCGGATACACTCGCCTTCGTTCGTGCTAGTGCTCGGTATCGCGATCAGTTCTCGAAGAAACGTGATGATGTTCTCCGCGTATCCCTCCACAGCCTTCCTTATCCTAGTAGCTTGTTCCCTGTCCGTGCCAACGCCGCCCAAACTCATCCCTCCTCCGCCGTTCGCCCGCTGGGCGCTGCCGCAACGAACCGGCCCCAGCCGGGAGCCCCGACGAACTGATCGTTCCTGCACACGACCTTGCCTCGAACCATAGCCATCCTGGGCCAGCCCTGTACTCTCATCCCCTCGTACGGCGTGTATCCTGACCTTGAGTGAAGCTCCGACCCGCTGATCGTGCGGACGCACCCAGGATCGAATATCACGATGTCCGCGTCAGAGCCCGGGGCAATAGTCCCTTTCCTCGGAAACAGCCCGAACAGCCTGGCGGGGTTGTATGAAAGCATCCTCACCATGTCGCGCAGGCTCATGCCACGGCGCACGACTCCCTCGTGATGAACAAGGGGCAGCAATGTCTCGACCCCGGGGATCCCCGGAAGGACATCGAAGCACGTCTCCCCGAGAGCCTTTTGCTCGCGCGTGAAAGCGCAGTGATCTGTGGCGATGACGTCGATCTCGCCGCCAAGGACGGCGTCCCAAAGCGCGGCTACATCCGCCGCTTCCCGGAGCGGCGGTGTCATGACAAACTCGCGTGCCATGTCGCCCGAGTACCGCTCGGACGTCAGCAGGAGGTAATGGGGGCATGTCTCCACGTATACCGTGTGTCCCAGTCGCCGGGCCTCACGGACCGCCTCGAGACCAGCAGCGCTCGATACGTGAACGAAGTACACGGGGATCCCGAGCGCGCCGAGGCTCGCGGCCACTTTTCTTATGGCCGTCGCCTCTGCCTCCGGCGGGCGCGACTCGGCATGATGCGCGGGCGATGTCCTGCCCTGCGCCCGAAGCGCGGATTCGAGCGCCTCCACGGTGTCGTTGTCCTCGGCGTGAACCGTCACGAGGAGGCCGGCGTTCCTCGCCGCCTTGCACACAGCGAGGAAGTCCGCGTCATCAAGAAGGTAACCCGCGGCACGGTAAGTCGTGAAGAGCTTGATCGCCCCGACGCCCATCCCCGCGAGCGCCGTGGCCTCGGCCTCGATGTCCGTCGGCACGTTCGTGACGGTCATGTGAAGGGCGAAGTCGACCGACGCAACGGCTGCCGCCTCGTCTATGCGCGCCCGGGCGGCGACCGGCATCGAGGTGCCCGCCACCTGGTCGGCGAAGTCGATGACACAGGTGACGCCTCCGCACGCCGCCGAACGCATGCCCGACGCGAAGTCATCCGCAGTGACCGTCCCGCGCGAACGAAGTGCGAAATGGGTGTGCGCGTCTATGACCCCGGGGAGCACGTAACTGCCTGACGCGTCCAGGACCACGGCCTCGGGCGTTCTGGGCAAACCTTCGCCCACCGCGGAGACCTTACCCCCGTCTACGGCCACATCCGCGCGGAACTCCCCTCTAGCGGTCACCACAAGCCCACCAACGATGAGGAAGTCCATGCCGACTCCCCTCCCCCCGCACCTCCGTCTTTCGCCGGACGCACATTCAACAGCGGGTCAGCGCGCGGTTCAGCGTGATATCCTCGTGCCGCTCCGGCCGTCGAGCGCCTCCAGGCACTTGTCGAGGGAGGTGATTATCGCAAGCCCGCCCGACGAAGCGAAGTTTATGGACGCCTGCACCTTGGGACCCATGCTCCCCGCCTTGAAGTGTCCCTCGGCCATGTAGCGCCTGGCTTCCTCGACGGTCATGTTGTCGAGAAAGACCTGCGCCGGGGTGCGGTAGTTGAGCGCGACCTTCTCCACATCAGTCAGAATGAGCAGCACGTCCGCGCCAATGTCCGTTCCCAGCTTGGCGCTGGCGAGATCTTTATCGATAACCGCCTCCACCCCACGCAGCGCCTCACCTTCTTTGATAACGGGAATACCCCCGCCGCCCGCGGCGATGACCACCTCTCCCCGATCGAGGAGGCTCTCGATAGCACGCCTCTCGAATATCTGAACGGGGAGTGGCGATGGGACCACCTTGCGCCAACCGCGGCCGGCGTCTTCCTTCCACACCTCGCCCCGCTCCGCCATGAAGCGCTTCGCCTCTTCCTCCGAGTAGAACGGGCCGATCGGTTTTGTCGGATTCGCGAACGCGGGATCAGCGGGGTCCACCACCACTTGTGTGAGTACCGTGACCACCGAGGCCCGCATGCCCTCGCGGGCGATCTCGTTGTGCATGGCCTGCTGGATCATGTAGCCGATGAGACCCTGGCTTTCAGCCCCGCATACATCGAGCGGCATCGCCGGAACGATGTCGCGCGCGCTGTGGTTCTGGATGAGGATGTTGCCGACCTGCGGACCGTTGCCGTGCGTGATGACCACCCTGTAGCCTCTCTTCAGAAGCTGAACTATGTTCCGGCACGTGGATCGGACGTTGTTCATCTGCTGCTCGGCGGTGCCCTTCTCGCCGGGCTTCAGAATGGCGTTGCCTCCAAGCGCCACAACGATCGTCGTCCGCATGTTGCCCTCTCCTCCCGGATGACCAAGTGGACCGCCAGGAATTCGCGCTGTTTTTCCGCACGCACGTGCTGCCTAAGGCTACCGGCCTTGCCCCTCGGGGGCGGACACCGCGCTTGTGGCGCACCCGTTCGAATTCGGCACGCGGTATGGCCAAATCCCCCAGGTCCAGTCGTGCGAGCACCGGGAGCCCCAGCGCTCTCGAGAAAAGAGGCGAAAACCTACGGTACCATACTTAGTCCCGAGTTCTCTCGGCCACCACCGAGGGCCACGGTCCGTCCGGACCGGGCCGACCGCCCGCTCCCCGCCCGCCACTGCGGCTCCAGAAACGCGGAGCCCGTCAGAACTCCGGCGGCGTGATCGCGGAGATGAAAACGAGGTCCTTGTTGCCGACGCTCGTGATCTTGTGCGGAATAGCGCAATAGTAGTAGATGCTGTCGCCTTCCTCAAGGTGGTAGCGCTCGTCGCCCACTTGTATGTCCATGGCCCCTTGTAGCACCACGGTGCATTCCTCGCCAGGGTGAGCCAGGGGCTCCTCGCAGGTTGAAGTGCCGGGCTTGAGCGTCGCCATCATGACCTCCATCTGCCTGTTAAGGTCGGGCGACAGGAGTTCGAACGCCAAGTGGGACCGGGGAAACTTCAGCGTCTTCCGGCTGTCCTTCCTCACCACGGGGCTGTAACCGTCCGAATCGAGGAGAAAGTAGAATATCGGGACGTCGAGCGCCTCAGCGATCTTGCGGAGCGATGTAATGGACGGCTCAGCCACGTCTCTTTCCACCTGGCTCAGAAAACTCGCTGTGAGCCCGGTGAGCGCGGCGAGTTCGCTCAGGCTCTTCCCCTGTTCGCGGCGCTTCTCTCGGATCTTCTTACCTAGCAACATCATTCCTCCTGCGTCAGAAGGTCACCTGCGCGCGCCCCAAGTGCCCGTTCCAACTCGCCCATGCCCGGGCCGACCTCGATGGGAGGCGGCGCTGCCCTCTCGGCATTGGCGATGTCTTTGAGCCCGTTGCCGGTGGCGATCACGACAACCTTCTCCGAGCGGTCTATGACGCCACTGTCGAAAGCGGCGATAAGGCCGGCGAGGCTCGCAGCTCCGGCCGGCTCGGCGAACACGCCGGTCGTCGAGCCGAGCAATCTCATGGCGCGAAGGATCTCCTCGTCAGTCACGGCGATCATGTGACCGCCGGACAGGCCCACCGCGCGCAGGGCCTTCGTCGGGTTGCGAGGTACCCCCACCGCTATGCTGTCGGCCAGCGTGTTCTCGGGCCACGCCCGGACGCGGTCTGCGCCCGACTTGAACGCCTCCACGATGGGCTGGCATCCGGCGGCCTGGACGCCGAGAATACGCGGAATTCGCGTTATGAGGCCCGTCATCCGAAAGTCATGGAAGCCCTTGTACACACCGGCTATGGTGCACCCGTCGCCGACTGCGACCGCGACCCAATCGGGGAGTTGCCACTCGAGCTGCTCGCATATCTCGAAGCTCACGGTCTTCTTGCCTTCGACGAGGTATGGGTTGATCGCAGCATTGCGGTTGTACCAGCCCCACTTGTCGATCGCGGTCGCCGAAAGCGAGAACGCGTCGTGATAGGACCCGTCCACGGAGACGACCGTGGCACCGTACATGAGCAGCTGCATGAGTTTGCCGCGGGGAGCCCGCCTTGGCACGAAGATGCACGACCGGAGGCCCATCGACGCAGCGCACCCTGCGAGCGACGAGGCGGCGTTGCCCGTGGACGCGCAGGCAACGACGCGCCGGCCGGCCGCCTTCGCGCGGACGGCTGCGATAGCCGAGGCCCGGTCTTTGAGCGATGCCGTCGGGTTTACCCCCTCGTCCTTGACGAACACGGAGCGCGCGTCGAGGGCGCGGGCAAGCTGACGCGCATCATAGAGCGGTGTCCACCCCACGCGAAGCGGCGGCCTTTCCCAGGCCGGGTCGACCGGCAGGAACGGCAAGTAGCGCCACATGGAGCCTTCGCCGGTGGCGCCAAAGGCCTCGCGGCCGGCATCACGCCCTTTGTCTCCGCCTATCCTGCGCGTAATGGCATCGTAATCGTACACCACGTCGAGAATGCCTAGGCTGCCGCAGGACGGGCATGTGAGCGCCCCGCGTCCGTCGACGTCGCTCTCCACGACCGCGCCACACGTCATACACCGAAGATGCTTCACATGGTCCAAGTGCGGTCCCCCTGGCATCTCCCCGGGATGGCTCGAGCCGATCCCTGCACGAACACTCAGGTTCGGGGGGTGTTTAGCGTGACTTAACAGGTACGTCATATATTCAACTCTCATTGAAGAGATCCTTCCGACAATGGAGGGTTTTCGCCAGGAAACGATTGCACCGAACGCGGGAAGCGTCTTGGGGTAAGCGGCGGCCACATAAACTAGGTGAGGATGCGTAAGACCGTTGGACTTCCCCAGCACCTACCAGTTTGGCCGGGCATGGCGATGGTCTTGCGCGATTCAGCTGAGCCGTGTTGCTGCAATGGAGGAAATGTCAACAGCCTCGTACGTTGGTTCTTGCCTTGTGTCCAGCAGCTGGCGGGATGGCGGTGTTACACTCACTCGGAGATGGCGCCCCGAGCGGGGCGCGCTTCGCCAGAATCCGGCCCGTTAGGGCCGGTGGCCGCGTTTTGACACGCCTTGTGCAAGCACCGGCAACCCTGACGCCGTCAAGAAAGGAGACGAAAACTTGTGGCCCCATACCTGGTGAGAGCCTGCTTAGTGAGAGCCTAGTGAGAGACGGGAGCTTAGGGCTGAGGACTGGCAGCGTGTTGAATGGGAGCGATGTGCATGGTGACCGGGGAAGGCGGGCGCCATTCAAGTTGGCCGAGAGAGTCCGGCGTCGTGCTGCTGGCCGTTGCGCTGGCTTTGCTCGTACCGGCGATCGGCGCGTGGATGATCTCCGCGCGTTCAGGGGCCACCCACGGCAATGGCGCGGCCCTTGAGCAGCGAGGTCGCATCGACAGCAGCGTGCGCGTCCAGGTTCACCTCTTTTACAGCTCGGCCTGCCCGAGTTGTGAGATCGCGAGGCTGCAAGTCGCCCGGCTCGTGGCCCTGAGGCCGCAAGTTTCGGTTGTCGAACACGACGTGGTGTTCCCCGCAAACCAGGTCTTGCTCCGGGCGTTCTGCTACGCCGCGGGCGTCCCGGCCGACTCCGGGCGTACTGTGCCCGCGGTGTTCCTTGGGCAGCGCTACCTCGCCTCACGTGACATCACCCTTGAGCACCTGCTGAGGCTAGTTGACGGGCGCGACCTCCAGGGGGCGCCTCTCGATGTCGGAGACGACGAGATCGGGGCGGCAGAGGGTGCTCTGAGGAGGGAAGGCTCCATGCTCACTGTCGCCATCGTCGCCGCCGCCGGGTTCATAGACGGGATTAACCCGTGCGCCTTCGCAATTCTAGTCTTCCTCGTATCGTACCTGACGTTCGCAGGGAAGAACAGGTTCCAAATCCTCACGACCGGTGTTTCGTTCGCAGGAGGGGTCTTCGCAACGTATGTCGCGGCGGGTTTCGGGCTGCTTAGGGTCATGCACGCCTCCCGAGGCATGCCCTTCGTTCACAGGGCGGTGTATTTGGCGGCGGCTGTGATGTGCTTCGCGCTAGCAGCCGCGACGATGTATGACTTGCTGCAAATGCGCTCGGGCTCTCCCTCCAATGTGAAGTTGAGGCTCCCGCCGCGCTTCACCAAGCTCGCCCACGCCGCGATCCGGCACGCGGTATCCTCGCCTCGTCTTGCGTGGGCCGCCATGCTGACAGGGGCGGTCGTCGCAACCACGGAGTTCGTATGCACGGGTCAGGTGTACCTGCCTACTATCGCGTACATGGTGCAGGCGGGCGCCGATTCGGGACGGCCTGCTGCCATGCTGATCCTGTACAACCTGGCGTTCATAATGCCGATGCTGTGCGTGGTCACCCTTGCATATCTCGGCACTACATCGGAGCGCTTGGCGGCTTTCACGCGACGCCACGCTGCGACAGTAAAGGCCGCCATCGCACTGGTCCTGGTTTGCCTGGGGAGTTATCTTAGCCTGGAGTTTCTCAGGATGCTGGGCCTGGTGACGTAGGTGTGGCGTCGTGCCGGGGCGCCCGGGCACCTCGCCCGGGCGTTTCGGAGCACACTCCGAAGCGCCTCCTGACCATGTCAAGGGCACCCTGCGCGCCCGGCTGGGCGGCGTGTTAGCGCGTCAGGCGTTTGGCTCGTATCCATTGAGGAGCGACAGGTCTTGGAGAGGATCCCTAGGTCAGCCCTTCATCGTCCACTACCAGCTTGTTGAGAAGGTGCTCACACTCGTCAATGAACCTTCGAACGTCCTCCTTGAGTGAGCTGACCTCAGCTGGCGTCACGGTGACGAAGTCCTCGTAGTCAGTGTCCTGCCGCTTCTCGAACGCAGACGGCAGAACCCTGGCAACTTGTGCGTCGATCAGACGGTCTTTGACGAAATGACGCTGAAAGAGGGATATCACTCCGCTGTGTTTGGACGAGTCCAGTTGCTTGAGTGCCAGGAGCGCCCTTGCCGCATAGAACGCTGCATAGTAGAAGCGGTTCACCGCCCCGGTGAGACCGCCGGTCTCGAGCAGCGTCGAGCCCTCCTCAAAGGACTCCTTCGCGCGCTCCATCCGGTACTTTGCCAGGATGCGTAACTCAGGCCTCATAAGGACACGCCCTCGCGTTCTAGAGTCTGGATGAACGGCGTGAGCTTCCAGATGCGATCGCGGAACACGTGTTCTGGGATGACCCGAGGAGAAATGTACACATCATGACGCAAGTTGACGTCAAAGGCTACATCGATGACCGCTTCCTTCACGCCTCGATCGAGCCTCGACACAATGACGAGCACGTCTATATCCGAATCAGGCGTATCGTCCCCCCGCAGCTTGGAGCCGAAGAGTCTGATGTCTCGTATTCCCTCTCTAAGGGGGCTTTCTCGAAGCCGCTTTACGAAGTCATCCAGGGCGTCCCTGTCCTTCTTCTTTAGCGGCGTCATCCCGCTGGGATCCCTGTGGCGACGCATTTCGACCACCCGCTTCCGCACCTAATGATACCACGAGATGGCAGAACGAAACAAGGCGCGGCGCGGCTGCTGGATCACGAAGCGGCATCGCGTGTGTCGCGCAGCAGAGCCTGCACGGCCAAGGCACACTCGATGCGCTTCTTCTGGATCGCACACGCCACGGGTTCTGGGATGAGGATGTCCCCCGACGAAAAGTAGGCATTAGCGTGGCACCCGCCGCTGCAGATGAACCGCGCCCAGCACTCGGCGCAGCCGCGCTTCGTGTACACGTGCGCACCACGGAACCTCTCCGCGAGCGCCTCATCCATTTCGCCGTCGAACACGTCACCCATGAGAAACTCAGATTGCCCCACGAACTGATGGCACGGGTACACGTTCCCGTCGGGCGCCACAGCGAGGTAGTCCACGCCCGCGCCGCAGCCCGCAAGGCGCCGCGCAAGACACGGGCCGCCCTCGAGATCCACGTTGAAATGGTAGAACGAGAACCCCCTTCCCTGGGCGTGCCGCTCAAGGAAGAGCGCGGCTAGGCGCTCGTATTCCCGGCCGATGGCGTCGAGGTCGCTCGCGCGGATGCCGTAAGACGCGTCCCGTCCGCCAACCACGGGCTCCACTGATATGCTCTCGCAACCGATGTCCGCAAGGTGCATGACGTCGGACGCGAAGTCCAGGTTCGCCCTGGTGTACGTGCCGCGGACGAAGTACGACTCGGGCGCCCGGCTCTCAACGAACCGCCGCACGTGGGGCGCCACCACATCATAGCTGCCGCAGCCCCCAGGCGCGACCCGCATCCGGTCGTGTGTCTCTTTGCGGCCGTCCAGGCTGAGCACTACGAGCATGTCGTTTTCGGTGAGGAAACGGGCCACGTTATCATCGAGCAGAACCGCGTTAGTAGTAAGGGTGAAGTCAATGTGCTTGCCAAGCCGCTCCGCCCTGGCCCGGCCGTACTCGACCGTGGACTTCACCACACCGAAGTTGAGGAGCGGTTCGCCGCCGAAGAAGTCCACGTTGAGATTGCGGCGTTTGCCAGACCGGGCGAGGAGGAAGTCTATCGCCGCCCGGGCGACGCGCTCAGGCATGAGTTCCCGCGTCATGCCGAAGTTTCCGGTCTTGCCGAAGCAGTACCGGCATCTGAGGTTACAGTCGTGCGCCACATGCAGGCAGAGGGCCTTGACGAGCACCTCGCCGGAAGGCTCGTACGGCTCGTCCGGCGCGAAGGGAGGAGAGAGCCTGCCAGAGGACACCATCTCGTCGATCTCGTCGTAAGCTTCGCCAACCGCCTCCTCGCCGTGAATGGCCGCCAACCTACGGACGACCTCCTCTCTTGACCCATGGCCCTGGTAGGCATCGGCCACATCGTAGGCCACGGCATCAAGCTCGTGAAGGCCGCCTGTTTTCACATCGAGAAGAAGGTTGACCCCGAGCACCGAGAACACGTGCCAGTTGGCGTCCTTGCGCGCCCCAGACAGGCACCGTGGGCAGGGCATCCCGGGCTGAGAGCCCCCCACTTCTCCGCTCGCCGAAGCCACAGGGCGGTCGGCCGGCCGGCCATCCTCCGATCGCCGCACCGCCTCTCGACTCTGCTCCCACGCCCCACACAGCCGGGCGGCGGGCTCTCGCTCGGACCTTCGGAGGCTCACTTCTCGCGCTGCCGGCATACCTGATTACCGACGGTGCACGAAGTCTTGCACGCCGACTGGCACGAGGCCTGGCATTCCTTGCAGCCGCCCACGGCAAGCCCAGCCTTGGTCGAACCCTCGCTTACGGTGCGAATGTGCTTTGTCGCGATCTTGCGCGCCACAACCACCACGTCTCCTTTATGTAGAGCTTTTGGGTCAGCTCCCAGGTTTCTCCTGGCCCGGATATCTATGATAGACCCGGGGCGTTCCACGGAACATTATAGCATCAGCTCCATGCACTGCGAAAGCCATCGGCCCGAATTTCCGGCGGAAACGCCTAAGCAGGCGTTGTGTACCTGGTCTCCCGAGGCTATAATTATCCCGAAGTCGTTGCATAAGAAGAGCTCCCGGCCGCGTTCGAGGCTACAGGGCCGCCTATGCTGGCCCTGCCCCGGCCCGCTCACCGGACCGATGTAGGACGCAGCGACGTCGGTTGCCGGCAGGGCGCCGTGGTCAGAAGAGCCGCATCGGTGGCGGGTGGCGCGGTAGCACGTGGTCGGGCTGTCCTTCAGGGAGGAAAGCGTTCATGTTGTCTCCAGTGCCTTCGTCATCTGCCTCGCGGCGCTTGCGCGGGCTCATCCAGCTGGCTGACCCGAAGATATGGGTCGCATCCACTGTCCCCATGTTCGCTGCGGGTGCCCTCGCTTACGCGGACACGGGCTCGTTCGCAATAGGATGGTTCCTCCTTACGCTCGTCGGAATCTATGCGGTTGAGGTTGGCAAGAACGCCGTAAATGAGGTGGTGGACTGGCGCTCGGGCGCCGACAGGTTCGTGGCGCCGGAGGACGCGACCCCGTTCTCCGGAGGCAAGAAGACCATAACCGGCGGCCTGCTCAGAGAGCGAGACGCCATCTGGATCGCCGTGGGGAGCTTCGCATTGGCGGCCCTCGCAGGCCTACCCATCGTCCTCTTCCGGACTTGGCACGCCCTCTGGATCGCCGCACTCGGCGGATTCCTAGCCCTCGCCTACAGCGCGCCGCCCTTCTCCTTCTGCTACCGTGGCCTCGGAGAACTCGTGGTGGGAGTGACCTTCGGCCCGCTCCTTTCGCTGGGCACCTACGTGGTGCAGACTGGGGAGCTTTCAGTAAGGCCGGTTGCCATCGGCGTCCCCATCGGGATCCTCATCGCGAGCGTTCTCTGGATCAACGAGTTTCCCGACTTCGAGGCCGATAGGCGAGCCAATAAACGCAACCTCGTGGTGCGCATGGGCAAGGCCAGGGCCAGGGTGGTATATGCGTGGCTCCTGGGCCTTGCCGAGGCGGCACTCATCGGCGTGGCGGTGTACCTGCGGAACCCGTGGGCGGTCCTGGGCCTTGCGGGAAGCGCAGAGGCCTACCGCGCCGCCAAGGTCTGCTGGCGCGCATACGATTGCACGGCCGAGCTGGTCCCAGCCAACGCGGGCACGGTCAAGACCTACATCCTTACGGGCGCCGGGCTCATCGCCGGGGCACTGCTAGGACGTTGGCTGCCGCTATAACAATCCGTCGCCACCCTGTCGCCGTCCGGTCGCCATCCTGCCCCGTCCGGCCCGCCCCGTGCGGCTCGCCATGCACCCGCCAAGGCACGTGGCGGTTTGGTTCAGGGCGAGCGACCGCGCGGCTTGGCCCTGGGCCCCAGCCACGGGTGCCGCCGTCTCGCTCCCACGATGACAGGTTCACGGCGTCCGGGCCCGGGCGCTAGGACCAGTCCCGCCTCCGCACCCACCACAGCGACGCGGCGCAACCCGCGGCGTACACCGCGAGCCCAGCGCACACCGCCAGGAGCGGCGCTGCCCAGGACCGTCCCAGAGCTTGCGCCCACTCGGGCGGTTGCACGCGCGCCCGCTGAAAGACCGCCGACGCTGCCATGATCACGGCAAACAAGCCCAGCATGACGACGCGGTTGTACGCGGCCGCCCTCGCGTATCCCAGACAGAAGAACATCGCTAGGTACACAGCCATGACCACCAGGAGCGCCCCGAAGAACGCCGCGACCGAGAGAAGTATCTGCCAGGCCAGTCCTGAAAGGCCCTGCGGCGCCCCAGCCGCGGCTCCGAGCCGGAGGCTCGGTCCGAGAAACCCTTCGGCGACGACGCAAAGCCCCCAGGAGAAGACCGCGAAGCCTACAGCCACCACGAACGTGGACACAAACTTGCTCACGACTATGGCGGCGTCGGAGAGAGGCAACCCCTTCAGAAAGAGAAGCGCCCCGTGCTTGTCGTCATCGTAGGTCGACTTGACGGCGAACCCGTAGACCGAGAGGGTCATCTGGAGAGCGACTACCGCACCGACGTCGCTCATTGCGAACGTGAGACCCAGCGCGATGGCTGCGCCGACGGCAAGGTAGAAAGCAAGCGCTCTCCTGCCTTGGATGATGTCCTTCCACACGAGGTCTAGCATGTTTCACTCCCCCTCACGATCGCAACCAGGATCTCGTCGAGCGAAACAGGAATGACGCGCGGCCTTGTTTCAGCCAGCTGAGAGATCTCCCTTTCCACATCCCCCGAAAAGGCCCGAGTGATGCCGGTGAAGGTGAGGCCGTCGATCTTGTGCGAGGCGAAGGCCTTCCCGAGGGCGCCCCTCATGGCCCGCTCCACTCTCTCCCTCGCCTCAGCCAAGCCCAGCTCGATGCGAGCCGGGTCGGACGCGCCCCTTGCGTAGGGCGGCAATGGAAGGGGAAACGAAACCTTCTTCCACCGGGCAAGCACATCGTCTTTCACGTCGGAGATGACGACCCGTCCCTCATTGATGAACGTAACGTAGTCCGCGACCTTCTCCACGTCCTGGGTGATGTGGGTCGAGAAGAACACGCTCCGTTTCTCGTCCTGGATGACGGACATGAGTTCCGCCAGGACGTCGTGGCGGACCACCGGGTCGAGCCCGCTGGTCGGCTCGTCGAGTATCAGGAGCTCCGGCTTGTGCGAGAGGGCGAGCGCCAATCCGAGCTTCACCTTCATGCCTTTTGAGAGAGCCTTCACGGGCTTCGAGGGTTCTATCCCGAAACGTCGCAGGGTCGCCCTGTAAAACCCCGCGTCCCATGTGGGATAGTACTTGCCGACGAAGCCGCCGAGCCACGCAGGAGAGACCTCCTCGTAGAAATGAGGTTCCTCGCCCAGATAACCCACGTGCCTCTTCACTTCGGTCTCAAAGGCCACATGATCGAGGCCGAGCACCTTGACGGTCCCGCGAGACTTCCGCACCATATTCATCACTATCTTGATGGTCGTGCTCTTTCCGGCGCCGTTGGGCCCGATGAACCCCATGATGTACCCTCTCGGCAACACGAAAGACACGTCCTTGAGCTCGAACTTGGGGTACCTCTTGCCGACCGCTGACAGCATGAGCGCAGGCGCCTCTGCGAGCTCCCTGGCGCCCTTGACCGCGGCCGCCTCAGTCGCCACCGTCGCCGCCGTCCCTGCTACCGTCACCGCCACACTCCATCGCCTCCCTGAGAAGTCTCAAGAGCTCCTCATCGGTCACACCGCTTCCCCTCGCGTCGGCCACGATGTCTGCGAGTCGCTGGCGGAGGGACCGCATCCGGATGGCCTTAGCGCGCGCGGCATCGAGGTGAGCCACGAACGACCCCAGCCCTGCCCGCGTCACGATTATCCCCTCCGCCTCAAGCTCCGAGTAGGCCCTTTTCGTTGTTATCACGCTTGTCCCGGCCTCCTCTGCGAGCTGCCGGATGGACGGTAAGCTCTCGCCAGGAGCGAGCTCGCCGGAGAGCACCTTCTCCCTGATCTGGTCCACTATCTGCTTGTACAAGGGCACGGGGTTGTTGTATGAGATGCTGATGTGCACCGTGTCACGCCCTGTGTATATCGTCTATACACAGTATAGACACAATGACGGTGGGTGTCAACGGTGGATTTTGTGTGCGGCGAGGGCGCGGCCGTGCCACTCTCGGACTTGCCTGCAGGGCTTCGGCTGTCTAAGTATGTCGCCAAAAGTTCGCGCTACTTCTCGGCGGAGGGGTGCTGCCCAGGCTTGTCGGTGTTGCCCTCCGGGGACGGGCGCACTTGCGGCGCGCCTCGTTCGAATTCGGCGCGCAAGATAGCCGAATTCTCCACGCCCCGTCGTGCAAGCACCGGCAACCCTGGCGCGGTCGGGAAAGGAGGCGAAAACCTATGGCGCCATACTCAGTTAGCATCCTTGACCGCTAGGACCTTCGCGCCGTATGGCTCCAGTGTGAGCTCGAGCGATGCGAGGTCCCCGCCGCGGACGTTCGGCGGGCAAGGTGACGCCGGGCCTCTTAGAGCATCCAAGCTGTATACGGCGTCGCGGTCTACCCCCGGCAGACGGCCGCCAGGGGCGGCCAGCCTCGCGCGCACCACGTCGCCTGCGAAATTCAGCACCACCAAAACGCGGCTGCTGCCGTGCTCTCTGTAGAAGGCCAGGGCCGCATCATCCCTGCTCACGTCCAAGAAAGTCAAAGACCCGCGCCTCAGGGCTGGCGTCTCGCGCCTCATGCGGCAGAGCTCCCTGTACATAGCGCTCACAACAGGGTCCCCGGCCTGCCAGCGGATCTTGAACGGATCGAAAAGGGAGGGCCTCTCCTCCTCGCCTATCTCCTGGCCGTTATAGATGAGGGGAATCCCGTCGAGGGTGAACAAGAGAGTGGCCGCGACCTCGTAACCCCTCCGCCCGAGGGCGCGGACGGCCCGCAGCTGATCGTGGTTCTCGAGATAGCGGAGCCTCAGCGAGCCCATGGGGAACGAGCGCCGGTCGTTTTCGATCATGTCCCTGACCGCCTTGGCCGGAAGCGCGCCCGACAGAACCTGCGCCAGGATCTTGGGGAGAGTCTCCTCGTAAGTGACGTCGAACGCGGCGGCGTTGTGAGCTGGCTCGTGCGACTCCGCCAGCAAGAGCACATCGGGCTTGACCGACTTCAACACGCGCCTCGCGGCCCGCCAGAAGTCCGTCGGCACGAGCGCCGCCACATCACACCGGTAGCCGTCGATGTCGAACTTCTCGACATAGTGGCGCATGACGCCAATCATGTAGTCCCGCAGGGCGGCGCTGGAGTAGTCGAACGCGACCACGTCGTCCCAGCCGAAGCCGGCACACTGTATGTTCCCGTGCGCGTCTCTGCGGTACCACTCGGGGTGCGTCACCGTGAGAGGACAATCCCGTGCGCTGTGATTCGCCACGAAGTCCATGATGACGCGAAGGCCGTGGTGGTGCGCCGTTCTTACCAGCTCGTAAAGATCGGCGTCTGTTCCAAGGCTTGGATGGATGCTGAGATAATCGTAAATCGCATAGGGACTACCCAAGCTTCCCTTTCGCCCGTCTCTCCCTATGTCGTGAATGGGCATGAGCCAGACGCACGTGGCGCCGAGATCTGCAATCTGCGGGATCCGCCTTGTGACGCCCTCAAGGGTTCCGTCCTCGCTGAAGACACGCGGGAATACTTCGTATATCACGGCATCGCGAGCCCAGTCAGGACTCGTAACCGCCCTGAATCTGCCGAATCCTGACGCCTCCCCCTGCGGGGCCGGCGTGCGCACCTCGCCGTCCGGCGCTACCTCTACGACGGAGTTCACCGTGCCGTGCTCGTTCAGCATCATGCACGGATTGTGCGGATCGCGCGTCCATTCTCCGTCGACGACGAACTTGTACTCGTGCGCGCCCTCGCCCAGCGGCACGACAACCTCCCACACCCCGCACGGGTGCCTGTGCATCTCGCAATCAGCCGCGCGCCAGTTGTTGAACTCGCCCGCAATGTAGGCCCGCGAAGCGCGCGGGTTGAAGTAACGAAACTTGACCCCACGGCTTGCGCGCGCGGGGCCCAGCTCTCCCACAACCTCGCCCAACTTCCTGCCTCCCCCCACCACACGGGCCGGACCGTCAAGGCATAGTCCGCATCCGGCATTTCCATTATAGCGGGGAGACCAGGCAACGAGCAAAAGAACATTCTTCCTCGCTTTCCGATGCCACGGGACGCCTGGCGTCCCGCATGGCCGCACGCTGACCTTTGCTTGTCACTCCCATCGCCAGAACTTCGCGGCGACGATCAGGCAGGCAACTGCCCATGCCGCAAGCACGCCGACGTCGGTGACCGCGCTGTACTGCGGAGGAGCGGCGACCATGATCTGACGAAGCAAGTCCCCGAGGTAACTCAGCGGCATGGCGTTCACTACGGGTCGCATGAACGCCGGCATTATCTCGACCGGAAAGAATATCCCCGACAGGAACATCATCGGGAATTGGACCACCTGGACGAGCCCCACCCCCGCCTCCTCGGTCTTGGGGAACGCTGCGATCATGTAGCCCATGCTCACGAACGTGAGCGCCCCGAGCAGCACGACCCCGAGGAGCGCCAGCCAGCTGCCGAGGATCCTAACGTGAAACACTGCGTATCCGATGGCCACGATCAGAACGGTCTGGATGAGAGCCATCGTCATGCGAACGACAACCTCCGAGACCAAGAGAAGCTCCCTCTTTAGAGGCGTCGCGCCAAGACTCTTGAGGACTTTCTGCTCACGGAGGCTCACAGCACGCATCGCGCCAAACAGCCCCAGCTGCATGAGGGCCATGGCGAGGATACCAGGGAGCAGGAAGTCGATCATGCGAAGATCTGCGCTCTTTACTGGCTGAGCGGTGACCTCAAAGATTCTCGGTCGGCCGGTCATGCGCCTCTCCGCCTCGTTCAGAATCTGCTCGACCACGGGGACGAGGACCTGCCGGGCCGTGGGCTCCGTCTCGTTGTAGTACACCTGCACCTTCAAAGAGCCGCCGCTGCTGCGGGCCCTTGCAGCGAACGATGGCGTAGGGACCTCCACCACTAGACTCCTCTCGCCTTTCCTGAGCGCCTGGATCTCACTCTCGCGGTCGCCGCCGACGTGAGTCCTGAATACCGGGACCGCTCTGGCCCCCTCGGCGAGCCCCTCGCCCAACGGGTTTCCTGCATCATACACGATCCCCACATCGTATGTGGAAGTCCCTTCGTTCGAGAATATGATGCCAAAGAGAAGTATGAAGATCACCGGAAAGAGCAGGAACCAGAAGAGGCTCATCCTGTCACGCCCGATGTCGCGGGCGTTTGCGAGCACGAGCTGCCAGAAGGTCATCATCACTCGCGTATCCTCCTTCCCGTGAGCTTCAGGAACACGTCCTCCAGGGTCGCCCGTCTCACGACGACATCGTCGATGTGCATCCCTCCGCCTGTCGCGAGCTGCATGAGTGCGGACATCGTGGCGGGCACGTCGCGCGTATAGAGTGTGGCGGAGTTTTCGCCAAATCGCGCGCGGGTCACACCCGGGAGCTTCTCGAGCTTCTCCTTGTCAGCGGATACCGAGTTGGAAAACTCGATGGCCTGTTCCTGAAAGTGCTCGGAGATGAGGTCCGACGGCGAGCCGAACGCAATGATCCTGCCGTGGTCCATGACAGCAACCTTGTCGCACAGCCGCTCGGCCTCGTCCATGTAGTGCGTGGTGAGGAAGACCGTCTTGCCGCGGCTCCTGATACCTCGAATGACGTCCCACAGGCCCCGCCTCGCCTGCGGGTCGAGCCCGGTCGTGGGCTCATCCAGGAACACTAGGTCCGCATCGTTCACCATGGCGAGAGCCACCCCGAGCCGCTGCACCTGCCCGCCCGAGAGCGCCCTCACCATCGTCCTCGCCTTCGCGGTGAGGCCGACCTGCTCGATGATGTCGTCGATCGGCACGGTTCGCTTGTAGAAACTGGAAAAGAGCCTCACGGTCTCCCTCACCGTGAGCCGAGGATAAAGCCCGCGGACCTGCAATTGCACGCCTATACGCGAGCGCAGCTCCCTCCCCTGCCTCGCGGGGTCCATTCCAAGCACCCACGCCTCGCCAGCATCGCGGGTGCGAAGCCCCACCAGGATCTCGACCGTCGTGGTCTTGCCGGCCCCGTTGGGGCCGAGCATCCCAAATACCTGGCCGCGCTCGACCGCAAGGTCCAAGCCGTCCACGGCCACGGTCCTGCCGTACGTCTTGCGGAGGCCCGAAACCACAACCGCATCGGTCGGCCCCATCCTTATCCCCATCCTCATCCTCCTCTCTGGCTGTGCCACGAGAGAATGCATTAGTTGTCGCACTCATTTCCAGGAGTCGCCTGGTTGCCGGCGCTTGCACGACGGGGCGTGGAGAACTCGGCTATCTCGCGTGCCGAATTCGAACGAGGCTCGCCGCAGGCGCGCCACCGGACGTTGTCAGCAGCCGCCGTCCCCGTCCCCTCCGCTCCCCGCGCCGCTGCTTCGCCGGAACTCGTCTCTAGTGATGCCCATTATGATCTCGTCCCAGTATCGGCCGTTGTAGAAGCGCTGCTCGCGGATGCGTCCTTCCTCCCTGAAACCGCACCTGAGGTAGCAACGCCGTCCGCGTTCGTTGTATTCGAAAACCCGCAGGTTCACCTTGTGCAAGTTGAGGAAATCGAAAGCAAAGCCCAGCACGAGTCGAATGGCCTCCGTGCCTATGCCTTTCCCGAGGAGGTCCTCGCGACCTATGACGATGCCCAGCTCGCAGTGGCGGTTCCTGTAGTCGATCTTGTGAAGCCCGACGGACCCTACATACTCGAGCTTAGGGTCGTCCTTCATCGCTATCACAAAGACCCCCTCGTCGGCGCCGCCAGATCTGCGGAGCTGCCTATCGACGAACTCGGCGGTCTCGTCCGCGGTTTGAGGGAAAACCGGAAAGGAGAGGTAGCGGCTTATCTTCTCGTTGTTCACCCAGCGTTGAATCGCCTCCTGGTCCTCGCGTCTGAACTCGCGAAGCACGATCCTCTCGCCACACAACATCGGCCATCGCCCTCCCCAGACGCCTTTTGGCATGTTGCGCTAATAGTAGCACATGCGATCCTAATCAGGCAAGAGGGATCTACGTGACTCTTGAGCCTGATTTCGCGGGGCCTCAGGCGGCCCCGACTGGGGGAAGGCAGGTTCCGCTGAGGACATGAAAGTGAAGACATGAAAGACGAAGGCATCGTGACATGAAGACACGGGCCAACGCATGGGCCTCCGGGCGTCGCGTACAACGCGGCCCGCCGGGGAGGAGGGACGCGGGCCCCAGGCACGATCTCAACCCCAGCGGGACGCAGCGGGACGCCATGGAATCCGGCTTGGAAGCCTAGCCGTCTCCGTCTGCCCGCAGAACCGGACACCCTGTTGGGAGCTTACTGAGGGCGTCTGCTGCCAGATGCCGTTCTAAGTCACTAAGTCAGCTCTCCGCAATAGAAACATCTTCCAAGCTAGAGGGCGCAACGGTCGCGTGCTGCAAGACAGTCGGAGGAACTCCGCAATCGGCCCTTTATAGGTCATCTCTCGATTCGGCCGCGCTCCTAATGCGAAATGTGAAAATGGGCTAAGGAGCAACGCCGAAATGATTGGCGATGCCGAGGTAGATGTAATACCCCTCGCGCCAGGTGTAGCCCATGTCTTTCAGGCGGGCTTCCTGGTAGGGATTGCTTATGTATGACGCCTCTGTAAGGATCGCAGGCATCCACGCGGTTCGGAGCACATAGAAGTTGGCTGTATGGACTCCCCCGTCAGGAAGCCCAAGGCCTGACACCATACTTGCGTGGACTTTGTCGCGCAGGTCGAGCGCGGTCGCACCCGCATAGGTATACGCGTATGTTTCCGTCGCATTATAGCTCTGGTTGTATGAGGCGTTGTGGTGCACGGAGATGAACCTGTCCGCTCCCCACTGGTTAGCAGCCGCGGTCCTGCCAGCAAGGCTCACGTCGACGTCGCCCGTGCGCGACATCATCACCGTCGCCCCGCCATACTCCACCAGGCAGTTGCGGAGGGCCGTCGCCACCCTCAGGTTCACATCGGATTCGCGAAGCCCGGATGGACCGATAGCGCCCGGCTCCGGCCCGCCGTGGCCGGGATCAATGAAGATCTTGACTCCTTCCAGCCCGCCCCGCGCCAGCGCTGCGGGTGATGCCGCCACCAAAATGGTGGCCGCCATGACCGTACACCAAAGCATAGTTCGCATAGTTCCCATCGTTCTCATCGTGTTCTTGATTCTCCGTGCTTTCACTCGTGTCTCGCCCCTCCTTGGTTCTAGCCCTAGATCTTTCGGCTGCCGATCCGCCGCCCCTGCCCAGCTCGCGCCGTCCCGCCTTCTCTTCCCTTCTTTCGTTCTTTCGTTTCGGCCCGTCCCCTTCGCACCGGGCGGCTTGTAGCTTTCTGAGCGGTGTCGCACGGCGTCGGCGTGGCCATGCTCGAGGAGGCCGCCGCGACCGCGAGCCGCGTCCCGCCGTCTCGAAGCGAACGGACACAAAACAGTGGCAGCGACGGTGCGGGCCCGCGTCGCACGTCCCCCGACGCACCACACACACGCCAGGGGCGACCGGCCGCAAGCAGCGACACGCGAGAGGCAAAGCACTGCGCCGCCGCACAACCGCGGACCGCGGCGGACCAACCGCCCTAGAAGCTCACGGCAAGACCCGCTGTGAGCCTCCCGTAGCTTCTGCCGCCTTCCATCCACCAATGCTCGTAGCCCGCGTGAGCGCTCGTGTTCGTGCCGAGCTCCCGGGTTACCTCCACCGACGCGGTCATGGTGGGCGTTATGTCCGCTTGTGCGAGACCTGTGACGTCCTGCCCATCATCTCCTGACGCCGACACCGCGCTGTGTGCCGCCGCCTCGTCCAGGAACCGCAGCCACGTGGCACGAACGTTCAGCTCGGTATCGCCGGAGAGCCGCCTATCATAGCCCGCGGAGACGCCCTCGGTGTTCTGGTCGAAGGGGAGCCCCTGGCCGCCGGACCGCGAGGCCACGCTCGAGTAGTACGGGGCGAACGCGCGCGCGATCCTGCCGTACGATAAGGTCAGCCTGTGAACCGGCGTGTTAACGGGCTCGACCTTCACCGCCACGGCGGGCACCCATCCGTCGGTGCGGAACTCTGGATAAAGCGTGGAACTCGACCTGAAGAACGCGACCTCGCCTGCGATGCCGCATCCGAAGGCGTTCGCAAGGACATCCACCGAGCAGCCCGACTCATCTCCAAGGCCGCTCGCAAGGTAATTCCACGCTACGGAGACGTCGCGCCACGCCTTCTCGACTCTCAAGGCCAGGAGGTCGTCGGCGCGCGTAACGAACGAGCTGTTGTAGTAGTAGCCCGAGCTCAACCTCGCCCAGATTCCTGTGATTCCCAGCCCTCCGAAGCTGGTATCCGCATAGACTCCCTCGGGCGCTTCCAGGTCGGTCCTGCCGAGCAAACCGATCGGCCCGAGCGAGAACCGGCGCTTCCCGGCGGACACCTGAAATCCCTTCCCTGCATATCGGGCCCAAGCTTCATCGATCAAAAGAGGTCGGGCAACCGCCGGCATCCAGGGACTTGCATCGCTTGGGCTGCTCACGCCCCAGACGCCCTGCGTCGAGAGGCGGGTGAACGCCTGCACCGCATCGCCGAACCTCGCGTCGACGATTAGGCTGAGGTCTTGCCTGATTCCAGGGAGGGTGACGCTGGACGGCCTGGGCGCTAGAAAGTCGTCGCCGGACACGCCGGTCAGGCCAAGGCCGGACCCGTCAGGAAGGCCGCCGTCATCCTCGCACGCCCTGCTGTCGCCCGACCCGGAGGCCCCAGCTGTCCCCGAGTCGTCCGAGTCGTCCGGCCCGGCGGGGATGTCGCCGACGAACACCTCGGCCGTTATGCCGATGGTCCCGCCTATATACAGAAGCGGGCTCCCCTCGCCCCGCACCACTACCCGACCGGGCGCCGCCTTCACCCCCTCGTACCGGGTATTGGTGACGGGCGTGCCGCCGGGCGCCGTTGCCTCCACCGAGGGTGCGGCCAGCTCCAGCGCCAAAACGACGCAGAGGGCCAGGACGGTGAACCCGCCCGTGATGGCACCTATGGAAACGTCCCCCCTTCGGCGCGGCCTCGTGCGCAGCTTGGCTCCGGTTTTCATGATGGAACGATCATCCTTTTCCCTCATATGATGCGTTCGCCTCCCGGGCCTCGTGCGTTGCTCTGTGCCGCACGAACCCGGAAGGCGCATGTCTATCCGCTATTTCGCTGTGTAACTTTGAATATCCTGCTAGAAACGGTGATGTGGAGTAAGGAAATGACAGGAAGGGGAAACGCGCAAGCGCCCGGGCGGCCGGACTTGAACGACGTGAGGTGCTGTACACAAAAACAGACGGCGACCTCAGCCGCTTTCGCTGCGCCGCCGCATACATTTCGACTGGTGCCCGGGACGAGACTTGAACTCGTACGGGGGTTACCCACACGCCCCTCAAACGTGCGCGTCTGCCATTTCCGCCACCCGGGCACAAACTTCAAACGCGTTAAGCTATCTACGTGAACGATTATAAGGCGACGGACCCGAAATGTCAACACATGATCAGGCCTGTCGGCCCGCTGGGCGACTGGCCCGCGAGCTTGTGAACCTGAACCCGTGAGCCCGTGCGATCAAGCCGAACTTAGTGCACTGCAGCCTTCCTGTTCCCCAAGGATTTTCTGAAGTGGCACGCGACGAAGTGGCTCTCCCCAATGTCGACGAACGGCGGATCCTCGACGGAGCAGATGTCCTGCGCATACCTGCACCGCGTATGGAACCTGCACCCGCTCGGCGGGTTTATCGGGCTCGGCACGTCTCCCTCCAGGATTATGCGCTGTTTCTTCTTGGTCGGGTCCGGTATCGGCACCGCGGAAAGAAGCGCTTCGGTGTACGGATGCTGCGGGTTGTTGTACAGCTCGTGCTTCGCCGCGAGCTCCACTATCTTGCCGAGATACATCACGGCAACCCTGTCGGATATGTGCTTCACAACGCTGAGGTCGTGGGCGATGAAAAGGTACGTGAGCCCGAACTCGCGCTGCAGATCCTGCAGCAGGTTGATGACCTGCGCCTGGATGGACACGTCAAGGGCCGACACGGGCTCGTCGCAGATGATGAGCTTGGGATTCACTGCAAGCGCCCGCGCGACCCCGATTCTCTGCCGCTGCCCTCCGGAGAACTCGTGAGGGTATCTCCGGGCGTGGAACGGCGAGAGGCCCACCACCTCGAGAAGCTCGCGCACTCTCTTGTCTTTCTCCCTGCCCCGCGCCATCCTGTGGATCTCCATGGGCTCCCCGATGATGTCACCCACGGTCATCCTGGGGTTCAACGACGCGTATGGGTCCTGGAATATTATCTGCATGTCCTTGCGGAGCTCGCGCATCTCCTCGCGCCCAAGCTTGAGGATGTTCTTGCCTTCGAAGATTATCTCGCCCGAGGTGGCCTCGATGAGCCTCAGGATGAGCCTGCCCGTCGTTGACTTGCCGCAGCCGCTCTCACCGACGAGGCCCAAGGTCTCCCCCCGGTTTATGTGAAAGCTCACCCCGTCCACGGCCTTCACCGCGCCGACCTTTCTGGAGATCACTATGCCCTTGGTTATCGGGAAGTGTTTCACCAGGTCCTTTACTTCAAGAAGCACCTCTGCCATGACGCTGCCTTGCCTCCTCCAGCCCCGAGCTCGTCGACTAGTTCTTGTGGTAGCCGAGGAACCTCCAGCACCTGACCTGGTGACCGGCCTCGACATCGACTAGTTCAGGCTCCTCTTCCTTACAAATGTCCCGCACGAAGCTGCACCTAGGATGGAACCTGCACCCCGCGGGCATGTTGAACGGGTTCGGAACGACGCCCTCAATCACCTGCAGCCTTTCGCGGTCTTCGTTGACCTTCGGAATCGACCCAAGAAGCCCCAGCGTATACGGGTGCTCCGGCTTCTTGAAAATGCTCACCACGTCTGCGCTCTCCACGATCTTGCCGGCATACATGACCACGACCTTGTTGACAGTCTCAGCCACGACCCCGAGGTCGTGGGTGATGAGCATGATCGCGGTTCCGAGGTCCTCCTTGAGCTTGAGCATGAGGTCAAGAATCTGCGCCTGTATTGTCACGTCCAGGGCGGTGGTGGGCTCATCGGCGATGAGGAGCCTCGGGTTGCACGACAGAGCCATGGCTATCATGACCCTCTGCCTCATCCCGCCGCTCATCTGATGCGGGTACTCATCCACCCGCTTTTCCGCGGACGGAATGCCCACAAGCCTCAGCATCTCGATGGTTTTCTTGCGGGCCTCTTTCTTCCCCACCTTCTGATGAAGCATGATGGCTTCCATGATCTGGTCGCCTACCGTGAACACCGGGTTCAGACTCGTCATGGGCTCCTGGAATATCATGGAGATCTCGTTCCCACGGATGTGCCTCATCTCGGCCTCGCTCTTCTCGAGGATGTTCTTACCCTCGAAGATTATCTCCCCGTCGACTATCTTCCCCGGCGGGTTCGGGATGAGCCGCATCACCGAGAGAGACGTGACGCTTTTGCCGCATCCACTCTCCCCCACGATGCCGATGGTTTCACCCTTATCAACCGAGAACGACACCCCGTCCACCGCGGGGACTACCCCATCCTCGGTGTAGAAGTACGTCTTGAGATCTCTTACCTCTAAGAGCGTCTCGCCCATGACCTAGCAACCCCTTCCTACGCCCTACGCTTCTCCCGTTCTCCCCGTCCTCATGACTAGGCAGATCGCCACGAATTTGCGCTGCTTTTCAGCGCGTGAGTTCTGTCCGGGGTCGCCGGTGTTGCCCTCCGGAGACAGCGCGCTTGCGGCGCGCCTCGTTCGAATTTGGCGCGTGGGCACACCAAATTCTCAGCGCCCCGTCGTGCAAGCACCGGCAACCCTAACATCCTTGACACCTCAAGAACAATGGCGAAAACTCATGACGCCACACTTAGTTTTCTAGACCGAATCCGCGTTTCCTGCTTCGAAGCTGCTTCAGTGCACCCTCGGCCCGGCCGCGCCATCTCCTCGCCAGGGCCCGTCGGCGCACTCCACCCGCCGCGCCGCGGCTCCGGCCCTGGGCGGACCTCGCGGTCTCAACGCAGCCCGGCGCGGCACCAGAACCAGCACGAGGCGCCGCCACGCGAAGCTGGCTTGGGTTCACCCCATGACCAGTTCCAGCTTCTCATTGGGGATCCTGCCCGGTATCCTACCCCTCTTGGCAATGGGCTTCCCCGCAACCTCTTTGAGGTCGAGGGTCATGTCGATGGGAGGCGCCTGTGAAATGAAGCTGCCGACCCCGAACGCATGGGCCCCCGCAGCGGCGAGTTCCCGTATCTTCTCGGGATACAGGCCGCCGGAAACGAAGATCTTCACGTGGTCGTAGCCTGCCTGGTCAAGACGGGCGCGTACCTCAGCCACAAGGTCGGCGGTCACGCCGCCGCGCTCGCCCGGGGTGTCCAAGCGGATCCCCGCCAGGCGCTTTCCGAGGGCGTCCGCCACTCGAAGAGCCTCCTCGGCCTCGTCTTTGAACGTGTCGACGAGGATGATCCTTGCGGCATCCGGCGGCATGAGCTCGTCGTAGGCCTTGGCAACCTTCACCGTGTCCCCCACGATAAGAAAGACGGCGTGAGGCACGGTGCCTGAAGGCTCACGGCCGAGAAGCTTTGCCGCCAGTATGCAACTCGCCCCGTCTACGCCGCCGATCACGGCAGCCCGCTCCATGACGGGCGCGACGGCCGGATGGACGTGCCTTGCGCCGAAGCATATTACCTGCCTTCCGTCGGCGGCCTCCTTCACCTGGCGCGCGGCAGTGGCCCATCCGCTGGAGCTTGCCAGGAACCCGAGGATCGTGGTCTCAAACATGCCGAATTCCTCATAAGGCCCCTCTATCCGCATCACGACATCCTTGGGGGCGAACTCGCCTCCCTCCGGAAGAGACCACACCTTAACTTGCTTGCCCTCGAGTAGATGAAGCACCTCGCCGACGCCCGCGAGTATGCCCGCTTTGCGAGGAAAGATCTCCCCCACGACAGGGATGCGGCCAAGATGCAGCTTGTCCAGGATCTCGCGCGTCCTGATGAAATAGATGTCGGTCGTAAGGCCCTTCCGGATCTCATCGTGCTGAGCGGAATAAAACCGCGTCTTCGGGTCCACGCGCACGGCGCGAACATCGTCGAGGCTTGTAATCTCACGGACCTCGCCCGGGGCGTCGAAAGCGGATGTGCGGCCACTCGAATTCTCAGGCATGCCAAGCTGTTCTCCTTTCCTCTCGTCATCGGCGCGTCCTGCAGCGGCGGCTCGGCGCGCTCCGGCCGGACTGACAAGCGGGCTCGCCGGCACCGGCACCGGGCCACTCTTGTGGACCCCGGCCCCGAGCCACGCGATCCGTCCGTTCTTCACAGCACGTTTTCTGGACAAGCGCGACACGGGCATGAAGGCAGTCCCAAGTCATGCAAGATTATACCACGGACGCCCACCAAATGGAACGGGCTAGCTGTTGCTCTGCGGCCGGACTCCCATCCATTGGCCGTCGTACACCCGGACGTAAGCCTCGTACAGGCTGAGGACCTTCCTCACGTACTCGCGGGTCTCAGGAAACGGGATGCTCTCTATCTCCTCTATCCTTCCCGTCCATCGCGACGTATCCAGCCACTTGCGAACGTTGCCGCGCCCCGCGTTGTACGCGGCGAGCACGAGCACCTTGTCGCCCCCGAACTCGCGCTCGAGCGACGCCAGGTACCACGTCCCTATGCGCAGGTTCACTCTGGGATCGTGCAACATCTCCGGGTCGAACCCATCGATCCCGAGCTCCTCGGCAACCCACCTGCCGGTGTCAGGCATCACCTGCATGAGACCGCGCGCGCCTTTCTCCGACACCACATGTGGCCTGAAGCGGCTCTCCACGCGCATGAGCGCCGTCACGAGGAACGGATCCACGTTGTGCTCAGCGCAGTATTGCGTCACGAGATCCTTGTAAGGAGTCGGGTACGCACGTTCCAGATACCACTTGGAGTGGAAGAAAAGGTAGACGCCGAGGACCACGCCGAGAGTCATCAGGACCCAGCGCGCCGCGTGGCGGAGACTAATGACTGCCACGTTTTCACCATCCTGTGGACGCGTTCGTTACTATTCGATATACATCGCGGCGGCGGTATATTCGCGTCGCTCGGAACAACACGGCGAGCGGGCGCGCGCTCTATGCTCGCACCGGCGCATCTCCCAGGAGCCGCCCGCCCGCGGCGCGACGGCGCCCCCGCGCGCCACACAGGCACACTGGCGCGTCGCAGGGCTAAGCCAACCTGTCGAGGATCAGGTCCACCTGGCGCGCGACGTCCTCCGGCGAGCCGTTGTTCTCGACCACGAAGTCCGCGCGGCGAGCCTGCTCTTCGATACCTAGCTGCGCCTTCACGCGGTCGAGCGCCTCCCGGCGCGAGAGGCCGTTCCGCGCCATGACCCTCCTCACGCGCACCGCCTCGTCCGCTGTCACACAGATGACGCGGTCGACGAGCGCGTCCAGGCCAGCTTCGTACAGGACCGCCGCATCCACCACGACGATGGAGTGGCCGCGGGCGACGGCCTCGCGGACCTGCCTCTCGGTAGCCTCACGGAGCCGAGGGAACATAATCTCGTTCAGGCGCGCGAGGGCATCGCCATCGCTGAACACCAACATTCCAAGAGCCCTGCGGTCCAGGGTGCCGTCGTCGCGCCGGAAACGCGGGCCGAACTCCCGGATGATCTCATCGAGCGCCGGCTCGCCCGGTTCGACCAGGGCCCGCGCCACTTGGTCCACATCGATCACGAACGCCCCCCGGCGGGCGAGCTCGGATGCGACGAGGCTCTTACCACTGGCAATACCGCCAGTTATGCCGATGACCATTGCCAAGGCCTCCAGGCACCTCAACCTTGCTCACAGTAGGTAAGCAAGCGGCTAAGTATGTCGCCAAGAGTTCGCGCTACTTCTCGCCGGGGCGGTCCTGCCCAGGGTTGCCGGAGTTGCACTCCGGGGACGGCGCGCTTGCGGCACGCCTCGTTCGAATTCGGCGCTTAAGACGGCCGAATTCTCCACGCCCCGTCGTGCAAGCACCGGCAACCCTAACGCCGTCAAGAAAGGAAACGAACACTTGTGGCGCCATACTTAGGCGAGCGACCGCGACCGCGATGAAGAAACATTCGAGGTAGATCCGGGAATTCCTCCCCGGGGACGGCGCGAGATGCGAAGAGAGTCTCTGGGACTGCACGCAGCGCTTGCCACCACGCGCCGCCCGCTACCGCCGAAGGTCTCCACGCGCCCACGTCCGGCCCGCACCCGGACGCACCCGGACCGACCGGGTACGGAATCTAGCCGCTGTACGACGAACGCCGCACGCCACGCGACGCCTATCACACACCCGCCCCGAGCTTCACGGCAGGCGTTCCATGCCACACCGTGCCGCACTGCCTGATGCGCCTGCGGCGCGTCGCACGGCGAAGGGGGCGGAGGGCGCGCGGCGACCCGCCGACCAACGGCAGCCGGTCACCTTAGCCTCATAAGGCCGAGCAGAATGAGGATGCCACCGGGGGCTTTCTCAAGGCCCGGGGCAAGGACACTCTCCTTGACTCGTCGTCCGATGCATACCCCGAGGCCCACGAATACGGTCTGCGTCGCGCTCGCCACAAGGGGCGTGAGCGTGGCCGAAAGCCCGGCCAGGCCCGCCCCGAATCCCACGGCAAGCGCGTCCACGGCAAGAGCGAGGCCGAGAAGGAGGGCCTCGCCTGGAGTAAGGGTGCCGGAGGAATCTAGATCCGCACGGGCGGGCTCGTCGAGAAGGCCGGGAACGACCGCGAGGGAGCTCGCGAACCGCGCCAGCCACCGCGGAGGACGGCACGCCTTGCGGCTTCCGGGCGCGCGCGCGCCCGCATCCGGTGCCTCATCCGGTGCCTCTCTTTCTTCGTCGCACGTCACGTCGGTGCCTGGAGCCGCGCTGCCGCGCCGCGGCACCTCTTCAAGGGGTGCGTGAGTGCGGTCGTTCGTGCCGCGCTCACTGTGCGGTGCGAAGCTCAAGGAATCTAAGCCCTTCGGGCACCTGAATGCCAGTCGCCCTGCTGGCGCCTCCGCCTCTGAAGGTGTCGCCCAGACGCCCGACGCAGGCTTCTTGTTCCTTGCCAGCCCTGCATTCGGGCGAACCGCCGAAGGCCCGCGCCCCAGCCCTCGCACGCGCGTTGTGTGCCCTCGCCCGCGCAACAACATCCATGCCCCAAGCACTATGAGCAGGCCTCCGCCCATGAGTCTGCCCACAACGGGGGTAAAGAACGCGGCCGTCGCACGACCGCTCCCTATGGACAAGAACACGACCACGGCGGACACCACGTTCATCACTAGGAGAGAGCCCAGCGGCACCCTTATGCCCCGCAGCCCTTCCGCAAAGCCCGCCGCGAGCCCATCAACGCTCACGGCCACCGCAAACAGCAGCATCGCCAGCACCAAGACATCGCCCTCCAGCCGTTTTCGCAGGTCCCGATGTCTACCCTACGGCAGGCGAGGGCAAGTGGTGCACGTACTCGCGGACCCCTTCTTTCACACTGCAGGGGTTCGGATCCATACAAACGGACACACAAATGGGAGAGGCTCCCGGACGCGTCCGGGAGCCTCCTTGCTTTGCCCGCGTTTTCGTGGGCCAACACGCCCCGTTCTAGAACGGGATGCTCACGCTGAGCTTGAAGTAATCAGGATTCGGGTTGACGCTCGCGTTGCAGAGCCATGCCCACGGCTTCTCGTCGTCGAAGTCGTCGAAGCAGCTATACCAGCTCAAGCCGCTCTTGCCGTAGCTCAGCGTCACGGTGCTCGCGCCTAGCGTGACCTTGTACGATCCGCTGAACGAGCCCTTGCTGTTGGTTGCGTTGTAGGTGTAGGCAACCGACAGCGTGCTGTTGGGGGACAAGGTCCAGGTCAGCTTGTCGTACACGAGTGTCGCGTAGTCATGCTGGCTGGCCTCGTAGGTACCAGTATCTTCTGTGGTGTTCCCGGTCACCAGGGCGAGCCTGTTCGAGAACGCGTCGTTCAGCGCGATGTTCGCGTCGGCGTACGCCACGTACGTCGTCCCGGCATCGCCCGTCATGCCCACATACGAGCCTCTCGCCAGGCCGGCGAGGGTCGTGTCGACCTGCTTCACCCCGCCGGGCACGAAGGTCTGCTTCGCCTCGGCGTAGACCTCGTAATCCAGGCGCGTGTGGTTGTCAACCACAGTGCCGTTGTCGATGAAATCGTACCCACCGGACTCGTACGACGTGCTGGCCGTCACGGACACGCCTTCGATCGGCGTTGCCTCGGCGGATGCTTCGACCAGGAAGCCCGACCCTGAGTTGTTATCTATGTTCGCGCCCATCCACTGGACCCCGCCACTGACGGTGAGGTAATCGAAGGGCGTGTACTCGACCTTGCCATACACGTTCTTCCTGTTATCGTCGGCGATAGGAGCGACCTTCGTCAGGTAGTCCTGATAGTACCCTCCGACCGTGACCTTCAGGGGCTCGATCGGGCTGAACTCGGCGCTACCGTAGACCTTATTATACGCTCTCCTGTTCTGGTTGTCGTCCATACTCCCGTCGTATCTCGTCCGGAAATCGTCGCCAAGCGTCAGCTTAATGGCCTGGCCCTTAAGGTCGACGCTCGTGGACACCTCGCCCTGCACCTGACGCCAGTTCTTGTAGGTATTCACGTCGCTCGGGCTCGACGACGGCCCAGGCGCGACCGCGGTGAAGTCAGGGGATACCGCGCGCACGTTGCCGCTGAAAGAGAAGTTACCAAGCGCGATGCCACTCAAGTTGAGCTCGAAAGCCGGGGCAGCATTCGACCAGTCTCCGTTATCCGGCTTTTCAAGCGCGCCAGCAACGGCTGCTGTGAACTTCGCGCCTTCGGAGATCGGAAGCGGGCCCGTGACGTCTGCTTCAACGTTCGCAATCGCGTCCCCTCCGTCCGACCCCTTCCCAGCGGCGATCGCCCCGACGGTGTACCCACCAGGGAGCTCGTAGGTGGCGCGCCCGAACGCGTACCTCGGGTTGACGTCCGTGCGGCCCTCATCATCGGTGTTGTCCTGAGTTATCGCGTATCCCGTGAACCCGATGCCGAACGGCGCGCCCGTCACCTTGAGCGTGTGAGTGGGCAATGAAGTGATCGGATCTACCTCGGTCTTTATGTACTTCACCAGGCCGAGCGGATCGCCGAAGCTCGCGAAAGCGTAGTCGCCCTCGGTGCCATCGGTCAGGCTGAGGGTGAACGGCGTGCCCTTGTAGACGACCAGGTATGTGTCTGCCTGGTCCACGCTGAGCACATTGACATCAACGAGAACAGTGTTCTCGTTCTCGTCCTTCTCCTCTCTCTGCGCGCGGTCCATGTAGAACATCAACGGGATATGAGCGGACATCGTCTCGCCCTCAGCAAAGTCGATCGTGAGGTAGAGGGTGGACAGCGCCGCAAGGTTCACCCCATCGACCGTGATGCCCGGGTCATTCACGGACTTTATGACGCCGCCGTCGTACGTCACAGCGCCGACGTACTTGCCGCTCACGCTGAGCGTCGCGCCCATGGCCGGCACGGACATGGCCGCAACCAGGAGAACAGCAAGCACAATTCCTAGGCTCTTCCTCATTTTCTCTCCCCCTTACGGTTGATTTGTGTCTTTTTGAGACGCCGGGGGAAACCATGTGCCATGAGTCACCTTGTTTCCTCATGACCTCCGTGTTCCCCGAGGGTCTCCGCTGCGTTCATTGTTCCGTAGTCTATTTGGACGAAGCTGCGATGTTTGCACTCGTATTCGTTTACTTAGCCGCGTAGCTAACCTTTGGGGTTTCACCTCCTTTCTGGCTACGTGGCTAAACTTGCACGCAGTGTGCCTAAATACCTGCTTTCTTTACCAATACTATAGGGGCTGGCTTGCGATGTCAACGATTTCTTAAAGCCCCACCACGCCCCTATTATTCTACACGATGCCAGATTCTCCTTCTGCACCTTGAGGCCAATTCAAACATTTGTCACGGGCAAGGCCCTGAGATCAAGCCAGTTCCGTCCGGCTTTCACATCAGCCCTCAATGGCACATCAAGGACTACAGCTTCCTCCATCGTCCTCCTGGCCAGCGTGGCGACCTCCTCGATCTCGCCCTCGGGCACCTCGAACACGAGCTCGTCGTGGACCTGCAGGATCATCTTGCTTGCAAGGCCACGCCGTCCGAGCTCGCGGTGGACGCTCACCATGGCGAGCTTTATGATGTCAGCCGCAGTCCCCTGGATGGGTGTATTCATCGCGGTCCTCTCCGCGAACTTCCTCGCGGGCACGTTCTTGCTGTTGAGGTCGGGCAAGTATCGCCGTCTGTTGAGAAGGGTCGTGACGTAGCCGTCGCGTCGCGCTGCCTCCACGACCTCGTCCAAGTACTTCTTCACTCCGCTGTAGTGTCGGAAATACGTGTCTATGAAGAGGGCGGCCTCCTTCCGCGATATCCCCAAGCCCTTTGCGAGGCCGAAATCGCTGATACCATAGACTATGCCGAAGTTCACCGCCTTGGCCCTGCTTCTCATCTCAGGGGTCACGTCACGGATGTCCACCCCGAAGACCGAGGCCGCCGTGCGCGCGTGAATGTCTTCGTCGCGCCTGAACGACTCCACGAGCGCTCTATCGCGCGAGAAATGGGCTAGTACTCTGAGCTCGATCTGGGAGTAGTCCGCGCTTAGTATCAGACTATTCGCCTTGCCCGGGACGAAGACCGCTCGGATGCGTCGCCCTTCCTCCTTGCGGATGGGTATGTTCTGAAGGTTGGGATCGCTGCTAGAGAGCCTGCCCGTGGCCGTCACCGTCTGGTTGAAGGTGGTGTGAATGCGCCCGGTCTCAGGATTGATGAGGGATGCGAGCGCGTCAGCGTAAGTCCCCTTGAGCTTGGCTATCTCCCTGTACTCCACGATCTTCGCGGCGATACGGTGGTGGGACGAGAGCTCCTCGAGCACCTCGGCGTCGGTGGAATAGCCTGTTTTGGTCTTCTTGGCAGCGGGCAAGCCGAGCTTCTCGAAAAGGATGTGCCCGAGTTGCTTCGGGGAGTTGATGTTGAACTCCTCGCCAGCAAGCTCGTATATCTCACGCTCGAGCCCGGCCATACGCAACGCCATATCCCGCGAAAGGTCACGCAGGCGTTCCGGGTCCACAGCGACGCCCGTCATCTCCATGTCCGCAAGCACGGTGACCAAGGGCATCTCCACGGAACAGAACAGCTTCTGCATGCCGAAATCCATGAGCTTCTTCGTGATGACCTCGCGAAGGCGCGGGAGTCGAGCAAGACCCTCGCAGACAGCATCACCCACGGCCTCGGCGCGTGCTTCGGCGACGGTCCTCGGGAGCCCGCCGCGCCCCGCTGCCGAGTAGAGCGCGTCCACCCCGTACACATCCTCTCCGAGCTGCTCGCGGATGACGTGCTCGAGGTCGCTCTTTCGCTCGGGGTTGACGAGGTAGGCGCCGATCATGGTGTCGAAGTAGAGGCCCTCTAGCTTGACGCCTCTCCTGCGCAAATGGATCATCTTCGGTTTGGCATCGTGGCACACTTTGGAGATGGCGTCGTCCTCAAAGACCGGCCCGAGGATGTCGAGAGCAGCCCTCTCCGGAACCGCCGGCGCCCCGAGGTATGAGTGTGCGAACGGAACGTAGAAAGCCCTTCCGTCCGGCAAGGCGAACGCCACGCCCACGAGTGCCGCGCGCATGGGGTGAGGGCCGTCGGCCACCACATCGAAAGTGAAGTCTTTCGCGGCCCCGAGCTCGCGTGCAAGATCGCGCACGGCGTCCAGGTCGGCCACTATCGCGCAACGCGCCCCACCCCCGCCCGCCTCCGCCGTGACGACCGTAGGTTCGCCGAAAACACCCTCATCCGCCGCGGTGGGCGGCCTCCCCTGGCGCGCTTCATCCCGGACAACGTCCGGGCCAACCTCTTCTGCGCCGAACAAGCTTCCTGCGACAGGCTCGGGCGGCACGCTCGGCCGAGAGGGCGTCGTGCCGGACCGAGGCGCGCCCGGCTCGGGCTTCCCCGTGGCCGGGCCCATCCTCGTCTCGAGCCGCCTGAGCAGGCTGCGGAACTCAAGACGCCTGAAGAGATCGGCAAGCCTTGCGTAATCCGGCTCCTCCAGGCGGCACGCATCGAGGTCGAAGTCGATGGGCACATCGCGGTCTATCATGGCCAGCCTCTTAGAAAGCCCGGCTTGATCCGCATGGTTTCGGATGAGCTCCCGGGCGCGAGCAGGCTCCACGCTGTCAACGTTCCGAAGGACTCCCTCAACGCCGCCGAAAGTCTGGATGAGCTTCACGGCGGTCTTCTCGCCGATCCCTGGCACGCCGGGAATGTTGTCGGACGCGTCGCCGGCGAGCCCCTTGAGGTCTGGCACCTGGCTGGGAGCGATGCCGAACCGTTCCCTCACCGCGGCCTCGTCGAAGGTTTCCATTTCACTTATGCCCTTTTTCGTGATCACGGCGCGCGTGAGAGGCGACACGAGCTGGAGCGTGTCCCTATCCCCGGTCACGATGAGAGACTCGCAGCCGGCCTCCTCGGCTTTCCTCGTAACCGTGCCGATGATATCATCAGCCTCATAACCATCGATCTCGAGCACGGGGACGCGAAACGCCTCGACGAGCTCTTTGATGAGGGGTAGCTGGGACGCGAGTTCATCCGGCATGCCCTTGCGCGTAGCTTTGTATCCCTCGAACTCGAGGTGGCGAAACGTGGGCGCCGCCCTGTCGAAGGCTACAGCAAGGTAATCCGGCTTCTCTTCCTCGAGAAGCCGGAGCAGCATGTTGGCGAAACCGTACACGGCGTTCGTGCGTTCGCCGGTCCGGGTGCTGAGGTCGGCTTGAATGGCGTAGAAAGCGCGGTTCGCAAGGCTGTTGCCGTCGATTATCACAAGCTTCTTGCGCGTCATCTTCGTGCCCCCGCTCGGCCTGGACCTGCCGGGATTTAGTATGCGCCCCGCCGGGCAAGCATCATCAGTTTCTTCCTCATATGCCGCTGGATTCCTGCAGAACAGCGACGAAAGAAAGCGCTAAAGAAAGAGCGAGGCTCGCCGCGAGCGCAACGGCCTCTGCCTGGCGGGGAGCAGCGCATCGGGTGGAGGCCAACTCGTGGCGTGAAAAGACGATGCCTCACAAGGCACGCTTCGCGAGGGCTGCTTGGTGAGGGCCTACGACGTGGAGACCTCGCGGATAAGGCGTGGTTATGCATATACGTTACAAGTCATCAGGGGGCGCGTGTGGGACGAGACCAGTTCCGGAGAGGCGTGACCTGGACGATGAATGAGGAACGCGCGAGGACGCGAAAAACGGTGTGTGCGTGTCGTGTGCGTGTGGCCGACCAGCCGGCCGGCCGCGGGGCATCGCAAGCCAATGCGCGCGGCCGGCCGCACCCTATGTTCGCCGCAAGTCAGCCATAAGCCTAGAGGTCTAGAGGTTAAGTATTCGCCCCAGCAAGTACTGGGCCACCTCGATCTCCCCATAGGTTTTGGCAAGCTTCCAATCTTGACTGAGCAGGGCCGCTACGAGGTCCGACGATATCCCGAGTTCGGCCGAGAGCGCGTCGGCAAGGCGCTTTTTCGCGAGATCACCGAGCTGGGTCCAGTTTTGGCTGACCAGGCTCGTCGCCTCTTCCTCAGTCAGGCCGGTCTCCGTGAGCCGTTCGATGAGCCTCGGTTGCAGGCCTTGCTTGACCGCGTTCCAGTCGCCCCGGGCGAGCGCTTCCACGTCCGATGGTGTGAGTGTGCCCTTGGAGAGAATGCTTACTTTCGCTGTCACGTCGTCCTTTGTAACGAGGCCGCTCGCCTTGATGAACTTGGGTTCGCCCGCCGCGTCGGACACCACGTAGACGTCGTCGCCTCGCAGGAGCTTGTCCAGGCTGGTCGCCACGCTGTTCCTGTATATCTGCGTGTCAAGGCCGCAGGTCACGGTCTGCTCGCTCCCGCCGGGGGTGGTCACCGTAAGCGTGCCCTGCTGTGTGTCCACGCCGGCCAGCTTGCCTTGGGTGATCTTGATGTCTATAAGGGACTTCACCATCCATGCGGTCTCAGCTCTCGTAGTAGCAGCATCAGGCTCAAACACCACGCCGAAATGGACGGGAAGGATGCCGAGAGCGTGCGCGGTCTCAACAGCCCGGAACGCCCAGTGGCCCGGGGTGATGTCGGTGAAGCTGGGCTCGGGCTGGTCGAGCGAATCCATCTTGTCCGCGAGTTTCACCACGCGCACGAGCATCGTCACCATCTCCGCGCGCGTAATGTGCCTGTCCGGCTTGAACGTGCCGTCTGGGTAGCCTGAGACGATGCCGGCCTCGGTGAGAGCCGTGATGTACGCCTGCGCCCAGTTGTTCTTGATGTCGCTGAACCTTGGCTCGCCGGTGGGACGGATGGCAAAAGCCCTTGCTACTATCTTCGCGAACTCCGCGCGCGTGACAGGGTTCTCAGGCTTGAAGGTTCCGTCCGGGTAGCCGGATATGATCCCCTCATCAATCAAGGACGCGATGGCGTCGTGCGCCCACGAAAGCTCGATGTCCTTCAAACGGTCGGCCGCGCCCCCCGAGGCGCCGTGCGCCGCGGTCGCGGCGGTCGTCGGAGCGGCGGTCGACGGTGCGGCCAGCGCGCACACCGGCGCGAGCAACGACGCCACCACGAGCGTTACTGCGACCATCGCAAGCATCTCGACGCCCGCAAGCGCTACAACAGCAAGACGTGCGACGGCACGCGGCCGTGTCACAACGAGTCCATTCTGAGCAGATCTCAAGGATGTGCCCCCTCCTCGCATGGATTACACCATGTGGATTACGCCACGAGTATCGGTGACGGCTCAAAGGCGAACGACCGAATGATCACGATGCTGGGCAGTGCCGGCTAACGTCGGAAAACTCCCTGCTACGGATCGCCTGCTCCAGGTTGACATTCAACGCAACACGCCGCACACCTTTATGTAATTGATGGACTTGTCGGCATCTAGCGGTGTTTTCGGTGAATGTTGGTCCGGCGCCGTCTCCATACTCGTTCGGCGGAGCGCAGGGCACGCGCGGGCGGCGATGTGAACGGGCACGGGCGCGGGCACGACCGTCACCGCGCGGGTTGAGGCAGAGGCCGGGCTACCCGGCCGATGGCGGCGATGGCGGCGCGCCTGTCTCCGCCCGCGGGAAGGCGAGGACCGAGACGTGGGGTGGGGGCGCGGGCGCGCCTCCACACCCTGTTTCGGATGGAGACGCGAATAGGAGCGAGGGCGCGACAATGGACGAAGACGAAGACAGGGCCGAAGACGAAGGCTGAGGACGCGTGTCAATTGCCAGCACGAGGCTTTGCGGGTCCCAATGGACGAGCATCGTGAAGAGGACCCGCTGCAGGTCGCGGACGGACACGTAGGCCGTTCCCGACTCCACGACGCATGGCACGGGGAGCACCCCGCCGATCACGGCCAGGCGCCGCGCCGGGTCCCAGTGAACATAGAACCGCAGCGCGTCAGCTACGGAACGCACTGATACCAGCACATTCCCGGACGCGTCAATGCGAGCCGCCTTCGCCCCAAGGGCCCGTCCGTCCACCTCTACGCGCGGGATCCAGGGCACAGGCTCCGGCTTTCCTCTGGCCGCAGCGACGATGGCCCTGAGAGTCTCTTCGTCCACATTGGGCGCAGGCTGGGGCATCGCAGCTTCCAGGGCCGCGACGGCGTTCTCAAAGGTGTTCGTGCCGCGCTTGTAAACATCGGGATGGACCGTGATGCGTGCGCCGAGGAATCCTGGCCATTCGTTCCCGGGGCTAACCTCGATCGTTCTATACACGAACTCGACCTCCGTGCCAATGGGCACGATATCGTACAGCTCCCGTGCGTCCTCATCACGCATGCGGATACAACCCAGGCTCACCGCCTTCCCGATGGACGCGGGGTTGTTCGTCCCGTGGATACCGTACCCAGGCCAGCTCAAACCCATCCAACGCGATCCGACCGGGTTGTTGGGCCCGGCAGGCACTGGCGGGCCCCCGTCCGGGGGGAACCACGTGGGATTCTCGGCCTTGTGAACGATGGCGCACCTCCCGATGCGGCTCGGCGAAACGGCCTTCCCCACGGCTATCGGGTAATCCTTTGCCAGCTCATCGCCGCAGAACAGCGAGAGCCTGTATGCCGGGATGTTGATCACTATCCGATAGCGCGAACCCGATTGCTCGCCGCTTTCCTGACCGGTTCCGTGCGTCCCGCCGCCCGCATCGTCGTTCCGCGCCGCACCGCCGTGAACGGCGGTGCCGTCACACGCGGTGGGCTGCACGCTCACAGCGAGGGCGGCGCTCCCCCCGGCCCACACATCCGCGGCCCTCACAGTCGCGCCCCGCGCTGAAACGAAAGCGCAGGCCGAAGCCGAAGTTGCAGCCGAAGTTGAAGCCGAAACCCGCAGCGAATCTGAGGCCGAAGCTGGGCCGGGAACCTCGTCCGTCATCGAAACCGGGACGTGGACCCGGGCCAAGCACCGGGAGACTGCCTGGCGTGAAGAAGAAGCGGGGACGGAGCCTGACGCCAAAGCCCGCGCCAGCGAGCCGGCAGCCTCTGTCCCCCCCGTGAACAGAAAAGGCGCGATGCCGAGCGCCACGCACAGCCACAGCACAAACGTTCCACGACGCACTCTGGAGAGTCCCTCCCACTCTTCCGACCCGCCTAGATGACGCTACAGGCGGTTCACCCCCTGTTACCGGCAACAGTATATTCATAATCTCCAGCACGTAGACCCGATTAGCCCACGGTGCGCCCGGTTGCGACACCGCGAGTTGCCACCGCTCCCGCTCGAAGCCATCGAGTCTTGGAATGGCGCCGATCATGAAGCAGGAGACGTTCGGGGTCCCGGAGTCGCCGCGGTTACGGGGCCCAGCGTTCACCTGGGAGACTGAGAGACGCGAAAATCCGGCCGCCCGCCAGAGCAGCCGGATCAGAGCAGCCGGATTTGATCGCACCTACTGAGCGTATCTACGCGCGCGACGGACAACGACTGGCAATCACCGGTGACACCCTGGTGCCACGTCTAGAGCAACTTTTCACCCAGCGGTTTCTCAAGCAGAGCCACGATGAGTTTGACGGCGTTCTCGATATCAGAGAGGTCTGCCATCTCCGACGGTGTGTGGATGTACCTCGTGGGTATGGAAATGGCTCCCGACGGAACACCCTCGCGCGTAAGATGTATCGGCCCCGCATCAGTGCCGCCACGCTCGAGCACCTCGAGCTGGTAAGGGATCCCCTTCTCTCTCGCCGCATCCACCATCAACTGGCGAAGCCGCGGGTGAGTGATCACCGACGAGTCCTTCACCTTTATCGCGGGCCCCTTGCCAAGGCTGACGTCCATCGGGTACGCCTCGGGTGTGTCACCCGTCCCCGTCACGTCCACGGCTATGCCGATGTCTGGGTTCACGCCGTACGCCGCCGTCTTGGCTCCGCGCGTCCCCACCTCCTCCTGCACGGAGAAGACCACGTAAACCTGGTTCGGGATGTCCCTTCCTTTGAGTTCCCTCAGCACCTGGACGAGCACGGCGCACCCCGAGCGATCGTCAAGGGACTTGGCGATGACGCGTCCACCAAGATCCAAGCGCGCGTCACGCTGGAAGCCAGCGATGTCGCCGACGGAGACCTTCTCCTTCGCGGACTTCTCGTCAACCGCGCCGATGTCGATGAACATCTTGGCGAACTTGAGGTCTTTGATGTCATCGAGCTTCTCGGTGCCGAACGTCCCCACCGTGCCGTTCTCGAACACGACCCTCTCGCCGAGGAGCGTGTATGGTGAGACTCCCCCTACGTTCGAGAACCTCACGAACCCTTTCTCGTCGATGTGGGTCGCGATGACTCCGACCTCGTCCATGTGCGCTGCCAGCAGCACGCGCGGCCCCGGGCCCCTCCTCGCCGCGATGAGGTTTCCAAGGGCATCCACCTTGACCTCGTCGGCAAGGCCCTCCACCTCTTTGCGGAGGATCTCACGCACGGGACCCTCATTGCCTGCCGGGCCGTACGCCTCGGCCAGCTTCTTCAGAAGTTCTTTCAACACGGCAGCCCCCTCTCGTCAATGCTGTCCAAGAACGCTTCCATGAGCATGAGCGTATGCTCGAAGTCCTGCTTGTCGATGATGGAAACCGGCGAGTGTATGTACCTAGTGGGGACCGACACCACCCCAGCCGGGATACCTTCGCGGATGAGATGGATCCTGCCGGCGTCGGTGCCGCCAACCGCAAGCTCCCTCAGCTGGAACGGGATGCCCCGCGCCTCCGCGACCTCCATGAGGCGCCGTACGATGCGCATGTCCGCCAGGAGGCTCGCGTCGGTGTGCGTGAGAGCAGGGCCCTTGCCGAGTCGCGTGGAATACAGATGCTCCTTCGACCCGGGGACGTCGGACGCCGTCGTGCCCTCGAGCGCGACGGCTAGGTCGGGCTCGAGCGCGTACGCGGCCACCTGCGCACCGCGCGCCCCCACCTCCTCTTGGACGGTGAACACGGCCTGCAGCGTGAAACCCCAACGCCGGTCCTTCGCGAGAAGCTCCGCGATCACGGCGCACCCGACCCGATCGTCGAAGGCCTTGGCCTTGGCGCGGCCGGACCCGATCTCTGCGTACTGCGTCGCGAAGATGACTCCGTCTCCGAGCTTGACGAGCTTCTCCGCTTCGTCCTTGTCCTTCGCGCCGATGTCTATGTATAGGCCTTCCAGCTCGAACGGCTTCTCAGATTCATCGCGCTTCTGGAGATGGATAGGCTTCGCTCCGATGACCCCCGGAATGCGGTCCCTCCCAACGAGGACCTGCTTGGACACTAGAACCCGTGGGTCGATCCCGCCCACAGGGTAGAACCGCAGCACGCCGGACTTCTCTATGTAAGTAACCATCAATCCTATCTCGTCCATGTGGGCGGCGAGCATGACCTTCGGACCGTCTTTCGAGGCACCGCGCTTTATGGCGATGAGGTTCCCGATGGAGTCGGTCTCGACCTCGTCGCAGTGAGGTCGCACATGGTCACGCAGGATGTCGCGGACCTCGTGTTCCTGCCCTGGCACGCCGAAAGCCTCGGTGAGGGCTTTTAGAAGCATGTCAATCCCTCCACAAACTTCTTGTCGAGCCGCACGACGAACTCCGCCAGCAGTCTCCCTGCCTTCTTGATGTCGGCGAGCGACACGGTTTCCACAGCTGTGTGCATGTAGCGCAGCGGGATGGAAATCAGGGCCGACGGGATGCCGCCCCGGGTGACCTGAATCGCGAATGCGTCGGTGCCTCCCGGATACGGGCTGGGCTCTACCTGCACGCCGATGTCCAGGTCGTCGGCGATCTCTTTCAGCCTGGCGAAGACAGCCGGGTGGACCTGCGGTCCGAAGGCTATCGCCGGGCCTTTACCGAGGGTAAGCGTGTCGTATTCGGGCACTCCGAGCATGTCGCCGTGCCCCACGTCGACCGCTATGCCGATGTCGGGGACGATCCCGTACGTGCTCGTGATCGCGCCACGCAGGCCGACTTCCTCTTGGACGGTCGCGACGCAATAAACGTCAGCGTGGTGGCGCGCGTCGGCGAGCACCTTAAGGCACTCGAACATGACGGCCACGCCCGCCCTATCGTCCATGGCCTTGCCAGCCATGAGTTGCCCCTTGAGCCGGCTCGGATGCGTCGCGAAAGTGGCCGTGTCGCCAACCTGCACGAGCTCGCGGGCTTCGTCGGCGGTCAGGCCGACATCGATGAAAAGGTCCTCCCACTTCACGGATTTCTTCCGCTCGTCGGGCTCCTGCACGTGCGGCGGCTTCGCCCCCACCACTCCGGGGAGGTCGCGCCGGCCGTGAACGACCACCTCGAGGCCGGGAAGGATCCGTCTGTCGATGCCGCCGACCTCGGTGACGCGCAAGCATCCCTCCTCTTCGATCTTGGTAACCATGAGGCCGATCTCATCCATGTGAGCGGCCAGCATCACGCGAGGGTGGGGAGCGCGCCCCATACCTCGCTTGAGCAGGATGAGGTTCCCGAGGGCATCGTGGCGGGCCTCGTCAAAGAGCCCGGACATCTGCGCCTTCGCGACCTCGGCAACCTCGCGCTCGTGGCCCGAGACACCGGCCTCAGAGACTAGACCGGCCAGAAAGTCAGCCAGATCCCGTGTCGCCATTACCACTCCTCCAATCGCGTAACCTGTCTAAACTACGTAGGCCGCCCCGAGCCCACGCCACGGTGTCTTGCGGCGGGCGGGCGTTCTCCGGCTAGCGTTGCCGGTGTCGGCTCCCCCGGACGGCGCGGCGGCCGCTTGCGGCGCGGCTCGTTCGACCTTGGCACGTGACCCGCGGGCTGGTGAAGTCGAGCTCCCGACTTGAGCTCCCCGCTTGAGCTCACGGCGCCCCGTCCGCTGTTCGCCGTCCGCCGTTCGCCGTGCAAGTCCCGGCAACCCCACACCTTTGACGTATTCGACGCCCTTTCGACCCCTCAAGATAAAGGCGGTGGCGAAAGCTCACAGCGCCGTGTGCGTAGGTAAGCGTGGACTTCAGAACGGCTGGCAACGCAGCGCCGCGGAGCCCGGTCCGGCGGCGCACGCCCATGTCCATGTAGACACAAGCAAGCTCTGTAAAGGCTCCCGGGTTTCGGAAGGCGCGTCCCCGCCGGCGCCGAGGAACCGCGAGACCGGCGCCGGCAAACCGCGGTGGCGGTGTCAAAGGCTCAAGCTTCAGACCCCGCAATGCTTCAGACTACGGTGATATCCTCGGGAACGTAGCGCCCACCCGGGCGATACACCACCGACTGCTGACGGCGCACCCGTTGTGCGAGTTTTGCGAACCTAAGCTCAACTTGGAGGTCATCCTCTTGTGGCGCGGAGCGATGGACGCGCACTCAAGCCAAGCTAGACGATTATGGCTAGGCCTTCCAGCGTTTTTCTGTTCGCCAGCGAGCGCGCAATTCCTGCTACCGGCGCCAGGATTCCACCAGAATTCACGAATATCGTAACGAGACTCGGTAGTGGCGCCGCGGAAACGCGCCGAGCGATCGCGACGTGAGACGGCGGTGGGGGACGACGGCGTGCCCGACGATCGCGGACGACGACACCGCCCGAGGGCAACGCGCGACCGCGGGCCGCCCGCCGCGCCCCGCTCCAGGCCACGCAAAATGATAACGCCGGTGGGCGTCCGACTGCACAAAAGTAGTGTGCACTCGGAGTATGCGCGGCATACGGAACGAGGAGCTCGGAGAAAGTCAAGCGGCGGGACGGGCGCCGCCTCGAGTGCGTGACGCTCGTCGTCGGGTGGCCGCCCGCCCAAATCACCACCGGCCTAGGACGAATGTGCCGGGCCTCAGCGCAAGAATACGCGACCAACGAGTCCCCGGGGGGAACCCTCGGTCATATGGTGGGCCTGAGATGCCAATACTAGCTAGGGATCGGCGAGCCTGCAACGCGAGGTGTCGGTCGAGCGTGGAGACGAAGGCGCTCATAGTGCGGCTCAACTGGTTTTATTCCCTTGAAGCTCAGCAGGTCAGGTTGTACACGGAACAGAGCAAGGCTGCGCCGGACATGTATAGCCGCAAGGTCCTTGAGCGAGTGGCCGCCATCGAACAGGGACATGTCGACAACATCGGCGCGACCATAACTCGTCTGGGCGGCGCTCCAACCCTCATGGGCGAGGTGCTGGCGTCGGCGTTGGGGATGGTCGTGGGCAAAGCGTCAGGTGCCGCCGGCCTCATCGAACTGCTGAAGCTGGACATCTCCCTTGAGGAGAAAGCCATGCGTGATTATGAGGACCTCATCCTCAAGGTGGGCCACGACCGTGACCTCTTCGAAACCCTCTGGTCCAACCTCATCGACGAGGACATTCACACGGCATGGTTCGCTAACAAACTCAAGGAATTGGAGCGCATCGAGCGCCGCCGGGCTTACCTGTCCGAAGTCCAGACCCCGCGCGAGTAACCCACCGGCCACACAGGAGACGGGGAGACTGGCATCCGCGTGAAACCTAGCGGGGCAGGAGATCGATGAACCGGAAGACTGAGAGCCCGGGGCCCCACTTGCCCCGAGGCCAAGTGATGGTGTATAATCCGGGGTAGGCGAAGGTCCAGGGGCGGCGATCTTAAGCAGGCGTGCCGGGAAACCCTCCGGAGACAACCACACAAAGAGCAAGTTTAGGTGCCGAAGTGGCGGAACTGGCAGACGCACGCGACTCAAAATCGCGCGGAGTGACCCTCCATGGGGGTTCGATTCCCCCCTTCGGCACCAAGCTTTTGTACGGAATTCGTCAAACAGGCATTCTAGCGCTGAGCAGGGCTTTTGTGGTCCTGCTCAGTGTCCTTTATGTCGCCGTCGGAACCCTCGAAATCGGAAATTGGACGGAGAATGGACGATGACGTGTAGCTAGCCGAAAAGGAAAACCCCGGCGTGAGCCGGGATGGCATAAAGTATGTGGAAAAACCTACTCCTCCACCTGAAACAGGTCCTCCACGTTGCAGTTCAAGGCCTTCGCCAACTTCAATGCCACGCTCACCCTCGGATCCCGCCACTGCCCGAGCTCTACGTGAGGATGCGTTAGTCCTTGCCCCATTTCCAGTAGTTGCCGGGTTGCCGGTGTTGCACTCGGGGACGGCGCCCCAAGCGGGGCGCCTTGACAGAATCCGGCCCATTAGGCCAGTGGCCGGATTCTGACACCCCTCGTGCATTCACCGGCAACCCCTCCCAAAAGTCGGGAGCATTTCTGCACCCCCACTTAGCATCGATATCGCCCAGTGGGAATAACCGAGCATCCGGCCGAGCCCGGTCTGAGACAGCCCCAACGCACGACGCCGCTCGCAGATCCGGTTGCCGCTCTTCCGCAGAGACAGACTCCAAGCACCACTAGGGAGCTTACGACGCGGCATGGTGACTGCGTGACGGCGAACGTCTCGCCCAACAGAACCGGGCACGCTGTCCCCATTCTGACCGCTGCACAAGATTCGTCATCACCTGCACCTCTTTAAAGCTGGCGCCATACAGTACGAGTGTCACGGACAAGAAAGGCTCTTGAGGCCTCTCCGTCCTGACGACTAGACTCTGAGAGGTGAAAGCCATGTCCCAAAGGCTATTCTACAACTTGTTTGCCACTGACGGTTTCATTGACCTGCCCATAGACCCCACGGGAACGGAGCCTCGTCGTAGAGTCTATATCTTCGGTTTCGTCGGGGGGTTGTTCAAGACTCAACCGATATCCTTCGGTGTGCCCACAGGTCCAGCTACGGTGGTGAACCCCCAGTTTGACATCACCGTGCCGGCGAACCTCGACGCACTCAGGGGCAAGGCGGTGATTCCGTCACCGAGAATCGACATGGAAATCGGCGACGAACTCTACATCACCCTTGTGAACCTCGGCCTTTATCTGACCAGTCCTCCCATCCTCGACGTCCACACGATTCACGTACACGGCGGCCACGTGGCAAACCAAGTCGACGGCGTTCCTGAGACATCCTTTGGCCTTCCGGTAACCCCACCGGGTACGCCGGGGATTCCCGTGACTTACTACTTTAAGCCCGAGAAGCCGGGAACGTACTTCTATCACTGCCACCAAGAGGCTTCGGAACACGTCCAGATGGGCATGTACGGGGCCCTCATCGTCTACCCGTCCGCCCTCAGCTTAGCACAAGCGGGGATTGTGAAAAGCCAGACCTCTGGGCGCTGGTTCTTCAAGGGCAGGCCGCAGCCGCAGATTCCTCCCACCGCCACGAACAGGAACTTCGCCTATAACGACATCAACTCGTTCTTCAACAGCGACTGGGTGTTGCTCTTCTCGGACATCGACACGCGCTGGCACGATGCGGTGTTTGCTCAGACCGGCTTCAACCCGGTTGACTACAAGCCGGATTACTGGCTCGTCAACGGCCGCGCCTTTCCGGACACTCTGCTACCTACCGCCCTACCCCCGGAGCTCGTACCCAACTTCGGCTACAGCATACCCGACGGGTACGACTGCTTCGTAAAGGTGTCGACAGGAGATCCCAAAAGGCGCATACCACCGGACAAGTTCCTGCTCCGAATGATAAACATCGGCTATCAGCCGGTGCCGTTCCACGTCCACGGCTGGCACGGCACGATAGTCGGCAAGGACGCCAACCCGCGCATGGCGGGCGAAATGAACTTCACAACCCTGGTTGGATCGGGAGAAAGCTACGACGTCCTCTACACCGCGGACGACAAGAGGCCAATCTACGCGGACTACATCTTCTGCGGAAAGGCAGGGTTCCCGTCGCTGAAGAATCAGATTGCCACGGCCACTGCCCAATCAATGACAGTCGGCACATTCATCCCGCCCTTCCCCGGCGCGACGGATCTGTGGGCAAACATCATCCTGAAGACCAGTCTGGGCCAAGGGACATTCATTCCTCCGTACAACTGGGTACCCTGGAACTACGGCACCCCCACCGCCGACAACTTCATGTTCCCTCAGTTCTATCTGGCTCACAATCACGACGACTACAAGGTCACCAATAACGGTGTGTACCCTGGAGGGCAGCTGATTCTAATCGAGACTGACTTCCCAGGCTCTGACTACAAGGCAACTCCCCCAGTGACAACCGAGCCTCCGCATGTGTGCCCTCCGACACCGATTCCGTAGCAAACTGACACGCGCGAGGGACGTCCGGCAAACGCCCATCGCAAAGGCAAGTCTGGAGGATAGAAATCCTGGTGGCTCTCTGCTCTCCCAGATAGTACAGCAAAAGCCCGGCCCCCCGAAGGGGCCGGGCTATAGAAGGAGCCGGCTCAGACGTCAGGTGCGTAGAGGCTGGTTACTCGCTGAAGATGGGGAAGAAGCAGAAGCAACAACACAGTATCAGAATAACGATGATAACTATGATTATGATCCACCACCATGAGCCTCCGCCCCCACCCGGCTTAGTGATGTCGGCCATAGCACCCACCTCCCTTGAACAGCCCTCGATAGAGGATCGTCCGCCGCGTGTTCCCTGCGGCCGTGATATGATATGCCCATCTGGACGAGGATGATACAAAGAGTCCATGCTGGCACACGCATGTAAACAGCTCGGCCCCCGAAGGGACCGGGCATGAGGAATTCCACCCGTTCATTCTCTCAAAATGGCCACACGGTAACACCATCGGGCTGTCTCGCATAACTTGTATTGGCACGAGACGGGTTCACGCTGAACCTCAAACGCCAAGGAGGTTACAGAACATGGAAGCATCAGGAGAGAAGCAACCCGTGGATGCGGATCCCATGGGCCACCCATTACTTGCGGGGCTCAGGCACTTCGGAGATCTCGAGAACCTGTGCATCGCTGTTGAATTCGAATGTGACGACTGCTGCAAGAAAGCTCTGAATGCAAGGATCCTAAAGATAATATGCGAATTCCTGGTCTTAGTAGGTTTCGGAGACGGATGCATTCTGGTGAAGACGATAAGCGGCGGCGAGCTAGTAGAGAAAGAACTAGTCAAGGCAATTGTCATTCCGCTCGACAGGGTTTGCAGCATAGAGATCGGTGCCGTGCAAGTATAGCCAAAGCGGCTGCGGTTGATCCTGAAAGAGCGGAGATTCCACGTCCCTCCGACCTAGCCCGGCCCCCAGGAGGCCGGGCCTCACTGTCGTCATCACTGCCTGACACAACTACGGTCTGAATTCGACACTCATGGCGAGCGCCGGTTCCAGCGTTAACCCTTGGGGCGTCATCACAACTCGAGCACTCACACCTGCTGCAAACGAAATGAACTGCCCGCAACTCAACATGACAGCCCATGCGTCCTTGGCCGCTTACAGCGTTTCGTATCGCCTTCCGTCAAAGCTGATGAACAGATTAGTGAAGTCGATCCCGCCGGTGACGAGGCTGACCATCGGCGTTAGAATGTCGCTGACAAGTGATGTCACTATCTTCCCAAATGCCGTCCCTATGACGACACCGGTGGCCGGATCTACGACGTTGCCCTTCATGGCGAAGTCCCTGAACTCTTTGATTATCGACATGTCATACCCACCTCTCTTGACCCGTCTAGTTTTCGCTAGCCGGCACCTGCGCAGCTCCGCCTCTGGCCCGGCGCTCACGCGCCAAGTGCTCGTTGACCGCGGATAGCACCAACATCACCCCGCATCCGAGGGGGATGAGAGCCATCCCCCGGCCCAGCGAGTACGCATCGGAGACGAGACCGATGAGCCCCGGGAGAATCGCCCCTCCCACCGCTCCCGCGGCCACGAGCATGCCGGTGACGCTTCCTGTTGAACTTGGGAAAAGCGACGTCCCTTGGGCGACGACCGTGGGGAATATGCCCGAGAAGAAGAACCCCAGCGAAACAAAGGATACGACCGCCGCACGAGCACCCATCCCTGTTGTCGCGAACAGCCCGAGCGCACTCGTGAGAATCGCCCCAACGCAGCAGCACAGGACGAACAACTCATGGCCGAGCCGTTCGGAAGCGTACGCTGACAAGAGCCTACCGAGGGTCAGCGACGCCCAGAACAAGGAGACTGCGGACGTGCCCACTTCCGGGGTCGTCCTCAAGGTTTCGGTCAGAAACGAGAACATCCACGCGCTCACTCCGCTTTCGAGCCCCACGTATACACATATCAGCGCCCCAAGAAGCACCAGCCGCTTGTCAACGAGCAAAGACGCGAAACGCTCGGGACTCGCCTTCCCCTCTCGCAAGGGCGGCCTGACGCGGCAGGCGCCGAACGCGAGGAGAAACACGAACGAGCACGCGGCCATCGCGAGGTAGGCGTATCTCCAACTCAGTGAACTCGCGACGATCCACCCCGCGCCAAGAGGCCCGAGGAACGCGCCGACACCGAAGAACGTGTGGAGAAGGTTCAGGGCGAAGGCTCTTCTTTCCGAATTGAGGTCCCCGACCAGGGGAGCCAGCCCGGCGTCAAAACCCCCGAACCCGATGCCGGCCGTGCAAAAGCCCAGCGTGAGGAGCCACGTATTGTGGAAGCATCCGATGAGGAGCAAACCGCACGTCAGAATGGCCGTTCCAACGAGAAGGAACGTCCGTTTCCCGAAGGTGTCCGCGATCATGCCACCGACCAGCACTGAAAGCACGAAGCCGGCGAACTGCACGCTGAAAAGGCTCCCCGCCTGCGAGAGACTGAGCTGGTAGTCAAGCCTGAGCGATGGCAGCAACGGACCGGACATCGTGTTCGCAATCCCGAAGAGCACAAAACCTGCCGCAAATACAGTTCCCAGTCCAGACCTCGTCGTCGCCAAACCTTCTCACACTCCTGCGACACCGACCTCATGATGAGGTATTCCACACAGAGCGACAGTAGCCCTGCGTACCGGCGGGACTCACTCCTCAACTTCAGCCTTCAGCCGACCGGACAGCGGACCTTCTTACCGCACGGCCATACGACGCCCGTGACTACGACGAGCTGCGGCAGGACGCCGGCTTCCTTGAGCGCAGGGAAAGACGGCTGTGGGTCCGTGAGGATGGGTCCCGGAGGTGAGCTCGCCAGCTTGGCTCACACCTTCTTCGGCGCCTTCCGCCGCTCCAGCGCAGCCCCGACACACCCCAAGAGCGCCGATGCGACAAGCGCGTTCACCAGGCGTCCGTCCCACCGTCTCTGCACGATCACTTCGGGCAGGACGGTCACGCCTTCAACGCCCGCCCCGGCGACAAACCGCAGAGGAGCCGACATGGCGCCGACCACTGCGCCCCGGCCCTGCACAAGCTCCATGGTTTCCTCGTAGGCGCGCATCGCCACCGACAAGTCGCCGTACGAGAGGTGCGTCCCGTCGTTGCGTCCGAAATGGAGCCACGGCGCAATGCCGGCCCAAGAAGGGTCAGCCATGAACCATCGGCTGCCGTCGTAAAGCTCCACCCACGCGTGTGCCCCGGCAGGATGGCCCCAGGTGCGTCTTGACGACAGAAACGGAAGCGGCGGCGCGCTGGAAAAGGCCAACCCGCCCACCATGCGGGAGGGAAATACGTGGGAATCAACACCTGCCCTACGCGCCGCCTTTCAGACAGCCCTGGAAACTTTCGCAACGTCTCCCTTTTCGCCTTTCAGGTATACATACCAGTAGGCCATACCTACGAACAAGCCGGCACCCACGATGTTGCCCAGCGTCACCGGGATGAGGTTGTTCGAGAAGAATGTCTTCCATGTAGCCCTCAGGACAGGAACCTGCGCAGCAAGCGCCTGCGGGGTCCGAGCGAAGGCAACGTATGCCGGGTCGCCACCCGCGAAGATGCCGAGCGGCACGAAGAACATGTTGGCCACGGAGTGCTCGAAACCGATTGCCGCGAAGGCCATGATTGGCCACCAGATGGCAAGCATTTTTCCTATAATGTCTTCGGCGCTGAAAGCCATCCACACGGCGAGCGCCACGAACCAGTTGCACCCCGCGCCTCGCAAGAACGCCTGCGACCAAGGAAGCGCGGTTTTGGCGTTAGCGATCCCAACAGCGAAAGTCGCCCAGGGCATCTGAGTCACTACGCCGCCGACCTTCACGGGTTCCATGATTATCCCAGAAAGGTACGCCAGGACGAAGGCGACGAAGACGGCACCGGTGAAATTGGAGAGATAGACGAGAGCCCAGTTCCTCATGACCCCGTCGATCCCGATCTTCCGGTCGAGAAAGGCTAAGGACTGAGTCATGAAGTTGCCGGTGACAAGTTCAGCTCCGGCTATGATGACCATCATCAGGCCGACCGGGAACACGCCTCCGAAAACAAGCCTCTGCAAGCTCCCCAAGAGCTCCTTGGGCAGCGCCCCGCTCGCGCGCACAGCTAGAAGGCCTCCCAGGGCAACGTAGGCACCGGCGAGGAAACCGAGAAGCACCATTTTGCCCGGCGGCAGGCTGGCCTTTGTGACCCCCAGTTGCGCCATGCCCACAGCCACTTCACTCGGAGACTTGGAAGCCATGAGACACTCACTCCCCCTGTTCGGGAACAACTACATGAGAGCAGGCAGCATCGGCCTCTGACACGCGGCGATTGACGAGGCCATATCAGCGGTCCGGAAGCCCGATTGCCGTCCGCGAGGACGCTTTACGTTCCAGAGAATTGGAGCACGCCCCACAGTTGAGCCCACAGAACCCCATCATCGCCATCGTCAGTAGACCTCCTCATCTCCACTACGGCCTGGCCGCAGATGGTTTCGACGCGTCCACAATCCAGCCCGTCAGGCCGACGGCCGGATTCTGACACCCTCGTGGAGTCAGGGGAACTCCTCCCATGAGCCGGAAGCGTTTCTACCGTACCCTCACTTGTGCACGCCAGTTAGCCGCATGCCGCCGGGAGCCCTCGACCACTTCCGTGCCAGCGGCTACCACGCGCCCGCCGCCTCCGCCGCCGAACGTATTGGTCGTCTTGAGCGGGTAGAAGAGCTCTCTGCTCTTGAACCTGTACGCGATGGGCTCCACGACTGGATCTCATTGACCTTCACGACGGTGATGTCGTGGGCACCGAGCCGAGCGTTCATGCGGATCTCGACCGGCTCAGCGGACCGGTCGCCGCCCTTTGACGTCGAGACGAAAACCAGCTTGTGTTTCCTCATCAACTCTGCGACGGCTGCAAACGGGTCTCCTTCGGGGAGACTAACCTGAGGCTCCGATGGAAACGGTATGAACCTGAGGATCGTTGTCTCTCTGTCGGCCTCGAGGTCCGTTCCCAGGATCAGAACCTCTTCCTCGAGGTTGTGGAGAATGATGGCTTTCTGGGCCGTCTCCTCAACTCTCGCTTCTGTTGTGCGTATCCTTCCCATGTCAGCGCTGGACACCTGCGAAAAAGACAGGGCCACCAGAACGGCCAAGGCGACGACGCCCGGCGCCATCGCCTTCGTGACGGAAAGGTTCCCGACACGCACCACCGCACGCCCGCCCGAATGAATCGTGCCGCTCATGCCGCCACTCTCCCATCAAGACGACGACTTCGCCGGGTCGGACAGCCGACCCATGAAGAGGATGCTCCCGGAACGGAGATCGCGGATGGCGAAGACAAACGGGTGATCCGCGAGGAAGAGACGCGGTCTGTCCACAATCATCGATTTCGCGTTCATTACGACGGCTGTCGCGGCCGCTGCTTCAGTCCCTTCTTCGTTGACCTCGACGAACGCTTTGTGAATCACCATGCTTATGTACAAGTCGGGACCGGGAGTCATTCCGGAGAAGTCGGCCTTCATCTCGTCGAACGCGTCTCTCATCCCCAACCGCTGCAGCTCTTCGTTCAACACGAATCTCTCTTCCAGCCTGAACCTGGGCAGGAACACCTCCACTTCCTCGGTGGAAAGCTCAGAAAGCCAAGACTGGACAAGATCGGGGCGGAGCATGCCCTCAAGCTTTGCCAGCTCGTAACCGGGCTTCGGAAGGAGAATGACCATCGACAGGTCGCCGCCGGCATACGGCAGCTCCAAAACCTGAGCTTGGTCGTTCTCAGCGTAGTTGAACTTGGCAGCCTGATGCATCATGGGAACGTCCCTTGTCTCTTCGGCTGAGACATGGAACGGCATGGTCTTCGTCGCCTCTAGCTTGAACTGGATCTGCCACTTGCCCTTGAAGTATATGGCATTGGTCAGAACAAGCCGAGTGAGCTCGGTGAGGTCGTCAGGCTGGAGGATGTCCTTTATTCTCCCGTTGGTCTTTCCCTCCACCCATTTGTTGATCGTCTGTCTCGCCTGTTCGCGCGCTCCAACGTAATCGACCTCCTTGAAGCCTGCCCCATAGTACTTGTTGGTGGTCTCGACGAAGTCAGGTAGGAACTCGTAATCAACCTGCCCCCACAACGCGTTGGCCACGGAAAGCTGGTAGTCCTTTCCCGGAGCGTTGAACATGCCCGTAAGCTCGGAGAACGCGGGATGGAGCTTCTCCTGTGCCAGGCTGAAATGCATGACCTCAGCCATCTGCCTGGCGGTCTCCTCCCGAGCCCCCGCGTAGGTCATAGCCAGCGCGGAGGAGATGCTGAACGGGGAGAAGAAAAGGTTGCCCTCGTTCTCCGCGAGCTGTCTGTATAGATCAAGGGCGAAAGCGTTGTTTCCCGCAACAAGGGAGCCGACACCCGCCTCGTCGACGCTGGAGCATGTGATTCCCGAACCGGAGCATCCCGCGCTCAGGACGCACGCCAGCAGAAGCACCGCTCCCGCGACCGCATACCGGTTCTTCATGATTCCTGCGACCTCCCTTTCGGTCTTTCCTTCAAGGCTCCCGACACGGGTCGACACACGGACTCGGCACCCCAGCGCCTGTCGTCCTCCAGGAAGAGACCTGCCCTGACGACACGACGGCGCACGTCGCGCACGTTCAGCGTTGTTGGATTGTTTCGACACCGCGTAACGAAATCCCTCCCCCCGCTAACGATGCAACGAAGGTCCACCTGCCACAGCTCGGCGTGCCCCTGCAGCCGGCATTGCCCACCTTTCCACCTCGAGGAATAGCCTGTGCGACGGTCTCGCGTACGTACATAGAGAAAGGCGGGGACTCCACGCCCCCGCCCTTAGCCGCGCGAGCGCCTCCACTACAGACTGCCGCATCGAGGCATCGGGAACCTGCGTATTTCCACACGCGGGGTTCCTCATTCGACCACCGTTACTACTTCCTCCCATGGCCTCTGGGGCCGTGGACGCTTGCCAGCAGGGTCACGCTTCGGATAACCTATGGGAATCATCGCGACGGGCCGCACATCCTCGGGCAAGTTGAGAGCGCGCCTCGCCTCGCCTTCGTCGAATGCCCCGACCCAACAAGCGCCGAGGCCGTATGCCACCACTGTGAGGAGGATGTTCTCGATCGCCGCGGCCGTGTCCTGGATGCAGTAGAGATCGGACCCACGCTTTCCGTATTTGGCCGCGCTCCGCTTGGGCTCGGCCGCCACGACCACCACGACGGGAGCTTCCTCGACGAAGCCCTGTCCGAAGGCGGCGCGCGCGAGGGCGGCTTTGACCTCCGGGCGCTTCACGACCCAAAACCGCCACGGCTGCACGTTCCCCGCTGTGGGCGCCATCAGGGCGCAGCCGACAATCCGGCTTATGGTTGTGTCGGGCACCGGGTCCGGCTTGAACTCCCTCACGCTCCTGCGCTGTTCGATCGCGTCGATGAGGTCCTTGGTCACTCCGCATCACCCTCCATCAGTCAATTCCGCGCTAACGATACCCCCGTGCTCAGGACGCGCGGCCGGAGCATACGCCACAGGCGGGCGGGACGTCCGGAGCGCCCGGACCACGCACCTCACAGTGACGACGCTGGGACACTTCGTGCTCGATCCACAAGTAAGAGAGCAGCCGGTGGGCGGCGGATGTCCGCGTTTCGCTTGCGCCTCGGGACAGGCGGCGGGTCTCCATCTCGTCCCGAACGTTCTTCCACAGGCTGCGGAGGACGGGATCCTCGATACTCATGGGGATATGCGGCCTGACCACCAGCCGCAAGCAGCGTGCGGAGACACGACCGACGAGCTCTCTGACCTGGGGCAGGGCGTCCCCGGGGACGAACGCCGGGCTCGTGGCCACCGTTACCAGGGCGGCCCGGCTATTTGGCATGACGAAACGGTCGTGGGGCACTATCTCCACCTGAACCTCGTGTCCCACGCGGCACCGGCAGCGACCCGTCTCGTGATACGACAGCGCCGCCCGTCGCTTTCTCAGCCACACGCCGGGGGTGTCCCATCGTTCCCATTCGCCGCTGTCATACAGCCATCGGGGAACGACCCACACGACTTTCGAGAACAAGCCGTCTTCCACTGCCTTCCGCAAGAAATTGCCGCAGTGGACAAGCCACGGAAAAGTGTCGTAGAAGTCAGAATGGGCGTCCACATGGACCAGGGTGGCCGAGTGAGCACCCCATTCCTTCCAGACGAAGTACGCTTCCTTGTGGTCGGTGAAGACTGCGACCGGACTTGCGCTCCAGTCGAGCCCCGCCTCCTCGAGCCGCTCCACGAACTCGGCCGGCGCTATCCAGCAATCCTGCCGAATCCGTGGATTCCCGCCCGTCCTCGGCTGGAACATGAAATCCGCGTCGATGTCCAGGTATACACCCATATCCCGCACCGCTTCCTGGTGTTCCGGGGTCTCGGGCGCAGCCCCCGCGACTTGAGAACGTGGGGAGGCTGCCTCCTTCCAGCGGTTGGCCTCTTTATTCCAGAGTGTACACAGACGCGCGCGGAATTCAAGCCCCCGTCCGCCCGCCCTCTTGCGGAAGTCGGGGTCAGTGTACGTCGAGCCTGTAGACCTTCCCTTTGGCTTCCTCAGCCTTGGGGATGACCACCTCCAGGACGCCGTTCTTGAAGCTGGCCCGCGCCTGGTCGGGCTTCACCTTCGTCGTTATCGGCAACGTCCGGGCGAACGTGCCGTAAGCCCGCTCGCGGCGGTACACGTTCTTGTCCTCGATCTCCTTCTCGTACTTCGACTCACCCTTTATCGTAAGGGCGCTGTCCGTGAGCGTTACCTCCACGTCCTTCTGGCCCACACCAGGTAGGTCTGCCCGCACCACGACTTCGTTCTCGGTCTCGTACATGTCGACCGACGGCTGCCACGCGCGACCGAACCCAAAACCGCCCATACCGCGTCTGGCGAACGTCTCGTCGAACACCCTGTTCATCGCGTCCCGAATCGTAGCAAGCTCGTCAAAGGGATCCCATCTGACAAGGCTCATCTGCCAGCCTCCTCTTTCCGTTTTCTCCGCCCCGGTTCCACCTAGGGCGGCACGCGTCGCACACATAGTGTTCCACGAGCGTGCGGGCGCTAAACGGTTTCGGAGGCCGCTCCGATGCCTAACAAATTGAACTACGTGCCGCTTTCTCCCTGCACCCGTGCCTGTGCCCGCCCCGTCGTCAGTATTCTTGCGGCATATCCAGAAGCTGTCTATGTGTGAACACCGGGCCGTCGCGGCACACGTACTTGCTGCCTATGTTGCACCTGCCGCACTTCCCTATGCCGCACTTCATGCGCATCTCGAGCGTGGTCACTACCTGCTCGGGCGCGAACCCAAGCTCCGTCAAGACGGAGAGCACGAACTTGATCATCACCGGCGGCCCGCACGTCACGACGACCGCGCCCTCCGGCCGCGGGGCCACCTCCTTCAGAACGGCGGGCACGAACCCCACGCGTCCCGTCCACGCCGGCTCAGGACGGTCGATGGTGACCACTTGGTCGATGTCGGCCCTTTCGCCCCACCGTTCGAGCTCCGGCTTGAAGACCAAGTCCCCCGAGCTCCTCGCGCCGTAGATTATCCTGACCCGACCGAATTCGGCCCTGTGTTCCTCGGAGAGGACGTAGTTGATGAGCGAGCGGAGCGGCGCGAGGCCGATCCCGCCACCTATGAAGACCAGGTTCTTGCCTTGCATGTCCGCGACGGGAAACGTGTTGCCGTAAGGGCCCCTCACCCCGATCACGGAACCCTCAGGCGAGTAGTGGAGCGCCGTGGTCACCTGGCCCATCCTCTTCACGCTGAACTCGAGGTATCCCCGCTGGGTTGGAGACGAAGTGATGGAAATGGGCGCCTCCCCCACGCCGAACACCGAAACCTCGGCGAACTGACCGGGCATGTACCGGAACCTCTCCCACGCGGACGGGTCACGGAACTCCACGCGGAAGGTCTTGACGTCGTTCGCGTCGGTTTCGCGCATGACGTGCGTAATCACGGCAAGGTGCGGCACGTACGGGTTGACGCCCGCATCGTATGTGAGCGCCCCACTCATTCGCTCATCCTCCCAGCCCCTCGCGCGCTCCGACTCGTCGTGCAGCGCGGCAGTCACGACGCGCGGGACGCGGTTTTTCGGCGTGACCTCACAGCGCGGCGAAAGCCTCAAGAACCTTGCGCACGTCCAAGTTGACCGGGCAGTTCTCGACGCAGCGCCCGCACCCCACGCACGCTACAACTCCGTTGTTCTCGACGAAGTAGTTGAACTTATGCATGATCCTCTGCCTGAACCTCTCCTTGCGGGACGGCCGCGGGTTGTGGCCAGACGCGTGGAGCGTGAAGAGGGGGAACATGCACGAGTCCCAGTTGCGCACCCTCTCCCCGCCTGTCCTCGTGGCTTCGTCGCCTATGTCGAAGCAGTGGCACGTGGGGCAGAGATACGTACAGACCGCGCAGCCAAGGCATTTCCGGTACGCGTCATCCCACGCAGGGTGGCCGAACGCGCCTTCGAGCCTCGATACGGCCGCGTCCACCGGAACGGCCCGGCTGGCCATGCGCGCCTCCGCCCTCGCCCGGGCTTCCCCCGAGGCCTCGAATTCCGCCTCTCCGGCCTCCCGCAGCGCCTCGAACCCTCGAATGAGATCCTCGCCCTTCGCTGACAACAGCCTCACTAGATACGCCTCGCCCACCTCAGCGAACACGACGTCCGAACCCGTCTCGTCGAACGGGCCGCCCCCAACAGACGTGCAAAAACAGGCCACACCCGGCTCGGGGCACGCGAACGTGACCACCGCCGTCTCCCTGCGTCGGCTGACGTAGTACGGGTCCCTGTGGTCGGCGGCGTCGAACACAAGGTCGAGGAGGGTCAGGCTCCGCGCGTCGCACGGCCGCGCCCCGAAGGCGACCCTGACCACGTCGGATGGAGAGGATACCAGCCGTTCGTCTCGTGCCCGCGCCCGTCCACGGTCATCCCCGAGTGCCGGTGCCTTCACGCCGGCCGCCGTCTCGATCCCACCATGCGCGTCGAAGGCGAAGAGCGTCTCCTGCTGCGGGAAGAAGAGCTCCTTCAAGGGCCTCGTCGAAAGAAACGGGTCGCCCTCAAGGCTCCGAGCACCGCGGGCGCCGTCAGGACACGCGGCGACAAAACGAGTCACCCCTCCCTCGTCCACCGGAACGAAAACCACGTACGAGGCCGCCAAATGGGTAACGAATCGGCCGAGGTCTCGTTTAGTCATCACAAGAGCTTTCCGGGGCCGCCCCTCTTCCAGCATGCGTAGTTCACCTCGGGGCCGCAAAACTCGCTCCCGCAGCACATTCCGACCGCCCGTACCGCTCGAGCATCCCCGACGCTTTCCTGCCCGAACCCTGCTCAAAGGATGAAATCGCCGGGGTCTTCCCGCTTATACGTCGCAAACACCGGCACGGCCGTAAGGTCCACGCCCGGCTCGTGCCCGAAAAACTCGAGTACATCCTTCTCTATACGTTTCGCGAGGAGCCTGAGATCGATCCCAGCGGGGCACGCCCTTCTGCACGCGCCACAATCCACGCACCGGCCCGCCGTGTGCAGGACGCGGCCGAGGTGGAACACCATCTTGTCGGAAAGGTCGCGCCACCTGCCGACCCACTTCGGGCTCTGGCGGTCCACGAAGCATTCGGGGCAGTAGCATAAAGGGCATGCCTGCCTGCATGCGTAGCACTCTATGCAGCGCTCTATTTCCCGCGCGAAATACGCGAAGCGTTCCTCCGGGCCCCGACTCGCGAACGCATCCACATCGCTGTACGCCTGCTCCTTTGGGCACGCCCGCCGAGCGGCCTCATCATCGCCCGCCAGGAAGTCGTAGACGACGGGCACAGGATGGGTGCACGCGACGCAGGACGCCGACAGAACATCCTCAATTGGAACGGCTTTCTCGAAGCCGTCACCCGCGACCACGACCACGCCGTCCGCGGTCTCCGCGGCGCTGCGGATAGTCTCGTGCCCCTCCCCGAGAGCAGCCGCAAGCTTCCGGCGGTCGACGACGCCTCCGCATGGCACGCCCACGATCTTCACGTCGTCGCGGCGCACCTGTCTTTCGACGATGAGGTTCACGAGGGCGCGCACGTCGCAACCCTTGACCACGACGCCCACCCGCCCTTTGAGCCCGGGCAGGTAGACAGCGAGGTTGTTCTCACACATGTAGTTCCATACCAGGCGCGACACGTCGTCCGGGCGCGTCAAGAAGGCAGGGGACGTTCGAAGAGGAAGGGTCCCCTCCTCATATCCGATGAAGACATCGATCTCTCCCGTGGCAAGCAGGTCCGCCGCGATCTCCCGGAGCCGCCCGGCGACCTCTGCAGTCCGGCCCGATGAACCCCGTGTGAGCATTTACCTTTGCCTCTCCTTCACGAGCCTCGTGGGTTTGCCGAGCGCCTTCACGCTCTCCGTCACGCGCCTCACGACGTCGGCGAACTTCTCGCCCTCGGCCGCGGACACCCACGAGAAGTGCACCCGGCCTCTCTCGATGCCGACGAAATGGAGCAGATCCGCGAGGAGCGCAAACTTCCTCCTCGCAAGGTAATTCCCAGCTATGTAGTGGCAGTCTCCAGGGTGGCACCCCGATACGAGCACCCCGTCAGCCCCTTGCTGCAGGCACTTCAGAATGAGGAGCGGATCTACCCGGCCCGAGCAGGGCACGCGGACGATGCGCACGTTGGGCGGGTACTGCATCCGGCTCGTCCCAGCAAGGTCGGCACCCGCGTAGGAGCACCAGTTGCAGAGGAAAGCCACGATCCTTGGCTCCCACGCCTCGCCAGTCTCGTCACGGGCGCGGCCCGGGGCAATAGAACCCTCCTTGGTGGCCCGCGGGTCCTCCGCCCCGTCGCAAGCCCGTTGCCGTCCAAAGTGCTCAACGTTTAGCAAAGCGCGCCCACCTCCGCGAGGAGCTCCTCGTCGGTGAACCCCTTGAGTGTGATGGCGCCGCACCGACACGTCGCCGCGCACAGGCCGCACCCTTTGCACAACGCCGGGTTCACCTCCGCGACGTTTTCGACGGCGTCAATCTCGATGGCCTTGTACTGGCACACTTCGGCGCACAGGCCGCACCCAGCACACCGCGTTTTCGTGACCTCCGACTTTATCCCCTCGGTGGTGATGGCGCCGCGAGCGAGCAATGCGGAGGCCCTCGCTGCCGCCGCATGGGCCTGGGCGATGGTCTCATCGATGGTCTTCGGCGCATGAGCGAGCCCTGCGAGGAAGACGCCCTCCGTGGCAAAATCCACCGGCCTGAGCTTCACATGGGCCTCCAGGAAGAACCCGTCCTCGTCCAAGGGCACCTTGAGCATCTGCGCCAGCCTGCCGTTGCTTTCGTTCGGCACTATCCCTGCGCTCAGGACCACAAGATCGGCGGGAATAGCGAGCCTTTCGTCGAGGAGCGTGTCTGTGACCTCCACGACGAGCCGCGAGCCGAGGGGCGGTCCCGGTCGTGACACCACCGGCATCTGCCCCTCGGGGTATCGCACGAACACCACCCCTCGGCGCCGCGCCTCTTCGAAATAGACCTCCATTTTACCGTAAGTGCGAATGTCCCTGTAGAGGATGTACACCTCCGCGTCAGGAGCCGCCTCTTTGATCCGGATGGCATTCTTCACGGCCTCGCTGCAACACACGCGGCTGCAGTAGCCGCGTTCCTCGTCGCGCGAGCCCACACACTGGATCATGACCACCGACGCCGCGCCGCGGCCCCGGGGGCCCAAGCAACAGCTTTCCCTCACGCTGCCCTGCCCGCCGCGGCACGCCCCGGGCAGGTCTGTCCCTTCGGCTGCGCCTTGCCGCGAGGGCCCCAGGTCTCGGTCTCGCGCAGGTTCCAGGCCGGCCCACCGCGCCTCCCGGGCCACCGGCCGAAGCCCGGACGCCAGGGCCTTCTCGAGCTCGGACTGGGTCACGACAGCCGGATGCTCCCCGTACAGGAACCCGGCCGGGCGGTGCTCCTGCGCGCCCGTCGCGACGATCACCACACCGTGACCCACCACGAGCTCACGGATTGCGCCCGCCTCCCCGTCGCCCCGGCTCCGGTCCACCACGCGTGACCGAAAGTTCCCGACGTACCCCGCGACCTCGGTCACCTCGGACGATGTGTGAACCTCTATCAAGGGATGGGACTCAACCCTTCTCGTGAGGTCTCGCAGGAACGCTTGGACGTCCTCCCCGCTCAACGTAAAGTAGATGCCCCGCAGGTGGCCGCCGAGCTCGGCGCAAGCCTCCACAAGGTAAACCTTGAACCCCTGGTCTGCAAGGTCCAACGCCGCGATCATCCCCGCGAGCCCCCCGCCGATCACAAGGGCGGACTTGTCGACCTGTATCGGCACGCGCTCGAGTGGCTCCAGGAGCGCCGCCTTGGCCACAGCCGCGCGAACCAGATCCTTCGCCTTCTGGGTGGCCTTCTCGGGCTCGCGCATGTGGACCCAAGAGCACTGGTCCCGTATGTTCGCCATCGCGAAGAGGTAACGGTTGAGTCCCGCCTCCCGGATCGTCTCCTGGAAAAGCGGTTCGTGCGTGCGGGGCGTGCACGAAGCCACCACAACCCGGGTGAGCCCGTGCTCCTTGATCTTCTCCTGGATCCTCTTCTGGGTGTCTTGCGAGCAGGTATACAGGTTTCGCTCGGCGTACACCACATTCGGGAGGGTCCTCGCGTACTCCACGACCGCGGGAACGTCCACGACCCCGCCGATGTTTATCCCGCAGTGGCACACGAACACGCCAATGCGCGGGCCCACTCCCCTCAGGTCCTTTTCGGGAGGGTAGAGCTTCTCGCGGACTCGCGTCCCGCGGGCGCCTCTGAGAAGCGTCCCCACCACGCCTGCGACCCCGCTGGCTTGCGTCACGGTCTCGGGGATGTCCTTCGGGCCTTGCATAGCGCCGCACACGTACACGCCGGGCCTGGTGGTGAAAAGGGGATCGAACGGGCCCGTTTTCGCGAACCCGCTTTCGTCGAGGTCTATTCCAAAGACCCGCGCAAGCCGCTCAACGTTGTCTGGGGGCTCGAGCCCCACGGAGAGCACGACGAGGTCGAACTCCTCCTTAGCGATCGTGCCGTCGCCCCGCTCGAACGACACGATGAGGTTATGGGTCGCGGGGATCTCGGACACCCCGGCAACCCGCGTGCGGATGTACCTCACGCCGTGCTCTGTCTTCGCCCGCTCTACGTATGCATCAAACCTCTTCCCATAGGACCTCATGTCCATGTAGAAGATGGTCGCCTGGATGCCCGGCGCATGCTCCTTCGCGATCACCGCTTCTTTCGTCGCATACATGCAGCACACGGAGGAGCAGTAGCGGGCCCCACGCGCCCGGTCGCGCGACCCGACGCACTGTATGAAGGCTATCCTCTCGGGAACGTCGCCGTCGGACGGGCGCAGCACGCGCCCCTCATACGGCCCTGAGGCGCTCAGGATCCTCTCGAATTCCATGCTGGTGAGGACGTTCGGATATCTGCCGTACCCATACTCGTCACGGAGCGACGGGTCTAGAAGGCGAAATCCGGGAGCGAGCACGATCGCTCCCACGGAAACCGTACGCTCGCGCGGCGCGTCGTCGTAGCGGATGGCGCCGGCGAGGCACATGTTCTCGCACAGGCCGCACCCGACGCACGCGTCGCGGTCTATCACATAAGTGAGGGGCACCGCCTGCGGGTAATCGATGTAAATGGCGGGCCGCCCCGTGAGCCGCGCGTTGAAGGTGTCGCGGGCCGCTCCCACAGGGCAGTGCTGAGCACAAATGCCGCACCCTGTGCATTTCTCGGCGTCAACATAGCGCGGCCTGCTCGACACGGTCACCGTGAAATCCCCGGGCCTCCCTTCGACTCTCTGCACTGTGGAGTTGGTTATCACTTCAATGTTGAGGTGGCGTCCGCACTCGACCAACTTGGGAGAGAGTATGCACATCGAGCAATCGTTCGTAGGGAATGTCTTGTCCAGTCGCGCCATGGCGCCGCCGATGGCCGGGCTCGATTCCACGACGTACACAAAGAAGCCTTGCTCCGCCAGGTCGAGCGCGGCCTGCATGCCTCCGATGCCCCCGCCGACCACTAGCACCGCACCCACAGCCTCTCCACCTGAACCGCTCGCCCCGCAACCCATGTCATGCGCCCCCGCTCGAAGTGCACCCTCCCGAAGTGGACCCTACGCTGACTCTACACCCTGGCGCCCCGCAGCACGTACCTTGGCGAGCGGCCCAGCACGTCATATGGCTCTATGACGCCCCGGCGCTTCAGATAGGCGGCCTGTTCCAGGACGATCTGCGCCGAGACTCCGAGACGCGCGGCGATGTCCTTGACCGACACGGGCGCCTCCGCGGCGAGCACCTCTATGGCCGCACGCACGCACTCATCTGCGATGACGCCTTGCAGCAGGGTGGCCACCTTCTCCGGCAGGATCCTCTCGCCATACACGTTGCCCTGCTCGCAAAGGGCCTTGCTACGCCCCACGAGCCACCTGAACCTCTCGCTGGCAGCCACGCGTCTTGCGATCTCGCTCCGAAACACGAACTCGTCCCGCGAGAGCCCTTCTCTGGATGCGGAGCCTCCGCCCGCCGGGCCGAGGGCCCTCACTTGCCCGACAAAGCAAGACACCATGTCCGCGAATCCGGCACCCTCTGCCGCCGAGACCCAGTCGAGATACAGCCGCGCACGATCAATCCCGAGATGATCGAACACCATCCACAACGTGCGGACCCGCTGTTCCGCCTGATAGTTCCCGCTCAGGTAGTGGCAGTCCCCGGGATGGCATCCGAGCACCATGACCGCGTCAGCCCCGCGAAGGAACGGGTCGACCATTATCTCCGGGTCCACACGGCCGGAACACATGACGCGGACGATGCGGAGGTTCGCGGGATAGGCGAGCCGCGACGTGCCCGCAAGGTCGGCTCCTGCGTACGAACACCAGTTGCACAGGAATCCGATCACCCGTGGTTCAAACCTTTGGAGCTCTTGCCCATCTTCCCTGCGCACAGGACCCCCGGACGCGAGACCCGCCATTCTAGCCCACCTCCAGGAGCGCTTCCGCCTGCGCAACAAGCTGGCTTGTGGAGTAATGCTTCATCGTCATCGCCCCCGTGGAGCACGAGGCACCGCATACGCCACAGCCTTTGCACGCAACTTCAACGGCTCTCGCTTTGTACCCCCTGTCGGTCCTTTCCATCTTGATCGCCCCGTATGGGCAGAGCGTCTCGCATAGCCTGCAGCCGATGCAAAGCTGCTCGTCGATGACCGGGCCAAGCGGGTCCATTTCTATCCGCTCCCGCGAGCACGTCGCCGCAGCGGCCGCTGCGGCGCCTCCCGCCTGGGCGACGCTGTCAGGGATGTCCTTGGGAGACTGAACGCAGCCCGCGAGGTAGACACCGTCAATGGACGTCTCGAAGGGGCGAAGCTTCGGGTGCCCTTCCAAGAGGAACCCGTCCGCGCTGCGCGAAAGGTTCAGACGCTGGGCGAGCTCTGCGAGGCCCCTGGGCGGCGCGAGCCCCACCGCGAGCACCACCAGGTCGAAACGCATGTCGAGAACGCACCCGGAGTCGAGGTCTTCGCAGACCACGCGGAGCGATCCGTCTGGCTCCCCACGGACCTCGCCTGGCTTGCCCCGAACGAAGACTATTCCCTGCGCTCTTGCGCGCCGATAGAACTCCTCGAACCCCTTCCCGGCGGTCCGCATGTCGGTGTGGTATACGTACACCTCGATGGCGGGGTCCTTTTCCTTGATCATGAACGCCTGCTTCGCCGTGATCATGCAGCACACGCGGGAGCAGTAGGCCCCAGCTCCGTCCAGGCGATGCTCGTCGCGGGATCCAACACACTGTATGAACGCCACGCGCTTCGGAGCTCTCCAGTCGCCCGGCCTCTTCAGTTTGCCGTGGGTGGGTCCGTCGGCGCAGATGATCCTCTCGAAGTCGAGACTGGTGATGACATTGGGGTAACGGCCGTAGCCATACTGCGGCTTTTTCGACGCGTCGTATGGCTCGAACCCTGCAGCCACGACGATGGCGCCGACCTCGACCGTCTCCACGCGGTCAGTCTGGTCAAGCGCGATCGCACCGCGCTCGCACACCTTGTCGCACACCCTGCACTTGCCCTCTGTCAGATACCTGCAGTGTTCCACGTCGATCACATACACGGGCGGAATGGCCTGAGGAAACGGAATGTAGATTGCCTTCCGCTCACCCATGCCACGGTTGAACTCGTCGGGCGCCCTCACGGGGCACTTGGACGCGCACTGCCCGCAACCAGTGCACTTGGCCTCATCAACGTAGCGTGCCTTGCGTCTCAGTTGCACTCGGAAGTCCCCGACCTGACCATCGACTTTCTCCACCTCAGAGTAGCTCAAGACCTCGATATTCTCGTGCTCGGCGACCTCCACCATCTTGGGTGAAAGGATGCAGAGGCTGCAGTCAAGGGTTGGAAACGTCTTGTCGAGCATGGCCATATGGCCTCCGATGGACGGCTCGCGCTCAACGAGATAGGTCTTTATCCCCATGTTGGCCAGGTAGAGCGCGGCGGATATTCCCGCGACGCCGCCTCCCACCACCATGGCCTTGGGCACGACCCGCCCCTGGCTGCGAGAAAGCGGGACGAGAAGCCTCGCCCTGGCCACAGCCGACCGCACGAGCGCCTTGGCCTTCTCCGTTGCGGCCGCAGCGTCACCCGGGTGCACCCATGAACATTGCTCCCGTATGTTCGCCATCTCGAGAAGGAACGGGTTGAGACCGCACTTTTCAAGGAGCGTCCGAAACGTCTTCTCGTGAAGCCTCGGCGAGCAAGACGCGATCACCACGCGGTCAAGCGCGAAGTTCCTGATGTCGTCGGCGATGGTTTTCTGCCCGACCTCGCTGCAAGTGTACTTGTTGTCGCGGGCGATCACCACCCCGTCGAGCAAGGAAGCGGCCTCCCTCACGGAGACCACGTCGACAACGCCGGCGATGTTAAGGCCGCAGTGGCACACGTAAACGCCGATTCTCGGCTGTGGCGTAGATGCCCGCATCGCACCGTCACACCACCTTTGCGTCACGTCACACCTATCGCTGTGAAGCCTCGTCAGCCGCGCTCGCCGCGCGCTGGCCGCGCTTGCCGTGCTCGCCGCAACGCGCGTCGCTCGTCTGCTGGCCGGGCGCGGCTCGCCGCCATGCAGCCCGGTGGCAGCTCATGAGATCTTCGCCAAGAGCGCCTTCGGCTTTATGGGATTCTGGGAGAGGCCCAGCTCTTCAGCGTCGATGCCCATGGCAAGCCCCAGGACCTGTGGATAATAGAGGATTGGGAGGTCGTACCTGGTGCCATACTTCGCCTGGATCTTGCGCTGGTTCGCTCCGTACATGACGCTGCAGAACGGGCATATCAAATTGATGGCGTCGGCCCCGTGGGCCTTTATGTCGTCCAGCTTCGCCCGGCTCATCTGAAGGGCAATGTTCTCGTCCACCCCGAGGATCGCGCCGCCGCAGCACTCCTTCTTTGTGGCGTAGTCGACGGGCTCAGCTCCTGTGACGGCCACGAGCATGTCGAGGGACCTGGGCACTTCGGGGTGGTCGAACCCGTCGTAGATTCCGGAAGGCTTGAGGTAATGACACCCGTAATGAGACGCAATGCGAAACGCATCGAGCGGCCGTCTTACCGTCTTCTTGACCCTCTCCAGGCCCACGTCTTCGTATATCACGCGTGCCAGGTGTTTCACCTGTACCTTGCCGGAATACCTCCGTCCGATCGCTCCGAGGCGTCGGTTCACCTCCTCAAGCAAACCCTCGTCCGCCGCGAGTTGTCGGGCCGTCTCGGTCAAGACGGACGTGCACGCGCTGCACAAGGTGCAGACGTCACACCCCTTTTCCTCGGCCAAAGAGAGATTCCTCGCCGCGAGGAGCAGTGACGTTTCGTGGTGAACCGACTTCACCGGGTAACCGCAGCAGCCAAAGTCCGGGATGTCGGCAAGCTCGATGCCGAGTTCAGCGGCTACGCGCCTTGCGGACAGCTCATAGCTGAGATTACGCACTGGGACCGTGCAACCCAGGAATATCGCGTACCTCACCGCTCATCACGCACCTTTGCGGGAAAGTAGGTCTGCGAGCCCCGTCATCCCGAATATCTCCACCGCCTCGACCAAGTCGCTCTGAAGAGCCGGAAGCCCGAGTTCCGCGCGCTTCTCGTTGGTAAACTCGTCGATCTCGTACAGCCGCCCGTGTCCGCCGACGAGCTCAGCCTGCGCCCGGAAGGCTGGGTGTATGTACCCGGCCTTCACGGCCATGTTCTTGAGGGCGTTCATCACCTCGGTGATTCTCACGTCTTGCGGGCAGCGCTCATAGCAGGTATAGCAGGTAGAACACAGCCAGATGAAATCGCTCGACAGCACCCGCTCCCGCATCCCGAGGATCGCCATGCGTATGATGCGTCGCGGGTTATACCTGCTGTCGAGCTCCGCCACGGGGCACCCTGACGTGCACGTGCCACACTGGAAGCAATACTTGATGTTCTCGCCCCCGGGCTCGCGGGCGATCTCGTGCTTGAACTCGGGATCGAGGACGGTGACGACCGCTCGGTCTTTCTCTCCCCACGTGCCGGACTCCACGGCCAAGACCCCCTTGCGATGCAGCCTGCCGAAATGGCAGGACGCTCAATGCAGATCGCCGCAAACCCCGCTGCTTTTCAGCGCCGAGGTGCCGTCTAGGGCTGCCGGCGTCGCCCTCCGACGGGGGTTCGCCCCGCGTGGCGAATCGTTCGAATCCAGCGCCCGGGCTAGCCGGATTTGCGGCGCCCCATCGTGCAAGCCCTGGCAACCCTGACGCGCTCAGGACGAGACGCTCAGGACGAGAGACGAACACTCATGTCATGGCTCCCTCCTGCCCAAGCGTCGTCAAGACCGCGCTCGCCGTGTCGTTCACGCCGCTCATTTCGCGTGCTTTTCTATCTCTTCCTCGAGCCACCTGACCGCGCTGTCTCCCCGCATCAGATTCGCCAGCTGCGCGGGATCATCCATTTTCACCTTGAAGACCCAGCCCTCTCCATACGGGTCTGTGTTCAGAAGCGTCGGGTCGTCTTCCAGATCCTCGTTCACCTCGATGACTTCGCCGGTGACAACCGCGTACACGCGTCCCACCCACTTGCCGGATTCGACCGCGGCCGCGGGCTTTCCTTGGTGCACCTTCCTGCCGACCGCCGGGAGATCCACCGACACGAACTCCCCCGCAAGCTTCTGGGCGAAGTCGTTGATCCCGACCGTCACGACGTCGCCCTCCACCCTGCCCCAGCTATGATTCGGCTCGTAGTAGAGGTCGTCCGGGAGAAGGTAGCCTTTGACTTCCACCCGCTCCACCCCCGATCCTGTCCCGTAATCTCCCTCCACACACTCACGCCCGCCGCCCCGGCGGCGTACGCAGGCCCCGCTCCGACCCGGCCCGTGGCTTCTTCCGTGAGATGAGCGGTGCCCTGAGCACCGCCTGTTTTCATGCTCTGATTCCAACTCCCCGATTCCCACGCTTGGTTCCGACAGTCTGATTCCCTCAGCGTGTCCCGCAGCGTGATTCTCACGGCTTGATTCCGGCGGCTCGATTCCTACGGCTTGATTGTTCTACGCAGCGGTGCCTGAATCCTCCTTCATTTTCGTACGCTTTCGAACGTAAAGAGCCCATTAGGGAAATGCGTGGGATGCGCGGTGTGAGGAAAACCTGCGGAGAATCTGCGGCGGCGAGCCTGTGGGAGGTGTGCAGGAGGCACACACCGGACGCCGGGGTATTGGACGCGGGGGCGGATGCGCGAAAGATCGAGGTACGGAGACTGTTGAGCTTCCCCGGTGACTGCCGATTTGCCCGACCCCAGCGCCATCTCTGCGGGCTTCAAGTGGCCCGGGATGGCGTAATACCATCGGGTCCTTGCGCTCAAGCATCCCCACGCTCAAGCACCATCAGCATCAGCGGCTTTCGGTCGGCAGCTCTGGATGGACGGATGAACTTCATCTGCTGAAAAGCGGCTGCCGAAAAGCGGCGCGGATTCCTGGCAGTCCAGCCAGAGGCCGCCCGAAAGGAATGCGCCGGACGCGCTAGAATAGTGTATTTGAGTAGTGCGTTTGCACGAATACGGGTTAGGGCGAGCCGCGCACCGTTCGGGGCGTCATCTCCGTGTCCGGCGCTGGCAACCGACCGACTAAGCGTGGCGCCACAAGTCTTCGTCTCCTTTCTTGACGGCGTTAGGGTTGCCGGTGCTTGCACCACGACGCGGCGTGGAGGATTCGGCCGTCTTGAGCGCCGAATTCGGACAAGGCGCGCCGCAAGCGCGCCGTCCCCGGAGGGCAAGGCCGATGGCCTTGGGCAGGACCGCCCCGCCGAAAAGTGGCGCGAACTCTGGCGACATACTCAGGCAACTGGTGGAGGAAGGGCAGGAGCCAACGCACGAGACCCTTGAGTCTACTCAATGACTGCCAATTCGGATGACCCTGGCGACGGCGACGGCGTTGTGGGCTTCGGTCAGGATGAGGCATCATAGCGTGGGAGAGTTCAGCAGTCTCACGCACGCTTACTCAAAAGGGAGGGGTTTCAGGTATGGATGTGACGATAGGTAGGACCTTGCTGCGGCTCGTCCAAGGCGACATAACTCAACAGGAGACAGATGCCATAGTGAACGCGGCAAACTCGGAGCTCGCGGGAGGCGGGGGCGTGGACGGTGCCATCCACAGGGCAGGCGGGCCAGTGATCTATGAGGAGTGCGCACGGATACGCAAGGAAAGGGGACGCCTTCCTGCGGGGCAGGCGGTGATCACCGCTGGGGGTCGACTCAAGGCGAAATACGTCATCCACACCGTAGGACCGGTTTGGCACGGCGGCACCCACGGTGAGGAGGAGACTCTCGCAAGCGCCTACCGCAGCAGCCTCAAGCTCGCCACGGAGCACGGCCTTCGAACGGTGGCGTTTCCCTCGATCAGCACGGGGGCTTACGGGTTTCCGGTTGAGCGGGCCGCCCGCGTCGCATTGCGTGCTGTGAAGGATTTCCTAGTGAGCCCAATGGGACGGGCCCTTGACGAAGTTCGGTTCGTGCTCTTCAGCTCCAGAGATCTCGAGGCGTACGAAAAGGCGCTCGCGGACATCCACCGCTCCGCGTGACCCCCGTCGATCGCTCACATTGCCCTACCGCCTCCGCCGACCCGAGCGCCGCCCAAGCCAACGGACCGCCTCGCGCACACTCACGGCCAGCACGCCGACGCCAAGGAGGACCCACCCCGCCAAGGCCATGTATTGCCCAAGCTTCGGCACATCGGCAACGATCCTCGCAAGCGCCCACGACCATGTTGCAGCCCAGATGACATCGGTGACAACAAGCGCGCGCAACGTGCGCTCGCCGTCATCGCCGAGGGCTCCGAGGACCCAGAATACCTGGCTGTATCCCACACCTACCCAGCGGAGCGCGAAGAGCCCGAGCACGGCGCGTGGCCGCCCGCGGCTCGCGGATGCCTTCAGGTACGCGAGCACGCGCGACAGCGAAGGGAGACGACGGGCAAGCGTGTCCATGAGATGACGGCCGGCAGCGCGAAACACCGCGTACGAGCTAACGTGCCCGGCTGCAGTGAAGAACCCCACCAAGAGGGCGGTGTAAGCCCACGGCCAGCGCTCGGCACGCATCGCCGCAGCCGCGAAGCTGAACATCGCGAGCGAAGAGATGGGTACGCCCACAGCCATCAAGAAAAAACCACCGCCCAGGAACGCAACAGACGGAACCCAGGCGGTGATCATGCCATCAAGGCCCATGGACCTCATCCTCGAATCTCCTGCGCAGCGATTGCGATGAGCGTGCGCCGGGGTTTCAGGCCTCTCCGCGACATAACGCGTGACACGCCATGACCCCCTGCCTCGCCCAGCCCCTCCGCGCCGTCTCGCTGCTCCAGCCTGCCGATGGAAGAGAGGTCTCAGCTGCAAGACAAGTCCCCGGCCAGAAGAGAGGTCTCTGGCAGAAAGAGGTCTCTACTTGAATAGAGCCATCGCTTCTTTGTAAAGGGACTCCGGCACCGACTTGGTCTTGCCGACAGCGGTCGCGAGGTCAACTACCCTGATCTCGCCACCAGCAAACGCAGGCATCTTGCCGAACTCCCCACGACTGACGAGGTCAACGGCTGCCATGCCCAACCTCGTTGCGTAGAACCTGTCGTTCACAGTGGGCGACCCACCACGCTGAATGTGGCCGATCACCGCGACCCTGGTTTGGATGCCGGTCCGCTTCTCGATCTCGTTGCCCACGGCGTGCCCGACGCCGCGCAGACCGAGCCTAACGTGGCCGAACGCGTCGACATCGCCGGTAGGCTCCTCCGAAACACCGGGAAGCTTCACGCCTTCTGAGACCACGACGACCCCGTACTTCTTGCCGGACGCGCGAAGGTTACGCAGGTGGTTGCACATGGCGTCCAGGTCCGGCTCGACCTCGGGAATGAGCACCCAGTCAGCTCCGCCGGCCATTGCGGTGACCAACGCGACCCACCCGGCGTCCCTGCCCATCACTTCAAGCACCATGATCCGCCTGTGCGACCGCGCCGTATCGCGCAGTCTCTCGACGGCGTCCACAGCCACTGTCACAGCGGTGTCAAAGCCGATGCAGTAATCTGTGCCCGATACGTCGTTGTCCATGGTCTTCGGCACTCCGACGCACGGCACCCCGCGCCCGGTGAGCTTATTCGCAACGCCCAGCGTATCGTCGCCCCCGATGGCGACTACCGCATCGAGCCCCAGCTTCTTTACGTTCTCGATACATTTTACGACGTCTTCTTCCTTTTTGAACGGGTTGGTCCGGGATGTGCCCAAAACCGTTCCCCCATGAGAGAGGATCTCCCTGACGTCATCAATGCCGAGAGGCGCAGCGTCAGCGTTTATGAGCCCAGCCCAGCCGTCATGGATCCCCAGGACCTCATAGCCGTAATCGGCCGCCCTCATCACAACGCCCCTGATCGCCGCGTTGAGCCCTGAGGAGTCGCCTCCACCAGTCAAAACCCCGATTTTCTTGATCTCAGGCATTTCAAGCACCCTCCTCCGCAAACCCCAAGCTCCAAGAGATCCGGTGTTTTCCCACGCCACTCAGGCCTTTCCCGAGCACCCGAAAAGGCGCATCTTCGCCTTCACGGCTTCCTTCATATAGTCGCGGCCCACTCCGGCTATGCGCCTCGGGTCGATCTCGTCGGGATTCTTCTGGAGCGCCTCGCGTATGCCGCGCGTGAACGCCTTGTTGAGCTCGGTCGCTATGTTGATCTTGCATATTCCTGCCGCGATGCCCATCTTGTAACCTTCGTCAGTCACACCGGACGCGCCGTGAAGCACGAGCGGCACGCCCGTGAGCTCCCTGATCCGCGCTATCCTTTCCACGTCAAGCTTGGCAGCTTGGGTCGTCATCTTGTGTACGCTCCCAACGGCCACGGCGAGCGAGTCGACCTCCGTCTCCTCGACGAACCTCTTCGCCTCTTCGGGGTCGGTCATAAGGGCCTTGATTTCTTCCTCGGTCACGTGGCCCGCAGTGGCCACCTTGCCCAGCTCAGCCTCAACAGGGATGCCCGCCGCATGCGCCATTTCCACGATCTTCTTGGTTATGGCGACATTCTCCTCAAAGGGGAGAGACGAGCCGTCGAACATCAGGGAGGTGAACCCGGCAGAGAGGCATTTCACGTTTTGCTTGTAGTCAGTGCCGTGGTCCAGGTGGAGCGCCACTGGCACACTCGCCTCTTCAGCCGCAGCCTTTACCATGGCCACGACCATCTTGAGCCCGGCGTACTTGATCGCTCCCTGGCTCGCCTGGAGGATTACCGGAGCTTTCTCTTCCTCCGCAGCCTCGATGATGGCCTGAACGTACTCGAGGTTATTGGCGTTGAAAGCGCCAACCGCGTAGCGCTCGGCCTGGGCTTTCTTGAGCATTTCCTTCGTTGTCACCAGCGGCATATGCACATTCCTCCTTCTGTCTTGCACCGTTCGGGCCTTCCCGGGCACGCTTGACGGAAACCCTCGTCGCGATCCTGAGGGCCCGGGACATCAACGGTCCCGCCGGGTCGCCTGCGCCCCCGGAAAAACGCGTCGGCTCCTACCTCTCGCCACGCGTCATCAAAGGTCGTCACGGTATAGGATTCGCCCGCCAACCTTTTCTATTCTCCAGTCGCCCTCGTATTCCTTCTTCATAACGGACCAACTTTCGCGCGCCCTCGCCGCCAAGGCCGCGAGCTGCGGGCCCTCAGGCACGCCCCCGTTCCGCCCGGTCCGGCGCCCGAAGGGCCTCAACCTCACCTGCTCCGGCAATGACCCGCCGTCCGCCGCAACACGAACCCTGGCACGCTGTCAAACCCTGTGGGCTTTGAGCATGTTCGTCGTCCCGGGAACGCCTGCTCTTACCCCCGCTGTGATGATCACGAGATCCCCCCGGCTCACCATGCCTAGCGACACCGCCGCCTCGATGGCCACATCGAGGACGTCGTCGATATTGGCCGCCTTGCGCACGAGAGTGGGAAGCACCCCCCAGACGAGGCTCAGCTTCGCGGCGACCCTCGGGTTGGGTGTGGCAGCGATTATCGGGGCTCGGGGGCGGTATTTCGATACCATACGCGCAGTCGCGCCAGACTCGGTCGAGGTGAGTATCGCTTTGACACCAAGGTCATGCGCGGTTTGACACGTGGCATGACTGATCGCGTCCGCGACGCTCCTCGAGGGCGCGACACCCTTGGCCCGCAGGATGTCCTCGTACGGGAGGCCGCTTTCCGTGCTCTCCGCGATCCGCGACATCATGGACACGGCCTCGACAGGGTACTTGCCGACAGCAGTCTCAGCGGACAGCATCACCGCGTCGGTGCCATCGAAGATCGCGCACGCCACGTCAGTCACTTCGGCCCTCGTCGGCCTAGGATTCTCGATCATGGACTCCAGCATCTCCGTGGCGGTGATCACCGGCTTGCCTGCGGCGTTGCACTTTTGTATTATCACCTTCTGAACGAGAGGCACCCGCTCCGGGGGCGTCTCCACGCCCAAATCACCCCTGGCCACCATGACGCCGTCTGCAACCCTCATTATCGAGTCGATGTTCTCTATCCCTTCGCTGGATTCGATCTTCGCGATTATGTGACTGTCAGACCCCGCCGCGTCCAGGAGAGCCCGGACCCGGACCACGTCCTCCGCGGTTTGCACGAAAGAGCACGCTACGAAATCGACCTCTTGAGCCGAGGCGAACTGAATGTCGGAGACGTCCTTGCGCGTTGCCGCCCTGAACCTCACCTTCGCACCGGGCAGGCTCACGCCCTTGCGCGACGCGAGTTCGCCGGAGGTCTTGACCAGGCACACGACCTCGCCATCGCCCACATGATCCACCTCAAGCTCGATCAGGCCGTCGCTGAGAAGGATCTTGCCGCCTGGGGACACGCTCTCGAGAAGCTCGGGGTAATTCACGAACACCCTTGTCGCGTCCCCCTCCTCGTCCCCGGGCACCAGGGAGACGAACGAGCCTTCTTTAAGCTCGACCTTGCCCCCTTTTATAGGACCTGTGCGGATCTTGGGACCAGCAAGGTCGAACATGATCCCCACATGCTTTCCGCATTCCCTGGCCGCATCCCTCACACGCTTTATGCGGGACGCGTGTTCTTCATACGTACCATGGGACGCGTTGATCCTGGCGACGTCCATGCCCGCCCTCACAAGAGCCTCTAGGACGCCGGGCTCGTCCGTGGCGGGCCCGAGCGTGCACACGATCTTCGTCCTGCGCACGTGCATACCCCCTTCCTCACCTTCCTCATAGGGACGCGCCGTATGCCGGTCCCTTCTTGTTTCTCCCTGATACACCGAAACCCTTCCTTAAGGGAAGGGCTTCACACCGATGCCGCTGTCAAAATACCGTGTCGAGAGGGCGTTTCCCCTGCTGGCCCGTCCCGCAAGCACTGGCCCCTCCCGCAAGCCCGCACCGGGAGGCGCCGGTCCGTTGTTGCGAGCAGGGGGCCGGGGCGCGCGGGCCCCAGGCCACATCTGGTGCGCACCAGCACCAGGTGCGTGGCAGGGCACGCAGCCGGGTGCAAGGCCGGGCATGCTGCCGGGGCGGGGGCACCCGACCACCGGAGAGGCAACCACCGGAGAGCCAGAGGCCCGGGTTCACACCTTCGAAAGCATCACAGCCACATTGTAAAGGCTCAGATCAACCTTCTTGCGCGTTGCCGTGACCTCGTCAACGTCGAAAACCCGGATCTCGCCGCCCACGACCCCAACAACCTTAGCGGCTTGACCATCCTTCAGCAACTCAACCGCTTTGCATCCGAACATCGTCGCAAGCAACCTGTCGCGGGCCGTGGGCGTACCACCCCTCTGTATGTACCCGAGCACAGTGACCCTTGTCTCAAGGCCGGTCCGTTCCTGCACAGCCTCGCCTATCTTGAACCCTATGCTCTCATGGTGGGGCTCGTCGGGAGAATGATATCCGCCCACGCCCTCGGCCACCACGATTATGCTGTGGGTCTTGCCGCGCCTATAACCTGCCTTGACGCCCTCACATATCGCGTCGAGGTCGTAAGGCACCTCGGGGATCAAGATGTACTCCGCCCCGCCGGCCAACCCGGCGGCAAGCGCGAGGTGACCGGTGTCCCGCCCCATGACCTCTATCACGTTGCTGCGGCCGTGCGAGCTTGCAGTATCCCGTATCTTCGTGATCGCGTCGACGGCTGTGTTGACGGCCGTGTCGAACCCGAGGGTGTAATCGGTGAGCGAGATGTCGTTGTCGATGGTCGCGGGGATTCCGACCACGGGCGTGCCCATGTCCACGAGCGCGCGAGCACCGCGAAACGTGCCGTCACCGCCGATGACCACCAGGCCTTCTATCCCGTGTCTCGACATTTGGTCCAGGGCCTTCCTGCGCCCAGCATCGGTCATGAACTCGTCAGACCGCGCGGACCGCAACATGGTCCCCGCGCGTTGGATGATGTCTCCTACGCTGCGGGAGGTCATGTCGAACATGTCGCCTTCGATAAGTCCCTGATACCCTCGATTCACTCCGACTACTGACATCCCGTTGTACAGCGCGCACCTGGTCGCGGCCCTGATCGCCGCATTCATGCCCGGGGCATCGCCCCCGCTCGTGAGAATCCCTATTCGTTTCAAGATCTGGCCTCTCCCTTCGGGCCTCCGGGCCCGGCCGCCGCCTGAACCGAGCCGCCTCCGCTTGCCAAGGCAGTCTCGGGGAACCCTTCCTGCGCGGCCTCGCGAATCATGAACTCGCCTATCCTGCGAAGCCTGGCGTAACGCCTCTCGATCAGCCTGCGAGGCGGGATTCCGGCGAGCTCATCTATGCTTCTTATGAGAGCGTCCTTGATAATGCGCGCCATCGCGTCCCGGTCTTTGTGAGCGGCGCCCAAGGGCTCAGGGAGCACCTCATCGACGATCCCGAGCCTCTTCATGTCCGGAGCGGTGAGTTTCAGCACGTCGGCAGCCTCCTGCGCCTTCGACCCGTCTTTCCACAGGATCGCGGCGCACCCCTCCGGCGAGATGACGGAGAAATACGCGTTCTCGAGCATGAGGAGCCTGTCGCCGACCCCTATGGCGAGGGCACCGCCGCTCCCTCCCTCACCGGTTATGACCACCACGATGCACGTGGCAAGCCTCGAGATCTCCTCCAGGTTACGGGCGATGATCTGGCCCTGCCCGCGTTCCTCGGCCTCAACACCCGGGTAGGCGCCGACCACATCTACGAAGGACACGACAGGCCTGCGGAATTTCTCGGCCTGTCTCATCAGCCGCAGCGCCTTGCGATATCCCTCCGGGTGAGGCATTCCGAAGTTTCGCGCGAGGTTCTCCTTGGTATCGCGACCCTTCTGCGTTCCGACCACCGTGACGGGACGACCGGCCAGGCTCGCGATCCCGCCCACGACCGCTCCGTCGTCGCGAAAGGCGCGGTCGCCGTGAAGCTCGATGAACTCGTCGAAGATGAGGTTTATGTAGTCCAGCGTCGTAGGCCGCCTCGGGTGACGCGCTATCTGCACGCGCTGCCAGGGCGTGAGGTTATCGAATATCTCGCGCCGAAGCATCTCGGCCTTTTTCTCCAGGGTAGCTATCTCCTCGGACAGGTCGATCTCCTTCTCGCGACTGAAATTCCGGAGCTCCTCGATTCTCTTCTCCAGCTCCACCAGGGGCCTTTCGAAGTCCAACGTGGGGTTGATCATCCCACCTCGTGCCTCCTTTCGTGGAGCGCGAGCAAAGAGGCAAGGGTCTTCTTCATGTCGCGTCGCTCGACTATCATGTCTATCATGCCGTGTTCCATCACGAATTCGGCGCTCTGGAAGCCGGGCGGCAGCTTCTGTCTGATGGTCTCCTCGATCACCCTCTGGCCCGTAAAGCCTACGAGAGCGCCCGGCTCCGCGATGATGATGTCGCCGAGCGAAGCGAAGCTCGCCAGGACGCCAGCAGTGGTCGGATTCGTGAGTACTGAGATATACAAGACCCCTGCCTCCGACAGCCGCGCGCACGCCGCGCTCGTCTTGGCCATCTGCATCAAGGACAACACGCCCTCCTGCATCCGGGCACCCCCGGAAGCGCAGAACATCACCACGGGAACACGCTGCCGCGTGGCCCGCTCGAAGAGGCGGGTCACCTTCTCTCCAACGACCGAGCCCATGCTCGCGCCGATGAAGGAGAAATCCATGACTCCTATCATGACCGGGTAGCCGTTTATGGTTCCCTGCCCCGTGATCACGGCTTCCTCGAGCCCGGTGGCCTGCCTCGTTCTTTCCAGCTTGGCGGCGTACCCCGGGAACTCGATGGGATCGGCGGAGACGAGGTTTGAGTCGAACTCCGTGAAACTCCCCTCATCCAGAGTGATCGACAGCCTTTGGGCCGCGGTGAGCTTGAAGTGAAAACCGCACTTGTGGCATACGAGGAGGTTGTGGGCGAGCTCCCTTGTGTACGTGAGCTCGCCGCACTGCGTACATTTGGTCCACAACCCTTCGGCCCGTTCCTCCTGCACGCTCACGGCCTTTACGGTTACGTACTTCTGTTTGCCCTTGAAAAGGTCCTTAAAAGCAGGCATACGTACCTACCTTCCGAACGCTGCAGTTAGAAGCTCCTGCGCGTCCTCAGCCTCGGATTCCGGCACGAGCACCTCGACATTCGCTGAGTTGCCCATGTGGGGCACGCCCACCGGGCGCAACATCACAAGCATCCCCTCTTTTTCGAGCATCTCCTTCATCATCTCTGCCATTGCCTTGTTTGCGGCGATGTACACGACAGTCCACATTCGCTGTTTCCTCCTCTGCAAGACAGGAAGACGCCGGATGTAGTATGTCCACCCACGTTTATGCTCTTTTCTAGCCCGCCCTCGAATATCCTTCTTGGCCGCAAGCCCGTCAGGCGAACGGACCCCGCACGGCACCGCAGCACCACGGCACCGCGCAATTCAGGATCTGCGCAGCGGCCAAGCCGCCCGGAGCCACACTGCTCAACCCGCGGCTTCGCCCCGGTGCGCAATGCGCGCGGCCGCCGCGCCGGCTATTCCTGCGACCAGGTCATCGAGAAAGGTGTTGACTCTCGAGCCGGACCTGCCCGCTTGTGCGTTGAGCCCGCGAAGCACCCCCATTTTCCTTTTGTCCACGTACCCGAAATTCGTGAGCCCCACCGTGCCGTATATGTTCGTTATGCTGAGAGCCAGGATCTCGTCGACCCCGTATAAAGGGTCATCCGTTTTGACAAGCGATAGGAGCGGCTCCGGCAGTGCGTCGCTCTCGGCAAGCATGTCAAGGGCGATCCCCGTGAGCACGGCGTGCTGAACCTCCCTTTTCTCGAGGACCTTCTCGACACTTCTCAAGCACTCGTCCACGGTCAGATCCGGTCGATAGGGTCTTTGAAGCTCAACCACGATCCGGGCGATCTGCTCCAGCCGCACTCCTCGGGATGCGAGCATATCCACCACCAAATCCTTCACAATGCTTCTCCCCTTCCCACCGGGCGTGTCCGCCCTTCCTCGGTGCGCTACCATGTCCACTGCCTGAGATGCCTTCGCCGAATCGATTTCGAGTCCGCCCCAGCGCCTCCTCACCTACCGGTCCCGAACCCTTGCCTCACCTCGTCTCGGCGCTCGCCCCCGGCAATGAGCGCGCTCAGGCTCTCCCTTGTTTCCGCAGATACCCACGTGTGCGGAGAAGTCGACACCACCGCTACCCCGACAGGCGTGGTCACTCGGAGAAAGACAGGGATTGTGCCGTTCCCGCCAGCGCCCTCGAGTTTCTTCTTCAGCCGCTCGAGCTTGGCCTTGGTGGTCGCCTCACCGTCCACCGGAATCACCACGGCATCAGGGGAAAAGGGCAATACTGTGTTGGCGAGGAGTTTCGGCCCCTCTTCCTTCACGTCGAGCCTACCCTGCACCAGCACGATGGCATCCTCAGCTATGAACTTGAAGCACTCCTCGTACACGCGCGGGAACACGACCACCTCGACCGAGCCCGTCAGGTCCTCCAGAGTGAAGAAGGCCATGGGCTGGCCAGTGTTCTTCGTGACGATCTTTCGGAACGCTGTGATGATCCCACCGACGGACACCTCGTCGCCGTCCGGGTGGTCGGCAAGCGTCGCCACCTGGGCGCTCACGTGTTCCCGCAGCTTCGGAGCGACTCCCTGCAGCGGGTGCCCCGACACGTACAGCCCGAGAAGCTCCTTCTCCATGGAGAGCCTCTCCCTCTCGCTGAACTCCGCCACGGATGGAAGCGGGACTTCGCTGGAAGCGAACTCGCCCTTCTCATCGAACAGATCGAAGAACGAGGCCTGCCCCTTTTCCCGCTCCCTGCGCCCGGCGGACGCCGCGTCGTAGGTGCTGTCGAGCACCATGAGGAGCGCCGCCCTCTTCGCGCCGGTGGAATCGAAGGCGCCGCAGCGTATGAGGCTCTCCAGGGCCTTCTTGTTGACCTCTCTGAGGTCCACCCTGTCGCAGAAATCCGCAAGGGACCTGAACCTGCCGCCGGCCGCCCGCGCCTCGATGATCGCCTGCACCGCTCCTCTTCCAACGTTCTTCACAGCGGCGAGGCCGAATCGAATCCTTCCCCCGACTGCCGTGAAGTCCTCAAGGCTCTCGTTGATGTCAGGCGGCAGGACCTCTATGCCTTTCTGGCGGCACGCGTCAACATAGAACGCGACCTTGTCGGAAGCGCCGGTCACGCTCGTGAGGAGAGCTGTCATGAACTCCACCGGATAGTGGACCTTGAGCCATGCCGTCCGGTATGAAATCATGGCGTAAGCCGCGCTGTGGCTCTTGTTGAAGCCGTACCCGGAGAAGAACTCCATGAGGTCGAACACCTGCGCCGCGGTCTCGTCGTCGACGCCGCGCTTTCTTGCGCCCTCCATGAACTTCTCTCGCTGCGCCGCGAGGACCTCGGGCTTCTTCTTGCCCATGGCCCGCCGCAGGATGTCCGCTTCCCCGAGAGTGAAACCGGCCAAGGTGCTCGCAACCATCATGACCTGCTCTTGGTAGAGCATGTTTCCGTAGGTCTCTTTCAAGACCGGCTCCAGGTCGGGGTGAGGATACTCGACAGGCTTCTCGCCGTGTTTTTGCTGGGCGAAGTCCTGGATGCGCCCCATCGGCCCAGGGCGACCGAGCGCCAGAATGGCGATGATGTCCTCGAAGCACGTCGGCCGGACCTCGCGGAGAAGCCCTTGGAAGAGGCTGCTCTCGAGCTGAAACACGCCGAGCGAGTCGCCCTGTCTGAGCGCCTCGTATACGGCGGGATCGTCGAGGGGAATCTTGCTTATGTCAATATCCTCGCCACGCGTGCGGCGGATGATTTCAATGGCCTTGCCGATGACCGTGAGCGTGCGCAGCCCGAGGAAGTCCATCTTGAGGACGCCGATCTGCTCAAGGTCCTCCATGGCGAACTGCGTGGTGATGGCATCGTCATTGGTCCGGTACAGAGGAACGTGCTCCACCAGCGGGTCCTTGGAGATCACCACGCCTGCCGCGTGGACCGAGGCGTGCCTCGGCATCCCTTCCACGGCGCGCGCCATGTCTATGAGGTTCCTTACCTTCTCGTCCTGGTCATAGGCGGCTTTGAGCTCGGGGGACGATGCGAGGGCCTTCTCAATAGTCGTCCCGGGCTCTGTCGGAACCAGCTTGGCTATCCTGTCCACTTCGTTGTACGGGAAGTTGAGCACGCGCCCAACATCGCGTATGGCCGCCCTCGCGGCCATGGTGCCGAAAGTGATGATCTGGGCGACCCTGTCGGATCCGTACTTCCTCGTTACGTAGTCGATGACCTCGCCACGCCGTTCGAAACAGAAGTCCACGTCGATATCGGGCATGGTCACGCGCTCCGGGTTGAGGAATCTCTCAAAGATCAAGCCGTACTTGATCGGGTCGATGTCGGTGATCCCAAGCGCGTAAGAGACGAGGCTGCCGGGCGCGGACCCGCGGCCGGGCCCCACGTAGATGCCCCTTTCCCTCGCGAACCTTATGAAGTCCCACACTATGAGGAAGTAGCCAGCATAGCCCATCTTGACTATTACGTCAAGCTCGTAGTTCAACCTTGCTACAAGATCCCCCGCTGCCTCGCCGTACCTTCTCTTCAGACCCTCCAAGCAGAGGTGCCTAAGATACGTCTCTTCCGTGTACCCCTCCGGGACCTCGAATGCGGGCACCGCGGACCTGCCAAATTCGAACTTGAAATTGCACCGCTCAGCGATGGCAAGAGCATTCTCCAGCGCTTCCGGCACGTCTTTGAATGCGGCTTCCATCTCCTCCGGGGACTTGAGGAAGAACTCGTCTGTGGGAAAGCGCAGGCGGTCTTTGTCATCGATGGTCTTCCCCGTTTGGATGCACAAGAGGACATCGTGCACTCGGGCGTCCTCGCGCCTCACGTAGTGGACATCGTTGGTCGCTACAAGAGGGATGCCAAGCTCGCGAGAGATCTCCATGAGCGCGGCGTTCACTTGGTCCTGCTCGCGGATGCCGTTGCTCTGGAGCTCCAGGAAGAAGTTATCGGGCCCGAACACTTCTTTGTACTCCGCGGCCTTGCGCTTGGCGCCCTCGCGGTTTCCCTGCAGGATAAGGGACGCGATCTCACCCGCGAGACAGGCCGAGAGGACGATTATCCCGTCGCGGTGGCGATCGAGCGCTTCCAGGTCGACCCTGGGCTTATAGTAGAACCCGTCGACGAACCCAATGCTCGAGAGCTTCACAACGTTCCTGTAACCCGTGTCGTCCTTTGCCAGGACCACCAAGTGATGCTGGTCGTCGTCCACATGAGGGGTACGATCGTGCCGGCTCCTCTTCGCAACGTACAACTCGCAGCCGATGATAGGCTTTATGCCGTGCTTTTCGGCAGCCTTGTAGAACTCTATGGCCCCGTAGAGGACCCCGTGGTCCGTCATGGCAAGGGCCTTTACACCCACCTCGCGGGCCCTTGTCATGAGGTCGGGCAGCTTGCACGCCCCATCGAGGAGCGAGTACTGAGTGTGCAGGTGCAGGTGGGCAAACTCGCCCATATGCTCCTCCCCTTTCGGCCCCTCACCCACGGGCGTCGCATGCCGCGCCCGCGCAATACGATGAGGGAGAGCCCATCCGGCAGTAGACGCCGATGGCGGGCTTATACCCGCCATCAGGTACTACACATTATATCAGTTCTCGTTTCCGGAGCAAGTTCCTCCCCGTCGGGAGACCCTGGGGGTCGTGCCTTGGGAAAAGGTGGCATGAGGTGGGCCCGCCGGCCTCATTCGGATGGTAGCGGGGCCTTCAGCTCCGCAAACACGTTTCTGAAAGAAAAGGTGATGCTCTCGTGCCTGGGACGCGTACGTATCCCCTGGCATACGACGAAGTCGGGCCACGAGTCGTCCTTGAACCCGTCCACATGCACCTCCACCATGGCCATGAGCGGATTTGACACCATCGACGGCCTGACGACCGCCGCCCGTCCCCTGATGCCCACGGCTATGTTTCCTTCGTCAAGGACCGCTATCATCACCTGCCCGCGCCGCTGGATGTTGGCCAAGGCCATGCTGCGACGTTCCAAAGCCATCCTTATGATGGTCCCAGAAACCGACGTTATGGTATTGACCGGGGTCGTCCACGGGTCGCCCCACTCGTCCACCGTGGCAACAACCGCCGTCACGCCTCGCCTGCCAAGCAGATCCGCCACCCTCTCGTCCAGCGGGCCAGGGGTAATGACCTCCACTGCATTCAGCCCCCAAGGAGCGACACGTAGCGACGCAGCCGCCCGCTGTTATCAATATGCCCCGGGACTCGTAAGTATGTCGCCAAGAGTTCGCGCTACTTTTCGGCGGGGCGGTCCTGCCCAAGGCTATCGGCCTTGCCCGCCGGGGACGGCGCGCCTCGTTCGAATTCGGCGCGCAAGCCTGCCGAGTTCTCCACGGCCCGTCGTGCAAGCACCGGCAACCCAGCACTTGCTGGCAACAACGCGGACACAGACGCGCCCACTTGGCAAGGCGACCGGCCTCACTCGGGCCGGTCTTCCTCTGGTTCATCCTCGGGGTTCGTCCACAGGTTCTCTTCCGGGGCTTTCCCAAGGACCTCCGACGCCTCGTCCTCGTTGACCTCGGTCATGAGCATGTCGAGGAAGTCCTTCTCGTCGACGTCCAACGTCCTCCTGGTCCTCTTCCCTGGGTTCCTTCTTGAAAGGCGCGGATCTCTTGAAGGCGACTTCGATGCCACGAGTATCACCGTCCCATCTTAAAGTTTGCGCATCACGCCTCCAACTTATCAAGGATCTCCTGGACAAGCGGGGACGGGTCCACCGGACCTGTGCCAAGCCTCGCGGCGAGCTCTTCGACCGGGAGACGCTGTCCCTCGGAGAACAGCTCGCGCAGCGCGGCCCCAGTTTCGGCGTAGGCGTACCAACGCTCGCCGAAGCGTCTCGTGAGGAAGTCCCTCAAGTGAGCCTCGAACATCCAAGCCTTCAAGTATCGGGCCACGTAGAACCCGTCGTCGACATCAGCGAGGTAGTCGGTCTCGGGATATTGGACTTTCAGTGCGTCCGTTAGAATGCTCGCGTACTCGCCGGGCATCTCTGATAGCGACCCCCCACCATGCAGGCGAAGCTCATACAGAAGCTTCGCGGCGTATCGCCTCAACATGTACGCCTTGTGGAGCATGGCGTGCGCGCGGTACTCGTCGATGAAGGCGCCCGTCGTGTGTTCCGCGAGCCACCGCTCGTTGCAGGCAAGATACTCGAACAAGAATGCATACGCCTCCGTGACCGAGTTGTCCCCGAGCCACTTGTATTCGAAGTCGAGGTCTCGGCGGACGCTCCCGTAGTGCCACGCGTGGCCAGCCTCGTGAAGGATGCTGTGGTAGTCGTCATGGCCGCCATGAGGCATTATGACCAGCACGACTCGCGCGGGCACGTCAAGAGGCACCGAGAACGCGCGCGGGGACTTGCTGTCCCGCGGTTCAGCATCTATGTGTATGTTGGGGTACTCGTCGTGCGGCAGCCCCATGGCCGCGACGGTTGATTCGAGGGTGGCCACGACCCTGTCTCCGCGGAACATGTCGTCGAAGCGTGCCCCACGGAAAAGAAAGGCAAGGTCGTGGCGCCTCACATCCTTGAGACGCATTCCGAGGATCGCAGAGGTGGCCTTTTCCATCGCACGCGTGTACACGGCGTCCGTCTCATCGAGAAAGGCTTCCATCATGGCGGCGAGCCCTTCCAGGTCCATGCCCCCAAGGTCGGCGCAGAACGACTTGTAGTCGGAGAACCCGAGGTCGCGCACGAGCGAGTGAAGCGTCTCCATTCGCTCTTCACGCTTGGGGTTTATCGCCTCGGTGACCTGCTGCCGCGCGGCCTCGAGCGCGGCCCGTGCCCGCTCGTTGGGTTCGTTGGCGAGCAGCACCTGAGACATGCGAAATGGGATCGTCCTCCCCTCGAACTCCACGACCGCCCGCGTCTCCGCGGACACGATGGCGTCCGTCAGCTCTCTCGTGGCCATGTCAAGGTACCCATGGCACGCAAACTCCGCGAGATATCTGACGCTCCTCGCGGTGTCCGACTCTACCTCGAACGATGCCAGACCACCGTTGCCCCCAACCGAGCGCTCTTGGGGCGCGGCAGAGCGGGACGCCGCCGCGTCTCGCAGATCTCTGAGGGCACGCTCCACCTCGGCCCTGGTGAACAGGTCGCTGTTCCTCTCATATATCGGCGCCGTGTCCAACGAGGCCTTCAGCCCAGCACCATTCCGGTAGAACTCCTCGTTCAGCTCGCGAAGAAAGCCCTCCGCTCGCCGCCGATACTCGTCGAGTTCCATCGTTACCCCTCCCATCACACTCGCAGCGTGCCCTCTTCGATCACCGTCACCCCGTCTACCACGAGCGTGGGCTTGAGGATTATGCCGTCCAGATGGCTCGGGACGTCGACCGTGCCCCCGAAGCTCACGTTGTTACCGATCGCAATATGCACGGTCCCGAGCACCTTTTCATCCTCGAGCACCTTCCCGGTGATCACCGCGCGATCGTTGGTCCCCACTCCCAGCTCCGCGATATTCCTGGCAGGTCTCCCCAGCTGAGCTATGGCCTGCTCAAGCGCCCTCGCGGCTTCTCCCCCAGAGATCTCCGTCACATACCCCTCCTCCACCTTCATCCTGATATGGTCCTCGAGCACGCCTGCGCCAGCCATCGCGCCGTCCACGACGATCACCCCGGTCGCCGTGCCCTCCACTGGTGCTATGTATGCCTCGCCGGCCGGCAGGTTTCCAAAATCGCCCGGGAGACGGTATATCCCGGTGTCGGGGTGACCTGTGCGTCCTTCAAGGGACATGGTGATGTCGGTGCCTGAGGGGCTCACCACCCGAGCGGTCGTGCCCGACGTCAAGATATCCGCGACCCTCTTGCTCAACTCGGCGATGCGGGCGTAGTCCGCCGACAGGGTGCGGATCATGGCGTCTCGTGTTATGCCCGGCAACGTAGCGATGCGCGCCCCCGCCGCGCACGCCTCCCGCCTCGCGGCGGTATGCGAGAGAGATTTGCTCGTAGGCGCGAGCACCACGTCCACCGACTTCATGATGCGCGCGACCGCAGCGGGCGGTTCCTCACCGTTCCGCGCCCTTGGTATGATCTCAAGGAGCATCGCTTCTGCGCCGAGTGAGCGCGCCGCCTCCCATAGGGCATACCCGATCTCCCTCAGCTTGTCGTCGGTCACGACAAGCACGCTTTCTCCCGCGGACACTCCCATGCACTGAGCGAGCGCCGTATGCGCGGCGCGGCGCAGGTCTTCGCTTGCAACAACCACTCACGATCCCTCCCAGCTTGGTGTCGCCTGCCCTCTGCTCTCTACCTCGAACTTCTTCTATTCATACTGCATTGACTTCCACCTGTTGCCAGGGTCCTAGCTGTAGTATGGGTAGTGATTTCTCCTCCATACGCCGTTCTCCTCCACGCGGCCAGGTTCTTTCGACACTGGTTGTCCGGGAGGCGGCGGGCGCGCAGCTGCAACCTGGCGCGCAACTGCAACTTGGCGCGAGCCCGCACGGAGCGGGCGAACCTGTGCGGGCGAGCTTTCCTGCCGCTCATGAAGGCACATAAAGACGGGCAAAGACAAGATAATAATACTGACATCAACAGCCATGCATGTAAGGAGTGATGGTGGCACATGCCGAGAAAAGCCATGCGAGATCTGTTCATCGACAGGAGGGTGGCGGTGGACCCGATTCCACTCGCCAGCAAGAAGAAAGGAACGATCATGTACAAGGGTCTCCTCTCCATGTGCGGGGCCGATGCCGTGTATCTTTACTCAGGATACGGCGACAACTGGGAGAACGCGCGTTTCACCCCCATGACCAAGGTGGACGACGTTACCTGGTCAGCCGATGTGACTGTGGAGGGGGACAAGACCTTCAACTTCTGCTTCAAGGACGGCGCAGACCACTGGGACAACAATTCCGGCCTCAACTGGGGCGTGGAGATAGTCTAGCCCCTGGCCTCACCGGGCCACGCTCAGACCGGATTCCCCGCGATTTGCTGCGGGCGCGCCTCCCGCGTGGGGCGGGTCCGCGGCAAATCGCGTCTCGTCGGCTCCATCATCGCACGCGAATCGGTTATAATAGTGGTGGTCGTCGCCGCGCCGGCCGGCGGCTCTTTCCGCCCGTTCATCGCCCGGCCGCAGTCCGCCCGCAACGCGCTCGCCGCGCACCGGCACCACGGGCGGCTAGGGGCCCGCGCAATCCAGCGGCGGCCGAATGGAGGACGTGCCGGTGTTTGGCTTGCTCCCTTTCGTCCTGCTCTTCATCCTGCTATTGCCGGCGCTCGTGTTCCTGTTTTACTTCAACGTCGCAGCGATATCCTTCACTAAGCTAGGGTTGTCGCCCGAAGGCGCAGTCCTGCTTTTCGGGCTCTCGCTCCTCGGAAGCGTCGTCAACATCCCCGTCGTCAGAAAGCGTGTCATTATCGAGGATCGATCGCGGCCCTTCTTCCCGTTCCTCTTCTATTACCCGCCCCAAGTGCGCGAACAGGTCATAGCCGTGAATTTCGGGGGAGCGGTGGTGCCCACGGTGTTCGCCTTTTATCTCCTGCAAAGGACCCCGGTCCTACCGGCGCTCGCTGCGACCGCCATCGTCGCATGGGCCGCTAAGTCCATGGCCCGCCTCGTGCCCGGCGTGGGCATCGCCCTGCCCGCATTCATACCGCCGCTCGTGGCAGCGGGCGCTGCACTGCTCCTAGCCGGCGAATATGCCGCGCCCGTGGCGTACATAGGGGGCACCATCGGGACGCTCATTGGGGCCGACCTCCTGAATCTATCCAAGATCCGCACACTCGGCGCTCAACTCGTCAGCATAGGTGGGGCGGGCGTGTATGATGGAATCTTCCTGGTAGGGGTGGTGGCGGCGTTCCTCGCATAGGCGGCGAAGCACGCAAAGCCACGCAGCGAGATGCGCGCAGGGAAGCGCTGACTGGCAGTCTCGGAGTATCCGAGCCGCCGCACCTTGAGCCTTCTCCCGTGCAAAGGAAGTCACCCAAGTGAGGGTGCGTCGGTCTTTGCCCCGTTGCGAGCAGTCGCCGGGCTCCCGGTTTGCGCTCGGGGACGGCACCCGAGCGGAGGGCTTCGACGAAATCCGGCCCGTCAGGCAAGTGGCCGGGCTTTGACATCCCTTGTGCAATCACCGGCAGCCATCACAATAAGACGTCTAGCAGCGTCCAGCAAACCAGTACATAAAATGGTGGCCCCGACGGAATTCGAATCCGTGTCACCGCCTTGAGAGGGCGGTGTCCTGGGCCGCTAGACGACGGGGCCACACACTCTAGAAAACTTATTTTGGCTGGGGAGGGAGGATTCGAACCCCCGCAAACAGATCCAGAGTCTGTCGTCCTACCACTAGACGACTCCCCAGCGCCATTCGCTCTCGCTTATCGCATCAGAGGCCTCCCGCGGCCGCTGCCCGACCGTGGTGCCCCCACGTGCGAATTGTAACACAGCCTATGCATCCGCGTCAAGCCCTCCCGCAGGCTCGAGCGGCGTTTCCTGCACGCCCGCGAGATGCGTCCGCGCACATGCCCCTCGCCTCCAGCAGCCTCGCCTCCACTGGAGAGGCCGCGCCGAGGCCGCACGGAGCCGCCGATCCAGCGCCGATCCAGGCGCCCTAGCCTGTCCCTAGTCAATTGCCCGCGGAAAGCCTGGACAGGGCATCATCCAGCCGTGAGCACGTCGCCTCCCTGCCCAGCACCTCCAAGACCTCGAAAAGCCCCGGGCTTGCCGCGCGGCCTGTCACGGCCACCCGGACCGGGTGGATCACATCGCCGGCCTTTCGGCCCAACTCTGCGGCGTAACCTCGTAGAACCCCCTCGATGCGCTCTGCCGTGAACTCATCCCCGAGGGCCCACAGCCTTCGCTTGACCTCGCCCAAGATCTCCGGTGCGTCCTCGCGAGCGAGAAACTTCTCAAAAGCCCCCGGATCATAGGAGACGTGCTCCGTGAAGAAGAAATCGCCCACAGTAACAACGTCTTTCACCGTGCGCATCCTCTCCCTGAGGAGCCCCATGATCCTCTCGATACGCGCCATTTCGCGATCGTCAGGAGCCTTCGGCACGAACCCGGCCCGCGCGAGGTGCTGCACGGCCAGATGCGCGAGGGTCCTCGCGTCGGTGGCACGCAGGTAATACCCGTTCATCCAGAGCAGTTTATCCGGGTCGAACACCGCGGGATTCTTTGAAACCCTCTCCAAGGAGAACTTCTCGACGAGCTCTTCCCTGCTGAATATCTGCTGGCTGGAATCGTACGCCCACCCTAGGAGGACCAGATAGTTCACAAGGGCGTCGGGAAGATAGCCATCCTCGCGGTACTGCTCGATGGACGTCGCGCCGTGGCGCTTGCTGAGCTTCGTCCTGTCCGGCCCAAGTATCATCGAGACGTGAGCGAACTTGGGTACCTCGAACCCGAGCGCACGGTACATCATGATCTGCTTAGGAGTATTTGGAAGATGCTCATCACCCCGAATGATATGGGAGATCCGCATCAAGGTGTCGTCCACGACCGCGGCGAAGTTGTACATCGGATATCCGTCCGACCTCAGGATGACGAAGTCGTCGATGAACCTGTTCTCGAAACGGACCTCGCCCCTGATGAGGTCGTTCACCACCGTCTCACCGTCGTCCACTTTGAACCGGATCACGGGCTTGCGGCCCTCGGCCTCAAAGGCCCTGCGCTCCTCCGGTGACAGGTGTCTGCAGCGCCCGGAGTATCCGCTAGACTCGCCACGCTCTAGCGCCGCGGCCCGGGCTTTCTCGAGTTCCTCAGGGGTGCAGTAGCACCGGTAGGCATGTCCCGTCGAAAGAAGCCGCTCGGCGTACTCGCGGTATATGTCGAGCCTTTGCGACTGGAAGTACGGGCCGTACGCGCCGCCGACTATGGGGCCTTCGTCCCAATCGAGGCCCAGCCACCTTATGCTGTCGATGATCGCATCTACCGAAGCTTCCGTGGACCTTTCCACGTCGGTGTCCTCGATCCGCAGGACGAACGCGCCACCGTGATGCCGCGCGAAGAGCCAGTTAAAGAGCACCGTACGCGCCCCTCCGACGTGTAGATGCCCTGTGGGAGACGGAGCGAACCTAACCCTTACCCGATCCATGCGACTATCCCTCTCAATCACCCTCGCAAGCCCTCATGGTTTGCATTATACCTTACGAGCACCAGCTCTTCAAGGCGCAGAACGCAAGCCCTCGGGCTTTGCGGGCAAGACACGGGCATGGAGAGGGAGCCTGTGGATGAAAAGGGAAGGGGACGAGCCGGGCGTGGGCGCTCTCGCCTCGCGCGACGCAACGCGTGCAACAGGCCAGGCGCCCTACACGAGCAGCTCGCCGTCGTGTATCTCGTAGCTCCAGTTGCGTCCCCCGTTGTTATCCCAGTTTCCCGCGTCATCTCTGAAACAGAAATGGAGCCGCGATGTCTCCTCCAAAGGCAGGTCTATGCGGGCCTCGAAGGTCCCGGGAGCGGTTCTGGCCATCGGCACGTCCGTAACCGACTTCCAAGCGCCGATCCCGTAGCCCATATGCAGGTAAACCTGTGCGGCCCCGGATCTCGCTAGCAGCCCGCTGTACCTCACAGACACGGAGTCTCCCGCAGTGATCGGAGTGGGACTCACGTAGACTCCGTCATCCACGTCGGCGGGAGCCGCGCCTTCCACGTGGGCAGCTTCACGCCGACCGCCCCCGTCATGCTCAGGGCTCGACGCGCGGCGGCCTTCCTTAGAAGCCTCGTCACCGGCGCCGGGTCGGCTCCCGCGGGCGATCTCCGCCGCGACCTCCACGTCAGTTCTATTGAGCCTCTTTGCAACCCAGTCGATAATGCCTGCCATGGGCTGAATACCTCCTCTGAACCATGGATGCGGACACCCGCATTCATAGTCTACCTGAGCAGAGGAGCGCGTATAGATGAAAATCCCTCCTCCGAAGCCCACCGCGAGGAAAGCTTGATTGCCCTCTGGCGCCTGCGAAGGGCGCGGAAGCCTTCCCACATGTTGCCTTTCACCTTTACGTGCATCATTCCCTGTGGCTCACTGCTCGTCGCCGTCGGGACGTTGCTCTCCGTCCTGGTCCGCCCGGCTAGCGGCGCCCCGTCCCGGTCGTCCCTTTCTCCTGAGCCCGAGGGCGCTTGCAAACTCCAGGCTCGCAAACCTCCGGATCCTCTTGCGCACCCCCTCCATGCTCCCCTCGTTGAGCAGCAGGAAGACTGCGCCCCCTAGGAGCACCAGGATACCGATCCAAGCCAGGGCCGACAGCGCCCCTCCCTGTTCACCAGCGGCGCGCCTCGCAGCCTCGCTTCCGGCAGTCGGCCCCTGGGGCGTGATTCCATACAAGATAGCGGGGATCGAGAGTATGAAGTTCACCATGACCCGCTCGGCGGCTTCCTGGCTGTTCTCCTGGGAACCCATCTCGAAAAGCAGAGCGCGCGGTGACAGGTCCTGATTGAAGGTGGCGTCCCCGTAGAAGATGCCCCTCACGAATCCGGGGAAGTTCTTATCGGCAAAGCTTTTCACCGCGAACGCGAATTGCTCGTTGGCCTTGAGGTTCGGATTCTGCCTGCCCAGCACGATCATGACCTTCGCCCCGGGTTTGCCACCAACAGTCGTTGCGTACGCTTCCAGGGGCGCAGCGTCCCTGTGAAGGTCGAACAGGGCATCGGGGTTCCTGCGCAGAAGAGCCATGGCTGTCCGCCGGGAACGGTCGTAGGCTGCGCCATCGTGGGGCAGGTGCGAGGTCCATGATTGTATCACACGAAGCCCGACCGAACGCTGCAACGCCGCTCTCACGACCGCTCCCACGTTGTAAACGTCCCCGTGCGGGGCCACGAATGGAGTCCCGCTCGTGGGAATGTACGACTCATCGCTATGGGTGTGGTATATGGCCACGAGCCGCCCGGCGGGCGCCTGAGCGAGGCGTCGCGGGGTCGCAAGTCCCGTGGTGGCAAGCTCCTGTCTCCACGCAGCGTAGAAGGCCGCAGCCCCGGCCTCGAGGTCAACCCGCTCGACGAGCCTCGCCCACGCGGTGTGACCCTCGACCCTCGTCACCCTGTATCGGTTGTTTTGAGGGTCCACGAACTCGTCGCCCACCACGACCACGTGGCAAGTGTGAAGCACGGTACCGCCGGTGTCCTCGTCCACTATGGTATACCAGTGCTCCGTGTCCTCCTCGCACCCTTGCGCTTCTATGCAGGGCGTGGCTACAACCGCGCACGCCACCACCAAGACCAAGCAGATCGCCACGAGCAATCGCAGATTCATGGGGGCACGCGCGCTGCGCAGGCTTGCCTGTGTCAAGCTCGGAGACGGCGCCTCAAGCGCAGCACGTTGACAAGACGCGACCCATCTGGCCAGCGGCCGGGTTCTGACACCTCTCGTGCGATCACCGGCAACCCAAGGGCTCAGAAAACGAGAGAAGTCCAATGACCTCACGCCTAACACGGCCGCGGCAAGCTTCCTCCCAATCATAGACTCGCGCTCCTCTATGCTGTCGATATGGATGTCACGAAGTGGAGAGACGATCAGGCAATGTTCCACGTTTAGTATGGGAGAACGCGGTCAAAAAGATAAGCCTCGCGGCGGAGGAGGCCGCGAGGCTAGAAGCGTGAGTTTGCAGACGCGAGCTTGCAGGCGCGCCGCTGCGACTCACATGGACCTGAGCCTTGCTATCCTCTCTTCGATTGGGGGATGGGTGCTGTAGAGATAGCTTACGCGCCGGCCGGCGTCTTTGAAGGGGTTGACGATGTAAAGGTGGGCAGTGGCGCGGTTCGCGGCCTCGAGCGGTTCGGTGTCCCTGGCGATCTTCTCGAGGGCGTCGGCAAGCCCTGCAGGGTATCTCGTGAGGAGCGCACCATCGGCATCCGCCAGGAACTCGCGCTTCCGCGAGATGGCGAACCTTATGAGCTGCGCAGCCACCGGCGCCAATATCGCAAGGACAAGCGCGATCACGGCGATAAGCGCCCCGGCCTGCCCCGCTCCGTCGCGGTCCCGGCGTCGGCGCGTCCCACCCCACCAGAAAGACCGCAGCATCCAGTCGGAAAGCAGCGCCGCCACCCCAACGAGCACCGCCGTCACGCTTGCGAGCAGTATGTCCCGATTCCTTATGTGAGACATCTCGTGGGCGATCACGCCTTCCAGCTCCTGCCGGTTGAGCTTCGACAGCAGGCCCGTGGTAACGACGATCGCCGCGTGCTCCGGGTCGCGACCAGTAGCAAACGCGTTCATGGCTGTGTCATCGATGATATAGGGCTTGGGCGCGGGAATCCCCGCAGCTATGGCGAGCCCTTCGACGGTGTTCCAGAGATATGGGTGTTCTTCCTTCGTCACCGGCCTAGCCCGGCTTACGCTGAGGACTATCTGGTCGCTGTAATAATAGCTCGCGAAACTCATGGCGACCGCGATGATGAGCGCGATGACGAGGCCGCTCCACCCAGCGCCCGACATCTCCCCGAACACATAGCCGAGAAGCGCCACCAGCGCAATGAAGAGGCCCATCAGGAGCCGCGTTCTGTTGATGTTGCTGGCTATCTGTTCGTACATGGACTTCACCTGCTCAACACGGAATCCCGCGAGCAAAGCGTTTCTTTGTCATGCCGCGGCCCGCCCCGCTCTAGAACTTCACCTTCACAGGCTCCCGGGCGGCTTCCTCGATCTCAAAGAAGTCCTCGGGCGAGAAGCCGAACATCCCCGCTATGAGGTTGGTCGGGAACACCTGCAAGGCATTGTTGTACTTCATCACCGTGTCGTTGTAGAACTGCCGTGCGTACGCGATCTTGCTTTCCGTGCCAGAAAGCTCCTCTTGCAGCATGAGAAAGTTCTGGTTCGCCTTGAGCTCGGGATAAGCCTCCGCGACAGCGAAAAGCGTTCGCAGGGCACCGGTGATGGCGTTCTGTGCCTCCGCCTGCTCACTCACGGTTTTCGCGCTCGCCATCTGGGCCCGGGCTTTCGTGACCATCTCGAAGGTCTCCTTCTCATGCGCGGCGTAGCCTTTGACCGTCTCCACCAAGTTCGGGATGAGATCGTAACGTCTGCGCAACTGGACGTCTATCTGAGACCATGCGTTTCGGATCCTGTTCCGGAGCACCACGAGCCTGTTGTACGAGGTTATGAAGAACAGTGCGATGATAGCGACGATCGCAAGGATCACAAGAGTCGCCACCAGAGTTCACCCCCCCTGTCTTGTTTTCCGATGTATTTCGCAACGCACGCCGGGACTCCTTCAGCACCACTCATACACCGCAAGGGGTCGCAACTGCCGGATTGCAGGCCGCAGGAAGCCTCCTACTTCAGCACCAGGGCTTGCGCCCGCTCCTCCGCGCGGGCAAGGACCTCTTCCTCGTCTACCGTGGTGATGACGCCATCTTCCATCACGACTCTCCCGTCGATGATGACCGTCCTGATGTCGGAGGACCGCGCTGAGTACACGATGTGCGAGACCATATCGTGACGAGGATACATATGGGGCCGTCTCGAATCCATTAGGACTATGTCTGCCTTCTTGCCCTCGTCTATTGTCCCGATCGTCTCCTCGAGCCGGAGCGCTCTCGCGCTCCCGAGGGTTGCAAGGTACAGTGCCTCGGGCGCGGCCAGCACCGTCGGGTCGCTTGAAGCAAGTTTATGAAGAAAGGCCGCGATTCGTGCCTCCTCCAGAAGGTCAAGATTGTTGTTGCTCGCCGCGCCGTCCGTGCCGAGGCCGACCCTCACCCCGGCCTTGAGCATCTTCGGAACAGGAGCGATGCCGGAGGAGATCTTCATGTTGCAGCCAGGATTGTGCGCCACGCCAACACCTCTGGCGCTCAGGATCTCGATATCCCTGTCCGACACGTGCACGCAGTGTGCGGCAAGCACCGGGAACTCGAACAGGCCGTAAGTCGCCATGAGTTCTATGGGAGACAGCCCTCCGTGGACGGCCTTGCACTCTCTCACCTCCCCCTCGGTCTCAGAGAGGTGAATGTGCATTCCCACCCCGAGCTCGGAGGCCGCTTCCATGACCTTTTCCAGGAAACTCCTAGGACACGTGTATGGAGCGTGCGGCCCGAGCATGGTCGTGATCCTGCCGCCGCAGGCGCCGTTCCAGCGTTCGCACAGCTCCTTGCCCTCCGCGAGCCCCTGCTCCGCACCAGGCGCGTTTCCGATGAGGCCCCGCGAGAGCGAGGCCCTCATCCCGGTTCGGTCCACGGCCTTGGCGGTCTCGTCCATGAAGAAATACATGTCCGCGAAGGTCGTCACCCCAGCCCGGATCATCTCGACGCAGGCAAGCATCGTGCCCCAGTACACATCGTTGGCTTTGAGTCGCGCCTCCGCGGGCCAGATCTTCTGCGTGAGCCACGCCATGAGCGGCATGTCGTCGGCAAACCCCCGGAACAACGTCATGGCGGCATGCGTATGCGCGTTTACGAATCCCGGCATGGCTACGAGGCCAGAGCCGTCTATGACCTTTGCTGCGCCTTGGAATTGGGGAGGAGCGGGAGACGGGCCTACATACGCGATCTTCGACCCCGAAACCGCGATGTCACCCTTCGGCAATACAAGCGGTCCTTCCTCACGCGGGGAGACGATCTGTGCCCCGCTAATGAGTATGTCCGGTCTCTCTGTCTGTCCGGTCTTGCACACGGCGTATCACCCCTGCATCATCGTCGTGCCATAACAGGCGGGCGCCTCGCGTTTAGGTGAGGGCTCGCCGCCCGATACCCGATACTGAGTGTCCCTTGCCACACACGGCCCGCCGCCGGCGGGCGGGTCGGCGCCAGCACGAGCAAAGACGCGAGAAAGATGCGAACCTGCGCCCGCTTCACATGAGGGTCGACAGCTCGCGAATCGCCTTTCCGGCCCGAGCTAATTCCAGGACGGACAGGATGTACCAGCCCTTTTCCCTGTACGCGAGCCCGAGCAGGAGATGCGTATACTCGTTGGATGGGTCCAGGGCAAGGGCGCCTTTCAGCACCTCGATGGCCTTATCGAGCTTCCCTATCCTTGAAAGGCTCACGGCGAAATAGTGGCGGGTCCAGATGTTCTGGGGGTCCAGGCTCACGAGCTTCTCAAAACACTCGCTGGACCTCTCGAAATCTGAAAACGCATAGTACGCGAAGGCAACTATGTTGAGGTTGAGGATGTCGTTCGCATCCTTTGCCAGGGCTTCCTCGGCCTTGGCGATGACCTTTCGGCCGAAATCTTCATAACCCGCCGCCTCGATAGCGCGGAACTCACGCGCGGCCTCCGGGACCATCCCTTGGTTGGCATACGCTATCGCAAGGTGGAGTCGTCCCTCAAGGTCGTCCGGGGGACGCCCCTTGTTCACCGCTACAATGGCGCCCCAGTCGATCCGCGATTCTGCGCGCGCTTCCGCGGGCGGCCCGCCGGCGGCCTGAGACTGCACCATAGCACGCGAATCCCCGCTAGCCGCTTCGGCGGCCGAGTAACGAAACAGCACCGCGCCGACCACTGCCACGAGGAAGAGGACTCGCCCGTAGGCCAGCAACGCCCCTTGTTTCGTACCCGTTCCCTTGCGCCTCATGCCGTGAGGTGTTCTACAGCCATCGCGCAAATCCTCCATGTCCCCTTGCCGGTGCTCGCTAACGGCCACCCCCTCGCCACGCCGACCTGTCATCCTGCCGGCCGCTGGGCTCGCAAGACACCCTCCTCGGCACCCATGACCACGAGACTCCCTCGATTGGCGGTTCCCAAGTTAGCGTGCGCGACTCAGGACCTCGCCCATTCTGTCGAGGCCTTCGGCAATCCTCGCCATGGAGGTCGCGTACGAAAGCCTCACGCACGTATCGCACCCGAACGCGATTCCCGGCACAACGGCCACATGGCCGTGCCGCAGAAGCGCCTCCGCGAACGTGGTGGAATCCTTTATCACCACGTCGTCGATCCTGCGACCGAAGTAGCGCGATATATCAGGAAACGCGTAGAACGCGCCATCCGGAACCGGGCACGTCACATCGGGTATCTCGTTGAGCCGCCCCACCATATACTCGCGCCGCCTCGCAAACTCAGCCCGCATGCGCTCTACGGGTTCTTTCGGACCGGTAATGCCGGCGAGCGCCGCCTTCTGCGAGATGGACGTGGGGTTAGACGTGACATGCCCCTGGATCGTCTCCATGGCCTGGATGACCTCCCTCGGCCCTGCAGCGTATCCTACACGCCAGCCGGTCATGGCGTAGGTCTTCGACACCCCGTTTATGACGATGGTGAATTGCTTTATGTCCGGTCCGAGCGAAGCAATGCTGACGTGCTCCACGCCGCCGTAGACGAGTTTTTCGTATATCTCGTCGGATATCACGACCACGCCGTGGGCCACAGCAACCTCGGCGATCTCGTGGAGCTCCCGCCGCGAGTAAACCGACCCGGTGGGATTGCACGGGCTGTTCAGGATCATCGCGCGCGTCCTAGAGGTGATGGCTTTCTCGATGGCGGAGGCACTAGCCTTGAACCCATTGCAGATGTCGCCCTCGACCACCACGGGGACGCCCCCCGCGAGGCGAACCATTTCCGGGTACGAAACCCAATAGGGGCTCGGGATTATGACCTCGTCGCCCTCGTCACATAGAGCGAACACGGCGTTGAATATCGAGTGCTTCGCACCACACGACACGAGCACTTCTTGAGGGCTGTATACAAGCCCGTTGTCCGCTCGCAGTTTCTCGCAAATGGCCGCGCGCAGCTCAGGGATGCCGGCGGTCGGCGTGTACTTCGTGAACCCTGCTCTGATAGCATCGACGGCCCTGTCTTTGATATGGTCGGGCGTATCGAAGTCGGGCTCTCCAAGGCTGAAATTGACGATGTCCACGCCCCGGCTGCGCATCTCCCGAACGAGCGCGTCCACCCCAAACGTTTTTGACGGGCTCACCTGCGTCGTCCTCCGGGCAAGCCTCATGCGACACGCCACAAAGGGGCTCCGCGTCCGCGGAACCCCATGGTGGCCTCCCTCCTCTCCATCATCTCTTCTCCGGTTTCGGCCGAGCACCCTCTTCAAGAGAATACCCGTGCCGCCCGATCTTCTCCCCGAGTCGGTAGTAGTCTGGCCCCACATAGGCAAAGGGCCTCATGGCCTGCACATCGATTCGCCCTTCGGCGGTGAGAACGCCCTCGCTTGCGTGGACCGCAACCACCTCGCCCACGAAGAGCTCGTGCGATCCTAGCACGATCTGGTGTCGCACCTTGCACTCCATGTTTATCGGGCAATCAGCAATGTAGTGGCATTCCACCTCGTCACACTCCGCGGCCGAAAGCCCGAGCGCGGCGAACTTGTCGACGTCGCGCCCGGACACGCTGCCGCAATAATCCGTGGCATAGAGGAGGTCCTCGCTTGGCACGTTCACGCAGAAAGCGCCGGTCTCCTTTATTATCCCGTGCGAGTACCTCGACAGGTTTACCGCGACTGACACCATCGGTGGCGTGCCGCAAGCGACACCCGTCCAAGCCACGGTGATGATGTTCGGCCGCCCGGAAGGTGCAGTGCAGCTCACCATGACGGCCGGTATCGGGTACAGGTAGTTCCTCAACCTGGCCAGCGTCTTGCGCATGGCGCCCTTGTCACCTCTCTCTATGCGTCACGTCATCGCTTGTCACTTGTCGCAATATAGCTTACCGGCCTGTGCAAAGTTCTCCTTCTTCATCTCTCGCAGGATGATGCTCACTGCGCTCTCAGGGCAGCCTACAGATTCAACTACTGCCTTTGTGACCTTGTCCACGAGCACTCGCTTCTGCTCGACGGTCCTTCCCTCAATGAGCTCGATCTGAACGATGGGCACCTGTGACACCTCCTTCCTGTTTCGCGGTTCCGGCCTCGCGTTCGAGCCTTCGAGTCAACGCTCCTTCTCTCCGAACGCCCGGCTCATGAGCTTCAGAAGCGGCACGCCGATGGCCAGCACCGAGATGGTTTCCGATGCGCCTATGCTGAGCACCAGCGCCCAATACGGAACCTTGGTGAGAAAGGTGAGGTAAGCGCTGACAAAGACGGCGTTCAGCGCGATCGGGGAGACATAGGCGACGGGGCTTCGCCGGAACACCCGCGTGATGATGGCCGCAACCAAGGTGATGAGGCTGCCGAACACCACGTCGGGCAGGCCGTACGGCCCGAGCAAGTTGGCAACGAGGCACCCGACGAAAAGCCCGGGGACGGCCTCGGCGAAGACCATCGGGAGCAACGTGAGCCCTTCCGCCACCCTGAACTGCAGCGGCCCGAAGCTGAGCGGCGCGAGCGCGTACGACACCGCCACGTAAACCGCGGCAACGAGCGCGCCGCGCACGATGCCCCTCACGACTCGCGACCCTCCATCCCGAACTCGCAAACCCGCGCTCCACCCCCTTCGGGGCGGGCCATCATGCGCCCGTGCGCCCCGCGGCCTGATAACGGTAGTATTCTCCCCAAGCAACCAAAGTCCTCCGCGCTCGCGGAAAAACGGCGCAGTGTCACCGCGACCTCCTCGCCGACCCATGGCTTTCGAAGGAGGGACTTAGCGATTGCCCCATTGGCATCCGTTGGCAGACAGCCAGACAATCGGCACCGCGCCCGGGGCGCCTCCCTAAGGAAAGCAGGGTGCTATGACGCCGCGACAGGGCACAGCCTGTCCCCTGGTATCCGCGGGCGTTCCCGCCTGTCCGGTCAAGCCCGCCACCAGCCCCCAAGACACGTACTCTGGAGGCTCTTGACTTGAATGGCGGCTTAGAAGTGCGATATGATGGCGTCGGGAGTTGGGAAGTCCGCGGCCTCGCACTGCGGCGCGCTTGTGAACGCCTTGGGAAGGGAAGTGGGTCCAACGGCAAGCTACTGTCGGCTTTCGCAAACGCTCGCCCGTTTCTGCAACTGCTGCCTGGTGTTGGGCTTCGTCATCGTATGCGCGTGTACCGGGTGCCGGGGCACCACCGCTGCCGCAGGCTCCGGAATCGACAGGGGCGTTTTGGAGCCTGCGGTGCATGCGCCCGGTGCCAGTCCGGAGGCTGAGGGGAGCGCGGCGCCAGGCAACGCGGGGTCTCAGGACGCCTGGCATTACCTGGAGCGCCAGGTGAGCTTCGGCCCGAGGAATCCGGGGTCGGACGGCCATCGGAAGGTGGTTGACTTTATCGCCTCCGAGCTCGGGAGATCCGCCGATGTCGTCCAGGTGCGCCCCTTTGACGCCGTCTACGAAGGCACCGCGTATTCCATGGCCAACATCACCGCGCTCTTCAAGTCCGCGTCGGGCAAAGAGGAGCCATTCATTCTGCTCGCGGCGCATTTCGACACCCGCCCTCGTGCAGAGCACGACCCCCTTCCCGAGCGGAGGCTTACCCCCATAATGGGTGCGAATGACGGGGGTTCGGGAGTGGCCGTGCTTCTGGAGATCGCAGGCATGCTGGCGCGGACGAGGCCACCCGTTCCTGTGATGCTGGCCTTCTTCGACGGTGAGGATCTCGGCGCTTCGGCGGACTGCATGTTCCTTGGGTCGCGTCGCCTTGCGGAAAGCGTGGACCCAGGACAGGTGACATACATGCTGCTCCTCGACATGGTGGGCGACGCTGATCTCAACATATGTGTGGAAGGCTACTCCCAGCTGAGCGCGCCCGACGTGGTAGACGCGGTATGGTCTAGTGCTGAGCGCCTCGGCTACGGGGACACGTTCAGCCGTGAGGTTCGCTATCATATCCTGGACGACCACGTTCCTTTCATTGAAAGGGGCATCCCGGCGGTTGACATCATCGACTTCGACTACCCGTACTGGCACACAACCCTCGATACTATGGACAAGTGCAGCCCCAGGAGCCTGCAGATCGTGAAGGATGTTGTCCTCGACACCATCTTTCGGAACGGGGCGGCGCCTCCTTCCCTGCGCAAGCCTGATGGGTCCTGAGTCAAAACTAATGCCTCCCGCGAAGCACAGACATTCCTTTCCGATGCCAGCGCGGTTTCCAGCCCAAAGCCTCCAAAATTGGCATTATTACGTAGTAGACAATGCCTCCGGCCGGGTATAGACTCAACTACTGAAAAGATGGGCGCCCGAGGAAGCGCCGCGGAGGTGGTCATGGGGCCTGGGAGGCAACGCAAGGAGCCGAACAGGGTGGTAGAAAATCCTGGTCTACCGGAGGCGGGGGCTGCCCCGCTTACGAGATCAAGCCTGACATAACCAACCAGAGAACACCATCAATTAGTGAGGGATGACCATGGGATTTGTGGTAGGTCTGGCCTACAACCTCAAGAAGGATTGTCCCAGGTCTGAGATGGTAGTCGAAGACGCTGACGCCGAGTTTGAGGAACAGGCAACGGTAGACCGAATAGCGAAGGCCTTGCGAGCCGCAGGGCATCGTGTCGTGAGGATGCCGTACGGCCCGGGGTTGCTTTCGAAGCTGCAACGCGATCGCGTTGACGTCGTCTTTAACATAGCCGAGGGCTGGGAAGGCCGGTGCCGTGAGGCGATCGTCCCGGCGATACTGGAGTCTCTCGGGATCCCGTACACCGGCTCGGACCCGCTCACGTTAGCGGTGTGCCTTGACAAGGCGGTCACCAAGGCTCTCGTCTCATCGTACGGAATTCCAACACCTAAAGCAATCAAGGTCGAGTCCCCTGCAGACCTTCCCGACGACCTCGGCATGGAGTTCCCCCTCTTTGTCAAGCCCGCTTACGAAGGTTCCAGCAAGGGCGTGAGGAGTTCGTCGAAGGTCAATAACAGAAAAGAGCTAGCGGCCATGGTGGAATGGATCACCGGGTCCTACAGGCAACCCGCCCTGGTCGAAGAGTTTCTGCCCGGGCGTGAGTTCACCGTGGGCATAGTGGGCAATCGTGAGCTTGAGACATTCCCCATCATGGAAGTGCGGCCCACGGCCGAGGTCGAGCCTGAGTCGTTCGTGTATTGCTACAACACGAAGCACAACAACCTTGAGAAATTCCTCTGTCCGGCGCCGATCCCCGGCGAGCTCGCGGAGAGGATTCGCGACGTAGCCATAAAGACGTTCCGGATACTCGAGTGCCGCGACCTCGCACGGGTGGACGTGAGGCTTGACGGCGCGGGCAATCCCAACTTCCTCGAGATAAACCCGTTGCCGGGCCTGTCCGCCGTGAGCTTGTTCCCTATCGCCGCCATGGCCGGAGGGATCTCGTTCGAGGACCTGGTCCAGAAGATCCTCGATACCGCGGCGGCCAGGTTGAACCTGCAGGCGCGCAAGGCGGCGCAGGAAGCAGCGGCAGCGCGGTGTTCCCGGTCGGCGCTCGCCCGGTCTTGACGGTCTTGGCTCGACTGTGTCGACTGAGCCCGAACGCAGCAGGCCCGGCGCAGTGCACTGCGCCGGGCCTTTCTTTCCGTCCGTCACGTCACGGCCGTCTCTGCAGCAGGGTCACACCTCGAGAAGGATCCGGTCGTCCAGGAGCCTCTCGCCCCGGATGGCGTGAAAGCGCTCAAGAAGGTCGGCCACGGTCATCTGCGACCTCTCAGGGCCTCCTACGTCCAGCACTATCTCACCCTCATGCATCATGATGGTGCGATTCCCGTAGGCCAGCGCGTGACGGAGGTTGTGAGTCACCATCATGACGGTGAGGCCGTGACGCTTCACGAGACGGTCGGTCAGGGCGAGGATGTCCTGGGCCGTCTTCGGGTCGAGGGCGGCTGCGTGCTCGTCGAGGAGCAGGAGTTTCGGCTTCTTTATCGTGGCCATGAGGAGGGCCAGAGCTTGTCGCTGGCCGCCGGAGAGAAGCCTCACAGGCTCAGAGAGCCGCTCCTCCAGGCCCAGGCCGAGGAGCGCGAGATACTCCCTGAACGTCTCACGGTCCTTCTGCGTGACGCCCCATCTGAGCCGCCTCGGCTCCCCGCGCCTCGCTGCCATCGCCAGATTCTCCTCAATGGACATCGAGCCTGCTGTCCCTTGCATCGGGTCCTGGAACACCCGGCCGATCATTGGAGCCCTCTCATGCTCGGGAAGCGAGGTCACGTCTTGCCCGTCGACGATGATCGTGCCGTCGTCCACCGGGAACACGCCTGCCACCGCGTTCAGGAGCGTGGATTTCCCCGCGCCGTTGCTCCCGATGATGGTCACGAAGTCGCCGGACGCAAGGTCCAACGAGACATCCCGAAGTGCCATGCGGCCGTTAGTGGTTCCTGGCAAAAACGTTTTCCGAAGATGCCTCAGCTTTACCATGGCCGAGCGCCCGCCTCCTTTCCATGCCGAGGGTCCTCCTGATGACAGGCCCCGATAAGGCTATCACTACGAGAGCCGCTGTAACGATCTTGAGATCTGTCGGCGCGAACCCCAGCCGGAGCGCAACGAACACCGCGAATCTATAGATTACCGACCCGGCCACCACGCCGAACGTGGCGAGGCCCGTGGACGAAGGCGCGATGATGGCCCCACCGATGATGACGGACGCGAGCCCCGCGACAACCATGCCTATGCCCATCCCGATGTCCGCGAACCCCTGGTACTGCGCGACCATGGCGCCGCACAACGCAACGAGCGCGTTGGACAAGCCGAGGCCGATGATCTTCATGGAGTCGGTGTTCACGCCCAGGCTGCGTATCATCACTTCGTTGTCGCCGGTCGCCCGGAGCGCAAGGCCAAACTCGGTGCGGAGAAACGCGTCCAGCAGCAATTTGGCCACAAGCGCCGTGACCGAGAAAAGGATCAGCGCCGCGCAGCCTCCGGGCACACCGAGGCCTGTCAGAGTCGTCAGCACCGTCGCGCTCCTGAGAAGCGGGATGTTGGCTCTCCCCATGATCCGGAGGTTCACCGAGTAAAGCGCGGTCATCGTCAATATGCCAGCGAGAAGCCCTGAGATCTTCAACTTGGTGTTGAGGACCCCGGTTGTCGCCCCCGCTACGAAGCCGAGAACCGGGGCGACCAAGGTCGCTACGACGGGGTCGCCCCCGGTGTATATCAGCCTCGCTGCAATGGCCGCACCCAGCGGGAAACTCCCGTCCACGGTGAGATCGGGGAAATTGAGGACACGGAACGTAATGTACACCCCGAGAGCCATCACCGCGTACACCAGACCCTGTTCAAGGGCACCACTGAGCGCGCCTAGGGAGATCACTGTATCACCTCATAAGCTTGGTCTATCAGCGATTGCGGGACGGTCACGCCCATCTTCTCCGCGGCCTTCAGGTTTATGACCAAGCGCACGTTTTCCTGATACTCGATGGGCATCTCGGACGGCTTGGCTTTCTCGCGGAGGATCTTCGCCGCCATCTTCGCGGTCTGCTTGCCCAGCGCGTAGTAGTCGATGCCGACTGTAGCGAGGGCACCACGCCTCACACCGTCTTCCTCGCCCACCACGAGCGGGATCCTGGACTCCTCGGCCACCTTTATCACGGACTCGAGCGCGGATACCACCGTGTTATCGGTAGGCACGTACATCGCGTCCACCCTGCCTACGAGAGACTGGGCGGCCTCGTACACCCCGCTCGTCGAGCTCGCCGTCGCTTCAACGAGCTCGATGCCCAATGCCTGCGCAGCTTCCCTGGCGAGGTTCACTTGTACCACCGAGTTGGTCTCGCCCGCGTTGTACACGATGCCCACCCTCTGGGCTGTCGGGACGAGTTGCTTGAGCAGTTCCAACTGCTTCGCCACGGGCGTGAGGTCGGAGGTGCCCGTCACGTTCGTGCCGGGGCTGTCGATCGACTTTACGAGCTCGGCCGCCACCGGGTCGGTCACCGCCGTGATGAGTATCGGGATCGTGCTCGTGGCTTTCGCCGCGGCCTGCGCCGTCGGGGTCGCTATTGCGAGGATCATGTCAACCTTGTCGTTCACGAACTTCTGTGCTATGGACTGAGCGGTCGCCATGTCGCCTTGTGCGCTCTCCGACTCAAACTTGACATCCTTACCCTCGGTGAAACCCTCTTCAGCAAGGCCGTCCAAGAAACCCTTTTTCGCCGCGTCCAGGGCGGGATGCTCGATGATCTGCATGATTCCGATGGTCGTGACAGCGGACCTCTTCTGGATCGCGTTCGCAACAAGCAGCGCCGCGCCGAGCACCACAAGAACGGCCACGTAAAGGATCGCCCGTGACGCACCCGACTTTCTGGAAGCCATATGGATCCCTCCTAAACAGTGCAGTAATAGCTAGGGCTGTGCGCGTCTCGAAACGTCATTCGGAGCCTGCCGCTTCGCAAAGTCCGTCTCGTCCATGGCTCCCACCCTCCTCCTCGATGCCGGCCCACCCGCTCCACGCCGAGCTTTCCTTGCACACCTTGAGAACGAGGGAGGTTTGGGATCCCGCGATCCCTGCCACCTTCCTCAGCTTGTGCGTGAGAAACTCGTAAAGCTCGTTGTTGGACTTGAGCACGACCTCCATCATGATGTCGTAGGCCCCGGTACAGATGGCGACGTACCTTACCTCGGGCAATTTCACGAGGTCGGCCACGACGCGTTCGGGCGAATCGCCCTCCACGCTTATGCCGACCATGGCGACGAAGTTCATCCCGAGGCGGAACGGGTCGACCACCCCGGTGATCCTGGCTACCCCTTCCTCAAGAAGGCGCGCGACACGCTTCCTTACCGTCCCCTCCGCGACCTTGAGCTTCTCGGCGATGGCTGTGAAGGGCATCCGACCGTCCCGCTGGATGCACGACAGGATCTCCTTGTCGAGCTTATCCAGCACGACCACATCGTTCACGAAAATCACCCCAATCGGCCTTCTCAAATCTGATAATCGTAACGGACTGCGCGTATCAGCGCGCTCATCATGATTATGACTTAGCCTATTCGACGAATTATGCAATTGTCCTTCTCAACACCGTGGAAATTCTTTGGTCAGTCGGTTCTCAGGGGGACGCCGTGTTGGTGGAAAATACGGCGGGCTCTCGCGATGTCATCTGGCGTAGGCTCAGGCACGCCCTCAAGGGCGCAGTCGAGGCCGAGCTGTCTCCATTTGGCCACGCCCATCCGGTCATAAGGGAGGATGTCCGCCCTCACCGTGCCGCCCTCTAGCGATGCCACGAGCGCCGCGACATCGTGAAGGTCATCGTCAGAGTCGTTAATGGCAGGTATGAGAACGTACCTCACCACGATCTCCATCCCGCGCTTGGCAGCAAGCCGCAGGTTCGCGAGGATCACGTGGTTCGTCACACCTGTAAGCCTCACGTGTTTCTCCTCGTCCACGACCTTGATGGAGAAGAGGAGCAGGTCGGTGCAACCGAGAACGGATTCGAAGTCCCCGTGTTTGCAGTACCCCGCGGTGTCCAGCGCTCGGTGGAGACCATGCCGACCGCACGCTTCGAAAAGGGCCCTCACGAACCTGTGCTGCAGGAGCGGCTCTCCTCCGGAGACGGTCACGCCTCCGCCCGACGCCTCGAAGAAGGGCTTGTAATCGAGGATCTCTTTCATGACCTCATCCACGCTCACCTCCCGACCCAAGCGCAGCCAAGTGTCTGGGTTGTGGCAGAACACGCACCTCATGGCGCACCCTTGCATGAAGAGCACGAACCTTATCCCGCCGTCGTCCACGGTGCCCATGGTCTCGATCGAGTGGATGTACCCCTTGACTGCACTCGTGTCGTCGCGTGTCTGCCTAGGGTGGTCGGTCATTTCTCGGTCATCTCTCGAAGATCGTCCTCGCCAGGACCTCCTCCTGCTGTTCACGCGTGAGCCTCACGAAGTTCACAGCGTACCCGGACACCCTGATGGTCAGCTGCGGATACTTCTCCGGATGCTCCATGGCATCGAGCAGGGTCTCGCGCCGGAATACGTTCACGTTCATGTGATGCCCGCCCTTGGCGAAGTACCCGTCTATGAGGCCGGCAAGGTTCGATACAGCCTCCCCCGGAGTCTTTCCGAGGGCCTTCGGTGTGATCGAGAACGTGTACGAGATGCCGTCCATAGCGTGCTCGTAAGGGATCTTGGCCACGGACGCGAGCGACGCGACCGCACCGTGGGTGTCGCGGCCGTGCATGGGGTTTGCGCCCGGCGCGAAGGGCTCTCCCCGCTTCCTTCCGTCCGGCGTGGACCCGGTCATCTTTCCGTACACCACATTGCTCGTGATCGTGAGGATCGAAAGAGTGTGCCTCGCGTCTCTGTACGCGGGGTGCTCCTTGAGCTTCTCATGGAACAGCACCACGGAGTCGCGGGCGAGAGAATCCACCCTGTCGTCGTTGTTGCCGAATTTTGGGAAGTCACCCTCCACATCGAACTCCGTGGCTATGCCCCGCGAGTCGAACCGTGGGGTGACCTTCGCGTACTTGATCGCCGAAAGCGAGTCCGCGAGCACGGAGAGGCCCGCTATTCCGAAAGCCATGAACCTCCCCACGTGCGTGTCATGGAGGGCCATCTCAAGGCTCTCGTAGGCGTACTTGTCGTGCATGTAATGGATGACGTTCATCGTGTCCACGTACTTGCCGGCGAGCCACCCCAGCATCCTCGTGAACGCGTCCCACACAGGCTCGAATTCCAGAGGTCCCTCCCCTGCCCGGTAGAACTCAGGCGCCACCTTGGCTCCGGAGATCTCGTCCAAGCCTCCGTTCAACGTGAGGAGGAGCGCTTTCGGCAGGTTGGACCTGGCCCCAAAGAACTGCATCTCTTTTCCAACCCTCATCGCCGAGACACAGCAGGCGATGGCGTAGTCATCTCCGAAAATCGGTCGCATGATATCGTCGTTCTCGTACTGGATGGAGCTCGTGTCGCAAGATACCCTGCACGCGAATTCCCTAAAAGGCCTGGGGAGGTCCCTCGACCACAGGACCGTGAGGTTGGGCTCGGGCGCAGGGCCGAGGTTGTAGAGGGTTTGCAGCACCCGGAAGCTCGTCTTCGTAACGAGCGGCCGGCCGTCCAGGGCCATCCCGCCGATGGATTCCGTGACCCACAGAGGGTCGCCGGCGAAGAGCTCGTCGTAAGCTCGCGTGCGAAGCTGCCTCGCCATACGCAGCTTGATCACGAAGTCGTCCACGAGCTCCTGGGCCTCTTCTTCCGTGATGGCCCCCCGGCGCAAGTCACGCTCCAGGTAGATGTCCAGGAACGTGCTGGTCCTCCCGAGAGACATCGCGGCGCCATTCTGCTGCTTTATAGCGCCGAGGTAACCGAAGTAGAGCCATTGGAACGCTTCTCGGGCGGAACGCGCGGGCCGTGAGATGTCATAGCCGTATGAACGGGCCATCTCCTTCAGTTCTTCAAGGGCAAGGATCTGGTCGTGAACCTCCTCGCGCAGCCTGATGGTGTCCACGGTGATCGTGGTGAGCTCCGGACTGGAAAGGTCGCTTCGCTTCTCCTGGATCAGGCGATCCACGCCGTAGAGAGGGATCCTTCGGTAATCGCCGATGATTCGCCCGCGTCCATACGCGTCGGGCAGGCCCGTGATGACGCCGCACCGCCTGAGAGCGCGCATCTCGTCGGTGTACACGGCGAAGACCCCCTCGTTGTGGGTCCTCCGGTACTTGTGGAACGTCTCACACACCCTGGGCTCCAGGTCTACGCCGTATTCCCTGCACGCCATCTCAACCATGCGGATGCCGCCCCAGGGATTTATCGCCCTCTTTAGAGGCTCGTCTGTTTGGAGACCAACGATGATCTCGAGGTCGCGGTCGATGTAGCCCGGCGGGTGGCTCGTTATCCCCGCGACGGTCTTGGCGTTGATCGCGTACACCCCGCCGCGCCTCCTCTCCTCAGCGAGAAGGGCGAGGCATTTCTCCCAAAGCGCCTTGGTCCGGCGCGTCGGGCCCACGAGGAATGAGCCATCACCCTCGTAGGGGCGATAGTTGCTCAGAATGAAATCCCGCACGTCAATGCGGTCACGCCAGACCGTGCCCTTGAAGTCCCAGTAATAATCAGAGAAAGAGTCGACCACTTTCGCACGCTCCCGGCGCGGCATCCCGTTTCACGGCGGGCATCAGAGGGACCGCGCCGACTCCCTCGTCGTCGGACACCAAGGCGCCTTTCCGCCCCGGGGCGCTCACGCGGGCACAGGGACCTCTTCCAGCTTGTTCCTGGCTATCCCGTAAAGCCCCATGTACTCGGCAGCTGACTTGTTCCAGGAAAAGTCGTGGCGCATGACGTTTTCAACTAACGCGCTCCACCTGCGCTTGTCCTTGTACACGTCCATCGCCCGCCTGATCGCATCGATGAGAGCCTCCGGCGAGTACTCGGCGAACGTAAACCCGTTGCCTACCTGAAGCTCAGGTTCGTAGTTCGTAACCGTGTCGGCAAGCCCGCCCGTGCTGCGGACTATCGGAACCGTGCCGTAGCGCATGGCGATGAGCTGGCCGAGCCCACCGGGCTCGAACCTGGACGGCATGAGGAACATGTCGCATCCGGCGTAGATGCGTTGCGCGAGGACCACGTTGAAGCCGATCTCCACGGCCACCCTGTCGGGATATCTCTTTCTGAGCGAGCGAAAGAGATTCTCGTAGTACGGATCCCCCGTGCCAAGCAGAACGAATTGGAGGTCCATCGCCATCATTTCATCCATGGCGTCCGCGATGAGGTCGAGCCCTTTCTGATCCACGAGGCGAGAGACTACCCCGAGCAACGGTGCGCCGGAGGAGGCCAGGTTCATGTCGCGCTGGAGCGCGAACTTGTTTTCCTTTTTGTCCTCGATGTTCCCCAGGCCGTAGTTCCTGTAAATGCGGGCATCCGTCTCAGGGTTGAACTCGTGGTAATTGAGCCCGTTCATGATGCCGTGCAGATCCTTAGAACGCGTGCGCAGGACACCGTCCATGCGCTCCCCGTACTCCGGCGTCTGGATCTCCTTGGCATAGGTCTTGCTCACAGTGTTGACCACGTCCGCGTATAGGATGCCTGCCTTCATGAAGCTCACGTCGCCGTAGAATTCGATGCGATCGGGCGTGAAATACTCCTCGCCGAGGCCCAGGAGGTGGAGTGTCTCCCGAGGGTAGTTCCCCTGGTACTGAAGGTTGTGGATCGTGAACACAGTCGCTATTCCCTGGTAGAGCGGGTCGCGGGAGTACTGCTCACGAAGGAGGAGCGGCACTGGCCCTGTCTGCCAGTCGTTGCAGTGAATGATGTGAGGAGCCCATCCGAGGTACCGGATCATCTCGAGGATCGCCCTTGAGAAGAACGCGAACCTCTCCGCCTCGTCGAAGTACATGTACATGTTATCTCTGTCGAAGTAGTGATAGTTGTCGACGAAGTACACCGGAACCAGCTTCTCAGCGCCGTTGAGACGAGCTTTTATCACCCCCTGGCGCAGGATGGCCGTGACCTTACGCCACCCTACCCAGACCGGGAAGTCGCCTATGGTTCTGACGTCTGTGATCCCTCTGTACCTGGGCATCACCACGCGCACGTCGTTGCCCATCGCGGCGAGAGCCTTCGGGAGCGAGCCCGCGACGTCTGCGAGCCCTCCCGTCTTGGCGAACGGCGCAACCTCAGGTGAGGCCACGAGAATCCTGTAGGTTTCGTCAAGCTCTTGTACCGTCACTTCTCCAGTGCCCCTTCCTCCACGCCCCGCAAAGCCGTTCCCCGGGTCTCATCCTCAGGGCGCGCAGCCGTAGTCTCCGTCGCGCGCGCACCCGCGCCCGCGTTTTCAAGGTCGCATTCCCGAAGCGACATGGCGGCATCCTCGGGGGCCGTGGGATTTATGTAGTATCCCGTGCCGAGCTCGAAGCCCGCCAGGGTCGCCAGGCGCGGAACGAGCTCAAGGTGCCAGTGATAGTATGCTCCGAAATCACCCGTCCATGGGCTGGTGTGCCATATGAGATTGTAAGGAAAGGTCTCGAATCCAAGCTCGAACCTTCTTATGGTGCAGCGCAACGTCCTCGCCAGGTCCGCGAGCTCCGCCACCTCGATGTCCTCGAACCTAGCGCTGTGCGCTAGGGGCACGATCCACGTTTCAAATGGGAACCTCGCAGCATAAGGGCAAAAGACCAGGAATCGGTCGGATCGCTCCACCACCCGGACGCCCTCCGCCGCCTCGGCTTTGACAATGGCGCAGTACAGGCACTCCCCGGTTCTATCGTAGTGCTCCCGAGCAGTGGCGAGTTCTTCCTCGATAACCGCTGGAACAATGGGCGTGGCGATGAGCTGACAGTGAGTGTGCTCAAGGGATGCACCAGCAACCCTTCCCCAGTTCTTGAAGATCTGGAGGTAGCTCAGTCTACGGTCACGCGAAAGGGCCCTGGCCCTCGCGACCAAGGCCTCGAGGATGTCTTCCATCTGGCTTTGGGAATGCGTGCCGAAGGTTGAGTCGTGGTTCGGCGATTCGATGAGGACCTCGTGAACCCCGATCGCTGGCAAGCGCTGAAACAGCTCGCCGGGATCGTGCGGCCCGTCACCGCTTCCTCGCTCGGAAGCGGCTCGGCCTCCGGCATCCGGGGAATCGAGGGTAAGCGCGGGGAACTTGTTGGGAACCACCCGCACCGACCACCCCTTGTCGTTCGGGCAGTCGGCATCTCTCCCGAGCGCCAGGACTTCCGGGGGAGTCATGTGTTCGTTGCCATAACAAAAGGGGCATACCCCGCTCTTTCGCTCGTCTCGAGGAACCCGGAAATCCGAAGGACGCCGGCTCCGCTCGGTAGCAATGATCACCCACGAGCGGGAAGCGGGATCCCGTCTCAGCTCTGGCATCGTACGCCTCCTCCTGTGCAGGGAACGTGCGCCACGCCTGGACCTGCCGCTCACCTGCGTGACAGCACGCGCCGCGGGCGCGGCCGCCAGCCACCATATCCGCACAGGCTCCGCGACGCGTGCAGACATCCGGCGCGGCCGAATGGTCACGTTTTAGCGTTCCTTGCTCCAACGGGGATGATGCATGGATGCCAGGGGTTTTCACACTGCGACCTTTCAGCCGCGATCGAAGTAGATGCTCTTTCCTGTGGCGGATAGCGGTATGCCCACGGCCACGTCCGCGTCGATGAGGCCCATCCGCTTCGCCGCGACTCCCACCCGGTACATTATTCTATTGTCCACGTTATGAATGGACGCCGTCTTGACCGCCGAACCCATGGCGATACCGAGGTCCATCAGCCTCCATGCGCAGAACGGGCCGGCAAACTCGGGCCCTTCGTGAGGCCGCGCGAGCCCTGCGCACGTCGCATTTCCGCACGCCCCACAGTTCAGCCCGGCGGTCTGCGCACCCTTCAGGCCGATGAGCACGCACGCGTCGCTCGCCGCCACGTTGGCGCCGTCGCGGTCGAAGTTCTTCTTGCCCGACTCCCTGCCGTAATCAACCATCGCCTGTGCGAGACGACTGAGTGCATCCCCCTCCACTACCGCAGTGACGATGAAATCCTTGCCCGCGGCCTTCGGCGCGGTCCTAGCAGCGAGACACATGAGATCGGCAACCATCCTCACAGCATCTTTCACTCTGCCCACCTCCGGCGGAAGTATTCCACGTTTGTCGGCAAATCCCTTGCAATGACGCACGCATTTCGGGCGCGGGCCTGAATCGCCCTTTGCGTAAACAGCCATGCTATGTCATGATGGCATGGACGGCTCACCCGAGGGCCGCGCGAAACCCAACCGGCGCGGCCGGCTCGAGGCACGCTGGCGGAAGCCCTTGCCGGGCAATCGAGCCGCCCGCATATCAGTGTAGAGGTGATAGCGGTGACCGTAGGTCAGAAGGTTCATCAATGTCTTGCCCAGCTGGAAAGCGTAGCCGCGGACTTTCGAAGCTTTGCCCTGGATACGCAGGACCAAAACGCGCAGAAGCTGTATGCGCAGCTCTCCGAAACCCTGCAGAATCAGGTGATAAACCCCCTGAAGTCCCGCGTCAACTACATCGAGGCTCAGGAGCCTCAGTACAAAGTGTACCAGCAGGCGATGCAGCAGGGTCAACAGCCCCAGCCGAAACAGCCGGAGCAACAGCACTGAGCGGGGGCACCACGTGGGGGCACGGAAATGCCCCTTCGGTGGCCTAATGCTTTGACCCGCCGACGCTCCGGCGCTTCCGCCCATACGGCGCACCCGAGGAGCATAGTTATATTCTTGGCACGCGTTGAGTATCCAGCCCTCGATGGACTGTAGCTGACGAGAGGAACGGGCGGATGGCCCTTCGGGCGCGATCGCCGCGAACGTTCACGTGCGGCCTCCTGGTCGTGGTCGCGGGCTGCATTGTGGTTTGTCTCAGCCTGGCGGCGCTCATCGCCATGCGGCACCACGACCGCTTCCTCCCCAACCAGGCGTTCGGGGAGGCTTGGGGCGAAGTCCCGCCCCGCATCGCCTGCGGGTCGGTGACAATAACCGCGCCGTCGCGCGAGACCGTTCAGACGACAGTGAACCACGGCCTCGGGAACGTCCCGGTGGCCGTGGTTCTAGGCCTCGATCTCCGCGGGTTCGACTACTACGAGTCAATCGACAGCCGCCCCGAATCAGGCGGCGGTCTTCCCGCCGAGGCGCCCGCACATCTCTCGGCGATGGTCCGCAAGCCGTACAACGGCACGTTCACAATTCGGCTCAAGCACTTCCTCGGGAGCCAACGCACGTTTACCGTGGTCTGGTTGGCCATCTCATTGGAAGGCCCGGCACGCGCACAGGTTCCGGCGGATAACGCCTCCCGTCCGTAACGGACCCAGGCTCTCCTGCCGTCCGACGGCTGCCTTGCCACGGCCTTCGTTCCTGCGTTTCACGCGGTTCACGTGCTTCGTGGGCTTACGGCAAAGCCCGGCAGGTACTCGGCGTTAGCCCTCAGAATGTCCTCAAGGAGGGCCCGCGCCGTGTCTGCCCCAGGCACAAGCGGGTGCGAGAGGAGCGCGAGGTACGCGATGTCGCGGTCGGCCTTTACTGCTGCCTCCACGGTCAGCCGCTCGTATGCCTTCACGTGCTGAACGAGCCCGCGGATGGACTCAGGCAGCGGCCCCTGGGCCACTGGATGCGCGCCCGACGCGTTGACCACGCAGTTCATCTCGACCACAGCGTCGGCCGGAAGATCGGGCACCGCGCCCTTTGCCGGAACGTTCAACACGTGAACCTCGTCCTTGTCATTGAAAATGGCGGATATGCACGCGAGGGCAGCCTCGGAATACCACGCTCCTCCTCTTTCGGAAAGCTCAACGGGCTTCTCAGAGAGGCTTGGGTCAGCGTAGCGTTTGAAGAGCCTTTCCTCGATGGCCATGACCTCATCCGCACGGGTGCCGCGCCCTTCCTCGACTCGCCTCGTCTCCTCCTCCACGAGCGCCCGGTGAAAATAGTAGTACCTAAGATAGTACGAGGGAATCATGCCAAGCGCGCGGAGAAGGCCCAGACCGCTTGCGACCGAGCCGTCGCCCTCTTCCTCGGCTTTGTCGGAGCGAAGAAGCCCGCCGTCGCGGCTGACGCCCCCGGCTTCCGCTTCGTTCGTGGCGTGCGCTGCGTCCGCGGCATCCGCAGCGCCCGTGGCGCCCACAGCGCTCGGTAGATCGAACTCGCGCCTCACGAGTTCATGGGAAAGAAGATCACGCGTGACGTCCACCCCGTCTACAGTTACTTTGCGCGCCCAGCTCAAGTGGTTGAGGCCCACGAACTCCACCTTTACGCGGAGAGGGTCCGCACCCAGCGCTGCCGCGATCATCCTTTGCATACTGATGGGGACGTTACACAGCCCGATGCACCGCACGCCCGAGTACCGGGTCAGGGCCTCCGTGACGATGCCGGAGGGGTTCGTGAAATTGATGAGGTACGCGCCCGGCGCAACGCGCTCCACATCCCGGGCGATATCGAGAGCGACTGGGATCGTTCGAAGCGCGCTCGCGAACCCGCCTGGCCCGGTTGTCTCCTGCCCGATGATGCCGTATTTGAGCGGGATCCGCTCGTCCTGGGCGCGGGCGGCAAGCCCGCCCACGCGGAACTGCGTTATCACGAAGTCGGCGCCCGAGAGCGCGGCCGTCCTATCAAAACCCGCACTCACCTCAATGTCGAGGCCGGCCCGCCCGATCATGCGCCTGGCGAGGCTGGCGATGATACGCAGTTTGCTGGCGCCTTCAGCGATGTCCACCAGGGCGATATGCCTCACCGGGAGCTCATTCGCCCTTCGAATGATTCCGTCTATGAGTTCGGGCGTGTAGCTCGAGCCCCCACCAATGATCGCCAGCTTCAGACCGTCCGAACTCCGCCTCGACGCGCCCTGTGCCGGTGCCATCAGTACCCCTCCGTGTCCACGTTGAAGTGCAAGAGGATGGTGGGAATCACTTTGAAGGCCTCGGCCCTCGCGCACCCACGCCCTTTTGCGACCTCTCGTGCCTTCATGTCCACGTACATGAAGAGCGTGGTCCAGCTTTGAGAGACTTGGCTAGCATGCATCTTTATGGCCTCAATCTTCCTGTGCCACGTCTTGTCCACATTGATCCAGGTGTTTGCCCTCGTTGTGCAGTAGAAAGCGACTGCCGAGACACCGTGGGGCGGCGCGTGCGGTTCCGACCGCGCATGAGGGAAACCCGAGAGTATACAGGCGCCTGCCACCGCGAGCCCTGTGAGACGGTGGTCCCTGTGGCCCTCATAGGGAAGCCACGGGTCTGGCGCCAGGACTATGTCGGGCTTCACCGTCCGCACCACGCCCATGATAGCCGCGGTAAGCTCGCGCTCTTCCGGGACGTCGCCGTCGTGGTACCCGAGCCATAGAAGGTCCGACACTCCCAGGTGCCGGGCGGATCGCTCGGCCTCGGCCCTGCGGGTCGCCGCAAGCTCCTCCGGCGTTATGCTTGCGTCCTGCGTGCCCACGCACCCGTCCGTGACCGTGAGGTATACGACGTCGACGCCGAGGTCGGCGAGCCAGGCGATAGTGCCACCCGCCGCGATCTCATTGTCGTCCGGATGCGGTTGAACGCACAGCACGCGCTTCGCCGTCTCGAGCCTAGGGACGCTGAGGAAATCTTTGAGATCCATGGGCTCACCTCCGTTCGGACAGCTCAGGCTCCGGCGAAATACCTGTACAGCTCCAGGGACATCCTCCGAATGGCCTCTTCACCGTCTCGCGGGCTGGAAAGGTCCTTGCTCAGGATTGTGAGCACGTAGTCGCGCCCCGGGACATAGACTATCCCCGCGTCGTGCCGCACCCCAGACACCGACCCGGTTTTGTGGGCAACCTCGACGCGTGGCATTTCCCCCGCGAGCAGCTGGTCCTCGTCTTTCTGCACCGGCAGGAGCGCGGGAATGAGGTCGTTGTGCTGCTGCTCCTTCATGATCCGGACCATTTCCCCGCATGCCCAAGCCGAAACCACCTGGCAACGAGCGATCTTCTCCAGAAGACCCGTCATGTCGCCCGGGGTTATGGTATTGGGCAAGGGCCTCGCAACTGGCACGGTCATGAACTTACGCCGGAGGACGATCCCGGTAAACCCCAGGGAACGCATGGTCTCGTTCACGCGGTCCATTCCAACGATATCTAGGAGAATGTTCGAGGCCGTGTTGTCGCTCACCACGATCATGAGGCGCACCAGGTCTATGATAGGAAGCTCCACGCCGGGCGAAAGCACCCGGAGGATGCCCGACCCGCCGACCTTGTCGGTGTCTCGGAGCCTGACGCGGGTCTCGAGATCGAGAAGCCCTTCCTCGGCCTGCCTGAAGACCTCCACCATAATCGCGATCTTGATGACGCTCGCGGCGTTGAAGGGTTCGTCCGGATTCAGGAGCACTTCCTGAGGGCCGTGCAGGCTTCTCGCCGCTACGCCGAAGACACCGCCGCCCGCCGTTGCTGCAATAGCAGCGAGCCTCGCCTCGACCTCCGCAGCGTCCACCGCGCCTCGCCACCTCACACGTGCAATTCAACTACATCCCGGTCGTGAAGAACGTAGTCCCGCGGGACGGACTGCCCATCGAACCTCGCTGAACCCCATATCCTCGCGCTCTTCAGCCTGGACGGAAAGTCACGGTGAACCGCCGCGGCCATGTCCAACACGGTGCTCCCCTTTTTCAAGACGAAGGGCTGGCCCATGTCCGGCGGCTGGCCCGGCACCTTCGTGTAGATCCTGATGATCCCCAGTAGCTCGAATACCCTGCGTCGGAGGCCTTCGAGGCTCTCCGCGGACCTGACCGACGCCGGCACCATCTCCAGGCCCGGCGGCAGGTACTCCCTGATGATCGCCAAGTTATCCTGCGCGCGGGGCAAGTCCGTCTTGGTGGCCACTACCATGCAGTCCTCCAGGGTGTGTCCTCTCGCGCCTGCCTCAAGCTCCGTCGCATCGCGCAGGATCCTCTTTTCGCCAAGCAGGCTCAATACGTCTTCAAGCTGGTCGAGGCAGTCATCTGATGAAGCGTCCGCCACTATGAGCAGTACATCAGCGTTGCGAAGGGCGCCCGCCATCCCCGGCGGCATCTCTCCGGAGGTTACTGGCGGCATGTCCACGAGCTGTATCCAGATGTCTTCGAATTCCATCATGCCTGCCACGGGAAGAACGGTGGAGAACGGATAATCGGCCACCGTCACCTTCGCCCTCGTCAGGGCACCCACCAGGGCCGACTTGCCTGAGTTGGGGAAACCGACGAGGGCGACCTGGCCCGCGCCATGCCTCTCTACAAGGAACGGATCCTGGCGGCCGGTCTTCGCCTTTCTCTCGCTTTCATCCCGCAGCTTTGCCAGGCGCCGCTTGATGTCGGCCTGCAGTTTCTCGGTGCCTTTGTGCTTCGGGATGACGGCGAGCATCTCCTCGAGCGCGGCGATCTTCTCGGGGATGGTCTTCGCTTCCTTGAAAGCCTGCTCGGCCTCGAGATACTGCGGTGTGAGGTTTGCGGGCATCAGCTCTCACTCGTCCTCATAGTGATACACCGGGATGTCATCGGCAGCTCACAGAGCCGCCATGTGGGCGAGCCCGAGTAACACCGTAACACCGGGCTGTCTCGCACTTATCATTTTATCATGCACGCACCGTCCCTGCTACCGTTTTCGGCCCGGCGGCTTGGGGGCCCGGCGGCTCGGCCGGGTGGCATCATGGGCGGCGTGACCTGCGTGTGCCCAGGACTTGGTTGAATCGCTGGTCCATGTGGCTCAGTTGCCCTGGCTGGGTTCTTGAGTTATAATCGGGCACGTGGGAGGAAGGGGCGGCGTGTTGCCGCGCTCTTCGGAGGCTTCACTAATAACGCGCAGGGCACCGGAGCTGCGGCGCCCCGTCACGTGGAGCTGCGCGGCGCAGCGCGCGGGGCTCGGACGTGGACGGCGCAACTCGGAGGCAATGGCGCTGGCTGCGCTAGGGGGAGAGGTATGTACAGAGATAGCGCCACGCAGCCACCGAGGGTGGCGTACTTCTGCATGGAATTCGGCCTCCACGAGGAGCTCAGGATCTATGCTGGAGGGCTCGGGATACTCGCGGGCGACTACCTGAAGTCAGCGTGCGATCTCAGCCTTCCGGTAGTGGGGGTCGGAATACTCTGGCGGCAAGGGTACACAAAGCAAATGATAGGCGAGGACGGGAGGCCGTTTGACGCGTATCCCTGCTATTCCTACGAGTTCCTCAAGGACACGCGCAAGCGCGTGACGGTCAAGATACGCGGCTGTGACGTTGTCTGCAAGATCTGGCTCGTGGACAGGTACGGGAACGCGCCGCTGTACCTCCTCGACACGAACGTCCCCGAGAACGAGGACAGATGGATAACAGGCCAGCTCTACGGCTGGTTCGGCGAGGAGCGCGTCGCTCAAGAGATGGTCCTTGGAATAGGCGGGGTTAGGGCCCTCCGGGCTCTTGGCATAGACGTGGACGTGTACCACTTCAACGACGGACACCCCGTCTTCGCAGGTATCGAGCTCATCCGTGAGAAGATGTCCCGCGGGATGAGCTTCGACCAGGCGCTCGCCGCGACGCGGCGGGAGGTGGTCTTCACGACTCACACGCCCGTGAGGGAGGGCAACGAATCCCACGGGCACGAGCTCCTGCGCTACATGGGGGCTTACAACGGGCTATCAAAAGAGCAGATGGCGAGGATCGGGGGGGACCCCTTCAACATGACCGTGGCGGGGTTGCGGCTCTCGCGCATCTCAAACGCTGTAGCCGAGCTGCACTGCGAGACCGCTAACAGGATGTGGCAGGACGTCGCGGAGAGATCGCCCATCGTGGCTGTGACAAACGGGGTCCATCCCGGCACGTGGCAGGATGAGGCGGTCCGCGAGGCGTTCGAATCGGGCGGAGACCTGTGGGCGGTTCACCAACGCGCGAAGGCCGCGTTGCTGGAGGAGATCAAGGCGAGATCCGGCGTCTCCTTGAAGCAGGAGAACATCCTAGTGGGATTTGCGAGGCGTGCGGCGCCGTATAAGCGCAGCGACCTCATATTCCGGCGGCCGGAGGTGATCGACCCCTACCTCAGGAGCGGCAGGCTACAGCTTGTGTTCTCCGGTAAAGGTCACCCCCTTGATGACGTGGGCAAGGATATCGTCGCGAACCTCGTGCGCATGGCGAAGCGATACCCGGAGAGCGTGGTGTTCGTGCCGGACTACGACATGAAGGTGGGGCGCCTCCTCACCCGCGGGTGCGACGTGTGGCTCAACAACCCCGCGAGGCCGCTCGAGGCGAGCGGCACCTCCGGGATGAAGGCCGCCATGAACGGCGTCCTCAACCTGAGCGTCCTGGACGGGTGGTGGCCGGAGGCGTGCGACCACGGGCGCAACGGCTGGCAGTTCGGCGATGGATACGAAGGTCCTGGGCAGGATGACCATGACCTCGATGCCCTCTACAGGGTGCTGCTCGGGGAGGTCCTGCCGACGTACTATGAGAATCGGGCGAAGTGGGTTGAGATGATGAAGGCAAGCATAGCCTCTACAACCGAGAGGTTCTCCTCCCACCGAATGCTCGAGGAGTATTACGCACGACTCTACGTTCCGGTCGCCGCGTCGAAGCAGGTAGCGGCCTCTTCCGAGGGGCGGTGACCCCGCACACCGCCGGGCGTCCCGGGGATCTTTGGGATAAAACTCGAACGAACGGGCCCGCGCGCACGCGGGCCCGTTTCACACCACGGCGCGGCGTCTCCGCGTGCGTCCATGCTTAGTCGCCGCGCTCGGCCGCGGGCGTTGCGCTCCCGGACGCGAGCGCGATGAACTTCCCTATTTCCACGATGACGAGCAGCGCTATAGCCAGGCCGAACACCATGAGCCATTCCCCCGCTGAAAGCGGCACGACCCCAAGAACCCTGCGCACCGCCGGCACGGCCACCGCGCCGATGGCCAACGCAAAGCCGCCGGCCACCGAGACGAGAAGCGGCCTGTTTGCGAGAAGGTGACCTGTGTGGAAGATGCTCCTCCGCATGCTCCGGTACGCGAATACGTACACGAGCGATATGATCGCGAGCGTCGCAAAGGACAGGGTGCGCGCGAGCGTGAGGTCGTGATGGACCAGCCAGTAGTGACCGAACATGGCGAGACACCCCACCGCGGCTGTTATGCTTATGGCGGCTATGAGACCGATGCCGAGCCTGCCGAGGATCGGCTCGGAAAGCGGCTTGGGCTTCTCGCGCATGATGCCCTTCTCCGCGGGCTCGAACCCGAGCACTATATCCACGGGGCCGTCACAGATCAGGTGTATCCAGAGGATCTGAGCAACCACGAGAGGCGCAGCCCATCGCATGATCATCGCGCCGAAGATGAGCAGTATCTCCGCAAACGAGTTGGATAGCGTATACGACACGACCTTCTTGATGTTGTCGAACACCACGCGACCCTCTTCGACCGCGGCCACGATGGTCTTGAAGTTGCTGTCAAGCAGGACCAGGTCGGCCGTCTCTTTCGCCACGTCGGTCGCCCCGCCTACGACTACTCCGATGTCGGACTTCTTCAACGCCGGGGCATCGTTCACGCCGTCACCCACCATGGCGACGACCTCGCCAGCGTCCTGCAGAGCCGACACTATCCTGAGCTTTTGGTGCGGCGATATGCGCGCGAAGACCACGATGTCCCGCACGCGCGAGGCGAGGTCGCTCGCGCTCATGGCGTCGAGGGCTTTCCCGTCCACGACCCCGCCGGGAGGGACGTCCAGGCCCAGCCGCCTCGCGACGTGGAGGGCCGTGCGCTCGTAGTCGCCGGTAACGATCTTGACCTTGATGCCGGCATCGCGGCAAGTCTTGACGGCCTCCACCACCTCATCCCGGATCGGGTCCTCGATACCCACGAGCCCGGCCCAGGCGTATCCCCTGCATCCCGCGTCCGCGGTCTCCCGAGCCTCGTCTTCCTCGTCGTCCTCCTTGACGGCGATGCCGAGCACCTTGAGACCTTGGTCGGCCCATGACTCCACCACCCGGGCGATCTCCTCCTTGCGCGCGTCCGAAAGGTCGCACATAGCCGCCACGACCTCTGGCGCCCCCTTCACGAAGACCACGCGCTTCCCTTCGACCAGGCTCACCACACGCATGTACTTGGTCTCGCTCGAGAAGGGCTCCTCGTCGACGCGCTCCGCCTGCCTTGCGAAGGCTTCCGGATCTTTGATGCCGTTCTCGCGCGCGAACTCCCACAGAGCAACCTCGAGCGAATCCTCTAGGTTGTTGCACAATACCAGGGCCTGCACGGCACGCTCAGGCATGTCGAACTCCGTGCGAGTAACCGACATCACGCCCTTGGTGAGTGTTCCCGTCTTGTCAGTGCATATCGTCGTGACCGAACCGAGAGTCTCAACGGCAAGAAGCTTTTTCACAAGGCCGTTGCGCTTCAGAATCCGGCGCATGCCGATGACGAGGATGACCGTCACGGCGATGAGAAGCCCTTCGGGAATGGCTGCGATGGCCAGGATGATGGCCACGCGCACCATTTCCAAGACAGGTTTGCCCGTGGCAACGCCGATGAGGAAGAGCGCCACGGTGACGCCGATGACGAGCCGCGTGAGCGTGCGGCTGAATGCAGCCAGCCTGACCTGCAGCGGAGTCTCGCGTTCCTCGCTCTCGGAAAGGCTCGTGGCGATCCTACCCAGTTCTGTGTCCTTGCCCGTGCGGGTGACCTCCATGATGCCCCGGCCCGAGAGCACCGTAGTGCCCATGTACACCTGGTTTCGGCCCGGCTCCTCCGCCTTGAAGACGGGCTCGCTTTCGCCGGTCAGGATGGCCTCGTTCACAGACATCTTCACGCTCTCGAGCACGGCGCCGTCTGCAGGCACCCTGTCACCCGCAGTGAGGATGACTATGTCCCCTGGGACGATCTCGCGGACCTCCACCTCTCGGCGCTCTCCCGCCCTCACCACGGTTGCAGTGGGTTTTACGAGCTTGCGGAGGCTTTCATACGTTTGCCTGGCCTGGTATTCCTGAACGAACCCAAGCACGGCATCAAAGATCACCACTGCCATGATGATCAGAAAGTCGTTGTATTCCTTCAACAGCAAGGACACGAGCCCAGCTCCAAGGATCACGTATACGAGTGGGCTCGTGAACTGCGACAGAAAGATGGCGAGCCGCGACGGGCCCTTACGCGATGGCAAGGCATTCGGCCCGTACTTGCGAAGCCGCTCCTCCACCTCGCCATCGGAAAGCCCCTGAAACGGGCCGAAGTAAGCCTCAAGAGTCTGCGTCGCCATGGTCATCGCTCCTCCCAAGATAGTCGGGCGCGTCACTCACCGAAGATCGCCTTGCGCTCCTCTGGGGTCAACACAGCCCAAAGGTCCCTGCCGAGCCTCTCTGATGCACGCTGCGTGAACATCTCCTGCCAGATGTACTGCCTCGCGATGAACACCAGGTGCCTATTGCCTGTCCAGACCGCCGTATCCTCCGCACCCGTGCCGCCGACCAGGGCCTGGGCGCCATCGGCCACAACCACTATGCTCTGGCCTAGTTGCTGGAAAACGCTCTCCGCCTGTGGGTGCCTGACGACCTGTCCGAACCCGAGCTCGGCATCGCCCGAAACGAGCACGCGGACGCGCACACCCCTCTCGTGCGCCTCCTGGAGCTGCGGCATCACATCCACGAGCGTCCGGTCGCTCGCTGCGAGCAGGAGCTCTTCCCTCGCACCACCTATCATGTCCCTCGCCTTGCTCAGGATTGCGTCTCGCCCCTCGATGTTCCATGCCTGGTCGAGTGGGACCAGCGTCTCGTAGTGGGCGAGGGTCTCGTGCGCGACGTCGATGGCGTCCTCGTACTTGTGGCGCATGTTGTCCAGAAGGGCGTTCACGGGAACGGGTGCATACCGTGTGGTGTCGCCCTGCTGCAGCGTGAGCACCGCGCCTCTGTTGACGAGCCTGCCCAGCGCCTCGTACACCATCGACCGCGGGATGCCTGCTTCTTTGCTGATCTGGTACCCGGTCGCTGGGTTCGACCGCAGGAGGGCGAGGTAGGTTTTGGCCTCGTATTCAGTAAACCCAAGGGATGTTAGAGCCGTGAGGGGGTCCACCGCGTTCCATACCTCCGGCGATTCTGCAGTTCTCTAGTATTCCTGATTGAGATTACGTGGTTCGTTTACGAAACACTACTCTCAGTGTATATGACGGTCGCCGCGCTGTCAAGGGCGAAGAAGAGACAGAGAAAAAAGGGGACGGCGCGCTCGCGGTCAAGAGACGAGGTGAAAACCCATGACGCCGCACCTAGACGACAACCCAGATGCCGACGGCAGCGAGCAGGCCCATCATGCCACCGAAGAGGAACGTCGCTTGAGGGCCGAAGAGGTTCCAGAGGAATCCTGCGAGGAGCGAGGCCGGGAGGAGGCCCACCCCGACCAAGGTCGCGTGAAGGCCGATGGTGGTGGCCCTCAGCTGCACCGGAGCGATGTCCGCCACAAGCGCCTTCTCAATCCCTTCAGTAAGCGCGATGTACGCGCCGTAAACGGAGAAGAGCGCCCACACGTGCCACGGCGCCCTCGCAAACGCGAAGCCCAGATACACGAGGCCGTACATGGCGTAGCCCGCGACAAGAAGCGTCTTCCGGCCCACTCTGTCCGAAAGGTGCCCGGCCGGGTAGGACAACACCGAATAGACCACATTGTAGAGGAAATACACGAGGAGCACCTTCTCGGGACCAAAGCCGAGGTCGCCCGCACGAAGGATGAGGAATTGGTTGGATGAGTTGCCGAGGGCAAAGAGGAACACCACGATGAGGAATCCGCGCAGGCGGCGATCCAGCTTCGACCACTGGAAAGGCAGCGACTTCCGTCGCCTGGCCGCGGGGACCGGGCGACATTCGGTCCCGCCTTCGCCTCTCGTGCGACCGTCGGCTCTGGCTGCGCTGCTACCGGTGCAGGAGTCCTCGGCGGACGCTGCCGTCTCATCCGCGTCCACTCTGGTCTCACGCGCGAGGAAGAGGACCGCCACCCCCATGAAGGCAGGCACCATGGCCCACAGGAATACGCGAGCGTAATCCCCCTTGTACGCCACAACGAAATAGTACGCAAGCAGCACCCCTGCCGCCGCCCCCAGGGTGTCCAGGGCCCTGTGCAATCCGTATGCCCGTCCCCGCGTCTCGGGAGTAGACGAGTCAGCGATCAGGGCATCGCGCGGCGCTGTGCGAATGCCCTTGCCGAGCCTGTCAATGACCCTGGCAACCAGCACCGCTGGCCACGAACGCGCGACATACAGGACGACCTTCCCCGCGGTGGACGAGCCGTATCCCAAGATCGCGAGGGGCTTCTTCCGCCCGAAAAGGTCGGCGAGATATCCCGAGAAGACCTTCAACAAGCTCGCCAAGCTTTCCGCTATGCCCTCGATGAGCCCGACCACGGCAGGCGTCGCGCCCAGCCGTGTTGTAAGGAAAAGGGGCAGGAGAGGGTAGACCATTTCAGTGCTGATGTCCGTGAGCAGACTCACCAAGCCAAGGATGATCACATTGAACACGCCACACATCTCCCCTGAAGGCTCACTGCTCGCCGGTATGGCGGCGGAAGACCTCTTGCTCGAACTCCTCCATGCGGGCCCTGCACTCGGCGATTTTCCGAAGCACCTCGTCTTGGAGCGTGCCCCCGAAGAAGTCGCGGCCCAGGGCCCTCTCCACCCATCGTTCTATATAGGCCAGATCGCCCTCGTTCTCCTCGATCTCGGCAAATGTGAACTTTCCTTTCCTGGTTTCCGTGTCAAGCTCGCCCAAAAGGCCCGTACACTGCTCGAGGATCTCGCGGTATTCCTGGTCGCTCTGGGCGCGGAACCTCGCGACGAGCTCGGCCTCCTCGTAGGACCCTGTCTCCGCGCGGAACACGAATGACTCGACGCCCGTCTCCCTCATCTCTCTCGACAGGCGCAGCACCGCGCGCTCAGTCTCGGACCTCGCCGGGAAGACGGCCACCGCCTGTTGAATGTATAGGCCGCCCAGCTCGCGAACCCGGCGCCACGCCCTGACCCTCGCAGTGGAAGGCTCCACCGGCGGGCGGTACACCAGGACAAGCCACCCCGTCCTCCCCGCCCTCGCCTCGGCCCGGTCTTCCTCAGCCCCGGCGGCCTCGGCACCATGGGCGGATGCAGCTCCTTGGGAGGCCGCAAGCCCGGGTTGCGCACCAATCTCGCACCCGAGGTCCCGCGGCTCTCTAGACACTTCTCCGGGTTCGGGACCGACCTCCGGCAGCCGCCCCCACCGGGCCCGTGCATCAAAGCCCGTCTGCGACACAGCGCGACCACCTACCAGCTCGTGGCGTGCCTCATCAACCTCTTAGTGCCTCTCGAGGTATCAATGTACTTGCGTCCCAGCATCGAACGCTTCAACGGTATTGTAACACCTGTTGCAGCCTGACGCAACAGATGTTAGCCACCAAGTCGGCGGGCGCCCGCGCCCCAAGCGTGCTCGTTTCCGCCTATCATCATTCTACTTCCCGCGGGTGAGACTATATAGGAGCCAAGACAGGAGCCAAGCGGCATGCGAGAGGACGGAGATAGAAAGTGAAAGCCACCCCAGACAGACGTGACCCGAAAAAGCCCAGGGGCGCAAGAACACGGGCCTTCATTGCAGCATTGCTCGTCGTGGCCGCCGTGGCTGGCGCCGGGCTCGCTCGGCTCGGCTCCGGCGCATGGCCCGGCCAGGCCGTCCCGCCTCGAACCCCCGCAGCAAGAGCCGTCGTATCAGCGCTCGAGGATATCTTCGATGCACGCGCGGCGGCCCTTGTCCGGGGAGACCTCTCGCTCATCGAGCGATACTACGAAACCGGCGGCGCCGCGAGCGCCCGCAAGGCCCTTCAGCACGAAGCTCGGAAGCTCCGGTATGTTCAGGCGTGGGCGTCGAAGCGCGGCGTCGCGATCACAGCGGCTGATGCCCATCTCCAGGTCAAATCAGTAGCGCTCGGTCGCGACACAGCGAACGCCGTGGTGTGGCAGAGCCTCAACGTCCGCTACAGGCCGTCTTCCCGTCCGGCAGTGGCCGACAACGTATTCGGGATCAGGACGCGCCACAATGTCACGCTCGTCCGCAAGGCGGGCGCTTGGCTCGTGCGCTCCGACGAGTACACTGACCCTCTCGGCGAGGATACCCTCGTCCCGGAAGTCGCCCCCGCGGCCTCGCTCGAACCGGCAGACTCCGTGGAATTCGTGTATCCGCCCCAGGGCGCCCTGGAAAGCCAGGGGTACGAGGCAGCTGCAGCCGCGCCGTCGCAGCGCCGGGTCTCGGGGACAGGGGCGTACAACCGTAAGCGAGCCGTTGCGTACGCGGACAGGTACTGCGGGGTAAAGGTCTCGCCGGGCGCTGAGTCCGGGTACAATCCTCTGTACCTCGATTACACCGACATGGGCGGAGACTGCACAAACTTCGTGTCACAGGTGCTCGGCGACAGCAAGGCTGGCGGGATCCCACACGACTCGGTGTGGTACTATGACTACGCGTCCTCAAGAGGCGGCAGCAAGGCCTGGGTGGAGACCGATGCTCTCGCCGCCCACCTCACCGAAAGCGGCATGGCGCGCCTCCTTGCCCGAGGCTCGTTCCGCGAGGTCCAGGCCCCCACCGCGCGCTTCCCGAGGGGGGCACTGGCCTTGCTCGAGCCTGGCGACATCATCGCCTACGAAGAGAAAGGCGAGATCCAGCACTTCGCCGTCATCACGGCCAGAGATCCTTCGGGATATCCCCTTGTCAACACGCATACCGCGGACCGCTACCACGTCCCGTGGGACCTCGGATGGGACAAGAACACCGTCTTCTGGCTCTTCAAGATAGTGAGGTGACGCACCCGCGCATGGCGGCCCGCACCTCGCGAAGCACGGCCTCCTTCATGCCTTCCAGCTCCTCGGGACTCGTCGCCTCGAACCTTAGGACGATGACGGGCTGGGTGTTGGACGCCCTCACAAGTGCCCACCCGTGCGCAAACCGGATTCGCGCCCCATCGACTCGGTTTACCTCGCAAGTGCGGCTGAACTCGGTCGCCACATGCTCGACAACAGCACGCTTACACCCTTCGGGGCAGTCCACGCGGATCTCGGGCGTGTTATACATCCTTGGCAAGGTCCTGACCAGCTCGTCGAGACCGCCGCGCGACCGCGACAAGAGGTCGAGGAGCCGTGCCCCGGCGTACACCGCGTCGTCGAACCCGTAGTACTTGTCAGCGAAGAAGAGATGTCCGCTCATCTCGCCCGCCAGAAGCGCCCCGTCCTCCTTGAGCTTCGCCTTTATGAGCGAGTGACCGACCTTCCACATGATCGGGACGCCCCCCGCCTTCCTAATCTCCTCGAAAAGCGCCTCCGAGCACTTCACCTCACCTATGATCTTCGCCCCGGGATGCCTCGCGAGGATGTCTCTGGCGAACAGGATGAGGAGCTGATCGCCCCACAGGATGGTGCCGTCTGAAGCGACCACGCCGATTCTGTCGGCGTCGCCGTCGAAGGCGATGCCCACCTCGGACCCGCTCCTTTTCACCTCGCTTGCAAGCGCCTCGAGGTTCGCAGGGATCGTAGGATCGGGATGATGGTTGGGAAACCTGCCATCAGGCTCCGAGTAAAGCCCGACCACCTCGTGGCCGAGGGATCTGTAGACGTCAAGCGCCACGGTGTTCCCCGTCCCGTTTCCAGCGTCGACCACGGCCTTTACACTGCGCCTCGCGCCGCCCTCGCGCACGATCCCTCCGGAGACGGCCCGGACGTATGCCTCGTTGACCGACACGAACCGGCAGGTTCCGTTGCCTATCGCAAAGTCGCGGGCGACCATGATTCTCCTCACGTCCTGGATGGCCTCGCCGTATATGGTCGTCTTGCCCAGGCAAACCTTGAACCCGTTCTCGTCAGGCGGATTGTGGCTCCCCGTTATCATGACGCCCCCGCCCACATCGAGGTTGAAAAGGGAGAAGTACAGGACGGGCGTCGGCACAAGGCCGATGTCTATCACATCCATGCCGCTCTCCATCAGGCCGGCCGACATCTCGTCCCTGAAAGCGGGCGAACTCAACCGGGCGTCACGGCCAAGCGAGACCGACCTGACCCCGTGGCGCCGGTAGAACGTTCCTAGCGCGCGTCCCAGCCAATATACGAATGCGCTCGAGAGGTCGCGTCCCACGACGCCACGGATATCGTACTCTCGAAACACGTGGTCGGGTACTTCTACTTCCGTGACGGGCCTCGAGCCGTCCCCCTCGCGCTCTATTCCTGCCATCGCAGACTCACACGTCCTTTCCCGTCCGGCCTCGGCTCTATTGTATTTGACGCGTCCCCCGATTGTCCTGCAGGCCCGATTCTTAAGAGAATCTTGACAGATGGTTGGCAGGTTCTTCAAACGAACAAGCTACAATGGACTTGAAAGGAGGTGCCGGATAATGCTCAGATCAAGAATACACAACGCGGTCATTGCAGGCGCGCTCGCCATCGCGATGGCGTTGACCGGGGTCGCAGGCGCGGCCTTTGCACAGGAGGCCGCGACATCCACAGAGCAGCCGGCGGTGAACGGCATAGCGCCGTCCACACCAGTGAACCCGCAATTTGGAGGCCGTCAGAGAATGGGGTGGTCCGGCCCCCTCGTGACGAGGGTCGCAAATATCCTGAAGATGAGCGTCGAAGACGTCATCGCACAGCGACAGGCAGGCAAGTCCTTCGCCGAGATCGCGCAGGAGAAGGGCACGAGTGAAGCCGATCTTCTAGCAGCCCTCGTGGCCGAGGTCAAGTCGTCCGTTGAGAGCCTCGTGGCTAGCGGCAATATGACTCAAGCCCAGGCTGACAGGGTCCTCGCGAACGTGGAAGCCAACCTCAAAGCCGCGATAACCCGGACAGCGGTCGGCCCCCAGGGAGACGGCATCCGCGCAGGCCGCGGTCCTGCAGCGGGCACGGCAGGGCCGCACGGGCGGCAGCAGTCCGCAGGTGCGCGTGCCGGGGCGCGCGTCGGCCGCCATCAGGGCGCGATGCAGGGAACAACGCAGGGAACTAGGTCATCCGGCCTCGGGATGGGCTTCGGCCTCGGCCGCGGACGGTCGGGTTGTCCGGTCTGGCAGCAAAAGCAGAACCAGGATGGGACCCAGGCTGGCAGTCAGAACACCGGAGCCTGAGACCGCAAGCACGCGGCATGATCTCCTAAGGGCTCACCTCATCGCAAGGGAAGGCCATCTGGCCTTCCCTTGCAACTTTCACCGCGATCGGGCACAATTAGTTTGGTCCAGGTATGGCGCCATGCCATATAGGCAGGGTCCCGCGCCGCAAAGCAGCGCGAACTCCTGGCGATAACGGAGACAGCTTCGCCCCGGAGGCGGCGCCCTGTCCCGTGAGTGGCCGGCCCCGGCATGGGCCGGCCGTCCCGGCGATGCCGCGAGTGGGCGCGGCCGGCGCGCGGATGGCGCGTCAAGACCCAGCGTCGCGGAGGTGGAATGGCTTTGGATAAGCCACGGATCCTTGTGATAGACGACGAAGCCGCCATAGGCAATATGGTCAAGGACTACCTGGAGGCGCAGGGATACCGGGTCGACTGGGCGGCCGATGGACTGACGGGCCTCGACGTTTTTCGCAGAACCCGTCCCGACCTCATTGTCCTCGACCTCATGCTTCCCGGAAAAAGCGGGCTCGACGTCTGCCGCGAAATCAGGTCCGAGAGCGACGTGCCAATCATCATGCTCACGGCGAAATCAGAGGAAGTCGACCGTGTCGTGGGGCTCGAGCTCGGAGCGGACGACTACGTCACAAAGCCGTTCAGCCTGCGGGAGCTTGCCGCGAGAGTGCGGGCGGTCCTCAGAAGGGCCGGCAAGGACGCCGAAGACGAGGGAAGCCCTGTTCTTGAAGTAGGCGACATAATCGTGGACACCGATCGCCACGAGGTCTCCGTTGCAGGGCGTGCAGTGACCCTTACGCCGACGGAGTTCGCGATCCTGAGCTTCCTAGCGGAGCGACCGGGCAAGGTCGCAAGCCGCCTTCAGCTCGTGAACGCCGCCCTCGGGGAAGCCTATGCCGGGTACGAACGGTCAATCGACACGCACGTGAGCAACCTGCGCAAGAAGATCGAAGAGGACCCATCGAATCCCAAACGGCTTGTAACAGTGTACGGCCTTGGCTATAAGCTCGCCGATTCCAGGGACCAGTCCCGACCTTGAGCCCCGAAAGCCGCGAGCCGCTGCGCCTGGTCAGGCCCGAGTGCACATGGCCCATCACACAGGTTGTGAGCCATTGGAGGGCGCAGAGGAGAGAATGTGGCCGGGAAAAGAGGATAACGGTCGATGACCATCGGGCGAAAGATCTCCATAGCGTTCGCGATAGTGGCAGTGTGTGGAGCGCTTCTCACGGCGGTCGTGGCCAACACTGCAACGCGCTCCGTGTTCGATTGGTACGTGCGTGGTGCCACGGAAGCCCGCGCAGAACAATGGCGCGACCTTTTCGCCGCATATTACGCCCAGCAGGGTTCTTGGTCGGGCGTGGGCGTCTTGGTGCCCCCGGCGGCGACGGCACCGCCCGGCCAAGCACGCGGCAGGGGACTGGGCAGGCCGTGGGCCAACATCCTCCCGGCTGGGGCCAGAGGCGAACGGGTGATCCTTGCCGACGAAACCGGCAGGGTCGTAGCTGACTCAGAGGGAACGGCAGTCGGCACGTTCCTCGAGGAAAGCTCCGCCAGATTCTCGCTTCCCGTGGTCGTAGACGGCGAGCAGGTAGGCATTGTGGCGCTCGAGACGCCCTTCCAGAAGGGGCTCGTGACGCTGGAGGCGGAATTCCTGCGTCGTGTGACGGTCTCCACCATGCTCGGAGCTGTGCTCGCGGCGCTCCTCGGCGCTGCCCTCGCGTCGACATTCTCGCGGCAGATATCCGCACCCCTCGTCGAGCTTGGACGCGCCGCGCGCCGCATTGCCCGCCGCGATTTCAGCACGAAGGTCGAGCCTGAGTCCGACGGCGAGATCGGGGACGTGGCCCGCGCGTTCAATCTTATGCAAGAGAGCCTGATGGAAAGCGAAGACGCCCGCCAGAAGCTCATGGCGGACATAGCTCACGAGCTCCGTACCCCGCTTGCGGTCCTGCGAGGGAATCTTGAGTCCCTGCAAGACGGCATAGCCCAGCCGACCCACGAGATGCTCGTGTCCCTCCACGATGAGGTGATCCGGCTCTCCCGCATCGTGGAGGACCTCCTTAACCTGGGACGCATGCAGTCGGGAGGCTTCCCACTCCATCTCGTGCCCACGCGGATCGGCGAAGTTGCCTCGCGAGTGACGGCCGTCTTCGGCCCGGAAGCCGAGTCGCGCCACATCCGGCTGCAGACGACCGTCGAGCCCGACACTCCGCCAGTTCAAGCTGACCCCGACCGGATAGCCCAGGTGCTCGTGAACCTGCTTGCCAACGCCATGCGCCACACGCCAGACGGAGGCCTTGTGGCGGTCTCGGTCCGTCGGCACGACGACGGCGGCGTTGCCGTGTCCGTTCGCGACACCGGCGCGGGGATAGCGGAGAAGGACATCCCCCACGTGTTCGACAGGTTCTACCGGACAGACGAGGCTCGGGACCGCTCGACCGGCGGCTCAGGCTTGGGGCTTGCCATAGCCAAGGGAATTGTAGAGGCCCACGGCGGCCGCATATGGGTTGACAGCGAACCAGGCCGCGGCGCTGCGTTCACGTTCACCATCCCCGGGGTGCACTGAGGCTGAGCCCGCGCCCGCCCCTCCAGTTTCGGGCCCCGTTCGCCCGCCTATCCCTCTTGCCGCGGGTCTACTGGCCCAGCGCCTGCCGCCGGCGGCGGCGCGGGCTCCTCCGCAGTCCGCGTACCCGGCTCCGTGTCATCGTGCGGCTGAGGCAGGGGATGGACAGCCGGCTCTGGCTGTGGCTCCGGCCCTGGTTGCGGCCCCGGCCCTGGTTGCGGTTGAGGTTGAGGCTGCGGTTGGGGCTGCCGCGGTGGGAGCCACGGCCTGTTGGTCCCGAACCTAGTGTCCAGGACTGCGCCGACTCCGATGATAGCCACAGCCAGGCCCACGATCACCCCAAGCACTGGGATAAGCCCCAGTGCTCCCAGGACAAGCGCTCCGACAAGGACCTTGACTAGGATCGACATGCGCGCGTTCGCGAGACGCCCGACCTTGTCACCCACAACGACCGAGATAGCCGCATGTCCGAAAATCCCGCTCACTACGTAAAACAGGATCCACACCGGCACCAAAGGTATGCCTATGAGCGTGACCGCCAGGAGTATCATGCCTGGCACGAACAACAGCCACGCCACCATGCCCACGAGCGCCGCCCGCCCGAGCCTCGTTTCGACGGCCGCCCCAACCGCAGCCGAATGATTCGGCCACAACGCCACCACCACGAGGGCGAGCACGAGTGCGCCCACGAGCCGCGCGAACCACATCAGGCCGAAGTACGCGCGAGGCATATACCACCAGCCCCATGCCCTCGGCCGAGGCATGCCACGGAAATCGAAGCGGAAAGGCCTTCCCCGCTCGTTGATGGTTCCACCCACCACGGCGCCGGGACACCTCTCAACCGACCCACCTATGCTCGTAACATTCCCGCCGACCCGGGCGCCGCCGCCGAGGAAAACCGTGGATCCCACGGACACCACATCGCCCTCGACCTCCCCGTTCACCTCGACGGTGGACCCTACGGACACGGCGTCTCCGGTCACTCGCCCGTCAACGGTAATGCTGTTCCCCAGAGAAACCACATCACCCTCAACAACCTCGTCCGGCCGCACGTGGATGGGGCCACCGAACACAACGATGCTGCCCGTGCGCTTCTCTTCGGCAAACACAAGGCCTGCGAAGCCCGCGAAAGCCATGACCGCCGTCACGACCAGCACGACCGCGACTGCAAGAGAGTTTCTCGCCATACGCCGCGGCTTTGACCCCTCCGATCTAGACTCCATAGCCATCCTCTGCACCTCTCTTCCGGCCTCTGACTAGATAAGTATATTACCAGAAGTCCGCGTAGTTTCCCGGCGTGGGAGTCCCGCCTAGGGCTCGGGGTCTTGCGGCGGCTCCTCTGCGCCTTGCTCTCGCCTCGGCCGCCTCCGCGGAAATCCCACTTCGGAGGCAAGCATGCCCGCGAGGATGAGTGCAGCGCCTGCTTGTTGGGCTACTGTCAGACGCTCCCCGAGGATGAGCCATCCAAAGATCCCAGCGAACACTGGCTCCGTAGCGAACACGATGGCCACATGGGTGGGACTGGTGAAGCGCTGGGCGACGTTCTGGACAAAGAAAGCCATCGCGGTCCCGAAGACTGCCAGAAACGCGACCCCGCCGAGGTCTTGAATGGAGACGGGCATCGCGACGTGCTGCCCTAACCAAAGCGTCCGGACCGCCACGACCGCGAAGGCGGCGGCCGCCACGGTGGCGAGCTGCGTCGTCACAAGCAAGGGCACGTCGAAGAGCGGGGCGAACTTGCCCACCGCGACGATGTGAAGCCCGAACGCCACGGCCCCGACCAAGACCAGGAGATCGCCGACCTCGAAAAGGGGGCCACCTCCGAGGTCGAGGGTGAGCAGCCCGAGGCCGACGACGGCGCACCCGACCCCTGCGATTGCGGCGGGCTCAGGCGGCTTCTTAAGGATCAACGTGGACAGGATAGGGACGAGCACGACCGAAAGACCGGTTATGAACCCCGCCTTCGACGCGCTGGTGTACTCCAGGCCCAGGGTTTGGAAGGCATACCCGACGAACAATGCTAGGCCTACCAATACCCCCGCGCCCGCGAGCCTCAGCGTCATGCGCCTGAACCGGGGAGCGACTGCCACACCGATGATGACAGCAGCCATGAGAAAGCGCACAGCCACGAGGGCTATCGCGTCGACCCTGGCGACCATGTCCTTGACCACGACGAATGTGGCGCCCCAAACGAGCGTCGTCAGAACGAGCGATCCATCGGCAACCAATTGCCGATGGACCGGGCTCGCCCAGAATCCCTTGAAACGGAAACCGTCTTGTGATCCTTCGCGCACTTTGCGTCCTCCTGCTTCTGTCCTCCTGCGTCATCATGCATCGTCCGGCGTTTCCGCTGCATCTACCTTCTCACATGCTCCGCCTGTTATCCCGGCTCCCCGGGCGCGAGCCGCTCCCGGAGCAGCTTGTTCACAGCCTGTGGGTTCGCGCGGCCGCGTGTCTTCTTCATCACCTGGCCGACGAGAAAGCCGAGGGCCCTGTCCTTACCCGCGCGTATCTCGCTGGCAACATCGGAATTCTCCGCTATGACATCATCAACGATCCCGGCAAGCTCCCCCTCGTCAGCTATCTGCACCAGGCCCTTTTCCTCCACGACCTGACGGGGCCCCTTCCCCGTGGCGAACATCTCCTCGAAGATCGTTTTCGCTATCTTCCCGCTGATTATCCCGTCGTCTATCATTTTCAACATCGCTGCGAGCGAGTCGGGACTCACCTTCACCTGCCGTATGTCGGTGCCGGTCGCGTTCATGAGCCTCGCAAGCTCGCCCATGATCCAGTTGCTGACGACCTTCGGGTCAGCGCCGTATGCCGCAGCCGCCGCCTCGAAGTAGTCGGCGAGGTCTCTCGATTCGGTCAGGATCGCGGCATCGTAGGCCGGGAGCCCGTATTGCCGCGTGAACCTATCGAAACGCGCCCCCGGAAGCTCGGGGAGAGTGCCTCTCAGCTCCTCCACCCACGCCTCGTCTATCTCGAGCGGAACGAGGTCCGGATCCGGGAAGTACCTGTAGTCGTCCGCCTCCTCCTTGTGCCTCATGGCGACGGTGATTTGGCGGGATTCATCCCAGTGCCTCGTCTCGCGCGCGATACGCTCGCCGCGGGCGAGCGCCTCAGCCTGCCGTGCACACTCGTACGCGAGGGCTTTCTCCACCGCCCTGAAGGAGTTCAGGTTCTTGAGCTCGATGGGCGTGCCGAGGGCCGGCGACCCCTTGGGCTTCACCGAGATGTTCGCATCGCATCGAAGCGAGCCCTCCTCCATTTTGCAGTCGGACACATCCAAGTAGCGAAGGATGCTCTTCAACATCGAAAGATACGCGTACGCCTCCTCAGGCGATCTGATGTCCGGCTCGCTCACGATCTCGAGAAGCGGCACCCCCGTGCGGTTATAGTCCTCCAGCGAGAAACTCGACCCAGTGATCGTGCCACTCTCGTGGACTGACTTGCCGGCGTCCTCCTCAAGGTGAACCCGCCTTATCCTCACGCGGCGGGCGACTCCGCCCACGGCGATGTCCACGTACCCCCGGCTGGCCAGAGGGAGGTCGTACTGAGATATCTGGTAATTCTTTGGTAGGTCAGGATAAAAATAGTTCTTGCGGTCGAACTTGGAGAAACTTGCCACCTCGCAGTTCAGAGCGAGGGCGGTCTTTATCGCCAGCTCCACTGCCTTGCGGTTGATCACCGGCAGCACCCCGGGAAGGCCCAGGCACACCGGACATGTGTGGGCGTTCGGGGGAGCATTGAAAGCAGTGGAGCACCCGCAGAACAACTTGGAATCCGTCAGGAGCTCCACGTGGACCTCGAGGCCGATCACAGGCTCGAAGTCCGACACATCCGCGACGGGTCTCGTGCCAGCCTCTGTCTCCCTAGACATCCCCCACACCCCCGGTCGTCCTGGAAATGAGCCGTCCCCGGACGTCCCCCGAGCCAGCGCCCCTCGCGATGCCGCCGCTCGAGCATGCGCCGCTCGAAGATGCGCCGCGCGCCCCGACGTCAGTCGCGCGCGCCGCGGCCCCGCCGCTCCCCCGATCATGGAGGGACGGCTTCGACTTGTGGAACCAAGTGGCCTGCTCGAAGGCGTACGCCACGCGCAGCACGGTCGCCTCGTCATAGTGTTTGCCGAGAATCTGAAGGCCCACCGGCATTCCGTCTTCACCGAATCCGCACGGGACCGACACCGCTGGTATGCCGGCGAGGTTCGCGGTTACAGTGTAGACGTCTGATAGGTACATGGCGAGAGGGTCACTGGTCCTCTCCCCGAACCTGAACGCCACTGTGGGCGAAGTCGGCGAGACCAGGCAGTCGCACTTCTCGAACGCGCGGTCGAAGTCGCGGGTGATGAGAGTACGCACCTTGAGCGCCTTGAGATAGTATGCCTCGTAGTACCCGGCGCTCAGAGTGTATGTGCCCAGCATGATCCTGCGCTTCACCTCGGCTCCGAACCCCTCGCTCCTGGTCCGCGTCATCATGGACACGCAGTCAGGGCACCCTTCGGCTCGGTAGCCGTACCGGACCCCGTCGTAACGCGCCAGGTTCGAGCTGGCCTCAGCAGGCGCGACTATGTAGTATGTCGCGAGCGCGTACTCGGAATGAGGAAGCGACACGTCCGCCAGGATCGCCCCCATCTCTTGCAGCGTCTTGAGAGCCTGGCCCACGGCAGCCTTCACCCCCGGGGCCATGCCGTCACCGAAGTATTCTCTCGGAACGCCTATCTTTATCCCGCGCACGTCCGGGACCAGGCTTCCCAGGTAGTCGCCCGACGTTCCCGGCACGGACGTGGAGTCGCGCGGGTCATGGCCCGCTATGACACCGAGCACCAAGGCACAGTCGCGCACATCCTTCGTGATGGGCCCGATCTGGTCGAGCGACGAGGCGAACGCGATGAGCCCATACCTTGATACCAGCCCGTACGTGGGCTTCAGGCCCACCACTCCGCAGAGCGCACTCGGTTGCCGGACAGAGCCGCCTGTGTCCGAGCCCAGGGCCACGATGGCCTCGTCTGCGGCGACCGCCGCCGCGCTTCCGCCGCTTGAGCCGCCAGGGACCCTTTCAAGGGCCCACGGGTTGTGGGTCGCGAAGAAGCCCGAGTTCTCGGTGGAGGATCCCATGGCGAACTCGTCCATGTTGGTCTTACCAATGATTATCGCGCCCGCGCCTTCCAGGAGCTCCACCACGGTAGCGTCGTAGGGCGGCACGAATCCCTTGAGGATCCTCGAGGCGCACGTTGTCTCGATCCCGCGCGTGCACATGTTGTCCTTGAGAGCTACGGGAATCCCCTCCAGAGGCCTTGCGGGCTCCCCGCGTGCAAGCCTCTCGTCCGCTGCTCGCGCCCTCTCAAGCGCGCGTTCCCGTGCCACAGTCAGGTACGCGCGGACGGCGGTGTCCACCCGGTCTATCCTATCGAGCAGGGAGCGGACCAGCTCCTCCACGCCGATCTCGCGTCGCTCGATCTTCTCCCTAAGTTCATGTGCTGTAAGCTCGTAGACTTCCAACCCGAACCATCCGCCCTTCTCACGCGCCGGACCCAGGGTCGTGTCCGCGCGTCTATTCGGATCCAAGTATGGCGCCGTAAGTTTTCGTCTCCCTTTTTGACGGTGCTAGGGTTGCCGGGGCTTGCACGACGGGGCGTGGAGAATTCGGCTGTCTTAAGCGCCGAATTCGAACGAGGCGCGCTGCGAGCGCGCCGTCCCCGGAGGGCAAGACCGGTAACCCTGGGCAAGACCCCTCCGCCGAAAAGTGGCCGGGACTCTCGGCGGCATACTCACAGCTATTCAGACTCGAGGATCCTCGGCACTTTGAAGTAGCCGCCTTCCCGGTCCGGCGCGTTCGCGAGCGCATCGGCGATGTCAAGAGACGGGCGAACCCGGTCGTCCCGCAGCACGTTCCGAAGAGGCACAGCATGGGCCGTCGGGCTTACGTCCTCGGTGTCAAGCTCGTTCAGCTTTTCTATGTACCCGACGATTCTCGAGAGCTGCTCGGCCATTTCGGCCTTCTCCTCTGCCGAGAAGGCGAGACGCGCGAGCATGGCTACGTGGTCCACATCGGCGATCGTGATCCTCAATCGACATCTCCCCCGAAAACCCCGCCTGGGCGAGGCGTTTCCAACCGTAAGTCTGCCCTGCGAAGCCCAAGCTGGTGGTCATCCTCCCTCCAGCAGTCTCTCGAACTCACGTTCATCCAAAACAGTCACTCCGAGCTCGCGGGCTTTCTCGTACTTGGACCCAGGATCCCTGCCGACCACGACATAGTCTGTCTTCCTGCTCACGCTCCCGGAGACCCTGCCGCCTCGCGCCAGCACAGCCTCCTCGGCCTCCTTGCGCGTGAAACGCTCCAGGGCGCCCGTGAGCACGACCGTCTTGCCGGCGAGCGGGCTCTTCCCCGCGGAAACGCCCTTCTCGGCCTCCTTCATGTTGACGCCGGCGTCCGCAAGCCTACGCAGGATCTCACGGTTCCTAGGCTCCCTGAAGAACGCAAGGACGCTCTCGGCGACCTTCGGACCAACGTCGCGCACGTCCGTAAGCTCACTGAACGTGGCAGAAGCAAGCCTATCCATCGTGCCGAAGTGCTCGGCGAGGTCCCGGGCGGATCGCTCCCCCACGTGCCGGATGCCCAGGGCGAACACAAGCCGGTGGAGCGGGTGGCTCTTCGATTTCTCTATGGCGCTGAGCAAGTTCTCCGCGGATTTCTTCCCCATTCTTTCAAGGGCCGCCACGTCTTCGAGCTTGAGGTCGTAGATGTCCGCGACCGTTTTGACGAGGCCGGCGTCGATGAGCTGCGCCACCAGCGAGGGGCCCATCCCCTCTATGTCCATGGCGTCGCGCGAGGCGAAGTGGAGAATGCTCTCACGGACCTGTGCGGGGCACGCCATCCCGCCGACGCACCGATAGGCGCTCTCTCCTTCGAGCCTCACCACGTCGGCGCCGCACTCCGGACATTTCTCGGGCATTCGGAACTCGCGTTCCGCACCAGTGCGCCTGTCTGCCACCGCCTTGACGACCTCAGGGATCACATCCCCGCCCTTCTCAACCACAACGGTGTCGCCGATTCGGATGTCCTTCGCCCTGATCATGTCCTCGTTGTGCAGGGTCGCGCGGCTCACCGTGGACCCGGCAAGCTCCACTGGTTCCAGAACGGCAACAGGGGTCAGGGTGCCCGTCCGGCCCACTTGCACGATGATATCGCGCACCACCGTGGTGGCCTGCCGTGCGGGGAATTTGTACGCCACCGCCCAGCGCGGGCTTCGCGCCGTCGCACCCAACCTTTCCTGTTGCGCTAGGGAATTGACCTTCACCACAACGCCGTCGATCTCGTAGTCAAGAGAGGCCCGCATCTCGCCCCAATGCGCGCAGTAGTCGAGCACTTCGTCGACGGTGCGGCACAGACGCGTGTTGGGATTTGTTCGGAACCCCGCCTTCTTCAGAAAGCTGAGCGCCTCGAAGTGCGTGTCTGGAGCGGCGTCCTCAGCGCCGATCACATATCCGATGCCGTACACAAAGATATCAAGCGGGCGCTCGGCCGTGACCTTCGGGTCGAGCTGCCGGAGCGACCCTGCCGCAGCGTTGCGGGGGTTCGCGAAGAGCTGCTCACCCGCTGCCCGCCGTTCCTCGTTCAGCTTCTGGAACTCGCGGCGGACCATATAGACCTCGCCGCGCACGTCCATGCTCACGGGCTTGTCCAGGCGAAGCCGCATGGGAATCGAGCGGATCGTCTTGAGGTTATGCGTCACATCCTCGCCTGTGGTGCCGTCGCCACGCGTGGCGCCGCGGACGAACCTACCGTCCTCGTACACCAACGACACGGCGAGGCCGTCGATCTTGAGCTCCGCCACGTACTCGACGGGCTCGCCATCGAGAGCCCTCCTCACCCTGGCATCGAACGCCCGAATCTCCTCGACCGAGTACACGTTTGCCAGGCTCATCATGGGAGACCTGTGGACGACAGGCGCGAAGGCAGCGGCGGGCGCCGCCCCCACGCGCTGAGTCGGCGAGTCAGGCGTCACGAGCTCGGGATGTGCCGCCTCGAGCCGAACGAGCTCGTTCATCAGGCGGTCGTACTCAGCGTCGGAGATGACTGGGTCGTCAAGCACGTAGTACCGGTAATTATGGAACTCGATCTCGTCACGCAGCTTCCGGAGCCTATCCTCGATCACGCGGATGTCCTCCGACTCGGCCACGCCCATCAGCCTCCTTCGTACCTTCCGATCCTGCCCCGACCATCTCCCAGATATCAGCGAGGATCACCCAGGGCAGGGCCCACTCGCCACCGGGGCGGTATCGCGTCCGCCAGTCCGTCACCCTAAGGGGCAGGCTCGAGGGGCGCGTACGCGACCGCCAGCCTCTTCACGCCCACGCCTGGGAACGCCACAGTCACTATGGCGTTCCTGCCCTCGCCCTCCGCGTTCACCACGGTGCCAAGCCCCCACTCGCCGTGCTTCACCTTGTCCCCCGGATGATAAGAAAGAACGGCCCGTGAGCCGTCGACGCGGGCGGCCCGCCTCACGTCGCTCGGCGGCGACCCGGTTGACCCGGGATGACGAGGCGTCGAGCCCGAAAGGCGTACGCCTGCGTCTCCGTCCGGGCCCGCCTCTGTCTCTAGGTCCGGTCCTGGCCGGGAAACCGCCCTTCTCGCGAGCCCCCAGGCTGAGCCCGGCCTCCTCGTCACGTTGCGACACAGGTCTTCCGGGACGTCAGCGAGAAAACGGGAGGGCTCGTTTATCACGATCTCGCCGTACAGAAGGCGCTCCCTCGCGCGCGTGAAATACAGGGCCTCCTTGGCCCGCGTTATCCCAACGTAACAGAGCCGCCGCTCCTCCTCAAGCTCCTCTTCGCTCTCAAGAGTCCGCGCGTGGGGGAAGAGGCCCTCTTCCATGCCCACGAGGAAGACCACCGGGAATTCCAGGCCCTTCGCGGCGTGGAGGGTCATGAGGGTGACCCCTTCCTCTTCCTCGTCGAGAAGGTCAACGTCGGTCGCGAGGGTGACTTCCTCCAGGAACCCAGCGAGTCCTCTCGATTCGCTGTCCCTCGCGTCAAACTCGCGTGTGACGGACAGGAGTTCCTTGACGTTCTCGGCCCTCGTATCGGCCTCGACCGTGCGTTCCTCCTTCAACGCCTCTAGGTACCCCGAGCCGTCTATGACTCTCTTCGTGATCTCGTAAACAGGTAACCTCGCCGCGACATCAGCGAGGTCGCGGATGAGGGATGCGAACTCGGAGAGAGCGGCCTTTGCCTTCGAAGCGACACCGGGCACCTCCGCCGCAGGGTCGCCCATCGCGAAGGCGAGCGGCATCCCGACCCTTTTGGCGTAGGCCACGTATTTCTCCAAGGTAGCCTGGCCGACCCCGCGCTTCGGGACGTTCACCACCCTCGAAAGGCTCAGAAGGTCGTCGGGATTCAGGACAAGCTTCAAGTAAGCAAGGATGTCCTTGATCTCCTTCCTCTCGTAGAACTTCAACCCGCCCACGACCTTGTAAGGGAGGCCCATCCCCAAGAACGTGTCCTCAAACACCCTGGACTGGGCGTTCGTGCGATAGAGAACCACGAAATCTCCCGGACGCCGGCCTTTGCGCACAGCCTGTCCTATCTCGGACGCAACAAACGAGGCCTCGTCCCGCTCGTCCCATGCCTCATAGTAGATAGCCTCGCGCCCCCGCCCGTTGGTGGTCCAGAGGTTTTTCTCTTTGCGCGCCTTGTTCTTCGCGATCACGTGGTTCGCTATATCCAGGATCACCTGGGTGGACCTGTAATTCTGCTCGAGCTTTATCACCGTGGCATCGGGGTAATCCCGTTCGAACTCAAGGATGTTCCTGATGTCCGCCCCGCGCCAGCGATAGATGGACTGGTCGGGATCGCCGCAAACGCAGATGTTGCGGTGCTGTGCGGCAAGCATGTTCACCAGCTCGTACTGGGCATGGTTCGTGTCCTGGTACTCATCCACCAAGATGAACCTAAGTTGTTGCTGATACCGTTCGAGAACCGCCGGATGTTCCTTGAAGAGCCTCACCGTTTCGACGAGCAGGTCGTCAAAGTCCAAGCCTGAGCTCTCTCGCAGGATCCGCTGGTACACGGGGTACACGCGGGCCACCGTTTCCTCCCAGAACCCGCGCGCCCGTTTCCTGTACTCATCCGGGCCCACGAGCTCGTTCTTGGCCGTGCTCACCGCGGCGAGCACCCCTTCGGGCTGGAACCTCGTCTCGTCTATGCCGAGCTCGCGGAGCGCGCGCTTCATGGCCGACTTCTGGTCCGCTTCATCGAAAATGGTGAAGCTCCTCGGGATGCCCAGCTTGTCGATATCGCGCTTCAGCACCTTTGCGCAGAATGCATGGAAGGTGCTCACCCAGATGCTGCGGCTCCACGGCCCCACGAGCCGGGACACACGTTCGCGCATCTCGTTCGCGGCTTTATTGGTGAAGGTCACCGCAAGAATGCTGTCAGGGAATACGCCTTGTTCGCCTATGAGGTAGGCGATGCGATGGGTGAGCACACGGGTCTTGCCCGACCCGGCGCCCGCTAATATGAGCAGCGGCCCCTCGATGTGGCAGGCCGCCTGTCGCTGGGCTGGGTTGAGGTCCTCCAGAATGCCCCCGGTTGCCGCTCCCATTGACCATCCTCCTGGAAGCATTGTAGCGCAACTGGGCGCACTAGACAACCGTTCAACCGGGGAGAGCTCGACTTTGCGGCGGCGGCGCGGCCCGCGCCTGGCCCGGCCAGGCGCCCATCGCCTCATCCCTTGGACGCGCCGGCCGTGAGCCCTTCCACGAGCCACCTCTGCACGAACGCGAACAACACTATGGTCGGAAGTATCGTGAGGGTAGTCGCGGCCGCGACCTGGCCCCATTTGATTATCAACGACACTGATATGCGCCAGAGAGTGAAAGGTATCGTTGCCGTTGCGTTGCTCTGCGTGAGCACAGACACGACGAGGAAGTCTCCCCACGAGACGATGAATGCGTAGAACGCGACCACAAGTATGCCTGGCAGGGCGGTAGGAACTATGATCTGAGCAAGCGTTCTCAGTGTCCCGCACCCATCTATGACCGCAGCCTCATCGATTTCCTTCGGGATTCCGTCAAGATATCCCTTGGCCATCCATACGCCGAAAGGCAAGGTGAGCGTGAGCTGGGCGAGGATGATGCCTGGGTACGTATCCACCATGGCGAGTTTCAGCATCCACGCGTACAGAGGTATGAGTATGAGCACAGGCGGGAACATCTGCGACGCGAAGATCCCAGCAATGATGTAGTTTTGTGCCTTCAACCGGTACCGGCTCAGGCCATAGCCTCCGAGCGTCGCCAGAACCAGCGTTATCGCTGTCACACCCGTGGCGATCTTGACTGAGTTCCACAAGTTGGTAGGGAAATCCGTCACCGAGAGGATGTTCACGTAGTTGGACAGGGTGAGGTCTTTGATACCACAAACGAGGGAATCACGCAGGATTGCGTCAGGCTTCTTGAATGAGGTCAGTATGATCCAGCCGATAGGAACCAGGAAAAAGGAATAAAACGCCACGAGTACTGCGTAAGTGAGGACGACCTGCCTGAGCCTGTTTCTCGTCTTCGTACGCGAGTGCCTGTTGGGGAGCACCTGCATCCCCTTGCTAGACGGACCGCTGTTCTCAATCGCGTTCATCCGTGCCCCTCCCCTCACCGTCCGGTGGTCAACGCGTCGACAGGCGACTTGCTGCGCAGCTGCCTAGGAGGGCCACAGCTCCGGGTCTTTGTAGCGCTCGGCGGCGGCATCTGCAACGCGAGACAAATGGTTTCAAGCCAAGGCCTCGGCGTTCGAACGAGGCACGCCGCAAGCGCGCCGTCCCTGGAGGGAAAGGCCGGCAGCCCTGAACAGGGCCTGCACGCTCAAAACCGGCGCGGAGTCGTGGCCAGCTCGCTAGATCTCCCTCTCCCCAGTCACCTTGGTATAAAGCAAGAAAAACGTAGCTAGAAGGACCAGCATCGCGACCCCGAGCGCGGCACCGTACCCCATGGAAAAGTTGTGCCAACATTGCTTGTAAAGGTATACGGGCAGCACCTCAGTCACATCGACCGGGCCTCCGCCGGTCGCAAGGTAAACGAGATCGAAGTTGTTGAACGTCCAGATCACATGTATGGTGACCATCACCATGGCCGTGTACTTGATCCCCGGCACGGTGATGTGCCAGAACTGCTGCCAAGCATCGGCCCCATCTATCTGCGCTGCTTCATAGAGATCCTTTGGGATCGACTGCATCGCAGCAAGCAGCGCGACACCGTAGAATGGGACGTTCCTCCACAGGTGGAGGAACACCACGAGCGGGAACGCCCAGCGAATGTCCCCGAACCAGTACGTCGCGTACCTACCCAACCCAATTCTCTCTAGAACCATGTTGAAGAATCCGTAACCCGTCTGGGTCATGAACTTGAACATGACCACCGTGGCGACTACAGGGATCACCCAGGTTGTCATGGCCAGGCTTCTGAAGACACCTACGCCCGGCACGTTCTGTTTTAGAGCCAAGGCTAAAATGGTGCCGAGGGCGAGCTGGAGGATCACCGCTACGGCAGTGAGCGCAAGAGAGTGTCGTAGCGCGACCCAAAACACGGGGTCGAGCACCATCTTGGCAAAATTCGCGAGGCCGACCGTGCGGACGGTCGGCCTCAATAGGTTGGCGTCGGTGAAAGCCTGCCACACGCCGCTTACGAGCGGGAGCGCCACAAGCACGCCGAGCACGGCGACAGCGGGCGCACATAGAATGTAGCCGGTCTTGCCTCTCAAACGTCCCTCTACCATGTGCCTGTGTCACACCCCGCCTTCCCTTCCTGGTCCCTTCTCCGGACGTCACAAACCCCGGGTCTCGTCGCACGCCTGCGACAAGAGAATCGTTCGTCCACGCGCTTGACGTCCGGTGGACGGGCTACAGCAGGCCCTCACTGGCCACTTTCGCAAGATCGTCGCACAGGCGCTTGGCAGCTTCCTTGGGCGACATGGTCTTGTAGATGACCGCATTGATGGCTTTGAATATGGCGTCTTTCGCAGGTGCCCAGTTCAGCGGAGAGGGGCAGATGCCGGTGGGCAGCTGCGCGCTGAAGCCTTGTTGCCACCAGTTGCTCTTGAATTCCTCCAAAGCGGACACGTCCTTGCGGGCGGGAATGAACCCGGAGCTGGCCGCCCAACCGGCCATAGCGTCCCTCGACGTGATGAACTTGACAAGCTCCCACGCCTTCGACTGATCCTTTGAATGTGCGTTGACCATGATAGGTTTGACTTCCATGTAGGTTGCCTGAATGCCTCCAGGGGGGATCGGCAGCGGTGCTATGCCGGTCTTCTCCTCTAGGATCGCGCGCGCGGTCTCGTTATCAGCACGGTGCCCCCAGATCCACGGCCCCATCGGGACCATCGCCCACTTTCCCGCGACGTACCCGTTGTCCTCAGGCATCCACCCAGCACCCCTCTGCGCGGGATCCATCGCTGGGAACTCCGGGTCGCAGAACAGAAGATCATAGTAGAGCTGCAACACCCTCTCGAACTGCTCAGGCGTAGCCACGCAAACCCACTTACCGCCGACCTTCTCGAAGATCTGTCGGCCCTTGCTCACCTGGAAATACCATGAGATGAACTCCTGGAATCCCCGCGATTCGCCAACCTCAGTGACGCAGGTGAACCCGTACACCTTCTTGTTGGATTTCCTTGTAATGGCGGAAGCTGTCTTCACTAGGTCGTCCCAAGTCTTCGGGACCTCGAGACCATATTCTTTGAAGAGGTCTTTTCTGTAGAGTAGGACGCGGGCATTAGTGTTGTAAGGAATCCCGTAAATGGCTCCATCTACTGTCAGGGCGTCCACGGCACCCTTGACGAAGTTGGCCTTTTCGTTCCAAGCGTTGAACTCATCAGTAAGATCGGCTATAAGCCCCATGCTCAGATAAATGGGCATGTCTTCGACGAGTCCCTCGATCACGTCCGGCTTGCCCGTCTTTGCCTGGATCACGTATTTCTTTTGCATTTCCGGATATGAGCCGGGGCCGTAGAACTTGTCGACGACCACATCTGGGAGGGCCTTCTCCACCGCGCTCTCCCACCATGCGACGTAGTCGGGAGAGACCTCCTGGGTCACGAACGGCATGTTCCAGAACGTCAACTGGACCTTGGCAGCGGCGTTCGCCACGCAACAAGTCGTCGTGCACACCAAAGCAAACAAAGCGACGCACACAGCCATACGCACCGCTTTCCTCATAGTGGCCTGACTCTCCTTTCAGAATCGGGTTGGTTGCCTGTCAGCCGACCTCGATGCCGTTCCCCGAGCCAGAACAATGCGTGTGCAACGCGAGGCCTTCTTCTTCTCGCCGGTGCCAAGGCCGTCGGCGTTCCCAGGTAGGCAGTGAAGTGTGGGCAGCGAAGCAGCACAAGAAGACATGAAGCCTTGATCGGAGGAAGGAGTTGAGCAACGTTGAACAACATGGACGGTAATGGGCTGTTGTCGCTAGTTGAAGTTGGATTCACAGCTGCGCACCGGGCAGTCTCCGCGCATCCCCCCTTTCTTCAGCACCTCCCACACCGGGCCGTCAGAACACGGGACTTACCCGCGGTCACTCAGAAGTCTTTGTACAGTCCACGAATTCGCCGGTCTCAAGCATGTTCTCGAGCACCAGTGCGGCTGCGCCGATGCTGCTCGCGTCCTCGCCCAAGGAGGACGGCACGATCTCCGGAAGGTTCACCATGGTCGTGAAGGCCCGCTTCCTCACAACGCACTTTATCTCGTTGAAGAGGAGGTCTCCTGCGCGCGAGACGCCGCCGCCGATGACCACCATCTCGGGGCTGAAGAGGTTCACGGCGTTCGCTATGCCGATGCCGAGATATCTGCCGGCCTCGCAGATCAACCTGCGCGCCAGGAGGTCGCCCTCGTTGGCGGCTTCGGAGACCACCTCCGCCGTGATGTTCTCGATCCTGCCGCCAACCATATCCCTTATCGTCGTGCGAGCCCCGGCGGAGACCGCCCTTATGGCCGCCGCCGCAATGCTGGGCCCGGAAGCCACCACCTCCAGGCACCCATTGTTGCCGCACGGACACACAGGCCCGTTGGGATCAACCGTGGTGTGGCCAATTTCGCCCGCGCCCCCGCGCTCCCCCCGGTACAGCTCGCCGTTGAGGATGAGCCCGGCACCGATGCCGCGGCCCACGTTCACGCAGATGAGGTTCCTGCGGCCCCGACCCACTCCGAACCTTGCCTCACCCAAGGCCATCGCCCGCGCATCGTTCTCAATCCAGCACGGCAGGCTGAACTCCCCGCGGAAGATGTCTGCGACGGGAACGTTGCTCCAACCCGGTATGTTAGGTGCGAACACCGAGACCCCGTTCACCACGTCGGTCAGGCCCGGAACACTCACCCCTATTCCCGCGACCTTGTCCCGAGCGGAGCCGGCCTGTGACTGGGCTTCGCGCGCCGCCTCCAGCATGCGGGAGAGTATGCCCTCTTTGCCGACGCCCACGTCGAGGTCCATTTTCGCGCGAGAAACCGTGCTTCCCTGAAGGTCCGTCACGACCGCGATGACCTTGCTTACCCCGAGATCCACCCCAGCAAGGTAAAAAGCTTTCGGGTCGAACTCAAGGAGAACGGGAGGCCGTCCGCCGCTTGATTCTCCAAAACCTATCTCTCGCACAATCCTGCATTTTATGAGCGTCGACACAACGTTGGAGATCGTGGCGGGAGTCAAGCCAGTGACCCCGGCAAGCTCAGCGCGGGACATGGGGCCCTTCTCTCTAAGGACCTGGAATACTCTAAGAGTGTTAATCCTGCGTAGAAGCCTGGTGTCATCCGCTTTCATGGGCAGCGACCCCGTTCGCCACTCGAGCGCGCTCATCTCGAACACCGCCAACTATCCTCGTTCCGCAACAAGCAGCAGAGCGTTTCTCAAGAGCCTAAATTAAGCGCCTGCGCCAGCCCGGGTGTAGCTCCCCGCTCGCCCGGCTGACGAACCTCACGACACCACTTCTGTGGTGTACTGCCGAGCAAATCGTCGCCACAACTCTGCGCTACCTTACGCGCCCCTGACGTCTCGCCTAACGCTATCGGGCCTGGCCCAAGGTTATCGAACATGCCCTCCCTCCTCGGCGAGCCTCGGGCGCACGTCATTCGGCTTTCGCACGCGAGCTCGAGCTGGTCGAATCTCTATGCCCCTGGCACAAGCGCCGGTGCCGCGATCTCGTGCATAACTATTCGCTGAGCCTCCTATGAATCCTGCCATCTTTCATAAAGTTCTAAACAAAAACCGGGCGCTCCAAGTAGCCCGGAAAACGCACACCACTAGAAGGGAAGAAAACCTGCCTCGGCCGCGAACAGCTCCTCAGCCATGGCTCTGAGCTCCGCAGGAGAGCATACCGCCGCGCTCAGCGGGTCGAGCATCATAGCATGGATCGCCGCCTCCCGGTCGCCCTCGAGGGCTGCCTTGACCCCGAGCTCGTAAACGGCCATGTTAGATTGACACAGCGCTGCCAGTTGCGATGGAAGTCGGCCGAAACGGCAAGGATGGTAGCCAGCGCCATCAACCAGCACAGGCACCTCCACGACCCCGTCGAAGGGAAGGTTTTCGATGAGCCCCCCGTTCAGGACGGTCGCGTGAATCACGGTCGGCCGATCGAATAAATGGGCCTCGATGATGGCCGAGGCATACTCATGGCTTCTTGTGAGCTCGTAGTGCTCTTCGCCGGACACAAGGCGCATGGCCCGCGCGTCGTTGTCCTTGCGCCATTGCGGCCAGTTCTTGGCATAAAACCCCGATCCACCGAGATACCCTTCGCGGCAGTACTTCTGTATGAGATCGGGGCGCTTGCGGAAGTACGGCACGTATTCGGAGAAATGCCCGCTCGACTCGGTGACGAACGCGCCGAAGTGCAGCATGACCTCGAAACGCACGGGGTCCCGCTCGTATATCGCCGGATCCTTTGCTTTCTCCCGAAGCACCGGGTACATGTCGCGGCCGCCGTGTTCGAGCCTGGTAAACCAAGCCATGTGATTGATCCCGGCGCATTCCCAAACGAGTTCCTCATACGGCACACCCAAGTACGTGGCGAGCTGCTTGGACGTGTTCTGGACCGAATGGCAAAGCCCCACGACCCTTAGCTTACTCGTTCGCACCGCCGCCAGCATCATCATGGACATGGGGTTCGTGTAGTTCATGACGAGGGCGCGAGGGCAAAGCTCCTCCGCGTCACGCAGGATCTCTACCCACGCCGGGATCGTCCGCAACGCCTTCATGACGCCGCCGGGCCCAATGGTATCCCCGATGCACTGATCGATCCCGTACTTCTTGGGTATCTCGTAGTCGAAACCCACCGTGGACACGCCGGAGACTTCGATGGTGTTGATCACGTAATCAGCATCGCCCATAACCTCACGGCGCTCGACTGACGAGATCACGTCCCAATGCCTGCCAGCGAGCGAGACGAGCTTCTCCACCAGTCTCCGGGCGATGCCCAACCTCTCCGCGTCGATGTCCACCAGTGCGAAGGTCCCACACCCGATCCCCGGGATGAGGAGAATGTCCTTCGCCAGCTGGAATGTGAAAGAGCTGCCCGCCCCGAAGATGACCACCTTGGGCTTCGACGCACCGCGCATGCGACCCGTGCCACCTCCTGTCAGTATTGCGTGACTCCCGTAAACGTGAAGCTCCTCACCTTTACCGCCGGCGCTACGATTCCACCCAGCGAGTACAAGGGAAGAAGCCTCGTCTCCTTTGAGATCAGTTCCACGCCGGAGAACGCGCCAAGTATGCTCTCGGTGAACCGGAGGTTCTTCACCGGCCGCACGATCCTGCCGCTTTCCACGAGGAAGGTGCCATCCCTCGTCATGCCCGTCAGTATCGACTTTGCGGGATGGACGGGGTTCGTATAGTGAAGGCGCTTCACGTAAATGCCGCGCCTCGTGGCCGCGATCATCTCGTCCAGAGAGGAATCACCCCCAGCCATGAAGAGATTGACGGCGAAGGGCTCCGCGGACGGCAAGGGCGATATCGCATGGCCCGTGGAGCGCTTTCCCTCGCGCGCGGCCGTGAACGAATCGTACACAACGCCGCGTGCGACGCCCTCCTCGATGAGCATGACCCTCTGCTTGGGCACCCCCTCGGCGTCGAAGGGCAGCGGCACCCCGCGCGGGTCAAGGCCGTCATCCCAGATGGTGATGTTCGGCCCGGTTATCCTGCGCCCGATATTCCCTGACATGAAGCTACGACCCTCTTGGAACGAGAGCGCACCGAACCCCATGTAGGAGAGCATTTGAACCATGTCGGCCACCGCGTACGCCTCGAAGATGGCTTCGTATTCTCCGGGCTCGATGTCTACGGGGTCGGCATCCGCCAGACATCCCCTCACCGCCTCTTCAGCGACTTCATGCGGGTCTATGGCTCCGACGTTCACAGAAAAGCGCTCCGCGTAACCCGAGCCGGTAGCGGACATAACGACCGTGAGAAGGTTCGCGCGGGTGAACCGTGTCTCTGCAAGAAGCCCGCGTGAGTTCACGACCATCATCTCGTGCGCCGCCGTGGAAAACGAGCCTGACGCAACGAGCCCTTCTTTGGCCGCGAGCCTGCAGATCTCCCCCACGCCCGAAGCCCGCCGCTCTGGCGGGCACGACGCGGTCTCTTCGGAATATGCGTTGACCTGCGCACACTCGGCCGGGCCGGGGAGCCCTGGGAACTCTGGGTTCTCAGGCTGCGCCTTCGCGACGCGCTCCGCCCGCCGCACCGTGGCCTCGACCGATTCGCGATCCAGCCTCGTGGTGGACGCAACCCCGACCTTCTGACCGAATACCGACCTCACCACCACGCTTGTGGTGCGTTCCCCGGTGTTCTGGTGGATCTCGCAGTTGGCGAAACGCGTGAGGTATGCCTCGGACGTCTCGACGGCCACCTCGACCTCGTCAGCTTCGGACGTATTCAGGACGATATCGGCCACGCACGCATGGTCTCTGCTACGGAAAACGGTATCTTTCGCCCCTACCATCTCCCAACACCCACCCTCACGTTACGGAATCTCGCGGGAGCAGACCCGTGACCGACGTGCGCGAGCTGAGGCGGCTCGCCTTTGCCGCAATTCGGAACACCCCAAAGGTGCCACTCTCCTCTGGTCCCAACCGCGTCGCAACTCCCCCAGAACTCAGGCGTTATCCCCGTATAAGTGGGATTCTTCACCATCTGGCCGATGGCGCCGTCCCTAATGAGGTAACCAACCTCTGTGCCAAACTGAAAGTTCAATCGCCTGTCGTCTATACTCCAGCTCTTGTTCGTATCGAGGAGAATGCCCTCCTTCGTATCGCGGATCATCTCGTCGAGCGTCCAATCGCCCGGCTCGAGGTTGATGTTAGTCATCCTGATTATCGGCATCCTGTGGGGACCGTCCGCGCGCATCGCACCATTGCTTCTTTCACCCAACCTGGCCGCGGTTTCCCTGGACGTAAGATAGTTCACGAATATCCCGCCGTCCACAAGTGGCGTTCTCTGCGCGGGAACGCCTTCGTCGTCGTACCCGAAGCTCCCGAGGCCTCCGGGGATCGTTGCATCGGCGGTTATGTTCACGAGCTCCGATCCGTACCTGAAGCTGCCTTTCTTGTCCGGCGTCAGGAAGCTCGTCCCCGCGTAACTCGCCTCGGTGCCGAAGACCCTGTCCAGCTCCGACGGGTGCCCGCAGGACTCGTGAATCTGCAGGGCCATCTGGTTGGTTCCGAGGATCACCGTGGTGGTCATCGAGGGGCACTGCGGCGCGTCCAAGAGATCCCCCGCCTCCCGTCCCACCTTCTCTGCATGGCCGGGAAGGTCGAGAGCCTCCACGAACTCGTATCCCGCACACGCGAAATCCCCGCCGAACGCGGCCGGATATGATCGCCTCTGTACATCGTTTGGGCCCGCGGCGAACGCGGAGAGCCCGGCGCCGCTTTCCACCCTTTTCTGGCTGATCACCGCGCCTTCGGATGACACGAAGGTCTTCTCTTCCTCAAAAAAGCTCATCGAAGCGGTGGACACCCTGACCCTCTTATCTTCCCTGGCCAGCCTATCAGCGTCAAGGAGCAGTTGGATCTTCTCGTCGATCGGCACCTCGAACGGGTCCGTGTTGCACGGGGTGACGTGCGAGCCAGTGACCGGCTTGGTGGGGGCCAGCGCAACATCGCGCCGTTTCACCGTCGCGCTCGCCCGCGCGATTCTTACAGCCTCGTCCGCAATCCGCAAGGCTTCGTCAAGGTCCAGCCTGGAGCTAGACGCGAAACCCCAGGCCCCGTCCACGAGCACCCTTACACCGAAGCCCTCATCCTCGCCCATGGATACGCCACTCACCGCTCCGTTTTTCACGGAGATAGATTCCTGCCGCCTACGCACTACTCTCACGTCGGCATAGCTTGCCCCCCTCGACACAGCGAGGTCAAGGGCGTCTTTCAGTTCCGGCACATCCAGCAAGATCGCTCCCTCCTCAGACGGCCAAGCTCCACGTCTCTCGTCGCGGCCCCACAGGCCCACTACAGGCCCACTCGAGGATGGCCCGCGACCCGTGCCGCGGCATCCGCATGCCGGCTCCGCCTACGGGCTGGGTATTCTACACGACGCTGCCCCATCCCTTCACACCGAAGTCGGATTTCAGAGGCTGCCAAGGTCGTCACAAGCCCGCGCTCCTTTTCAGCGCACAAGTCCTGCCCCGGGCTGCCGGCGTTCGTCCTGAGGAGACGGCGCCGCGCTTGCGGCGCGCCTCGTTCGAGTTCGCCGCCCGGGCTGGCCGAATTCCGAGCGCCCCGTCGTGCAAGCACCGGCAACCCCAGCGCCCTCGCCCTCGAGAGAAAGGGCAGAAACTTGCCGCGCCATACTTACGTAAGCGCGTGCACGCGTTCAAGGAAGGAAATCGGCGGATCGCGCAGAATACGGTGTGGCGAACTGCAGCAGCCTAGCATATCAGCACGGTATCGGGGCGAAGGCCGTCAACTGAGGGGGGATACGATGGAATCAGAATCGCGCACTTCAACGGGGCTCGAGTTCCGAAAGGTCTCAATGGCAAAACCCTATCACGGTCCCGAGATAGAAGAGGCCGTCCTCCAAGTGCTCAGATCGGGGATGCTCATTCAGGGGCGGATGGTCGAGGAGTTCGAGACGGGCCTAGCGAATTACCTAGGCGCCACGCACGTCGTGGCTGTGGGAAGCGGCACTGCTGCCCTTCACCTCGCCTTCCTCGCGCTCGGGGTCGGCCCCGGAGACGAGGTCATCACCACGCCGTTCAGCTTCGCGTCGTCCGCCTATGCCATCATGTATTGCGGCGCGACGCCTGTGTTCGCCGATATCGATCCAAGGACCTTCAACATAGACCCAGCGTCGATCGAGGAGAGAATAACCCCTCGCACAGTCGGTATCGAGCCCGTGCACCTCTACGGGCAACCGGCGGAGATGGATGCCATACGCGACATAGCCGCGCGTCACGGCCTCTTCATCGTGGAAGACGCTGCCCAGGCCATCGGGGCGGAATACCGTGGTAGGAAAATCGGAACCATCGGTGACGTGACGTGTTTCAGCACTTACGCCACGAAGAACCTCCATACCATGGAAGGCGGGTTCATCGCGACAGAAGACCGCGATCTCGCAACGAAAATCAGGCGCCTGCGCAACATCGGCCAGGAGAGCAAATACCGTCACACGCTGGTCGGATTCAATTACCGCATGACAGAAGTCGCGGCAGCCGTCGGGCGGGCGCAACTCGGCCTCATAGACGAGTTTTCGAGGATCCGGCGGCAAAACGCGGCCTACCTCACCGGCGCGATCTCGTCGCTCCCGGGGGTCACGCCGCCTTACGTGCCGCCCCATGTATCATCCGTCTTCCACCAGTACACGGTGAGCATCGATGAGAGCACTCTAGGCCGCTCGCGCGATGAGATAGCTGCCTTAATGAAGGCAGCCGGCGTCGAAACGGGCATCCACTACCCGGAACCAATCTATTCCCAGCCAGCGCTTCGAGAGCGGTTCGGAGCACAGGCCGCACTCTGTCCAGCAACGGAACGGGCCTATCGGCAGGTTCTGTCGCTCCCCGTTCATCCCGGGCTGACAAAAGATGATCTAGACCATGTGGTGCGGGCGCTAGCGAGCGCGGTGGGCGTCGCCCTGTAAAGTCGCTGTGGCAGCCATGCCCTGCAGAGGAGGAGATAACCAACCCTGAGAAGGTCTTTCAAGCGAAACGTCGAAGCAGTAAAGTGCGCCGGCGAAGGCCCCTTGCGCGCTCGCGGGGTTCCACCGCCAGACGGCGGCGACCGCCGCCCCGGGTTGAGCTCCAACGCTCGGAAGCAATTGTAGGGCCATTAGGACTCTTCTCGGAATCGCACCTCAGCGCACGCATCGCGCAGTGCCTACAAGGCCTTGCCACCCCACCCAGGGTCGGGGAAAGGTTCGAGCCCGGGCGGTCCGCCTCCGGGGCCCCGGAAAAGGTTTCGCTGCGGAGAGGAGGGGATGCACGGAAGCACGTGAGCGAGCAGCTTCCCGCGCAGCGCAAAGCGGGCTGAGGTCTGGTACAGGGCGCATTTACTCGTGCGGGCCACACGCTATGCACCTTAAGGAGGTTCGGGTATGGCACAAGCGAAGGTGAACAACGCAGATGCCGGGTTTCTGGATAGCGTGTTTCACTTGAGAGAGAACCACACCAACATAAGGACAGAGATCGTGGCGGGCATCACGACTTTCATGACGATGGCTTACATCATCATCGTCAATCCATCCATTCTCGGGAACACCGGCATGGACGTCGGAGCTGTGATGGTCGCGACCATCCTCGGCACGGCCCTGGGAACGCTGGTTATGGCGCTCTATGCGAATTACCCGTTCGCCATGGCGCCCGGGATGGGTTTGAACGCCTTCTTCGCATTTACAGTGGTCCTCGGAATGGGCATAAGTTGGCAAACGGCCCTCGCCGCCGTGTTCGTTGACGGCGTGATCTTCTTGATACTGACCCTTCTCCCGGTGCGAAAGGCTATCATCAACGGCGTCCCGATGACCCTGAAGCTCGCGGTGAGCGTGGGCATCGGTCTTTTCATCGCCTTCATAGGGATGCAAGAAGCCGGGATAATCGTGAGAAATGAGGCCACGCTCGTGGGGCTAGGCAACATAACGTCCCCGACGGTTCTGCTGTCCCTGTTCGGCCTGGCCGTTATGGGGCTCCTCGTTTCGCGGCGCGTCAAAGGCTCGCTCCTGCTTGGCATCCTTATCACAACGATCGTGGGAATGATATTCAAGCTGAACCCCGCACCGAGAGGGATCGCCGACATCATCGGCGCTCCGCCAAGCCTCGCCCCAACATTTCTGAAGATGGACTTCAGCGGGCTCCTGGACGTCGGACTGATAACAGTGATCTTCACATTCACATTTGTAGACATGTTCGATACGGCCGGTACACTCATTGGTGTTTCAACAAAAGCCGGGTTCCTGAACGAAAAGGGCGAATTGCCCAGAGCTGACCAGGCGCTCCTCGCCGACGCGGTCGGCACCATCGCCGGAGCGATTTTCGGAACCAGCACCGTCACCACGTACGTGGAAAGCGCGTCGGGCGTCGCTGAGGGCGGGCGAACCGGCCTCACGGCCGTCACAGTCGCAGTGCTGTTCCTGCTCTCGCTCTTCTTCGCGCCGCTTGTGAAGCTGATCCCCGCTGCCGCAACCGCTCCCGCCCTCATCATCGTGGGCATTTTCATGATGGAGCCAGTTATGAAGATCGACTTCACCGACTTCACCGAGGCGATCCCGGCGTTCCTTGCCATCGCGATGATGCCGTTCGCGTACAGCATAGCCGAGGGCCTGGTGTTCGGGGTTCTCGGATACGTCATCATCAAGCTGCTGGTAGGAAGGGCGAGAGAGATCAGCGCCACAATGTGGGTGCTCGCAGCGCTCTTTGTCCTAAGGTTCATCCTGCCGCTCATAACCTGACCAAGTACGACGCCATAAGTTCTCGTCTCCTTTCTTGACGGCGCTGGGGTTGCCGGTGCTTGCACGACGGGGCGTGGAGAATTCGGCAGGCTTGCGCGCCGAATTCGAACGAGGCGCGCCGCAAGCGCGCCGTCCCCGGAGGGCAACACCGGCAACCCTGGGCAGGAGCCCTCCGCCGAAAAGTGGCGCGAACTTTTGGCGACATACTCAGAAGGCTGATCCAGCCCCCCAAAGCCCGGCGGAGCACTTGCCTTGCCGGCGAGGCCAAGGAATTGGAACGCTCATCACCCCAGTCGGACGCGGTGCTGGGATGGAACAAGGATCGGCGTTGTACGTGACAAGGCCCCTGCGCTGCCTGCCGGGAGGTGCACCCAGGCATCGCAAGGGCCTTTACGGTGAGCGCTGACGCGCACCCGCATCGCTATTCCCATTCGATCGTCGCCGGTGGCTTCGTGCTTATGTCATACACGACGCGGTTCACGCCCTTGACCTCGTTGACGATGCGCGTGGAGATCCTCTCGAGCACTTCCGACGGGAGCCTCACCCAATCGCACGTCATCCCGTCTTCGCTCGTTACCGCGCGGATCACGATGGGCCGCTCGTAGGTGCGCGCGTCTCCCATGACGCCCACGCTTCGCACGTCCAGGAGCACTGCAAAAGCCTGCCACACTTCGGTATACAGCCCCGCAGCCCTCGTCTCCTCCTCAACGATCGCATCCGCCTCGCGCACTATCTCGAGGCTCTCCGGAGTGACCTCGCCCACCACCCGGACAGCGAGGCCGGGCCCGGGGAACGGGTGGCGCTCGATTATGGATGCCGGCAGACCGAGGTCCCGCCCGATGACCCGGACTTCATCCTTGAAGAGGTAGCGCAATGGCTCGATGAGCCGCAGCCGCATGGTCTCGGGAAGACCGCCCACGTTGTGGTGGGACTTGATCTTGGCCGCGGGCCCAAGACGGGAGCCCGCACTCTCAATGACATCGGGATACAGCGTCCCCTGGACCAGGAAGTCGACTTCGCCACACTTCCGAGCCTCTTCCTCAAATACCCTGATGAACTCGCGACCGATCCTCCTGCGTTTCTCCTCCGGGTCCACCACCCCGCGCAGCGTGCTTATGAACCGCTCTCGCGCGTCCACGGTGCGGAGGTTCATGCTGAAGTGTTCCCCGAAAGTGGCCTTGACCTGCTCTGGCTCGCCCTTCCGAAGCAGGCCTGTGTCAACAAACACGCATGTAAGCCTGTCACCGATTGCGCGGTGAACGAGGAGCGCGGCCACGGAGGAATCGACACCGCCCGACAGCGCGGCGATCGCGCGCCCCTCTCCCACCTGCTCGCGGACGCGCTCTACCTGGTCCTGGATAAACCTGCCTCGAGTCCACGACTTCTCACACCCGCATATCCTGAACAAAAAGTTCGCCAAGATCTCCCTGCCGTGTTCGGTGTGAACCACCTCAGGATGAAACTGGAGCCCGTAAAGCTTCCGGACGCGGTCGCGCATGGCTGCAACAGGGGTGTTCTCGGTGCGGGCGATGACATCGAACCCCGCAGGAGGCGCATTCACCTGGTCTTGATGGCTCATCCACGACGTGAAGCTCGGACCCACGCCCGCGAAGAGATCGGACCAGTCATTCACGAAGACCGTGGTCTTGCCGTACTCCCGCAAGCCGAGATGAGCCACCTCGCCCCCAAGGATCCGCGCCATGAGCTGCATGCCATAGCAGATCCCGAGCACGGGAACGCCCATATCTAGGATTCGCCGGTCGCAAGAAGGGGCGTTTTCCTCATACACGCTCGACGGCCCGCCTGAAAGAACGATCCCCTCAGGCTTGAGCCCAGCTATCCGCGTCGCGGACGCATCGTGGGGAAGGATCTCGCAGTATACCTCAAGCTCGCGGATCTTGCGAGCGATCAGCATGCTATATTGTGAGCCGAAGTCAAGGATTGCTATCATTTTTGATATACTTCCGGTTTCAACACGCCAACCTGGGGCAGGTTGCGGTAGTATTCCGCGTAGTCAAGCCCGTACCCGACCACGAAATGGTCGGGGATGGAAAACCCGCAGTAGTCAGGAACAATATCCACTTCTCTGCGGCTCGGCTTATCGAGAAGCGTGCACACCTTCACCGAGAGAGGCTTCCTGGCCTTGAAGTTGTTGATGAGGTAGTGCATGGTGAGCCCGGTGTCTATTATGTCCTCGACGATGAGCACGTGCTTGCCCTCGATGGGCTGATCGAGGTCTTTGAGGATCCGCACGACGCCCGAGGTCTTCGTGGCCGTGCCGTAGCTCGACACCACGGCGAAATCCATTATGACGGGAATCGACAGGTGCCGTATAAGGTCCGCCATGAACACGAGCGCGCCTTTGAGTATGCCCACCACCACAAGGTCGCATCCACTGTAATCTCGGGAGATCTGCTCGCCGAGCTCCTTGACCCTCTTGGCGATGACCTCCTCGCTCAGGAGGATCTGCTGAAGGTCGTTTACCACTTCGTCCGCCTCCCGCAATGTGCTCTCCCCAGCTCCGGCCAGGTGGGGGTCGGCTTTCCGTTCCCACCTTTCCCCGGTGCTCAGCTGGAACAACGTGTATATTATACAATCTCCGTTCCTTGGGGACAAGCACCGTCGTCACGCCGTCACGGGGGCGGTGCGATGCCGTGACCGCTCAATCGTTCTTGCTCCGTTCCCTCCCGCACTCTTCGGCGGTCCCTCTTAGGGTCTCCACCGCATGGGGGATGGCCGCGAGGAGCACTGCCAAGCTTTCCTCGACCCCCTTCGGGCTGCCGGGAAGGTTCACGATCAGGGTCTTCCTCCGGATGCCCGCGGCAGCCCGGCTCAACATGGCGTGAGGCGTCTTGGCGAGCCCGGCCGCGCGCATGGCCTCGGGAATCCCCGGAACGAGGCGGTCAATGACCGATCTCGTAGCCTCGGGTGTAACATCGCGCGGGCTGAATCCCGTGCCGCCCGTGGTCAGGACCACGTCAACCCCGAGCTTATCGGCCATACGACGCAGTTCCTCAACGATCAGGTCGTACTCGTCGGGAACGATGCGCCTTTCCACCACCCTGCCGATGCTCGAGACCATACGTTCGATGACGTCTCCGCTCTCGTCGGGCCGCTCCCCTCGGCTTCCCTTGTCACTCACCGTCAAGACCGCGAACCGAACCGGCGTCTTCACGCGTATCTCATCTCCCCGCTCGATCTCTCCGCCCCGTACCACTCTCGCGAACACCCCCTCGCGCGGCATCACGCACTCGCCCACTTGCCGAAAGATGGCACACCCTGCGTGACACTCCTTGCCTATCTGAGTGACCTCGAGCACCGCTTCGGGCCCTATCTCAAGCCGGGTGCCCACGGGCAAGTGGTGGAGGTCAATGCCGCGGGTGGTGATGTTCTCCGCGAATGCCCCCGGCCCAACCTCGATTCCCTTCGCGCGCATCTTGTCGATGCTTTCCTCCGCGAGCAGGCTCACTTGCCGGTGCCACGGACCAGCGTGGGCGTCCCCCTCTAAGCCGTGCCCCTCCACTAGCCTGCCCCGACACACGTCGCGCTTGCTCACGCCCTTGGTCTCGCTCACACACACCGCGACGACTACCCCTCCCAACTCGGCTCTCCCTCCCGTACGAAATCCCCGCTCTTGCCGCCGGACTTGCGCACGAGCCTCACATCGCCTATCACCATGGACCGGTCCACTGCCTTGCACATGTCGTAAATGGTGAGCGCGGCCATGCAGGCCCCGGTGAGAGCCTCCATTTCAGCCCCCGTCTTTCCGAAAGTGCGCACCGTGACCTGGATGTCCACGACACCGCTGGCGAGATCGGTCCGAAAGTCCACGTCGATCCCGGTGATGGGAATAGGATGGCACATCGGGATGAGCGAGGACGTGCTCTTCGCGCCCATCACCGCAGCCACCCTCGCCACTCCGAAGACGTCGCCCTTCGGCCCCTCGCACCTCTCAGCCAGTGCAAGGGTCGCGGGGGCCATCCGGACCCTGCATCGAGCCTGCGCCTCGCGGGCAGTGTCAGGCTTCGACGTCACGTCCACCATCCGCGCTTTGCCCGACCCGTCAAGATGGGTCAGCGTCCTCCCGGGCACTCCTTCCGTCATCGGCCTATCCCCCCGAGCATTCCGCCTGCTTCCCCGTTTCGGTCAACCTCCGATCTCACACAGCGACGGCGAGGGCTGCAACACACCGTCGCCCGCCACGCCTCCGCACGCCGCGCCGCTCTCCGGCTTCATGCTCACAGCTTTCCGTATGAGCTCAGCAATGGCTGCGTCGTCGGCGCCGTCGCGAAGCGGCCCCCGCAAGTCGACCCCGGAGGTTGCGAGAAGGCACGGCAAGAGCTTGCCGTCGACCGTGAGACGCAGCCTGTTGCACCTCACGCAAAAACCGTCGCCCTCCCTTGATATGAAGCCGACTCGCCCGAGCGCTCCAGGCAGCCGTATGTAGCTCGCGGGGCCCGATTCGCCTGCTGCCTCCAGGCCTGGCCGCCCCGTGGGTGCGGCCGAGCCCAACGTCAGTGACGCGTGGCAAGGGACCAATGCCCCACCACGGGCGATGGCCTTCACTCTTCCCCTCACCTCTTCAATGGGGACCACATCCGAAGGCCCGAGGCTCCCGCCATTGCCCCAAAACGGCATGAGCTCTATGAACCTCACGTCCCAGGCGTGTTCCAACGTGAGTCGAGCGAGATCCTCGATCTCGCCGTCATTTACGCCCCGGACCACCACAGCGTTTAACCTGATGGGCCGAAGGCCTGCCGCCTCCGCAGCGGCTATCCCGCGGAGCGCCGCCTGGAGATCGCCACGTCGCGTTATCCTCGAGTACACGTCCGGCCTCAGCGTGTCCAGGCTGATGTTGACTCGCTTGAGCCCTGCGGCCGCGAGCTCGGCAGCGCGGTCATCAAGAAGCGTGCCATTGGTGGTCATCGCGAAGTCGCGGAGGCCAGGAAGAGAGGCGATCATCTTCACGAGCTGCACGAGGCCCTTGCGCACGAGGGGCTCGCCGCCGGTGATCCTCACCTTGGTGATCCCCAGGCCGGCTGCGACCCGGACCACGCGGGCGATTTCCTCGAGCCTGAGTATCTCGTGGTGCGACCTGGGCTTCACCCCGTGCTCTGGCATACAGTAAACGCACCGGAGGTTACACTTGTCCGTCACAGAGACGCGCAGATACGTGATCCTCCGGCCAAAGGCATCAACGAGCGTTGTCACCCTTCCCACACGACCTTTCCGGTGTCCGACACGTCGTACCCGCCAAGACCGGCGACAGCCGCCTTGAACTCGTTCGACCTCATCACGGTCAGAAGTTTATCCATCATTGAAGAACCAAGGAAGGCCTTGGTCGTGAGAAGGTCGTATCGCTCCTTCGCGACCGGCACGAAATCGAGGCCTAGCGCGGCTGCGGCGCTGCGTATCCCAAGACCGACGTCGGCAGCTCCACTCGCCACGCAAGAGGCGACGCCCATATGGGTATATTCTTCGCGCTCGTACCCGGCTATCCTTCCCGGATCCAAACCAAGTCTTGCGAGCTCGAGGTCAAGGAGCACCCTCGTTCCCGCGCCCTTCTGCCTGTTCACGAAGACGACGCCAGGCCTCGTAAGGTCGGCGAAACCTGCGATGCCTTTGGGATTCCCCTTGGCCACAATGAAGCCCTGCTCGCGATGGACGAGGTTCACGAGGGCAAAGCCTTCGGTCCCGAGGAATCGTTCGACGTACGGCACGTTGTACTCTCCGGTCTCTCCATCGATGAGGTGAACTCCCGCGAGGTGGGCCTCGCCCCTCTGGATCGCCATGAGCCCCCCCATGCTGCCCACGTGTGCCGAGGAAAGGCTCAGGCCGGGGTACCTGCACGCGAGATGGCTTGCGAGGAGGTCTAGGGTGAGATCGTGGCTGCCTATCACGACGATGGTATTTGATATGTCATCGGGCTCGCGCGATAGCTCCACCTCGACCGTGGACGACGCCTCCACGCCCTGGGCCGAGGGGGGTATGCGGATCAACCCGTCAGCCCTCACAAGGGACATCACTGCGGCCGCTCCGCGCGCAAGCGGCGTGACAACGCGCTTTCCGTTCACTTCCCCCACCTTGACCCTGACGAACTCATCCACGCCCGGCGTCGACACGATCCGCCGGGTTGCCACGGCGGGCATCTTCGGACGGCGCGGCGCTGGCCGCCCGAGCATCCTCGCCACGAGCGGCCTCAGGAAAAGCTCGCATGCGAGCGAGGCCGACACCGGGTAGCCGGGGATCCCTAAGAACGGCCGGCCGCAAACGATGCCTAAGATCGTGGGTTTCCCAGGCTTGATCGCGACCCCGTGGACGAGGAGCTCGCCTAGGGAGCTCACCACGCGACCGGTGTAATCCTCGCTGCCGGCTGAGGATCCCGCGTTGACCACGACGATGTCGGCCGCGTCGGCGGCCACGCGCACGGCATGCGCGATGGCTTCGTAGTCGTCCCTCACGATCTCGTGCAGGACCGGCTCGCCACCCCATTCGTGAACGAGTCCGCCCACGATCCTCGAGTTGAATTCGATGATTCTCCCGGGGGAGAGCGGCGTTCCTGGCGGCACGAGCTCGTCGCCGGTGGGAATCACAGCCACTCTTGGCTTCTTGCGGACGCTCACTTCGGTGACTCCCGCCGCGAGCATGGCTCCGAGGTCCGGGGGCCGAATGACGTGATTCGCCGTCAGGACAAGCTCCGTGGCCACGATGTCCTCGCCTACCGAGCGCACATGCTGCCACGGCCTTGCCGGGGCGATGACCGTGACGCGGTCCTCGCGCACCTCAACGAGATCCTCGACCATGATGACGGCGTCGAACCCGGGCGGCAGCGGGTCTCCAGTGTCGACCCACCGTGCCTCCTCGCCGAGGCGCAGCGTTACCGGGTTTCTTTCGCTTGCCCCGAAGGTGGCTTCGGCCCGCGTGGCGATCCCGTCCATGGCGCAAGAATGGTAGTACGGCGACGACACGCGCGCCGCCACCGGCGAGGCGGTCACGCGCCCCAGGGCGGGGATATCCACCGGGATGGTCTCGCCCTCCAGCGGAGCCGTCATCCCCCTCGCCTCGAGAGTTGAAAAGAACCTTTGCAGCGCCTCGTCGAGAGGCGCCTCTGTGAGGTATACGTCGCGCTTCGTCATCTTCACCCTCCAGTCCGCCCGTTGTCGGGCACAACCCGCATGACGGTCCCTAGGAAGAACGCCCGGGCCCGTTCCCGTTCGGACCCCGCGTCCGAGATAGCCGAGGCCGACATGGCCGAGTTCCCCACGCCCCACCGTGCAAGCACGGGCAGCCGTCGCGCTCCGGAAAGGAGACGAGAGCCTGCGGCACCGTGCTCAGAACAACAGCGAAACGGTGACACGAGCTCCTTTCTCAAGGCCCTCGGCGTCCGCGGGGATCCTGATGATCCCAGTGGACGCCACTAGCCCTGATATCAGCGAGGATTTGGTGAAGACCGGGTCCGCCCACACTTCTCCGTCACGCGTCACCACGTGTACCCCGACGTAATCCTCCCGCCCGGCCGCGGACGGCACGTTTGCCCCAAGGCGGGCCACAAGCTCGCGCCTCTCTGGCACCGTGCCCATCCACCTCGCTGTGGCAGGCTCCACGAAAAGCCTGAAGACCGTCAGGCAGGACACAGGGTGGCCTGGCAGCCCGAACACGGGCTTCCCTCCAGCGACCGCCATGATGGTGGGCTTCCCCGGCTTCACGGCAACGCCATGTACCAAGACCCCGGGAGGCCCAAGGGAGTCGATGGCGTCACGTGTGAAGTCCCGGGCGCCAATGGAGCTGCCGCCAGAAACGACGAGCATGTCTGCGCTGGCCAGGCGCTCTCGCATGGCCGCCGCAAGCTCCTGGTAGTCATCTCGGACGATCCCTGCCGCAAGAGGTCTCCCGCCCGCCGCGAGCACTGCAGCGCACAAAGAATACAAGTTCGTGTCTCGGACCTTCCCTGGCGGAGGGGTGGCGGCAACCTCCACGAGCTCGTCTCCGGTGGACATTATCGCGACATTCGGCTTTGCTGCCACCTTCACCCTGGACACGCCGGCGGCAGCGAGAGCCCCGATGTCCTGCGGACGCAGTCTCGCACCCTTCTTCAGGAGCACGGCACCGCGGGCCACGTCCTCCGCGGGACCGATCGCGTTCTCGCCAGGCGCCACGGCCTTCTCGACCGCCACGAGATTCCCGCCGGTCTCCATCGTGGCCTCGACCATGACGACGGCATCCGCGCCCTGCGGCAGCATTGCCCCGGTGGCAACCCTCGCGCACTCCCCCGGCCTCAACGCGAAGCACGGGGCGTCCCCGATTCGGACCTCGCCAGCGACGGCGAGGAGCGCCGGCATGGACTCGGTTGCCCCGAAGGTGTCCCGGGCGCGCACGGCAAAGCCGTCCACGGTCGACCTGGGAAAGCCTGGCAGATCCGCGGGACTAGTCACGTCCTCCGCAAGCACGCGCCCGTGGGCGTCGAGAAGGTCGACCATCTCGACACGGCGTGGTCCGCACTCAAGGTGCTCCTCCAGCCTCCGCCACGCCTCACCGGGAGGAAGAAGCGACAGGAAGACCTGCAACTGCATCACCGTCCTGAGACAAGATCCAGCGGGCGGAGCCGGCAAGAGCGGAGAGAGCCCGCCTCATGTCGTCGCTGAGCACGTCTCTCACCGGCCCGCAAGCCACGATCCGCCCGCCTGCCATGACCGCGGTCCTTTCTGCCAGGAACGGGATCTCCATAACATCGTGGGTCACGAACACCGTGGTCACGCGCGTCTCGCGAACCACCTCGGCCAGCTCAGCGAGGAGCGCTATCCTTGTCGGGACGTCCAACGAGCTCGTGGGCTCGTCCAAGAAGAGCACCTCAGGTTCCAGGACGATAGCCCTCGCGAGGCTAACCCTTTGGCTTTCGCCACCAGAGAGCGCCCGCGCGCGCCGCGCAGCGAGATGCTCGATGTTGAAAGCGGCAAGCGCCCGCTCAACCCTGGTTCGGATCTCTTCGCGCGGGACGCCGCGCATTCGGAGGCCCACTGCCACGTTGTCGAACACCGTGCCGTCCAGGAGGTACGGGCGCTGAAGCACCATGGCCATACGACGCCGGAGTCTCAGGAGATTCGTACGCCTTTCGACCTTCTCTCCGCATACGACGACCTCGCCTGCCCCGGGCCGGAGAAGGCACGCCATCACCTGAAGAAGGGTGCTTTTCCCAGCGCCATTAGGGCCCACCACCGCCAGGGCCTCGCCGCGCCGCACCACGAGGCGCGGGACATCTAGAACCATTCTCGTGCCACGAAACACCTTGACATCCTTGAGATCGACAACAGCCTCATCCAACAGCACATTCCCCTCTCGCGTACCGCGTACTGGACGCAGGCTTGCGCCCCGCTCGGTCCATGGCCTACGCGCGCCCACCCTTTTGCTGTAGGTGAGTCAGGCCATAAGTGACACCGTAGGTGAGCGCCAAGAGAATCACGCTGAGCGCTATCGCCATATCGAAATGCCCGCGCGACACCTCCATGGCCGTCGCAGTGGTGAGGATCCTCGTCTGGCCCATCACGTTTCCGCCGACCATCATGGACGCGCCGATCTCGGATACTACGCCCCCGAAGCCAGCTATCACGGCTGCCAATACCGAGAGCCTCGCCTCACCCAGGAGTATCCAGAGCAGCTGCCATCGTGATGCCCCGAGGGAAAGCATCTGCAGCCGCACTCCCTGGTCGAGCTGGCCTATGCCGGCCATCGTGAAGCCCGTAACTATGGGGAGCGCTATGACCGACTGAGCTATCACCATGGCGGCTGGGGTATACATGAGATGCAGGAAACCCAAGGGTCCGTATCGCCAGAGAAGGATGCTCACCCAAAGCCCCACGACTACGGGTGGCAGCCCCATGCCGGTGTTGATAAGGCTCGCAGCGACCTCTCGCCCGCGAAAGGTGGAGAGCGCGAGGACGGTTCCGAGGGGCACGCCCACCACCACGGCTATCAAGGTCGCGAGCCCCGACACTCGCAGGGTGAGCAGGGTGATCCGGATGACCTCGCGATCCCCCTTCACGAGAAGCCAGAATGCCTTCGCGATGCCTTCGACTACAAGGTCCAACCTGGCATCACCGTCCGAGATCGTCTTCGTTCTTGCCAGCGTCCGCGAAGAAGAGTGGTTCGCCGTAGTCTCTGACTCCGAACGAGGCGATCACCTTCTGGGTCTCGGGAGCCACCATGAACTCTACAAATGCCTTGGCTCCCGGGCCGTTCACTTTGTCGAACTTCTCAGGGTTCACCTGCATCACGTGGTAGATGTTGAGGAGCATCGGGTCGCCCTGCACCAACACGTCAAGGCCAAGGCGCTTCTTGAGGGCGAGATAGGTGCCCCGGTCCGTCAGCGTATACCCTTCCTTCTCGGAAGCGATATTCAGGGTCTGCCCCATGCCCGAGCCAGCCTCCTGGTACCAACGCCCTCCAGGCTGTACCGAGGCCTTGGCCCAGATCTCCTTTTCTTTCTTGTGCGTGCCCGAGTCGTCGCCCCGTGACACGAAAACCGCCTCGTGGGCCGCGATCTTCTTGAACGCTTCAGGCGCGGAAGTCAAGCCGCGTATACCCGCGGGGTCACTTGGCGGACCGACGATTATAAAGTCGTTGTGCATAACCAGCCTGCGGTTGGTTACAAGCCCGCTCGTCACGAGCTCCATCTCCGACGCAGGCGCATGACACAGGAGCACGTCGGCTTCGCCGCGGGCGCCGAGAGCGAGGGCCTGCCCTGTGCCCACGGCTATCGTTTTCACCATGTAGCCCGTCTCGCTCTCGAACATGGGAATGAGCACGTCGAGCAGGCCAGTGTCCTGAGTGCTGGTGGTGGTAGCCAGGATGACCTCACGCGCGGCGGGCGCTGCGGTTGCAGCGCTTCCGAAGGCAACAGCAAGGAAGATTACCACAACAAGCCCAAGCGGGAGGAAACGACTTTCCACACAACGGCACAGCAAACCTTTGGGCTTTGGCATGATCCTTAACATCTCCTTTCCAATAGTGGGAGGCTTGCCAGTTTCCCGGCAAACCCTCGAGCCGCAGAGACCTCGCTTCCGCGGCTGCCGGTCACCCGCCATCCATGAGAGGGCCAGGCGCAGTGACTCGGAGAATCAGGCTCGCAGTTCGACCCGATGTGGCTCAAGCAAAGCTCACCTCTTGCCGACCCAGTCCCAGGATCACCTCCCTTCCCCGTTCATCCTCGGGCGTCTCGCGTTCTCTCTCATTCGCGGGCGCCTAGCGCCCTCCGAGCCGACGCAAACCACCGCCAGCAACGTGGCAACCACCGGCAATGCGACGAAAGCAGGCACACCCCCGAACGCCACCATCATGGGAGCTCTATACTAAGCGCCGATGTCGGTTCGATCGACTTCGTGCTTATGGTGTACTCGTAGACATCAGAGCCGGGCTCCTGGTATACCCACATGTCCTCTATTCTCGAGATGAGCGGTTCTCCCCTCAGCGTCACCCATGCCGTTATTTCGTATTTCACAGGTTTAGCGCCGACCCCCGCCTCAGCAAGGCTTGTTTCGAACCGTTTCAACCAAGCGGGACTCGCGAAACTCAGGACCGCGCATCTCGTTCGCTCGACTTCCTCCTCACCGGTCTTGATGACGTTTTTGGCGTCGTGCAGATCCCCGCCGAGAATGGTCTCAACCCCCGTAACCCCGGAGAGCCACTCGAGTTCTGAACGAATCGCCTCGTCGCTCACATCCGCCAAGCGTTCGACCCGGACCCACCCGCGGTCGGCGTCTCCGCCAAGGGGCCTCTCGGCGGGCGTTTCAAGGTCGAGCAGTCGGTAGGCAATGGACTGGCCTACCCGGTACGCCTCTATGCCCCCATCCTCGGAAGACGATGTATAGTGGACACGGTCCGGAGCCACGTACTCCGTGACGCGGGTCCATACGCCCGTGCCAAGGCCCCTCACATCCCTGGCGGACAGGAGTTTGTCTGAGGAAGGAAACGCCGTTTCCTCGACCACTCGCACGCTCTTCAATGCGAGCGTATTCTCCACCGCGGTCCTCAGTAGACTTGCCGGGTCTTCACCTGACTCGCGCGTCTTCGGAAGACAGCCCGCGAGCGCGACCGCACATGAGAGAAACACAAAGGCGAGCTTGCACGCTCCCATACGCACAAGCGCCCACCTCCTTGAGGCCCCCGCAGGGTACCAGCCGCCGCGTGCCACGCCCTGGGGCCCGGCAACCCGACGCGCCGTGCTGTCCACGAAATCTCCACCGGCTGCGCGAAGTACCTCGTTCGAATATTCGACGCCCCGCCCGGAAATCCTAGCGTCCGGGGTGAATTCCTTGGCTTCTCCCGGCCGAAACACGCTCCGCCGCGGCCTTGCCTCTCGCCATCTTTCCATGATATCAATAGGCGGGGTCATCGGGGTGGGCATGTTCCTCGGAAGCGCAGCCACGGTGAGGCTGGCTGGCCCCGCGGTGATCCTCTCCTTCGCGCTTGGCGGCGTCATCATGATGATGGTGATGCTCGCCCTCGCCGAGATGTCTGTGGCCGAGCCAGTGGAAGGCTCTTTCCGCACGTATGCAGCGGAATCACTCCACCCGTACGTAGGCTTCGTAGTTGGGTGGACCTATTGGATCGCCTGGGTGGTCATCATGGCTGCCGAGATCGTCGCAGCCTCCACGTACATGCGCCTATGGGTCTCTCCTGAGCTCGCCCTCGCCTTCGGCCTGGTTTTCGCCGTAGCGATGACGCTCGTGAATCTGACGAGCGTCAGGTCGTTCGGCGAGTTCGAATTCTGGTTCGCCATGATAAAGGTCGTCGCCATAGTCGCCTTCATCCTCATAGGCGCAGCTGCAATACTCGGGCTCGGTCCCTTCAGCCCCATAGGCATCAGGAATTACGTGGGACACGGGGGTTTCGCTCCGAAGGGAATAGGCGGCGTGCTCCTGGCGATGGTCATGGTGATGGTGGCATACGGCGGAACCGAGGTGATCGGGGTCGCCGCAGCGGAGACTCAGGACCCAGCGACCAGCGTTCCCCGGGCGGTGAACGGCGTCGCGTTGAGAACCCTCGTGCTGTACATCGGATCCATGACCGTCCTGGTGGGCACCATACCATGGTTCGAGGTAGGGCTCGGCGCGAGCCCGTTCGTTCGGGTATACCAGCTGCTAAAGATCCCGGCCGCCGCTGACATCATGAACTTCGTGGTCATCACGGCCGCGTTGTCTAGCATGAATTCGGGGCTGTACACGAGCTCGCGCATGCTATACTCGCTGGCTGAAGCCGGGGCAGCGCCTAGGTTTCTCACCAGGCTGGGCAAAAGATCACGCGTTCCCTATCTGGCGGTTATCGGGAGCACTTTCTTCCTCTACGTAGGCGTGATCCTGTACTATCTGGTTCCGAAGACTGCGTTTCTCTACATCACGGGAATAGGGGGCTTCGGATTCCTGTTTTCGTGGCTCGTCATAAGCCTGTCCCAGATATACATGCGCCGGCGTATCCTCGCGCAGAACCCCTCGGCGCTCAAGTTCAAAATGCCGGGCTATCCATATACCTCGTGGATGACGGTTGCTCTCATAGCCGGCGTGATCCTGACGCTGCCCTTCGTCCCCGGACAGCGCGTGGGCTTTATCTCGGGTCTCATTTGGCTCGCCGCGGTTTCCCTTTACTGGCTGGTCTCGTGTAAAAAGCGTTTCGCGCCGAGGCTAATCACGACCAAGGGGCTCACAAGGCTCGAGTTCGCCAGCATCATCGGGTGGAGAGGTCTCGACCCGGACGTCGGCACCGGAGACGGCGGACCCCTCGGCGGATCCCGTGGGAACGGTGGGCGAAAGGACGGGTAAATTGTAGTTCGCAACCACCTCAGTGCCAGGATAGTAGTGTTTCAGGATGTCCACGTACGAGTACACGGGATTCCCGCGTTCGTCCCGCATCGACGCCATGCCCTGCGCTCCCCATTGGCTGAGGCCGACCCCGTGGCCATACCCCACGCCGTCGATGATGACGAGGGTTCCGGCCGACTCAAGCTCGCCTGCACATCCGGGCCCGACGGCCTTCCCTTGGACCACCACGTTCCTTCCGAGGCTCACGACGTAGCCTTTCGTGGAACCGTCTTCCCTCACCGCCACGCATCCGCTGACCGCTGGAAGCCCGGGCTCCGCGGTGCCGCCCGTGCCGTCAACCGGAGGCGTGCCGTCGCGAGCCGTCCGATCGGGGCCCGCGCCTCCCCCGGGCGCGTCAGGAGCCTCGCTAGGCACGACTATCCCCGTCTCCTCGGGTCCCACGACCCTGATGGTGAACCGGGGGCTCTTGAGTCCCACCTTGCGCCTGATCTCCTCCCGCGTGAGGGTCACGCTGGCGGATGGGGTGCTAAAGCGGTAGCTCAGGACCTTTTCACCTGAGACCAACGCGGGCTCTATCCGCGCGGGAAACTGCGGCTGAAGGCCAAGCTTGGCAAGAAGGTTCGGTGCCCATAGCGCAGGCGGGTTCTGCCACACGTAGTGTGGCGATGCCTGGTCAAAATCTGCCACTGCCTCGAGGTACGGCTCGTCCTCTCCCCCCGGCCAGACATCCTCGTCGTCCTCGGTCGTCCCACCACCTGACGCGAAGTAATGCGCGTTGATGATATCACCCTGGTATGTGACGACTTCGCCGCGGGTTTCCGCCACTGCCCGCCTGAACGATTCGATGGCGTGCCCGCCTGAGTACTTCTGGTACGCCACAGTATCGTCCACATCGTAATCCCGGCCGGACGTCGTGGCCTTCCGGTAAAGCGCGTAAGTCCTCGCAGCCACAGCCTGGGCCTTGAGGGCCTCCATCTCCCAGCTCGGGTACACCTCTCCCGCAAGCACGCCCTCCACGTAGGACTCGATGTCGATGCGGTTGATGGCCACGAGCTCGACCTTCCCGTCCCAGGAGTCCTTCCTCCTTATCTCGAGCTCACCTTTGTATCTGACGCCTCCAACGGTGAAGCCAATCTCAAGGGAGTCCCGGGGTGCGACGCGCACGCCCCCGCCCACGAAGGACATGGTCGCACCCGACGAGGTCAGCAACACGATTTCGCCAGGAAGCTCCCCGGCGCGCACTTCGAACGGGCCGTCTGCGGTCGAGAGGCGGGCCTTTTCGGACACCGCAGGCCTCACAAGGACAGGAACGGGCGCAAAGCCCCTCTGTATCCCCACACGGGCGAGCGCCGCACTCAACTTGTGGAGCGCATCGGGATCGCCGGTCCCACCCACCCGGAAGACCCACTCAGTGCCGTCTGCCACAATATGCGGCACATACCGAACCTTGTCCTCATACGGGAGGGAGGCCGCCAGCACGGCCCGCAGGCCGAGCGCATCGTCCACGCGCCGGAACCTTCCGATCTCGACCTCGTACGCATCGTCACCAGCGCCAGGACCTCCCAAGACGGTCGTGAACGACTTCCCGAACGCAACGTCGCGCGCAAGGACGTCGTCGCGGACATCCATCACCACCGCGTCCTGGTCCAGGTTAAACCTGAGAGGGCTACGCGCCGAGAGACGCACCCGCATCACGATACCGGGTCCGGCCGCACCCGCGCCTGCGAGTGCGAAGCCCCCGTCGGACATTCCGGCCGTCGCGCTCCCGGGTTCCGAAGCAGAGACCCCGAACGCCCACGCGACCGAGGCACATAGCGCCAGAACGCACGCAAGCGTCCCGCGCACCCCACTCACCTCGCTATTCAGCCCTGCGAACGATGTGTCCCTCGCGAAGCACCGGCACCACGCCAACCCTGTCGGCCTGCACGGCCGCCGCAACGTCGTCACCGAAACCGATCCGGGCAAGATACCTGGCGTGCTCCGAACTTGCTACAGCCGCTTCGAGGCCGCCGCGGAAGGAGGCATACAGTCGACGGGCGGCGACGCAACCGTCAGACTCGTCCACCGCGACCATAGACGCTATCCGCTCGCACATCATGCCGGCGCAAACCGCGTCTTCCAGAGCAAACCTCCTGCCCTCCCCGGCACACACGATCAGGATGTCCCTGCCGAGAGCCACAGCCCGGTCACACGCCGCGGAGATGTTCCAGAAAGACCCCACGATTACGTCGTCCGCGCCCTTCGCGGCCCTTATGGCACCCGTGCCGTTAGTGGTGGTGATGATGATCTTCTTTCCCGCGACTCGGTCCGCCGTGTACTCGAGCGGCGAGTTCCCGAGATCGAAGCCTTCGATCTTCTCCCCCTTTCGCTCTCCGCAAAGGAGATAATCACCTCTCGCATAAGCGCGCGAGATCTCCACGGCCTCCTCGACCGAGGTCGTCGGAATGACTTCGTCGCAGCCGTTTGAGATGGCGCACGCGATGGTAGTGCTAGCTCTCAAAACGTCGATCACTATCGCTGTAATCCCGTTGAGATTCCTTGCCTCGATTTCCTGTGGCACGAGAGCCACGTCGATGCGCACCATCCAGAAATACCTCCCTCTCCCTCTGCCTCCGGCTTCCTCCTCGCGTCACCCGGGGAAACCCTCCTGCAGCGCCCTGACAAGCTCGTCGACGCGTTCCCGGTCAGGAACCCAGTACAACGGGGAGAACTCACCGGGGAGCGTCTCTGACACGATCTCGGCTCTGGTCCTCACGAAGAACCAAGCGATGGACGCCATGTCCCGCTGGGACATGTCCGTTCTGACATGCTCCATCAAGATGCCCAGGATCTCGCGCGCCTTGGACAGGTTCCGCACGTTCAAAGCCTGCCGCGCCACAGCCTTCAGAAGCGTCTGCTGGCGTTTCACCCTGTTGATATCCCCAAGGGCATCCGCGCGGAATCTCACATATCCGAGCGCCTGCGCCCCGTCCAGGACCTGCCTGCCCTTTTTGAGGTCTACCTTGAGGCCGCCAGCCCTGTCCACGTAGTGCATGTCCTTGTCGACATCGATCTCCACCCCTCCCAGCGCGTCGATGATGCGTTGAAACCCCCTGAAATCGACTTCCACGTAGCGATCAATCGGCATGCCCAGGAGGTTCTCCACCGTCCTGCGAGTAAGGTCTTGCCCCCCGTACGTGTGCGACGCGTTTATCTTGTTCGTGCCGTGCCCTGGGATCTGCGCCCTGGTGTCCCTTGGGATTGATACCAGGTATACCCTGTTGACCTTGGGGTTCACTGACGCCAGCATTATCACGTCCGCCCTCACGGGCGCGTCTATCGGGTTCCCGTGCTCGTCATAGGTCCTGTCTGTTCCGAGGATGAGGACGTTCACGGGCCGGTCGTCAACGCCGAAAGCAGCTTCCGGAGCAAGCCACGACGACAAAAGCACGTATAACGTCACCACGAGCGCGGCAATAGCCACGACCACAACGAAAAGCACGCGCCAGAATGTAAAGTAGCTTGGTCTTTCCGACGGCTCGAACGGGCTCGGGCCCAGAGGCCCCGCGGCCCCTCCTCGTCCCAGCCCCGGGCCGACCGGGGCGATATCGCCGCCTCCCATGTGCTCCACCCCTAACACCCTCTTCCGTCCGCGTCAAACCGCATCTTCCGTCCGAAGCGAGTCATATTTCGGACCGCTTGTGCATAATCATCAGTGGGCAGTATAACCTTATTTGCCATATACTGCCTTTTATCCACACGTTCCACAGGGTTATCCACAGGCCTTTCCGCGGCGCGCAGCCTTGCCGCGCCCCGCACGAAGTGCTCCACACGAACCGCGTTCTCCGTTTTCCCCGCTAGCTTTCTTGATTTCACGATTCCAGATCGAGGTCGGGAATGGCGGGCACGTCCAGCGGGCTTTCCTTGCCTCTGATGAGCCGGAAATACCCCGCGCACGCCACCATGGCGGCGTTATCAGTACACAGGCCGGGCGACGGAAAAACCAGCCGCAGGCCGGCTTCTGACGCCCGGACGGCCATCCTTTCTCTGAGCCTGGAATTGGCGGCTACGCCACCCGCGAGAGCCACGATCTTGACGCCCGTTTCAAGCGCTGCCCGCACTGTCTTCTCCACGAGGACGCCCACCACGGCCTCCTGGAAACTCGAGGCGACGTCGGCCACGCCCGTCCTCACCTTTCTCACGTGGTTCAGGACGGCGGTCTTGAGCCCGCTGAAGCTGAAGTCGTACGATCCTTCTTCCAGGAACGCCCTGGGAAAGCGGACCGCCTCCGGGTCGCCGCTCCGCGCCGCTGCGTCGATCGCAGGACCGCCGGGATAGCCCAGCCCGAGGACCCTCGCGACCTTGTCGAACGCTTCGCCCGCGGCGTCGTCCCGCGTACGGCCCATTACTTCGTAGCTCCCGTGGTCTCGAAGGTACACGAGATCTGTGTGCCCACCAGACACCACAAGGCAGACGAAGGGGGGACGGAGGTCGGGGTGTTCGAGGAAGTTCGCGTACATGTGCGCCTCGATGTGGTTCACCGCAACAAACGGCAGCTGCCGGGCGAGCGCCAGGGCCTTTGCGGCCGAGAGCCCGACCAGGATGGCGCCGACAAGCCCGGGACCGCGTGTTGCCGCGACCGCGGTTACGTCGGACAGGCGAAGACCCGCGTCGCCGAGAGCCTGGTCGATGACGGGGATTATCGTCTCCACATGCCTCCGGGAGGCGACCTCAGGCACGACGCCGCCGAACCGCTTGTGCAAGTCCACCTGGGACGCCACCACGTTCGACAAAAGCCGCAGGCCAGAGGCCTCGCACGACCCGTCTGCCCTCAGCACTGCGCACGCTGTCTCGTCACAGCTTGTCTCGAGCCCGAGCACGCAAAACGCCGCACCGTCAGCGCCGACCATGGTGGTCCCTCACAGGCCTCTCGCGCTGGGGCTGCTCATTTCTCCACATTATGATGGCGTCCTCGCCGTTATCGTGGTAATAACCAGGCCGTATCCCGGCGCTCACGAACCCCAGCTTCTCGTATAGCTTCTGAGCCCCCAGGTTCGACACCCTCACCTCGAGGGTGATCCTCTTCGCGCCCTTGGACCGGGCATAGTCGATGATGGCCTTCATGAGGCCCTCACCCACACCCCGGCGCCGGTAATCAGGATGCACCGCGAGGTTGGTGACGTGCCCCTCGTCGAGGATGATCCAGATGCCGACGTACCCTATGACTTCGCCGTTGTGTTTGGCCACGAGGTAACACGCCCTGCTGTTCTCGTAGATCTCCGAGAGGAACGCGTTCCGCGACCACGGGGTCGGAAAAGAGGCCTTCTCGATCTTCATGACGCCGTCGAGATCGCTCTGCCGCATCTGGCTGATCTCAAAGTCAAAGCCCACGCTATGCACGCCTCCCGCACGACACGGCCCCGCGCTGCGCCGTCTCAGCGCTGGACCTCCCCAGATAAAACGGCTCCACCTCAAAAGCGTTCCTCGCTCGACCGGAACTAACCGCGAGCCTTCCCATGGCTGCGACGACGGCGGGACGAGGCCCGACGCACCAGTCGGGCCCGAGCGCGAATGTGTCGCCAGCGCTTTCAAGTATAACCTGCTTGTGCACCCTCGCACCATCCCCCACAAAGAGGACCTTGGCAGGCCCCCCTGCAAGGCCCCCCGCGTGAGCCTCCGGCGCAACCGCCGCGGCGCGCAGCCCCTCCAGGACCTCGCGGATGCCTTTCGCCTCGTAGTCGCTCAACCGCTCCGGATACGCGCCGTGCATGCGATAAGTAGCCGTGTACACGATATCGCGCCTGGCCGAGATGAGCGGGCACACCAGAGCTTCGGAGAAAGGGAGGTTGGCTGCGATGGCGTCAAGCGTCACGACGGTGCCGATCGGCAGGTCCAGCGCGTATGCCAGCACTTTTGCCATGGTCACCCCGATCCGCACGCCCGTGAAGGATCCCGGGCCTATCGCCACCGCGACCGCATCGAGGTCGGAAGCAACCCATCCCGCCTCCGCGAGGAGCCTCCCGCAAACGGCGCAGACGCCCTCGGAGTTCGTCCGCGTCACAACGGCGCTGTATTCGGCGACAACCTCGTCGTCGTCAACGAGTGCCACGCCTCCTGTGAATGTAGATGTATCAATGCCCAGGATGCGCAAGGGCTTTCAACTCCTCGACCATCCGGCGAAACTTCTCGCCATGCGGCAGGAACGCGATCTCCCGCGGGCCGGGGTCACTGTCACCATCCGGCATGCGGCCTCCTTCGTCAGCGTCGGCGGGCACGCTGATGACCACGTCGAGCCTTTCGTCGGGCAAGAGCTCCTGGATCCTCTGGGGCCACTCAATAGCCACTGCGCCGCGTCCGTAGAGGTACTCCTCAATGCCGGCAGTCCCGGCGTCGTCGACCCCTTCCAGCCGGTAGGCGTCTACATGATATAAGGGAACCTTTCCGGGATGCTCGTGAATAATAGTGAAGGTGGGGCTCGCAACCCGACCTCGAACACCCATTCCCGCAGCCATTCCCTGGACGAACACGGTTTTCCCCGCACCAAGCTCGCCCTCGAGGCAAACAACGTCGCCCGGGCCGAGAAGCCTCCCCAGGGTCTCACCCAGCTTCCTCGTCTCGTGCGGGCTCGAGGTCTGGAATACCGTCAACAGCCGACCCCCCCGGCGGCCGCGCAAATTCAAGCAGATTATACCACAGGGGCTGGACGAGAATCCACAACGACCGCAAGGACTTGCGCGGCGACTGACTCATAACCGTCGTTGACAGCTTTTCCTGGACGTGTATATAATCTGTGTGCAGACTGTAATATATACTGTAGCGCCCGAAGAGCGGAGGGGTTGCGGTGGCCCAGCAGGTCAAGAGGATAATGATCACCCTGCCGGATAGCCTCTTGCAGGAAGTTGACGGCGTCGCGAAGAGGGAGAACCGAAACCGGAGCGAGTTCATCAGGGAAGCAATGCGCTGCTACATCGAGGAAAAGCGCAGGCTGGAACTCCGCGAGAGGCTGAAGGAGGGCTACCGCAAGATGGCGAGCCTGAACTTGGAGCTTGCCACCGAGGCCGTCGCCGCGGAAAACGAAGCCCTTGCCCTCTACGAGGAGGTCCTGGCACGGGGCAATGGAACCGATGGAGCTTAAGCGCGGCGACATCTTTTATGCGGACCTCAACCCCGTCATAGGCTCGGAACAAGGAGGCACCAGGCCGGTTCTCGTCCTTCAAAACGATATCGGAAACCGGTACAGCCCCACCACGATCGTGGCGGCTATCACATCACGCATCGACAAGGCGCGCCTCCCTACCCACGTCGAGCTGCCCTCAGCCAGGAGCAAACTGCCCATGGATTCTGTCATCCTCCTGGAACAGCTGAGGACCATAGACCGCCGAAGGCTCATCGAGAAAGTCTCTCATTTGGATCCCGTGACCATGGACCGGGTGGACCGGGCCCTTGAGATCAGCCTCGGTCTCGCCGGAATATGACCGGGCTTGAGCTAGCCCGAAGGATTTTCCGCAGGACGGGCGAATATTAACGTTTGTAACCTCCGGTGAAGCGGTGCTTCGCACGCGTGCGCCTGCCAGGGGAGATGGATCTGGCTTGCGGCCGCTTGTTGGCGTCACTTGTTCAAGTTATAGCCCAAACGAGTCAGGCGAGACGAGGAAACACACGCTGCCCCACGATTACGTTCACGCCCTCACCAAGGCCGGCAGCGAGGTCGTGATATTGCCCGCGGGTGACGGCGAGTCCGCGCGGCGTCTCGCCGAATCCCTTGACGGCGTGGTACTCTCGGGCGGAGCCGATCTCGACCCAACGCATTTCGGCGAGGGGCCCCACCCGAAGCTCGGATATATCGACCCAGAGCGCGACCAGTTCGAGCTTGCCCTCGTGAAGGCCGCTATTCAGGCGGGCACCCCGGTCCTCGCGATCTGCCGGGGCATTCAGGTTCTCAACGTCGCAATGGGCGGCACGCTGTACCAGGACATCCCCTCCCAAATCAACGGCGCGATCAAGCACAGGCAGGAAGCCCCGCGCTACCACGCGAGCCATAAGGTCATCGTGGAGCGCCACTCGAAGCTGGCGGGAATGGTCGGGGCAGGCGAGGTTCTCGTCAACTCCTTTCACCATCAGGCTGTCCGGCAAGTCGCGCCGGGGCTCGTCGTCTCAGCGCGTTCCCCCGATGGAGTGATTGAAGGGATAGAGTCGGCCCACGATCTCTTCGTGGTCGGCGTGCAGTGGCACCCGGAGTGCATGACCGACCGATATCCCGCTATGCTCGAGATATTCGCGGCGTTCGTGGCCGAAGCGGCCGCGAGGCGTTGAATCCGGTGGATCCTCACACAGCTCCGAGGAAGGTGGTTTCGTTGTCAGAGCCGGCAGTCAAGGTGACGCGCGGGCCGATTGTCGAAAGCGTCCACAGGGTGGATGTGGCGGTTGCCGACAACGCGGGCCGCGTTTTATTTTGGCTTGGGGACCCAGACAAACTCACGTATTGGCGATCCTGCGCCAAGCCCATCCAGGCGGTGCCCGTGGTCGAAACGGGCGCGGCCGGCCGGTTCGGATTCGACGATCAGGAGATCGCAGTCATGTGTGCATCCCATAGCGGCGAGGACGTGCACATTCGGACGGTAGCCAGCATTCTGAGGAAAATCGGGCTCACCGACGACGCGCTCAGCTGTGGGGTCCACCCGCCTCTCGATGCGGCCTCGGCAGATAGGCTGGTTGCCTGCGGCGTAGGCCCGTGGCAGCTCCACTGCAACTGCTCAGGCAAACACGCCGCCATGCTCGCCATAGCCGTCCATATGGGTTATCCTCCAGCGGGCTACTTCCGACAAGACCATCCCGTTCAGCGCCTGATGCTTCACGAGGTGTCGGTCTTCGCGGGCTTGCCAGAGGACGACATAGTCATCGGAGTGGACGGCTGCGGGGTGCCCGTGTTCGGGTTGCCGCTTTCTGCCATGGCGAGGGCGTTCGCGACGCTCGCCAGCCCAGATCGTCTCGCAGCGACCGATACCGCTCGCGCCGACGCCGCACGGCGCATATGCAACGCCATGAGGGCCTACCCCCACATGGTGGCGGGCACGGGCCGATTCACCACCGCCCTGATGCAGGTGGCTGGCGACCGGCTGGTGGCTAAGAGCGGGGCCGAGGGCGTGTACTGCGTGGGCATTCTGGGGCAAGGCCTGGGCGTCGCCGTTAAGGTCGAGGACGGGAACGCGAGGGCGTCCGCTCCAGTGGTGGTCGAGGCCCTGGCGCAAATGGGCGTCCTTCACGCACACCACCTCGAGGCGCTTGCCGGGCACCATCACCCACATGTGTTCAACCATCGCGGAGAGATCGTCGGAAACGTTATCCCCGACTTCAAACTTAGGTCGGATCATTGAGCCCGCGAGCCGGGAACGTCCCGCCCGCCGACTGACATGCCGGGCGGAGCCGCACGCACGGCGCGACGTCGGCACCGGGACTCGCCGGCCCGGAGCAGGAGGTGACGGCTGGTGAAAGTATACATCTCCGCGGACCTTGAGGGCATAGCCGGGGTCACACACGCGGAGCACACGATGAGAGATGGGAAGGAGCACGAGCGGGCGCGCGTTCTCATGACCGAGGAGGTGAATGCAGCGATCTCGGGAGCCATCGAGGCGGGAGCCACCGAGATCGTGGTCAATGACTCCCATGGCACCATGCGTAACATAATCCCCGAGAGGCTGCACAAGGATGCCTATCTCATATCCGGGACTCCAAAGCCCCTGAGCATGATGGAAGGCATCGATGATTCATTCGACGCCGCCATGTTCATCGGGTACCACGCGGCGTGCGGCACCCAGAACGCCGTCCTCGATCACACTTATGCGGGACGCGTCGTCTCGGCGGCTATCATAAACGGCATGGAGCTCGGCGAGACCGGCATCAACGCTGCTGTAGCCGGGTATTTTGGCGTCCCCGTCGTCATGGTGAGCGGCGATACGGCGGTAGCAAGCCAGGCCAGGGACCTCATCCCCGGGGTCGTGACAGTGGTCGTGAAGCAAGGCATAGGGCGGTACGCGGCGAGGTCTCTGCATCCAGAGAAGGCCCAGGCCGTCATCAAGGAAGCCGCGCGAAAAGCCTTGGGGAGCTTGGGATCCGTCGGGTGCTTCCGAGTGCGGCCGCCGGTATGCCTGGAGCTCCACATGAATAATACTGGTATGGCCGACATAGCGGAGCTCATCCCTGGGGTTGAGAGGATCGCGCCGAGGGCGATCAGGTTCGTCTCTGAGGATTACCTCACGGTCTTCAAAGCGATGAGGGCAGCCATCACGCTTGCGGGCGAGACCCTGCAATGAGCAAAGGCGGTGGTGGGCAGTGTCGGCGATGACGAGTGTTAGAGGAAGGCCCAAGGGACGCGCGCTCCTCGAGATGGCGCGGGCGCTCTTGCCTCAGATGGTCGCCGTGCGCCGCGACCTCCATATGAACCCGGAGCTCGGTGGCGAGGAAAGGCGCACCGCCGGCATGGTCGCGTCAAAGCTGTGCGAGCTCGGGATAGGCGTCCAAGAGGGCGTGGGAGGCACGGGCGTCGTCGGGTTGATCCGGGGGCGTGGCGCGGCGAGCGCCAGTTCGGCTGACCCCAGCCGGGACCGCGACCCAGGCCCCGAGCACTGTGTGGCGCTGCGAGCTGACATGGATGCGCTGCCAATCGACGATCGCAAGGACGTGGACTACAGGTCGCGCGTGCCCGGCGCCATGCACGCGTGTGGTCACGACGGCCACGTGGCGATGCTGCTCGGAGCAGCCAAGCTCCTGGCGTCCCTCGCGGGCGAGTTCTCTGGATGCGTCAAGCTGATATTCCAGCCCGCCGAGGAAGGCCCCGGCGGCGCGGCACCGATGATACGGGACGGGGTGCTCTCAAACCCCAACGTCAGCGCCGTTGTGGCAGCCCACCTTTGGCCTGACCTCCCGACCGGGGTCATTGCTGTCAAGGGCGGGCCCGTGATGGCGGCAGCGGACAGCATCACCATCACCGTCACAGGAGAGGGAGGCCACGGCGCCGCGCCTCACAGGTCTTGTGACGCCATAGTCGTGGCGGCCCAAGCGATCATGGCGCTCCAGACGGTCGTGAGCCGTCAAGTCAACCCCGTCGACCCGTTGGTCCTCACCATCGGAACCATCTGCGGCGGGTACCGCCACAACGTCATCGCGGACCAGGTCACTATGACCGGCACGGTCAGAACGCTCAGCCCGACATTGCGAAGGACCGTTCCCGACGTCATCCGGCGCACGCTCGAGGGCATAGCCAGGAGCGCTGGCGCCGAGATCGAGTGCGCATATTCGCCGGGATACCCGCCGCTCGTGAACGACGAGAGGGTGGCGGCGCTTGTGGCGGATAGCGCCAGGAAGATGTTGGGCAAAAGACACGTCATCGAGGACGTTGAGCCTTCCATGGGCGGAGAGGATTTCGCGTACTTCCTTGAGCAGGTGCCTGGCGCCATGTTCATGTTAGGCGCGGGCAATCCTGAAAAAGGCGCGTGCCACCCGGCGCATCACCCCAAGTTCGATTTCGACGAGGACGCCATGGCCATCGGCGCCGCGCTCATGGTTGACGTCGCGTTGGAGCTGCTCGAGAGGAGGTAGGGGCTGGTGCGGGACGGTGCGCTCCTCATCCGAGGCGCGAGGATAGTCGACGGGACTGGCTCTCCTTGGTTCTTCGGCGATGTCGAGGTCGCCGGCGACAGGATAGCCCGGGTTGGGAGGCGCCTCGATGCGACGCCCGGCGCTCGCGTGGTCGACGCCGAGGGACGCGTACTGGCTCCGGGGTTCATCGACATCCACTCGCACTCCGACGACACTATCCTCCTGAACCCGCGTGCTGAGAGCAAGGTCAGGCAGGGAGTGACATCCGAGGTCATAGGCAATTGCGGGTATTCCCTCGCGCCTCTGGAAGGCGGCGCGCTCGCCGATGTGAGACGGGATCTGGAAGACTCGGGCATTGACGTGCGCTGGAGGTCGTTCGATGAGTACCTGACGCACGTGGAGCGATCCGGCACGGCCGTGAACATCGCCTCCCTAGTAGGACACGGCACGGTGAGACGTGCGGTGATGGGATGTGTCGAGCGCGGCCCGTCCCGCGAGGAGTTGGACCGCATGAAAGCCCTTGTCGCGCGGGCGTTGAACGAGGGCGCATGGGGGATATCGAGTGGTCTCATCTATCCTCCGTCGTGCTATGCTTCCACGGATGAGCTCGTAGAACTCGCGCGGGTGGCCCGTGAGGCAGGGGGCATCTACGCAAGCCATATACGCAACGAAGACGACAGACTGGTTCAGGCGGTCGAGGAGGCCATCGCCATCGGTGAGAGAGCGCGGGTGCCCGTCGAGATATCGCACCATAAGGCTTCGGGCGTCCAGAACTGGGGCACGGTGCGCACGACCATCGCCCTCATGGACGAGGCTCGCGCACGAGGGGTGAACGTCGCCTGTGACGTCTACCCCTACACCGCTTCCTCCACATCCCTCTCTGTCATTCTGCCCCAGTGGATCTTCGATGGCGGCCTTGACGCGGCCTTGCAAAGGCTCAAGGACCCGGCGGTGCGAGAGAGGATCCGTCCCATCGTGGAGGAAGAGGAAGGTCGAAAGCGCGGCTGGGACAAGACGGTGATATCGTCCGTCACACGAGAGCGCAACAGGGTTTTCGAGGGAATGAGCCTTCTGCAGGTTGCCGAATTGACCGGGAAGGACCCTTTCACCGCTGCGCTGGACCTCTTGGTCGACGAGTGCGCGGCCGTGCAGACAGTACGGTTCGGCATGTGCGAGGAGGACGTCGCCTACGTGCTTGCGTGGCCGGAGTCTTGCGTGGGAAGCGACGCTTCGGTACGAGCGCCGTATGGTCCTCTAGGCAAAGGCAAGCCCCACCCGAGAAGCTATGGAACGTTCCCGAGGGTGCTGGCACGATACGTGAGAGAACGGGGCGTCCTCCGGCTGGAGGAGGCGGTGCGCAAGATGACGTCGCTTCCAGCCTCACGAGTCGGATTGCCCGACCGAGGCATCATCCGCCCCGGGATGATCGCTGATCTCGTGCTCTTCGACCCGGATAAGGTTGCCGACATGGCCACCTACGCTGATCCTCACCGTTATCCCATGGGCATTGACTGGGTGTTCGTGGCTGGCACGCCCGTCGTTGCACATGGCGAGCACACCGGAGCGACGCCAGGGCGCGTGCTCAGGCGCGGGCGCGCGTCGTAATCAACTTACGCGCACAACGACCGCCGTCTCGCCCAGGGACCACCCGCCTACGGGTTTTGCGGCGGGCGGCATGAGGCTTGGCGCCGCGACCCACGCGTTGTTGTTCTCGCGAGACGTTCCTGCAACACCAGCCAACAGATCCTACCTTTACGCTACTGCCTCGTTGTAACATGATTGACAGGATACACATGCCTTGGTATACTCGTGGAAAAGTAGGGCGTAGCAGGGTGTGCGCCGGAGGCTTGTGTGAGGCCGCACCCCGAGTACGGACGCTGTGGGTTCTCGCCGCTTTTCTTGATTCTTGATCGAGGGCGCTAGGGTTAGCGGTCTTGCATGATATGGCGCCTGGAGTTCCGCCATATCGCGCGCCGGATTCGGACGGTCCGCGCCCCGGGCGCGCCGTCCCCGGACGGCAAGGGCAAGGCCGATAGCCTCGAGCGAGGCCTCGGCGCCGAGAAGTGGCGCGGACTTGCGGCGATCTACGGAGAACCGGGTGCGGCGAGGTGCCGGGTAGAGACGCGCAATGGAAAGGAGTAGAGAAGCAGATGAGCAGGGTGAGTAGTGGACGCCGCACAATCTGGGCACTTCTAGGAATCGTCGCCGTGATCCTTGCGGCGAGCACGGTGCTGGCCGCAAGCCCGCTGGACAACGCGTTTGCCTACGTAGACTCGCAAAGGGAAAGCATTCTCAACGACTGGATCACTCTCATCAAGATCCCCGCCCCTTCCAAGCAAGAGGACGATCGTGCCGCCTGGGTGAAGGCCAAGATGCAGGAGATCGGTCTCGCCGATATAGCTTCTGACGAAGCAGGGAACGTGTGGGGCAGCTATCCGGGGGCTTCCGGTGGACCGGTCCTCGTATTCGCGGCCCACATGGACACGGTGTTCTCCAAGGACACCCCGATCAACCCCGAGGTAAAAGAGGGCAAGATCTTCGCTCCGGGGTCCGGCGATAACACCTCTTCGGTAGTGGGCATGCTGTACGCCGCCAAGGCTATGAGAGCCGCAGGCGTCGTCCCCAAGTGCAAGGTGATCTTCCTCGCGACGGTCGAAGAGGAGATCGGCCTGAACGGGATGAGATACTTCCTCGAGCACAGCGGGATAACCCCTGATTACGTGGTGGCGGTGGACGGCGGGTTCGGGGGCGTCACATACGGCGCCCTGGGCATCGAATGGTACAAGGCTACCTTCAAGGTACCTGGAGGGCACACGCTGTCGAGCACAGGCAAGCCCAGCGGCGCGAAGTCACTGTCCGCTGCGATCTCCAAGCTGTATGAAATCCCCCTCAAGGAGGACCCAAAGTGCTACATGAACATCGGGACCCTTGGAGGCGGAACCGTGCCCAACGCGATTGCGAGTGAGACATGGTTCACCGTGGACATGAGGTCGCAGTCCGCCGAAGAGCTCGCCAAGCTGAGAGACCAGGTGCTCGCGGTCATAAACGACCAGGCAAAGGCAACCGGCGCGGACGTGTCCATCGAAGCGCTCACGCTCATCCCGGCGGGCCTGCTCCCCGGGGCTGAAAACCATAAGCTCACGCAGACCGCTGCCGCGGCCCTCAAGGCTGTGGGCGTGGAGAACCCGCGCTTCAGCGCGTCCGGAGCCTGCGATTCCAACGTGTCCATCGCGAAGGGAATCTACTCGGTGGCGCTCGGCGTCACAAAGAGCCAGAACGGCCACTCGGTCGATGAGGTCGCTGAGATCGAGCCCATCTACGCGGGAATAAAGCAGCTCATCTACATTGCCTCGATGATGGACTAAGGAAACCGACATGAGGCTCCGCGGACTCTAGAAGCCGAGCCAAGCTCTGAGAGGCTACAAGGCGCACACCCGCCCCCGGCACCACCGTGTCGTATGCGGCCTCTCACGTCGCGCAGGCACGCGCGCGGCTCGGTTTCGCGCTGTACATCGCGTCGTCAGCGCTCTTGAAAAGCTCAGACATGCTCATCTCCATGGTTTCCCTGGTTGCCGCGCCGAGGGAGAGGCCGGTCAGGAGATCGGCCGCACCCGCCGCGTGCTGTCGGATGCGCTCGCGAATCGCCTTCGCCGCATTTGAGCCCGTGTTCGGGAGAAGCACCGCGAACTCATCGCCACCGATCCTCGCCACGATGTCGGAGGCGCGCACCGCACCCTTCACGATCTCAGCGGCGCGTCTCAAGACCGCATCGCCCGCTGCGTGCCCGTGCATATCGTTGACTTGCTTGAGGTTGTCCACATCGCAGATGATCATGGAGACCGGGAGGTAGCGCTCGGCATCAAGCCGCCTCATCTCATGCTCAAAGCAGGCCCGGTTGTAGACGCCCGTGAGCCCGTCGTGCATGCTCAGGTACTTCAGTTTCTCCTCTTCCTTCTTGCGGTCGGTGATGTCCCAGAAAACCCCGATGGTGCCCTTGACCGCCCCATCCGATCCGACAAACGGCGTTCCGGAAACCAGCACGTCAACAACCTCGCCATCTTTCCTTATCATCTTGGACTCGTACCTATCTGACCGGCCCTTCTTCCGCCACTTCGTCTTCTCTCTGTATACCCGGTATTCCTCAGGCGAGGTGAACTCGGAAAGGTTCTTGCCAATAAGTTCCTCCGCGGTATATCCGAGCATTTGCGCAAAGGCGTTGTTCGCGAAGAGGATGCTCTCATTGAGGTCCACGAGGACCATGCCTTCCTGCATCAAGTTCACGAGCGCTTCGTACGCTCCCTGCGCCTGGTACTCCTCACCACCCGGCACCGCGCGGCCGTGCGCAGCATCGACGAAGCTCCCGAACACAAGCGCGCCCACCGCGAAGAGCGCGGTGTCCCACAGAAAAGCGCCTGCTTGCCAGGTATCCCTAGCAAGAGCGCACCCGCCTGACGCTGCGGCAGTCAGCACCGCGAACACGAGACCGCCGCGCACTCCCCCGTGCACGCACCCGACCAGGACCGCGGTCAAGCTCAAAACCAGCGAGGCTTCACGCCCTGCGATACACGCAGCCGTCACCAGTGCCGCCGACGTGACCACCGCCAGAACCGGGCTACGAAGCGCCATCTCCACACGATGCCACACACCACACCACACGCGGGCCGCGTCCACTTCTCGACTTCACCCCCTGCCCCTGCATGGACGTCCTCCTCGGACGTGCGCCCGGTACCGCGGATCTCAAGTGGCTGAACGCTCGTCTCATTCCACACTATGGGTGTAGTTCCAGCCGTCTTCTATCGGCCCTATGATATCATAGTCCTGTAATTTTGTGGAGACCCGGCGGCAGAAAACGGCGACACTTCGGGCACGGTCCGCCTCCGCCGCGCCCATCAAAACATCCGTCTCTTTGCAAGGAGGACCGCTGCCGCGAGGCTTGCGCCGAGCGAAACCACGAGCGTGCCTAGGAAGGCGTAGGGCGACCTCTGAAAAGGAAGCGCCACGTTCATCCCGTAGAAACTCGCCACTATGGTCGGGATGGAAAGCACTATCGTTACTGAGGTAAGGAACTTCATCACGATGTTTAGGTTGTTCGAGATCATCGAAGCGAACGCGTCCATCATGCCTGTGAGGATGCTCGTGTATATGTCGCCCATCTCGATGGCCTGCTTGTTCTCGGTTATGACGTCCTCGAGAAGGTCCTCGTCCTCGGGGTAGGCTCTGAGAACCCGGGCCGGGGACTGGGCGGCCGAATCTGTCTTCACGAGGTACACCCTGAGGAGCTTCTCCATGACGATCTCGTTGGACTTGAGGGACGTGGTGAAATACACGAGGCTCTTCTCCAGGTTCAGGAGCTTCACCACCTCCTCGTTCTTCATCGACCAGTGGAGCCTCGCTTCGATCTCGCTTGTCTGCTTATCGATCTGTCGCAGATATCTGAGGTAAAGCCCGGCGGTCTTGAAGAGGATCTGAAGGAGAAGCCGGGTTCTCTTGAAGGTATATAACGCCCTCGGCTTCGCGCTGACCAGCTCGGTAAGAACCAGGTTCTCTTTGAGACAGACGGTTACGATGTTGTCTTCGGAGATGATGATGCCTAGCGGGATGGTATCGTACAGAACGGGGTTGCCATTTCCGCACGCGATCGGAACGTTTATGAGGACCAGCACCTGCCCCTCCTCCGACTCGATGCGCGGCCTTTCCTCCTCGTCCAACGGTGCTCTCAGGAAATCCAGCACTGTGCCGAGCTCTTTGTGGACCCGGAGGATCTCCTCCTCGGTCGGGTTGAGAAGACTCACCCAGGTGCCCTTTTCGCCGATGGCATCGGTTTTCACAAGCTCTTCTTCGACCGTCTTGTAAGCAACTATCACCCGAACTCCCCCTTGCTGCGCGCGGTGCGACTCGCCTTCCGAACCTCGTCGGGGCCTCGCGCGTAACGCTCGCGTCCGCCCCCCTCGCCCTTCATCCACGGCGGCAATGTGTGTCACGTCACGCACCACGTGCGTTTTATCGTCGCGTCCGCGGGACCCCTGTAACATCACGCGGGGACAAGCAAAAGCCCCTCTCCGCAATCAGGACCGCTGGGGCGCTGTGGCATCACGGCCTCGAAACCCGGCAACGTGCCCAGGCGCTCCCACGTTCGGAGCCCTCGAACGCGCCCGCGGGCGCAGCATCCTGAGGAGTCGGCCGTAGCTCTCGCAGGCAAAAGCTACGTAGATCGCCAGGAGTTCGCGTCACTTTTCAGACCCACAGTCTTGGCGAAGGGTATCGGCCCTGCGCTCCGGGCATGGGACGCCCGCGCCGCGAATCGTGCGGATTTGGCGGGCGACCTGGCCAAATTCCCCACAACCCGTCGTGCAAGTGCCGGCAACCCTGGCACCCTCAAGAAAAGAAACGAAAACTCGTGGCACCACAGTTAGATGCTCAGGACATGTGCGATGAGCGGGCTTGAGCACCGGGTGTCGTTCGGCCGGGTACTAGCTGGATCGCCGTCCACGCTCGTCTCCCCCCTTTTCATTATTTACTATATGTCCCCTGCATCTGCCAGTCAATGAAAAAGAGATGTCTCGGGCACCACGTTCCGCATGCCGCGGCCGCCCGAACACGCACGGGCCCACACGGGCAGGCCGGCTCCGACACCCCCAAGGCCAGCACCAGCCCCCGCCCGAAGCGGAGCCACACCCCAGCTTACATCGCATAGCAGTACACACAACCGTGACGGCACGTGCCGTACACCCCGATGTCCCTGCTCACGACGCACCCGCATGCTGCGCGTTGGCCGGGGTCCTTCCTGGCCTGAACGTGGATGCCGAAAACGCGCGCGATGTACTCGTCGTCAATGCACTTTCCGGGCTTGATGCCCAGGTTCTCCAAGCTGTTCTCCTCGGCGCAGCTCGTGATCTCCATGCCTGACTCGTGGGCAGCACGTGCCATGCCGGCGGGAAGGTCTGCCGTGGCCGGGTCGTCCGCGGTGACCCTTCGTTCGACACGTATCCCACGTGCAGCCAGCCGTCTGAGACGGGCGCTGGAGCCGCGATAGTCGTCGAGGAGGCTTATGACGACGCGCCTGGTCTTGCCTGCCAACGCGTCGGCGATCTCCCTGAACCGGCGCCCGTGGTACGAAACATCTGTTACGCTGGTGAGCACGATCGGGTCGTAGCGCCATATGACCCTCTCGGGGGAAACAGCCGCGGAAAGGCGCGCGAACGTAGCGAGCGTCTTGTCAAGAGGAGGCACGCCTGGCTCCAAGAACGATGGGTACCCGTTCACCGTGAAGTGGAAATAGTACCTAAACCCCCTGGTATCGAGCTCCTGCAAATGCGCGAGCATGGGCTCGGGGTCCTTGCTCCAAAAGACTATGATCTCCACGTCCTCAGGCCGGAGCGATACCACAGAGACTTGTTTCGGGTTGAACGGGTTGGGACACCTGCAGTACCCATCGCGAATCCGGTCCATCAACCACTCCGCGAAGAACTTCGGGATGTCCGTCCTTCGGCTCGCGCTTATGATCATGAGGCTCCACCCCGTTCTGAGAGGCGTCACACCTGGGCTGGATCGTCCTGCGATCGCCCCAACCGCATTTTACATCGAAACCCACGGCGAGCAAACCTCGAGAGTCCGCGGGGACAGCGGAACGACCAGAAGCCGACTCCACCGGGACAACCCGTCCATCCTTGAGGGTTCGGCTCGGGGTGCGGGCACGCACGTTACCCATGCTCGTTGCGCAATTCTGCGCAACGAGCATGCTTGACCTGCCAAGGCGGCTGCTGGCGCGTTCCTGCCCAGCTCCACGCGGTACAATCGCACGTTCCGCCCGGGCGTGGAGGTCAGGGAAATTCATTCTGATAGGAGGAATCCGGCAACTCACGTAGTAGTAAATGAGTGCATGAGCAACATCTGCGCACTGTCGCGCAACACCGCGCCCGCTAGCCCCCGGTAGCGCGCGATGCGGTCCTGGGACGCTCCAAGCGTGGGTCCCGTGTGCGGGCGGGCAGGGAGGGCGGCCGGCCGAGGCGAAAAGGGCGCAGCGGAGGGCACAAGAGCCGCGCGAGAGGCACCATGACAAGGGAGACGATGGTCCAGTGGACACAACCATACGCGAGATAGCAAGGCAGGTGGGCGTGTCGCCCTCCACCGTATCGAGGGCGCTGCGCCGCGAAGGTAGGATCAGTGAGACGACTCGCGCGCGGGTGTTGGCCGTCGCGCGATCACTGGGCTACCACGTGCCAGGCGACGTCGCGGCCGAGCCTGCGCAGCTCAGGGCGCCACTCAACGCAGACGCTGGCGCTGCGGCGGGTGGGGTCATTCTCACCGGCCCACGGAGCCCAAAAGGCGCAACAGCCACGCCGGGTCAAGGTCCGGGCCCAGGTCCGCGCGGCCGCGCAAACATAGGCATAGTGTTCAACAGGCGCCTATCCTCGCTGGTGACGGACCCCTTTTACGGGGCGGTGGTGGCTGGCATCGAGGAAAGCCTCCAGAGACTGGGCTTGCGGGTTTTCCTCAGGAGCATAGACGGGGCCGGCGACAACGCCGACTTCTTCGCGGCGGACCAGACGGGCGAGACGGGCTTCGCAGGCCTGTTGCTGGTCGGGTGCGACGTCCACCCGCGTGTCGCGAGGATCGCCCGCGAGAAAGGTATCCCGGTGGTTCTAGTGGACAATGAGCTTCCGGATGAGCCTGTGGATTGCGTCGTATCAGACAACGAGGCCGCGGCCCGATGCGCGATAGAGTACCTTTATCGCTCCGGGCACCGCCGAGTCGGTTTCGTGGGAGGACCGCAGTCCCACATATCGCTCGCTCAACGCTATGCAGGCTACGTCAAAGCTCTGGGCGAGTTCGGCATGGAGTTCCATCGCAAGTGGACGGTGTTCGCGGAGTCCGTGGATAGGCACGGGCCGCAGATCGGCTACGAAGGGGCACTCGGCCTCATGGACCTCGCCCAGCCGCCAAGCGCCATATTCGCAGACAACGACATGACCGCTCTCGGCGTGTTGAAGGCGCTTCACGAGCGTGGGGTGAGGGTTCCAGATGAGGTGTCCGTCATAGGGTTCGACGACATACAAGTGGCCAGCCATACTCATCCTCCCCTAACGACGATGCACATACCGAAGCAGCAGCTCGGGTCGGTCGCCGCCCGCAGGCTCGTGGACATCATCGACGGCGTCGACCCCGCGCCCGTCAAGATCGTTATCCGTGCGACGCTCGTGGTACGCGGCACGGTGGCCCCGCCCCCGCCTGAGAGTAAGGCAGCGTTGACGAAGGCCGGGGCGGAACCACAGGCGTAGGCGATAGGCACCGGCGGGAGCGCAACCCGCCCGGCCGAGGCAAGATCAGGCACGACAAGGGAAAACGGGGGCGTGAGCAGATGGAGTACCGTTGCTTGCACGAGTTGTCAGAGCGCGACACCGGCGTGTACGATACCCCGTCAGGCCCGGTCGTCACGTCGTCCGGGCACCAAATGGTTTTCGAGCGCGGAAGCGATGGAAGGCTGCGCTTTGCCACCAGGGTCCACGACGGGTCCGGATGGCATGTTGTCGCCGGCCTTCCCAACGTGCTCGTGGGCGGGGCGAGTTTCGACCTCGCGCCGTCCTCATATCGGCTCGAGGACTCCGGGCCCTCGTGCGGGGGCAGCCGCCGGGCCGTGGTGTTCTCCGGCACCGGCCTGGGGTATACATGGAGGCACGCCCCGGACGAGCGTCGCAGCGATATCGAGCCGCGCCCATCGTTGACCGGAGCCGCCTGCAGCGTCGAGCTGGAGGAGATGCGATATCCCTTCGACGCGGAGGTCTCCGTAGCCCCGGGCGACCCGTGGATCCACGTGTCCGTGGTCGTACACCTGAAGAGGCCGCTCGTCCTCCAGCACTCTCCATCCATAGAGCCGGAGCTCGTGCTGTGGATCTCGGAGTACGCCACCATGAACGAGCGTCAAAACCACGAGTGGCGCAGAGTGGTCATCTCGAACCCGACGAGGAACTGCACCGGTATGCGGGGAAACGATTGTCCCGCGGTGTATTGTTACGACCCCGTCCGCCGCGCCGAGGTCGTGCTTTACTACGACATGACCTCCATGACGTGGATGTCCAGGGACAACCTGGCGAGGTTCGAGGACTACCTTTGCTCCAGCAAGCTGGGCGGACCGCACAAGGAGCGGTTCGGCGTAGGCCTTTTCGCCGACCATTATCACGGCCGGCTGTTCCCCGCCGGCGACCATGTGTTCCGGTATTCGATTTGTCAGCGCTATCGCCGTGAGATCCCTTCACAGTGGGACGCCTTGGCCACGCTGGTGGACAGCATCTCCGTCCTCTTTCTTTCGGACGAGGAGGGCCTCGGAGACCTCGATGCCAAGGGAACGACGCGCGCCGCGCACCTCAGCACCCGGACGCACGCGCATGGCGGTACGCAGGTCTGCGCATGTCCGTGGCGAGAGATGGCGTCGGCAGCCCTGGACGAGCTTGTGCACGATCCTGCGTGCCAGACCGAGGTTGAGGGGGTGTGGGGGCACCCCGCGTACGTTCGGTCAAGCTCGCGTCAGTGGACTGAGCCGAAGTCGTTCGAGCTCATGACCCAGGCTGACGTGCTCTGGCCTCTCATGCACTATGTCCGGGCGCTCCCGGGTCAAGCCGACGCGACCGACGGCACGCGCATGCCCGTCCCGGCGATGGACCTATCCAGCTATCTCGACCGCCTGGTGGCGACGCTTCCTCACTTCTTCAGAGAGGACATCGGTTTCATCAGCAACAACCATCCACACGCACGCGGCCAGGAGAAGGTGGACACCTGGTACTTCTTCGAAAACGGCCTCATAAAGTGGCCGTGGATCACTCGCCTCTTGGAGACGTGGCATGCAACGGTGAATTCGTGCCGTCCGGCGGGCCTCGCGCCTTCGGCAGCGGCGGACGCTTCGGCGCTTCGCCGTATGTTCCTCGAAGCCCTTGATGGCGCGAGGCGCTATGCCCGCAACGTGCGTTACATCTTCCCCCTTTTCTACGATCCCGCGACCGGCTCCCCCGTGGACTCGGGCACGAACTATTCCGTCGCAGGACTGTACGCGTACGGGGCAATACTCGGGTTTCGCGCAAGCGGGCGCGAGGAGTTCCTGGCCGAGGCGAACGAGGCGCTTCTCACAATGACGCGACTGCCCCTTGACGCGCTTTATCACGAGCCCCAGCAATTCGCCTTCGGGGCCCTAGCCGCGGCGGAGCTCGCGTCGCTCCTCCACGACCCCTCTCTCACGCGCGTCTCGCGAGACCTCGTCCGGGCCCAGTTGCGGATGCTTTACTGGTACGACGACGTCGCGCGCAGCCGCGGCGGATACCACACCCGCGGGTTATTCCAGGCGTGCGCGTCCATCCTATATCCAGCTTTCAAGGAGAACGTCGAGTCCATTCTTCCGTGGCTGCCTCTGCTCAAAAACGGCGGCTTCAATCCCGCGCTCCTCAAGATCCTCCATCTGCAACGATGGAACAACCTTTGTTACTTCGATCCATTCCTCCCAGAATCCGAGCGGACGGGGGCGCGCTGCCCTCACATTCCGTACGAGAACATTGGCACGTTGGAGCTGCCTGACTCCACCGGCTACGTGGGAAAGGAGATATACGGGGCCGGCGAAGTCCTGTGGCTGTACCTCATGTTCGAGGCATTCGCGAAGGCCTCCGACCCATACGTGGACGTGGTCTTCCTGGATCTTTTGGACTGGGACCAGCCATTCGCCGACCACACGACGCCGAGATCCGTCCTGGTGTTCAACCCCACGCCGAGGGCGTTCGAAGGCACGGTGGACCTTGCGCCGCAAATCTGCGCCCGCGCGTGTCCGGTGGATGTCTTCCGGCTCGCTCCAGTGGCGGTCGATGCAGGGGTTTACCGGCCGCAGGCGCGGCCGGAGACGGTGGCCTCTTGGGAGCATGCCGGAGAGCTGACTGCGAACGGGGGCCGCGTCGAGATCTCGATAGCCCCTGGTGGATGCTGCAAACTGGTGACGCGCCCAAAGTGACGGGCGGCACTCGTTCGGAGGGACTTGATGTGCGTCACGGTTGTGGGGAGGTGATGAAACAGGACAAGAACGATACCGCGCCGCCGTTTGACGGTCCCATGGCGTTCAAACCCGAAAACGCCCAAGGCATGCAGGGAGGGAGAATGAAATGTCAAGTCGCGTACGTGGTCTAGTGCTGCTGTTCGGAATTCTCCTTTTCATGACATGTGTAGTGGTAGGCGGGACCCAGGAGGGGCTCGCCGCATCCAAGGTGAGGATCCGGCTCGCGACATGGGCAGGCGTGGAGGAGGCAAAGGAGCTGCAGGCCATCCTGGACCAGCTCAACGCGAAGTCCAGCACCTACGAGATCGTGCAGGAATCGAGCCCCGCGGAATACATGACGAAGCTCACCACCACACTTGCGGCTGAGACCGGCGCCGACCTCTTCTGGATCGCGCAAGAGTACGTGCCCAGCCTCGCTCAGAAGGGTACGATGATGGACATCACCGCGCGGGTGAAGGCTTCCAAACACCCAGCAGCCAACCTTGACGACTATTTCCCTTCGTCCCTGGAGCGAATGACCTACGAGGGCAAGATCTACGGGCTTCCGTGGATCAACCAGCCCGTCATGCTCTACGCGAATCTCGATCTCTTTGACAAGGCCGGCCTTTCCTATCCGGATGAGACGTGGGACTGGGACAAGTTCCTGTCGGTTGCGAAGACGCTTACCATCGACAAGAACGGCAAGCATCCGGATGACCCGGGCTTCGACCCTGCCAACGTCCAGCAATGGGGATTCACGCTGAACGGCTGGCCGCCCGTGCAGATGTTCATCTGGCAGGCCGGTGGAGACGTCATCAGCCCTGACTTCAAGTCCTGCCCTGTTGACTCGCCGCAGGCCATAAAAGGCGCTCAATTCTATGTCGATCTCATGAGCAAGTACCACGTGGCACCGCCGCTGTCCGTCATCAGGGACCGCGGGTTCGATACCATGTACCGTAACCAGCAAGTGGCCATGTTCATGGGCGGGGCCGCTGACGACCTCGACTACAAACCGTCGTTCAGATCCCAAGCGTTCCTGATCCCGAAGGGGCCGTCGGGCAAGCGGGCGAGCTTCATGTGGATGGCGGGCATGGCCATCAACGCGAAGACAAAGAACCCTGACGTCGCGTTTGAGGCGTTCCTGGACTTGTCGGACGCGATCCACCATTGGAAGGTCGTTCCGCCTCGCAAGTCCCTCGCGACCAGGGAAATGCTGCTTAAGCTGAAGCCTGAGAAGAAGCACTCCATCGACGCGATCGTGGCCGCTATGGAGGACACGCGAAGTTTCAGGATATTCCCCAACTATGCGGAATGGGACAGCATCTTCTGGAACCAGTTTGCTGACCCGCTCCTGAACGGGAGAGGCACTGCGGAGCAGCTTGCGAAGCGCGTCCGGCCGTTGCTGGAGAGGACGCTCGGCAAGTAACCGTTCCGAGATCGTCGTTCCCGCGTTCGGCCTGTCAGAGGGCTGCTCGCTCTCACCATGACCGTGGGCTGCCGGCGCTTGAGCGCGGCGCACGTGGCGGCGCCGGCAGCCACCTCCCAAGCGGACCGTGACTATTCGGGCGCGTGATGGTACTTGCGACTTAGCCGCGCCGAAGGAGGGGGTGTGAAGTGGAAAGCGGCATTTACCTGGGGACACTTGCGCGCTATCTTCTGACTTTCGTCGCGATGTGCCTGTTGTGCCTCGGGGTGTATGGTGCGCTCAGGCTCGCGCGCGCCCGCGAGGAGACCGCCGCGGGATACGCACTCATAACCCCTTGGCTCGCGGGATTTCTCGTGTTCACGGCCGGACCCATCCTCGCGTCCCTGGGCTTGAGCTTCACGTCATACGACCTTTTCAACCCGCCCAAGTGGGTGGGCCTCGAGAATTACAGGTGGCTCTTTTCCGATATACTCGATTTTTGGCCTTCCGTGAAGCTCACGCTCGCGTACGCGTTCCTCAGCGTTCCCGTGGGGGTGGCGGGCTCCCTGCTCGTTGCGCTGCTCCTTTCCGCCGACATCCGTGGCATAGGCATCTTCCGCACCATCTATTACCTGCCCGCGGTCCTCCCGGAGGTCTCGGTGGCCTTGCTCTGGAGGTGGATCTTCAACAGCGAGGCGGGCCTGCTCAACGCGGTGCTCGGCCCCATCTTTCGCCTGATCGGCCTGCAGAACCCTGATTGGTTCGGAGACCCGAGGTTCGTTCTCCCCGCGTTCGTAATCATGAGCGTGTGGGGCGTGTTCGGCATAAACATGGTGGTCTTCCTCGCAGCGATCAAGAACGTCCCCAGGGTGTTCTATGAGGCCGCTGAGATCGATGGGGCAGGCTCGTTTGCAAAGTTCTGGAACGTGACCTTCCCGCAGATCTCGCCAGTGGTGCTTCTGCAGATAATCATGGGCATAATCGGCGCACTGCAGATCTTTACCGTGGCCATGTTCGCACGACCGACCTCCGCGGCCGGGCGGTTCATGAACCAGCTCGTGTATGAACGGGGCTTCCTTCAGCTGAGAATGGGTGAGGCTTCGGCCATAGCCTGGGTGCTCTTCGTTATCATTCTCGCCCTTACCCTGCTCGTCTTCCGCTCCTCAACGGCGTGGGTGTATTACGAAGCGGAGGTGCGAAAATGACCGCAAGGCTCGAAACCACACTGGTCGTTGCACAGCGGGCAAGGCGTGTGCGGCGCGCGAAAGCGGTGGCATCAAGGACGGCCGCGTACGTCGTGGTCATCGCCGGGGCCGTTGTGCTCCTGGTGCCGTTCTTCTGGATGGTCTCGAGCTCTCTCAAGGAGCTCCAGGACGTCTTCGCTTACCCGCCGGTGTGGCTGCCCATCCCTCCGCAATGGCACAACTACCTGGATGCCTGGAGAGCGGTGCCCTTCGGCCGGTACCTGGCGAACACGGTCTTTGTGACGGTTCTCGGGATGTTCGCGGAGATCACGAGCTGCACACTTGTGGCGTACGGGTTCGCGCGCTACTCCTTCCCTGGCCGGAACGCACTGTTCTTCATACTGCTTTCCACGATGATGTTGCCATACCATGTGACCCTCATCCCGACATACATGATCTGGCGGAACCTCAAGCTCCTGGATACTTTCGACCCTCTGGTGCTGCCAGCGTGGACAGCGTGGGGGCCATTTTACGTGTTCCTCCTGCGCCAGTTCTTCATGGGAGTGCCGCGGGATCTCGAAGAGGCCGCGAAGATCGACGGCGCCAATGTGCTGCAGACCTTCGCCCATGTTATGCTCCCGCAGATCAAGCCGGCCCTCCTGGCAGTGGCCGTGTTCGCCTTCCGAGGGTACTGGAACAACTTCCTGGGGCCGCTGATTTACCTCAACAGCATGAGCAAGTATACGCTTACACTCGGAATGTACCTGTTCATGGGCGGCGTGAATGAGGCGCCGCAGTGGCACTGGCTCATGGCCATGTCCACGGTGCTTGCCGTGCCGATGCTCGTCACGTTTTTCCTGGCCCAACGCTACTTCATCGAGGGCATATCCTTGACCGGTCTCAAGGGGTGAGCCTCAAGGGATGCCGGCGTGCGCCAGCATTCGCATCGGCGTGAGAAAGATACGCACGCACACGCGTTCGCGCATCGCATGATGGGCGCGCTATCGACATGTCGACACACGGATAGATGCGGAGGTATGACAATGGACGATTTCATTTGCGGGGTGAACTACTGGCCGCGCGAGACCGGGGTCCACATGTGGAAGGAGTGGAATCCGGAGTCTATCGAAACCGAATTCGCGCAGATGGCAGCACTCTCCCTCAATTCCTGCAGGGTTTTCCTGCTATGGGAGGACTTTCAGCCCAACCCGGACACGATATCCGAGGACGCAATGACCAAGTTCGAGACACTGGTGCAGATCGCCCGCCGCCACGGCATCAGGCTGATTCCCACGTTTTTCACGGGCCACATGAGCGGCGAGAACTGGGACGTGCCGTGGCGGCGCGACCGCGATCCATACAGCGACCCCGGCATGTTGCGGGCCCAGGTGAGGCTCGTGGGTGAGTTCGCCAGGCGCTACCGCGACGAGCAGGCGATCCTCTTCTGGGACCTCGCCAACGAACCCGACGTCTTCTGTAAACCCCGCTCAGTGGACGCCGCGTGGTTGTGGACGTACGTTCTCTACCGGGAGATCAAAGCCCACGACCCCGTCCACCCGGTGACTTTGGGAACTCACGCCTGGTCCATCTTCACTCCCGGGCCGTTCCGGCTCGGCGATGTGGCCGAGGCATGCGACTTTCTTTGCATGCACCCGTACCCTTCGTACACACCTCTGTGCCCCGAGCCTCTCGACAGCCTGCGCAGCAGTTACTTCACGTCGTTCGCTTGCAAGCTCACCGAGGGTCTCGGAGGGAAAAGGGTTCTTTTGGAGGAATTCGGCTCATCCACGCAGATGGCCTCCGAAGATGTCGAAGGCAGATTCTTTTCGGCTGCCCTTTACAGCGCGCTCGCGAATGGTGTGACAGGCGCCCTCGCGTGGTGCTTCGGCGACTTCAAACGGCAGGACCGCCTTCCGTACGACTCCACCCCTTACGAAGTGGGGTTCGGAATAACCGCCGCGGACGGACGAGTGAAACCGAAGGGCGAGGCGCTTGCGTCCTTCGCCCGCGTCACGAGGGCCGCACGCATCGCGGAGCTGTCTCCGGCGCCGGCCCGCGCGGCCATACTCGTGCCCAAACGGTACTACGACAACCCGGACGAAGAAAACGGGCCTCTCCGAAATGCGGCTGCCTTGTTCGCGTCGTTCATCCTGGCCAAGCGCGCCGGGATGGACGTGGCTTTCGTGACCCCAGAGCAGCTGGGTGATGCCGCCCACGGGTACCGGGCTCTCTTCGTGCCGTGCGCCACGCGCCGCGGCACGCTGAATGTGACGGACTTCGCGGCGCTCAAAGCGTTCGTTGAAGCGGGCGGAACGTTGTACTGCTCATACGACGGCCTAGCCGTGGACGGCCTCGGGGAGCTCTTTCGTGTGGGAGTGGTCTCTTCGAGCGTGCCGCAGGGCGACACCTGGTCGCTGAGCTTGCCGGGTAGCGGCCCCGTGCTCTCAGGCCCGCTGCCGAAGCCGGTTCCCCCCATCCTGGCGAGGAAGCACCTGGCCGTCTCCGGGTGTTCCGAAGACGCGAACGGGTCCGGCCGGGGGATAGTCGTAAGCGAATATGGACAGGGCCACGCCGTGCTCGTAACGATGCCCTTTGAGCTTTACCTTGCCACGACCCCGTACGCGTTCGAGGACGAGTCTCAGCCCTACCATGCGGTCTACTCGCTCGTGGGTAAGCTCGCCGGCCTCCCCGACGGCGCACACGTGTGCGATCGCGGCCCCGATGTGGAGGTCAAAGAGTTCGTGTCGGCCGAGAGAAGGGCGATAGTGGCCGTAAACCACGGGCGGCAACAACAAGCGGTCCGCATCCGCGTCTCTGCAGAAAACGCCCGGCGACGACCTGCCTGGTCTTGGCGCCAGGAGCGTCCCATCTCTGCGGCCGGCGGCGCACTCGAGCTTGCCCTCGGTCCATCCGAGGGGGACATCGTGGAGCTGCCGTGACCCGCGTCACATGCTGGTTTGCTCAGCGCCAGACCACGTGCGGGCCGATGTCGCGGATCGTGCGGGCTCCCGTCAGGATCATGGCGATGCGCAGGTCATCGCGAATGGCCGCAAGCGTGCGGGCCACGCCCGTCCGTCCAGCCCCGAAGGCACCGATGGCGAGCGGTCGGCCCACCAGGACCGCGTCAGCGCCCAGGGCCAGGTACTTCAGGACATCCACGCCCGTGCGTACCGCACCGTCCGCCAAGATCGTGATCTTGCCTTTGACCGCGCGGGCGATCGCGGGGAGCACCTCGGCCACTCCAGGCGTGTGGTCGAGAGCACGCCCGCCGTGGTTCGACGCGACGATCGCCGCTGCCCCGCACTCCAACGCCATCTCGGCCTCATCGGGTGTCATTATCCCTTTGAGAATGAGCGGCAGCGATGTGGACCGCACGAGCTCCCGAATGTCCTCCGGCGACTTGGGCCCCACGGGCGCGCCGAGAAGCCGCATATTCACCAAGCCGGCCGCGTCGACGTCGATTCCGACGGCCGGTGCTCCAGCAGCCTCTGCGGCCTTGAACTTGCGAATGATGTCGGTGTTCGGGCCAGGTTTTACTATGGGAATGCCACGCCCGCCCGCTTCGCGAATAGCCGTGATCCCTGATGCAAACACCTCGGGATGACCACCATCTCCGGTCATCGCAAGGGTGCCCGCATCGAGGCAGCCGAACACCATCGCCCCGGCAAAGTCCGCCTCGCTCATGAGCCCGCGGAAGTTGATCTTCACGCCGGCCACGGGCGCGCCCAGAACCGGCATTTCGATGGCAAGCCCGAACAGCGTGGTTCGGAGATCAGGCTCCGCTGCGTCGTGCAGGACCCGCATGTTGATCTTAACGTCGGCAAGGGCTCTTGCGTTTCGGATGAAGCCGGCACCCGTGCCGATCCCGCCCATGCCCGGGACCTCACCTGCGCACACCGTCCCGTCGCACACTCGGCACACCCGGCAGATCCCTTGCATGCTCTCCTTCGCGCGCCTGCGTATCTCCGGAAGCTCGGGAACCTGGTCCGTCTGGCCCATGTCACGACCCTCCCCCTCGTTCTCGCCCTTGCGCGGACGCAAGAACGTGCTCTACCAGTGGTTCTGCATAATGCCGCGCGTCCCTGCCAAACCGGGCAGCCCTGAGCCCAGGCCTGTGGGGCCAGTCATTCGCGGTCCCATCCCTTGCCATGACGGCCCCAGGGCATGTTTCCGAATCCGTGGCCGTTCTGGTCGGTCCGGTGCACCTCGCCAGCTCCACACCTAGGACACGTGATCTCCACTCCGCGTTGCCCGGTTCCGAAGGGCACCTCAAACTCGTGACCGCACGCCCGGCATCGGAACTCACGTTTCGCGACTCGGTAGTTGCCGCCCTCCACACGTATAGCCGCGCCTTCGACGAGGGCCCTGGCGATCTTCTCCCTGGCGGACACAAGCACCCTTTGGAATGTCGGTCGAGAGACCTGCATCCTTTCGGCGCACTCCTCCTGTTCAAGCCCCTCGAGATCTTTCAGGCGGACGGCCTCCAATTCCTCCACGGAGAGCACTTCCTCCCGCAGATCGCGCATGGGAACCCCTGCAGGCTTGAACACGGTTACCTGCGGCAAGAACTCCACTCGCCTGCACTTGGGCGGCCGTGGCATCCTATCAACTCCCATCCGGTAGCGATGTGGCATCAGCTGTCTCTCGAGGCAATCGACCGAGCCCCGGAAGCAAACACTGCGCAGTTAACAATATTATACACCGCGAGCCGGTTCACCTGTATCACCGCCGGCGTCCGCATTGCCATCCCCGCCAGCTCTCTCACCGCAGCCGGTCATGCCGGTGCCGTTCCCGCCGCCATCGTAAGCAAGGCTCAGGGCTTCCCGGCTCACCGTCTTGTAGTAGTCCGCCAGCACCACCGCGAACCTCCCTTCGTCGAAGTCGCGGCTGCTGCGCCAGGGTCGAGGCACGCCGAGGCGTTTCGCGATCGCCCCTGGCACCACCGGAGGACTCACCGATACTGGCAAAGCCTCGACCTTGCGCACATCGCCCGCCCAGAAAGCCTCGGTGGAAGCGAAGACCGCCTCCAGAACAGCTTGGCCGTCGTCACGGGCACCATTCCCGGCGCCACTCCAAGTGCCTGTGCAGCCACCGCCAACCCCTTCAGCCCCTTGGCGGCTGGCTGCACAGTCGTGTTTTGCCGGAGCGGCAGCGCGTCTCGGGGAAGGCCTCCTGTCCACCCCAGGGCACTCGGCCTGCATACGTTTGGCTCTCAACGCGGCCATCAACCCATCGCGGCTCCGCCCACGGAGCAGGAAGAGCAAGAACGGGTCGCGGTCGAACTCCTGCCCGAGCACATAGTACACGGCCGCCACGTGCTTGCAGGGGTTCGCCCAGTCCGGACACGAGCAGGTCGTCACGATATCCCGCCCGGACGAAGGGAACAGCGAGACCCGGTTCCGGGTAAAAACCTCCTCGATGTTTTCCGGCATCTCGCCTGCCAAGAGGCGTGCTGCAAAAACCGCCTGTTCCGCCATGGCTGACGTTACCTTCTCCCATTCTGCGTCGTCAAGGGGCTTCACCCTGATGGTCACCCTGTAGGGACGGGCCCTCGATCCCTGAACCTTCGCCCTGACCTCCCCGGGCGCGACCACCACCTCAAGCACGTTCCCGTAACGAGCGTATGACCTCCCTCTCTGCAGGCGGTTCGACCAGCCGAACGACTCCAGCACCGAGATCCACCGTCTCGCCCACCAGTTCTTTCCGAACTCACCGCTTCGTGCCATCGATCACCCGTCCTTTGTCAGGTCAGTCGTCGTCCGCTACAGCTTCAGTGCGCAGCAGGAGCAAATTGCGTAGCTCGTCCGTGGACATCTCGGTTATCCACTCCTCGCCCGTTCCGATCACTTCGTCCGCCAGGTGCTTCTTGTCCTCGATCATTTCGTCGATGCGTTCCTCCAGCGTGCCCGCACAGATAAACTTGTACACCTGCACCTTCTGGGTCTGCCCGATGCGGAACGCCCTGTCGGTAGCCTGATTCTCCACCGCAGGGTTCCACCACCTGTCGAAATGGAATACGTAGTTTGCCCGCGTGAGATTGAGGCCAAGTCCTCCCGCCTTCAGGGACAGGACGAAGACCGGCGGGCCGTCAGGGTCATCCTGGAACCTCTGCACCATCTCGTCCCTGGCCCTCTGCGGCACCCCACCGTGGAGGAACGCCACCTCGCACCCAAGCCTGTTGCAGAGGTAATCACGGAGCATAGCGCCCATCTCGGCGAACTGCGAGAACACGAGCGCCCGGTTTCCTCCGGCCACCACCTCATCCAACATCTCCGCAAGCCTCGCAAGCTTTCCCGAACGCCCGTCCAGGCCGCTCCTGTCCCGCAGGAACTGAGCAGGGTGGTTGCATACCTGCTTTAGCTTGAGCAGGGTGGCGAGGATCGCGCCGCGCCGCTCGATGCCTGACGTCGTCTCGATGACCTGGAGCATGTCGCTTACGACGGCCTCGTAGAGCGTTGCCTGCTCCCTGGTGAGCGTACAGTAGACCTTTACCTCCTCCTTCTCCGGAAGGTCCTGGATGACCCGCGGATCCGTCTTTAGCCTGCGAAGGATGAACGGCCCCACGAGGCGGCGCAGCAGCTCGGCCCGGTCTCGATCCCGATAGCGCTCGATGGGGATCGCGAACCTCCTCCGGAACTCCGCCGCCGGGCCGAGGTATCCAGGATTGAGAAAGTCCATTATCGACCACAGCTCAGACAGGCGGTTCTCGATGGGAGTCCCAGTGAGGGCCACCCTGAACCCCGCCTTCAACCTGCGCACGCTCTGGCTCTGTCTTGTGTCGGAGTTCTTGATGTTCTGCGCCTCGTCCAGGACTATGCCATGCCATTCAACGCAGGCAAGATGCTTCTCGTCACGGTGCACGAGAGAGTATGTGGTGATGACCACGTCACAGGCGCTCGCCTGAGCTGCGAATTCGTGGCCTGAAAGCCTGTCCGCGCCGTGATGGACCATAACCTTCAGGGACGGGCCGAACCGCCCGATCTCCCGGCGCCAGTTGCCCACCACCGACGTCGGGCAAACAAGCAGCACCGGGCCGCTGAGGGCACCTTCCTCCTTCGCCCGGAGGACGAGCGCTATCACCTGGATGGTCTTGCCGAGCCCCATGTCATCGGCGAGGCACGCCCCGATCCCCCACTCTTTCAGGAAGGACAGCCATGAGTAGCCCCTCACCTGGTAGGGGCGCAACCTCCCCGCGAACCCGCAGGGCTGAGGGAGTTCCTGGATTCTCTCGCTGGCGGCCAGGCGCCCGATAAGGTCGCCCATCCAACCGTCCGCGTCCACGCGGACTACGGGCAGGCCAGGCCCATCCCCTGACCCCGCCTGGAGGGCTGCGGCGAGCGCCTCGCCAACGGTCAGCACCGCGGCCTTCCTCCGCCTGTCCCAGAACTTGATGGCAGCCTCGATGTCTTCGCGACGGATCTCGACCCACTCGCCCCTCACGCGCACGAGAGGAACCTTCAGGGCCACAAGGCGGCGGAATTCATCCTTATCCATGACCTGGTCGCCGAGGGCTATTTGCCAGTCGTATTCCACCAGGCTGTCCATGCCGAAATAGGATTTGCTGGGCGCACCCACCCCGGGCGACGCGGACGCCGACGCCGGGGCCCGCACCTTGAGGTGGATACCGAGACGTGCGGCCTTGCGGCGATTGTGGTCCCACCAGGGTGGCACAAGGACGCCGAAGCCGCTCTCCTCGAGCAACGGAGCCACCTCGCGCAGGAACGAGTATGCCTCGGCCGTACTAAGGTAGCAAGCTTCAGGCCGGGCTGCCTTGAGGCTGTCCTCTATCGCCGGGAACAAGCGCGAAGCACGCCCTAAGTCGGCGAGGAGCCTCTCCTGGGGGTTTTCGAACCGGCGGCCCAGGAACTCCAGCACCGGTCCCTTCTCGCGCCAAACTCTCGCAGCCGGAACCACGAGGCTCGGGTCGTCGATCGCCTGCAGCAGGTATTCAACGGCCCAGACATCGTCGTCGGCAACATCATAACCAGCACAAATCGAACGCTGGCCGGCGCAAGCAATCTCTGCTGACGATACCGAAGCAGGCGTCAACGCCGAGGGCACCGCTCCCGGAGCCCTCGCCACCGCAGACTCCCCTCCAGGTGGCAGAAGCCGGAAACACGTCCGAAATCCGCCGACTGTCCCGCTTCCACCGCTTTCGACCAGCCACTGCTCTATGTCAGCACACAGCTTCACAAGCTCAGCCGCCGGCCTGTCAACGAAAGGACGCCTTTCGCCAAGGGCACACAGCCATGCCATTGACGGATGCCTGTACACGCCGGCTCTCATGGCAGCCTCCGCGATGCACAAGTCCCTGCTGCCGGGGAAACCTCTCATGCGGCGTCGCCGTTCCTCGGAGAGCCAGCGACGTGCGGCTTCGTCGATGGTCGAGTCCAGGAAACTCTGCAGGAGAGCATCACCGGAGGAAAGCATGCGCCCGGCGGTCGTAGTCGTAGTAGCCTCATCCACCCTTTCGTCCGCGGTTTGAGGCCGACCGTTCGACGCGGCAGGCTGCCGTGCCTGGACCAGGCGCTCGGGGGCCACGAACGCGCGACAGAGCCCGGGCATCGACTGGGCGAGCTCCCGCACGCGGACCGCGTCGGCGGGAAGGTCCAGCGCCGGGCGCCATCCTGCCCTCGCTCTTGCCCTTGCCGCGTCGGCGCAGGCGTCAACGACCTTGACAGCGGCACCAGTACTGGTCCCAGTCCGGCGGACCGTGGCTTCTCCTCGCGCTTTCGACCTGCCCATCGATGCGGCCTGGCGCCCGGTTTCCAGTCTGCCGGCCGCGTCCTTCTGCTGATCTCCTCCTTCGGAGACCGGCACGATACACGGCACCAGCCTTTGCCTTGCGAGAAATTCGAGGGCGAGCTTGGCCGCCTTCACCCAAAAGCGGAAGTCGGGGCCCAAAGCGATGTGGGCTGCGCTCGTCCCTGGACGAGAGTCGCCGTCCTCCGGCACGACCGCAAGGAGGCTTAGGGCATCGGCCGCAGACAGGGACACGCCTGTTACTCGGTAAAGCCCCACCGACCTCCGGCCGTTGGGTTCGATACCAGCCTGAGTCTGGCCGTTATCTGCGGCGCTGTCTACGCCTGCTGGTGTCTCTTCGGCCCTGCCCTGCTTGCCTCCAGTGCCACTCCCCTGGCCATTCCTGGCCGCATGCTCTGCTGGAGGCAGGCCGGACGTGACAACGCCCTGCGCCTCAAAGCCGCCATTCTGTGGTCGGCTGAAGCCTTCCTCACCGTGCAGCATGAAAGCCTCGCGCAGCAGCAACGGCGACGGCTCAGGCCTGCCGTCCCGCGACGGCAGGAGCGCGAGCACCTTGGCAGCTCTTGTGCTCGGTAGATCGCGCATGCCCGCTGCAGCTTCCAACAGCGTTGCAAGGGCGAGCTCAAGTTCGGCACGCGTCATAAGAAAGGGGTGGCGCGCGTACCCTTTGTGCCGCCTACTGGACTTCGCGATCCCGGCCTCTCCGTGGAAGCGGTCAGGCGATTCACCCCATACGAAAAGGCGCCCATCAAAACTGGGCGCGCCCCCGCCCCCGCTACTGGAGCGTGCCCCCTCTTCCCCGAAGTCATCGCAGGTACCGGATGGAATCCACGTAGCATGCAGTACCATGTTTGTCACCGTCCGCGCTCCACCATACCACAGCAGCGAAGAGATTGACAATGGGATGGCAAGAACCCACTGCAATTGCCTTGACTTAACAGAATCCAGGCAACGGACGCCACAGGAAGCGCCCAGCAGAGGAACGCGTACGGAATGTATGCGGAAGGTGACACGCCCAGGATCGCCGCGGGCCCAAGCGCTGCGACGCTCCACGGCACAATGGGCGCAACTATGACGCCGGAGTCGGAAACCGCGTGAGCGAGAGCGAGTCTTGACAACCCCTTCTCACGGTAGACGCGGTCAAGGAGCGTGCACGGAACGACCACTGAGAGCGCCTGGTTTGCGGCAACCATCCCGGTCGCGATGCTGAAGCCCATGGTCGCAATGAGGAGCCTGCGAGGGCTTGAAAAGTTGGAGAGCCATTTCCCAAGCGCGGCCTCGAATATCCCAGTCCCCGACAATACCCCGGACAAGGCGGTTGACGACACCAGAACGAGCAAGACGCCAACCATCGACGCGAGCCCTCCCCCAACCGTTACAGGAGTGGCGGACGAAGGGGCGGCCACGTGGCATCCGAAGAGAGCCGTACGGATGACGAGCGCGGGCGATGTGTGCTGGACGACGACGGCCACGGTCGCGGCTCCAACGACGTTGAGAACCAGGTTCACGAGGATGGGCACCCTGAGCACCGCGAGCAGAATCATGAGCGCCGGCGCTGCTAGGAGGGCGGGGAAAGCCCCGTTTGCGAACTGGAAGACGCTTGCAACATCGCGCGATCCCGCTCCGTCCATGTGGCCCGCTGGGATGAGCCAGTAGAGCAGCACAGACACGGCCATGGCCGGGACGAGCGTGATGGCGAGCCGCCGGAATAACGTCCGAGGATCGCTGCCGGTGAGGTGAGCCACCATGTGCAGCACGCTCGAGACCAGCGATGACCGGTCGCCGAGGTAGACTCCTGAGATCACGGCGCCTGCAAGTAGTCCCTCGGACAACTGATATGCGTGGCCCAACATCATGAGCGGAAGCCCGATTATGCTCGCGGCCCCGTTCGCGGTGCCCACGGCCATTGAGACGAGCGCGCACAGAATGAAGGCGCTCAGCGCGAAGTAGCGGGGCTTCACCAGGGCGCTGCCGTAAACGGCCACGGTCGCGGCGGTCCCGTTGAGCCTCCAAAGCCCCATCAGGACCCCGATGAGCGCCAGCATCTCGATGGGGAGGATCGCCTTCCTGACACCGTCCACGGCCATTTGGGCCAGCGCCCTAGGATGGAACCCACGGCGCACCGCAAGACACGTGCACCCGAAGAATCCGGCAAACAATGGCAGATATGCGGGCATGTGAAGCACGGCAATGCACATGGCGAGCAGCGCCACGACCCCGCCGAGGACCACTCGCGATTCAGCCGCCGAAAAACCCCTGTGCACGTTCGTTGACCTCCGGAGGCAGGGGATATCTCGCTACACCGACCCGGCAGCAACAAGAGACCCCGGGTTCACCCGGGGTCGACCATCGCCCGCCCGCTGTGCTGCGCCATCGCACCGAAAACAATGGCGCGCCTGGCAGGAATCGAACCTGCGGCCCACTGCTTAGAAGGCAGTTGCTCTATCCCCTGAGCTACAGGCGCGTAAAGACCTCGCGATCTTGTGACAGACCCCAAATCTGCCCGAAGCCAACCTCTTCGAGCCTTGCTGCGACCAGCGCCGCGCATTCCACGCCTGCCTGCCGCCGATACCGCCTTGTCTCGCACGGCACACCCAGGCACGGCCCCAATGGCGCCAACCCCACGCAGCGCATGTGAACTCCGCCCGGCAGCAGCGAGCGACTCTCGAGCGCTGAGTCCATCGTTATGTTACCATATCGCCCGCACGCTTGCAAGACTAGCGAGTGCCCTCCGAAGTCGCGCCATCGCTGGGACTCTCTCCTTGCCCCGTTCAGCAAGCCGCCTTTCCCATGAGCCGAAAAGCACGGTGAAGGCCGTTGTCATGACAAGGTAGAAGACCCCGGCCGCAAAGAAGATCTCAAGCGGCCGAAACGTCGTGGCGATCATCTGTTGAGCGGCTCGCATGAGATCCACCATGGCTATGGTTGATACGAGAGACGAGTCCTTGAGCCGTGCGATGACTTCATTGCCCATGGGCGGGATGATCCTCGGAACGGCCTGCGGCAAGATAACCCACCTCATCGCTTGGATGTAGCTCATCCCGAGCGACCGTGCGGCTTCCATCTGGCCTTTGTCTATGGACAGGATGCCGCCGCGTAGGATCTCTGCTATGTACGCGGCCGCGTTGAGCGTCATCCCGAGCGCGGCTGCAGGAAAAGGATCCAGCGTCACCCCAACCTGTGGCAGCCCATAGTAGATGAGGAAGAGCTGCATGAGGAGGGGCGTCCCCCTCATCCACCACGTGTAGAGCGACGCCGGCCCGCGGAGGAGCGGGTGACGCGAGAGGCGAGCCAATGCGATCGGGAGCCCGAGCGCAGTCCCGACCACCACCGCAAGGCAGGTGAGCTCCATTGTCATCGCGGCGCCTTTCACTAGGACCGGCACAAGCTTCACCATGAGCATGAAATCCATAATGCGTTCGCTCCTCACTCAGTCCTGTCCAGCTTCCCGGAATCGCCCCGGCGAGTTACGGATGTCGCGTTCCCTCCGTCACATTGACGTCAATCACATTCAGCTGCTCACGAGCCTTCCCGCCGCGAACGCGACGGCCACGACAGCCCTGCGCAGCCTTCCCGAGCGCGGCGAGCGGTTCGCAGCGGGCCACGCCATAACGCCATGTGTGCTGCAGACGTGACGCGGCCCGCCGGTCCAGCCCTGCTCACGCTTCCCTGACATCACGCCGACCCCGGAAACGCGGGCTCACCTTGCATCCCGCGCCGCGTTACCTCCGAAGGACGTCCACTCCGAACCACTTCTTGGAGATGGCCGAGTACGTTCCGTCCGCCTTTATCGCCTCGACGGCCGCGCACACCGCCTCGCGCAGCGCATTATCTCCTTTGCGGAAGGCTATACCCACCTCTTCTTCTGCCAACCGCTCAGGGAGCACGCGGTACACGCCCGGGCGCTTCGTTATGTAGTAACGGCCCACGAACTCGTCCACCACCACGGCCTGTAGGCGCCCGATGGCGAGGTCCGTCAACGCCTCTGTGAACTGGCCGTACAACTTGAATTCCTTGATGCCCTCGATCTTCTTTGCGGCGATCTCACCGGTGCTTCCGAGCTGGCTCCCTACCACCTTGCCTGCGAGGTCTGCTACGGTGTTTATCGACTTATCGCCCTCCCTGACGACTATGATCTGCGCGCCCCAAATGTATGGTGGGCTGAAATCTATCTGCTTCGCGCGTTCCTTCGTGATGGTCATGGAGGATAGGATGATGTCGAACTTGCCTGACTGTAACGCGAGGATTACCCCGTCCCACGCGACCGGCACCCATTCTATGGCGACCCCAAGGCGGCGCCCGATCTCGTCCGCCAGATCCACGTCAAACCCGATCAGTTTGCCCTTGTCATCGCGATACTCCATCGGTGGAAACGCGTCGTCCACCCCGATCCTGAGAACACCCGCTGCCTTGACCTTAGCCAGCGAGTCATCGCTCGCGGCGCTCGTGACGCCTGCAAAGGCAAGCACCGCGGCCATCACCGCGATCAGCACAATCCTTCTGGTCTTCTGCGTGTTCATTGGTGACTGCCTCCTCTTTCTTCTCTTCAGGTAATAACAGGCTCTCGTGTCTTGTCCCCTGCTTGGGCCGCCCACTCGCGCACCGTGCGTGCGGCCGCGTGCGTCGGCCCCTCCTGCTCGCCTCAGCCCGCTACTAGCGCAAAAACGCCTCCCGTCCCGCAAGGGACGAGAGGCGTTCTCCCGTGGTCCCACCCTTATTGGTTACCGCACAAAGCCGTAACCCGCTCATTTCCCGGTACGGCCCCGCCTCGACAGCCGCGCGCACGCACACGAAGCCGGCGCACGCCGTCACGCGTCACGCACAAGACGCGTCGTGACAAGCGACGCCGCAGCGGACCACCATGACGGTGATGCCGCGTGCCGTGGTGCCGGCGTTGCTGCGAGCGTCACGAACTCGCGAGTCAAGGGCTTATACCTCCCCGCGCTAACGGGCGGAACCCGTCAGAGCCTACTCCCCGCGCCGGTCCCCGTCGGGGGCCGCGTGGCCCACCAGGCAGGCAACGGCACTGGTTTCGGTCCGCGCTCAGGGGTGTGGTTCAACCGGCATGCCGTACCAGGATTCCACCGGCCCTGGCTCTCTAGGACGGCATATCCGGCCTACTCTTCCCCTTCATGGCTTTCGTCGAGCTTTTCACGGTGAATTGTATCTGCCGTGACTTGCATCACCCTGTGCTTCCGAGGCCTGCGCAGGCTGCTTTCGCCAGGATGTGCGTATTTATGCATAATGTAGCATGCCTCGACCGCATTGTCAAGCGCCGTGGCGCGCTTTTTTCATGTCGGACCCTCATCGGGCTCGCTGGACAGGGGGAGCAAGATGGCCGCTTGATGTGGCCCGAGCTGCTCCAGCCTCACACGGCCGCCCTTGGAGGGAACCATGCGCCCCGTGATGGCGTCCCAGAAGCTGTCGCCGCGGGGATGCGCACAGCGGTCGCCGCGCGGCCCTCCGGACCAGGGCGCGCACGCGGCCTCCTCCCCGAACCCGGCGGCGAGGTCGAGGTCCAAAGTGACCTGCTTTTCGCCCGCACATACAGCGACCACCGCGAGCTCGCGCCCAAAGGTTCGGGCGAAAGCGAACGTCCTCATGGAGTCGTCCACCAGCAGCCACCGCACGTTACCACGGCGCAACGCCGCGCTCCTCCTGCGCACCCGCACGAGCCGTCGGTAGAGTCCAAGCAGCTCACGATCTTGGAGGCTTTCGTCCCAAACCATGGTTCCTCGGCAGCCAGGGTCCTTCTCGCCCACCATCCCGACCTCATCACCGTAATACACCATGGGCGCGCCAAGGTAAGCCATCTGAAACACCACAGCGGGGATCATCCGGCGCTTGTCGCCGTGGAACGCTGTAAGGACTCGCTCGGTGTCGTGGCTGCCTAGGAGATTGAGCTGCGCTGCGCTGGCCTGGTGCGGGTAGTGGGCCCTTAGCCTTTCTAGCGTCGCCACCAGCTCGGATGCGGACGCCTTCTTCCTGGCGAAGAAATCAAGCACGGCATCGCGGAAAACGTAGTTCATGACCGCGTCGAACTCGTCACCCTTGAGCCACGGCGTGCCATCTTGCCAGATCTCACCAACTATATACGCGTCAGGATTGATGCTCTTGACGTGGTCGCGAAAGACCTTCCAGAACGAATGGTCGATCTCGTTGGGCACGTCCAGCCGCCACCCGTCGATCCCTGCCTCCCTCATCCAGAAGGTCACCACGTTTAGGATATATGCACGCACCTCGGGGTTCCCCATGTTCAGCTTCGGTAGGTCCGCGAATCCCCACCAGGTCTCATAGTTCGGTTTCGGGCTGCGGCGGACGGGGAACCCGTGGACATGGTACCAGTTGACGTAGGGCGACGCTGGTCCTTTCTCCACGATATCCTGGAATGCCCAGAACTCGTCCCCCGTGTGGTTGAACACCCCGTCGAGGACCACTCTTATGCCCGCGGCATGGAACGCCTCAACGAGCTCGCGAAACTTGGCAAGGTCCCCGAATGAGGCGTCAACCCGCATGTAGTCCGCGGTGTCGTATTTGTGATTGGAGACGGACTGGAAAATCGGGTTCAGCCATACAGCTGTGATCCCAAGGTCTCTGAGGTAAGGGATCTTCTCGATTATCCCCTGGAAATCACCGCCGAAGAAATTGTCGCGGGTAGGCGGCTCACCCCACGGGCGAGTGCCTGGAGGGTCGTTGGTCGGGTCGCCGTTTGCGAACCTGTCCGGGAAGATCTGGTAGAACACTGCGTCATGGACCCACTCGGGCGTTCTGAAAACCCGGAGCGGCGAGACGTCAAGCGTGTACCAGTCGTTTGGGTCGGGCTCCCGAAGGAAAACCCCGGATGGTGTGCACCATACCTTGAGGACACCGCCCGAACCGGCATTCCCGCCTGACGTTGCGACGTCGCTGGGCCTCAGCACAAACCTGTACAGGAGCACGCCGTCGGAGACCTGGACCTCCCCGCGATAGTGAGTGAACACGCCCTCGGTCGCGTACGGCTCCATGGCAACAAGCCCGTAGACGCTGCCTCCGGAGGCCGACTCGCGCCGGAAAGCCAGGTCCACGCCGGATACCGCCCGCGACCTCGCGCGGATCCTGATAGCCACGGTCTCTCCATCAGGCCTCTCCACATAGGGCGTGTCCTGCTCGTGCAAGAGGCCATCCAAAATGAGACGGGCCGCCTCATCCGGCACCGGCGGCCGTTCGATCTGAGGCGAGCCGCAGCCGCCCGTCTGCGCGCTCACGCCTTCAAGGTCGTCCTCGTTTTTTCGAAACGCTTCCATCGTACACTCCTGTGCGGGATCGTGTTCACTGGGAACCCGCCTCTCGACATACAGATGATATCGCACCGACTCCTGCAGCGCAAGGCCGAGTGATCAAGCTCATCCGCACGCCGGCCACGGCGCGCCGCGGCCCCGGCCCGCGAACGAGGACGCCCTTCCAGCCGGCCGAGGCCGGCCAACAAAGGCCTCACGTCAGTCAGCGCCGTATACCATCGGGACCTCGGCAAGCTTGCCCGCGTTCACATCGTAGGCCCCGAGGATGTCTTCCTGAGTCGTGCCCGGGGGCGCAAGCAGGTCTATCACGTTCGGGTCGCCCTCGGAGTCATCTCCCCCGCCGAGGCGCCACTCCTGAGATGCGGACAGCACCTCACGCACTCGCAGGTTCCCCGGGGAGGGATATCCCTCCTGGCTCATCAGAAACACTTGGTATCCCCAGTTGGCTTGCGGATCGCCCAGGGCGGCCCTGGGCACGCGCACGGATATGACCTTGTTGACCGGGTCGTGGCTCACCCGGACGGCCTCCTGCACCTCCTTTCCGTCGGCCGTGAAGACCTTCTGGTTCCACCCTTCGACCCAGATGGCGTACTCCCATGCCGACTCCGGTGCGAAGACCACGTGCCTTCCGCCAAGAGCCTCGGTCTTTCCGGACCCTGGTTTGTGATCGGTATCTATGTAGATGTCGATGGTCTGCAGCGACACCCCCACAGGCGAGTTCCACGGGTTCGTGATGTCGCTCGCTATTCTCACCTGGAACACGATGTCGTCCTGGACCTCAAGGACCTCGAAGGACAGCATATCGAACACACCCGGGGTGAAGACGGCGTTCAAGGGATAGGTGTACGTCCCGGGGCCGTGGTCGTCGCCGGCAGGGTCATCCCATTTGAACAGCGTCTTCCCGACGATGGCCTCAGGCACCTTCACCTCAGCGGGCCCGCCGAGCGGCAAGAGGTCGACGTTTCTGCCGCCCCTCGACGCCACCACTGCAAGGCTCGCAGACTCTCCGGGCCGCAAGCCGATGTCGGCAAAGGGGACCTGGACCTCAATGGTGCGGTCTGCCCCGACGGACGAGACTTCGTTCGCATCGACCCACGTCTCTTTCCCGTCGGCAAACGCAAGGCGAGCCTTTGCAACGCCTGGCCCCTTGATGGCCCGGAGGTCGATGAGCACCTCGGTTCCTGGCGCGAACCCCAGCACTGTTGCGCGAGACCCTTGCCCGCTCCACCTGGGAACGCTGTTGGCCTCGGCCCGCCTCGGGTTCGACAGGTACGCCGCGAGGGCGACGTCCTGTCCGAAGAAGCTCTCCAGCCCGCCCTTCACATCGAGGCGCAGGTAGAGGTTGTCTGCGTCTACGCCCACCCAGAGCGCCCTGAGCACCATCTCGCCTTCGCCAGATGGCATGGGGGCGGCTTGCGTCTTGAAGTACATCGCCGCCGGTGACCACTCGCCTGCATCGATCCTGCCGTCCGGCGTTATCCTCGCAAGCCCGCTCATCTTCACGTCGGGCTTGGCCGCTTGCTTCGGGATCAGAGACAAGTAGAGATACGAAGGAACAGGTTGCCCGATGGCGGTGTATACGTTCTGGAGGTGGGTCCTGAAGAGCTCATCGAACGCAGCGTCGTTGCCGGAGTCCTGGTCGTTGCCATACCACCAGAACCAGTCGCTGCCTTCAGCGGCGTAGAGCTCGTCCCATGCGAGCGCCATGCCTCGCTGCGCCGCCTCATTGTCGGCGTTCTCCGCCGAATACCTAGCAAGAACGTCTCGCGCTCGCGACAGGTACTCCCACGCCTTGTTTTCCTCGGCTTCGCCTATCCATGTCTCCAAGTTATCGGAGATCCAGGAGCCTGTGTGTAATCTGGAAAGCCTGGCTTCTGCGGGATGCGCTCTCAGGTACTCCTCGACCGTGACTAGCCTGAAATCCGGGTCAGCGTTCAGCATCCCGTAGAGCGAGTGCAAGAACTCCTTCCCGTCGTTGGCATAGTACTCCCAGCAATTCTCGCCGTCGAGCGCTATCGTCACCACGTGAGGGCCCGGCACTCCGGCCAGGTCTCGCTTGACCTTGCGCAGGTAATTCATGAGATCCAGCGCAGCGGCGGTGCCGTTCATCCCAGAATAACTGAAGCCTATCTTGTCAGAGAGAACTATGTCGCGGAAGAGGATGGCAACGGATTTGCCGTTCTCCTCAACCACATAAGGCTTGTAGAGAAGGTCTGGCCTCGTAACATTTCCGGAGCCATCACGGAGGCTCACGCCGAGGGACCGAGCGAGCACCCCTTCGCTCGACACCATCCATTGAAAGCCTGCATCATGGACGATCCCGATGAGGTCCTGTCCGACGGCCTGCTCGGAGGGCCACAACCCACGCGGCGCACGGCCGAAATGGTCTTGATAGAACTTCACGGCCATCTCGAGTTGCGCCTCGACATCCTCAGGATGCGCAAAACCGCTGGCGGGCAGATCGAGCCTGGGGCTTGCCACGCGCGCGAGGTCTATGTTGTATAGGAGCGGCATTATGGGATGGTAAAAGGGACTAGTAGTTATCTCCATCTGGCCGGAGTCCTGCATGGACCGGTAAAGCGGGATGATCTCCCTCATGATCTCGGTATGCTTCGCAAGCACTTGGCGCTTGTCCTCTTCAGTGAAGCCCCGGGCTTTCTGAACGAGCGCCCTCATGGCGGGGTCTTGGTCCCTGAAGTCCGGGTCGAGCCAGGCGAGGTTAAACCAAACCTGGAGGTCTCTGTAGTCCTGCTCGCTAAACGCCTCTACAGCGCGTGCAATGCTTTGGTCGCTCACCGTCTCTCCACGCTTCTGCAATAGCTCCCAGTATCGTGGGAACCTGCTGATGATCCTGTCCCAATTCGCATCGAAGAACCTTCTGAGAAGGAACTCCTTGTCCTCGCGGGACAGCTCGGACGCAGGTTTCTCAGCAACGATCTGCCATCTGTCTCGCACCCCAGCGGCGCACTCGTCAAGCTGAAAGATGAGGGACGGGACCAGGTTGAACGTGCAATGAACGTTGGGATATTGCTTGAGAATGGAGCCCATGTCGTAGTAATCCTTGATCGCGTGCATCCTGACCCACGGCAACATGTACTCACCGGTAGCGGGGTTCTTGTAGAACGGCTGGTGATTGTGCCAGATGAGCGCCACATACAGTGGTTCATCTGCACCCAGCACGTGCGCGGGCGAGAGCCCCGCCACACCTGCAAGAAGCGCCAGCGTCATCGCAGCTATCATGACACGGTGGTGTCTCACGAGGTTCGCCTCCTCTTGACTTCTCGAGATAGCTACACCCATCTCCCTTTGGGACAGGTGTATCGACTCGTAACGGATGTGTGCAACGAGACGCCCGACGGACTGGAGTTGGGCCCACGCGAGGTCGAATCGGCTCCACCCGGGTTGCGCTTCCTATAACGTTGTAGGACCGCATCATCATTATACTAGTGCCACTTTCTGCTTGTCAAGGCAGATCCTGCCACGCTTCGCAGTATCACCCATCAAGCTCCGAGTGTTGTCAGCCGGTTATGATGATCGGCAGCTATTGCAGGTGTTCCTGAGGCAGCGACCCAGTCCGTATGATTTCAGAGTATAGTCTCGCGCTCGGACGGACGATCCGCGCCTGAGTCTTGTAGTCCACCTCCACGAGGCCAAACCTAGGCGTAAACCCCTCCTTCCATTCGAAGTTGTCCACGAGCGACCAATGGAAATACCCGCGGACGTCCACCCCGTCTGCGATGGCGGAAGCCACCTCGCGAAGGTGGGACACGAGAAAGCGCTCACGCTGCTTGTCATCGGTGGTCGCGATCCCGTTTTCGGTGATGTATACCGGGAGCCCGTACTCCTTCACGCTCATGAGGATTCGGTATATGCCCTTCGGGTAGATCTCCCACCCCAGGTTGTTCTTCTCCACATCCTCCTTGACAGCCATGTCTATGAAAAGCGTCTGGGGTTTTCTGATGTTGAAACCTACAAGAGTTCGCGAGTAGTAGTTCACCCCGATGAAATCCTGGGTTCCCGCGAGCTTCGGATCGGTCTCGCGCCGAACCAACGGGAATGCCATGACGCCGGTAGTAAGCGCGTCAAGGAAAGACTTGTTGAATATGCGGTCGATCTTGGACGCGACCGCGCGGTCCCACCGGCTCTCAGGCCTCTTGGGGTCGAAAACCATCATGTTCTTCGCGATCCCGACCAAGGGGCGCATCCCGCGTGCCTCGAGCAACTCATGAATGGCGTGATACGCGCGGCCGTGGGCCTTCGCCAGGTTTTTCGCCACACGAAACGCCAGCACGACTGACTTCTTCTCAGGAGGCCAGACCCCAAATAGAAAGCTCTGCGTGGCATACACCATCGGCTCATTGATGGTGACCCAGAGGTCCACCAGATCCCCGAGTTCGACAGCCACGTGGCGAGAGTACCTCTCGAACAGCCCGACGACCTCTGGGCGCAACCAGCCGCCTTTTGCCGCAAGCCACCTCGGGTTCGTGAAGTGATGAAGCGTCACCATGGTCGCGATGCCAAGAGACTTCAACGTACCCAGGACGTCCCGGTAGTGCTCGATGGCCCCCTGGTCGAAGCGGCCCTCTTCAGGCTCGATCCTGCTCCATTCGAGCGAAAGCCTGTGGGCGTTGTGGCCTAGGTCGCGAGCCATCTCGAAGTCCTGCCGGTACCTGTTGTACTGGTCACAAGCATCGCCAGACTTGTCTCCGTGGGCTACCTTCCCAGGCAGCTGTTCCCAATCCCACCAGTCATTGTTCACGTTGTTCCCTTCCACCTGATGGGAGGACGTCGCGGCGCCCCACAGGAAGCCTTCAGGGAATACTCTCCACACATCACCGCCCATGGCATTCCGTCTCTCCTCTCTCGCGCCCTTGCCTTCGAGCCCCTCGTGCAACCCGCAATCATGGCCAACCTCTCAGGCAAGGTCGGAAACGCTGGCGCATCCTCGCCCTAGCGCGCTCAGGAAAAGGTACGAGAGCTTGCGCGGGCCATGCCGTTCGAGCCTGGGTCCCGGCAGGCCCCGGCCGAACCCGGCCGAGCCCGACGCAAGCCCGATCATCCTTCGAGCTCGCCATCGGGCGTCGGCCACTCGCGCGCCTGCCGGGACCCGCGCTGCTCCAGGCAGCACGCAGCCGCCTGTTGCGCTTATCCGTCCGCGTTGCAGGATGCGCTGGCTGCTGTGCCAGCTACTTTACAACGATCCTTCCCTCTACCTCAGGAGCGATCTTGCCGGCCTCCTGTATGTACCTGGCCATCACATCGCGCAGGAGCTCACCCGACGAGAATAGCACCTTCGAGCCCTTGAGCATGTCATACCCGTCGCCGCCGGCCGCCGTGAAATCGTTGGTGGCGACAGTGTAGAGCTTGTTCGGGTCTAGAGGTGCGCCGCCGACCGTCACCGAGGTCACGCGCTGGCCAACGGGCCTTGACGGGTCGAACTCGAACTTCAGGCCTGAGACCTGCAGGAAACCACCGAGCTGCTCGGGATATGCGCTCACGGAGTGCTCCAACGCAGCCTTGATGTTTGCCCCCGTCACCTCGAGCACCACAAGGGTGTTGTCGAACGGCAGCGTCGTGAAGATCTCGCCGACGGTGATCGGCCCCGCGTCTATGGATGCGCGAATGCCGCCTCCGTTGGTGAAACCGATGTCAGCCTGCCCCGCCTCGCGCATGATGTCGGCGACCAGGTTCCCCAGGTTGGTCTCACGCGTGCGAACGTTTGAGCGCTCCCCATCCAGAGGCACAAGGGACTCGCCCACGACCACCGACAGCTTTTCATCAAGCTGGCTCCCATAGGTAGAGACGATGGCGCCCACCGCCGGGTCGTCGGCCACGTCCGCGCCCACCGCCAGCAACTCGCCGGCGAAGGTCGTGACCTTGCCGCCTTCCACGGTGACGTCGAGCCTTCCAAGGTACTGGGCGTACTCGCCGGCCTGGACTATGATGGTGTCTCCAACCTTCTCGGGTTTCTCCAACTTCGTGTGACTGTGTCCGCCCACGATGATGTCGATGCCGGGCACCGCGGCGGCCAACCGCTTGTCGTCTTCATACCCTATGTGGGTGAGAGCGATCACGAGGTCCACGTTCTCCTGCTCGCGCAGAAAGGGCACCATCCAGCTCGCTATCCTGATGGGGTCGACGAACTCGAGGCCCTGGACGTTCTTCGGATGGGTTGACGTGTAGGTATCGAGGGGCGATAGGCCAAGGATGCCGACGCGGATGCTGCCCACCGACACGATGAGCACCCCGGGAAGGAGCGCGCGCCCGTCCTTCTCCTGAATGGTGTTGGCCGATAGGAACGGAAAGCCCGCTTCCTGCGCCCTTTCGAGCAACACCGGCTGACCGTAATTGAACTCGTGGTTGCCCACGGCCATGGCCTCGACGCCCACCGCCTCCAGGGCTTCGACCATGGGCTTCCCTTCGAACAGGTTCACTATGTTGGTGCCGTGTATGGAATCCCCTGCGTTCAAGATGAGGACGTTCTTGCCCTCTCTCTTCACCACATCTTCCACGAGAGTCGCGAGCTTGACCACGCCGCCCATCGCCTGGTCAGACCCTGACGGCTTGAACGATTCAAGCCGCCCGTGAATGTCATTGCTGTAAAGGATGACGATGTGACCGCTTGCCGACTGCGCGGCTACAGCGGGCAGAGCGCACAGCAGCGAAAGAAGGAATACGAGCATCCCGACGCCTACAAGCTTCCTAGACCGCACTGTAAACGGAGACATTGACACCCCTCCTACGTGAGTATTAGGAAACTCCCCCATAGGTAATTCTGCGCAGGAAGGATTTCCCCTTCAGACCGTTGCGGTCAACTTTCGGGACGCCAACGGACCACAAGGCCATCCGTAGCGGCGGTGGCCCCTGAGACCTGCGGGCATGCGCCCGCCCGAGGCTCATGGTTCGCACCAGTCGTTGCTGGAACACTGGAGGCGCATGGACAGGCGAGGGAACAACTGCGTGAAAGAAAGGAACGCAGAAAAAGATGGTCGGGGCGAGAGGATTTGAACCTCCGACCTCCTGCGCCCAAGGCAGGCGCGCTGACCAAGCTGCGCTACGCCCCGAACGAGACACAAGATGTGATGCCTTTCCCAATTTGAGATTCTACAGCAAATGTCCCCGAAAGTCAAAAGCCGCCGGCGGCCGGCAAACCGAGTTGCTCGCGGATCGCCGCAATGGCCGCCCTGAGGGCTCTCGCCCTGTGGCTGATCTCATTCTTCACTTCCGGCCCGAGCTCCGCAAATGTCTTGTCATACCCGTCTGGGACGAACACCGGGTCATAACCGAATCCACCTGACCCACGAGGAGCAAGTATTATGCGCCCTTCACACACGCCTTCGGTGGTCCGGACACGGCCGCCGGGAGATGCAACCGCGACCACGCATCGGAAACGCGCTGTCCGCGCGGGGCCGGGCACGCCCTTAAGAAGCAGGAGCAGTCTCTCGCGATTGGCCTTGTCACGCGACTCTCCGCGCGGGATCGCCTCTCCCGCAAACCGCGCTGACCTCACCCCAGGCGCGCCGCCGAGGACGTCGACTTCGAGGCCGGAGTCATCGGCCACCGTCACCTCGCCCGTAGCCTCCGCCACAGCAAGCGCCTTTTTCTTGGCGTTCTCCTCGAAGGTCTCGCCGTTCTCCTCAATATCGCCAAGCCCGGGGAAATCCGCGGAAGAGAGCACCTTCACCGAGCCGAGCCCGCCCAGGCGCAGGATGGCCCGCATCTCCTCCACTTTGCCTGGGTTCCTCGTCGCGAGCACAAGCCGACACAACTCAGCGACCCACCTTTGCCGCAAGCTCACCGAGGACTTCACGCTGGATGCTGACGAGCGTGTCGATGGCACCCTTGGCGAGCCTGAGCATCCTATCCAAGTCCGCCTTGGAGAATGGATGCCCCTCTGCGGTCCCTTGGACCTCCACCAACTTGCCGCCCCCGGTCATCACCACGTTCATGTCGACGCTCGCGCGGGAATCCTCGTCAAAGGAGAGGTCGGCGAGCAGCTCGCCGTCGACGATGCCGACGCTCGTCGCGGCGATGAAATCCTTCACCGGGATGGGGTGGGCGAGCTCCCGTCCGGCAGCGCGGCCAGCGCCCTCCGCGTCGCCGGCCTCCCCGTCATCGCAGGAGAGCAGAGAAAGAGCCTCCACGAGAGCAACGAAGGCGCCCGTGATGGCAGCCGTGCGCGTGCCCCCATCGGCCTGGATCACATCGCAGTCGACCCACACCGTCCGCTCGCCCAGGGCCTCGAGGTCCACGACGGCTCGGAGCGCTCGGCCTATCAACCTTTGGATCTCGTAACTCCTGCCGGACTTGCCCTTCGTAGCCTCGCGGGGGTTCCGTTCGCTCGTCGCCCTCGGCAGCATTCCATATTCGGCAGTGACCCAACCCTTGCCCTGCCCCTTCAGGAACTGCGGCACTCGATCCTCGAGCGTGGCCGTGCACACGACCCGCGTGTCGCCCACCTCTATTAGCGCCGAGCCTTCGGCGTATTTCATGTACCCCCTTGTAATCCTGACCGGACGAATCTCATGGTTCGCTCTGCCGTCTTGCCTCGGCACGTCACGACCGCCTCCTTGACAACGCCTGCCCGGTCCTCCACCCGCCCGTCTCTGCACCGGCCCGCCGGCCGGCCCCTTTGCCGGATTGCCGAAGACCCGCTCTCTTTGCCAAAGAAGAAACCCTGTGGACCTCTCAAAACCCGTAAGCCTATAAGCTCGAAATCCCTCAAAGCGGAGACCCGCGCATCTTAGCTTCGTTGCAGCTCCGCTAAGGCGACCCTGGCTACAGGCGGGATCCGGCTGCCAAGTAGTTTCTCCGCAACACGCGCAAATCCTGCAGGATCGCCGCTCACCATAAACTCGTCAGGCCCTGTCCGCGAGGAGCTCGCGAGGCCAAGGTCATTCAGGAGCGCCGACACCGTCTCCACGGTCTCGCCCGCAGGATCTACAACGGCCACACCCGGTCCCACGATCCGCCTTATGCCGTCCGCGAGGAAAGGGTAGTGAGTGCAACCGAGCACGAGTGTGTCGACACCGCGCTCCATGACCGGGGCAAGGTACTCACGGAGAGCGTTCATGGCTTCTGGAGAGTCGGCCCGGCCAGCCTCGACGATGGGGACGAGCAGGGGGCAGCCTTGCGAGACGACGTCCGCGTGCGGCATCAATGCTCTTATGGCCCTCTCGTAAGCGCCGCTTCGAACCGTGCCCTCAGTTGCGATGACCCCGATCTTGCCGGTATGCGTAGCCTTCGTCGCGGCACGCGCCCCAGGCCTCAAAACACCCACGAGGGGCAGGTCGAACTCGCGCTCGACTTTGTCCAAAGCCAGGGCTGAAGTGGTGTTGCATGCCACGATAATGAGTTTGACCCCGCGTTCCCTAAGGTAGGACATGATCTGCCTCGCGAAGGTCTCTATCTCGAAGGCGGGTCTTCCGCCGTAGGGCACCCTCGCGGTGTCGCCGAAATACAGGACGCGCTCGCTTGCAAGCCGGCGCCACAGCTCGCGTACCACGGTAAGCCCACCCACACCGGAGTCGAATACGCCGATCGGCCGTCCGTCCACCGGGGTCGCCTCCAACACAACGCTGCAATGCTCACTATCGTTGCGATGCTTATTATACGCGTGCGTGAAGCATCATAGCAACCCTGGTAAACACCATGTTTCAGGGGCCTCACCTTTCCAACATGGAAGCAAAGGGACGCCGCGGTCCGTGGAGGCTTGGCATGAGAGAGAATCGGCTGGCGCGACGCTCACCGTTTCGGTCATGTTTCGGTCAGTAGACGGGACTGGTGAGGATCACTTGGACGGCCCGTCCGGCGCGTCTGGGGTGGGCTCGGCTTTCGCGTCGGGACCGCGGTCCGCGACCCGGTAGCCCGAGGAGAGCACCGTCTCCGCTATCCTCGTGATGAGCTTCACCTGCTCAGGCGACGCGCCTGCAACGAGAGCCAGGAGGTCTTCGACGAGGGATTCATCATCGCCATCGCCGGCGGATTTCACCAGCAGCGCCGGGTCAACCTGCAGGGCCTTGGCGATGGCATCGAGGGTCTTGACGGACGGGGTTCTCTGGCCGCGCTCGAGCTGCCCGATGTAACTCACGTGCAGGCCGGTAAGCTCTCCGAGCTGTTCCTGGGTCATGCGTCTCAGGCGGCGAAGTCTTCTGATTCGGCTGCCGGTATGCTCGAAACCCCCGTCCAACCTGCTCACCTCACACTTCATATTACCGGGCTGTCCAGGTGAAGTGAAGAAGCGCACAGCGCGGACTGGCCGCAGCTATGCGCGCTGGCTGCGCGTCCTGGCCTTCAGCCCGGGCATGCGCTCCACATCGTCGCGACATACGTGCGACCGCCCGGAATGGGGGAACGCAGACGCCCTCATTGAGCTCCCGATGAGCTCTCGATCACTCGCCCTTTGGAAGAGGAAACTGCTGAACGGAGTCGAAAGAGAACCTGGCTGCAGTCGAATCGTTGGAGGCGCAATGTTGAAACCTCGAGGTTGCGCACAAACCCAGCTGCTCTCGGTCTTCCTCATTGTGGCGGGGCTTCTCGCGTTGTGCGCGCGCTCGCTCGCGGCTGTGCCCGCGTCCGCGTCAACGCCGGCCGACTCCGGTCAGGAGCTCGCGCGCGTCGTCGGGGTCAACTATGCTGAGGTCGACGGGCGGGGCACTGTGACGGTGTCGCTCGGGGGCCGCGGAGCGGCATCATGGCGGTCGTTCGCGCTCAAGGACCCGCCGCGGCTCGTCGTCGACATTGTGGGCGCGGTGCTGCCCTCCCGCCCCGAGCCTCTCGCCGTGGCTGATGGGATCATCGACAAGGTGAGGATCGCCCAGTTCAGCTCGACTGTGGTTCGACTCGTGGTTGACCTTTGCCAGGAGTCGTCATGCACCGTAAGCCAGCCGGAGGAGGACCCTCGCCAGATCGTGGTCACGTTTCCCAAGCGCGTCACCGGCGTGGAGTTTCGGGAGGTAGACGGACGGGCCGAGGCCGTCATCAGGGGCAGCGGAAGGCTCGGCTATAAGACGTCCGTGCTCATCGAACCGCCAAGGATAGTGGTGGACCTCGCCGATGCGGTCTTGGTGGGCAACCCTCCCCCGATGCCCGTGTCTCACGCAATAGCCCGCCAGATCCGGGCAAGCCAGCATTCGCCGGACACCGTACGAGTGGTTGTGGACCTCGTCAAGGAAACGACGTATTCCGTGTTCACGTCGCCCGACAGGCCCGGGGAAGTCGTGGTGGATTTCGGCCATCGGATCCTTGGCGCGGATTTTGCAACAAGCCTCAAATCCACGCGTGTAAGCGTGAAATCCACGGGCTTGCCGCCCGTGAAGATCACGCGCCTCACAGACCCTCACAGGATCGTTATGGACTTCGACGATTCCGTCTTGGACTCGCCCGACTCCACCATCGAGGTGGGAGACGGCACGGTCGACAGGATACGGCTGGCCCAGTTCGGACCGATGACCGTGAGGGTCGTGGTGGACATGCCCTACTACGTCGGCCATACCGAATTACCCAGGGGGCCTGGACCGTGCGGAACGTGGGACGAGACGGCCGTTGAGATCACGCGCTCCCCACTGTACCAGAAGACGATAGCGGTGGACCCCGGACACGGCGGGACCGACCCGGGGGCCATCGGCTCCACGGGCCTGCAGGAGAAAGCCGTGACCCTCGACATCGCGAAACGCCTCGCTGCAATGCTGGAGGAGGCGGGAGCCAAGGCCGTCCTCACCCGAACTGACGACGTGAGCGTCTTCCTGCCGGAAAGGGTGAGGATCGCGGCCGACGCGCGCGCCGACGCCTTTGTGAGCGTACACGCAAACGCGGGCAGAACCGACGAACCCGCGGGCACAGAGACGCTGTTCTGCTCAAACGTGCCGATGAGCAGCCGGCTGGCGCAGTGCGTTCAGGCGAGCCTCGTCAAGGAGACAGGTCGCCTGGACCGCGGAACTCGCGAGAGGCCGGATCTTTACGTGATCCGAGAGGCAACGATGCCTTCGTGCCTGGTCGAGGTGCTCTTCATGTCGAATCTCACGGAGGAGTTGCTCCTCATCGACCCTGCCTTTCGAGAAAAGGCCGCGCGCGGCATAGCGAACGGCATCTGGGCCTACTTCGAATGGCGGCTCGAGGCCAGCGCCAGCGCAGATGGTGGCGGCGCCAGGGCCGGGCCGGCGAAGGCTGGCAACGCCGCCGGCCCAGGCAATGACAGTGCTGACGGCGGCGGCGCTAGTTGCGCCGACACAGTTCCAGGGGACGTGATCGAGGCCCAGCACGGACCCGCTGCTGATACCGGAGGCGAGGGCGGAACGGAAGGCGATACGGGCGGAGGAAACGGGCAGGGAACTTGAGCCCGTCGCGTCACTCGCACCCCGCCTGGCCGGACGCAACCAGCTCCGCATACAAGTCTCTCGTCTGGCGAGCAATGGAATCCCAACTGAACTGCGCCTCGACGCGCCTGCGGCCAGCCTTGCCGAACGACCTGGCGAGCTCGGGGTTGGCCAACAGGGTGTTGATCGCCTTGGCGAGGGCCTCGGGGTCGCCGGGCCTGACCAGGAACCCGGTCTCGCCATCCACGACGACCTCGGGTATTCCCCCGACGGCCGATGCCACCACGGGAGTCTCGCAAGCCATGGCTTCAAGGTTGATTATGCCGAACGGCTCGTAGACTGACGGGCAACAGAACACGCGGGCATTCGTGTACAGCTCGATGAGCCGGTCCTTCGGCACCATCTCCCGGATAAGCACAACGTTCCGCTTCCCTTCGGCCCGCTCCACGACCTCTCGCTCGATCTCCTCGGTGTCGGGTGCTCCAGCGCAGAGAACGACCTGCGTGTCTTCGGGCAAGTGCGCCACGGCGTCCAGCAGGTGGACTATTCCCTTCTGCCTGCTCATTCGCCCTACGAAGAGCACATAGTCATCACCTATCCCGTACCTTCTTCGCGCGTCGTTGCCAGGTGTGGGTTTGTACTCGTCCGGGTCGATGCCATTATGGATGACACGGATGCGATCCTCGGGAATGGTGTAACATTTCAAGATGTCGTCCTTCATGCCCTTTGAGACAGCGATGACCCTGTCGGATGCGAGCACCCCCGTGCGTTCCATCCACCGGCTCAGTTTGTAAGCCGGGCCGAGCTGTTCCTCCTTCCACGGGCGGAGCGGCTCGAGGCTGTGGATGGTGGTCACGAGCGGCTTTCCATAAAGCTCCTTCGCGTAGAACCCAGCCATGAAAGTGTACCAGGTATGGCAATGAACCACATCCGCCGTGACCGGGTCGCTCACCATCGCAAGGTCCGTCGAAAGGGGCGAAAGGGCTTTAGCGAGGCGCTTATCGCCACATCTTGTCACGAGATCCCAGGGTCTATAGGCCCGCACCGCGAATCCGTTGGATGCGGGAGGCCGCTCTTCTCCGAAGCACCTGACCTCCACATCCATCAACTTCGCCAGCGCGCGGGAGAGGTAGTCAACATGCACCCCCGCGCCTCCATACACGTTTGGCGGGTACTCGTTCGTCATGAGAGTCACGGATAGTCGCTTCGCCATCGGATTTTCAGGCCTCCTCGTCGCCCGGCTCATTCGTTGCCCGTGGTCGTTGTCCTCCTTGTCGCGACGCTGCCGCCCCGCCGCTATCGCGCCGCCGCGACGAGCCTGCCGTGGAGGGTGTTGCCTCACGGAGTGCCGACAAGGCTGCCGAGCTCGTCGACACAATCTAACACCCCCGCAAGGGGGATCTCCACCCACGACGGCCGGTTCCCAAGCTCGTATCTCACCTCATACAGCGCTTTCTCCAGCTTGAAGCACGTAAGGAGGAGCTTGAAGTCCCTATCGTTCCGCGGCACGAGCCCCAGCGGGCTGCAGCGTGCCCTGCGCAGATAACCTGCCAGAAACGAGCCTCCCGCGTGCCGACCCCATGTCCTGGCCCTCCTCAAGGGGTCGTCTGGGCGCTCCCCTGCTCCCGCCCCCACCCCGGCCCTGGGTCCCGGCATTTGGGCGCTGCCGCCCAGGCCGTTACCGGCCCGCTTCGCGCCTTCCTCGAGAGCGGCGAAAGCCGCAGAGTAAGCAACATAGTCGAAGGATCTCTGCATCCCGGCCACGTCACGAAGGGGGCTGGCCTTACGCCTCCTTTCCTCGACAGGCCGAAGTGGCTCTCCTTCGAAGTCGATCACGACGAAGTCCTCAGGCATGCCTCCGCCGTCCCCGCAAACCATCAGGAACTGCCCGAGGTGTAGGTCGCCGTGGATCCGGATCTTCTTCCCGAGGTCGTCGGAGGACATGAGCACGCGCGACGCGCGTCTCACGAGCTGGACAATGTCCCGCCCCCGGGCAGAGACGTCTCTCATCCTCCCGACTTGCTGCGGCTCGTATCGTGCCTCCGCCCGCTGTAGAGCCTCCACCGAGCCGGCCACCGCCGCCTCGAGGCTTTGCTCGAGGCTGGCAACGTCCGCGGCCTCGAATTCCTCTGGTCGGAACGGCTCGTCGTCAATGCTCGCAGAGGCGTCGTGGAGCATGGCAGTGATCTCGCCGAGCCGGGCCTTCCGGCTTTCGTCGCGGACTCGCGCATCGGGCTCCACGCCGCGAACGAAATCCAACGCGCCCGCAAGGAACAAGCGCCATGCTTCGCCTTGGTTCATCACGAATCGCTGCACAAGGAGGACCGGGAAGGAGCTTCCGTCATGGGCACGGTACACAGCGTAGCCGACCGCAGCAGGCGTGTGACGGAAGCCTGCTCTCGTGAGGTTTACGCTCATCTCCAGGTCTGGAGATGTACCATTCACCATTCTGCGATAAACCTTGATGACATGCGTCGAATCCACCGCCACCAGCGTATTCGTGGATGCGTCCGGAAGCCTCCTAGCCTCGGGCGCCAAGGAGCTCTGTGTCGGCTCCACGCTGCGGAATTCGAACACGCCCTGGACAGCAGGGAGCGAGGACCCCTGGTCCACATAGCTCAGCATCGCTCCGGCGAACATCGCGGTGCCTGTGCCATCGCAGACAAGGGCTCGGTAGCCTGGGCCGGCGATCTCAGCGAACGGTTCCTCCGGCAGGTCAACGCCCTCGAGAGCAACGACCATCGGCACGTTGTACAACTCCGGGTCCTTCGCCCGTCTGCCGCCTGGCTCGCGGAACCACACCTCAACGACGCCCAAAACGCAGTGCATGACGTCGTTCCGGGCGACCGTCGCGAGATCGCGCACCCTGATCCCGTCGATCGCCATGTCCTTCCGCTGAAGCCATCTCGCCCGCGATAGCCATCCACGCGCGGACCTCTCTACAACGATGTAGAGCTCATCCACGACATCCCCGAAGTCCCGTCCCGTAACGTGCGCATCCGGCATTCTTCCGCCCTCCGTGCGGCGACGCGGCGACCCCGCCCCGGCCCCCGGCCTTGCGGGCACGCGGCAGCGTTTTCCGCGACGCCTGAGCGGACCGGCCTCGACCCCTGCCGAGAGTCTGGAGCGCTCTTCCGCCCTCGCTTGGCGAGGCCGCCACCGCATCTCACGCCCTGGCCGCTTCTATCGGTCGCAGCGTGAGCTCGTCCGCTCACTCATGGTCATAGTCTTCCCAGTTTCGTTCCGAGCTGCATCGTTGCGTCAGGTACTCCCGAAATCTACCACCCTGCCCGTCGTTCGTCGCCGTGTGGCCGGACTCCCTGCCACAGCCGGAGCCCAAGTACGGTGCGGTGCACGTATCCGTGCCTCTTCACGAGGACACTAAGTATGTCGTCGAGAATTCGCGCCACTTTTCGGCGGAGGGGTCCTGCCTAAGGCTATCGGCCTTGCCATCCGGGGACGGCGTGCTTGCGGCGCGCCTCGTTCGAATTCAGCGTGGGACACATCCGAATCCTCCACGCCCCGTCGCGCAAGCACCGGCAACCCTAGCGCCGTCAAGAAAGGAGACGAAAACTCATGGCACCATACCTAGACCACGCCCACCATGACCAGCGTATAGTCCCTCGTGCCAAGCCCGATCCGCTCGCCGTGCCTGAGCTGCACGGTCCAGTCTACCTCCGGGTAGAGCGCCGCAAGCTTGTCCGAGTGGGGGTCAGCACTGGCGATGTGTTCTATGGCCGACCCGGGCAGAGCGTGCGCTTGGTTCACGAGATCAGCAGAGGCGGCGTCTATGGCCACCGGGTCCCGCGAGGCAAGGATGCCGATGTTCGGCACTATGGGCGCATCGTTCCACGCATAGCAATCGCACTGGGGAGAGACGTTCATGACGAAGTTCATGAACCCGCACTTGCCCTCCTTGGTCTTCACCACTCCCAGCGCGTATTCAGCCATCTTCTCCTGGAGACTCCCTTCCTGTCCCTTCTCCCATTCCACCCTGATAGCTCTGTTGTTGCAGGTTATCGTGCACTCTGCGCACCCGATGCAGCGTTCCGGGTCTATACGGGCCTTGCGGTCATCGCCGCCAACGGAGAGCGCACCGGTGGGGCACCACTTGACACACCTTCCGCACCCTGTGCATTTCTCCGGACGCACCGCCGGCTTTAGGCCCGAGTGTTGCTCCTGCTTGCCGCTGCGGCTCGCCGAGCCCATCCCTATGTTCTTGATGGCCCCGCCGAAACCCGTAGCCTCATGCCCCTTGAAATGCGACAGGGCTATCATCGCGTCGGCTTGGGCGATCGCCGCGCCTATGCGGACCTCCTTGAGCCGCACGCCGTCGATGCGCACTTTCATATGCTCGTGGCCGGTCAGGCCGTCGGCCACGATGAAGGGGGCCCCAACGGTCGCGTAAGTAAAGCCGTTCTCCAGAGCGGATACGGTGTGGTCAACCGCGTTCGACCGTCTCCCCACATATAGCGTATTTGAATCGGTGAGAAAGGGCCGGGCACCCGCGGCTTTCACCTTGTCGACGACTTTCCTCACGAGTTGCGGCGGAATGTAGGCAAGGTTCCCGGGCTCACCTACGTGCAGCTTGATGGCAACGAGGTCATCCTTCTCGAAGAGCTCCGAAAACCCAGCCGCGTCGAACAGCACGCCGACCTTGTCCACCAAAGAAAGACCGCTCTTCGTTCGCATGTTCGTGAAGTACACCTTGCTTGACACGTCGCTCCCCTCCTGAAAACGCTGCGGAACACCCGGTGCCCGCCACGGGAGTCAGCAAGCAGCTATGCTGTCTGGCTTCGTGCCATATCTCAGCCAGGCTACGACCTGCTTTACGCCGAGCAAGACGCCCATGCCCAGCCCGAAGCCGAAGTACGCCCATGACTGCTCGTAAATCCCGAGAAACACGGGCAGCGACGCGCAACCGAACATGGAGCTCGCGTACTTGTGCCTCGTGAGAACGTACGAGGCGCCCCACAGCGCAAGGAGATAGAATACGGAAGCCGCCGACAGCACGAGCAGTGTGCCGATGCATGTTGCGAGGCCCCCGCCCCCGTGGAAGCCGAGCCACACGGGCCAGTTGTGACCCACCACCGCGAACAAACCCGCGATGAACGCGGCCCAGGGCAGCTCGGGTGCGGTGGCTTTCGCGATAAGCACAGCCAGGATCCCCTTGCCGCAGTCGCCTACGCCCGCAAGAAGACCGGGGATGAGACCTGCCGTTTTCACCACGTTGGTCGTGCCGACGTTCTTAGATCCCACCTTCCGGAGGTCGATCTTCTTAAATGCCCGGGCAGCAAGGTATGAAAAGGGGACCGATCCTATTAGGTAGCTCAATGCAACTATCGCAAACGTTCTCACCGTCCGCTCACCTCCAAGGCCGGTGTAAGCCAGAGATCGCCTGACTATGGCGCCACGAGTCCCCGCTTTCTCTTTTTGAGCGTGCCAGGGCTGTCGTTGACCAGCCGACAGGGCTCCCGGGTCTCGTCAGCCGCCCGCGCAGCGAATTCGAGCGAGGCGCGGCGCAAGCGCGGTCCCGGGCGGGCAAAGCAGACAACCCCGGACAGAGGCCGGCCGCGTGCCGAGATGTCGCGCGAGCTTACAGCGGCGACCCGTGATCCCCCGGGGGCTGCGAAGTTGGGCGAGCCCGCGCCGGCCTTGGGTACTATGATCGAGCTGGTCTGGCACAATGCGGGAGAATCCAACGGTCTCATGCCGCCCTGCTTGGCGTCACCATTTGGTTTTTCGTCGCTTGGTCCCGTTTTCCTGCTTTTAGCCGCGTCCTTGCGCGCAGCCGTTTTCTTGCAATACAAGGTCACCGAGTACGGCGGGCATGATGAGTCTGCTTCTCTGCTCTTGATGGCGGTAAGGATGTCGCTGCTCGCACGACGAGGCGCCTGGGATTCGGACGGAGCCCGCCTCGAATTCAAGTGGTGACGCCCAGAGCGTCCAACACGCTGGTCATTCTATTGTAGATCGTCGATCTATCGGAGCCGGCGAACAAGAGGCCCACCGCCCGCACCTCGGCGTCCACTAGGACCGACCCGGAATCGCCTCCGTCAGCCATTGGGCTCGTCACGATCTGATCCCTGAAAATCGCCGTGACGTTGCCAGAGTATACCACCCTAACCGTCGTGTCGACCGATGTTATTTCGCCGGTCGTCACCCCCGTTGTCCGGCCGCTCTTTCTCACCGCCATTCCGAGCTCCGGCTCGGTCACGCCCCGGAGCTCGCCCAAGTCAAGGATAGACGGTTCAATGGAGTCGGGGCGGAGCGGCCTGGCGAGCGCCGCGTCCACGGTGTTCGCCGCAAACGGGAACTGCCTTATTACTATCTCGACGCGCGCCGACGTTCCGGTCGCGCGCAGCCAGTTGTTCATCGCCTTCTCGGCGGCCCTCGAGGCCATGCATGCAGGCACCCTGCCGGACATATGAATCGGCACAAACCTTTCCAGGACAGCTATGCGGTCCCGCTCGACCGTCCCCCCGTCGGCCGCTCCCGGCTGGACGATCGGGTCGCCCGCCCTTGCCCTGCCATCGCGACCCGAAGTCGCATTTGCCAGCACATGGTTGCACGAGAGGATGAAAGGCTCGCCCGTTTTATTGTCCCATACGACCGCCCCAAATGTGCCGGCTGTCGTCTGATAGTGCCCTATGCTCACGCCCGGCCGCGCCGGGCGCATCCGCTCCAGCCTGCGTGCACATGAGCCCGAGGTCGGGGTGCCGACCGTGCTGCTCACGTTCTCCTCCCCATGGTCAGCAGCACCCACGCGAGCTCCAAGGAAACGTATCTCTCCGACCTCCACCACATCGGTGGGGATCCCACGCACTTCGGCGGGCACCATGTCCTGAGCCTCGAGGACCCTTCCCGGAACCTTCTGCTTCACGAGGACCACGATGCACTCAGCGGAAGTCCGCACGCCAGCTGTGGCCTTGTATCCACGCCCCACGCCTACCACGTTGGGCAGGCTCATCAGTCTCAAGGTCTCGTCCTCGAGGACACGGGATATTCGGGCCATACTGAATCACCTCGCCACTCACAGGAAAGCCGGGGGCTTGAGGACCCGGGCTCGGGTTTCTAGGCGGACAGGCGCACGCGTGTTACTGCCGCGCCTGCGTTCACCACGCCCGACCCTTGTTGATCTGGAGAGAACCCTGGCAGCTTGGTAGCCGTCCGGCACAGAACCTCTCGAACACCATCTCTCGCGAGCCCAGGGGAGATGGAGAGGAGCAAAGCCGCGGCTCCCGTCACATGAGGGCATGCCATGGACGTCCCGGTCAGGCTCTTGTAACCGCCCTCCCTGTACGTCGAGTAGATGTCTTCCCCTGGAGCAGCCATCGCCACCTGCTCGCCCGAGTTGCTGAACGCCGCGATCCGGTCGTCGCGGGTTGAAGCGGCGACGGCAATGACGTTGGGGTCGCGGGCCGGATAGAGCACGTTGTCGCGTCTGCCGTCGTTGCCAGCGGCGGCTACCATGATGATGCCGGTTTGCGCCGCCTTCTGGATAGCCATCGCCAGGGCTTTACTGGAGTCGATCGTCCCGAAGCTCATGTTGATGATGTGCACGCGGTTCGCGATGCACCATTCCACGCCCTGCACGATATCGGATACCTGCCCCTGTCCTTTCGAGTCAAACGCCTTGACTGCGTACAGCCTTGCTTCGGGGGCAACGCCCACGACCCCGAGATCGTTGTTGCAAGCGGCGATGATGCCCGCCACGTGGGTGCCGTGGCCGTTGTCATCGATGACGTTCGTCGTCTCGTTGATGCAATCGAAGCCGCCGTCGATGTTGGCTTTGAGGTCCGGGTGGTTCATGTCAATTCCCGTGTCAAGGACGGCCACACGCACACCTCTGCCGCTCGCATGGGCCCACGCCTCGGGCGCCCGGACCTTGGCGATTCCCCACGGGACTATCTGCTGGCGCGGACGCGGGCGCGGTCTCGGGACGAAAAAGCAAGCGCTGTTGATGGAGATGACGAGGTCGTCCTCGACCCACGCCACCTCGCCCGCGCGCGAAAGGAGGCCCATGGCCGTAGCTTCCTCGGGGAAAACGCATGCAGCGCCGTTGACGATCGGCAGTTGCTTCTTGAGCTTTCCTCCGCACTCCTCAACTATGGAGCGGACCCTGTCAGGGTCCACGTCGGGCTTGAACAACACGATCTTGCGGACGGGCCGGGGCCCTGTGTCCCGTGCGCTCTGGCGCAGTCTGCGCACGAGAGCGGCAAGTGCCATGAGGTAGACGACATAACTCGGGAGCATGCGTCTAATCCTCCTTTATGGCAGACTTCGATGACGCTAAATGATATTCCGAACGAGAGACGACGGTGAGTCATGGAACCGCGCGGCGCCGGGCTCCGCGCAGAAGGGCCCCGGCCCTGGAGGCCGAAGGCCCTTCGTGCGAGGAGGCTGTGAGTTGGTACCGAGGTCATGCTCGCCGGGCATAGCTTGCGGCGAGCGTTGTGGAGAACGCCACGAGCTGCGGCAGCAACAGAACGAACAGGAGTATGATGATCCACCAGTGTTCGAGTTGCTGTACCACCTTTTTGCTCCTCCCCGGTTCCCCGGCTTCACCCGCCCGCCGGACGCGTCACGCGTTCTTGCTCCACGGGAAGAACGGGAAGAAGATGAGGAACATTGGGATGAGGAGGATGAAGAGCAATATGATTATCCACCAGAATTCGAGCTCCTGGGTCATGAGAAGCCCCCCTTTCCTCACTTTTCATGAGGTTCCGCACCGTCTGGCTCTAGCCCACGCCGGGCCGACCCGCCGGACGGACCACCGGATACTCCCGTTGCCCTGCCTCCCCGCGTGCAGGCCTTCATGGGATCAGGCCTTCTTGCTCCAAGGGAAGAGCGGGAAGAAGACCAGGAACATCGGGATGAGCAGGACGAACAGCAGTATGATTATCCACCAGAACTCGATCTCTTGGGTCACCTGTCATACCTCCCTTCGTCTCCATGCGCAGGGGCACCTGAAGGACCCACCGTCCTTCCTTCTTCGTGCCTAACGACGTCCCCGCCCGCGCGCGATCGCTCCATACGACCCCCGCCTCGCTACTATCATATGGAGCGCCGCCCGGGTTTGCTCCTCGCCACGACACCAGCTCTCATCTCACCGGCTCCATCGCACGCCCGATCCAGGCGTTGGCAGACGCCCAGCCCGGCCCAGGAGGTCCGCCACAGGTCGTCCTGGGCTGCACGCGCCTCTACTTGGCGTCGGTGTACAGGCCGCCCGAGAACGGCGGGCCGTCTCCGGATACAGGTGGGGGCGGGACGGCTGGCGACGGAACGAAGAACGCGAGGATCGCGGCTACCAAGAAGAATATGCTGCCCAAAAGGTCGAGAACGTCTATGATCCTGTCCAGACTGGTCTGCTCCGCAACCCTTCCTCGTAGTCTTTTGAGGAGCACGTCGTGGTCACCTCCTCGAAGGCGACCCTCTCCAAGGCGCGAGCACCTCATCCCTCCTTATCCCTCGGCATGCGGGACGCCCAGATCGCCACCGTCCACCGGGCGCGACGAGAGAGCGTCCTTGACCTCCGCAGGCACGTCTTGCGCGCTCAGGTCAGCGACCGCCTGGAGAACGACGCTCACGAGTTGACGTCGGGTTTCCTCGGGCATTGCGGCGAGTAGCCCCTGAGCGATCTTCGTCAATTCAAGAGGGTCAAAAAGCTGAGACGTAGAGTAACCAAACCCGCTCAGAAGGCCTTTGAGCGTCTCCTGGTTTTCAGGCGAGATCCCCGCTTCACGGAGGATCCCCGCAAGCGACCCTCCCTGGTTTTCCTGAAGACCCTTGCGGATTCTAGCTACAAGTTCCTCCATGTCGTTCGCCATGTGTGTTATGTCCCACCTTCCCGGCCTGGTGCTTCCCGCACGGACCGGAGTACTATGGCAGGGCGGTGCCCTGCGCTGATAGATCGTATTCGGATCGGGGTGCTTTGGTGAAGAGGAACAGCCGGCCTAAGGCTGCCAGCGCCTACGGGGGAAGTGGGAGACCTGCGCCGCCTCGCACAGTTGTGAGCCAGCCTCATATAATGTAGTGCCGACCGTACGAGACTCTACGGGTATAGATAGGCAGCGGGGTGGTTTTCCATGGAGGTTCAGGATACCAGGGATTCCCGTCGAGAGATACAGACGTTACAGGAGGCGGTCGCCCAGCAGACCTTGATACTGCAACGGTTGGAGCGAGGCCTCAAAAGGCTCGAGGAATCTTACGACAACGTGTCGTTGAGGCTCGAAGCCATCGAAACCGCCCGGCAAGGAAACGGCCCGGGGGGCGCGGCCCTTGCGCCTGAGAAGGGGCAGGCCGGAAACACCGGGAACGCTGCAAAACCCACCGTCGGGAACAGGGAGTACATGCGAGATCGGGCTTCCCGCGCGCACAGCAGCCCGGCCGCCACGAACGTCCCAGAGGCCGTGAACGCCCCCGCCGCTAACCCCCGACCACCCGAACCCGGCGAACCCACGCAAGGCGACGGCGGACAAAGCGAGACCCCGGCAAGGCCCGGCACGCCGGCTTCGCGCCCGGATCTGCTCGCCCGTGCGAAGGTAGCCATCCGCAGCGCCATCGCCGACGGCACCGTGAACAACACTTTGGACAAGGTCCAATCCTCGCTCAAGCTGGCTGACGAGGCAGCGGGGGCTCTTGCCCAGATCAGCGCGCTTGTCAAGTCCTCGCTGACCGAAAGCGCAAGCTTACAGGGATCCGGACCGCCTCCCATCCCGGGCGGCTCCATCACGCTCCTCCTGGAGCTTGCAAAGACGCCGCAGTTCCAAAGGTTTGCCGCGAGCATGCTCACGCAGTTCCTGAAAGATGCGGACCCGGCCGCTCGGGAGTCCACAGGCTAGCCTGACCGGACCCAACCGAACCGGGGCGCGACCTGCCCGACTTCGAAAGGAGGTAGCGTAGATGACCCAGGAATTCTATACCATAATGTGGATAATCCTCATCTGCCTCATCGTATTCATTCCCATCATATTCCTGTTCTTCTTCATCCCGCTTGGCTCGAAGGCGAACTGATGAAGAAAAGCAACGCCACCGCCACGTCGCGACCGAGGGGGTGGGCGCCATCCGGGCAGCCCACCCCCTCGGTCGTGCGCCCACTCGCAGGCCGGTCCCGTGATGCACCGCGTGTCAAGGCACCCCGCTCGGAACGCCCTCCCCGGGGGGCAAAACCCGCAACCCTAGCGGCGTCAAGAAAGCAGACGAAAACTTATGGCGCCGTACCTAGAGCTACAAGCCGAGCGCCCGCCCTGTCAGGTTAGCTATCTCCGCAATGGTGTCGGCAACGGGCACGCCCACGGCCCGGAACGCCCTCACCTTCGACTCCGCAGTTCCCATGCTGCCCGAGACTATAGCACCGGCGTGCCCCATGCGTTTGCCGGGCGGTGCGGTGCGCCCCGACACGAAGGCGATCACCGGCTTACTCATGTGATCGCGGATGAACGCCGCCGCGTCTTCCTCGTCCTGCCCGCCGATCTCACCGATGAGGACCACTGCCTTGGTGCTTGGATCCTGCTCGAACTCGGCAAGGCAATCGACGAAGGTCGTCCCGATGACCGGGTCGCCGCCGACGCCCACACACGTAGACTGCCCTATCCCCGTGGACGTCAGGAGGTTCACCACCTCGTACGTGAGCGTCCCGCTTCTCGACACGAGTCCGACCGGGCCGGGAACAAAGATGCGCCCCGGCATGATCCCCACAAGGGTTTCGCCGCTCGTCACGATCCCCGGGCAGTTCGGCCCGATGATGCGTCCTCTCCAGCCACGTGCTTTCGCAGCGTCAAGCACGGCCAGCACGTCCAAAGTCGGTATGCCCTCCGTAATGCACACCACCGTCTCGACCCCGGCCGCGAGCGCCTCGGCCACGGCATCAGCGGCCGCAGGAGCCGGCACGAACACGCACGACGCGTTGGCGCCCGCACGTTCCACAGCCTCGGCCACCGTGTCGTACACGGGCACTCCATCCACCTCGGACCCGCCGCGGCCCGGGGTCACACCCGCCACCACGCTCGTGCCATACTCCCTCATGCGGTTTGTGTGGAACCGGCCCTCCCTGCCGGTTATGCCCTGAACGACAAGCCTGGTGCCACTTCCCACGAAGATGCCCATCATACGACCTCCCCCGCGGCAAGCGCCACCGCCCTCTTTGCTGCATCCGCCATGTCCTCCACGGCGATCATCATGGGGGTCCCGCGCAGAAGCGCTCTGCCTTCCTCTTCTCTCGTTCCCACCAGCCGCACGACCATCGGCACGCGCACGCCCACCGACTCCGCAGCCGCAAGAAGCCCGGAGGCCACTTCATCGCAGCGTGTGATGCCGCCGAAGACATTTATGAGGATCGATTTCACGCGGCTGTCCATGAGAATGAGCTCCAGAGCGTTCTTCACCACGTCGGCCCTGGCCCCGCCGCCAATGTCCAGGAAGTTCGCGGCGCGGCCACCCTCGGCGCTGATGGCGTCGAGCGTGGCCATGACGAGGCCCGCGCCGTTTCCGATGACGCCGATGTTGCCGTCCACTTTGACGTAGGTGAGGCCTCGCCTGTGGGCCTCCCGCTCGAGGGGGTCGTCGCTTTCATCCTCGGCGAGCGCCTGATACTCTGGATGTCGGAAAAGAGCGTTATCATCAATGGTGATCTTGGCGTCCGCAGCGACCACGTTGCCGTCCTCCGAGACCATGAGGGGGTTGATCTCCGCAAGGGACGCGTCCTCCCGAACAAAGAGCCGGAAGAGAGCGGCGAGGTACGCCCCTGCGTGGCTCACCGCCTTCCTGTCGAACCCGGCCGCGATCGCAAGCGACCTTGCCTCCCATGGTTCGAAGCCCGCTCTAGGGCTCACCCAGACCCTGGCGATCTTCTCCGGCGCCCGCGCGGCAACCTCCTCGATGTCCACCCCGCCCTCGCTGCTCGCCATCACCACGATCGCGCGACGGGCGCGGTCAACGGTGATCCCGGCGTAATACTCCTTCTCAGCTCTCACAGCCTCTTCCACAAGCACCTTTGTCACGGCGAGGCCCTTGATGTTCATCCCGAGGATACGCGCGGCCTGGATCCTGGCCTCGTCGGGCGTGCCCGCAACCGCGATGCCCCCGGCCTTGCCCCTCCCGCCCACGCGCACCTGGGCCTTCACGGCGACCACGCACCCGAGCCTGGCAGCGATCTCGCCCGCCTCATGGGCGGTGCTCGCCACTTCGCCCCTCGGGGTACGGATCCCGTAACGTCGCATTATCTCCTTCGCCTGGTATTCATGAAGCTTCATGTTCGACCCGCTGCCTCCCTCGCGCGCTCAATCCCCAGCCTGAACGCCTTAAGGTTGACATCCTCGGTTCCTCTCGGGACGCGATCGCCGAGCGCACGCTCCGCGGCCTCCAGGCTTACGAGCCCTGCGGTCCCAACAAGCGCGCCCAGGGCCACCATGTTGGCGGTCACCTGCCGACCGACCTCGTGCCTGGCGATATCAGTGATCGGGAGGAGCACCACGCGCGCGCCTTCCACGGTCGGCACTGTCTTGACGCTCGTTTCGTCCACGATGACAATGCCACCGGGCTTGACGCTCTCTGCGTACTTGTTGCATGCTTCCTGCGACATCACCAGGACGACGTCGGGGACGCCGACCCTTGGGTAGTCGATGGGTTCGTCCGCGATTATGACCTCGGCGCGGCTCGCTCCCCCGCGCGCCTCCGGCCCGTATGACTGGGTCTGGACCACCTCGTGACCGTCGCGGATGGCCGCCTCGGCGAGGATGATGCCCGCGAGGATGAGCCCCTGTCCACCGCTCCCGGACAGCCGCACCTCGTTACGCATCCTTTTCAACCCCCTCGTCCTGGGCCGCCCTGATCAAGGCAGCGTATCGCTGCGTATATTCGGGCCTGGCTCTCGCACCGAGCTCGCCTATCTTGAACTTGCACGCAAGCTCATCCGGAGACAGCTTCGCCGCTGCGGCCACCGGCACAGCGTGCTCTTTCTGCCATTTCAACATCTCCACAGCGGACTTCATGTTGTTGCGTCTCCCATAGTAGGTGGGGCACTGCGTGATGGCCTCGACGAACGAGAACCCGTCAGTCGCTATGGCCTTCGCAATGAGCTTCGATAAGAGCAGAGCGTGATAGGCGGTGCCGCGAGCCACATAGCTTGCCCCCGCCGCGTAGACCAGCTCGCAGAGGTCGAAGGGCTCCTCGATGTTCCCATACGGCGCTGTGCTCGCCAGGCTTCCTGTCGGAGTCATCGGCGAGTACTGACCGTTCGTCATCCCGTAGATGCTGTTGTTGAAGCATATGGTGGTGATCCCGATGTTCCGGCGGGCGGCGTGTATGAGGTGGTTTCCACCAATCGCAGCGGCGTCGCCATCCCCGGTGAGCACGATCACCTTCAGCTCCGGCTTCACCATCTTGATCCCCGTGGCAAAGGCGATGGCACGGCCGTGGGTCGTGTGGAGGGTATTGAAATCGAGATACCCGGGCGCGCGAGAGGCACACCCGATGCCCGAGACGACACACACCTGGTCCTTATCGAGGCCATTCGCGTCTATGGCCCGCAACACGGCTCCGAGCACTATCCCATGGCCACAGCCTGCGCACCAGATATGAGGCATCTTGCTCGTCCGCAGGTAATGGGTTACAGGCATTGCCATCGCTCCGCTCACACCTCCTGCAGTGTCGCCAGGATCTCGTCTGGCGTGATGGGCTCAGAATCCACGCGGGAGAGGCCCAGTACTCGGGCGCGGCCCGCGGAAGCCCTCTCAACCTCCAAGACGAGCTGGCCCATATTCATCTCCGGAACAACTATGGCCCTCGCCCGCTCGGCCACCCTTCGCACGTGTCCCTCGGGAAACGGCCAGAGCGTCTTCGCCTTTATAAGACCGGCCTTAAGGCCTTGGGCCCGTGCGTCCCGGACCGCTCTCATAGCCGCCCTAGCGGTCACGCCGTAGGCGAAGACGGCAACGTCGGCATCGTCCACCATGAACTCGTCCACGAACGTAACGTGGGGCGCCGCCTTTCTCATCTTCGCGTCAAGGCGTCGCGTGAGGGCGTCCACTTCAGAACCCTTTGTAGTGGGGAATCCGGTCTCGTCATGCGTGAGCCCCGTCACGTGATAGCGGTATCCGGACCCGAAATCGGCCATCGGAGGGACGAGGTCCTCGCCCGCGGCGTAGGGAAGGTACGCGTCCGGCGGCACCTTCGGTCGTGGCCGCTCCACGAGCTTGATCTCGCTCGCATCCGGAACCACGACCTTCTCCCGCATATGGGCGATGATCTCGTCCATGAGGAATATCACGGGTATTCGCCAGCGCTCCGAGATGTTGAATGCCTCGACTATGAGCGTGAAGGTCTCAGCGACCGATGACGGGCACAGGACCACGATCGGGTGATCCCCATGAGTTCCCCAGCGCGCCTGCATTACATCGCCCTGTGCCGGGGCCGTGGGCACGCCTGTGCTCGGCCCCACCCGCTGCACGTTCACGATGACGCACGGGACCTCGGTATACGCGGCGAAACCTATGCCCTCCTGCTTCAGAGAGAACCCCGGCCCGCTGGTGGCGGTCATGGACTTCGCTCCAGCGAGCGAAGCCCCGATGATCGCGGAGATGCTCGCGATCTCGTCCTCCATCTGCATGAACTTCCCGCCAACCTTAGGCAAGACGAGGGCGAGCTCCTCCGCGATCTCGGTGGACGGCGTTATGGGATAGCCCGCAAAGAACCGCAGCCCAGCGGCGATCGCTCCCTCCGCGCACGCCTCGTCTCCCTGCATCAGCCTCGTGCCGACCTTGCTAAGCATCCGCGTCACCTCCCCGCTCACAAGACGAGATGCCGCTGCGTGAGGCCGGCACCACCACGATCGCGAGGTCAGGGCACATGATCTCGCAGAGCCGGCAGCGTGTACACTTTTCGGGGTGCGCAACCTGCGCCTTCCCCCCTTCTGGTCTCGCGAGAACCCCCTTCGGACAGAAGGCAACGCAGATATCGCACCCCTTGCACCACTTCTGGTTGATCTCCACCGGAGCTTCGGCCAGCCGCGCCTCGACGGGTGGCCCCATCTCAGTGCTCCCAGGCATCGTCACCCGCCTCCTATTTCACACTCTGCGACGCACGATGAGAGGGACATCACGGCACCACCGGGTTGGCACCCGGCTTGGTTTCGCGACGAGCGTACGGCGGCAAAATCATCGGGGACACCCTCTCCCTCCCGATCCCCGCCTCGTCAAGCTCCTCATGATAGCGCCTGACGTGTTCGAGTGTGAGCCTCCCCGGCTTCACGCTCCGGGCTCTCTCGGCAGCAGCCATCCCCGCACGCCTGCCAAAGACCACCACGTCGAGGAGGGAGTTTCCCATGAGCCGGTTTCTGCCGTGAACGCCCCCGGAGGTCTCGCCTGCCACGAAAAGATTCTCCACGCAGGTGCTTGTGTCGTCGGATATCTCCACGCCGCCGTTCTGGTAGTGAAGGGTGGGATACACGAGGACCGGTTCCTTCCTCATGTCGATCCCAAAGCGCTTGTACTGGCGGAACATTGCCGGAAGCGCCCTTTGGATCGTGCCATCACCGTGGATGTGTTCTATCATTGGCGAGTCAAGCCACACCCCATGCTGGCCCGTCTCGGTGATGACGCCCGTGCCCCGCTCATGGCACTCCCGCAGGATGGCGCTGGACACAGCGTCCCTCGTTTCGAGCGGATACACGAACTGCTCGCCCCGGACGTTCACGAGCTGCGCTCCTAGACCGCGCACCTTTTCGGTGATGAGAAGGCCTAGGATCTGCTCGGGGTACGCCGCCCCAGTGGGATGGAACTGGGTCGCATCGAGAAAGATGAGGTTCGCGCCCATCCGGTAGGCCATGACCAGCCCGTCCGCGGTGGCCCCGTAGTGGTTCGTCGTGGGGAACCCGGCCACGTGAAGCCTCCCGAACCCTCCCGTGGCCAAGATGACGGTCTTCGCCCGTACCACGAAGAATTCCCTGGTCTCGAGGTTCATGAGAACGGCGCCCGTGCACCGCCCCTCGCCGTCCGAAAGAAGCTCCACGGCGGGCGAGAACTCGATGACCGGTATCTCTCTATTGCGCACCTCGTCGCGGAGAGTTCGCATGATCTCCGCTCCGGAGTAGTCCCGGGCCGCATGCATCCGTTTGCGCGACGTGCCGCCACCGTGCTGAGTGACCATGGTTCCGTCGGGGTCCTTATCGAACATGCACCCGAGGTCTTCGAGCCACCTTATCACGAGGGGCGCATCGTGGACGAGCGCCCTCACCAAGTCGGGCTTGTTGACGAATCCACCGCCGCCGATGACATCGAGATAATGAATCATAGGAGAGTCGTTGGGTTTATCGGCGGCCTGTATGCCGCCCTGGGCCATCATCGTATTGGCGTCGCCCAACCTGAGCTTGGTGACCTGAAGCACGTTCGCCCCTGCAGCCTGGGCCATAAACGCTGCCGAAGACCCCGCTCCGCCGCCCCCGACCACCAGCACGTCCACATCGTAGTCGATCTTGTCGAGGGGGAAAGTGTCCGGGTCAAGCCTGCTCCTCGCCTCTAGGACGTCCACGAGCTCATGGGGCATCATCGAGCCTCGTGACGGTCCTACTTTCACCGGGCGCATGGTATCGGGACGGAAGTCAGGGTGAAACCGGCGGAGAAGATCCTGTTTCTCCGCGGCGCTCAGCCTGGGATGCTTCTCCGTGTACCGTCTCTCGCGCGACGCCTCGACGAGGCGGATCGACTCAATCATCTGCGGAGTATAGGCCACTGCTCTGTCCCTCCTACTCCGGCTCTATGTCCCGCTCATTGTAAAGCCTTTCGAGCTCGGCCCGCTCCAGCCTGGTCATTTCATCGAGGGCCTGGTCGAACTTGCCGTCCAGTATCTCTTGGACTCTCGTGGCAAGGTGCTGCGCCCTCGGGGCAATGTGCCTCGCGTACAGTCTCCGGGCGAGGATCGCTATGTTGTACTGCACGGTCTCGGCCGGGCAACGAACCGCACAAAGGCCGCACATGAGGCAGTCGAAGGACATATCAGCCGTGCGTGCTATGTCGCCCCTCATGGCCGCCGCCATGTAGTTCATGACGTCGAGCTCCTGCGGACAGACTTTCGTGCAGGTGTTGCAGCCGAGACACCTTGAGAGTTCCGGGTACGCTTTCAAGAGGTCAGCAAGGGTCGGGCGCATCTCCTCAATGTCGTAGGTCGCCTTGTGGGCGGGGAAAACGGGTATCTGGGCGAGATACATCCCGTCTTCAACTATGGTCTGGCAGGCGAGGCCCACTTTGATCCTGTAGTCGCCGGGCATGCGGTACACAGTGCCGCACGCGCCGCAGAATCCCCCGCGGCACCCGCAGCCGCGGACGAACTGGTAGCCGGCGTACTCCATGGCTTTCATGATAGTGAGGCCCTTCGGCACCTCGTACGCCTTTCCCATGATGAAAACCCTGACCATCTCCTGTGCCATGCGATCACCTCCCGCCGGTACAGCCGAAGCTACCTGGGCTCGAGCTCCTCTTCCCTGAACGTCGTGAAGGGCAGTTCCTCAGCTAGATTCCTGCCGGGCACGTAATTGAATATCGCTTGAGTCCGCCTCGAGGCCATGGCGAAGAGGCGGAAAAGCGGCAGGTCCTGCTGGCAAGCCTGCTCACACTGCCCACACCCCACACACGAAAGGGACATGTGATTCATCCTCGTGAGGTGGTACAGGATCGTCTCAGAGGGTACCTTGAGCGCACCCTTCCTCCTCGCTTTCCTCATGAACTGGCCGAGCTCGTACTCGAACGTATCGGTGTCGAAGATGCACTCCTTGCAGTAGCACACGGGACACGCCACGCGACACCCACGGCACCCCGTGCACGCCGCGAGCTGTCTCGCAAACGTCTCGATGCCGTCGAAACCGGACGCGGCCATGAAAAGCTCGTAAGACTCTTGCCTTTGCCGCGCAAGCACTCCTAAGGCCTCCCGGCGCTTGCGCGCTGCGATCTCGCCGTCCCCGAGGCCGAGCTCCTCCACAGCCGCGGCCACGGCGGGGTCGAGGTCACCGTGAACCGAGACGAGCACGCCTTCTCGTTCGTCCAACCCGATAAGCCCAAGCGTCACGCCGGGCAGCGCATCCTCCAGCGGAGCCGGGGTTAGGCAGACACGGCAAGCTTGCCTCATGTCGAGGCTATCAGCGTTTCCGTTAGCTGCCCTGTATGCCACCGGGTCATAGGTGCCTTCGCAGTCGATGCCCAGGGCCACAACGTTCTCGGGCGCGGCTTGCCTCAACTTCATGAGCTCTACGAGAGCGCGTCCCTCACATGGCCGCAAAACGGCGGCGACTCTCCCGGAAGGGCGCTTGCGAACCACCTCCGACACTACCCGGGCCGCGCTCACGGTCATGACGGGCGCGAGCGGTCGCCCGAACTCCTCCACGATGCGCGGGTCCTTTGCCAGAACGCAACTCGTGACGCCCGGCGCTGCTTCGGCCGGAACCACGAGGCCGTCCACCACCCCGGTCTCCAGCAGCCTTGCGAGGAATCTCGCCAGCGCCTTCTCTCTCCCCTCTTCTCCCACCGCGAGCAAAAGATCTTTCATGGCCACACCTCGATGCTGCACGTGTCTATGCTGCATCACGCGATCCACAGCGCCCGTGCAGGATTGGGCCCCAAAGCCCTCAGGGCGTCGGTCATGTCGCGCACGGTCTTCGCAAAGAGCGCGCCCTCGCTTGCGCTGATGAACCTGAACCACACGCGGCGGCTGTCTATGCCGAACTCGTCCAGGATCGCCGAGAGCACCGCCATCCGACGCCTTGCTTTGTAGTTGCCGTTCACGTAGTGACAGTCTCCCGGGTGACACCCGCCGATGAGGACCCCGTCGGCGCCATCCAGAAGAGCCTTCAAGACATACATCGGATCCACCGAGCCCGAGCACATGACACGGATGGGCCTCACGTTCGGAGGGTACTGCATCCTCGACACGCCCGCGAGGTCAGCACCCGTGTACGTGCACCAGTTGCACAGGAACGCGACGATCCTGGGTTCGAAGTCCAGGCTGGACACCATAACCGCCCCCCTCCGTCGCTTGGCATCCGCGCTGGGGCACTCGGACCGGCCGGAGGCCGGGCTACCCGAGAGAGGCTTCCAACGCTGACGCAATGCGCTCCGCCTCGAACCCGGCATGCGACGCGGCGCCGGATGGACACGCCGCCTGACACGCCCCGCAACCCCGACAAAGGTACTCGTCCACCACCGCCACCCCAGCCTCCTCGTCAATAGACCGGGCACCGTAAGCACAAACGTCCACGCATACCCCGCACGCAGCGCATCGCCTCGCCCGGACGTATGAGACGTTCTGAACGGTCCGTGCCTCCCTGGCGGCAAGGTACAGCCCCGCTCGCGCCGCTGCGGCCTGGGCAGAGACGAGCGCATCGGCCAAGAGGCTGGGCGCCCTCGCAAGGCCGCACACATACACGCCAGGCGTGAGGCAGTCCACAGGCTGGACCTTGGGGTTAGCCTCGGCTAGAAAGCCGTAACGGTCAACGGGCACCCCAAGGTCCGCGGCAAGCTTGGGATCCGCCGAACCTTCCACCCCGGTGGAGAATACGACAAGGTCGGCGGGCAAGACCATCACCTCACCGAGGACCTCGTCGAAGACCTCCACCGCGAGCCCGGGGCCGCCGCTCGATTGGAGCCCCCCACCGTTCAGAGCGAGCTTGGGCCATGTGCCGTCGGGATGCCTTACAAACACCACCCCCATCCGCCGCGCCCGCTCGTAGTACGCTTCGAAGAGCCCGGACACGCGAATGTCATGGTGAAGCACGTACACCTCCACGTCCGGGCGCTCTTCCTTGAGCCGGATAGCGTTTTTGATGGCGTGAGCGCAGCAAACCTGACTGCAGTAGGGCCTCGCCTCGTCGCGGGACCCGGCGCACTGTATCATGACCACGCTTCGGACGTCGGCCGGAACACGGACCGCCGGCCACAGGCGCGCCTCGAGCTCTTGTTGGGTCAAGACGCGCACTCCGTCCCGGGCCCCCAGGCGCGCGGGAACGGGCGCTTCGACTCCTCCCGTCGCCAGGATCACGACACCGCAGTCGATCTCGAGGGCACCGGCGGCGCCGCCGGGGCTTTCGGCGCCCTCGGAGACATCCCGCTCGGTGCCAGACGCTCCGCCGGCCGCGCTCTCATGGTGGCGGACGATACAGAGCCGAAAGCCACCCTCATTTCTCCTTATCGACGCGACATGCGCCAGGGTGTGGATAGTGATGCGACCGCTTGCCCTCACGCGATCCTCGAGGTTCGCAAGGATATCCCTGACATCGGCGCCGTCGAGCGTACGAGCGAGGAGACGCGCCCTGCCACCGAGGGTGCTCTCCTTCTCAACAAGGTGGACTTCGTGGCCGAGGTCCGCAAGGGAGGCCGCGGCCTCCATTCCCGCGGGGCCGCCGCCGATAACCACCGCCCCTGCGGGGATCGCCCGGGAGCGCTGCTCGAGCGGCCTCGCAAGGCGCACTGCCGCGACAGCCATCGCCACGAGATCGCGAGCCTTTGTCGTGGCCTCCAAGGGATCCGCGTGAACCCAGCCGCACTGCTCTCGCACGTTTGCTACCTCGATCATGCCGCACGGGATGCCTGCCATTGAAAGCTCCGCCTCTATGGAGCCGAGCACGTTCCTTGGCGAGCACGCGGCGACCACCACCCGGTTGGCGGCATTGGCCGCGACCTCCCGGACGAGGTCCGCGATCCCTTCCGGCGTGCATATGGATGCGATTTCCTTCACAATCACGACGTCGTCTACGTCCTTGGCGGCGATCGCTTCGGCCAGCGCCGCGGCCAGCCCGGCGGGGTCGAGGCTGCCCATGGACGATGGGCACCTGCACAGGAAGACGCCGATCCTCGGCTCGTCCTCAGCGCTTCGGCCCGCCTGAACCTGGAGAGGAGATGTTCCGGGAGTCGCCGTGGCCACGCGCCTTGCGGGCACGGCAACTGGGCCCGTGTTTCGACCGAGCACCTGGAGAGCACGCAAGGCGCACGCTCCCGACCTTGCGACTGCACTCGGGATGTCTTGCGGACCCGAGGCTCCCCCACAGACGAAAATGCCCGGACGAGAGGTCTCAACGCCCTGGAGCCGACCCCGGAAGGCGCTTATGAACCCGAACTCGTCCCGCTCCACCTCGAGCGCGGCGCCGAGCGCCTCAAGGTCCCGGCTGGGAATGAGGCCGTTCGAGAGCACCACGAGGTCGAAGCTCTGGCGCCTGACCGCCCCGCCCACCTCAGAGCATACCTCGAGCGCCCCCTCCCTCTCCTCGATCCCCGAGACCCTGCAGTTCTCGAACTCCACGCCGAGGGACCTGGCGCGGGCATAATACTCCTCGTATCCTTTCCCGAGGGCTCTCAGGTCCGTATAAAAGACTTTCACCCGTGCCTCCGGCGCGAGGGTCTTGGCGATGATGGCTTCCTTGACAGCGTACATGCAGCAGACTGAGGAGCAGTAGGGGCTAGCCTTCGACCTGTCACGAGAGCCAACGCATTGGATGAAGGCAACCCGGGTCGGCTTTCTGCCGTCCCCGGGCCGGACGAGTCGGCCCGATGTCGGGCCAGAGGCGCTCACCATCCTTTCGAATTCCAGGCCCGTGATGACGTTCTTCGAAGGATCGTACGAGTACTCCGGGCGCACGCGAGGGTCGCAAAGGGTTGCCCCGACGCATACGATGATGGCCGCCACATGGAGCTCGGTCCGGGCTTCCTTACGGGACAGGTCAATGGCACCCCTCGGGCATGCTTCGAGACACCTTCCGCACCTCGTGCATGTCGTTTCATTCACGACGAATCCCGCCGGCACGCTGCGGTGGCTCGGAGCGTATATTGCCTTGTGATCCCGCATCCCGAGGTATGAGGGCTCATGTGTTGTAACGGGACACACTCTCTCGCACTCGCCGCATCCATCGCAGAGATCACGCCTGACGTATTCCGGGGAGGTTATCACGGTCGCCCGATAGTCCCCGACATCCCCGGACACGTGGGTCACCCTGCTCCTCGCCATGAGTGTGATGCGAGGATGCCGCTCCACCTCTATGACCGGGCAGTAGGCCGGATTCCTCGGGGACATGTGGCATACCCCGCAGCTGTCGGTCGGGAAGGTCTTGTCGAGAAAGCCCCACAGCCCGCCCGCCGCGGGGGACGAATCCACCAGGTACACGTGCGCGCCCGCATCCGCCAGGATGAGCGAGGCGTGCATCCCAGCCACGCCAGCCCCCATGACAAGCACGGATCCTTTGGAACCCACTCCGGGCGAACTCGCCCCGGGCGTCATCGTCGCGCTCATGCTCATGATCACCACTGCCCCCGGCGGCCTCGCAGCGCCATCTCGCTGCGACGGCAAGATACTCGACCTTCGAGCCACGGCGACCTATGGCGACCCTGCCAGCCCTCGGATCCGCCAACGCGAGCCGGCTCCCCGTCATGCACATGCGCATTGTCCACGGCCTATCCGACCACGGCGTCAACCATCGACAGCATCTGGGACCTTGCCGAGTTCCTCTGGCGAGTCGCACCGCCCGGGCAGGCCACAACGCAAGCGCCGCATCCCTCGCAGAGGACCTCGTTCACGACCGCCACGCGCCGCCTGTCGTCGAGCGTGCGAGCGTCGTACGGACACGCGTCCACGCACACGCCGCACCCGCTGCACAACTCCTCGTCCACCGCGGCCACGGTCGGCGCGTGCGCGAGCCGTTCGGCGGAGAAAAGCGCGAGCACCTTCGCAGCGGCTGAGCCGGCCTGAGTCACGGTGTCCGGGATATCCTTGGGCGCCTGGGCGCATCCGGCGATGTACACGCCTCGCGTGAGGCTTTCTACCGGACGAAGCTTGGGATGCGCTTCAGAGAAGAACCCGTACTGGTCCGTAGCAGCCTTCAATGCCCTCGCAAGCTCTCTCGCGCCGCTTGCGGGCACGATGGCCGTAGCAAGCACAACCATGTCCGCACGGATCTCCACTTTCTTGCCGGAGAGGGTATCCACGCCGAACACCGCGAGGCTGTCGCCGTCCTGGAACACCCGTGCGACCCTGCCCCTCAGGTACAGCACTCCTTCGTCGGTGGCTTGCTGCACGAACTCCTCGTAGCCCTTGCCCCCGGCGCGGATGTCCATATAGAAGACGTACGGCTGACCGTCAGGCACCTTGTGCTTGTATAAGCGGGCGTGTTTGGCCGTGTACATGCAGCAGATCTTGGAGCAATATGGATACCCTTTCTCCTGGTCGCGAGACCCCACACACTGGATGAACACGACCTCCTTCGGCACCTTGCCGTCGGACGGGCGCCTTATTTCCCCCTGGGTCGGGCCGGACGCGGAGTTGAGGCGCTCGAACTCGAGGCCGTCTATGACGTCGGGATAGACGCCGTACCCGTATTCACCCACTTGCGCCTTGGGGTAGAGGTCGTAGCCCGTGGCAACCACGATGGCCCCCACCTTCTCCTCGAGGAGCACATCGCATTGCCCGAAGTCGACGGCTCCCACCGGACACACCTTCTCGCAAATCCCGCACTTGCCTTTCGTGAAATGCCTGCAGGCCTCGGCGTGGATCACGGGTTTGTGGGGAACAGCCTGCGGGAAAGCGATGGCTATCGCCGGCTCCTCCGCGTGACCCCGCTCGAACGAAGACAACGTTCTCGACGGGCATTTCTCACTGCACACACCGCAGCCGGTGCAGACGTCCCAATTGACGTAGGTCGCTCTCCTACGGATCCTTACGGAGAAATTCCCCACATACCCTGACACCGACTCGATCTCGCTGTTTGTGATGAGCTTGATCAAGGGGTGTCTGCCCACCTCCGAGGTCTTCGGCGTGAGGATGCACTGCGAGCAATCGAGGGTCGGGAACGTCTCCGAGAGCTGCGCCATGTGACCGCCGATATACGGCAGACGCTCTACGAGCACGACCTCGTGCCCGGCATCGGCGATGTCCAGCGCGGCCTGCATGCCCGCGATGCCGGCGCCCACGACGAGCGCGCGCCTGGTCACGGGCACAGACAACGGCACCAGGGGCTCATCGCCCCGGACTTTCTCGAAGGATGCCCGAACCAGCTCAACGGCCTTGTCCGTCGCCCGGTCCGGTTCGTCCTGGTGAGGCCAGCTACATTGCTCGCGGATGTTTGCGATCTCGCACCTGTATGGGTTCAGCCCGGCGCTCTCCGCCACCGCCTGAAACGTGGCCTCATGCATGGCGGGCGAACACGCTGCCACGACCACGCTGTCGAGCCGCTCCCTCTTGACAGCGTCTCTGATGAGCTGTTGCCCCGGGTCAGAGCACATGTACCGGTAGTCTTGGGCGAAGGCGACTCCCGGCCAGCCAGAAACCTCCCGGACCACCCTCGCCACATCCACGACCCCTCCGATGTTCAGGCCACACCAGCACACGAACACGCCTGTTCTCATGCCGTAACCTCACTCCCCATGGACCGGACCGAGCGCACGAGCGGCGCAGGAGAAATCAAATGGTTCTCAAGGGCCAACACGTCCTCCGGCAGGCCTAGGGCGAGGGCGAGGAGCTGCGTGAAATAGACGACCGGGACGCCTCTTGCGGCACGGCCGCCGGCGCCCTGCTGTGACGCGTCGAGATTGTACTGGCACAGAGGGCAGCTCGTCACGATGACCTGGGCTCCCCTCGCCTTCGCCGATTCGACCACCTTTCTGCTCGGCTCGGAAGCAGGCTCCCCGGGTTCGAGCGCGACATAGCTCCCGCAACACTCTATCTTGTAGGGGTAGTCCACTACTCTGCACCCGAGGGCGGCAAGAAAGTCCTCAAGGATGTGAGGGGATTCCGGGTCATCGAACGCAAGCTCGTCGTGGGGACGTAGGAGGAGGCAACCGTAATACGGAGCGGCGGCGAGGTCAGCGAGGGATCCGGTCGCGCGCCGGGCGAGCGTCTCGAAGCCTACATCGTCGCGGAGCACCTCAAGAAAGTGACGGACCTCGACCTCGCCCTCGTAATCCGCCTCGATGAAGGAGTTCACCTTGTCGCGGCGGTCGGCGTCGGTGCGCATCACGTGGTTTGTGCGTTTCAGCACGTTGTAGCAGGCGGAGCACAACGTCACAAGGCGCCCGCCCATCTTGCTGGCGGACGCGAGGGCCCGAGCCGGAGACACGAGCGGAAAGGAGTTGTCTGCCTGGAGCGGAAACGTAGCCCCACAGCACTGCCACTCCGGGAGTTCCTCAAGATGGATGCCGAGGACGCGCGCCGAGGCGAGGGCTGATTTCTCGAAGCCTCTGGCCTTCCCCCGAAGGGTGCATCCGGGGAAATACGCGTAGCCCATCTCGCTTCGCCACGAACCGCCTCTGCCATCCAGCGGTGGTTCGCGGCAACCCTCCTCCCTTATTCCTCGTCCGGGTCGAAGAAGCCTTTACTCCCTAACCTCCCTGTCCACGCTGCCCATCGTCGGGCGCCTTCACGTGTACTTTCTGAAGCCAGCAACGAATGCCTGCTCCGGCGCGTTGTCGAGAACGTGTTCCGGAAGGCCCGCGGGGTCCACGTGCCTTCCACCAGAGCGTAAGAGCGTCACGCGCAGCGCCTCCATGACGTTCGGCAGGCTCACGCCCCTCGGACAGCGTGCGCTGCAAGCAAGGCACGATGCGCAGACCCAGATCGCGCGGGAAGCAAGCGCCTCTTCAACGCAACCGAGCTGGACAAGCCTCACTACCTGGTGCGGCAGGAGATCCATCGACGCTCCCATGACACACCCCGCCGAGCACTTGCCACACTGGTAGCACGAGACGACGTCCTCACCGCTGATGTCCAGCAGTCTCCGTCTGCTGTCGTTGCTCACCAAGTCTCGCGTGAGCCTCAAAGTCCATCGCTCCCCGGCCGCGCCCGGCCACGACTAAGCAGATCGCCACAAGTTCGCGCTGCTTTTCAGCGCGCAAGTCTTGTCCGGGGTTGCCGGTGTTGCCCTCCGGGGACGGCGCGCTTGCGGCGCGCCTCGTTCGAATTTGGCACACGGGCTGGCCAAATTCTCCACGCCCCGTCGTGCAAGCACCGGCAACCCTAGCACCCCCAAGAAAAGGGGCGAAAACTTCTGGCGCCATGCTTAGGCCGCCGGGCGTGCGATCTTGCTTCAAACCCTGGGTGCCTTCTTCACGATCCCGTTTTCCATGAGCAACTTCGCGGTCTCACGCGATCGGCTGATCATGGCCTCAGCGTTCTTGTATAGTTCGTCCCATGTTAGAGCGAGACGCGCCACTCCTTGCTCGATGGCTTTCCTTCCCACGGCCGCGGCTTCTCTTGGGTAGACCTCCCACTCGTCCATCGTGGGGATGATGTAGTCGCGAGAGAGGCCTTTGTCCTCGGCACATCTCGCAAGCTCGAGAGCGGCGGCGAGACACATCTCATCGGTGATGGTCTTCGCCCTGACGTCCAGGGTGCCTCTGAAGATCGCGGGGAATCCCAGCGAGTTGTTGACCTGGTTCGGAAAATCGGACCGTCCGGTCGCCACGACAGCCGCCCCGGCTTCCGTTGCGTCCCATGGCCATATCTCAGGCACGGGATTGGCGCACGCGAACACGATCGCGTCGTTCGCCATCGACCTCACCCACTCAGGATGGATCACGCCCGGGCCGGGCTTGGAGAGCGCTATCACCACGTCCGCTCCGCGCATGGCATCGGGGACTTGGCCATCAAGGCCGCGCCCGTTGGTTCGCTGTGCAAGCTCCCACTTTTCCTTGTGAGTCTTGGCAAGCTCCGTGCGGCCTTTGTGAAGCGTGCCTTTGGTATCGCACATCACTATCCTGCCGGGATCTGCGCCCGCAGCGATTATGAGCCACGCGGTGCGGATGTTGGCAGCGCCTGCACCGATCATGGCGATGTTCACCTTGGCGAGGTCCTTCCCCACCAACTTCAAGGCGTTCACGAGGCCTGCGACCGTCACCGCTGCCGTGCCCTGCTGGTCGTCGTGCCAGACGGGGATCTCGGCTTCCTCACGTAACCGCTCGAGCACATAGAAACATTTGGGTTGCTCGATGTCCTCGAGGTTCACCCCACCGAAAGACGGCTGGATCCACTTCACTGCGGAGATTATCTCGTCGGGATCCTTCGTTGCAAGACAGATCGGGAACGCGTCCACGCCACCCAAGTACTTGAAGAGCAGGGCCTTGCCTTCCATCACAGGTAGGCCGGCTTCCGGCCCGATGTCGCCGAGGCCTAGCACCCTCGTGCCATCGGACACCACGGCAACTGTGTTCCATTTGTTGGTGTAGGAGTAAACAAGCTCCCTGTTCTGTGCGATCTCCTTGCAGGGAGCGGCGACGCCGGGTGAATACCATATAGCAAAATCCTGGAAGTCACGGATCTCGCACTTGGGAATCGTTTCGATCTTTCCCCGATAAAAAGGGTGAAGCTTCAGCGCATCTTCCGCAGGCTTCTTTGCCTTCGCAACAAGATCTTCTTTCTCGCTCACGCCACCGATGCCCCCTCTTTCCATTATTGCAAGTATCTAAGTATGTCGCCAAAAGCTCGCGCTAGTTTCCGGCAGAGGGGTCCTGCCCAGGGTCACCGGTGCTTGCACGACGGGGCGTGGAGAATTCGGCAGGCTTGCGCGCCGAATTCGAACCAGGCGCGCCGCAAGCGCGCGGTCCCCAGAGGGCAACAACGGCAACCCTGGCAGCGTCAAGAAAGGAGACGACGTACCCACGCCCGACCCCGTCGCCCACAGCGGCCGCGAACAGCGAGCGCGAGTCACTACCGAGTCACTACGAGGAACCATGAGTCCGAGAGCCGCAAGAAACTAAAGCCTGGCTAGATCGTCCGGTATCCTCGCATCTCCGATACGCCCGCAAGACATCGGACACTTCCAAGCCAGGCCATGCCGCTCTGCGACCCGGGATGCCTCCCTCGCACGCCGCAGTCGGTGGGTCGATCTCAAGGCCGACCCCACCACTTTGTACAGTTCCTCGGCCGCGATCCCGGTCGGGGGTTTCGCGTGCTCGCCGAAGAACATTGTTCGCTGCATCACAGAGTTTTCCTTCAACATGGCGGCCACAAAACCCTTCTCGTCCGTTCCCCGCGCCTCACACGGCAACCCTTTCCTCCACAAAGCCGAACCCGCACCGAGTAGCCCGTCATGTCATCGCGAGCGCGGCAGCCCCGTTTGAGGCCTCCCTCGCCGCACTCTAGCAACTTGAGCTGCGTACACGGCACCTATCACCAAAAGCCCGATGATATCAGTGGAGATGTGAGGGTGGATGAGCAGGAGCCCTCCGATGAAAAGAAGCAGCCTTTCCACGACCCCCGCCGACGTGAGGAGCCATCCCTCCACCGCCGCGCCGACCGCGATCATGCCGATGACGGCGCCGATTATGATTCTGGCGGTGTCCAGCCACGACACCGTGCCGATAAGGAGCAGCGAAGGAGCATACACGAAAAAGTACGGGATCAAGAACGCTGCTATGGATAGCTTGGTGGCCTCGATCCCGGTCTTTACGGGGTTCGATTTCGCTATCCCTGCCCCGGCGAAAGCCGCAAGAGCCACGGGCGGCGTCACGTCGGCAACGATCCCGAAATAGAACGCGAACATGTGCGCAGCCATCACCGGCACACCGAGCTTCATAAGGGCTGGCGCCGCTATGGTCGATGTGATGACGTAGTTCGCCGTGGTCGGCGCGCCCATCCCGAGCACCAAGGACGTCAACATCGTGAAGAAAAGCGTGGGAAGGAGCTGGCCTCGGGCCAAGAGGATGAGACCGTTTGCGAGCTTCAAACCGAGGCCGGTGAGGGTGACGGTCCCAACGATCATGCCCGCCGCGGCACACGCTATCACAACACCGAGGGCGTTCCTGGCTCCCTGCTCGAGCGCGGTGACGACATCCCGGGGTTTCATTCTGGTCGCCCTGGAGAGACAGCTCGCCAACACCGCCACGACGAGGCCCCAAAGCGCCGCTCTCATCGGAGTGCTGCCCTCGACGAGCAGATAGACGATTGCTACCAAGGGGAGGAACAGCTGCCCGCGCTGGCGCATAATATCCCAGAACCTCGGCAACTGCTCTTTGGGAAGGCCACGGAGGCCGGTCTTCTTGGCCTCGAGGTGGACGACGATGAACACACCGGTGAAATAGAGGATGGCCGGGATGATAGCTGACTTCGCGACTTGCAGGTACGGAACCCCGATGAACTCCGCCATCAGGAAGGCAGCCGCACCCATGATCGGGGGCATGATCTGACCGCCGGTCGACGCCGACGCCTCAACCGCTCCCGCGAACTCCGGCCGGTATCCGAGCCTTTTCATCATGGGAATCGTGAAGCTCCCGGACCCAACCGTGTTAGCAACAGAGCTCCCGGACACCGTTCCTTCGAGAGCGCTCGTGATGACAGCGACCTTCGCTGGGCCACCCGCTGCGTGGCCGGCTATGGAGTTCGCGATGTCTATGAAGAATTGCCCGATGCCGGTCTTCTCTAGAAACGCCCCGAAGAGGATGAAAAGGAATATGAACGTGGATGAGACGCCGAGCGGGATGCCGAAGATCCCCTCGGTGGTATAGAACATGTGCCCTACCAGCCTCTCGAGAGACGCGCCGCGATGCCCGAAGAACCCAGGCACGTATCGTCCGAAATACGCATAAGCAAGGAAACACCCCACGACGACCAGTATCGGAGTCCCCACCACGCGTCTCGTGGCCTCGAGCACGAGCAGGATGCCGATGGCGCCCACGGCTATGTCGGTCGCAGTGTAGGCGCCCGCCCGCACCAAGAGCGCCTTGAAATTCACGACGAGATAGCCCATGACCAGAGCACCGGCGGCGGCCAACCCCACGTCGTACCACGCCAACGTGCGAATGCCTTTGCGGGATGCCGGGTAGAGAAGATACGCCAGCACCACGCCGAATCCCAGGTGCACGGCCCTTTGTATCTGTGCAGGGAGGACGCCGAAGGCTGCAGTATAGAGCTGGAAAACGGAGAACGCAACCGCGATGACGCCCACGACAACCGAATAGATCCCCGGGATCCTCCGGTACGCGGACTCCCTGTCATACTTCATGAGGATATCCTCGATCTCAGCCTGGCTTACGGGCTTTTCCTCCGCAATGTCTCGGGGCGCGCCCGGGCCTTCCCCGACTCCCTTCGGAGCCTCCCCTATCCTCTTTTCCACCAGAACCTCCCCCTGAACAAGAATGCAGCCGCGGGGGCATGAACCACCCTCAGGGTGAGGGCCGTCCCCGGCTCCGCCAGGTTCGCAAGTACAACGGTCTCGCCGGGGATCGTAAGCGCATGCCCAGGTACCGAGCTTACGGCCAGCCGAAGTTCGCCGATGCGCCGGCGAAGCCCGGTGATTCTCATCCTCCCCCCGTCCAGGATAAATCGAGCGCCCTTGTCGGCGGTCGTCGGCAGCCCGGCGCCGAAGGATTCGTATACCGTCTCGACGAGGTAGATCGCAAGGTCCGGACCGACTGCGAAGACCTCGCGGACCGGGGTCCGTTCCACAGAGTGAACGAACCTCACCTCGAACCTGGCTCCAACCGACACCGGGGCGAAGTGCAATAGGGGACCGAGCGGGCTCTCCCTTACCTCGAGGGCCACTAGCCCGGGAACGAGCGACGCCACCCCGGCTGCCAGAACCGCCAGCGCAAGCGCAGCCATGGCACGCCCCTTGCGTCCTTCACGCTGAGGGAGTCTCCCTATGCATCCGGGATCATCATCGCGACGCCCCATGGGTGAGCCGCTCGCCATCCCCTCACTCGCACCCACGTCATTTCACGAGACCTTTTTCTCTGAAATACCTCTCGGCCCCGGGATGCAGCGGCGTGCTGACGCCCGTGAGAGCGCCCGCCAGGGTAATCTCGCTGCCCTTGGCGTGGGCCTTCGCAAGTTCGGGGAGGTTCTCGAATAGCGCCCGGGTCATCTGGTAGACCAGACCTGCGTCAAGGTCCGACCGCGCGATGAGAACCGCCTGGACCGCCACGGTTTTCGCGTCTTTGGTCTGGTTGATGTATGTCCCCGCGGGGATGACGGCCTCGCCGTAGAAGCCATACTTGCCATGGAGCTTCTTGTACATGTCCTGCGGGATCTCGACGATCTTGATCTTGTGCTGCGTAGCCACGTCTTGGATCCCGGCGTTCGGTATGCCCGACGTAACGAAGAAGGCATCGATGTGCTTGTCCTTGAAGGCTTCCGCGGACTCGGCGAAACTCAAGTACTGCACCTGGGCAAGGTCTTTGTAACTAAGGCCGTACGCTTCAAGGATCTGCCTCGCGTTCGCCTCGGTTCCGCTGCCAGGCGCTCCGACCGAGACCCTCTTCCCCTTGAGGTCGGCCACGGAGTTTATCCCGGAACTCGCGGACGCGACGATCTGGATAAGCTCAGGGTAAAGAGAGGCAATCACGCCGAAGCCCTGTAGCTTTCCGTCCTTCTCGAAAAACTCCGTCCCGTTCCAGGCGTAGTCCGCGGTGTCGGTCTGCACGAGAGCGAGATCAACTTCCTTCTGATGAATCATCCTCAAGTTCGCGATGGAAGCACCCGTGCTCTGGACGGTGACATTGACATCCTTCACCTTCTCGTTGATGAGCTGCGCCATCGCACCGCCCAGAGGATAGTAGGTCCCCGCCGTTCCGCCGGTAGCCATGACAAGCTGTGCCACAGCCGCAAATGACGCGGACGCCACGCCGAGCACAAGACACATGGTGACAGCGGCCAACACGACTCTTCTCATTTCCTAGGCCTCCCCACCCAGAGATTCCTTAGAATTCGGTTGATTACTCTTTTTCAAGAGCGATCTTTCGACAGACCCGGGCGTCTTCCTTCCCTAGGTGCCTGCCCCGGCTCTCCGCCTTCGGCTTGGCTTGCAAGTGAAACCGCGCGCCCGCCCGTGCCATCGCCGGACCGCCGGGGGCTCGCCTGAGGGGTTTTTCGAAGACCCGCCCGACGCCCCTGACTAGTTCACTGTCCGCTCCCCTTCGAAAGCAGCTTTTTCAACAAATCTCCCACGCGTTCCTTCGCGGCGGCGGTTGCCTGCTCGTCCGGCTCCACGCGAACCTTGAGAACCATGCCCTCGCGGACGCCTTCGGGCAAGGCTGGCAGGGGCCATATGATCGCCTCATTCTCGGATTCACGCACAAGGAGCACGGCTTTCCCGCTTTCGATCCTGTCCACGGTGACCCTTATCTCCATGATTCTCGGCCCTCCCGGCCACGACCCAAGTAGACCGCCACAGGGCTGTTGGACTTTCCCACATTATGCCACCTCAGCCCGGGTGAAGTCAAGGGAGCCGCCGCCGGGGTCGTTGGGACTGGCAGCCACTGGGGAAGCTCAACGGTCTCCACCACAAGCTGGCGCTGCTCTTCAGCATGCCTGTCTTTCTATACCGAGCGACGTATTCCTTCATGTTGACCTCGCGTCGTGCTTCGGCTTCGAGCGCTTGAGACGGGCGGCGTTCCGCGCGGAAAATCCCGGCGCACGCGTGGTCCGAAAGAGGAAATGAGCCGTCCCAAGGCGAATAAAACACTGTCCTGGATGGCGCGCCGTTTGCTCCATCACCCGCGAGCTATTCGAGACAGGCCACGCGTGTCGCGCGTGCGCGTAAGCAACTCGTGCGTGAGACAACACGACGGCCGTGAGGCGAATCTCAGATCTGGGCCGTGGTGCACGCGATTCGGAGCGTGGGGAGGCATATCTTTACCCCAATCGGTTCCTTAACCTGCTGCTTGACTACGCGGGCGCTCCATGATATAGTTGTTGAAACAACTCATACCAGAGCTGCCAAGCCGGGCGCGACAGCCCGGACGGAAGCAGGTGTGGGCCATCTACTCGAGCGCAGCGCGGACGGCATGCTTCATTGCTTCGGGGTCCGTCCCTGTGACAAAGGGCAGGCGGACCTGCACTGCGGGCATATTTCAGACGGCGGAGAGGGCCGGGGCTCTCTCCCAGGGGGAGGTGACCAGTCGGGCGTAAACTCGTACACATATCCGAAGGTTTGTAATGGAGCAGGCTAGGAAAAACCGGCAACCTTGCGCAAAACGAGGAGGTAGTGAGCAGTGAGAAGGTTCATACTATGCTTCGTTTTGGTTATTGCCCTTGTTTCGCTGGGAGCGGTGGCATACTCGGCGGAGCCCATCGTCATCGGATTCAACCTTGAGATGACGGGGCAGGTGGCCGCATACGGCCAGGCAGCGTGGGAAGGGGTCAACCTTATCAAGGAGCTTGTCAAGCCCGAGGTCCTTGGCAGGCCGGTTGTCTTCAAGCTCCTCGATAACAAGTCAGACAAGGTCGAGGCTGCTAACGCCGCCTCCCGCCTCATCGAAAACGACAAGGCCGTCGCGATAATCGGGCCCACGATCAGCGGCAACATGCTCGCCGCCGGCGAGATCTGCGAGAAGAAACAGGTCCCGATTATCGGCCCTACGACCACGAACCCCCTCTGCACCCAGGGCAAGAAGTACGTCTTCCGCGCGTGCTTCATCGACCCGTTCCAGGCGTCCATCGCGGCAACATATTGCTACAGAGACCTCAAAGCCAAGACCGCCGCGATCCTCTCCGACATAGCCAACGACTACTGCATCGCTCTCGGAACCATGTTTGAGAAGGAGTTCATCAAGCTCGGCGGCAAGGTGCTCACTCACCAGAAGTGCAAGTACGGCGACCAGGACTTCAGCGCGCAGCTCACCGAGATCAAGAACAAGAACCCCGACGTCATCTACATCCCCAACTACTACCAAGAGACCGCCCTTGCTGTCCGTCAGGCGCGGGACCTCGGCCTCACTCAACCTGTCTTTGGAGCCGACGGGATAGCTACTGAGGAGTTCCTGTCCATAGGCGGGAAGGCCGTGGAGGGCGTCCAGCACACAACCTTCTGGCATGAGAAGGCGGCCGTGACGGACATCGGCAAGAAATACGTCGAGCTTTACAAGAAGAAATTCGGAGCCGACAGCGAAGTTAACGTGTTCGGCGCCCTCGGCGCGGACTGCTACTTGATAGTCCTCGATGCGATCAAGAGGGCCGGGTCGGATGATCCCAAGAAGATCGCCCAGGCCATAGAAGACACGAAGGACTTGCCGGTGGTGACCGGGCCCGTCACGATCGAGAACGGCGACGCGATTAAACCCGTGGTATTCAGGATCGTGAGGAACGGTAAGTGGGATTACCAGTCGATCGTGTATCCGTGACGGCTGCCTACGGCTGCTTACGGGCGATCGCTCGACGCATGTGCACGAAGGGACCCTCGTTTGCCTGAAAGGGAGCGGGGTCGGAAACGCCCGTTCGTCGCGGCGCCGCCGGCAGGGATAGCCTGAGCAGGTCTCGGTTGAGGCGCCGCGGGGCGAAATCAGCTCCAGTCATCACAGGGGGCAAGGAGGGCCGTGGCTCTGAAAACGGCGAGGTTCCTTCTTGCCCCCGTCCGGTATCTTGCGACTCCTCTAGGGTAGCGGCGCGTGACGTCGCCTTTTAAGGAGTAGATGCGAATGACGCTCGAGACTTTCATTCAGCAACTCATGAACGGCATCTCTCTCGGGAGCCTTTATGCGCTGATCGCCATCGGGTACACGATGGTTTACGGCATTCTAAGGCTCATCAACTTCGCTCACAGCGATATCTTCATGGTGGGCGCGTACTTCGCGTTCTTCCTGGTGGCCATATTCCGGCTGCCATGGGGCGTATCAGCGATCCTCGCCATAGTGCTCACGGCCCTCGTCGGAATCATAGTTGATAGGGCGGCATACCGTCCCGTGAGAAATGCACCGAGGATATCTGCGCTGATGACGGCCGTGGGGGTTTCGTTCTTCCTGGAGAACCTGGGGCTTGTGACCGTGGGGGCACGGCCGAAGGCTTTCCAAAGGCCCGACATCATGGCGAGGGTGATAAAGATCGGGCCCGCCGCCGTGTCAGGTGTGTCGATCTGGGTTCCCATCCTTAGCCTAGCCCTGCTTGCGCTCCTCTTGTTCATCGTGTACCGCACCAAAGTCGGCATGGCCATGAGGTCCGTCTCCACGGACATCGAGACGACCCGGCTGATGGGAGTGGACGTGGACCGGGTGATATCATACACCTTCGCAATAGGCTCAGCTCTGGCCGCAGCCGGCGGCATAATGTGGGCCTGCAAGTACCCACAGATCAACCCGCTTATGGGAATCTACCCCGGATGGAAGGCGTTCACCGCGGCGGTGGTCGGCGGCATCGGCAACATCACCGGAGCAATGCTCGGGGGCTTCCTCATCGGGCTCGTCGAGATCATGACCGTCGCGCTCTTGCCTGGCCTTTCAGGCTATCGGGACGGCATAATCTTCACGTTGCTCCTGGTTTTCCTGCTCCTCCGCCCGACCGGGATCCTTGGTGAACCCCTAAAGGAGAAGGTGTGACATGGAGAGAAGACGTCTGCACCTTGTTTTGACGCTTGCCCTCATAGTTGTGCTCTTTCTCGCCCTGTGGTGGGCCGACACACACCTTGGGGAGTTCCCGCTGCGGGTGGCACGCACAGGCGCGATATACGTGGTCGCGGCGGTTGCGTACAATCTCGTCAACGGCGTTACGGGCCAATTCTCACTGGGGCCTAACGGCTTCATGGCGCTCGGGGGGTACACCACGGCCCTCCTCATCCTGCCTCTCCAGCAGAAGCAGTTCGTGTGGTTCCTCGAGCCTCTCATGTGGCCCTTCAACTCGTTTTCGTTCCCTGGTTACCTCTTCGGCCTCGCCGTCCTGCTGGGTGGCGTTGTGGGGGCCATAGGCGCGCTTCTCGTGGGCATCCCCTCGTTCAGGTTGCGCGGGGACTACCTCGCCATAGCCACGTTCGGTTTCGGCGAGATAATCTTCGTTCTCGCCAACAACCTCATCCGACTGACCAACGGTCCCCTGGGAATGAAGGGCATACCGGAGTATGCCAACGTCTACTGGTGTTTTGGAGCGGCCGTGCTGGCGACGCTTGTTGTGAGCAATATCGCGAACTCAAGCTACGGGCGAGCCATGAAAGCCATACGTGACGACGAGATCGCAGCAGAGGCCATGGGAGTCAATGTTTTCCGAACCAAGATGCTGGCCTTCGTTACAAGCGGCTTCTTCGGAGGAGTGGCTGGCGGCCTTCTGGTCTCGCTCATCACGACCATCTCCCCGACCCTGTTCACTTTCGGAATGACGTTCAACCTGCTCATTATCATCGTGCTTGGAGGCCTTGGGAGCATAACCGGATCGGTCGTCACAGGGCTTGGGTTCGCCGTCGTCTCCGAGCTCCTGCGGGTTGTGGAGGCACCCATCGACATCGGGTCACTCCATATCCCGGGCGTCCCCGGCATGAGGATGGTCGTGTTCTCAATACTCCTCGTTCTGCTCATGATCTTCTATCGACGCGGCCTCTTCGGCCAGTTCGAGCTATCGTGGGACTGGGTTCTGTCCGTGCTCAGAGTTACCAGGGGGGTGCGAGAGTGGAAGCGCGAACGCAAGACGGAGTCGTCCTGACCCTCGATCACGTGACCATAAAGTTCGGCGGGCTCGTGGCCGTGAACGACTTTTCCCTCGACATCAGAAAGGGCGAGCTCGTCGGGCTCATAGGGCCCAACGGCGCGGGCAAGACGACGGTCTTCAACATAATCACGGGCCAGTATTCGCCCACCAGCGGCCGGGTGATCTTCGAAGGACAAGACATCACAGGATGGCGCCCCGACCTCATAGCCGCAATAGGCATTGCCAGAACGTTCCAAAACGTCCGCCTTTTCACGGGTCTGACCGTGCTCGACAACGTCCTCGTGTCGCAACACCTGAGGCTGAAGTCCTCGTTCCTCTCGGCCGCGTTCCAACTGCCGGGTTATGTCCAGGAAGACCGGGACGCGCGCGAGCGCGGAATGGCGCTGCTCGAACGGGTAGGGCTCGCAGACCTCGCGAGGGAGCAGGCAGGCAGCCTCCCGTACGGCCAGCAGCGCCGCCTCGAGATCGCGCGGGCGCTCGCGACGAGGCCTCGGCTCCTCCTGTTGGATGAGCCAGCGGCGGGCATGAACCCTGAGGAAACAACACAGCTGATGAAGTTCATCTGTCGCGTCCGGGACGATTTCAACCTCACGATCTTTCTCATCGAACATGACATGCGGCTTGTGATGGGGATCTGCGAGCGGATACGCGTGATCGACTATGGAGTCTCGATCGCCGAGGGAACCCCGCAGGAGATCCAGTCGAACCCCAGAGTCATAGCGGCCTACCTGGGCGAGGAGGAGAAGTAGCATGCTCAAGATCAGAGACCTCCACGTTTATTATGGCGGCATTCACGCGCTCAAGGGGATCTCCATGGACGTGCCCGAGGGCAAGATCGTCACGCTCATAGGCGCGAACGGGGCCGGCAAGAGCACCACCCTGCGCGCCATCACGGGCCTTGTGAAAGCCCGGCGGGGGTCCATCGAGCTCAAGGGCCAGAACATCGTCGGAAAGCCGAGCCACCACATCGTGCGCTCGGGAGTAGCGATGGTGCCGGAGGGCCGCAAGATATTCCGCAACCTCACCGTCCTGGAGAACCTAATGATGGGGGCGTACCCACGGCAGGACACCGCGGGCATACAACAGGACCTGGACTGGGTGACCACTCTCTTCCCGAGACTCAAGGAGCGCTTCTCGCAGAAGGGCGGCACGCTTTCCGGAGGCGAGCAGCAGATGCTCGCGGTGGGCAGGGCTCTCATGTCACGGCCGAGGCTGCTGTGCCTCGACGAGCCGTCCCTGGGGCTAGCGCCTGTCCTCATGCGCGAGGTATTCAAGGCGCTTACCCGGATACACGACGAGGGGTGCACGATCCTCCTGATAGAGCAGAACGCCAAGGCTGCCCTAAAACTAGCCGACTACGCGTACGTGCTGGAAACTGGGGCAATCACGATGGAGGGTCCCGGACCGGAGCTTTTGGAGAACGAGGCCGTTCGCAAGGCTTACCTGGGAGAGTAGGAAAAGGCCGGACCGGCCGGCGTCTCGCAGCAGTTGTCAGAACGCTGTAGGCCCCAGCTCTGTCCGCTGCCTGCTGCCGCACGAGCGGGCCTGCCGCGCCTTACGCAGAGCCACGATTCACGCCGAGCCAAGCCCGGACCTCTTGAGCAGGGCGATCATCTCGAAAACGAACCGGATCTCGCGCTCGCTCATGGTGCATACAGCGCTCAAAAGCATCTGGACATTGGGGTCCTGCAGCACGGTCCGGAGATCTTTGCTCATCCCCGGAAGGAGCTCCTCGGCGCCCTCGCTGTCCAGCACCAAGTAGCAGGGGGACACGCCAAGGGCTGAAGCTATCTTGTTCACTGTCTTCAGCGAGGGCGAGACGCGTCCCAGCTCGATTTGGCCGATAAGCGCAGCCGAAACCCCGGCCTTCGCGGCCACCTCGGCCTGAGTCATGCCGAGTTTGTCCCTCAGCCTCCTGAGCTTTTCGCCGAGGAGGCCGTTGCGCTCGCTGGGCGACATGACGACAGACAGCGGAACGCGCAGCACGCGCGCGAGCTCCTTCAGGACGGACACGGCAGGCCGCACGTTTCCGCGCTCTATCTCGCTCAGATACGTGCTGGATATGCCAGCCGCAGACGCGACTTCCTTCAGGGTCATGCCCCTGTCCTCGCGGGCGAGACGCAGCCTGTCACCGAGCCCGATGCCATGATGCCCCTGGTCTTCGGAGATCCCGATGACCTCGGACCTGCTCAGGCCGAGCGCATCCGCAAGCCGTGTGAGCGCCTCCAGGGATGGGGTCTTGGCACCGCGCTCTATCTCGCTCAGGTACGAATAGGAAAGCCCCGCCTTCGAGGCAAGCTCAACGAGCGTAAGCCCTTTTGCCTTTCTCGCGGCCCTTACCCGCTCGCCTGACACCAGACACCGCGCTCCCTTCAACGCCCAAGGTTGGTCGAGCTCGTGAAGACGCCCATGAAACCGTGGATGAATACACCATGAACGGGGTTGGTAGGGCAAAACCGATGCACCCGTGCTGCACCCCATCAGGCCGCCGCAGGCCGCCCCTGGTACATTGTAGCACTTTGTGGTACGCTTCACAAATGCATCCGGCGGGAGAAGCGCGAGGAAATGATTCCGGGCCCCCCATGGATTCAAGGACGCCAGCGAGCCGGGTCGAAGGGGCGTTATTGACACGAGCCAAGGAGCGGCGTATAGTACGTAATTGGCGCGGGATACGCGGCGCTCCGTCCCCTAGAGGGCGCCCACGATGCGCCGAGTTTTCTAAAGGAGGGATTATCTCGACATGCCTACGTATGAGTACTACTGTGAGAAGTGCGGCCGTTTCGAGGAACTCCAGCGCATGTCGGATGAGCCCCTCTCCCGCTGTCCCACCTGTGGCGGCCCGGTCAGGCGGCTCATCAGCAGAAACGTGAGCATCATCTTCAAAGGCTCTGGGTTCTACACAACCGACAATCGCAGCGCTGACTACAAGGAGAAGGCCAAACAGGACGGCGAGGCTACGTCTCCGTCAGGATCGCTGAAGGCGCGTGATGCGGCGGGCGCATAGAGTCCCTTCCACGTCGTCCGTTCTGCCCGAAAAAGGCTCGGTGTGCCTGGTGCCCCGTGAGAAGAGGCGGGCACCAGGCACACGTTTCGTACCCCAGCTCTGCGCTTACGGTGCTCTCATGGCGTTGCGGCCAGTGTTAGGTGGAGGTGCGAAGGTCCTTCCGAGAATCACTTCGTCCCGCCAGCCGACGCTGCCTGCCTGCCGTGCGAAACCCAGGATTTCGGGAGCGCCCCCTTCACGACCTCTCCGAGGAACGGCATCACGTAATAGTCAAGCCCGAACGCCCTTCCGGCTCCGGCGAGCATCGCTATGGAAACCATCACGAACCAGATGTCACCGCCGGCCCCAGAGAGGGCGAAGTTCACGTTCATGAATATGGACCCTAGCGCCGCAAGGGTCGTGAACAAGCCAAATATGAGGGCGAGCCCAAGCGCGAGCTCGGTGAGGGTCACGACCCACTGGAAGAAGAGGGCATGCGGGAAGACAAACGTCTCCATGAACCACCTGTACCATCCAGGCGTCCCCGGGCCCATCGGCATCAGCGAAGATCCCGACACAAGCTTGTCGCCGGAGACAAGAAACCCCTCGCGAATCTTGCCGATTCCAGACAAAAGCCACTCGTACCCGAGGAACACCCTCAGGATCACCAGCCAGGCGAGGCTGACCTTGACGTTTGCGTGCTTCATGAGCCCCGAAAGCACCCCTCTCGCGTTTATCATCTCGTGTCTGAGATACTTGAGTATGACCCGGAGACCTCCAACCCCCGACTGGTAGTGAAGGTTCACCAAGTGCTTCATGACGGTCGCAGGATAGCTCCACAGTGAGATGCCCATGAGGTCTGCCACGGAGTAATGGCTGCCAATCGAGACCATCACGCCGTGCAGGTGGGGCCGGAACTTGCGCTTGGGCGCCCCCTTGATGTCCGCGGCTATGTTCCGGGCGGCGCACGCCCCTCCCTGAAGGGCCGACTCGACAAGCGCGGGAAGCTCGCCTTTCTCGTCCACAAAGAGGCAGTTGTCACCTACGGCGTACACGTCGCTGTGGCCATCTGCCTGCAGGTATTCGTTAACCACGAGGCGCCCGCGCTTCTTGCAGTTGAAGCCCTTATCCTGAAGAAACGTCGTGGTCCGGACCCCGCCCGTCCAGATGACCGTGCGCGTGCGTATCTTTGCGCCGGACTTCAGCGTAAGCTCGTCTGGCTTCACTTCCACTATCGGGGAATTCGTGAGCACGGTGATGCCCTTCGCTCGCATGACCTCGGCCGCCCTGCAGGCGAGGTTCTCGGCAAGCGTCGGCAAGATGCGCGGCAACGCCTCGACAACGTACACGGTTACCGAAAAACGCGAGATGCCAAACTCCCGGCAGAGGTCAGGCACCCACTCCGCGAGCTCCCCCGCCATCTCGACGCCGGTGAAGCCACCGCCTCCAACTACGAACGTGAGCAACTCCTGGCGTTTGACCGGGTCACTCTCAGCGGACGCAAGCTCGAACATGCGGCGCACGTGTGCCCTTATCCGCCGGGCATCCTCCAGAGACCATAGGGTCAAGGCGTTCTCGGCCATCCCTGGAATGCCGTAAAACTCCGGTTCGCTGCCGCACGCCAGGATGAGATAATCGTAGGGATACTCCGCCGACTCCGATGTGAGCACCTTCCTCTCGAGGTCGATCCCGGTGATGAGATCCTGCACGACCCTGACCCTGCTCCTCCCGAAGATGTCGGCAAGAGGGATCTGCACGCTGTCTTCATGGACGCGGGCCCCTGCGACCTCGTGGAGTTCGGTCAGGAGTATATGCCGGTCGTTCTTGTCGATGAGCGTGATCTCGGCTTCGTCGCGTCCAAGCATCTTCTGCAAGGTCTTGGCCGCATGAATCCCCCCGTACCCCGCTCCGAGAATGACCACCCTCTTTTTGTCCGCCATCCACCATTCCTCCCACGCGTTCTTTTCCCGGCCGGCCGGACGGCTCCCCCGGGCCTTGCCCACAGCCGCCCAGCCACCCATTTGTGATTGTGACGACTATCACACACGCCGCCCTAGCTATTTAAAGTTTCGCCGCGCTCCCTTGGAGCCCGGCTTGTCGCTCCAGTCTCGCTTGCGCTGTTTCAACTATACCATAGACAGTTTCGCCAGACAATGGTACAATCACAGTGTTCCGGCAGGGCGTTTCGACAGCTTGCGGCGCACGGCGGTCCGGCGCAGCTCATGGCCCCTCATAGCCCGAGGGCCTCTCGTTTAAGGCTGCGTCCTGAACGGTAGAGCAAGGACGGCGTACGATTGTGACTGTGAACGTGAAAACGAGCACAAAGATAAACACGCGCCTAGACGCCCCTACATGCGCGGACGCCCGCAATGCCGGCGGTGCCGCCCGGACGGGCCTGAACGTTGAGCGCCGTCCACCGGTTCCATCGGTTGCACGTCCGGCTACGGTCCTGCGGGCGGTCCGTGGCATCATAGCTCTCATAGTCCTGCTGGCGGCGGCCGTGGCGGTCGGAGGCTGCCAGGGTTTCGATGGCGGCAAGCCAAGCGCATCGGCCCGGACCGGCTTCGCCCTGGGGACCCTCGTCCAAGTGCGGGCGTACGCCTCGGGCGGGCCTGCGGACGAAGCGGTTGAAGAGGCTATGGCCCGCATCAGGGAAGTCGAGGCACTAATGAGCGTGAATGTCCCGTCCAGCGACGTCGCGGCGGTGAACCGCGAGTCGGGACGCTTGCCAACCAAGGTAGCCGAGGATACACTGTATGTGGTGAAGAAGGCCATTGAATACGGCGACTTAAGCGGCGGAAAGTTCGACGTGGCGATAGGCCCGCTGGTCGAACTGTGGGGTATCGGCACCGACCACGCGAGGGTGCCTGCGCCAAGCGAGATCGAAGCGGCAAAGTCGCTGGTCGATTACAGGAGCGTAGAACTGGACGAGTCAGCCAGCACCGTGCGCCTCAAGAAGCCCGGCATGGCCATCGATCTCGGGGCGATCGCGAAAGGCTTCGCTGCTGACGAGGCCGCCGAGACGCTGGTAAAACGCGGAGTGAGGAGCGCGTTCATCGACCTCGGCGGGAACATCCTGGTGGTCGGGTCGAAGCCTGACGGCTCGCCTTGGAGAGTGGGAATACAAGATCCGTGGAAGGAGCGCGGCGCCACCTTCGCGGTCGTGCCTGTGCGCGACACAGCGGTGGTATCATCCGGTACCTATGAACGTTTCTTCGAGAAATACGGAAGGCGCTACCACCACATAATCGACCCGGACACGGGATACCCGGCCGAGACAGGCATCGTGAGCGCGACGGTCCTGGCTCGCCGTGCGGTGGACGCGGATGCCCTATCCACCACGGTGTTCCTCCTGGGGCCGTCTGAAGGGATGAAGCTCATCGCGGGTCTCCCGGGACTCGAAGCCGTGATCGTCACCGAGGACCGGCAGGTAATCGCGTCCCCGGGCCTTCGCGGAGTCATAGAAGTCAACAAGGGATGGGCGGTCAAGTTCTATGGGCTTGAAAACGTTCAGGAAGGCTGACCTCATCCTTGCGCTCGTCATCGTGGGCGCGGCCGCCGGCATCCTGGCGGGGCGAACACTTGGCCGGGCCTGGCAAGGGGTCGCTCGGGCCGGGCGAGAGGTAGTGATAGAGGTCGATAACCGGCATTTCCGCACGGTGCCTTTCTCACAAGTGAAAGGGGTCGCGACCGTGGACGTTCACGCGCCCGGCGGTCATACCGTTGTCGTCGAGATCGCCGACGACGGGCGCGCGAGGGTCCGTTCATCGGATTGCCCGGACAAAGTGTGCGTCAAGACCGGCTGGATAGAGCACCCTGGGGAGATCATCGTGTGTCTCCCCAATAGGGTGGTAGTGAAGATCCAGGGTTCGGCGGGCGCTTCCAAGCCTGCGCTCGATGGTATCGCGTATTGAATCATGAGTTGCCATGTGATTGCGGACGTGAGACCGCCGGAGGGCCGGAAGGAGGAAAATGGGTTTCCGCGCGGGCGCCGGGTCATCCCGGCGCCGCGTGCGGCTTCCATGCGGGATGACGAGAACACGGAGATTGACACACATATCTATCTATACGGCACTCGCCCTCGTGCTCCACATAACAGAGAGCTTCATCCCAGTGCCCTTCATGGTCCCCGGGGCTAAGCTGGGCCTCGCAAACATAGTCACACTCCTCGTGATCGTCCTTTCAGGAACGTATGACGCCTTCATCGTGGTGGCCCTGCGGACCTTTCTCGGGTCGCTCCTCTCTGGCGCACTCACGAACTTCGCGTTCAGCGTCGTCGGAGGCATGCTCGCGACCGTAGTGATGTCCGTCGCGTACAAGCGCTTCAGCGGGGTGTTTGGTCTCGTCGGCGTGAGCGTCCTGGGAGCCATATCCCATAATATCGGCCAGCTCCTTGTGGCTGGAATCGTCGTGGGCACCATGGGCGTGTACGCTTACCTGCCCGTGCTCCTGTTGGCCGGGGTCGCTACGGGGTACTTCGTCGGAATTGCCGCTGGGTACGTCCTGAGATTTCTGCCGAAAGCCGTCGCGCAGTCGGCCGATGCCGGGTGGCCGGACGACGCGCGGGCACATGAGGTCCCAAGGCTTCCCTGAAGCCGGGCGCGACAGGAGATGGAGAAAACCGATGGGCAAACCTTTGGTATCCGGGTGGTCGTCTCATCCTTTGCTTGCCGAAAGCTTGAAAAAGGTCGAGGCCTACCTCGAAGAGCAGCTATCCACCGGCCACAGCCTCATTTCGGACGCGGTGATGTCTCTCCTCAGGGCAGGCGGGAAGCGCGTTCGTCCCGCGCTCGTTCTGGCATCGGGGATGTTCGGCGAAGCCGACCTTTCCAAGCTCGTGCCGGTCGCCTCGGCCATCGAAATCGTCCACATGGCAACGCTGATTCACGACGATATCATCGACGGCGCGGATACCAGAAGAGGAGTGAAAACCGTTCACGCACGCTACGGACCTGATGTAGCGGTCTTCACAGGAGATTATCTCTTCACCAGGGCCTTTCGCATACTGTCGGAGTACGCGAGCCACGAAATGCTGTCCTCCGTAGCCAGGGCCGTCCAGGAGGTCTGCGAGGGAGAGATCGAGCAGTACGAGAGCAGGCGCAACGTGGCCGTGTCCTTCGGCCAGTATCTGCGGCGGATCCGCCAAAAGACCGCTATGCTCTTCGCCCTAAGCTGCTACGCGGGCGCCCTCGTCGCGGAAGCGCCGAGGAGCACCGCGGACGCGCTTCGCCGCTTCGGGCTCCACCTCGGAGTCGCGTTTCAGATCGCCGACGACATCCTGGATTTCTCCCAGGACAGCGCGACCACTGGAAAGCCTGCCGGGCACGACATCGCCTGCGGCGTATACACGCTGCCGGTCATATACGCGCTGGAAAGCGCCAAGTGGTCCAATGAACTGCGAAATCTCTTGAACGGCCTGGATGTGAACGGCGCTTCTCCCGGCTCCTCCGGCTGCGAAAACGAGCCTTGTGGGAGCCGGAACGGGAACGCCGCCGGCGACAGCGCGCGCGACGCGGCCTGGGACGCGGCTCGCGAGCGCGTCATCGCGATCGTGCGAGAATCGGGCGCCCTCCGGCGGGCGTCACGAACCGCCGAGAGGTGCGCCGCCCGAGCCAAGCGCTGCCTTGCTTCCCTTCCCGATGGAGCCGGCAAGGACATCCTCACCGACATCTTGGTGAGCGCCGTGTACCGCTCCAGCTGAGTGCCGACCCGCAGCTCGGGGGAGAGCGCTGTGGGTTCCCCGCATTCCGATGCAGACGAGCACCCGGCATGTCAGGCACTCGCACCGGGCACGCGGAAGCGGAAGGTTGAGAAAACGTGACCCTAGGCACCCGCCTGAGACGAGGCTATCTGCGGGGCGGCCTCCGTAGGCGCCTTGGGCTGCACTTGTCCGAGGAGTTCGAGCCCGTTTATGACCAGCCTGAACCTGCAGCCCAGAAGCGAGGCCGCTTGCTTGCACATCTCCATGCGAGTCAGGTATATCTCGAAATAATCCATGATCTGGCACTCGGTAGTATCAAAGGATATATCCAGCGTAATGGTCTTGCGTTTGCTATCCACCGTCAAGGCTGAATCGGTTATGGCGAGGTTGACCCTGTCGTGGATGTCATGCGCCCGCCTCATCCTTACCCGGGTTCGGTGAGCGTCGCTCTTATCGGCGATGATGAGCGCCGCCGACACTGGGCTCACGGGGATGCCTATCTCCTCTTCGTGGTTGGCTATGGCCGTCGTGATCGTGCAGATCTCGTCCAGCGGCATTCCCAGCATGCGAAGCTCCGTGAACACGATGTTCGCGCCGGTGGGCCCGTGGTACTTCCGATTGTGCATGTTCCCGATGTCATGCAGATAACCTGAGATGGCTCCGAGCTCGACCGTCCTCTCGTCGTATCCTAAGCTCCTCAGAATGTACGCCGTCATCGTGGACACGTACGTCACGTGGCGCAGTCCGTGTTCGGTGTAACCGAGCAGCGACAAGTACTCGTTGGCCTTGCTTATGAGCAACCGGAAATTGGCATTCCCTTGGACGTCTTTTAGCGTCAACACGCTCCTCCCTCCCGCAACACTCTCCTTGGCTATACCATAATACCACATTCCCTTCCCACTGCACACAGTCCCGCCCGCACCAGCCCCCAGCCCGCCGTCGGTCGGCCCGCCCCCGCCCCGCCGGGCCAGGGACAAAGCCGCGCCCGGACTATGCGGCTGGTCACGGACGGGGCGCGGCGCGTGCCCACAATGCGCGATGCCACACGCTGTGCCTGGCAACCAGCTCTTAAGATGGGAAGATCTGAAGGGTGACAACCCAGGCCCGCCCATGTATCATGGCTCAAGGGATCGGGACATCGACACATCCGATGCCTCCCATCCAACATTCCTTCCAAAGGAGGAGAGGTGTCTTGCGTCACATCGTACGACACTCGCTGGTTCTGGGGCTCGCCATCCTCGCCGCGCTGGCGTTGCCGGCGATGACATGGGCGGCGGCACAAGGTGAGCAGCAGTCCACGCGTGGCTTGCTCGCCCACCCCTCGTTCCGGGCGGGGCAGAGCAACCAGGCGTACTACCGCGGAACGACCGCCCAGGCGCCCGCCGAGGTTGCAGTCGGTCCGGTAAACCTTGACTGGCAGAACTTGTACCAGGCGCAACTGCGCGTGAACAACGGGCAGGATACCTGGAGGCTGGATCCGGTTCAGGTGGCCCGTCTCGAAGGCGCAAGCCTCGGGTTCGACCCGGCGCAGGATAAGTACACCCTGGTATCGAAGGTCGACGTCGGGAGGAACTCGGGAACTGGTGAGGCTCAGGTGCTCGTGGAGCACTCCGGGCGGGCCTATATCGTGCAGCTCATTCAGCCTTTCGGACCCGGCCCCGGCATGATATGGACGGTCAATTCCGTACGCGAGATCACATCTGCCGATGAAGCAAACGCGGTCGCGCGTCAGGCCTCGATCTCCTTCCAGTACCTCGGCCCGTACGGGCCGGCCCTGGCCACGTGGCGGGGTGAACCCGCAGCACAGCCCCAGGCTCCCGTCACCACGACGCCGGTGCGGCCTGGGCAAGTCTACTACGTGCAACCCGGGGACACTCTTTGGGCGATCTCCGTGAAGAACGGCGTCGCTCTCTACAGGCTCATTGAGCTCAACCCGACCGTAGACGCGAACGCCCTGTGGGTGGGCCAGGTTATCATCATTCAAACGCCGAACGACCCTTGGGCGGTCCCAGGCCAAAGCGCGAATTGCGGGTCGCGCGCGGCTTCCCAAGGCACGGTGCACATCGTCGAGCCGGGCGATACTCTCTGGCAGATCGCGCTGAGGTACAACGCCCCTGTGCAGGCGATCATGGAGGCGAACGGCATCACTGACGCCAACGTTCTCTGGGTCGGCCAGAGGCTCGTCATCCCGTAACCTCCGGACCCCATTCCCATTCCGTGTTCCGACCCCCTGTGGACCAGGGGACCACCCGTCGTGAGCGCGTGCGAACACCGGTCTCAGTCTCATGGGAGCACAGGACGGCGAACGGATGGAGAATGGATGGAGGACACATGGACGATGCGCGCAGAAGGCCGGGCGCCGCCCCCGCTCTAGGAGGGGCGCCCGGCCTTCTGCGCGCCTGCCTGCGTCGTGCTTAGTGCTTGCAACGCCAGCCCTCTTTTAGCGACCTTGAGCAACGGCCGCTCAGAGCAAGCCAGCCTGCTTCAGCGCGTTCTCGTATGCGTAGAGGTACTCGTGGTAGCTGTGGGTAGCACCGCTTACGGCATCGATCTTCTTTAGGTCAGTTTGCGCCTTCACAGCGAGCTCCGGGAACTTGTCGTAGAACTCCTTCGCGGCCTTGGAACCGTAGTCCGCGCCCTTCGCCGGCATGAGGGTGTCATAATCGGACTTCTTCGTTATGAACTCAACCTTTGTGACCTTCTTACCCGCCACGGTCACCGCAAGAAGAGTGTTGCCATTCACTGGGTTTTTGGCAAGCCCGTAGAACACGTTCCCTTTGTACTTGCCGCTCGCTATGTCAAGAGCCATCTGCGTCGCCTTCATGTAGTCGTTGCGCGACTGAGTCGCGCCGCTCACAGCGTCTATCGCGGCCTTTTGGTTCTTTACAACCATGAGGGGATATTCCCGGAACAAGGCCTTTGCCGGCTCATGTTTGTACGATTGAGGCTTGTCCGGGTTTATCATGTTGACATCGACTATGCGCCCGAACTGGATCACGACCTCGATGACGACATCGCCGCGATCGTTCGCGACATAGCCTATGTACGACCCGTCCTTGTACGCCGGCGCCTCAGCCCCGAGCGTCACGGCGCTCGCCAAGGCGACTACCGCTATCGCAACTGCCAAGAACACCCAAGCTTTCCTCACTGTCGTTACATCTCCTTTCTGGTTTGTGAAAACGACGACTTTCACAACCGCCCCCACGCCCTACACTCTCATCCCCCCTGATATGTGCTGCGTTTCACAATCGGCACATCTCTCCACAGGCCTGCAAGCACAGTGTTTCCATACCGGCTTGTGTGCCATTACAATTATACTATGGCCACCCCTGGTCCGCAACGCGGAATTTCCGGTCCGCCCCTCGGCGAGCCGGCCCGAAGACACGCAACCTCCAATGCAAATACAACGCGAGCCATTGTTGACGCGGGCAGGGCCGGACGCCGCCTGCGTGCGGCGCCCGGCCCTGCACTGTCCTGAACCGATGGTGCAAGAGGATGGTGCGATGGAGGGACGGTGACTCGACGAGTCGAAACCGCCACCTTCCCGTCAGATCTTGAGCTTGACCCAGTCAGAGATGACCTTCACGGAGTCCTCCTCGAATTTGGGCTTCTCGAACCTCATGAAATACATCGAGCTCTTCCCGGACCGCCACTGCGGTGTGTACGTTATGCCCTTAGCCATTATGCCGTTCCAATCCTTCAGCGTCTCAAGCGCGGCGATAAGCTTGTCACGGGTGACGTCGCTCCCGGCCCGCCTCAAGCCCTCGCAGAACACCTCGGCGGCGATGAAGCCCGCGGCTGCGAAGGCGCTCGGCATCTCGTTCGGGAAGCTCTTTTGATAGATCTCAAGGTACTTTTGGGAATCTGGGTCCGTGCCCAGGACAGGCACCCACCCGGGTGCGATGAGCCCAACGCAGGCTTCCCCAGCGAGGCTCGGCATTTGGACAGGGTCCGCGTTCACGTACGTCGTGAGGAACTGGGCCGAAAGGCCCATGGTCGCAGCCTGTTTCAGGAAGCCCGCGCACGGTTTGATAGTGGAGTAGATGATGACCGCCTCCGGCTTCGCCTGAATCAGCTTGAGCACCTGGGAGCTGAAATCCACGTCGGCCGCGCCGAAGTTCACGACAGCCACAGGCTCGATTCCGTATGTCGCGAGCTGTTCCTTCACGCCCCGAAGGCCCTCGGAACCAATGTCCGTTTGCTCACAGGCCACGGCGATCCTCTTCATCTTCAGGTTCTCCACGACGTACTGGGCGATGATGCGGCCTTCGCTGATGTAGTTGGGCTGTACCGGGAAGAAGTACTTCTTCGGCGGGAACGCCAGAACACTCACGCCGGTTCCCTGGTACACTGACGGAACTTGCTTCTCCATGATGTAGTCGATCGTTGCCACCACGCCAGGAGTCCCGAGGGTACCCACCAAGGCGAACACCTTGTCTTGCTCAACCAGCTTCTTCACCGCGGCCATGCTCCGCGACGCCTGGAACCCATCGTCCTCCACGATGAGCTTGATCTTGCGACCGTTTATCCCCCCAAGGGAGTTGACCCAGTTGAGATAAGCCTCCATGCCCTTGCGCATGTTGATGCCGACCACCGCGGCGGGCCCGGACTGGTCTTGGAAGGTTCCGATGAGCACCTGATCATCGGTCACCCCGGGCACCTGCGCCGCTCCGGCCGAGGCAAAGGTCCCGGCGAAGCTCGCGACGAGCGCAAGCGTCAAGAACGTCCCCACCAGCAAAGCGTACCTTCTCACGTCATCCTCGCCTCCCGATTCTTGATTCATACTAATCGATGCTCGTGATGCTCGTAATTCAAGCGTGCGCGGCACCGGCTCCGAGGTACGAACGTTTCACCTCCTCGCTCTTCAAAAGGCTTTCGCTCTGACCCGAGAGAACGATTCGCCCAGTCTCGAGGATATAAGCCCTTGTCGAAACGCCGAGCGCGAGGCGGGCGTTCTGCTCGACCAAGAGGATGGTCGTCCCTTCCGCGTTGAGCGTCCTTATGATATCGAATATCTGCCTTGTCATGATCGGCGCGAGCCCGAGAGACGGCTCATCGAGGAGAAGCACCTTGGGCCGGGCCATAAGGGCCCGGCCGATGGCAAGCATCTGCTGCTCGCCGCCGGAGAGCGTGCCGGCCGGCTGACGCTCCCTCTCCTTGAGCACGGGGAAATGCGTGTACACCCTGTCGAAGTCCTGAGCGACCGCCTTCCGGTCGCGCCGCGCGTAGGTTCCTATCAGAAGGTTCTCCTTGACGGACAGTTCAGGGAAGATCTGGCGTCCCTCGGGTGCCTGCACGATCCCCATTTGGACTATGCGCTCTGGTGCGAAGCCGTCGATACGCTCGCCCACGAACTCGATCCTACCCCGCCTCGGGCGCACCACTCCCGATATCGCCCGGAGAGTAGTGGTCTTGCCAGCTCCGTTCGCCCCAAGAAGCGCCACGATCTCTCCCTCGGATACGTCAATGGAGACCTGCCGAAGCGCGAGGACCAAGCCGTAGTATACGTCGATGTCACAAAGCCGGAGCATTTTGGGCATCCTCCCCGAGGTAGGCCTCGATAACCTGCGGATCGCGCTGAACCTCGAGAGGCGTTCCCTCAGCGATCTTGCTCCCGAAGTTCATAACCGTGATCTTGTCGCACAGGCCCATCACTATGGACATGTCATGTTCCACGAGAAGCACCGTGATCCCAAGGTCGTCCCGCACTTTCCTGATTACGCCGGCGAGCTCGGCACGTTCCGTAGAGTTCATGCCCGCCACGGGTTCGTCCAGCAGAAGGAGCCTTGGCCGCGATACCAGTGTGCGTGCGAGTTCGACCAGCTTCTGAACGCCGTACGGCAGGCCGTACGCAAGCCTAGGGCCGTACTCGGCGATGCCCAGCATCCGGAGGATCTCCGCCGCCCTCTCCCGGAGACCCGCCTCTTCGTGACGTGCCCGCGGGCCCAGGAACGCCCCGCGCACGAAATCCACAGACCCAATTGTGTGGAGCCCGAGGAGCACGTTATCTATGACGGTCTGCCCCCGGAAGAGCTCAACGTTCTGAAACGTCCTGCTGATCCCTCTAAGGACAACCTCGTGCGGCTCACACGCAAGCTCCCTGCCCGCGAACCGGATGACGCCCGCAGCAGGCTTAGTGAACCTGCTGATGCAATTGAACACCGTGCTCTTCCCGGCGCCGTTCGGACCGATGAGACCATGGATCGCTCCGTCCTCCACCGTAAAGCTCAGATCATTTACCGCAACGAGACCTCCGAATCTCACGGTCACACCCTCGAGTTCAAGCAGCGCCACGTTTGGCCGACCCCCTCGCCCCGAAACCCCTTCTCATCCCTAGCCTCGCCTTCAGCCAGGACCAAGCTGGCAAGAGCCTCCACGGCAAGCTTACGAGACCGTGCGGAAGAAAGAGGACCACCACGATGAGCGAAATCCCCGTGAGCACCAGAGGCAGGTTCTTCACCCTGCTGAAAACATGCGGCAGCAGCGTCATGAACACGGCTCCTAGCACCGACCCGGGAAGACTTCCCAGCCCGCCCACGACTATCGACGCAAGGAGCGTGAGCGACACGCTCAGGTTGAAGTCGAACGGGCTGATGAACTTGACCAGGTGGGCGTAAAGGCTGCCAGCGACTCCTGCGTAGAACGCGCTTATGGCGAATGCGGCCGTCTTGTACTTGGCCAGGTTAACCCCCATGGCCTGGGCTGCGATCTCGCTGTCGCGCACAGCCATGAGGGCCCTTCCCGGCCTCGTCCGGAGCATGTTCCGCGCCGCCGCCAGCATAAGCCAGGTGATGGCCAGCGCCAGGTAATAGTAACGCAGGTCTGTGTTGAAGCCAAAGCCGAACAGCGACGCCGCCGGAGCTTTCATCCCCTGGTAACCACCGGTGAACCCTTCCCACACGGCGAATAGCTGGCTTACCGCGACCCCAAACCCCAGCGTTGCAATGGCGAGATAATGGCCGTGAAGCCGGAGCGCGGGGATGCCCAGGCCGAAACCAACGGCGGCGGTAAGGAGCGCGGCGACGGGCATGGCTATCACGAACGGCACGCCCAACCGGCCGGTGAGCATCGCCGAGGCATATGCACCGATGGCCATGAATCCCGCATGTCCAATGGATATCTGCCCAGTGAAACCGGTCAGGATATTGAGCCCCAGAGCAAGTATGATATTGACCATCACGAGATCATAGAGATAGACCACATAAGCCCTGCCCAGCGCCACTGTTACGAGCGGGAGGGCAACGAGCGCCACCACCCAGACGGCCAAGCGCCCCGCTGGCGTTGACACTGCGCGCATCGTGGCCCGCGCAACGCCACCCCCACCGTCGGCGGCGCGGCCTGGACTTGTGGCTGAAGCGTCCTTCTGCTTGTTCGACGAGCTCACACCCACTGTGCTTACACCTTCCTCTTGGGGGGTGTTCCGAGTATCCCGCTCGGGCGGACGCAGAGCACCGCGACTATCAACGCGAAGGCGAACGTGCTCTTGAGCTGCGTAGAGATGTACCCTGCAACGATGTTCTCCAGCACTCCGAGCAGAAGACCTCCCACGACCGCGCCGGGCAGGCTCGAAAACCCGCCGAGCACGGCCGCGGTGAACGCCTTGATCTGCACCTCAGCCATCATGTTGGGGCTCAGGAACGTGGTCGGAGCGATCAGGATCCCCGCCACCGCGCCGAGCACCGAGCTCATTCCCCACGTGAGCGAGTACACACGCGGCACGGGCACGCCCATGAGCCTCGCTGCCCTGGCGTTCTGACTCGTGGCCCTTATTGCTATCCCAGCCATGGTGAACCTGAGCACGAGGTACAGTCCCAGGGCCATCGCGCAAGTCACAGCGAGCACAAGAAGGCTGTCGCGGGTGATGATGATCCCGCCCAAAACGAACGGCCGCCCCTTCACGGCGTATGGGAAGCTCACGGGGTCGAACCCCCATACCCATCCTGCCGCGCCGTTGAAAACCATGAAAAGACCGAGGGTCATTATCATCATGCTAATGAGCGGGCCGTTCTGGATGGGCCTCAGGAACACTCGCTCTACCAGCATCCCGAAGATCGCCGCGAAAGCGAGCGCTCCGAGCGCCGCGACCGCATACGGCAGGCCCGCGCGAGCGAGGAGAGTGTATGCAACAAACGTCGAGACCATGGCCATCTCGCCGTGGGCGAAGTTCACTATGTCCATGGTTCGGTAGACCAACACGAGACCTAGCGCAGCCAAGGCGTACAGGCACCCTGCCGCAAGCCCGCTCACGATCTGCTGGCCCAACATGGTACCACCAACCCCTACTCCTGCTCGAGCAGGTCAATCTCATCGCGAATGAACTCGACAGCTTCGTCCATGCGCGCAAATCGCCGTTCGTAGCCGCTCTGGATGTTCTTAACGGAGATCCTGAGAGCTGGCGAACACTGGGCGTCATCGGCCTCGGTCCCGCCGAGCCTCACAAACCTCACTATGAAGGACGCGATCACGATCTCTCTTGCCATCCGTGCGCTCTCCTACTCTCATATCTTGGGCCACGCAAGATGCCGCAGCAGCAGTGGTGCCGCCCTCGGGCTCGGACATCGACCACGCGCCGGCCGCCGCGCGGCGTGCCCCGGTGCCCCGAACGGGACCCGGGGGCGTGTCGGTCGCCACGTGCCGGTCGCGGTCGCCGCGAAGGATCACATGGCGACGTTGGCACCCCGCCGGACCACAGCTGCCAGTCCCATGCCGCCGCCCACGCAAAGGGTGGCGAGGCCAAGCCGCGCGGCCGTCCTCTTCATCTCATGAAGCAAAGTCACCAGGATCCTGGCACCGCTCGCGCCTATCGGATGCCCTAACGCAATCGCACCGCCGTTCACGTTGACCTTCTCCGGATCCCAGCCGAGCTCCCGACCAACTGCCAGGGACTGCGCGGCGAAAGCCTCGTTCGCCTCGATGAGGTCGATCTGATCGAGGACGAGCCCAGCTTTGGCGAGCGCCTTTCGCGTGGCTGGCACAGGTCCCAGCCCCATCTCCGACGGCTCGACACCCACCGACGCGTAGCTTACGATGGTCGCCATCGGCTCGAGGCCGCGAGACACCGCTTCCTCTTGCGACATCACCACGACGGCGGCTGCACCGTCGTTGATGCCGGAGGCGTTTCCTGCGGTCACGGTACCGTCTTTCTTGAAGGCGGGCCGCAGGGCAGCCAGCTTCTCGATGGTGGTTCCGAAGCGCGGGTGTTCGTCGCGGGCGAACCTCACGACCTCGCCCTTCCTCGCCCGCACCTCCACCGGGACGATCTCTTCGTCAAACCGTCCCTCTGTGATGGCTCTCTGGGCCCTCTCTTGGCTGCGCAACGCGAACTCATCCTGTTCGCGCCTGGAGATGCCGTATTTCTCGGCGAGGTTCTCCGCGGTGACCCCCATGTGCACATCGGTGATGGCGCACCACAGGCCATCCCTTATCATGCTGTCGGTAAGCTCGCCATGGCCCATGCGGTACCCTGTCCTTGCTCGCGTAAGCAGGTAAGGGGCCTGGTTCATGTTCTCCATGCCGCCGGCCACGACGACGTCCGCATCGCCGAGCATCACGGCCTGCGCGGCGAGGATGACAGCCTTGAGGCCGGAGCCGCACACCTTGTTGATGGTCATCGAAGGGACCTCGACGGGCACTCCGGCCTTGATCGCGGCCTGTCTCGCCGGATTCTGGCCTTGTCCCGCCTGCAGGATGTTGCCCATTATGACCTCGTCGACGTCCGAGGGTGCAACGCGCGCGCGCCTGAGCGCCTCCTCGATGACCACCGCGCCAAGCTCCCACGCGGGGACCTCGGCCAAGGTCCCACCGAAAGTTCCTATCGCCGTCCTGACCGCGCTGACGATCACAGCCTGCCTCACAGTGCGCCCTCCTTTTACAGATGGATGACACTGCCTCGCCAGAGATCGCTTTCTCGCCAGACATCACTTCATGCGGAGCGCAACACCCGCCTGGTTGTAACCAACACCTGACCCCACGAGCACCACGAGGTCGCCCGACTTGATCTTGCCTTTTCTTATGGCATCGTCGAAGCACATAGGAATGCAGGCGGAGCCGGTGTATCCGTACTCCTCCATGATCCAGTGGGTCTTCTCGATTGGGAGGCCCAACGTCTCCATGACGAGGAATATCGATGGCAGCCGCACCTGCGTGAAGATGGCCATGTCGATGTCCTGAATCGAGAAGCCGCCCCGCTCTGCGAGGCTCCGCACGATCTTGGGCCAGCCTTCGTGGTTGACCTCCGGCGGATAGGCCTGTGTGAGCCGCACCTTCGTGCGCCCCGCCTGCACCGACTCCACGCTGGCCGGCTCGAAGGTGCCTCCTGAATAGATGCCCCAGTGCTTGTGGTATGAGCCGTCCGCGAGATAGGCCGAAGTGATGAAGCCAGGCTTAGAATCCACGCCGAGCACGGCCGCCCCAGCCCCGTCTCCATAGAAGAAGGACGTCACATCGGTGGGGTCGGCGAGCTTGCTCATCATGTAGGCCCCTATGACCAGGACGTAATTCATCCACGAGTTCGACTCGAGCAGGCTCGCACCGATCGCCACGCCTGTCGGAAACGACGCGCAGGCGCAACCGATGTCGAATGTGCCAGCGTTTGGCGCTCCCAACTTGTGCTGGACCACGACCGATGTAGCTGGCGTTATGTAATCAGGGCTGTCGGTCCCGACGATGATCATGTCAAGTTGCTCGGGCTTCACGCCAGCATTCTCCAGAGCAGCCTGAGCCGCCCTGACCGCCAAATCCGACGTGGCCCAATCCCGCGGGGCGTACCAGCGCCGCTTTATCCCTGAGCTCTTCTGGAACTTGCCGATCACGACGCCTAGGCCCGGCGAGGCCTTTTCGATCTGCTCGGCCATGGCGTCGTTCGTGACCTCGATCTCGGGAAGATACTGTCCGGTGCCAATGATGGTGGCGCATCGTTTCATTTGAATTCCCTCCAGACGCGGCGCGCCGTTGCCGCTAGATGTACTGAAGCGCCTTGGCCTCCGATCTGAGCCATTCTCGGAAGTCAGGATGGGCGATGCTTATGAGAGCCTCCACTCGCTGCCTGATGTTCTTGGCCTTGAGCCTGGCAATGCCGTACTCGGTAACGACGTAGTCCACATCCGCCCGGTGGACAGATACCACCTGACCATCCTTGAAACACGGCACTATCGTGGAAATCGTGCCGTTCTTCGCAGTTGACCTTAGCGCGAGGATGGACTTTCCTCCTGGCGACATCTGCGCCCCCATGCAGGTATTCATCGCGCCGCCGGTGCCGCTGTACTGTTTCGTACCTATGGTTTCAGAGTTCGCCTGACCGGTGAGATCCACCTGCATCGTCGTGTTGATGCTCACCATCTTGTAATTCTTGGCAATAACGTACGGGTCGTTGGTAACATACCCGCCATGGAGCTCAACACCGAGGTTGTCATCAATGAAGTCGTACAGCTTGCTCGTTCCCATGGCGAAGCAGCCCACCATCTTTCCCGGCCAGAGCGTCTTCCGACGCCCGGTTATGACGCCCGCGTCGAAGAGGTCCACCATGCCGTCGGTGAGCATCTCGGTGTGCACCCCAAGGTCGTGCTTTCCCTCGAGGCACTTCGCGATGGCGTTGGGAATCCCGCCTATCCCCAGCTGGATAGTGCTCCCGTCCTCGATGAGGCTGGCGACGTTTCTGCCGATCTCCATCTCCACTTCAGTAGGCACAATCGGCTCGACCTCGGCCAGGGGCACCGTGTTCTCCACCACGTAATCCACCTGGGAGATGTGTATCTGAGTGTCGCCGAGCGTGCGTGGGAGGTTCTCGTTGATCTCGAGCACAACCATTTTCGCCACCTCGATGAGGGGCTTCTCGTAGGTAAGGCTCAGAGAGAGGGACATATACCCGTTCTTGTCCATGGGCGTGGCGGTGCCCCAGAAGATGTCGGGCGGGTCTATGTCTCGTTTCTTGAGGGCGCACTCGTGGAGGTGGTTCGGCATGAACGTCACGGTCCCCGCGGGGTGGGCCCTATATGAATGAGGGCCATAGTACCAAGCCTCATTGAGGAAATGGCCCTTCATCTCGGGCTTCAGGAAGTCATAGTCCCTCATGAGGAGGCAGGACATGATCCTTACGTTCTCAAGCTCGTCCTTTCGAGACGAGATCGCCCCGAGAAGGCCCGGCGGCTCCGCCGCGGCCATGGCGACCACTATGGACTGACCCGACTTCACCTTCGCGACCGCTTCTTCGATGGTGATGAGTTTCTCTCGGTAGAGCTCCTTCGGGTTCAACGCGATCCCTCCCGCACAAAGAGGTCAGAGCACGAGGCCGCCGTCAACCTGCAGGACCGCCCCGTTCACGAAATCCGCCTCGTCGGAGGCGAGGTACAAGTATGCGTACGCGATGTCCTTCGGTGCTCCAAGCCTCCCGAGGGGGGTCTTCTCCTTTATGGACGCGAGGATCTTCTCGGGCACCGTGGCCATCATGTCGGTCATGGTGAAGCCGGGAGCGACGGCGTTGACGTTGATGCCCTTGCGCCCGAGCTCCTTGGCCCAGCCCCGCGTCATCCCGATGATCGCAGCCTTTGAGGCTATGTAGTTGGTCTGGCCGATGTTTCCATATATGCCCACCACTGAGGACGTGTTGACGATCTTGCCGCGACCCTGCCCTATCATGACCGGAGCGACGGCCCTCGTACAGTTGAATACACCCTTGAGATTCACGTTGATGACCTTGTCCCACTGCTCGTCGGTCATCTTCACGAGGAGGGCATCCGCCGTGACACCGGCGTTGTTCACCAGAACGTCGATCCGGCCGAACTCCTTGAGGGTCTCGTCAACCATGGCCTTCACGCTCTCGGGGGACGTAACGTCGACGTGAACCGCGATGGCAACCCCGCCGGCCTCCTGAATCTCGCGCGCCGTTGACTTCGCCCACTCCTCGTTTACGTCACACACGACTACCTTGGCGCCCTCCCTGGCAAAGAGCAGCGCCGCTTCTTTGCCCAGGCCCCTCCCCGACCCCGTGATGATCGCAACTTTGTCCTTCAGCCTCACCAGTAGCCGCCTCCTCTTGTGATAGCTTTCACCGCTGCCTTAGTGGGGTTGCGCGAGACCGTTGGTTCTTCCCACATTATGCCATCTCGCCCAGTTGAAGTCCGCGAAGCCGTCGGTCGCCGAGGCTGCCCGGGTTGGCAGTTAGTGGGGAAGTCCAACAGCCTCGTGCGTCACCTTTTGCGTTATTTCCAGCAGTTGCCCCGTTGCCTGTGTTGCCCCCTGGGACGGCGCCCCGAGCGGAGCGCGCTCCGCGAGAACCAAGCCAGTCAGGCCGGTGGCAGGACAGGCGCTCCACCGCGCAAGCACCATCAACCTTAACGCCTTTGAGAAAAGAGACGAAAGCTCGTTCGCTTCCCACTCAATCCGCCAGCGAGGGCCCGGGTCGCCCGGCATTCGCCCGTGTCATGCGGTCGAGTTCAATTGCACAGGAATCGCTTTTATCGTATCGCCAGCCGTTACAGAGCGGTTACAGAGGTGTTACAGGAGGTATTGAAGTGTTGCGGGCAGCCATTCTCAACAGTGACTCCCCGCAAACGATGCTGCCGCTGCCTGTTCCGGGCGTTGTTCCCAAGCGAGAAACGCGCGTCCTCGTCCTGAGTGCGGCGCCATAAGTCTTCGTCTCCTTTGTTGACGGCGCCAGGGTTGCCGGTTGCCGGCGCCTGCACGACGGGGCGTGAGGAATTTCGTTATCTCGCGAGCCAAATTGGTATGAACAAAGCGCCCTCCGGGTCGCGACGACGTTTGAAGGGGAGGGGCAGTCGGCAACAAGCTTCGGCCCGGCTTGAAGGGCGCGGTCAGAGGGCGGAAAGGAGTCTGGCCTTTTCCAGCAGTCTTGCGGTCTCAGGCGCAGGGTACACACCCATCTCGGCGCGAAGCGCGGCGGCGCATCTCTCGTAGGTTCGGACGGCCATTGCCCGGTTGCGCCTGGAGAGATAGCATCTCATGAGCAGCCTGTATGCCTCCTCCCAGCACGGGTCCCTTGCGAGGATCTCGTCGCAAACGTGGATGCACTCGTCGATCTCACCCTGGTCGAGCAAGAGCTCCGCGAACCTCTGTGCCGCCCGCAGATACATGGCAAAGAGCCTTTCCCGCTCTACGCTGGCCCAATCCTCATACAAGCAGTCTTGCAGGAAATCACCCTGGTAAAGGTGAAGCGCGCTGCGCAAGAGCTCGCAAGCGCCTCTGCGATCGGCCGGCTCCAATTTGGTCGCTTTCGCCACGAGGCTCTCGAACTCGTCTGCGTCGACCCAGTACCCGGAGAGGGGATTCAGGCCGTAAAGCGGCCCCTCGCGGCGAACGTAAAACGGTGCCAGGCGCGCGGGCCTGCCGGGCTCGATCGCATTCAACATCGCGTTGAGCACGACCTTGAAATGCGCGGAGGCAACGTCCGGCTCGAGCTCGGGCCAGAGCATCTCGAGGATCTGGTCCTTGTGGAGGAAGCCCTTCCTATGCACGATAAGCAGCTGAAACAGGGTCTTCGCCTTTTCGCGCTGCCACTCGCGCGAGGAGATCTCCTGTCTCCCGCGGTAGACTCTGAAAGGCCCGAGCGTTCGCACGTGGAGGGTGTACCCTGGGTGGAAATCGACGTTGAGCAGACCCGTCGCGTCGCGTAACCACGTCACGTAGTCGCGGTCCACTCCGCGGTGTCTTGCCTCTATCAGCACAGGCGCCAGGACGCCGAGATCCCTGGGACCGAAAAGTGTCCTGCGGGTGAACAGGAACTCATAACTATGCGTATGCACCGACTCGATAAGGGTCTCGAGGCTCTCTCCGAGCGCCCTCTCATCCCGCCGCCTCAACGCAAGCACGGTGCGCCACAGGTCGCAGACGGTGCTGCAGTATGCGTCGCCGCACTCATCGAACGTCCTCTTTGCAGCCTCCAGCCAGTGTGCAGCCCGGTCGTCTTCACCGCCCGAAGCCAACCCAGCACCCACGCCGAGCTGGACGAACCCGGCGAGCCATTCATCCCCGGCAGCCCTGCATATGTCGAGCGCCTCGCCGGCCAGGCGTTCGCCCTCAGCTGCCTCGCCTGACGACGCTCGCAGGAGCGCGAGACCCATGAGAGGCTCGGCCCGGCCCCGCGCGACCTTGATGCTGTCCACGATGTCTAGAGCCCGCCTGTAGCAGGTTTCGGCGTCCAGGCTGGATCCCGAGGCGGGCCCCGCGACGGGTGCGTGAAGCGGAGCGGAGGCGAACACCGCGGGCGCCACCTGCCTTGCGTGGCCGAGCCGCATGTATCCCACCGCCTCCACGAACGGCGCCTTGAGATCCCGCCCGAGCTGGATCCCGGCCTCAGCACACTTGGTGGCGAGCTCGCCCTCGCCAATCAATGAATAGATCAGCGAAAGCAGCAGCTGAGTCTCCCTGTGAGACCGAGGGGGCCTCAGGCCGTCTGCTCTCTCCTCGCTCGCCTTACGCTTGAGCGACTCAAGAGCGGCGGAGAGCCTGCCCGTCCTAAGCTGGACCCTTATATCGAGCTCGTCTTCTATTGCATGGTGGATGAGCCGTTCAGCAGCCTGCGCGTACTTTACAGCGGCCGAGAGCTGTCCCTGGTTAGTCTTGTTCTCTGCCATCATCCTGAGGAGATTCGCTCGTTCCCAGGTGTCGTCCGGCGGGAGCATCCGCAAAGCTTCCTTGAGCAGAGCTTCACTCTTGGCAGGCTGAACCGTGTCAAGGTATACCATCGCTTTCCCCTTGAGGGCCCTGCTTCTCCCGATCCTGTCGCCTCTTCTTTCGAATATCTCGTTGGCCACACTGTACCACGCGAGCGCGTCGTCGTAGTTGCTCGTAAGGCGGTGAACGTCAGCCCTCCGCAGAATGAGGTCGGGATGGGCCTCCAGCACGGGCCCGGGCAGTTCGCCGATCCAGCCCACCAGAGCGTCGAACATGCCGCGCTGCACGAGGTCCGGCGCTATCCCGGAAAGCACGCTCGCCGCACTCTCGTAATCACCTGCGGCGAGGAAGTGTCCGACGGCGAGGGAAGGCCTCCCGGAGCTCAGGTAGAACTGCGCCGCCTTACGGTTCCCGTTCTGCCATCGCTCGCGATCCCGGCGCGCGAGTCCCCGCAAGAACTCCCTGAAGAGATGGTGGAACCTGTATGTGCCCGCGCCCGCAGCGTACACGAACAGGCCGTCAGCCTCGAGCCGCTCGATGATCCGCGCGCTATCCTTCCTGTCCGAAATGTGATCGCACGCGTCGGGGACCAGCTCTTCGAGAACCGCCGCATCCATCAGGAACTCTTTCACGTCATCATCCTGCTTGGCCAGGACCTCGGCGGCAAGGTACTCGAATACGCCCTGCAAAGTGCCAGGTGGGCCCGCGAGAAGGTCCTCCAGAGCCACGCCCTGTCTAAGGCCGTGCCATATCATCTCCAACGCGATGATCCAGCCCTCAGTGCGCTCCGACAGCACTTCCACCTGCTCGCGGGAGATCGCCCAACCATACGGCCCTTGGAAGAGCGCCTCTATCTCATCGCCCGTGAACGCGAGGTCTTTCTCGCTGATCTCCAGGAGCTCACCCTTCACGCGCCATCTCGCCACGGACTCAAAAGCCGGCCTCTTCCTCGTGGAGAGGACCAAGTGGAGCTTGGGAGGCATCTCATCCACGAGGTGCTCCACCAGCCCATCGATCTCCGGAGCGTTCGAGACCAGATGGTAGTCGTCTACAACGAGCACCGAGTCATCGGTGACGTGGTCGAGCACGTCGTTGACGAGGGAGTCGACCGCGGCAAACCGTGTGGACCGGTCGTGGTCGCCCTCTAGCAAAGCTAGGGCGCGGCCTCCCACCGATGGGCGCGCCGTGCGAATGGCCCAGACCACGTGCAGAACGAAAGCGTGGGGATCGGAATCCGTTTCCCCCACCGTGTACCAGAAACACGGGACACGATGATCCGCGAGGTACGTGGCGAGCCCGGTGCTCTTCCCGTAACCAGGCCCCGCTTGGAGAATGGTGATAGGATGGAGCACTATTCCCTCGAAAACCCGAGCCAGCCTCGGTCTCTTCAGAAACTGCTTGCGCGGCACCGGTGGCACGAATTTCGTCCGAACTATGGGAGCCTCGCGGGCCATGGGGTCCTCCATCCCCTTTCTCACCTGATAACCAGGACTCCCTCGTCGTCGAGGAAAGCCTTGACGTCAAAACGGGTTGATTCGAACACGAAGCTGTCGCCGCCAACCTGGAACGTCGTGCCAGGATACACAACGCCGGCTCTGATCTGGCCGCTCGCGGCCACCTTGATCACCGACGGACAGGGCCACTGGCCTGGAGTGCCTACGCTGCCCACTTGTACCCTCTGGGCCGCATATATCTCGCCCCCTCGGACATTGCCCTTCACCCGCACCCCTTCCGCCGCGCTGAGGTTACAGTTGTAACAGCCCTTTTCGGCGACCAGTATGTCCCCGCCCGATTCCATCACGCTGTTCTGGGCGTACCCCACCACGATCCCCCCGCTGGTGCTCGGCGCCTTCTCGACCCAGTCTGCGATCGCCTCGACGCCCGCCCTCAAGGCGCTCAGGTGGTCCTGAAACGGTGCCCCAGGCAGATCCAGGGACGACATGGACTTGGCAACCTTGGCAATCAAGTCGGCCGCCTCCGCGGTCGCCTTCGGGAGTTCGACCCCGGCACCGCCCATGACCTCCTTGATTGAGGCCGCAAGCCTATCGAGCTCGCGCAGCCTCTGACCGACCAGACTGCGAGCCGGGGCGAGCCCCGGCCGCCCGTGCCCTCCTCGCGTCTGTTGTCGTTCGGAAGCGACCACCCCGTCCCGCTCCGGCGAGCTCGCCGCCGCCTGCAGCACGACCTGAAGCACGACCTCGAGCTGGCCCAGCGCACGCCGGACAGCCTCCAGAAGAGGGGCAAGACGGCTCGCAAGACCTTTCATTCCACCTGCTCGGAGGCGGCAATTGACGACGGACCCCTTGACCCTTATTCCCTCACCCGCGGTGATCATCGCACCCGCAGCGTGGCCGAGGACGGTGACACTGCCGCGGCCCTCCACGCGGGCGCCCTCAAGCACGTCGCCCCGCACGACTATGTCGCCGTTGAACCTCAGGTGGCCCGACGCTAGCCCCACGTTTCCGTCATGCACTATTACGGGCGCGACCTCGATGCGAGTGTACCTCGACCCGTACGAAACCGGCTTTCCGTCCCGCGTCGCAAGCACCTTCGCGCCGTCCTCCGAGAGCTCCGCTCCCTCACCGGCCCGCAGGCTCCACTCCCTCACCTCGCGCGGAGGAATCGCCTCACCGGTCACGGCACGTCCAGGCGTGCCTGGGACCGGCGGGTGGAGCACGGCCACTACATCGCCAGCACGCACGAACGGAAACCTGTAACGTTCCCAATAGTCCACCCTGTCCTCCGCTTCTTCCCACACCACAGGCACGGGCTCGAGCTCGACAAGGTGTTCAACGAAGCCGTCTTTGCCCTCCTTCGGCGGGACTCCTCTCGCAACTACATGCGGGAGGCCGTCGGCATCGAGGACCGCTCTCTCCACGGCCTCCATGTCGATTCCAAACACCACGCCCTTCGCTTTGAGGGCCTCCTCAACGTCCTCAGTGGTGACGGTCTTCTCGCAGACCTCCTCCTCGCCGGACCGGGCCTCGGAGTCGAGCCCGGCCGCGGCGTCTTCCTCGCCCAACACGGGTCGGACTATTCTCCGCGGTCTGACGACAGCGCTCGCTGACAGGCGATCGGCGCTGACGGTGATCTCAACCGACGCAGGCGCGATCTCCCTGGCTGCGGCAACCGGGACGACTGAACGCTCGGACGGCTCGTCGGCGTTCACATTTCCTTTTCTGCGCGCCCTGACCAGGACCTCGTACCTTCCCGCTTCGGATGACGACTCACCGCCTGCACCTCTTGCATCGCTCACCACCTCGTACTCGACCTCGCAAGGCTCTGCCTCAAGAGCCTTCGAAGCCTTCTCGAGGGCCTCCTCCACAGTCCCAGCGCGGACGAGGACGTCGCCGGCCGGCACGTGCCATCACCTCCCGCTCGGTCATCGTTCAAGTAGAAAACCCGTAACGAGCTCATTGAACTCCCGAGGTTTCTCAATGAAGAGAAGATGTCCTGCGTTCTCCATGATGGTCACGCGGGCCCCCGGAATACGCTCGGCAAGCAAGACAGCGTTTTCGGCCGGGACCACCTTGTCATCGCTGCCCGCCACCACCAGGGTGGGCGCCTGAATCTCCCGAAGGTGGGATTCGGTTTGCGGATCCGCAAGAAAAGCGCCACATGCGCTGAGCTGCCCGATATATGCGGAGCCGTTCTGAGGCCACGCGAGCTGGAACTCGGCCACCTTCGCGACAACCTCAGGGTTACGCTCGACGAATCCCTCGGAAGTGGCGAGCGCGAGCCCTTGCCTCACGATGTCCTCCGGCGTTCCCTGCGGACGTGACGTGAAGAAGTTCAGCGCGGTCTGAGTCATCGGCTTGGCCGAGGGCCCTCCGAACATGGTCGACACCAACACGAGCTTTTCCACGCATTCCGGATGTGCCCAGGCGAGCGTCTGCGCAACGTAGCCGCCCATGGAGGCTCCGAGGACGTGCGCCTTCTCAAGCCCAATCTCCCTCAGAAGGGCCAAGGTGTCCTCCGCGAACACATTGATGGAATAGCCCTCCTTCGGCCTCGCGCTCCTCCCGACCCCCCTATTGTCGAACACGACCACCTTGAAATCGCGGGCGAAGTCATCCACCTGCCGGAAAAAGGACCAACCTCCGTGACCCAGGCCCGCAATGAGCACGAGAGGAAACCCGTTCCCGTGGGTCTCATAATAGATACTCACCCCGTTGACAAAAGCCTCAGGCATGCCCGACACCTCCTGCTTACTAAGTTAAACGCAAAGGCCGGCTTTCCTTCCCGGTAGTCAGAGCGGGCCAAATATGGGGGCGACCGGACTGCGCCCGGCCGGAAACGTGATCGAGCGGGCGAGGTCAAGGTATAGCCACGCGGTGCGCAGCAGACGCGAACGCTTCACGGGCAGCTCGCGACCATGGCGGCCGGTTAAAAGAGAGGCGGCGCCCCCCGAGGAAGACCTGGTACGCGGGGACGGACCGGGGCCGCCTCGTCGTCGTGCTGAAGCTACTAGACATCAACGGGTTACGGTGAAGTCACCGTCAACCCGCACGCCTCGCAGGGTGTCTGAGACAGGGCAGCGGGATTTGATCATGTCGACGAGATTGCGGACGTTCTCCTCGGGTGAGCTGGACTTGATGTTCATCTTGAATCTGATGTGCTGGAAGCCTGTCCGTACATCTCTTCGCTTGCCGGTGAAGCCGTCGGGATCCAAGTCGCCCTCGAGGTCGACACGGAAGTCTTCGAGCTTGACCCCGCACGCAGGCGCAAACGCGACAGCGCATATGGTTATGCAGCCCCCGAGAGCCGAAAGCAGTAGCTCCACGGGATTCATCGCCCGGTTCCCGCCGCCCAGCTCCTTCGGCTCGTCCATTGACACCTCGAAACCCCGAACGTTCGCCTTACAGAGCAGCCCCTCGCCCGCGCTTCTCACCGAAGCGCGAAAGGTTTCCAACGCCATAGTGGTCCATCCTCCCGTCAGACGTCAAGCTAGAGTATGCGTAGGTCTCCGTTCGTTGCCTAGTATCTCCCCGGGAGCGCGGGCGTATAGATTATGCAAAGGCTGCGTCATCACCACTACACGACTAGCCCGATGTTGATGCGCAAGATCGGCGCTTGCCCGTACCCTGCAGCCACGCCCCTCCTCTCACGTTGTATGCGAGCGGAGCATATCGTGTAGCGGGAATCCTTCGCCGTCTCATACTTCGACCTTGTCTCTGCCCTTCGGGACGCGGGCGGAAGAAGGCAACCATCGGAAGGCAGGGCCGGCGCGGGAGGCGCTTCCCATGGAGCGGCTTGAGATTCCGCAATCGAGAGTGCTCCAGATGGTGGTCAAGATCCAGTGGACCGTGGATAACCTGCGGACCCTGGGCGCCGGCAGCATGTACCATCTTGCCTACAGGCCGTGTGAGATCTCATACGACGTCCTAGTGGACATAAACTCCGGCAAGGTTGGCCCGGGCACGCGCGCGGAAGTCATATTCATAGGCGGTCAACGCCCGGTAAAGGTGGCAGACGCGGTCATAGAGAACGTTGTGACATCAAAAGGGTTTCGGCGGTTTGATTTTCGCATTGTTAGAACCTTCCCTGCCGAGGAGGTATCCGCCAGCTACACAGATATAGGCATCCTCTGTCTGTACTCCCCGGCTCAATGATCCCGCCTCACGGCCCACAGCCTACCAGCAGTATGCGGCGTGGACGGGGCATCCCGGCCTCATCTGGGGTCGTCGCGGCCGGGCTCCCCCAGCTTGAGCAATTCGGAGAGGGGCACTAATCTGTACCCTTTCTCGCGCAGGCCATCGATTATGCGCGGAAGCGCCTCGTGAATCTGTTTGCTGGAGTCGCTCGCGTGCATGAGGATGATGGCGCCCTTGAATGCCTGCTTCAGCACGCGGTCAACCATGAAATCCACGCCGGGGTTCTTCCAGTCGAGCGAATCAACCGCCCATATGACTGTCTCGTACCCGCAGGCTCTCGCACTCTCCACCACGACATCGTCGTAGTCCCCATTTGGAGGACGGAAGAACGGAGCGACCCTTCCAGCCGCGCTCAGGAGGTCCTCGTGGGCGGTCTTGATGTTCTCCTCTACTACGTATCGGTCGTAGCGGCTCAGGTTGACGTGGGCATCCCCGTGGCTCCCTACGTCATGGCCTGCGCTCACGATCTCCCGCACGATCTCGGCGTTCCTCTTGGCCCACGGGCCGGATAGAAAGAACGTGGCCCTCACGTTTTTCTCGCGCAAGATCTCGAGCACGCGAGGGGCTGTCTCGTGGCCCCAGCTGATGTCGAACGTCAGGGCGATCGCAGGCTCCGACGTCTTCACGTAGAACAGGGGCATGGTGGTCCTGGGCAACACCAGGATGGATTCGGTCACAGGGACGTAATGGTCCGCGGCCCATTCCACGCCGCGCCCTGCGAGAAGCCCTGCGAGAAAACCGAGCCCCAATATGGCGCATGTCGCGAGCGCCCCCGTCAGGATGACCGCCCGTCGGCTTACGAGCAGCATCTTGCCACCCCCTAGAGCACTCCCCCGGTGCACTTTGACGTCGATACGCGTTCCCTGACAAATGGTATGCCGTGGTGAGCTGCCTTATTCTCCGCAGCGTCCGCAGCGTCCGCCCCGGGCCATGCTGCACTTCAGGCCGTCTTCCGATGAAGCCAAAGTCCCCCCCGACTACCGCGCGTCTGCACCCGGCAGGACTTTTGGGACTGAACAGCAAAGTACCGTAGCAGAAGCCCCGCTTGACGGCAGAAGGGGGAACCCGGCACGGAGAGGAGGCGCTCGAGCCAACACCGGCACGAAGAAAGGAGAGACAGCTTGGCAATGCAACTCAAATTCGTCGGTGCCACTCGCACGGTCACAGGGTCATGCCACTACATCGAGACCGGGAACACCAGGTTCATTGTGGACTGCGGGATGTTCCAGGGAGAGAATGAAATCGAGAAGCTCAACCGCGTCGCGTTTCCGTTTGACCCGGCGGCGCTCGACTTCGTCCTGCTGACGCACGCCCACATCGATCACAGCGGCCTCATCCCGCGCTTGGTGCGAGAGGGGTTCGAAGGAAAGGTATACGCCAGCGCCGCCACGATCGATCTCTGCAAGATAATGCTCCTCGACAGCGCTCACATCCAAGAGCTCGAGGCAGGTTGGCAGCAACGCAAGGCGAAGAGAGCGGGCGAGGTTCCTTTCGAGCCGCTCTACACCGTGGACGATGCGGAGCGGAGCTTGTCCCACTTTGAGCCCGTCCCGTTTGGCCAGATGATCAACTTGGCCCCGGACGTGACGGTGAGGTTCCGCCACGCCGGGCACATCCTCGGGTCGGCCATAGTCGAGGTCTACCTGCACCAGACGAACCCCGGCGCTGGCCCTGCCTCTCTTTCTGAGCCCGCCGCGACCCCGGCAGTCAGAGCAGAGGAGGCGAAGATCGTTTTCTCGGGTGACCTCGGCAACGTGAACCAGCCTATCATCAAGGACCCGGAGTTCGTCTCCGACGCCGACTTTCTCGTGGTGGAATCCACTTACGGCAACCGCGTTCACGAAGACCGCATGGGGAGCATGGAGAAACTACGCAAAGTCATCCAGGACACGTGGTCAAGGCGCGGAAACGTCATCATACCTGCCTTTGCCGTAGCCCGCACCCAGGACGTCGTGTATGATATCGCAAGGCTTGCCTACAGGCGTGAGATTCCCCCGGTCAAGGTGTTCATCGACAGCCCCATGGCGGTGTCAGCGACCGAGGTGTTCGACAAGTATCGGGACCGGGACGAGTTCGACGTGGAGACCAGAGCCCTTATCGACGCCGGCGGCGACCCGTTCGACTTTCCGGGGCTCCAGTACGTGCAGACCGTCGAGGAATCGCGTTCCTTGAATGAGATCTCCAGCGGCGCGGTGATCATTTCCGCGAGCGGAATGTGCGACTTCGGCCGGATCAAACACCACCTCAAGCACAACCTATGGAGGCCCGAGTGCACCGTGCTGTTCGTCGGCTTCCAAGCCCGGGGAACGCTTGGCCGCCGTCTTCAGGAGGGAGCCACGAGGGTGAAGATATTCAACGAGGAGGTGGCGGTGAGAGCGTCCATAGAGTCAATTGACGGCTACTCTGCTCACGCGGATCGCGACGCCCTGCTTTACTGGGTGAAGAGCTTTCGGACCAAGCCACGCAAGGTATTCGTGGTGCACGGAGAGGAAGAGGCGACCGAACAGTTCGCCGCCGTGTTGAGAACAGCCCTAAACACCTGGGTCGGCGTCCCTGAAAGAGGCGACACCGTGGACCTCGCAAGCGGGCAGACGACGGTCAGGCCTGCCGAGAAGGCCGCCGAGCACGCACAACCTGCGGCCCTGAAGGCGACCAGAGAGAACCTGGAGAGAGCTTACGACGCGCTCCTGAGGTCGCTCGACCGCAGAGAAGCCTCGCCGGATCCTCGCGCCCTCGCGGCGACGCAGGATGAGATCGCGAGGCTCATCTCGATGATGCAGAGGCTCGCTCAGGAGGACCGCACGGCATGACTCGTGGCAGCTCGGCGCTGCAGGCGCGCAAGTCCCACCCAGGGTTGCCGGGTTGTGCCGTCCTTGACATGTTGTCCTCTGGGGACGGCGCGCCTGCGGCGTGAACCGTACTCCGCAATGGAATCCATCGGCCTTGACTGGCGCTGGGCCGGTCGTGTGCAGCAAAGCTGGGCCGCGTTGCCATATTGTGGCACAGCTCAGGTATGCCATCGCACCGTGCTCAGCCGCCCCTTGTGTTCAGCCGCCTATGCCGAGCACAAGGCGTGCGATCTCGAAGTACACGATGAGGCCGACGATGTCAACGATGGTCGTGATGAACGGCCCTGCCATGACCGCCGGATCCGCGCCGAGGTGTTTCGCCGCAAAGGGGAGAAGCGCGCCCACCACGTTGGACACGACTATCACGACGAACAGCGCCAGCCCAACGACAAAGGCTACCCGGACGTCGGCCTGTGTGAGGTACGCCCTGGCGTAGGCAAACACGCCCAAGAGGAGCCCCAGTACCAGCCCGGTGCCGCACTCCCTGACAAGCACCCTCAGCCCTTGCCCCAAGGTTATCTCGCCCGTCGCTATGCCGCGGATGACAAGCGTGGCCGACTGGGTGCCAGTGTTGCCACCGGTATCGATGAGCGTGGGTATGAAAAACGCGAGCGCCACCACGGCCTCGATGGACGCCGAATAGACCTTGAGGATATTACTGGAGAAGCTCTCAAGGAGAATGAGGAACGCGAGCCAACCCACGCGCTTCTTCACGTTGTCGAGCAGGTTCATCCTGAAGTACTCTTCTTCAGGCGCGCCCAGACCGGCCATTATGTGGATGTCTTCGGTATCCTCATCTCTCACAACGTCGAGGATGTCATCGTGGGTGATGATCCCGACAAGGCGGTCCTCGCTGTCCACAACGGGAACGGCTATGAATCCGTAGTCCTCGAAGATGCGCGCGACCTCCTCCTGGTCGGTGTCGGTAGAGACCCGCACGACCTCCGGGTGCATTATCTCGCGGACGAGCCTGTCTCCCGGAGCCAACATGAGGTCTTTCAGCGAAAGCTCGCCCACCAGCCGCCTGTCGCGGGATATCACGTACAGGTGGTAGATGGTCTCCTTGTCCGGCGCGGTCTTTCGCACATGTGCAAGAGCCTCGTCGACCGTCTGGGTTTCCTTCAGGTCAACGAAGTCAGTGGTCATGAGCCGCCCCGCCGATTCTTCCTTGTAGCCCAGGAGCATGTTGGCCACATGCCGCTCTTTCTCCGACAGGAGCGACAAGTACTTCTTGACGACCTTCGCGGGAAGCTCCTCAAAGAGCTCAGTGCGGTCATCCGGGCTCATCTCATTGAGCAGGGTCGCCACCATGTCCCCGCTCAACGACCGCAGGAGCACCTGTTTCCCATCGACGTCCATGAAATCGAAGACCTCGACGGCGAGGTCCTTCGGCAGCAGCCTGAACACGAGCCCGGTGGGCCCGGGCTGCAGCTCCTCCAAGACTCTCGCGATCTCGGAAGGATGGTGCTTTTCGAGTGTGCGCTTGAGACCCACGTAGTCCTTCTTGGCAAGAAAGTCCTCAACCTTGCCCGTAAGCTCGACGGCCAACGGCATTCCCTCCTTTGCAGCGTCCTTCCTGACAGGTCAACCCGCAAGCGCTCGCGCAACGCGCTTTGAGAATGCCCGTAGCCAATCGACAGGGCCGAGGGAAGGGAAACGGATGACACGTGCGTGCGTGCCCTCTTGGAGGGCGTGCCGAAGCGAGAACGGGCACCGCCACGCACACCGTGTCCAACACGCAAAGCGCCCCCGGTCCGTCCTCCGAACGAGACCGGGGGCGCATGACTCACCATGCCTAGCCTCTGCCGGGCAACGACGAAGACGGACACCGCGCAAAACGCTGTGCCGCGCGCACCGCGCCGCGGAGGTTGACCTTGACGTTGATCTTGACGGTTGCGTTCATACTCCTAGGGTCAGCGTCCATCTTCATCATCTCCTCCAGCGAGCCATTACATAGGCAGCTAAGCGAAGAGAAGCAAGGAGAGCGTGCCCGAGCCCCCAGGCCGAGGGTCGTCAGCAGAGAGCCCTGCGCACGAAGCCTAATCATGTCGGCCGCGCCTGCCGTCATTTAGGACTTTGTTCCCATTTCAGATTACGCTTCCCGTCGCGGCGTTGTCAAGCCGTCATGTGGTTTCCCTTCCTCATCGACCGCGCACTCGCCTGCATGAGCTCCACGCCACCTCAGGGCTCCTTCATGCCCTGAGAAGCTTCCACTTTCCACTACGGAACCGGGACGTGATGATCGCGGCACGCACTATTTGGTCGATAGCCATCGCAACCCAGGCGCCAATGAGCTCCATGTCGAGGACCACCGCGAGCAAGTATCCCACCAAGACCCTGAAGCCCCAGATTCCAACGGCCGTGGCATATAGCGGCCACTTCGTGTCGCCAGCCCCGCGGAGCCCCCCCGCAAGGATGAACTGGCTGGATTGCGCGGGCTGCACGAGCCCTACTATGCGCAGGACCACGGCGGCTTTCGCCACGACCGCGAGGTCATTGGAGTACATCAACGCGATGTACCTCCCGAAGAAAATGAAAACCAGCGCCATGAATCCGGAAACCATCGTGCCGAGGCGGCGGGTCTCGAGCGCCCCTTTCTCGGCAAGGTCCGGCCTCCCAGCGCCCAGACCCTGGCCGACCAGGGTCGTTGCCGCTACCGCGAACGCCTGCCCGGGCGTGAACGAGAGGCTCAGAATGTTCATGCCGATCTGGTGGGCAGCCACGACCGCCGTCCCAAAACCCGCAACGACTCTCAGGTAGACCAGCTGCCCTCCTCTGAGGATGAGCTGCTCAACAGCGGCCGGAACCCCGATATTGACGATGCGCCGAATGAGCGGGAAATCGAACCTCGCAGGGCCTGTCAGGTGCAGAACGAACCTGCCCCCGGTCACCACGCGAAGGATGAGGACAAGCGCGATGGCCCGGGATATACTTGTGGAAAGCGCTGCGCCCGCTACCCCCATCCTCGGGAAACCGAACTTCCCGTATATCAAAAGGTAGTTCCCGATAATGTTCAAGATGTTGCATAGCGCATTCACCTTCATCGGTGTCTTCGTGTCGCCCGCTCCGCGGAGTGCAGCGGCGATGCTCATGGTCAGAAGCATGAAGATCGCGCCGGCCGCGACTATCTGCATGTATGCAACGCCGAGAGGGATCACGTCCTCCTCGGCGCCCATCAAAACCATCACACTCCGCGCCGACACGACGCCTAGGACACTGACGATTATCCCCATAATGGTGGTCAGTATGAAGCTCTGTTGCAAGGCGTCATTGGCCAGCGATCTTTCGTCGGCTCCGACGGCGCGGGCGATGACCGCCGTGGTTCCGACATTGAGGGCGACGAACACGCCCGTTGCGAACAGTACCGGTTGGTTTGTGAGCCCTACGGCGGCGATGGCTGCTGGCCCTATCCTGCCCACCATTATCATGTCCGCCATTCCGACGAAGGTGACCAAGAGCGTCTCCACGAGGGCCGGCCCAGCGAGATCGAACACGCGCCGCCTCACCGCCGCGGCTGAGTCGAGCTGCGGAACGGGCGCGGCCCGTAATTCGACATCTTCCACGTCACTCATACCGATTTCTCACCTTCATCACGCCAACATCACGTCCCACATCACGTCCTACATTACGTCCCGCGTTGGGTCCAGCTTCGTCGCCCGGCGCCGGCGAGGCAGAAGCGACGAGCGTGCGGGCAGCGTAGGCCGGGGGCTGGCAACAAATTGGAAGGAAAATCAGGATTCGGGCTGGTAGGCTAGAAGCGAGTATACCCTCGCCAAGAGATCACGAAGGCTAGACTGCTCCTCCTCTGTCATGGACGCGAGCACGCGCCCCAGGTACCTCCTCCGTCTCTCCCGGACCCTGGTGAGAACGGTCCTGCCCCCATCCGTGATCCTCACGCGCACGACTCTCCGGTCGGCTTCGTCACGGACCCGCTCCGCAAGCGCCGCTCGCTCCATGCGATCGACGAGGTCGGTGACGGTGCTGCAACTCACGCCGAGCCGCTCGCTCAACTCCCCCATAGTGAGCTCGCCCCTACACAGCGCGAGCAACGCATGGAACTGGTCTCTCGTCACCCCAAGGTTCGCCAGCTCTGCCTTGCCTTGAGTGCGCATGAGGTGCTCTATACGCGCAAGAAGCATCTCAATGTCGTCAACGCATAGAACGGAACCGGCCTCGTCACAGACGCTGCGAGGCTCGCCTCGGAAATCCACCGGTATTCCCCCCTTTCGTATGTTTCGTGCTACCGATCTTACGTAGCACTAAACAGTATACTGCACATGCCTTGCCCTGCCAAGAACATGTGGGCAGTTCCCCTAAAAAACCCATGATTTGCATCCCGCACCATTGACGTCGTGGACAGCATAAGATATATTACTATTAAACAATTGCTTATTACTTTCCCATACTCAAGATGGAGGCAAAACCATGCAAGCGAGCGATGTCTGCGACGAGTTCACGCCCTCGGGCGACGAGGCCGCCAAGCTCAAGGACAGACTCATTGAGGTGGCTGGCCTCTCCGAGATATTCAAGGCGCTGGGCGACGAGACCCGCACCAAGATCCTTTACCTGCTGTCACTGCAAGAGCTTTGCGTATGCAATCTCGCCCAGATCCTTGACATGAGCGTTCCCGCTGTATCCCATCACCTCAGGCTCCTGAGGGCGCTGCATCTGGTGAAATACCGTCGTGACGGCAAGGCCGTACGGTATTCTCTCGACGACGAGCACATCGTGAACATGATCCGGCAAGCCCAGGAGCACTTCGCGGAAGACAGGTGATGGCGGGCGGTCCGCGCATGTCGCGGGCCACTTGCAGAGCCGGCGCGGCAAAGAGAGGATGGTACTCGGCATGCCAGAGCTGACTATGTCGCCAAAAGATCGCGCTACCCTTCATCGGAAACACGATTCTATCGAACGCAACCACCAGGACGACGCCAGGCGCGATGAGCCGCACGGTCAGCAGACTCAGCGGACCAGGATGGAGGCACGAGGGCCCGCGCAGGCCGCCGCCAAGGCGCAAAGAGAGCGTGCGGACGGGAGGTCCGCGGAGGACGGACGCGCCGCGGCTGTGAGAAAAGAGCTTGCGATGACCGTGCTCGCAGGCGTGCTCTTCATCGCCGGCCTCGTCGCCCAACACGCGCTTCGCCATAGCGTGTACCGGATTGTGGAGTACCCCATCTTCCTTTCGGCGTACGTCCTCGTGGGTACAAAGGTGGTCCGCTCCGCCGTGCGGAACCTCGTGCGAGGCGAGTTCCTCGACGAAACATTCCTCATGACCGTGGCGACCATCGGGGCCATCGTCATCCACCAACTGCCTGAGGCCGTGGCGGTTATGCTTTTTTATGCCGTGGGCGAGCTCCTTCAGGACGCCGCCCTCGACCGGTCGCGCCGGGCCATCGGAGCTCTCCTCGATATCAGACCCGATGTCGCCCGTCTCAAGACCGGGGATGAGGCTAGGCTCGTCCGTCCGGAGGAGGTCGAAGTCGGTCAGGTGGTGATGGTCTGGCCCGGAGAGCGCATCCCGCTCGACGGCGATGTCGTGGCAGGTTCGTCGTTCGTGGACGCATCCGCTCTCACGGGGGAGCCCACGCCCATCAGCGTTGGGCCTGGGAAAGAAGTCCTCGCCGGCATGGTAAACCAGGACGGCACGCTCGAGGTCCGTGTACGCCGGAGAGCCGCGGAATCCGCCGTATCAAGGATCCTGAGTCTCGTCGAAAACGCGGCCGTGCGCAAATCCCCGACCGAGCGGTTCATCACCAAGTTTGCGCGTTACTACACCCCGGCGATCACGCTGGCGGCCCTCGGGGTGGCGCTTGTTCCGCCGCTCGTCCTCCCTGGCGCGACGTTTGGCACGTGGGCGTATCGTGCCCTGGTGCTGCTGGTCATCTCGTGCCCGTGCGCGCTTGTCATCTCGATCCCGCTGGGTTATTTCGGTGGCATAGGCAGCGCCTCGCGCCACGGCATCCTCGTCAAAGGGGCGAACTACTTGGATGCCCTTGCTTCGCTCCACACCGTAGCGTTCGACAAGACCGGGACTCTCACGAAGGGGGTGTTTCGCGTCACCGAGGTGTCCGTCCGCAACGGCTATTCCAGGGACGAGCTCCTCGAAGTCGCGGCGATGGCAGAGGCCAACTCCGCCCACCCCATAGCCAAGTCCATTCTCGAGGCATACGGCAAACCGGTGCAAACCCACCTCGTGCGAGATTACCGTGAGATCTCAGGGCATGGCGTGCAGGCTTCCGTCGATGGCCGAGAGATCCTCGCCGGGAACGACCGGCTCATGCACATGGAGAACATCGACCACGATTCGTGTGATCTCGAAGGAACCGCCGTTTATGTGGCGGTGAACAGGGTCTTCGCGGGCTACATCGTGATCTCCGACGAATTGAGGCCTGACGCGGCGCTGGCCGTGGCCGGCCTCAGAGAGCTGGGAGTGAAGAAGACGGTCATGCTCACGGGGGACGACGAATCCACGGCAAGGGCTGTCGCCAAGCTCACCGGAGTGGATGCGTACTTCTCGGAGTTGCTCCCGGAGGAGAAAGTGGCCAGGCTCGAGGAGATCTCACTGGAAGCGACCAGGCCGCGCCGCCAGAAGCTCGCGTTCGTGGGCGACGGCATCAACGATGCACCCGTCATCGCGCGAGCCGACGTCGGGATCGCCATGGGCGGCCTCGGGAGAGACGCAGCCGTCGAGGCCGCGGACGTCGTCATCATGAACGACGAGCCTTCCAAGCTGGTTGTGGCCGTTCGCATCGCGCGGGGCACGAGAGCCGTCGTCCTCCAGAACATCGCCTTTGCGCTCAGTGTGAAGACGGCTTTCGTACTGCTCGGCGTGGTAGGCGTTGCCACTATGTGGGAAGCCGTGTTCGCCGACGTGGGCGTGGCCTTGATCGCCATCCTGAACGCCACGAGGTTGCTCGGCCGAGATTTCGCGGTCAAGTAAAGCGGTCAAGTAAAGAAGTAAAGCGGGGTGCCCGGCGTTCACCGGTGAATGCCGGGCTGGGATCGAAGTGCTCCTTGGCGAGTTCCAAGCACCTCACACACGCACCTTGACACGTGTCCCCTCACGCACGCCCGTTGCGAGTCAGGGCAGCGCAAGCGCGCATGCACGCCCGGCTTGCCTGTACCCGTGCACCTCCTCTCACAACCCGCGCACGACCGGGTCAACGTCCCTCAACGAGGAGCTGGGGCCGGGGCGAGTGTGGCGGGAGGCAATGGGCGGGGGATAATAACCGTGGCAATGCCGTGTCAATACAGTGAGGGGGTGCCTGCTCTGAGGAACGTCGCCTATCTCCTTGTCGGGGTATTCCTTGCGCTTGCGATCATGGTGGCGAGCCCGAGGGCCTTCGACACCATACTGCAGTCGAGGCTACTGGGAGAGGCCGCTCTTCCGCGGTTCACTGATGGGTCAGAGAAGGAAAACAGAACACCCGAACCGCAAGACCTCGTGAAGCTCTTCCCCGACATCGTGGTGAGACAGTGGTCTCCCGAGACCCCATCCGTAGCCATAACGTTCGATGATGGACCGGACGACACCTATACACCGAAGATCCTGGACATCTTGGCCAAGCACGGCGTGCGAGCCACGTTCTTTCTAATCGGACAGGCCGCCGAGAAGTACCCGGAGGTAGTCGCGCGCATCGTCAGGGAAGGCCACGCCATCGGAAACCACACCTACTTCCATTCGAACCTCTCGCGCATGGCTCCCTGGCAAGTCCTGCTGGATCTGCGGAAAGCGCAGGACGTGTTCGACCGCCTCGCTGGCCAGGTGCCGACTGCGGTGCGGCCGCCGTATGGGGCACTGGACCCGCCAGCCGTTGAAGCGATCGGGCGGGAGGGCTTCAAGGTGGTCCTGTGGACCATCGACTCCCTGGACTGGTGGGGGCTCTCAAAAGAACAAATCGTCCAGAACGTCGTGCCCGCCCTCAAGAGTGGGGTCATAATCCTACATCATTCGTCTGGAGGGCCGCAGGAAGACCTCACCGGCACGCTCGAGGCGTTGCCTGAGATAATCCAGACCCTCAAGGACCAGGGATACCGCTTCCTGACCATACCCGAGGTACTAGATGACATAGGGCGGCAACGCGACAAGGCCTCCGCCAACGGACGAGACGGCGGGACGCCGGTAGCCGGGCGTACGGCGGCGCCGGGCGTCTCACCGTGACCCGGCCTCCTCCCCCGAGCAGCTCTCATGCCCCTCGTCACTGCATGACGACGCTGCTGGGCTGCCCGTCGTCGCCTGCTTCCGGTTGAAGGCGAGCAGTTTCTCGCGGAGCTTGCTCGCCCCCGCGATTCCCGGACGGGTCATCTGCTCTGGGCTCAGAATGAGGCCCAGCTCCTCCTCGGTCAGAAGACCGGTCTGCAGCACGAGGTCCCTCACAGGTTTTCCCGACATCAGAGCCTCCTTAGCGATCGCGGAAACCGTGTCGTAGCTCAGATAAGGGTTCAGCGCCGTAAGGATTCCCACGTTGTTCTCGACAACCGCCCGGCACCTGTCCTCGTTCGCCGTTATCCCTGTAACACACTTGTCCACGAACATGTTCACGGCGTTGTTGAGGATGTCTATCGATTGCAGCAGGTTGAACACCAACACCGGCTCGAACACGTTGAGCTCGAGTTGACCCGCTTGAGCAGCGAGCATAATAGTCACGTCGTTTCCGATGATCTGGAACGCCGCCTGGTTCACGGCCTCGGCGATGACAGGGTTCACCTTGCCCGGCATGATGGAGGACCCGGGCTGAACGGGCGGAAGGTTTATCTCCTTAAGGCCCGCGAATGGACCCGAAGCGAGCAGCCTCAAGTCGTTGGCGATCTTCGAAAGCGTGATCGCGCACATCTTGACCGAGGACGAGACGTCCGTGAACAAGTCCACGTTCTGAGTGGCGTCCACGAGGTTCTCCGCGAGGCGAAGGGCGTATCCCGTTATGTTCTCGAGCTCCTCCACGACGAGCCTCATGTACTCTGGGTCGGCGTTCAGACCTGTCCCCACGGCCGTCGCGCCCATGTTGATCGCAAGCAACCCGTCAGCGCTCCTGGCTATGCGTTCCAAGTCGCGCTTGACCGCTCCCGCGTACGCCCCGAACTCCTGGCCCAGGGTGATCGGGACGGCGTCCTGCAGGTGAGTCCGACCCATTTTGATGACGTCCCTGAATTCCTCGGATTTCTCGCGGAGCGCGTGGACCAGCCTGTTCAGCGCCTTGATTGCCGGATGCACTTGCTGAAGCATGGCGAGCTTCGCGGCGGTCGGGAACACGTCGTTCGTGGACTGCGACATGTTGACGTGGTTCAGCGGGTGGACCATTTCATACTGGCCCTTCCTGCCCCCGAGGATCTCGATGGCCCTGTTCGCGAGGACCTCGTTCACGTTCATGTTCATGGACGTCCCGGCCCCGCCCTGTATGACGTCCACGATGAACTGGTCCCGGAGGCCGCCCGCTATCACCTCGTCAGCCGCCTGAACGATGGCCCGCGCGATCTCCTCCCTCAGATACCCCATCCGCATATTCGCAAGCGCTGCCGCCTTCTTGACCACTGCGAATGATGTCACCAGAGCGGGATGCATCCTGATCCCGGTGATCTGAAAGTTCTCCGCACTTCGAAGGGTCTGAATCCCGTAATACGCATCCTCCGGAACCTCGCGCGTGCCGAGGAGGTCTTTCTCCAGACGCGTTTTGGCCCGCGCCTCCAGTCCTCTCTCCCCCATATCAACACCTCCATGTGCCGTCACACCATCGTGTGTCGCCACCCATCGCGTGTCGCCACGCCGTCCGAAGCAGCGGACTCAACCAATCGCTACCAGTTCGATTATACGACTACTCACAGAGAAAATGAAGGGCTACGGACGAGGGGACAGGGGCACGGGGGGACGGGGGGACGCGGGGACGGCGCAGCGGTGCGGCGCACTCACTCAGGCAAGCGCCTGCGCGCGCCAACCCGGCGCTCGCCGAGCGGAGTGAGGCATTCAGCGGGCGAGCGCGTGGCGAACGCGCGGCGAGCAGGCGACGGCCACGCGGCGGGCACGCGGCCGTGCACGCTGAGCGCTGAGAGTGTGGGCAGCCGTGCGGGCGCGAGCGGCCGCGGCGGCCGTGCGCGGGCTGGTGGGCGGGAAGGTGGCGGGGGTGCGGGCGTGCCCGGCATCCGGACGTGTGTGAATGTAGACATGCGTGAATGTGTGAAAGTGCGGTCCGAAACGGCCGATCAAGAGCAGGAGCCCGGCCGCTTGGTTGGGCCGGGGCTCCTGTCCGTGTGCGCATGCGTGTGCAAGGAAGCTTCCCGCGGGCAGATCACTCGGGACCTCGTGCGATCCCCTGTACGCTTCGGCCCTCGCTACGCTGCGAGCTGTGTATGAACCACAAGCTCGTTCACGAGCTGGCTCAGCCGCCGAGCGGGAACAGGAAGAATATGAAGAACAACGGAATAAGGATGATAGCTATGAGGATGATGATCCACCACCAGCCGCCATCGAACCAGTTGCCCTTGGGCTTGGTGATCTCCGCCATGCTTCTTACCCCCCTCGGACTGCCACCACCGGCAAACCGTGATCTGCAGGCTCTCCTGCAGTCACGATATCATATGTCCAACCCCGAGGAGGTGACACTCCCGCGAGCAGCGGGATTATAAAACAGCTGGTGGAGGCGGCGGGAGTCGAACCCGCGTCCGAAGAGGCAACTCGAGGAGCTTCTACGAGCGTAGCGTGGGATTTGACTTCACCCCGGAGGCGCTCTCACGCCGGCTCCCCACGAGGCTATCTCGATGGTCTTAGCCCGCCCCTCCGAGAATCGGGGCGGGAGCATCCTGGTTTAGTTGACGCCCGCACCGGCCTCCCAGGTTAAGCCCGGATTGGACGGCCGCGTTAATTACGCAGCGTAAGCGTACTCGTTGTTGGCACTTATCGTGCGTTCCACCGTTTAACGAGGTCGGCGGGATCTCGGCTCGCTACCCCTGTCGTCACAGCTCCCCGTCGAAACCGTAACGCCCCCACAAACTTCGCGACAAGTGATGCTTGGCGACACCGGTATCACACCGAGTCGGTGCCCGAACCGACATAAGCAACCTTCGCCATTCGAGGCGACCTCGTCTCCGTCAGGCCCTCACCGCGTTTTTGGCCTCACCGGATTCTCTCTTTGATCGCACGGTCTGCCTCGCGCGCGAGGTCACGCCTCGCTGCGGCCTCGCGCTTATCGTAAAGCTTCTTACCCTTGGCCAAGGCCAGCTCGACCTTGGCGAGCCCTCTTTTCAGGTACACCTTGAGCGGCACAAGGGTGAAGCCGCGCTCCTGGGTCTTTCCTTGAAGCTTGCGGATCTCCTCCTTGTGCAGGAGGAGCTTTCGCGTGCGGAGGGGCTCATGGTTGAACCTGTTGCCGTGCTCGTACGGGCTTATGTTCATGTTATAGAGCAGGACCTCGCCGCCCTCCACCCTTGCGAAACTATCACGCAAGCTAACCATTCCGCGTCTCACCGATTGTATCTCCGTGCCGGTGAGGGCGATCCCTGCCTCGTACGTCTCGTGTATATGATAGTCATGGTACGCCTTGCGATTCGTGGCGACGATCTTGTGTTCCGGCAAAGCCCCTCACCTGCACGCCAATTATACCATGGCGCCAGGTCGCATTCAAGCGACGCCACGACCCGCGGGTGCGCCGAAGCCCATGCACAGCCCGCGCCCGCGCCCGCAACTAAAGGCCGAGTTCCTCCGCGATTCCTTGCATTGCGCGGAGGCCTATCTCGATGAACTCCTCAAGCGATAGACCCAGCTCGGAACAGCTTTTCATCTGGTCCCTGTTGGCACCGCGGGCGAACGATGATTCCTTGAACCTGTTCATCACGAAACCCACGTCGATTGCGGAAAGCTTCTTGGAGGGGTGGATGAGCGCCGCAGCTACCAGGAGCCCCGTGAGCGGATCAACCGCGTAAAGGGCCTTGTCCAACCGCGTTTCCCGCGGCAGCCCGTGGGCCTCGTTGTGAGCCTTCACGGCGTGCACCACATCATCCGGCAGACCCAGCTTCTCAAGCATTTCGCCACCAACAAGGCTGTGCCTATTGGGGTCATGAGCTGTCTCGTCGTAGTCGATATCATGGAGGAGCCCCGCGAGCGCCCACTTGTCCTGGTCCTCACCCAACCGCTCGGCCAAGGCCTTCATGACGGCCTCCGTTGCAAGCATGTGTTTGATGAGGTTCCTGGTCTTGACGTGCTCCTTCACCAAGTCGAGTGCCTCTTGCCGATCCATCATTCGCCTCGCATTCTCCTTCCTCTGCGGTTTGAGGGGAACTTGCTGAAGAAGTGCATGGCACCCATGCACTTCTTCAGCAGACTCTCTGGTCCTTGGATCCTGTCATCTCATCCGGCGTTGCCAGGCCGCATGACGACCGTGACCTCTGGACGACCTTCGCCGGTCGCCACCGCGCCGTCACGGTGACCGTCCGGCGCGCTGCCGCTGCCCTGTGCCGCCGCCCTGTGCGTCTAGCCCTGCGCTACAGCCGCGACGCACGCGCACCCAACACGCACGCGCTCGTTCAGCTAAACAAGCCCATGAGAAGCGCGTTCAACTTGATGATAAGCGGCGCGAAAACGAGGGCCACCACCGTCATGAGCTTGAGAAGGATGTTCATGGCTGGCGCCGCAGTGTCTTTGAAGGGGTCGCCGACAGTGTCGCCGATCACCGCCGCCGCATGGACCGGCGTTCCCTTGCCCCCGAGGTTCCCTGCTTCGATGTGTTTCTTTGCGTTGTCCCAGGCACCCCCGGCGTTCGCCAGCTGGATGGCCATCGGCACGCCAGTCGCGAGGGCCCCTGCAAGAAGCCCGCCAAGCGTGTCAACCCCGAGGATTATCCCCACAGCAAGAGGTATCGCGACCGCGAGGAGGCCCGGCACGACCATCTCACGAAGCGCGCCGGCAGTCGTTATGTCCACACACCTCGCGTAATCGGCGCGCGCCTTGCCCTCCATGAGGCCAGGAATCTCTTTGAATTGCCTGCGTACCTCCTCGACCACCTTGAAAGCGGTGCGCCCCACGGCCTCCATGGCCCCTGCCGCGAAGATGTACGGGACCATTGCCCCGATGAAGATGCCCGCCACCACCTTAGCGTTGAGAAGGTCCATCACGGAAAGATTCGCAGCTTGAATATACGCGAAGAACAGCGCCAACGCCGTCAACGCCGCCGAACCGATGGCGAACCCTTTTGCTATGGCGGCCGTGGTATTGCCTGCGGCATCGAGAGAATCAGTGATCTTCCTGACCTCGGCGGGCATATGCGCCATCTCCGCGATGCCGCCAGCATTATCGGATATCGGCCCGTAGGCGTCCACAGATACAGTCATACCCGCGATGGAGAGCATCCCGATGGCGGCCACGGCTATGCCATAGAAGCCTGCAGCCTTGAAGGCCACAAGGATGGCGATGGCCACGAAGACTAGCGGGAACACAGTGCTCCTCATGCTGAGTGCGAAGCCGCTGATGATGTTGGTTGCAGGGCCCGTGAGGCATGTCTTCGCAAGCTCCGCGACGGACTTGCCGGACGTGTAGATCTCCGCCACCTGTCCGATGACAATGCCCGAGACAAGCCCCAGCAAAGCGGCCCAGAACACGCTGAGCTCACCGTAATAGAACCTGCTCAAAAGGAATGTGCCGATGACGACCAGCACCGCGCTGGCAAACGTGCCCCTGCGCAGCGCCGCGCCCGGGTCCCCGCCGGTCTCCCCCATCCTTACGAAGAACGTCGCGATTATCGAGGCCACGATCCCGACTGCCGCAAGCCCCAGCGAGAATATGATGCCCTTGAGCTTGGCCTCGGGGGTCGGGAGAGTCGCAACAGCGATCACCATGGCTGACACTATGGAGCCCACGTACGACTCATAGAGGTCGGCGCCCATGCCGGCCACGTCTCCCACGTTGTCTCCAACGAGGTCTGCGATGACCGCCGGGTTGCGCGGATCATCTTCGGGAATGCCTTTCTCCACCTTGCCCACGAGGTCCGCACCGACGTCAGCGGCTTTCGTGTAGATCCCCCCGCCGACCCTCGCGAACAGCGCAACGAAGCTCGCGCCCATGCTGAAGCCGGCGATAAGGTCCGTCGCCGCGAACATATCCATGCCCGGGAGCCTGGAGAATACGTAGTACACGAGTGACAGCGCAAAAAGCCCGATGCCCACCACGTACATACCCATGACCGCGCCGCCGGGGAACGCCACGCGCAGCGCGTTGTTGAAGCCCTTCGTTGCTGCCTGGGCGGTCCTGGCGTTAGCCCTCGTCGATATCTGCATCCCGACGAACCCAGCGGAAATCGAGGCACCCGCGCCAAGCACGAACGCCACCGCCGTATAGGGGCTTACGCCGATCGCCAGGATGACGAACACTATCGCGAGGAAGACGAGCACCACGCTGTATTCGCGCTTGAGGAACGCCATGGCGCCTTCGTGAATGGCCCCCGAGAGCTCTCTCATCGTGGCGTTACCAGGATCTTTCGAGAGGACGTTAGAAACGAGATAACCGACGAACGCTAGGCCAAGAGCACCCGCAAGTGTTGCATACAATATGGACGACGTGCCAACGACCGGCATTTCCTCTCACCTCTCGAAGAATTGCATCATCTCAGCCGCGTCACGCATCTCCGTCGTACCTGCCCGCGCACGCGTGCTGCGTGGCCGAAAAGAAAAAGACGAAGCCCACGCGGCGTACATGCGGTGCCGGGCCGAGGCTTCTTCTATCTAACGACGGTGAGCAGCACCGACGACGCGAGAAAGACCACTGCGACAACCGTCGTGATCTTGCTCAGGAGGTCCTCCCAGCCCTTGTTCTTCGCGAAGAAGAGCTGCCCGCCGCCACCGATGGATCCGAGCCCCTCGCCCTTGCTGGACTGGAGGAGCACAACAACGATGAGGGCGATCGACACGATGAACTGGAAGACTATGAGTGCCGTCCGCAAAGCCTGCCACCCCCCATGCTGCCCGCTTACGAAAGACTCCATAACGAACCAGGACTCATTTTAGCACACCGCCTGGGAGGTGGCAAGCTTACGCCGGGTCACCCGGCCATCCGGCCACCCGGTTCCCGAGACCGCCGTCCACCCGGCCGCTCGCCCCCACGTAGCTACCCGGCCGCGCAGCCGCGCCGCAGCAAGAGGGCGATGCCCTCGTTCTCAGACCCGGAAGGCTCCCCGACCCGCAAACATGCCGGTTTCGTCCAGCATGTCCTCGATCCGGAGCAGCTCGTTGTACTTCGCCACCCTATCCGTGCGTGACGGAGCACCCGTTTTTATCTGGCCGCTGTTCGTGGCGACCGCGATATGAGCGATCGTGACATCCTCCGTCTCTCCGGACCGGTGCGATATCACCGCCGTGTACCCAGCCCGGTGGGCCATCTCGATGGCCGCCAGTGTCTCCGTGAGGGTTCCGATCTGGTTCACCTTGATGAGCACCGAGTTTGCAACGCCTGACTTGATCCCACGTTCTATCCGCTCAGTGTTCGTCACAAACAGGTCGTCGCCCACGATCTGGACTTTCTTGCCGAGCGTATCCGTGAGCAGCTTCCAGCCGTCCCAATCATCCTCGGCGAGCCCGTCTTCGATGGATATGATCGGGTACCTCTCGACGAGCCGCTTCAGGTAGTCGACCATTTCAGCGGTGGTCCGCTTCGTGCCCTCGCCCGCGAACACGTATGCGCCGTCTTTGTACATCTCACTCGCCGCGGGGTCCAGCGCAATGAGCACATCCTCCCCCGGCCTGTAACCCGCCATCTCGATGGCTTTCACGATGAGCTCAAGCGCCTCTTCGTTGGACCCAAGATTCGGGGCAATGCCGCCCTCGTCTCCGACCGCCGTGCCCATTCCCTTCTTCTTCACGACGTTGCGGAGGTTGTGGAAAACCTCGGCGCCCATGCGGAGCGCCTCCGCGAACGTCACGCCGCCCACCGGCGCTATCATGAACTCCTGGATATCCACGTTGTTGTCCGCGTGTTTGCCGCCGTTAAGGATGTTCATGAGCGGCACGGGAAGCACGTGCGCGCCGGTGCCCCCGATATACCGGTAAAGCGGAAGCCCGAGCGATTCCGCCGCCGCCTTCGCACATGCGAGAGACACTGCAAGGATGGCGTTTGCTCCCAGCTTCTCTTTGTTAGGCGTGCCATCGAGCTCGAGCATGATGTTGTCGATCTCCATCTGCTCGGTGGCATCCATCCCCTCCAGCTCGGGGCCGATGGTCTCGTTAACGTTCTCCACGGCCTTCCGGACACCCTTGCCGAGGTACCTTTTCTCATCCCCGTCGCGCAGCTCGAGCGCCTCATGAGTCCCCGTGGATGCCCCTGACGGCACCGCAGCCCTTCCGACGGTGCCGTCGGCGAGGGTCACTTCCGCCTCCACAGTGGGATTGCCCCGGGAATCAAGGATCTCCCGCGCGTACACGTCAACGATCGTAGTCATCGAGACACCTCTCTCTCCGCTGCGTAAGCTGACATTCCGAGCTTACGCCCCCAAGCTTACTTGGACTTGACGATCGCCGCGAAGCTCGCGGCGTCGAGGCTCGCGCCGCCCACGAGCGCACCGTCTATGTCCGGCTGCCCGAGGAAGTCCGCGATGTTCTGCGGCTTCACGCTGCCGCCGTACTGGATGCGAACCTCTTGCGCGATCCTCTCGTTGAACACCTCGGCCACAGACTGTCTGATGAGATGGATCACCCGGTTCGCCTCGTCCGCCGAAGCGTTCCGGCCCGTTCCGATGGCCCAGACCGGCTCGTAAGCGATGACGATTCTCTCGGCGCCGTTCGTCTTCACTCCGCTCAATGCGGCTTTGGTTTGGCGGACGACCACTTCCTCGGTTTTCCCTGCGTCGCGCTGCTCAAGCGTCTCGCCCACGCAGATTATGGGAAGGAGCCCGTTCGCCAAGGCCGACTTGACTTTTCTGTTCACGCCCTCGTCGGTCTCACCGAAGTAGGTCCTGCGCTCCGAGTGACCCAGGATGACATACGTGCACCCCAGGTTCCGCAGCATAAGAGGGGATATCTCGCCCGTGAACGCGCCTTCCTCTTCCCAATACATGTTCTGCGCCCCAAGCTCGATGTTGCTGCCGCGGAGCGCCTCCCTCACCGCGTCGAGGGCCGTGAAAGGAGGGCATACCACGACTTCCACGTCCCCCACATCGGCGAGCATTTCCTTGAGATCACCGACGAGGTCGACCGCCTGATCGCGGGTTTTGTTCATCTTCCAGTTGCCTGCGATTATCCGTCGCCGCAATCCTCTCACCTCCGCACTTGCGCGCCGTCACGCCGGGTCCCCACACCAGGTGCCGCCCACCCGAAGGAGCTCCAGACGCGCTTCCCGCCGCACGCTCACGCCTTGTCCTTGAGCACCGCCACGCCTGGCAGCTCCTTGCCCTCGAGGAATTCGAGCGATGCTCCTCCTCCCGTGGAAACGTGCGTCACTTTGTCGGCGAAGCCCATCTCCTCGAGCGCTGCGGCTGAATCTCCGCCCCCGACTATCGTGACAGCCTTCGACTCGGCGAGGGCCTTCGCCACGCCTCGGGTACCCTCCGCAAACGGCTTCATTTCGAACACGCCCATGGGTCCGTTCCAGACGACCGTCCTTGCGCCAGCGATCTCTTTGGCGAACCTCTGCACCGTCTCGGGACCGATGTCCAGCGCTTGCCAGTCCGGTGGAATCTGGTCCACTGGCACCACCCGGGTCTTCGCGTCCTCGGCAAAGCGGTCCGCGATGACCACGTCGGACGGGAGCATGAACCTCACTCCCCTTGCCTTGGCTTTATCCATGAGTTCCCGCGCAAGGTCGATCTTGTCTGCCTCGAGGATGGACTGCCCTACTTCGAACCCTTGAGCTTTGAGGAACGTGTACGCCATTCCTCCGCCGATCATGAGAGTGTCGACTTTGTCGAGGAGGTTACGCACGACGCCCACCTTGTCCTTGACCTTGGCTCCCCCCAAGATAGCCACAAAGGGCCTCTCCGGGTCGGCGAGCGCCTTGCCCATGACCTCGATCTCCTTTTCCATCAGGAAACCGGCGACCGCGGGCAGGAACCTGGCCACGCCCGCAGTGGATGCGTGCGCGCGGTGGGCGGTCCCGAACGCGTCATTCACGTAGATGTCTGCGAGATCCGCAAGGGCTTTCGCAAAGCCCTCGTCGTTTGCCTCCTCCTCAGCGTGGAACCTGAGGTTCTCGAGAAGCACCACGTCTCCGTCGCGCATCGCCACGACCGCGGCCTTGACCTCGTCACCGACGCACTCATTCAGCTTGAGCACGGGCTTCCCGAGGAGCTCCGAAAGTCTCCTCGCCACGGGGTCCATCCTGAACTCGTCCGTGGGTTTCCCCTTGGGGCGCCCCAGATGCGACGCCAGTATCACCCTGGCGCCGTGGTCCACCAGGTACCTGATAGTCGGCAGCGCCGCCTTGATCCGGGTGTCGTCGGTGATCTCCCGCTCGGCGTTCATCGGGACGTTGAAGTCCACCCTCACAAGCACCCGCTTGCCTTTTACATCGACGTCTCTTACCGTAGCCTTCGCCACGTTCCGTCACCCCTTTCCGCGGGTCCGCCCGGGCGGCGGTCAGGCGGGCCGGCGCGTCCGGGAGCCTAGCCCGCTGACCCGCCCACCCGGTGCCGCCATGCTGCGCACACCGTCGAAGGCACGAATCTATGCGCCAATGCGCCAATGCCTTACGGCGCCTGTCTATAGCCCTCTCCCGGCCACATAGGCGGCAAGGTCTACCACTCTCTTCGAGTAAGCCCACTCGTTGTCGTACCACGCTATAACCTTGACCATGGTCCCGTCCATGACCATCGTGGACAGCGCGTCGACGATCGCCGAGTGCGGATCGCCATTGAAGTCTCTCGAGACGAGCGGTTCCTCGGTATAAGCGAGGATCCCTGCAAGCGGGCCTTCCGCCGCCGCCTTGAGAGCCGCGTTCACTTCCTCGACGCTCGTGGGCTTCACTACGTCTGCCACGAGGTCCACCACGGACACATTCGGCGTGGGAACTCGCATCGCGAAGCCGTTCAGCTTGCCGTTGAGTTCCGGGAGCACCTTGCCCACGGCCTTCGCCGCGCCGGTCGTGGTGGGAATGATGGACATGCCAGCCGCACGCGCGCGTCTGAGGTCCTTGTGCATTAGGTCGAGGGTCCTCTGGTCGTTAGTGTAAGAATGGACCGTGGTCATGAGCCCTCTTGTGATGGTGAACTTCTCGTGTACCACCTTCGCCACGGGCGCGAGGCAGTTGGTAGTGCAGGACGCATTGGAGATTATGTTGTGCTTCGCCGGGTCGTAGCTCGCCTGGTTGACGCCCATCACGATGGTGATGTCCTCGCCCTTGGCGGGAGCGGTGATGATGACCTTCTTAGCGCCACCCTTGAGGTGACCCGCAGCTTTCTCGGCATTAGTAAACACGCCCGTGGACTCGATGACTATGTCTACACCGAGGTCCCCCCATGGTATGGCGGCCGGGTCCTTTTCTGAAAGCACCTTGACGGACTTGCCATTGACGATGATCTCGCCGTCCTTCGCCTCCACGCTCCCACGGAAAGTCCCGTGCACCGAATCGTACTTCAACAGATGAGCGTTGGTCTTGGCGTCTGCCAGGTCGTTCACGGCCACGACATCGATGGCCGGGTTCTCCAGCGTAGCTCTGTACACGATCCGTCCTATCCTGCCGAAACCGTTGATTCCGACTTTGACTGCCATTTTCCTTCTCCTCCCTATCCGTTTCCGTCTTCTGTTCGCGTGTCTCGCGTTTATGCCTCGAGCTCGAGCATCCTTCGGGCCGCCGCCTCGTCCGTCACGAGCGCCTCGCGGCTTTGCTGTTTCATGACGGCCAGAACCGCCCGCGCCTTCTTGGCACCGCCGGCTACCGCCACTAGCTTCTTCCCGGCGAGGTCCTCGGGCCGAATACCCATGCTCGGGGTGTAGTAGACCATCTTGCCATCGCTATCGAAGTAATACCCGAACATCTCCGCCACGGCACCGCGCGAGGTCAAGATCTCCAAGGCCTCCCCGGTGATGCCGCGCCTTTTCGCCATTTCCTCGAGGGTCCCCACACCATGCACGACGATTCGGGCCCTCCGTATGAGATCCAGGACCTCCTTGATGCGAGGTTCGTCCACGATCCGCGATATGGTCTCTGGGTGAAGGTCGTCGGGCACGTTGAGAACCCTGTAAGCGCCCCCCATGCGCTTCGCCATGGTCACTGCTATGGTGTCTGCTTGCGTCTCGACCTCCTCTCCGAGACTACCCCTGGCAGGAACCACGGTTATTCCCTTGGGCCACCCGGACGGAACGAGCGCCGCCGCCACCTCTGTCATGGTAGTGCCCCCGCCGGCAGCGACGATATCGCCCTCCTGGACGATGTCCCGCAGGATGCGGACCACTGCCCTTCCCATCTCCTTCTTGACAGTGGGATCGCGCCCCGAATCGCCCGCCACCACCACGACCCTCGCGATGGGCAGCCGCTCCATGAGGCCTTGCTCAAGCCTGGCAAACCCACGGAGCTCGCGCACGTAGTCCCCGAGGTCCGCGAAGGTGCGCTCGCCTTCGGGGGTGAGGCTCACGCCAGAAGGACCCACGGTGAGTAGGCCCTGTTGCCTCAGAAACTCGAGCTCACCCCTTATGGTGCGCTCCTTCTCCACGAGCCGTGATGAAAGGGTGCGTCTGCCCACGGGCTGGGAGAAATGGATATGGCGGAGGATCGAGTACCGGATGTCGATGAGCTCCCCAACCTCGGGGGCGATCTTCCGTTGCAGGCTTACAAACCTGTCGACATCGTGCGTCCCCATCGCTCTCCTCGTTGCCTTGCCGAGATCTCACCCACCCGCGAGGTCTCTCGCGCCCGCCCCGCCCGCGGGCCCGCGGCGCCATTCCGGGCCAAGGCTGCCATATGCTGACAGGCTGGCGGGACACCCAGCGACCCGGCGGAGGCAGTACTGTCCCACCAAGGCAAAAATAAAAAGTCCCATCGCCTTCTTTATTTTATTCTCCACGTCTTCGAAAAATCCTTCCCCGCAGCGCGCCAAACCGCGGTCAAAACCTTCTGCGTTGCTTCGACGCGGGTATCATGTCTTCCTCGCGATACTTGGCCACGGTCCGCCGCGATATGAGGATACCTTGCGCCCGAAGCCTATCAGCTATCGCCTGGTCGCTCAGGGGAGCCTTCGGGTCTTCGGACTCGATGATCTCGCGGATCATCCTCTTGATGCTCTCGCTGGAGGCCGAATCACCGCCGACCGTCGGGACTCCGCTTGCGAAAAAGAACCTCATCTCATACACGCCTCGCGGGGTCTGCATATACTTCCCGGCGGTCGCCCTGCTGACCGTGGATTCATGGACTCCGATCTCATCCGCGACCTCTTTCAGCGTGAGCGGCCTGAGGTGCTTGATGCCTTTGTCGAAGAAGTCCCTCTGGAACCTGACGATGCATTCAGTGACTTTGTAAAGCGTCTGTCTCCGCTGCTCGATGCTGCGTATGAGCCACATCGCTGAGTTCAGCTTCGACTTTACGAACTCCACGGCGCTCGACTCCTGGCCAGGCCTTCTCAGCATGTCGCGGTACGTTGGATTGATGGTAAGGCGCGGGGCCGACACGTCGTTCACCACGATCACGTAGTCATCGCCGGCCTTTTCGACGGTCACGTCGGGCACGATGTAACCCGCGGGCCGTTCTCCCGAGAACTCGCGGCCGGGCTTCGGGTCGAGCGTCTTGATGATGTCGCACGCCCTCTGAATCTCGGGGACCGCCCTCTGGAGACGTTGCGCTATCTTGGCCAGCCTTCCGGCGGCCACATCATCGAGGTAGTAACGGATGAGCACGGACGCGAGGCCACGCTCGTCTTCGGAGATGTCAAGCGTATCGAGCTGAATAAGCAGGCATTCCTCGAGGCTCCGCGCCCCCACCCCGGTCGGCTCGAAGCCTTGTACCACCTTGAGCACGCGCTCGACCCGCTCAGGGCTCACGCCAGCCATAGCGGCTATTTCAGAGACCTCCATCCGGAGGTAACCGTCGTCGTCGATCCCCCCGATGATGAGGCTTCCGATCCTCACGCCCTCATCGTCTAGTGGCGCCAGGCGAAGCTGGAACATGAGGTGCTCTTGGAACGACTCCTGATGGCCCACGTACGACTCGTACGAAAGCTCTCTCTCGTCATGTCTCTCCCTGGGTGCCACGTATCCCAGGTCGCTCGCGTCGTCGAAGTAGTTCTGCCAGTCGATGTCCGGCCCGTCCGGATCGGGACCGGCCTTCGTCTCAGACAGCTCCGGAGAGCCGTCCTCCCCGGTGCCCGTCGCGCCACCACGGTCGACGGGCGCATCGGTGCGCGGCTCCCCGGCGGTGCCGATGCCAGCGTCAGCAGCAGATGGCTCAGAGCCGTCGGCATCGGCGAACTCAAGCACCGGGTTCTCGAGCATCTCGGTCTCGATGTACTCTTGAAGCTCCGTCCAGGGCAACTGGAGGACGGTTATGGCCTGTCGAAGCTCGGGGGTTACGATGAGCTTCTGGACTTGCTTGAGGCTCATTTCATAACCCATCCTCACTGCCCCGTTCACCTCCTGCCTCTCCCAATACTAAGATATTCGCGCCGACGCTGCGATCTCCTCTGTCACCGGCCTCGGCCCGCCGCGCGAGGCTCAGCAACCTCCTCATGCGATGGTTCGCCGCCGACTTGGTTATGGGAGGAGCCGCCATCTCACCGAGCTCCTTCAGGCTTGCCTCCGGGTGTTCCATCCGAAGCCTCGCGATCTCACGAAGCCCCGGGGGCAAGCACGCCATGCCGGAGCGCTCGAGGAACATCTTTATGGTCTCAGCTTGGGCGAGCCCGGCATCAACCGCCTTCCCCACGTTGGCGGTATCGCAGTTGACCACCCGGTTCACGTCGCCGCGCATACCGCGCATCACGCGCACGCTCTCGAGCGCGATCACGGACGAATGTGCGCCGGTGACCCTCAAGAGCTGAGCGACGTCGTCCCCGTCCTTGACGTAAACCATAAAGCCTCTTCTGTGCTTTGACACCCTGGCCGCGACGCCAAAGGAACTCGCGATGCGCGCAAGCCCCCTCGCGAGCTGCTCCGCGTCGGTCATCATCTCCATGTGGTACGCCCTCTCAGGATCCTGGACGTAACCGCGCGCAAGGAAGGCCCCTCGCAGATAGGCCCTGCGGCAGCACTGCTTCGAGAGGAGGCTCCAGGGCACCCCGGGCCTCATCGCCTCCTGCCCCCGGCTGCGCGGCCTCTCCAGGATCACGCCCATCTCGCACAGAGCCGCGCGAGTCTTCATGTCGTAGGGAAGCGAGACCACGTAAAGGTGACCTGGGGAACGCCCCTTCCGTCTCGAAGCTTTCACAGACGGCCTCAGATCGAAGAGGTCGCGCGCAAGCCCCACCATCCTCCGGGCGAGCGCCGCGTTCTCTGTGACCATCTCGAAAACGGCACCGTCCCCAGGCTGGTTACGGTCGGAGAAGCGGCCCGTCATGCGGGCGATGGCCGAGAACTCGGCGAGCAAGCAACACTTGCTGCGTGCGCTGAACCGCGCGAGTTCCTCTTTGGTCGTGGCGGAAAACATGCACCATCCCACCTGTTTCGATTGTATCACAGCCGAGCGGGACGCGCTGTGGTAATAACCGATGCGCCTGCCAGAATAGTCTTACCGTGAGACTAAGCATACCGCCAGGAGACTGTCGAGCTTCCCCAGTACCTACCAGTTTGGCCTGGCACGGCGACCGTGTTGCGCGGTTTAGGTGAGCCGTGTTGCCGCAATGTGGGAAAGACCAACAGCCTCCACTAGAAGTTCGCGCTATCTTTCGGCTCGGCGCGGGGGTCCTGCTCAAGGCTATCGGTGTTGCCCTGCGGGGATGGTGCGCTTGCGGCGCGCGTCGCTCGAATTCGGCCGCGAGCCAGCCAAATCCTCCACGCCCCATTGTGCAGCCACCGGCAACCCTAGCGCCGTCAAGAAAGGAGACGAAACGAAAACCTATGGCGCCATACCTAGACCGGGCCGGGAGGTGGATCCAGTGGTAAATGCCGTATGGTTGTTTCTGATAGCAGTGGGAGTGGTCACGGGCTTCCTTACGGGGACTTCCGACGAAGTCACGCGCGCGGCCCTGGAGTCGGCGGGCTCAGCGGTCACGCTCTCGTTCGGCCTGATAGGTGCGATGGCTCTATGGTGCGGCATCATGAAGATCGCCGAGGAGGCCGGCATCGCGCGCGCGCTCGCCAGGGCCGTCGCCCCCGTAGCGAAGGTCCTCTTCCCGTCGATCCCGGAGAGGCATCCCGCTGTCGCCGCCGTGGCCATGAGCATCACCGCCAACCTTCTCGGAATGGGAAACGCCGCGACTCCTCTTGGGATCAAGGCTATGGAGGAACTCGCGGCACTTGCGGGCCACACCGATGAGGCGACCGACGCCATGTGCACTTTCGTGGCGATGTGCACGGCCGGAATCACGCTCGTGCCCACGACCATCATCGCCATCAGGGCCGAGTTCGGCTCCAGGAGCCCCGCGGAGGTGGTAGCGCCGATCATCCTCGTGAATCTCCTGGCGACCGCCGTCGCGCTCATCGCCGACAGGTTTTTCAGGCCCGCCTCACGGAGAAGGAGGACGTGAAGCCCACGCAGGTCTCTCGGCACACCCACCAGCTTGCCCATGTGGCCGGAGGAGGCGGAAGGATGTTCGTCAAGGCGGTCACAGCCGCGTCCGATGCAGTGATCCCCTTCATGATCTTGGCGATATGCCTCGTAGGGCACCTCAGAGGCGTGAGAGTGTACGAAACGTTCGTTGCCGGAGCTAAGGAGGGCTTCACTACTGCGGTGCGCCTCATCCCGTTCCTCGTTGCCATGTTCGTAGCCATCGGCATGTTCAGGGCATCCGGCGCCCTAGCCGTCGTGACGTCCGCCCTGTCGCCCGTCGCCCACCTCGTCGGCATGCCCGAGGAGCTCCTGCCCCTCGCGCTCATCCGCCCTCTGTCGGGCAGCGGTGCGCTGGAGGTCGCCACGAATCTCATCAAGACCTTCGGCCCGGACTCGGTCATAGGCAGGATGGCCTCGACCATGCAGGCGAGCTCGGAAACCACGTTGTACGTGATAACGGTGTATTTCGGGGCCATAGGAATAAAGAGAACCCGCCACACGCTTGCGGCAGGCCTCCTCGCGGACTTCGTTGCTTTCCTTTCATCGGTCGCCATCTGGCGCCTTGTCATGGGGCTTGCATCGTGAGCCAAGGGCTCGTCGCGGCAATCGGCAATCGCCCTTCCGCCTCGAGCTCGCCGCCCCAGGCTTCTGAGTGGAGGTGCGAAAATGCTTCCGGTTATCGGGCCGGGTTGCCGGTGGTTGCACGAGGGGTGTCAAAATCCGGCCACTAGCCCGAGTGGTCGGATTTCGTCAAGGCGCTCCGCTCGGGGCGCCGTCCCCGAGTGCAACACCGGCAACCTCGGCAACCGCTGGAAACAAGGCAAAGACTAACGCACCCGCACTTAGGGCCTGGTAGCCGCCAACACCCGGGCACGCCCTCAAGACAAAGCCCTGAGCGCACGCCCCCTTTCGCAGCGGGCTGTCCTTGCCGAGGCCCTGGCCTCGACCACCAACCTGATTATGGCGCGGGCAAGCCTGTCCGGGTCATGCCTCGCGTAGTCCAGGGCGGATATCAGGTCCCCCTCCACCACCGAGACTCCGAGCGCCCTCAGCGCATCGCTGTCGGCTGCAACCGGGAAAGCGCCTTCGGCCCGGTACCTTTCCGCGAGCTTCGGCGGCACCTCGCCCGTGTTCACCACAACGACGTCCACTATCCCGCGGCCGACGTGCTCAAAGAGGGCCTTGAGGTGGTCCGACGCCGAGAACCCGTCGGTCTCACCGGGCTCGGTCATGACGTTACATACATAAACCTTAAGCGCGTCGCTCCGGCGAATAGCCTCGGCGATCCCGGGCACGAGCAGGTTCGGCAACACACTTGTAAAGAGACTACCTGGTCCAAGCACTATCGCCTCGGCGCCGGCTATCGCCTCCACCGCCTCTGGAAGCGCCGCGGGATCCCTGGGTTTCAGAAAAACCCGCTTTATCGGGGCCCCGCATGTCGAAAGCGTAGACTCGCCCTCCACAACGGCGCCGCCTTCGAACTCCGCGGCAAGCACCACATCCTCGAGGGTGGAGGGGAGCACTCGCCCCCTCACGGCCAACACGCGGCTGGACTCCTTCACGGCTTGCTCGAAGTCGCCGGTGATAGCGGACATCGTCGCTATGAAGAGGTTGCCAAACGTATGGCCCCCGAGGCCGGTCGGATCGCCCTCGGGAAACCTGTACTGGAACAGACGCGCCATCAGCGGCTCGGAGTCGGCGAGCGCCACCAGGCAGTTGCGGATGTCTCCGGGGGGCAGCACCCCCATCTCCTTGCGCAGCCTCCCGGAGCTCCCGCCGTCATCGGCGACGGTGACTATGGCGGTCACGTTGCTCGTGAACTCCTTGACCCCGCGGAGCAATGTTGAAAGCCCGGTTCCGCCCCCCACCACGACTATCCTCGGCCCCTTGCCAAGCTGTCGCTCGCGCTGCACGAGCTCGGCGATATGGTTTTCGGCGCCAGGCAAGAGCGCTGCCACTATGGACCGAATCACCGCGCCCGCGGCGAAGATCATCACGGCTATTCCCCCGACGGCTGCGCCGGCTCCCACCACAATCGCGGGAATCCGCGAGGACGGCCCGGCGCCCGGTCCCGCAAGCCACGCGACCCAGCGGTGCAGAACGCCGGCAGCTCCGCCGCCTAAAAGCGTGACTCCGCCCGCTACGAGAAGAGCCGCGCCGAAGGCAAAGGCCAGGAGCCACCTTTTCACTCTCATCCCCGGGTACAACCATCGCAAGGTTTTCACGTGTCGCTCACGCCTCTCACTTCGCTCCAAATTGCCTCACCATTTCATTCCGCGACCCTGTCCTGGATGTCCTTGTCGCGGTACTCCACGGAAACGTTGTACCCCCGTTCCCCCAGAAAACCCGCGAGGCGGTCCGCGATGGCCACTGAACGGTGCTTGCCCCCGGTACAGCCGATGCCCACAACCAGCTGCGTCTTCCCTTCTTTCACATAGTGCGGCAGCAGGAACGCCATGAAGTCGAAGAGTTTCTGAAGGAACCTCCGCGTCACGGGGGACTGGAACACGTATTCCCTCACCGGCTCAGCCTCACCCGTGAGGTGCCGCAGGGATTCCACGTAGTGCGGGTTCGGCAGGAACCTCACGTCGAAAACGAGGTCCGCATCCATCGGGATCCCATACTTGAACCCGAATGCCACCACGACCACATCGAGCCGTTCCTTTCGGGATGCGCGGGCGAACGCGTTCATTATGCGCTCCCGCAGCTGGCGCGGAGGAAGGGCCGTCGTATCGATGATGCGCGTCGCCCTCGACCGGATCTCCTCCAGCCTGCGACGCTCCTCTTCTATGCCCTCAAGGACTCCTCCCTCGCCCGAGAGCGGATGGCGCCGTCGGGTCTCCTTGAACCTCCGGACGAGCACCTCGTCGGACGCCTCGAGAAAGAGGATCTCGTACGTCACTCCCATTTCCTCAAGCGCATCGAGGGCGCTGGAAAGCCTATCGAAGAACTCGCGGCTCCTTATGTCAACCACCAAAGCTATGTTATTTATCTTGCCGTCCGACTGTGCCACGAGTTCAGCGAATTTCGGGATGAGAGTGGGTGGAAGGTTGTCAACGCAGAAAAAGCCCATGTCCTCGAAAGCCCGAACGGCTTCGCTTTTCCCCGCGCCCGAAAGGCCGGTGATGATCACGAATCGCTCTTCACTCAAAGCCCGTATCCTCCGGTTCCCCACCGTGCCTGGCGCCCGCCGCCTACACACGCACGTTGATGATCCTCTCAGGGTCGATGCCCGCGCCTATCGCGACCTCCAGCGCACGTCCGAAGTCACCTACCTCATCTGGCGCATGGGCATCGCTGCCTATGCAAAAGTTGACCCCTTGACGCGCCGCGGCCTTCATGAACTCGGCATCGAGATTGGCGTGCCTCGCGTTGATCTCGAGGGCCGTCCCGACCCTGGCGCACTCCCTCGCAAGCTCCTCCGTGTCTATGGAGACGTGAAGGCCCGGGTGGGTCACCACGTCCACCCTGTTCTTCCTTACGGCCTCCACCAGAGCCTTGGTATTGTCGATCCTCGCCCGCTCGGCGAGACGGCGGCTCCAGCGTGCCGCGTGATTGCGACCGAACAGCCTCCACCAGTCTCGCACGGTCCGCGCCCGGACCATGAGGTGATAGCCAACGAGCACTACATCAAGGCGCTTGAGCACGTCGGCAGGAACGTCGAGCCCACCGTCGGAATCGATGAGATTCGCCTCCACGCCCATGAGTACCTTGACTTCCGGAAATGCCTGCCTGGCCCTCTCGATCTCCCGAGCCATGTCATCGAATGTGGCGAGGCTCCTTATGCCCACGCCAAACAGGTTCGCAGGGCCGTGATCGGTGATGGCCACGGCCTCGAGACCCTTGCGTGCCGCGGCACGCACGTTGTCCATGACCGAGCCCTTGCCATGGCTGAATCTCGTGTGTGTGTGGTAGTCAGCGAATACCCTCATCAGTATACCATGGTCCGCGTTCCGGGGCCTGGAACGAACCCTTCCGGCGACGGCTCGAGCTGCGAGGCAGCCTCCTCGTCCAGGACGAGCGTGACATCAGGATGGAGCTGCAGCACCGAGCTGGGCACCATCTCGGTCACCGGCCCGTGCACGGTCTGCGCGATCACTGGCGCCTTCGCCGTGCCGCTCGCGAGGAGCAGGATGGACCTGCTATTCATTATCGTTCGTATTCCCATGGATATCGCTTGCCGCGGCACGGCGTTCTCGTCGCCGCCGAAGAACACCGAATTGGCCTCTATGGTGCGCTTGGCCAGGAAAATCGACCGGGTGCGGGACCCAAACTCGGTCCTCGGCTCGTTGAACCCGATATGGCCGTTCCTTCCCACGCCCAGGACCGCAAGGTCTATCCCTCCCGCGTTCTTTATCGCGCGTTCGTACGCCCGGCATTCCTCACGCACGTCGCTGGCAAGGCCGTTCGGTATGTAAATCCGGTCCGGCTTCACGTTCACGTGATCGAAGAACCTGCTGTGCATATAGTGATGAAAGCTTGCCGGATGGTCCGGCGCGAGCCCGAGATACTCGTCAAGGTTGAACGTAGTAACCTCCGAGAAATCCAGCCCTTCCTCGCGGTGCATCCTTACGAGCTCCGCGTACAACCCGAACTGCGTCGCGCCCGTCGCGAGCGTGAGAACGCTCGCAGGTTTCCTGCGCACTTGTTCGGCCACGATCTTCGCGGCCTCCCGGCTCATCGTGTCGTAATCCTGCGCGACGATAACCACCATGAACGCGCACCCCCATCTATGTTTTCTCCACCCACGTTTCCAGCTAAACCCCCAAGTCCCGGCGCCCCGCTGGCGACAGAGCAACACAAAGACGCGCGACTCCGGGCCCCGCGGAAAACCGGACCACGCCGAACGCACAGGCGAGTAGGCGGCGTTCACGCCTCCCCCCGATACACGACGGCGCCCCGGACGATGGTTGCCCGCACCTCGCCCGCTTCATCCATAAGAACGAGGTCGGCATCCTTGCCCTCCTCTATGCTGCCCTTACGGTCGTACACCCCCGCTATCCTCGCAGGGACGGACGACGCCATCGCGACGGCCTGAGCCAGCGTCACCCCCAGGTCGGCCATTGCCCGCTTCACCGCCCTGTCAAGGGTGAGCGCGCTCCCGGCGAGGCCGCCGTCAGGAAGCCTGACCGCGCCCCCTTTGTAGACAACCCGCTGCCCGCCCAGCTCGTATTCGCCTTCCGGCATGCCGGCCGCCATCGTGGCGTCTGTAACAAGGGCCAGCCTGTCCGCCCCCTTGCACCGGTAGAGGATGGTCGCGGCGGCCGGGTGCAAGTGAAAACCGTCCAGGATGGCCTCGGTCGTGAGCTCGTCACACGCGAGCATCGCACCAGCCATGCCGGGGTTCCGATGATGGAGCCCGCGCATGGCGTTGAACGCATGCGTCACATGGGTTGCCCCCGACCTTACCGCGAGCATGGCTTCATCGAAGGATGCGAGGGAGTGCCCGAGGGATACTCTGACCCCGCGTCCAACCGCCGCCCGGATGAAGTCCGAAGCGCCTTCGAGCTCCGGGGCGACCGTGGTTATCCTCACAAGGCCGCCGGACTCCTCGATGAGCTTGTCCAGCTCGCGCACATCTGGAGGCCGAATCGCCTCGAGCGCCTGGGCGCCCCTGCTATCGGGGTTGACCCACGGGCCCTCCAAGTGGACTCCCAAGGCCTCAGCCCCGCCTGTGCCCCGCCGGACCGCGTCAGCCACCGCGTGCACCGCGTCCACGAGCTCACTGAACGGCGCTGCCATCGTCGTCGGGAAAATGGAGGTGGTCCCGTGCCGCGCGTGAGCCCGGCACATGGCGGACACGGCCTCGTACGTCCCCTCCAGCACGTCGTGCCCGCCTCCCCCGTGTGCGTGGATATCAACGAATCCGGGCACCACCGTGAGACCGGAGGCGTCGAGAACCTCATGACCCGCGGTAGACCAGTGCCTGGACTCACCATGTGACCCGACCTTTGTGATCCTCCCGTCTTGAATGACGAGAAATCCTGAGACCATTATACCTCGCGGCGTCAAGATGTCGGCGTTCCTTATGATCACCCGAGCACCCTCCTCCTGTCCCAAGCCCGACGATCCGTTTCTCCTCCCCGCGTCACACGGGGCGGAAGAGCGAGTCCTCGATGTTCTCAACGACCCTGCCGGTGATCCGGGAGCCAGCCTCCTGGATACCCAGAAGATACGCCCCGACCACGGGCGGAAACCTCGCTTCCACGACCTCGCACGCCGGGCATGTCTTCGCTAGCTCCCTGACCAAGGCCCGTCTTACCAGCTCCCCAGCCCTGAATACCCCGCCCGATGTGACGCAGAGCACCGCCTCGCTCCCCATTCCGAGCTTCCTCACGACGCTGGCTGCCGCGGCCCCAAGCTCGGTGCCGGCCTTGCGCAGTATGCGCCGCGCCACGCGGTCGCCCTTGCGCGCAACCTCGGCCACCAGCACCGCCAGCCCGGCGATGTCCGCTCTACCGAGGCCTTTCTGGTACACCAGCCCCACCAGGTCGTCCGGCGAAGTTATCTTGAAGTGCTGCAGGATCGCATCGCAAAGGGCCGTGGGCTCGCCCCGCCCATCGCTCGCCCTCATGACGGACGCGAGCGCCTGGCGGCCGATGTCGTACGCGCTTCCCTCATCACCGAGGACGTATCCCCAGCCGCCCGCCCGTGCTCTTTCGCCCCGGGCGTTCACGCCGAACGCTATGGAGCCTGTCCCCGCTATCACGACGACCCCAGGTTGCCCCAGGGTGCCTCCGGCAAGGGCTATGACGGCGTCGTTGTCCACCACGACCTTGCCCGCCACGCCCGTCTCTTTCAAGAGCGCGCTCACTTCCTCGCGATCGCCCGGCCTTGCAACACCGGCCGCGCCCACGAAGAGAACGTCGAACGTCTCGTCCCCCGCGGGCAGCTGGGCCCGGGCCTTTGCCACGGCAGCGAGGATCTCAGCCCTCATTGCCTGCGGCCCGGAGACCTGAAGATTCGCCGGCCCCGCCCACGCCCGCGCGAGGACTTCACCGCGCTCGGTCCCAACCATGCAGTCTGTCTTGGTGCCACCTGCGTCTACCGCGACGATGAGTCCCATGCCGCTCCTCCCGCCCCAAGCGCTTGCCGCATCTGCCTGCCCGGCGCGCGAGCTGCCAGTGATTGCCGCACGGGCTCTCCCGGAAAGGCCTCGCACGGACCGAAAGCCACGTCAAGAAAGGCAGGTCTTGTACGTTCCCCAAAGCGTGTCCCGGACAGCCGACGTTATCTCGACGCCCGCGAGGTCCAGGGCCGAAAGCACGGCACCCAACACGGGCGGGTCCTTGAGCAGGATAAACTCTGCCGCAGGGTATTCCTCCAGGACCAGTGCCTTCAGCGTATCCGTCATGATGGGATCATCGGCGTTCGCGAAGACCCCGCCCGAGAGCACGACCTTGACGGCCGTCGCGGGCGAGAAGAGCTTTCGGAGCGCCGCCAGCACAGCTATGGCGAGCTCCTCACCCACGGAGCGCAAGATATCGCGGGCCACCTCGTCGCCGCGCAGCGCAGCCTCGAATACCAGGGGCGCCAGAAAGGCCACCTGCACGCGCTCCTGGCCCGAGGACCCGGAATAGAACCTCTCGACGAGGTCGTCCAGGCGTTTGAGGTGGAGTTTCTCGCAGAGCATGTCATAGAGGACCGTAGGCTTGCCACGACCATCGTGGCCGCGCGTTGCCATCCGCACGGCAAGCATTCCTATGTAGTCCGCGCCGGCGCCGTCCCCGAACATGTACCCAAGCCCACCCACCTGCACTCTCACGCCCTCGCGGTTGAACCCGATGACGTTCGTGCCGGTGCCGCATATAGCGACCACGCCCACGCCGTCGTATGTGGCCGCCCTGAGCGCTATCGTTGCGTCGTTTTCCAGCCCCATGCGGGGCGCAGGGTTTACCTCGGACAGGAATCTCTCTATGATGGCGAAATCCGCGGGACGGTCGGCACCGGCCATTCCGTAGAACACAGCCTCGACTTCTCTCGCCGCGATGCCCGCCGCGCCGAGCGCGGTCTCGACCGCCTTCCTAACCTGAGCTTTCGCAAACTCCACGCCAACAGCCTGGAAGTTGCCGGGCCCGGCTCTTCCAGCACCCAGCGCACGCCCCGTGACGTCGCTCACCAGCGCCACGGTCTTCGTGCCACCTGCGTCAACGCCCACCACGTGCTTGATCATTCGCCCCGCCTTGCCTCCAGTCCGGCCTCCTCTGAGGCCACCGCCCCAGCCCGCCCGCGGCTCTGTCCGTTCCGTCCGTCGTTCTTGCCGTTCGAGCCGTTCCGGGCGAGCACCGGTGCTGGCACACGGGTTCTGAACGGCCCGTCCGCCAGGGCTTGCCAGTATTCCGGCCGGTCAGAGATGGCGTCATACGAGAACAGAACAACGCCCGCGGTCTTCATGGATCTCGCCGCTTCGACCCTTTCGATGCACCCCGCGGGGTCATCCAACATGTTGTACGCGCCGATGCCCGCGACCACACGTCCCCACCCGGAAGCCGCCCCGACCGCATCGCGCACCCGCCTGACAAAGATCTCCTCATCGGGCGCATACGCCATCGGGACCACGAAATCGACGATGTCCTGGTCAAGCCAGGTCTTCCAGTCTTGAAACGTCCGCTCGGCTGCGTCGGCCGCGTCAGGCAAGACGGCACATGACACCGCCACCCAAGGCTTCACGCGTTTGACATCCTGATAGACACGGCGCACGACCTCGGTGACCTGATCGCGGCGAAACGCGTCCCATTCCCCTTGCCCGAGGGCGGCGCGGTCGGGCCCGGCGAGGTCGCGAAACGCGGCCTTTGCCTCGGCCCCATACCCGAACCTCGGGGACGGATACCTTATGTAGTCGAAGTGTACCCCGTCCACGTCGTAGTTCCGGACCACTTCCATGAATACGTCGTGGACGTACGCCTTCACGCCCTCTATGGCAGGATCGAGCATCGGAGATACGAGCTCGCCCTCGGCCATCTCCTGACTATAATCGAGCGTGGAAACGCCTTTGTCGTCAGTAAGCGCCCACTCGGGATGCCGGGATAGCACGTGCCCCGGCTGGTATTCACGACAGCCCAGCTTTCCGACGGTGAAAGCGTTGATCCACGCATGCACCTGGAGGCCAGCCGCGTGGGCCCGTTCGATGCAGAACGCGAGCGGATCAAAGCCGTCCTCCACGTCAGGTGCCTTCGGAAGCACAGCACTTGTATAATACGCCTCGCCGCGCCCATTCACCTGCACGAAGAGGGCATTGAAGTTGCTGCTCGAAGCGAGAGCCACCACTCTCTCAACGGAACTTCGAGTCCTCATGCTCGTCCGGACCACCCAGAGCCCCCTCACCTCGTGGCGAGCCACCCATGTCACCTCCATGCACGGGCCCGCGGCAACGCGCACCGCCGTCCCCAAGATCACCGACGCAAGGGCAAAGCAAGCCCGACGGTGCTCCGGGGCCATTATGACAAGTCTCGAGATGACCCATCTAGCCAGTGCAACAAAATAACCGGGCGCGCGCCGACACGCCCTGAGGAAGCGTACTGGCCGCCACCCGGTTGTCGTGCCCCCTCCCACGTCTCGCTCGCCCCTCCCGGGTCACGCAGATTCCAATCTCGATTAAGGACTGAGCTAGCTTGGCCCGATGCGTCGGGCCGCGGGCTAGACTTCGGGTTTGTCCAGCTCCATGCGGACCTTGCCGCGGGACCGGAGAAAGTCGGTTACGCGCCTGAGGCTCGTGTTGAGCACGAGGTCTTCTGTGAGGCCCGCGCGCTCGGCAAGTTCGACCGCGGCGTCGACGACTCCCACCCGGGAGGCGTGATGGGCATCGCTTCCGATGACCACAGTAACGCCGTGGGCCGCTGCGAGCCTCGCGAACTGGAAGCAGTTGTCGCGGCTATCCAGCCGCGTGACAGTGAGGGACGAGTTGTTGATCTCCAGGAGCTTGCCCAGGCGCTTCGCGGCCCGGACGATCTCCTCAATGTTCACTTGGAAGGCCGGGTTGCCAGGATGAGCGATGGCGTCCACATGAGGGTTCTCCATGGCGCCTATCATGGCCCTGGTGTTCTCCTCAACAGATCCCCCGTCGTAGCCGGTGCCCACGTGGAAGCCGGCGAGCACGAAGTCCAGTTTCTTCAGGGACCGCTCGGGCAAATCCAGATCACCTGCAGGGCTGATTATGTTCGCCTCGACCCCCTTCAGCACCTCCACCCCTGCAATGGTGGCCGGGATAACCCTCAGGTTACCGAAATAATACAAGTGTGGCCCACCCGGAATGTTGGGCCCGTGGTCGGTGATGGCGATGAGCTCCAGGCCCGCGTCGCGTGCCGCGCGAGCCATTTCGTCGATGGTGTTGTACGCGTGTCCGCTTGCGACGGAGTGGGTGTGAAGGTCGGCGACGATGCGCATTTTCAGGTCCTCCCAGGCGACGTGCAGATCGCGCGCGTGTCTTGAAAGCGCACGCTGGCGCGTTTCAGAAACCAATTCAACGCCGGGAGGCCGATCCCTGCTTCCAGGCGAACGCCGCGGGGTTGATATCCGGGAACACCGCATCTATGGCCTCGATCTCGCCGAGATACCTCTCGATCTCGGCCATTGCGTCGGCTCGTTCGAGGGCGTAGAGCAACCGTTCGAACCTGTTCTTGTGCTCCAGGAAGCGACGCGAAGCATAGTCCGCAGCCTGCTCGGTCGTCACGAGAAACGGCCAGTCGCTGCTCTGGAGGAGCAGAGCTTCGCGCGCCGCCTGGCGCAGGAGCCGTTTCTCGATGGTGTCGGGGCCGCCGGGGTCGTGCCCTCCCGCTGTCGTCAGGAAGGCAAGTGATGCCGCGGTCCTCTCCATTTCCCGCTCCACGCTGTGTATCTCATCCCACATCCAGCTGGTCGCCTCGTTATCCCAGATGTAGTGGCCACCTCCCATTCCCCACGAGCTCTCAACGAGGTCTATCTGGCCCGCTGGCGGGTGGTTCTCCAGGTATCCGGCAGCCGTTGCAAGCTCGACCGAGTCGCTCCTCGCCAGGCCTTCGAGGACCCAGCGAAGCCAGTCCACGCCCTCCATCCACCAGTGCCCGAAAAGCTCGACGTCGAAGGGGGCCACGATGACGCCGTGTTTCCCCGTATCCGCGTGGAATTCGCCAAGGAGCCTCTCCACAAGGCAGACGAAGTGGTCGGCGTGCTCCTTCGCCTTGGCAAGGGCGGCCTCCGGCTGGTAGATCTCCTTGGAAGCCAGATCCACAAGCCTGCTCGTAACCTTCCAATAGCGAAACCCCGACACGGAGTCGCGTTTGTGAAACTCCCGGTAATTCCCGTCCCCGGGATAGCCCCATTCAGATGACCACACCTGGAGGGCGGTACGCTCGTTTCGGCCGAGCACCAATAGACCGCTTCCCTCAACCGAATAGGGCAGGTACGTGGTGAAACCCGGCCTCGAAGGAATGTACCTGGGCACAGGCTGCCGCTCGGCGAACCTCGCCCCGTACATCCCGGCCGGCGTTCCCCCTTGGATCGCGTGCGAATCCACAAAGAAGTGTCTTATCCCCATGGTCGCGAGGACGCCATCGATCCCGGCCGCGGCAAAGGCGGACCCGGGGGGGCCTGCGACGGAGTCTCGCGGCCGGTACCCGCACTCGGGCAACCATATTCCCTGCGGCCTTCTCCCGAAGCAGCGCTCATACGTGTCGACGCCGATCCTCACCTGGGCATAAACCGATGATTCCCTGGCGAGGAGCGGCAGGTAAGCGTGCGTGGCCGCACCGGCCACGAGCTCGATGTGCCCTCCCTCTTGTAACGAACGGAAGGCCCCCACTATGTCGCCCCCGTACCTTTCGTGGAAGCTCCTCCTCACGCTTTCATACCTGTCCCGGTAGAATCTCGCGAGGTCGCGAAGGCGCCCCTCGCTCTCTGCCTCGAACCGCGCGATGTCCGCTTCCGCTGCCGCGATCTTCGTCTCAAGATACTCCTCGAAGCGGAACAGCATGTACGGGTCTTGAAGCTGGTCCAGGAGCACCGGCGTGAGCCCCACCGTCAGCTTCACCGGGACGCCGCCTGCCACCAAGTCCGAGATGACGTCGAGGAGCGGGATGTATGTTTCCGCCATCGCTTCAAATACCCACTCCTCGCCGAACGGCCATACCCCGGCCTTCCGGCAGTACGGCAGGTGGCTGTGGAGCACGAAAACGAACGAGCCTCTAGACACGACAGCCCCTCCTCCCTTGGACTTTCTTTAGTTTTGACACCGCAACACCTTGCTATTCGGAGAGGCGGAGCTCGCGCCCTGCCGGGCACGGCTTGGGACGAGACGACCTGTGGCCCCCTGGCGTTTTTGGCAAATCCACACAGCGGCTCTCGAATAATCGCGCACGACGCAAGGGATATTATTACAGAGACGTGCCAGAGCACATCTCCGAACCTTCATTGCCTGACAGAGTATGGTGCCACGAGTTTTCACGAGTTTTCATGTCTTTTATTCAGGGCGCAAGGGCACCGAGGTTGCCGGCGCGCGCACGACGAGGCGCTTGGGATTTGGCCAGGGCACATGCCAGACGCGAACGATTCGCGCCGCAAGCGCGCCGTCCCTCGGGGGACAGGGCCGGCCATCGGCAGCCCTGGGCGGGCCCGTGCGCGCTGAAAAGCAGCGCGAATCTGTGGCAAGACTTGTGGCGAGCTATGAGCTTGGCGATGTAATGATTGCCGGGAGGTAGCCGGGGTGACGGCCATAATCCAGGAGAGAGGATCATCCGACGATAACATGAGCAAGCCCATCCTTGACGAGGATGCCGCCGAGAAAGTGACTAGCGCGGCTGCAAATGAAGTAGAGGAAGTTCGCCTCCCAGAAAGCGTGTCGGAGCTACGCATCGCGGAGACGAGGGAGATCAACCTCGCAGAGGACATGGGCCACGCCGTCACCCGTCCCACGCACGCTGCGGGCGCGGAGGCCGAATATGAGCTTCCACAAGGTTACGGCAGCACGAGGGTCGTCCTCATGGTGCGCGACCCGTTTTGGCTCCACGCATATTGGGAGATCGCTGCGGACGTATCGGAGACGGTCGTCGCTGCCCTGGGGCCCGAAGGATGGCAACTTGGCAGAAAGACGCTTCGCGTGCATGACGTGACCGACATCGAATTCGATGGGACCAACGCCCATCGCACCATGGACATCGACATAAGCAACGGCGCCAACAACTGGTACATCAACGTCGAGCGGCCGAACAGGTCGTATTGCGCTGAGCTGGGCCTCGTAGGCCCCGACGGGCGGTTCGTGCTGCTTTCCAGGTCTAACGTTGTCCGGACCCCCCGCGCCGGCCCATCCGAAGTCGTGGACGAGGAATGGATGACCATCTCTGCCATAGAGCGGTACTACCCGCGTCTTGGGCGGCTCCCCTCGTCGCCAGAGATCATATCGGCCCACCTGGAACACATGGCGGTGGAGATGGGCTCGGGCTTTGTCGCGGGAATCTCCAGCCCGGGCGTGGGTTTGGCCGCGCCCGAGCGAAAGGCATTCTGGTTGAACGCTTCGGTCGAAGTGATCGTCCACGGTGCCACCGAGCCAGGCTCGACAGTGACGATCCAGGGCTTGCCGGTAAAGCTGCGGGCCGACGGGACCTTCTCCGCCAGGTTCCAGCTGCCCGACGGCGAGCAGGTGATCCCGGTTGAAGCCGTGTCGAAGGACGGAAGCATGAAACGGTCCATTACCACAAGGCTTGCGCGCAAAACATGGTGATCCTGAAGAAAACACGACCTGACAAGGGAGATGAGGCCGGAACATGCCCAACGAAAAGGGCTATCTCGCGCTCGTGCTGCACGCACACCTACCGTACGTGAGGCATCCGGAATACCCTGATTTCCTGGAGGAAACGTGGCTCTTCGAGGCCATAACCGAAACGTACATCCCGCTCATCAAGGTCTTCCAGGGGCTTGTGCGCGACGGGGTTCCCTTCCGTCTCACCATGTCTATCACGCCTCCTCTCGCCTCGATGCTCCTCGACCCGCTCCTGCAAGAACGATACCTCCGTCACCTCGCGAAGCTCACGGAGCTCGCAGAGAAGGAGGTCGAGCGCACGCGGTGGCTCCCGGAATTCAACGAAAACGCTCGGATGTACAGGGATCGATTCCACGAGGCGCGCCGCATTTTCGAGGACGTGTACGGGCGGAACATCCTCACCCCGTTCAAAGAGCTGGAGGCTCAGGGGCACCTGGAGATCATCACGTGCGCGGCCACCCACGGGTATCTCCCATTGATGGAGATCTGCCGGGAAGCCGTGGGTGCGCAGGTTCGCATCGCCACGCGTTTCCACGAGAGGGCCATGGGCAGAAAGCCCATCGGTTTCTGGCTCCCCGAGTGCGGCTATAACCCCGGCGACGACTGGTTCCTCAAAGAGGAAGGCATCAGGTACTTCATAACCGACGCCCACGGCGTGCTTTTCGCGTCGCCTCGCCCGAAGTACGGCGTCTTCGCGCCCGTGTACTGCAAGTCGGGAGTCGCGGCTTTCGGGCGCGATATGGAGTCCTCAAAGCAAGTCTGGAGCGCCCGCGAGGGTTATCCAGGGGACTACGACTATCGGGAGTTCTATAGAGACATCGGTTACGATTTGGATTATGACTACATCCGGCCCTACATACATCCCAGCGGCACCAGGATCAACACCGGGATAAAGTACTACAGGATCACCGGAAAGACCCACGACAAGCAGCCCTACAACAGACGACGGGCCATAGAGAAGGCTGCCATCCATGCGGGGAACTTCATGTTCAACCGGGAGAAGCAGATAGAGTACCTCGCTTCGGTCATGGACCGCAAACCCATCGTTGTAGCCCCCTATGACGCAGAACTCTTTGGGCACTGGTGGTTTGAGGGACCAGAATGGCTGGACTTCCTCATCAGGAAGATCGCGTACGACCAGAATACGTTGGCGCTCATAACCCCGGGCGACTATCTCGGCGTATACAAGCGCAATCAGGTCTCAACCCCATCTCTCTCGAGTTGGGGATACAAAGGCTACAACGAGGTATGGCTCGAGGGCTCCAACGACTGGATATACAGGCACCTCCACAAGGCTGCGGAGAGGATGGTGGAACTGGCGCGAGCCTACCCAGCCGCCGGCGGCCTCCTCCGCAGGGCATTGAACCAGGCGGCGCGAGAGCTTCTCCTCGCCCAGAGCAGCGACTGGGCGTTCATCATGAAGACCGGGACGATGGTGTCGTATGCCGTACGCAGGACCAAGGAGCACGTATGGAGGTTCACCAAACTGTACCACGACATACGGAGCGGCGCTATCGATGAATCCTGGCTCTCGGAGATCGAGTACCGCGACAACATTTTCCCGGACATAGACTACGAGGTATACGCGCGCGGCCCCTACACGCAGCCGCACGAGCCGTTTGACGCACGAACGGCCCGAGTGGGGGAGGTCGGGGCGGCCGCGCGCGCGGAAAGAACCTAAGCATGTCGCGAAGGATCCGCGCTACTTTGCGGCGGAGGGGTCTGCCCAGGGTTGCCGGTGCTTGCACGACGGGGCATGGACGTTCCAATCCTGTGCCGCGAGCGGATGTCAGTCATACCCCCGACGGCGCGAGGGCAACGAGCACTCAGCCGGCCGAGCGCTCGTTGCTGCGTGCTAAGTAGCCCGGATCTCGTCTATCTTGGCCATGTACATCTCCCGCAAGGCCTCCGCGTCCGTGGGCGTGGAGGCTTCGCTATACACATGGAATAGGGGCTCTTCGGAGTCGGGAAGGATGAGCGCCCAGCCGGTGTCATGGTACACCTTGATCCCGTCGATGAGCTCGACCTTCTCGTCGCGCACCTGTTCGATGAGCATCCTCATGACCTTGCCCTTGTCTTCCCATGGGCACTCGACCGTGCGCTTGCTCATATAGAACTTGGGCACCATCGAAAGCAGCGACGAGAGGCGCGCGTTCTCCGCCGCCATGACCTCGAGGATCTTCGCCAGGGATAGGAGCGCGTCGAACGCGGGTTGGAAGCCCGGGAGCTCCTTCTCTCCGATGAGGATCTTCTCCTCGATCACCTTCTCCATCACCGACCTCGGGTTCGCGCGCGTGCGAACCACGCGACCCCGGTAGGTCCGCGCCATGTCCTCGATGATCCTGGGTGCTGTCACCGGAACAGCCACGGTGGAGCCCTCCTTGGACTTGAGGATGAGAAGCGACATCAGGGCGCAGAACATCTCCTCAGAAACGCCCCTGCCCTGCTCATCCACGAGAAGGAGCCTCTCTGCGTTGGCGTCGACTGCGATGCCCAGGTCAGCCCGGCTGGAAACCACCGCCCTGGACAGAAGCGAGAGCGAGTCGAGCATCTCGTAGTGGTTTCTCGGCCTTGTTGCCACCGCGTTGTCGGGGTTCAGGGCCAGCACGTCGCACCCAAGGGCGTCGAGAAGCGTGGGTAGGAGCAAGGATAGGTTCCCTGGGTCGAAGTCCACGACCACCTTGAAACGCCGGGCACGCACAGTGGCCACGGACACGGTCTCGAGAAGGCCGTCGAGGTATTTCTCCACCACACGGGTGAGGAAAGCGACCTCGCCAACGTCCTCCGCGTCCACGCGCCTGAAATCCTCGCTGAAGAAGGCGTTCTCTATCTTGCGCTCCATGGACTTGTCGATGTTGATGCCCTTCTGGTCCAGGAACTCAATGAGCCCGATGTTTGGATCATAGGGCGAGAGCCGTACGTGGAGTCCGCCCGCAACCCCCAGGGCTGCGACGGCGTACCGGATGACAGGGGTCGTCATGCGTCCGAGGTCGTATACGTTGGTGCCGCTGGAAAGGAGGCCTGCTGTGAGGGCGCGTTTGAGCATGCGCGAAGGCTTGTACGCGTCTGAGCCCACGACGATCGCGCGTTTTTCACCGAGGCAGGCACCGTACGCAGCGCCCAGCTTCGCCGCGAATTCGGGCGTGAGCTCGACGTTGAGGAGACCCGAGACCCCATAGGAACCGAAAAGCCTCCTCGACCACTTCGCCCCCCAGACGAGGCTGGTGGTGATGGTAGTGCCCGCATCGATGACCTTGTTGGGCCATATCTTCACACCGGGCTTGATGGTGCTCCGCTCCCCAACGGAGCAATCGGCCCCGACCACGGACCCCTCGAAGAGGGCGGTCTTCGCCTTTATGCTCGTCCTCGAGCAGACAATGGCGCCGCGCAGCTCCGTCTCCTTTCCCACGTAAGAGTTGTTCCAGATCACGCTTCTCTTGACCGACGCCCCCTCATTGAGCAGATTCTGGTCGCCGATGACGCTGTGGTCTCCGACCTCGGCGTTGCGCTTCACGCGACAGCGCTCCCCGATCACTACGGGGGGTATGAGCCGGGCGTTCGGGTGAATGTCCGCTCCCTGTCCGACGTACACGCCTTTCTCCACTTCCTGGCCGGGTATGTCCACCGGCGCTCGGCCTGCTAGGATATCGCAGTGGGTTTGGCGGTACTGCTCGATGGTTCCGATGTCACTCCAGTAACCGCTCGCAACATAGCCGAAGAGGGGGAGATTTCTCTTTAGAATGAGCGGGAAAAGATTCTTGCTGAAGTCGAACTCCTGGCCGAAGTCAAAGAAACTCAACACGTCTGGCTCGAGCACATAGATACCAGTGTTCACCGTGTCGCTGAACACTTCGCTCCAGCTCGGCTTCTCGAGAAAGCGCGAGATGCGTCCGTCCTTATCGGTGATGACCACACCGTATTCGAGCGGCATAGGAACCCGCGTGAGGACGATAGTCGCGATGGCACCCTTGGCTCTGTGAAACTCCACCGCCTCCGTAAGGTCGAAATCGGTGAGGGCATCGCCGCTCATCACGAGAAACGTGGAATCTAGGTGCTCCTCACAAGCTTTCACGCTTCCGGCCGTCCCCAGGGGAACGTCCTCCACAGCGTAGTGCATGCTCACCCCGAAGGCGTCGCCCGCGCCGAAGTATTCCTGGATCACCTCCGGCATGTAGTGGAGCGTGGCATAGATGCGGGTGAACCCGTGCTTTCGCAAGAGGCGCACTATGTGCTCCAGGATCGGCCGGCCTACCACCGGCACCATGGGCTTCGGCTTATCACATGTCAGTGGGCGCAGGCGGGTGCCTTTGCCGCCCGCCATCACGACGGCTACCATTCCCCTTCCAGACCTCCCAGCAAAACAACGCTCTTTATGGCAATGTGCCTACTAGTATGGCGCCATAAGTTTTCGTCTCCTTTGTTGAGGGCGCTAGGGTCGGCGGTGCTTGCACACGACGGGGCGTGGAGAATTCAGCAGGCTTGCGCGCTGAATTCGAGAATTCGAACGAGGCGCGCCGCAAGCACGCCGTCCCCGGAGGACAAAACCGGCAACCCTGGACAGCATCCCTCTGCCGAAAAGTAGCGCGAACTTCTGGCGACATACTTAGTGCGCGGTGTCCGGCACGCGGTAACGCGAGTAGTCGCGGGGCTCCTCGGTCGCTTGCGCGAACCACCGCGGCCCCGCCACCGCCCAGGGGCTCGCCCTGTAAGCTGCCATGACCTCATCGTACACGGCCTTCGTCTTGTCCGCTATTAGCTCCCAATTGAACCGCTCCCGCACGTCCCGCAGGGCCGCCTCGCGGATGCGTTCTCGAAGCTTGTCGTCGCCCAAGAGAGTGAGGATGTTGTCCGCGAGCGACTCCGGATTTGCAGTAAGGGCCTTCATACCGGTTATGCCGTGGCGCACCACCTCGCCGAGCCCGCCCGTGTCGGACACTACCACCGGGACGCCGCATGCCATCGCTTCAAGCGCTGTGATCCCGAACGGCTCGTAAAGGCTGGGGACGACCGCGATGTCCGCGCATTTGTACAGGCGATTTCGCGTCGCGTCATCGACGAAGCCCGCGAAATAGATACGGTTGTAGATTCCGAGCGACTGGGCGAGATGGCGCAGGTACGGGTCGGCTGGTCCCTTGCCCGCTACGACGAGCTTGGCCTTGTCGTAATAGGCGAGGACCTTAGCGAAGGCCTCGATGAGGACGTGGACACCCTTTTCATGCACGAGCCTGCCGATGAAAAAGATCATCTTCTCGTCCGCCGCGGCCCAGCGCGACCGGAATGCGGCAAGGTCGTGGGCCCCTTCGGGCGCCTCAAACCTGCCCGGGTCCACCCCGTTCGGGATCACATGCATCTTGTCCGCGGGGAACTGGAAGACCCATGACAATTCGCCCCGCATGTAATCACTGCAGCATATGACGCGCCACGCCTCGAAGCCCAGCCACCATTCGACGCTGCTGATGTACCGCTGAAGATCGTTGTGAAGCCCCCAGTTACGGCCGTACTCAGTCGCGTGGATCGTGGCGACGAGCGGGATCCTGAACGCATGTTTCAGCGTCTTCGCGGCGTAGGCGACAACCCAGTCATGGGCGTGCACGAGGTCAGCCCCGAGTGCGGCCTGGGGTATGGCGCGCTCCAGGAGACTCAGATTCATCTGCATGACCCACGTGACGAAATCGGGCGGGGATGGGCTCCCGAGAGGCACCCTGAAAACGGCGACACCTTCATCGTCTTCCGCTCCCTCAGCGCCATCGCTAGCGCAGGTGACAACGTCCACATCCATGCCCCGCCGTACGAGGGCTTTGGAGAGGTCCTCGACGTGCCGGGCGATGCCCCCGACGATCCTGGGTGGGTACTCCCACGAAAGCATGAGGACTCGCATCTCGTCCCCTCCCTCTTCTCGCCCTGGGAACTTGTGCCATATCCTTATGATTCACGGCTGAACGCAAATTATGCGTGGCGCGCCGCAAGCCGCGCGCCACAGGCCGTAGACTCGGCCTACCCAGAGGGCGGGGCTGGCGTCGCTGGGCGGGATTTGCACGCTGAGAGGTAGCGTGGAGGTTCCGGCGACTCACCTGGACGAGCCGTTGGGCCAAGACCTTTGGGCGCTTGTGTTCGTTGACCGCCCGTCGCGCGATGATCCGCACCCGGCGGCCCGCTGGCGCTGCCGCCGAGCCACGGCGACGGACCGGAGTGAACGTCGCTAGTTGTCATAGGCGTGGCACCGGATGAGGCGGCCGTCACCGACCGATAGAAGCTCGGGCGCCGAGAGGTCGCAACCCGCCGTGCGTATCTCGCAGCGTGGGGCAAAGCTGCAGCCCGGCCCCAAGGTGGCAAGGTCTGGCACCTCGCCCATGATCGGCATAAGCGGCTTTCTATCGCCGAGACGCGGGACGGAGCGCAGAAGCCCACGTGTATAGGGATGCATGGGCTCGTCGAGCACCACGTCGATGGGTCCCTGCTCCACGATCTGACCCGCGTACATGACCGCCAGATCACGGCAAAACTCCGCAGCCACCGCCAGGTCGTGTGTGACGAGCACGATCGCAGTGCCGGTGGCCTTGTTGATCTCACGCATAAGATCAAGCACCTGGGCCTGGACTGTCACGTCCAGTGCGGTGGTAGGCTCGTCTGCCAGCAGCACTTTGGGCTTGCAAGCAAGCGCTATCGCTATGAGGATCCGCTGTTGCATCCCCCCGCTGAACTGGTGCGGGTATTCAAGATGTCGTGTCTCCGGCGATGGTATGCCGACCTTTTTCATCAGGTCCACAACCATATCGCGCTCTCGTGCCCGGCTCGCCCGCAATAGGCTAGCGGGAAAGCGGGGGAGAAGCCCGTGAACTCTGAGCGACTCCGCTATTTGGTCGCCTACGCGGAAGGCAGGATTGAGCGTGGTCATGGGGTCCTGGAACACCATTGCGATGTCCCTGCCCCGCACCTCGCGCATCGCCCGAGGAGGCATCTCCATAAGGTCCCGACCATCCAACACGACGCTCCCGCCGATGACCCGCCCGGGGTGAGGCACGAGCCGCATCATCGAAAGCAGCGTGGCGCTCTTCCCGCAACCGGACTCGCCCACGATGGCGAGGATGTCTCCGTGCCTGATGGTCAGGCTCACGCCCCGCACGGCCTGAACGTCGCCTCGGTCAGTGGGATATACCGTTGAAAGGTCGCGCACCTCGAGAACGATCCGGCCATCTTCTCCGGCTCTACCGGGCGTCGCTCGCCCCGGGGCCATGTCTAGTTCCTCCAACTTGCTTCACACCTCCTTCAACCTCGGGTCGAGGATGTCGCGGAGAGCCTCGCCGACGAGGTTGATGGCGAGGACGAGCACCACCAGGGCGAGCCCGGGCAACGTCGCGACCCACCATGCGGTGAGCATGTACCGCCTGCCGTCGTTTATCATCGACCCCCAGGCTGGGATGCGCGGCGGTATTCCGAGGCCTAGGAAGCTCAAGGACGACTCCAACACGATCATGTTGCCCATGCGCAGCGTCCCCAGGACCACTATCGAATGGACGATGTTAGGCAGGATCTCGAAGCAGATGATGGCTGCGTGCGAGCGCCCGAGCGCCCTTGCGGCCTCCACATACTCCTTGGTCTTCTCCGACATGACCTCGGCCCTCGCCAGCCGGTAAAACTCCACCCATCCCTTGAAGCTCAGTGCCCAAACGAGGTTCCAGAACCCTGGCCCGAGAACGGCCATGGCTCCGATGACGAAGATGAGGTAAGGGAAAGCAAGGAGCAGGTCAGTGAACCCCGAGACGAGCCTGTCAAAGGGTCCTCGGAAATACCCTGCCACGACCCCGAGCCCCACCCCAACCGCCACGGAAATGACGATTGTGAGCACCCCCACGAGAAGCGAGACCCTGGCTCCGTATACTATCCGCGATAGAATATCCCGTCCGAGCTGGTCGGAGCCGAGCGGGAACGGGCCGGTCCAGCTCGGTGGCGTCAGGCGCTCGGAGAGAGAAACCTCGTCCGGAGCGCGGGGCGCGACCCACGGCGCGAAGATGGCGGCCGCCACGTAAACCAGGATCACAGCCGCGCCCACGACGGCCGATGGATGTTTGGCCATTTGCCGCGCGAAAGCAAGGAAGTTCCTTGTCGCACGGAGGCCCTTTGCTGCGAGCCCAAGCAGCATTGTCCTTCTCGCCGGCCTCGTCGTCGCCCCGGGCGGGGCAACATATCGTTTGCCTGTGATGTCCATTTCGTCCATGCATACTGGTGAGTCTCGCAAAGGTCGTCCCTCCCTTCCATGGTTATGTTCGGTTGCGTTCGTTCGAGGAGACTGGGTGTGATGCCGCGCGTTTTCGTCTCCAGCCTCCCACGGCACTCGTGGCGCGGCCAGGGTGGCCGCCGCCTGCGCTATGGAGTGCTCCGAATCCCGCCACCCCGCAGGCCGCATCTGAGCTAGTCGCGCCGCAAGCCCGCCCTCCCCGGGCCCGGCGAAAAGGTCGGTGGCATTGGACCCACTTGATCCTCTCTGGGTCCTGGGCGGAACTTGCGCGCTGAAAAGTCGCGCGAACCCGCTGGCGACGTGCCTAGCTCTAGCTAAAGGGTCATCTTCGGATTCAGGTACGTATACAGCACATCCGTGGCGAGGTTCACCAAAACGAACGTCAACGCATACACCATCACAGCCGCCTGGACCAGCGGGTAGTCCCTGGAGAAGATGGCATCGACCACGACGCGACCCAAGCCCGGCCAGCCGAAGATGGTCTCGACGATCATGTTGCCGCCGAGAAGCGTGCCGACCTGGAGGCCCACCACGGTGACGGTGGGAATGAGCGCGTTGCGCAAGGCGTGTCGGACCGTGACAGATCTCTCGGGAACGCCCTTCGCTCTCGCGAAGAGGACGTAATCTGCGCGCAGCACTTCTAGCATGCTGGAACGTACGACACGCGCTACTACTCCTGCCACCCCGGCGCCCAGCGTTGCGGCGGGCAGCACCAGATGCTTAAGGGAATCTACTAGCGCCGGGATGTTCCCTGTAAGGATGGCGTCCACCGTGAAGAGGCCCGTGATGGTCTCGGGCTCGTATCCGTAGGTGATTCGCCCGGATGTAGGCAACCAGCCCAAGTGCAGCGAGAACACGATTATCCCGAGCAATCCGAGCCAAAACGCGGGCATGGAGATCCCCAGGAAAGACCCGGCCATGCTGGCCCTGTCGATGATAGAGCGTTGTCTGAGCGCGGAGATGACCCCGATCGGCACCGCCAGCGCCAGCGCAAACACCAGAGAGTATAGCGCAAGCTCGATGGTGGCCGGCAGGGCTTCCAAGATCACGTCGGTGACCGGTCGTGAGCTCTGAATGGACCGTCCCAGATCCCCACGGGCAAGCCCAGCGAGGTACGCGCCGAGCTGAGAGGCTAGGGGCCGGTCCAGGCCGAGCTCAGCCCTGAGGGCATCGACATCGTCCTGAGTCACGCCTCCCGCCTCGCCCATCATGATGTCAACAGGGTCGCCCGGCATGAGCCGCATGAGGACGAACACCGCTATGGCGACACCAAGCGCGATGGGCACGGTCGCGAGCACCCTCTCAAGGATCTGCACATGCGTTCTTCGCACTTGCATCCCCCCATTTTTGCCAGTAGCGTCGCCCCGGCCGGGCCAACCCCGCTGCGTTCGCTGCGTCAAGCCTACCATGTCGCAGCGCCGCGCACATCATCTCACCAAATAGCCCGCTTCACTCAGAAGGGCCTTGGCCCTTTCAGGATCGTACGGATAAGGCTTGAGATCTGGGTTGAACCCGAACCCGCTCGGCAGGAAGGCTGTGGCAAGCCGCGTCGCCGTGCCACCGTAAATGGTTTGGAGGATCCTGTCCCAATTCACCGCGTAGTTCATCGCCTTTCGCACCCTAACATCGTCAAATGGTGGCTTGGCGCAATTCAACTCCACGCAGTAGACCCGCGTGCCTTCGACCGCTTTGACCTGCACGTTCTTGTCCCTGCGAAGGTTCGCCGCAAGGTCCGGCGGCACTTGCTGCACGATCTGCACCTCCCCCGCCTTGAGCGCCGTGATGCGGACCGTGGGATCGGGCATCATCCTGAAGATGACCCGCTTGACCTTTGCTGGACCTACCGGGGGGAGGTCTGGCGAACCGCCGTAGTAGTCGTCGAACCGCTCCATCACGATCTGATCGTCAAGCCGTCCGCCAACGTACTTGAAGGGACCGCAGCCGACAGGATTCCTCGCGAACTCTTCGTCGCCGACCCTTTGTATGTAGTCCTTCGGGACCACCTGCGTTTGCACCAGCGCCTGAAGGAACACGGGGAAGGGGCTCGACAACGTGAACCTCACAGTGTACTTGTCGATCTTTTCCACCTTCTCGACGGGTCCAAGAAGGCTTGCGCGAGGAGACGACCGCCCGGCGATGGCACCTTCTTTCAATATCCGCTCGAACGTGAACACCACGTCGTCGGCGTCCAGCTCCTCGCCGTTATGGAACTTGATGCCCTTACGGATCTTGAAAACGTACACGTTATCTGCAGGAGTCGTCCAGGATTCCGCGATCTCCGGCACGACCTTCCCATCCCACGTGCGCGTGACCAGCCCGTCGAACATGTTGCGGATCACTGTCTCGGTGTCACGCTCGCGGTGCATGGCTGGGTCGAGGGTGACGATCTTGTCGGTTTTCATACCGACCACGATGGTATCTCCCCTCACAAGCCCCACGTCGTGCAGGTTGATGCGCGAATCCATCGCGGGCTGCCAATTCGTGACCTCGGCCCTCGCGGCCTCGGTTTCACTCAGGTAATACCCGAAGATCCACGGGGCGTCGTCGCAGAGGATAGACTGGGCCTCGTAGTAGGCTCTCCGCCTGGCTTCCGGATCGATGGTGGTGAGAGCTGCGTCTATCGCACGATCGAACGCAGGGTTGCTATAGTGCGAGTAGTTGCCGCGGTCACCCGTGCGGAGCTTGGGCACAGCGAGGTCGAACGGATCGAAGTACGCGCTGCCCCAGTCGGTGAGATACATCTGTCGTTCCCCTTTGAGGGCGCTGTCTTTAAGCGCGCTCCACTCCCAAATGCGCACGTCGGCGTCGATCCCGATCGCACGGAGGTCCGCAGCGATGGCCTCCGCTTCGTCAGCCCTGTTCGCCTCAGCATCGATCACCACGGCCAGGGTCTTCCCGGCCGCCTGCGCGGCTCCGCCTTCGGGAGCTCCCGTTGTCAGGAACACAAGGAGCAAGACCGCCGTCAGAGCAACGACGGACCAAGAGGCCCTTCTGAGCATCAGGCTCGCTTTCATCTCTCACGCCTCCTCTACTTCCTCTGCGTCAGGGATTTCGAGCTTGAGCCGCGCGCTGCCCGCACGCGTTACAAGCCCGGCGCCGGAAACAAAGCCGCACACAAAGCCGCACGCGCGCCATCCACCGGAAGCAAAGCCTAGCCGCGCCAACCAGGCGTGCCGTATGCTGTGGGTACTGTAGGTAGCCCGACCGCGCAGCGTGCCGCGCGAAGGCCTTCGCGAACTGAGACGGCTGTGACACGTGATGGTGACTCGTTCGGTACGCCGAAGTCGCTTCTGCGAGAGGTGGCAGAGGCTCACAGCGTGCCGTAGTCCGTTTTGAGGTACACGGGGGAGACGACTCGAGAGCGAGAAACCCAGGGCAGCAGGGCAGCTCGGGATAACAAATGCCCAGGGAGACCCTGGGCATTGAAAAGGCGTCCCCCTCTCGACGCTTACGAGGTTAGCTGACGGGCTCGGACCGAAGGAGCTGGCCCTACCTGCGCTTCCCGCAGGACTCGCCCCGACCCTTGGGATTCTGGTTCCCCCGTTCTTCCCGTAGGGGAAGATTCAGCGGCCGCATGCGGTTCTCGTGCGGCGGAAACCGACGCGACTATTCAGTTGCCTTCATTTTACCACTCCCACTCCGATCCCGTCAACCATTGCCAGTTACCTCCAATTATCTGAAGGCTGCTCTTGCTGGTGCTCGGCGGCGTAAAGATCGCGCCTTCTTGAGAGGGAAGTTCGAGGTTCTCGTTCTGCATACCGTTCCTTCGGAAGGAAGCTGTTCGACTATGTCGAAGGGTCTGTTTTGTAGGATGACCCTATAGGTCGGCGAATTCGAAGTTGAGATCATAGAAGACAATGGGCGCAGCACCACCGCTCGGAGCCTCACGGGGCACAACGGTTGATCAGATCTCGGCCCGGCCATTCATGACCTCGAGGTTGGCTGTGTTTAGGACCTGTGAGGCTCATTTCGTGGTCCGCCATACAAGCGCGGAAAACTACGGGCTCCAGGCATGGGTGGCTAATGCTAGGTCTAAAGGTGGCATCGTACACTGTTTATGAAATGGCCGCTCCCAGAAGAACGACGGTGTTTCGTGAAGACACTCAAAGAATATGCCATTATTACGTGCGGTGTAGTTCTCCTTGCCATAGGGCTGCACTTCTTCCTTATACCGGCAGAGCTGGCGGCTGGCGGAGCGATGGGCATCAGCATGCTGATAGGACACTACGTTACCTCGCTGGACATCGGGTTGCTCATGCTGCTAGTGAATATCGCACTCTTCGTCATAGCTTTTGTCGCGTTGGGCGTCGGATTCGGAACCAAGACGATCTACGCAAGCCTCGGCTTGTCAGCTTTGGTCTGGCTCCTCGAGAGGCTTCTTCCTCTGCACGAGCCATTGACCAGCGATCTTCTCGTGGCGGCGCTCATGGGCACCGCCATATCAGGCGCGGGAATGGGAGTGATCTTCAACCAGGGCGCTTCTAGCGGAGGCACAGATATACTAGCCAAGATAATCAACAAATACACCCATCTGGATATCGGAAAGTCCCTTCTGGTGACGGATGCTGTCATAACTCTTCTCGCCGCCAGCGTGTTCGGTCTCGAAAAAGGCTTGTACGCGCTCCTTGCTGTCATCTTCAACGGATCCGTCGTGGATTACACAGTGCAGGGCCTCAATGTCGCCATGCAGGTTTTCATAATGACATCGAGACCCGACGCCATTGCAAGATTCATCATGGATCAGCTTGAAAGAGGAGTCACGCTCTTTCGCGCGCAGGGAGGGTACTCAGGTAGGGAGCTCAATGTCATCTACACGGTGTTGAACAGAAGGGAGTTTGTGTCCCTAAAGAACTTCATCATGCAAGAGGATCCGAAAGCCTTCGTGACCGTCAGCCATGCTCACGAAGTCCTTGGAGAGGGCTTCAGAGCCATGGGCTCAACTTGAAGGCGAAGAATAGGAGAAGACGTAAGTTCCCTTCTTCAAGCCGTCAGAGACCACTCCAAACGATATGCCACGGCAGGGGGTGAGAGCGATGGGTAAGCTTCTGGACTCGACGACCCTTGGATTCCTGGGAGCTTCCTTTATCCTTTTTGCGATCGTCTGGGGGATAAAAGGGCCTGCGCTTGCCTTATCCGGGCTTAAAAGCGGTCTTGCGCTTTCCTTGAGGTACGCTCTTCTCATCATATCGTCCATGGTCCTGGCAACGCTCTTCCAGATTCTCGTCTCAAGAGAGTTCATCACGCGCCATCTTGGCGCTTCTTCCGGGTGGCGTGGGATAACCCTGGGCTCCCTGATAGGGGCGCTCTTTCCAGGCTCGCCGTATGCGGCGATGCCGCTCTTTGCAACGCTTATGCAAATGGGCGCGGGCATCCCCACCGGGGTAGCCATGGTTTGTGCATGGGGCCTTCTTTCCATAGGACGCCTGCCCTTCCAAGCCGCGGTGATGGGAGGCAGGTTTACCGCAATTCAAGTCGCAAGAGCGACTTGTAATCTCGCCATGGCCGTGATTGCCGTGATTGATGTAGACTCGCAACGGGAGGCTGGAGTGTTCTGGCTGCGGCTCGGTTGCCAGCCCTTCGTCAATATGGTACACTCAGGCTGACGCCGGTGGAAGTGCCGGTAGTATGCTTCCGTCGCCAAGCGAGGGAACGCCGGTCCTCGTCCTCACCCTCTCTTGGGTGCCGCAATTAGGGAGAACGCTCTCATGAAGAACCAGATGTCGCATCCCGTCCCGTTGCTGTCGGCACGCGATGTTTCCAAGTATTTCGTGCTTCACGAGACCCTCCTCGCCCGGTGCCTGGCCGGGGCCAAGGACCGCACCGTCAGGGCCGTTGACGGGGTGAGTCTGGACGTGTACCCCGGCGAGACTCTCAGCCTCGTCGGCGAGTCGGGCTGCGGCAAGAGCACGTTCGGACGCACGATCGTCGGCCTGTACGAGCCCACCTCAGGCGAGGTCACGTTCGAGGGGAAGCCCATAACCGGGCCGCACGCCATGCCCCGGCGTCACCTTCGGCGCCACGCGCAGATCATCTTTCAGAATCCCTATAGCTCCCTCAACCCCCGTCACACGGTGCGCAGGATCCTCGGAGTCGCCCTCGCCGCACGCGGGGTGCCCAGCGGCGAACGCGAGGCAGAGACCATGGCCCTCCTCCGCCGGGTAGGCCTGCGCGAGGACCACATAGACAGGTACCCGCACCAGTTCAGCGGCGGACAACGCCAGCGTATCGGCATTGCGCGGGCGCTTGCGATGCGCCCCAGGTTCGTGGTGGCAGACGAACCACTCTCGTCCCTGGACGTCTCGGTGCAGGCTCAGATCATCAACCTCCTACAGGGGCTTCAGGACGAGTTCGGGCTCTCGTACCTTTTCATCACCCATGATCTCCGAGTGGTCTACCGTATCAGCCACAGGGTCGCCGTCATGTACCTCGGACAGATAGTTGAGGTGGCTCGCACCGACGAGCTGTTCGAGAACCCCCTCCACCCATACACGCAGGCCCTTCTGTCGGCGATCCCCAGCATAGAGCGACGCGGCCGTCGCCGGCGGATCGTCCTCGGAGGAGCGGTGCCCACTCCAATCGATCCCCCGCAAGGCTGCCGCTTTCATCCGCGTTGCCCGCGCCGCAGGAGAGAATGCGAAGTAGAGGCCGCGGCGCTCCGCGAGGCCGGAGGAACGCCCGCTGGACAGGCTGAGGCAGTGCCGCCGGGCGCGCTGCCGCTGTCACTGCCTGGCGTGCTGCCGCCTGACGGCCATTTCGTCCGCTGCCACCTGGCGTCCGCCTAAGGCCTGGAGGGATCCGGGCTCGCCGGGTCTCGTCCCCCGTCCTGCCCAGACTGAGTATGGTGCCATAAGTTTTCGTCTTCCTTCTTGACGGCGCCAGGGTTGCCGGTGCTTGCACGACGGGGCGTCGAGAATCCGGATGTCTCCCGCGCCGAATTCGAACGAGGCGCGCCGCAAGCGCGCCGTCTCCGGAGGGCAACACCGGCGACCCTGGGCAGGACCCCTCCGCCAAAAAGTAGCGCGAGCTTTTGGCAACATACCTAGGCCCGGGCTCGCTCAATTGCTCGATTCCATGGCAGCGCGGGATACACAAGGGGTAGACAACGAATGAGCGTCACCGCGCCTCGGTGCGCGACGACGCGGCACCATCGGCCCACCAGCTCGGCCCGGCCGGCCCGACCACGCACGGATCACGTGGGTGCACCAGCCAGTTTCGCGAGCAAGCCAATGCCGCGCCACAGGCTGTAGCCCAAGAACCCGGCCGCTGTCGCGAATGCAGCCCCTGTCTTGACCTTGCCTGTCTCCTCGTCGATGCTCTCGCACGCGATCCCGAGGTCCATGGGCGCCGAGACAAGAAATTCCACCGCGCACCGAAGAGCGTTCGCATCACATGCTCCGGTGGTCTCGTAAGCAGAGACTTCGGCGAGGATGCAATTGGCCGCGGCCATGGGCCATGGGTGCGGCGCATGGGCTGAAGAGGGGCCAGCAAAGCGCCCCTCAATGAAGTAGGGGTTGTGGGAAGACCGTATCCAGCGCCTGGTGTTAGCCAAAACCAGGGCCTCATCCTTGGTCAGGCCGCAGCCGTAGTAGCCGTAGTAGCCCACGAGCTCGAGGCTCCCAGGTGGGTTATCATAGAGCTCTATCCCCGTGCGCCGCACGACCGACGACGCGGGCATGGCGCCTGCATCCGCGCTTGCATCTCCGCTTGCGTCTGCGTCTATATCTGCGTCCGCATCTGCGCCTGTGCCCACGCTTCCGCTGCTTCCGCCGAGACCCGCTCTTGCGGTCGCCGTTGCGCATGAGGCTGGCGCGAGGTCCACCGCCCACGCGTACATCGGCCCAAGGGGACCGTCCACCACGCAGTACCGGCGCACGGCCTCGACGACGGCCTCGGCGGCGCAGCGCAGCCGGCGTGCCTCCTGCCTGAGCCTTTCCCGCGAGGTCTCATCGCGAGCCAACGAGGAGCGCCCTTCAGCCATACCGTCAAGGACAGCGGCCGCGACGCGCCACGCCTTCACAAGGAGCACGTTGTCGTACGTAAGGAACGGAAGTTTCACCTGATCGTCCGAAGGATCGAGGAAGGTCCTGCCTAGAACGGGCGCGCCGTCATCCCTCCGAAGAGTCCACATATCGATCTCCGAAAGAACGCGCCTCATACCGTCCTGTATCTCTGGCATCTCCACGACCTCGAGGTCAGAGGTCGCGTCGAGATACGTCCCGAGACCCACCAGGAAGGCCGCAGCCTCATCCAGCTCGAATCCGGGATAGAGCGAACGCCCATCGGTGTATTGAGCGTGATCCCCGACATGTCTCGTACCTACCAGAAACGAGTAAACCAGCACCTCCCGCGCCCGGGCACGGTCAACGAGCACTAGCCCGGGGAGGGCCCATAGCAGCACATCCCTCGCCCAGAACGCGGCGCTCACATAGTAACGCGGGCTTCGCGAGGTGACGGCGACGACCTCCTCCGAATCGAGGGTTTTGCCGGTCGCGAAAAACCTGCAGAAAAGGAGGTTTCTGTTGACAACCCCCTCCTCTCTTCCCCCGCGCCGGCCACGCACCTCTACCCGGTGCTCCGCAAGCCACCTCCTGGTTTCCGCCTCGAGAGCCTCCCACCCTCGTCGTCTCAAATGCACGCCGGTCGTGCGTGCGCCATCCGCCTCCCTGTTGAACGCCACATAAAACGCCACGGCGGCACGGTCCCCCGGCGCGAGGGTGACACGCCTCGTGGCGTTAACGACAATGGGCGCGCTCCCGGTGCCGTCGCGGGCCCGCCCGCGCACCTCTGTCTCCCCCTCTTGCGCAAGGCCGTGCATCTCCAGGCGGTCGAAGTCGCCTGAAGCATTCAACGCGAACGCAAACACTGGCAAAGGGCCCAAGGCCTCCGCCACCACACCGTGGGTCCAGCGGTCGTACCTGCACCCGCGGACAACGGGAAGCTCGCGCGAGGTGAATACCCGTATTCCCGTGTACCCCCATGTCAGCCGCACACCGAGTTCTGCCTGGACCGTCTGTTGCCTTGACCGATCGTCGCCCTCTGCGCCCCGGCCACCATCCCCGCCAGCCGCTCCAGCCACTGGGATGGGCTCCTTCTCCGTGCCAACATCCGACGGCTCGCTTCTCCCACGCCCAAGCCTCTCGACCTCGAGCACATAACAGAATCCCTTTTCGTCAGGAGGAGCCACTATGCGGGCGCGGAGCCGCCATTCTCGAGCGCCGGGCTCGCCCGTCCACGAGAATGCCGGCATCCAATCCCCTTCAAGGCTGAAGTCTGGGCACCCTGCGCGCTCCTCAAGGTTCACGGGCACCTCGTTCCATATGAACACGGGTGTGAGGAACGGCACCTGCGCCGAGGGATTCCGGTCACAAGGCCCAGGCGCGTCCAAGCGATCCCCGCCGTCCCGGCAGCGAGCGGCGCCGCCCGCACCCGCCCCCCTCACCTCGATGAGCCCGGCGCAGCCTGCATGCAGGAACGTCACGCTATGGACCCGGCCCCAGGCGTCGATCTCCGGCAGCGACACGAAATCGTTGCCTGTCGCGGCGACGACGGAGTCTTCCCGGAATTCCTCCGGCACGGTCATGATGCGCGCTGGGTCGGCTCTGGGCTCCATATCCACCCGCCCCATCACGCTGGCGCAGCGCAGGCCCCCTTGGAAGTCGTCGGAAGCCCTCGGAAGGCGAGAGAAAGCGAAGGAAAGCGAGGAACAACGAGGGAAGGTGAGCGCCACGGGCATCCGACGCTCAGCTCTGGTCAGCCGACCCGGTCGCGCGGGGCCCACCCCCGTCTACCTCGGCTGGTTTGGCCTCCGCCTTCACCCTGCGCACAGCCTCATCGAAATAGGCCTTGTCTATCTCGAACCCCACGAACGGCACATCGAGCCTAACGCACGCGATGGCAGTATTGCCGATGCCCAGGAAGGGATCGAGCACGAGCTGACATCGACTTACGCCGTGTAACCTTATGCACATCTCGGGCAGCCGCGGCGGGAACGTCGCTGGGTGAGGCCTGTCCTTCTCTCGCCTCGTGATCGTGTCATACGGGATGAACCAGGTGTTCCCGCGGCACCGCACGCCCGCGCCGGCGTTCTTCCAGCGCCCGACGTTGGACCTGTCCTGGTACGGGACGCCGATGGCCAACCGGTCCAGCGGCACCCTGCCGGTCTTCGTGAAATGGAGGATGTACTCGTGACAATCGTTGAGAAAGCGCCGGCCGTTGATGGGTTTGTAGTGGCCCACCGCGACATCTGACACTATCGCGCCGTAATCGCCCACGTCGGCCTTGGAGATGGCGATGGACTTCACCCAGTGGATCACGTTCTGGAGCTGGAAAAGCCCCCGCATCACCCCGGCCACGTCAAACGGGACCCACGGATCCGTGGGTTTGGACCCCACATTCAGGAACAGCGACGCATCGTCGGACATCACGTCCCGCACCGCGGCCGCCCACTCCGCAGTCCAGGCCAGGTAATCACGCCTGTCAATCGCGTCGTCGTATGTACCGTAGCGGACGCCCAAATTGTAAGGGGGCGACGTCACCACTACGTCGACGCTCCCCGGCGCGAGGCGACGCCTCATTCCGGACACACAGTCCTCGAGATAGAAAACCCAGCGCACCTCGCGCCCGCCGCGGCGCGCGACGACGCTTTTCACGCGGTCGACCTCTCCGGGATTCACGAGTACACCTCGCCTCGGTACAACGCCCGTCTCCGGCTTGGCCTCATCCTCCTCAGCGCCGTGCGGGCGCGGAAGGGGCTGTCCTCGCCGGGCAGGCCCTTCGAAGGCGCTCCAGAATCGCAACCCATCCCCACAGCGGCGCCACGCTGACATACCCGTGTCACGACGGCACGGCATTTCACACCGTTCGCCGCGAACGTTGCCGCCATGGCCTTGGCCACCCTCTGAGGGTCCTGTTTCGCGAAAGCGACGACCGACGGCCCCGACCCGCTCAAGGCAGCCCCAAGCGCCCCCGCCCGCATCGCCGAGGCGAGCACGTCATCCATCCCAGGCACGAGAGCCGACCTATAAGGCTGATGAAGCTTGTCGGCCATGGCGTCGCCCAGGAGGTCGAGCCTGCCCGACGCGATCGAGGCCACGAGGAGCGCGGTCCGACCGATGTTGTAGACCGCATCCGCCAGCGTCACGCTCTTAGGCAAAACCCGCCTAGCGACCTCAGTGGGCACGTGGAAGTCGGGTATGACGATCGCCAGGTGAAGATCGGCAGGAACGCCCATTTTGAGGTAGCGTAGGCGGCCGCGTTCATCCGCCACGCTGACCACGAGTCCTCCGAAAAGCGCGGCGCCGACATTGTCCGGATGGCCCTCTATCTCTGCAGCGAGCCGGAACAGGTCGTCGTGATTCAGGGGGAATCCCGCAAGGGCGTTGGCACCCACGAGCCCTGCTACGATGGCCGCAGCGCTTGATCCGAGGCCTCGCGAAACCGGAATCCTCTGCTGAACGTGAATCCGCAGGCCCGGCACTGGCAGCCCGACCTCCTCGAAGAAGGTGGCCGCCGACCGCGCCACGAGATTCGTCCAGTCCACCGGCAGGTCCCTGCTATCGCCGAGGACGGTGATCTCCAGGCGTGTGGTGCTAGTAGTGCCCATCCTCACCACGTTGAAAAGCTCAATGGCCATCCCCACGGCGTCAAAGCCTGGCCCGAGGTTTGCCGTGGAAGCCGGCACGCGGACTTCGACCACTTCGGCCACGAAGATCACCTTCCTCCCTTGACAAGACTTACGCGTCGCAAGGCAGCAGCACTCGCGGCTATCCGTTTGAGATGTTAGGACGGCAGAGCCCCGGCCGTCGCGAGGATAGCCTCCACCGAGGCTGTGTCCGGCTCGGACACAAACGGCTGTGCCCCAAGCTGCATCATGGCGTCGGGGTCTTTCAAGCCGTGACCGGTCAGGACACACACAACCGTGGCGCCACGCCGGCCGCGGAAATAGCCCCGGCGCGCCAGCTTTAGCACGCCGGCAACCGACGCCGCGGACGCGGGCTCTACCAGGACCCCTTCCCTCGTCGCCAATAAACGGCATGCGTCCAGGATCTCTTCGTCCGTCACGCTCTCTATCAGCCCGCCTGACTCGTCCCTGGCCGCGACCGCGCTCTTCCAGCTCGCAGGGTTTCCGATCCTTATCGCCGTCGCTATGGTCTGCGGCCGCTCGATGGGCCGGCCCTCAACTATGGGCGCGGCTCCAGCCGCTTGGAATCCGAGCATGCGCGGGACGGACGCGACCTTCCCCCGATCCCTATACTCGCGAAAGCCCTTCCAATAGGCGGTGATGTTGCCTGCGTTCCCGACGGGGATCGCCAGGTAATCCGGCGCGTGCCCCCCAAGCTGGTCGCACACCTCGAAGGCCGCGGTCTTCTGGCCTTCGATACGGTCCGGGTTGAGGGAGTTGAGGAGCGCGATCCTGTGTCGCGCCACCAGCTCGCGGACGACCCGAAGGGCCTCATCAAAGTTGCCCTTGACGGCCACGACAACTGCCCCGTGCGCTATCGCCTGCGCCAGTTTTCCCGCGGCGATCGCAGCCTGGGGAATGACTACCACAGGCCGTATCCCGGCCCTCGCGCAGTACGCCGCTGCGGAGGCCGACGTGTTGCCGGTGGACGCGCACACCGCGACCCGGTAGCCTGCCTCCCGTGCCTTGCTCACTGCATAAGCCATGCCCCTGTCCTTGAAAGACCCAGTGGGGTTGAGGCCTTCGTACTTGAGGTAGACCCGCGGCGTTTCGCCGCCCGACCGGGCGGCATCGGCTGCACCGGCGGCATCAGCCAGGAGCGGCTCCGCCGGGCTCATGGCAGTGCCGGAGCCCGCCGCCGCCTGCGCTTGCGCTTGCGCTTCCCGCACGGCTTCGGAGACGGCGCATGCCTCAATGAGAGGCGTTCCACCCTCCCCGAGCGTAACAACGGCGTTCGGGTCGACCCGAGGCAGCCATTCGCCGTACCTCGCGATGATTCCCCTGGAGCGCTCGTGTTCAGGCGCGGCCCGCATACGCACACTATCTCCCTTCAATGCCAGGACCACCCCAGCGGTTGGAACGTCCGGAACGCGGGGAAATGTCCATCCGCGGCATGTATTACTGCATGTATTACTGGACATTTTACCACGACTGAGCGGGTAATGCCATAGGGGGGAACGGGTTTGAAAGCAAGAGCCGTCCATCGGCGCCGGCCCGCCCGGGTCGGAGCGATAGGACCTCGTCCAGGCTTGGCGAGGCGCGAAGGCACGTAGCCCGTGCGCGCGTGCGACGCGGGGATGCGGGTCCCCGGCATTACGCGGCATTCAACTACAACGTAGACCGGCGCTCTACACCGCCACACCGCCGGCGCCGCCGATGCACGGCGGACGCCACACGGCGCAGGATCTTCAGCGCGGTATCAGCAGCGAGCCAGGCTTCGGGAACCTTCAACGCCCACACGAGGACCGCATAGCACACAACGCCCACGGCGACCGACCCGAACAGGCGCAGCCCCTGGGCTAGGACGCCTGCCCCGGGCGCACAGGCCTCGAGCGCCGGGTGCACAACCTGCACCACCGCCCCCATCCCTGCTGAAGCCACAAGAACGCGCCAGAGCGAGCTCAGGATGGAACGACCCCCGATCCCTGGAGAGAGCTCTGGCCCAAGCCTTTCGAGTCGCTCCACGTGAGACCGGGGCCAAGAGGCACCGTCGCCGCCCCGGCGGTCGCAGGATGCCGCTTGGGAAGCCTGGTCCGCGGCCTCCGACGTCACGCCAGTCTCCGGGCGAGCCGCCGCGCTGAGCGCGAGCGCCCGCACGCGTGCGCGGAGCTTCCACAGCAACACGGCCACGCCGAACACGCCCGCAAGTGACGTGCCCAAGGCCAGGCCTCCGTGCTTGAGAGGCCCGACCAGAATGAGATTCGCCGCGATGTTCACCGCGACGCTCGCGGCCCCGACGATCATGGGAGTAGTGGTATCTTGAAGCGCAAAAAACGCCCGGTTCGCCATGTCGCGCAGCGTGAACACACCCACCCCCACGCAAAAGAAGAGGAGCGCCCAGGCCGTGGCCTCCGTGGCACGCGCGTCGAACGCACCTCTCTCGAACGCCAGCCGAACCAGCGGCACTCGAAGGACGGCCATACCGACAGCCACCGGGACACAAACGAAGTTGATCATCTTCGCGGCCTCGGCGAACGCCCGCCCGAACCGCGCGAGGTCGCGGGCAGCCGCAAGGCTCGCCAGCGTGGGATACATGACCGTGACGATGGCAAGCCCGAAGATCCCCGGGACCAGCCCCATCAGCCGATTGCCGTAGTTTAGCGCCGCCACGCTCCCTTCTGCAAGGCCCGACGCAAGCACCCGGTCCACAACGAGGCCGAGCTGGCCTACGGCAGTGGCCACAAGCACAGGCCCCACGAGCGCTCCGATGCGCCGCAGCCCGGCGTCGCGGAGGTCGAGGATGGGTTGCCATCTGTATCCAAGCCTGACGAGCGCTGGCACCTGGAGAAGGGCTTGGGCGCCCACTGCCGCTACAGTGCCGGCGGCTACTGCCCCGATGCCGAACGCGGGCCCAAGCACGAGGATGGACGTTATCAAGATCGCGTTGAAAGCGAGGCTGACAAGGGCGGGCGCGGCGAAGTTGCCCTCGGTCTGCAGCATGCCAGTGAAGACGCCTGAGAGACCCTGAAACAAGACCATCGGGAACATCACACGGCTCAATGACACGGTAAGGGAACGGACCGGCCCCTCGAAACCCGGGGCCACAAGTCGTGTGAGGAGACCCGCGAGGGCTTCGCCCAGGACGATGCAACCGATGGATAGAAGGAGCGTTGCGTTGATGACGGAGTTCGCCATCCGAAACGCCGCGCTGCGCCCCCGCTCCTGTTTCACCTGAGAGAACACGGGAATGAACGTGTTGCCGAGCGCAGCACCAACGGCCGAGAAGACGAGCATCGGTATGGTCTGTCCGACAAGGTACGCATCGGTCAAGTAGGTTGCCCCGAACACGGCGGCGAGTGACGTCTCCCGCACGAAGCCCAACACCTTGCTCACAACAGAGACAAACGCGATTATGCCTGCGGCTTTGAACAAACCCTCGCGAGATGCCAAAGAACGACCCCCATCCTGAAAAGCCTCTTTCGACCCCCGAGAGTTTCGCCGCATAGACCGCGGATTCCTTCGTGTTCAGCGAGACAGGACACGCCATTGGCGGCTCTCGAGAATTTCTCCTGCGGGGAGGAACACGTTCCCGCCGGTGTGGTAGAATAGAATTACAGAAGGAAGGTGGTTGCGGTGCTGGAAATGAAGGTCCTGAGCGTCATCGCTGAGGCAAGCAGCGGCTTCTCGATGCTGCTCACCGACATGGACCAGAAGGTGATCCTACCCATCGGCATCGGACCCTTTGAAGCGCAGTCCATAGCCATCGCGGTACAGGGCGAGGAGCCGCCGCGCCCGCTGACGCACGATCTCCTGAAATCAGTGTGCGAGAGCGTCGGCGCGGCCGTTCAGAAGGTCGTGATCACCGACGCCAGAGAGGGCGTTTTTTACGCGGAGATCCATCTCCAACAGGATGGTAAGTCCCTCGTGCTCGACTCGCGTCCGAGCGACGCCGTGGCGCTCGCCGTGCGCTGCGGCTGCCCCATCTATATGTCCCCAAAGCTGGTAGAGTTCACGTACAAGTTCGAGGACATCGTCACCCAGGAGTGAGTCTTTCTGTTCCATCATCTGCTTCCATGATTCCGTGACAACGCCTGCCCCGACCTGCCGTTCGGCTGATGACAGCATTATCGAATCCCCCACCTGCTGCATAGCTCGCCCCAAGACCGGGAAACGACGCCATCAGAGCCGTCCATCCCGGGCGGGCGGCGGTGTACGGCCCGCGCACAGCTCAACCCAAGTGCGAGAGACCACCAATTCCGAGGTTCACACGATGCCGACACAGGCGGTCGGCTCTCCTGCTGTCGGTCTTTCTGCGTCGCAGGCAACTGCTGAGTCCCGGCTTTGGTTATCTGTGGTTATCCATACAGGCGTATATGCTGCCACTGTCCAGCACCCTATAGGATGACTCGAGACCAATTCCTTCCGATAACGGCGGGCTTTTGGAGGAATTTATCGATATGCGTCGAATATCACGACAGAAGGATGGGTTGGAGCTGCCAATAACGCCTCCCGAAGCCAGATTTACCAGTTCATTTGTTAAGACAACGAAGTCGAGGGGTTGTACGGTCATAATGGCGTACGCGGTCGGTCTGTGCAGCAGCAGCTTGTTGGCCACCGGAGAATATACCCCGGCGGGTACATGTTTACAAGGGCCTATCGCTTTGCTGTTAGCAGTATCCCCCCCCCCCCCCCCCCCGGACAGAATCGGGAGGTCCCCTGTTTGCCTGCCTTGCTTTCCAATAGATCAACTCGCGTTTCCGTTGCCACGCGCAGTCCTCGGCAAAACGCGTTCACTTTGTTGTCTCCCAAGGGAGGGCACTCCCCGCCGTGGCGCTCGTACCACCGGTGCTCTCATTAAGTTCCCGAAAGCGCTCCCGGTGCCCTATTGTTCCGGTCAGCGGCACGGCCCGCGACCTCCACGCTTGTGTACCCTGTTCAGAGCTAAAGCAGTCGTTCAAAGGCTTGGGTGGGACTTGATCCTTGGGGCTCCATGCCATAGTCGTCCCAGTTGTTCCTTCACTTCGCTGACCCAGGGGCTCGCGTTTCTTGCCGCAGCCCTTATCACGAAAACACCCGACAAGGATTCCCGGAGCCCCTCGTATGCCTTGCAACTCTCGTGTAGCACACGTGTAGCACATACGCAGGTGGGGGAAGAGCGAGATGCTGGACCGACTTATCGCCGAACTATCCTCGCACAGGCCGCTGGACGCGTCCCGTCAGAGAGCGCTTCTCCTCGCGGCGGCCGCCCTCGTGGAGATGCGCGACCCTGTGACCGCGGGGCACTCCGCAAGGGTAGGCAACCTCAGCGCCATCATCGCCCGCGAGCTCGGGCTGATTCCTGATATCCAGAGCGCCCTACGACTGGCGGGGCTGGTCCACGACATCGGCAAGATAGGCGTGCCGAAGGCTTACCTCGTGAAGGCAGGCAAGCTCACCGAGGAGGAGATGGCAGAGGTCCGTAAGCACGCGGGCCTGAGCTATGAGATCGTGTCGGAAGTGCCCGGCCTCGTCCATATAGCGCAGATCGTGCTTCATCATCATGAGCGTCTGGACGGGCGGGGATATCCCACGGGGCTCACCGGAGAAGAGGTCCCGCTCGGGTCCCGCATCCTGTGCGTCGCAGATAGCTTCGACGCCATGGTCACCGACCGGGCCTACAGGTCGCCGCTCCCGCTGCGCGCCGCCATCGCCGAACTCGAGCGGTGCGCCGGCACGCAGTTCGATCCCGCGGTGGTTGAGGCTCTCAAGGCGTACCTCCTCCGCACCGACCTGCAGTTCCCGTAACACGCAAGATGGTTATTGTCGAACGACATACAAGACATGTAACATGCAAGGCGACCGGATGGGCGCAGCAGACGATACACTCGTCGGCGTAAGCCACGCGCAATAGAAAAGAGAGTTGGTTAGGAGGCATCTGAAGTGAAGTGGTTCCTGAACGTACGCATGAGGTCTAAGATCATCGCCCTGGTAGTGGTTCTTCTCGGAGTCGCCGTCTGGATCGGAACGTTCGCCCTTACAAGGTTGGAGGCAGTCAAAGCCGACGCCACCTCTCTCGCCACCAACTGGCTGCCGAAGACCAAGTACCTTGGAGACCTCAAGGGGCATGCGTCCGATCTGAGGCGGTATGTGCTCCAGCACGCCATGAGCACCGCAGAGGCAGAGTTCAAGGAATACGAAGAGAAGATTCGGACCGCCCGGAGCGAGTTCGAGGCCGACTACGAGCGCGTGGGGTCCATGCTTGTGACGGACGAGGGCAAGCAGCTACACGCCACCATAGGGCAGGACTGGAAGGACTTCGCGGCCGTCGTGGACGAGGCCACGTCCCTCGCAAGGCAGATGCGAAACGACGAGGCCATTTCCCTGCTCCGCGGGCGCGGCTCCGAAATCGGGGATCGGCTGGCTGCCTCCGTTGATCAGATCATCGCCATAATCGACAGGCAGGCGACAGGGGTTGTGTCGGAAACCGAGGCTACAGCGACTGCTGCCACCCGTAGCATTATCGTTACCATAGCAGTCTCCAGCATCCTGAGCCTCCTGCTCGGACTGCTGCTAGCCAAGACCATCGCCGATCCGGTCCAGAGGCTTGTCAGGGTAGCCAACAAGGCGGCCCAGGGCGACCTCTCCGAGGAGCTCCAGGCTCACTCCACGGATGAGATCGGCATCCTGACGAGGGCATTCGCAGCCATGCTGGGAAGCTTGAGGTCCCTCATCGGGGAGGTCACGGCCTCCGCCCAAGCCGTGGCAGCCACCAGCGAGGAGCTGTCAGCCTCAGCGGAAGAGTCGGCCAAGGCGGTACAGCAAATATCCGATACCGTCCAGCAGGTGGCCGCCGGGACGCAAGACCAAAGCTCCAGGACAAGCGATGTGGCAACATCGGTGGGCCAGGTCGACCAGGCGATAATACAAGTAGCCAAGGGCGCGGAGTCGCAGGTGAAGAGCGTCCATGAAGCTTCTACCGTGGTTAGTGATATGAAGAAATCCCTCAGCGAGACGATGCAGGCTCTCGAGACCGTGGGGGAGTCGTCGCAGCGAAGCGCGGAGTCAGCCGCTCGGGGAGGGGAGTCGGTCCGGAACGTCATTGCCAGCATGGAGCGCATAGCCAGCACGACGCGCACGGTTGCTGAGCGCATTGGTGAGCTGGACAAGCACTCCCAGGAAATCGGGCGCATACTCGAGGTCATCGACGACATCGCGGAACAGACCAACCTGCTCGCCTTGAACGCCGCCATCGAGGCGGCGCGAGCGGGCGAGCACGGGCGTGGGTTCGCCGTGGTGGCAGATGAGGTACGCAAGCTTGCAGAGCGTTCGTCAAGTGAGACGAAAGCCATCGCGGAGCTGGTCGGCCGGGTGAGGCAGGCAACGGAGAAGGCCGTCAGCGCCATCGATTCGGGCCTCAAAGAGGTCGAGGCCGGGAGCGCCCTCTCAGAAGAGGCCGGAAAGGCGCTCGCGCAGATCTCATCCGACGCCGAAGAGGGCGGATCGCTCATCGCAAGGCTCATCGAGTCGGCGCGTGCCCTTGCCGAGGCGAGCTCCAGAGTGGAAAAGGCCATAGACGACATAGTGAGCGTGGCCGAAGAGAATACCGCCGCCACTGAGGAGATGGCTGCGAGCGCCGAGGAGGTCAAGAAGGCGGTGGACGCCATCGCGTCGGTATCCGAGGAAACGGCGGCATCGGTCGAAGAGGTCTCGGCGTCGGCAGAGCAAGTGAGCGCGTCAATCCAGGAGATGGCAGCATCAGCCCAGTCCCTGGCCGATATGGCTCAGAAGCTCCGCGACGCGGTCAGCAGGTTCAAGGTGTGACTGTGACCAAGAACAGAAAGGGGACAGCGAATTGCTAGGTACATCCGAAGTTCAGTCGCACACATCACCAGTCGGGCCCAAACCGCCCGGGACCGCCCCGCCCGGCAAGCCGGGAGCGGCCTCGGGCCAAACCGACGAGATCCAGTCGGAACAGACCGGCGAGATCCAGCTGGTCACGTTCAAGCTGGGCAGCGGGGAATACGGCATCGACATAATGCAAGTCCAGGAGATAATCAGGATGCCGGAGATAGTGCGCGTGCCGAAGGCGCCAGAATTCGTCGAAGGGGTCATCAACCTCCGGGAACAGGTTGTGCCAGTCATAGACCTCGCAAAACGTTTCGGGACGGCCGCGGTGTCGGGGATCGCCGCGCCACACGAAGCCTCTGGAACGTCTGGTGTGTCAGGCGCGGATGTAGTGTCCGGGGCACCCGGGTCATCTGTGGCATCCGGGACGCCTGCCACATCTGGAACATCTGGCACATCTGTGGCTGGCAAGAGGACCGACTCCAGCCGCATCGTGGTTACCAACGTCGAAAACTGCCCGGCGGTTGGCCTCATCGTGGACGCGGTTTGCGAGGTCATCCGCATCCCGACCGATACCATAGAGCCGCTGCCGGACATCGTCGCCGATGCAAGGTCCGACTTTCTGCGAGGCATTGGGCGGGTCGACGGCAGGCTCATCATCCTGGTGGACCTCGGCAAAATGCTGTCCGAGGAGGAAACCGCACAGCTCGAAGCCCGGCTGGAAGGGGATCCCGCAGCCTCCTCAGGAGCCGTCGGGTGACCCGCTTGGCCGGCCCAGGGCTTCCTTGACCCCCTGGGCATACCAGTAGTAGACCATGATTTGCAGCGCGACGGCCACCAGAGTGCGATGGCCGCCGCGCTGCAGTCGATCCAGCAGGCGGGCGGCGCCCGGACGGTCAGGCCAACCGCCGGCTGCAAGAACCGAGACCAGCCAGAAAAACGGCGGGATGATCATCGTGGTCATGCGCACGCTGAAGGTTGGATGCTTCCTGAGGTACACGACGGCCATGTGGCCGCGCTCGATCTCGCGGCGCCGGATCGCCGGGAGGTTCTCGACACGAAACTCGTGCTTGAGATGGTAGCCCGCGGGCGCCTCGGACCGCACAACGCGCAGCCCGAGCTTCTTCAGCCTCTTGCCGAGTTCCAGGTCTTCCCAGCCGTATTCGGTGAAGTCCTCGTCGAAGAGACCGGCCTCGATAAGCCACCGGCGCGCGATTGAGACATTGCCGCTGGCGAAAAATGCCATGGAGATGTCCGAGATCTTGCGAGGTTCGGCTGTGGGGTTCTCCAGGTTCGTCGTGTAGATGACCCGCCCATGCACTATGACCTTGCTGCTGTCCAGGATGGCGGCCAAATCATCGCCATCGTGGCCGGCTCTCGTCCACGTCACACCTTGCAGGCTCAGCACACCAGGCATACCCCGCGCGCCCGGGCCCTCCTCCGACCGCCAGCCTTTCCGTTTCCGAAGGGCCTCACTGACGTGCGCCATGACGTGGGCCTTCAGGAAGTCTGCGCGTGTCACGATGTCACTGTCCAGGAAGATGAGCAGGACACCCCTGGCGATTCTAATGCCCTCGTTCCTGGCCGCGGCCGCGCTGGTATGGGCGCGGTAGCGGTACACGAGTGGGCAGCGAGCCGGGCCGACGGCCTCATGGACCTCGCCGCCGACTGCGCTGGCCTCCGGAGCCCGTCCGTGCCACTGCCGGACGAGATAGTCTACCATATCCCGCGTCCCGTCGGTGGAACCATCGTCGATCACGACGATCTCGTAACGATCAGCAGGAAACGTCTGGTCAAGAAGCGCACGCAGGCATTTCTCCAGGATCGCCTTCCGGTTGTAAGTCGGGACTATTACGCTCACTACCGGGCCCCAACTGCCATTATGGTTGCGGCCATGGTGCCGGCCCCGCCCCTGGTCCTGGCCCTGATTACGAACTTGCGCTCGGCCCTGGCCCTGGTTCCCGCTCTGATCCTGGCTTTCGCCCCGGCCTTGATTTGGGTTTTGACCACGGTTCTGCCTTGCCATACGTCCCTTTCCTCCGACCCATCCTCCCTGCGCCGCCCACTCACTGCGCCGCTGGAGCATCGCAGCCTCAGGCACAGGCGCTTTGCCGCCTGGTCACGCCGCCCGTGCCGGCAGCGGCGCCAGGCGCGCCAGGCTGGAGCGGGAGTCCCCCCTTTCAGGAGCGTGAGCGCGCTCCTTCGCATTCCCGAACTCGAGCCGGCACGTGCTCGCCAAAGTACGTGAGAACGCCGTAAACGATGAAGAAGAGAGGAAGCATGTTCCCCGAGTATATAGTGAGGTCGAACTGGAGATGCGCAAGGAGCGTAGCGAACGCGGCCAAGGCGACCCCGGACGCGCCGCGAACGTGTCCCATGGCCTCTCCATCGGCCTGTTCCGCGGCTGTCCCGGAGGCCTGTTCCGTGGCCCCTTCGGGGGCGGGAGGCAGCGAGCAAGCCCATCGGATCCGAAGAACCCGTCGGGCCCGAAAAAGCCCACAGGCCCTCGCGCCGTTCGCGATGCCAAGGCAAATTACGCCGAGAAACAAAGCAAGCCCAGGTATCCCGGTCGACGCGCCGAACTCCATGAGGATGTTGTGCGCTGTGGACATCACCTCGTGGCTGCGCTCTTCGGGATGCGGATAGCTTAAGTACACCTCATGGAAGTTATTTACTCCAACCCCCAGGATCGGATGGTCTCTCAGCATGTGGATGGCTGTGCGCCAGATCTCAAAGCGATCGCTGTTGGCGGACGGCCTCACTATGCTCGCGTATCGCGCCAAGAGGGGCGGGTACACAGCGGCGCACGTGACAAAGACAGCAAAGAGACCTAGAAGGGCAAGGACAAGCGTCTTCCCTGAGCGACGGGAGCGCAGACTGACCACGAGAAGGACCGTCAGGCCCACACCGAGTGCCACCAGGCCCCCCCGCGATTGTGTTGCCCCCAATGCCGCTCCCATTACGGCGACCATAATGATGAGTGCTATCTTCTCCCAGCGCCTCGCAAAGCCTATGCACCCCAGTGCTACGACTATCGCAACGGCGAACACGGTCCCCGCCAGATTGCAGCCACCGAATGGTAGCTCCGCGCGTGGCAATCCCCCGCGCCCCGACAAGTAGAGACCGAATACGGTCAGTCCATATACGGCACCGAAGGTGCTGGACACAAGAAAGCTCCGCATCAGGCGTCGGCCCAGCCCAGTACGGTCTGTCATCACCCTATTCACCGCTCCGAGCGTCACCCAGACACTCAGGACCATCCCCACTGTGCCACCCCAGGCGTCGAAGCGGCTGACGGCCGATACGCCCGACACCATCATCCACGCACCCAGTGCAAGGAGGACGATGGTGGAGCGCGTGGCACGGACGGCTCGCGCGTTGGGATCGACGGCAAGTCGGTACAGTTGGTAGGCAAGGAGCACGAGCTGTGCGCTGAGGCTGTGACCGAGACCCAGCCCTATGGCGCCGGCGTAAAAGGCCATCCGTTCGATCCTCGAAATCCCGGACCGCGACGCTGCCGCCTCGTGTCCCTTCAAGGAACGCGGCCCCCGGAGAATCATATTCCCGTCTGCTAACGCGACGATATCGGTCTCTGACAACTCAGAGGTCCCTCTTTCCCCGCGGCACAGTATCCCCTCTGTTCCGATACCCACGGCCCACGGCCGTCCGAAGGCTTCACGTGATCCTGGGCCGTCCTGACGTTCTGACGACGTGGCAACCCCCTCGCTCCCCCTGCAAGCCCCTCGGCTTGAGTGCCCCCCAGCGCCCTCTCGTGGCAGCAGGGTCGTCCGCAAGCGAAACGAAAGCTCACGCGGTCCGGAGGCCGGTAATTCACGCGCACAAAACTGTTGCCATGGACGTCTATACTTGTAATTGTATTCTAGCTGGAAGACAGGAATCCTTCCGCTCAGGCGTCGCTGCCCAGGCGGCCGTCCAATACAGCGTGAGTCTCCGCGGTCCACTCTATTGTTTTGCGGAGGCGAAAGTCACTGGTGCGTGGGCGCGAGTGCCGGTGGCCGACGGCACCGCTGATGTCCCGGCCCTGGCCATCCACGGGCTGCTGGGCGTGGGGTATCGGTGGTAAACCTGGGAGGGAGGCGGGCCAGTTGCCCCCGCGGGACATGCCTCCATCTCCCAAATAGCAGGAGGTGGGGATCCCCGGTCGCCCAGTGGCGAAATCACTGATAGAATTTGGCCGTCTCGCATTCGTGGTGCTCACCTTCAACGCTCGCGATCTGCTACGCAGCTGCCTTGCCAGCGTCTTTGAGGAATGCGCATTGCTGGCAAACTCCATTCCGAAAACCTCGGTCCCCCAAAGGGCTTCAACATCGGGATCGCGAAGGCTTTGGACGCGGGGTCGCCGGCGTACTGAGGTCTCTATCGGATGTGGACTTACAAATCGGCCAATGCCTGCATCGGATGCGGGTTTCATAGTCGGTGTGAACGCGCATTGCATGCGGATTCCAGAGCGCCTCGAAATGCACACGCAGTGCAGGTTCTCATGGCTGTGAGTTCGTCATCGGATGCTGTTCCCGGGCGAGACAGTTGCGATAGGAAGCATGTCCCTGTCACACCGGTCGACTGCGAAGCAGATCTGATGATCCCGGCCGATAATCATGCCCGCCGACAATGATCCCGGCCGCTCCCCGCCGATGTGCGCCGATAACGGTCCCTGCCGATCCCCACGGATCGGATTCCCGCCCAAAACGATCCCTGCCGTTCCCAGGCCGACAGCCTTCCGTCGGCAAAGCCGATTATCGCGATTTCGTATCGGAGAGAGCTGAAATCAGTTATGGGGATCTGAACGCGCAGCCTTCAGCCAGCCGCCAGCCGGGGGCTGAGGCTGAACCGCGGCCCCTGCCCCTCTAGCCAGCCGATAATGAGCTTTCAGTCAACCTCCAGTCGGCCTTCAGCCGGCCCTCAGCCAGCCTTCAGTCAGCTCTCAGCCATCCTTCAACCAGCCTTCGGCCATCTCTTAGCTTTTTGACTGATGAGCTATCGCAGCGGGTTGCATCCAACAGCCTGACACAGATCCCAGAGGGTTTGCCCGAAACCATGTCATGATACAAACCAACTGCTTCAGTGGCACTGTAGCCTGCGGCAGGAAATCCCTTTTCTGTATAGAATTATACGGTATGGATATCAGCGTCCCTAGAGAGTTGCTAGACGAAAATGCCTTGTGCTTGGCTGCCAAAATGCTGTATATCGCCATAATCGCGGATAACCGCGGCCAACACGCAGTGTCTTTCCAGGAGCTTGCGCGGATGACCGGGATTCGAGACAGGCGCACGATTGTGCGATGCTTGAAAGCGCTCCAGGAGACAGGCTGGATGCAGGTCAGCCCGACCGGCTCTCGACCTGGAACTGGCTCGACGAATGATCCGCACGGCGGATTCGACGGGACGGAGCCTAACCGGGACGACTGGCGACGGCTCAGAAAGATTGTCCTAACTCCCCGTAACCCGGTCATGGAACTTAGGATACGGAAAGCTGAGGAGTTCAACAGTCGCCTGAGGACTGCACCCCATGTGGGTGAATTCCTCATGAAGGGGTGGCTAGACCTGCTCGTGGACGACACCGATTATGTTGACAACTTCAGGCCCGATTTCCTCAGGAACCCGGTTACCGGAGAAAACCTCGAATACGATCGGTATTACAGGCGCGGCGTGGCATTCGAGTTCAACGGCCCACAGCATTATGGCCCGACTCGCCGATATCCGGACAGGGACCGTGCAAGGGATCTTCGGGTACGTGACCTAATAAAGAAGGCTCTCAGCCTCGAAAACGGCGTTGAATTGCTGATTATACGCCCAGGGGACCTCTCCATGAGCAGGCTCACTGCGAAAATCGGAAATCGGCTGCCTCTGAGACTCGTGGACTTTTCTGATCCCCTCAGAACGGCACTGGACAAGGCTTCCAGCGTCTATACCCGAAGGGTGAGCAGGTCGGTGGCACAGGAATAGCAGGATGCCCCGCATCAGGCGGACCACAGAAGGAAACCGAGAGTGACCTCAGACCGAACGTAGCACTCCCTTTTACACACTCTGGAAGGTCTTTTCCGCAAGAAACCTGCCCTCGGCCACATGTTGCAACGCGTGACGCGCGCCAATCGCAATCATCGTATGCCTTTCGCGGTGTTCTGAACCGAAGTATCAGCCGCACGTGGAACGTAGACTGCAACGATACTACCCCGAGAACCGGCGGTGGTTGCCGTTTTCATCCTTTCGCTGCTGGTGCCAGCCGTGGGCCGGCATGGAGAACTGCCTTGAAAACAGCCGGATGGCCGCCGTTTTCATCCCCTCGCTGGCGCCAGACGCAGGCTGGCATGGACGACTACTTTGAAAACGGCAGTCCGATGGCGTTTTCATCCTCTCGACAGCGTCGATAGCGGCGGCAGCTTGCCGCCATGGACGACTACCAGGTGATCTCGAATAGGCGGCTGCGGCCCATCACCTGGTTTGCGGACCAGATGCCGATGGCGGCGCCGACCAGCGTGTCGCTGGGCCAGTGGGCGTGCTCGTACACCCGCGAGATGGCGACAAGGGTCGCGCCCGCATAGAAAAACACCCGATACTTCGGATATTGCCTCGCGAGGACCGTGGCAAGGGCGAACGCGGCCGCGCTATGGCCGGACGGCATGGAATTGTACCCCTCGCGAATGCACGGACCTGCGAACGAATACGGGCCCTGCCCGAGCCCCGGACGGGCGCGCCCGAAGGCCGCCTTCAGAATCGCGCAGCTCAAGCCGGAGTAAACCACGGCGTTTGCCGCAAGATACCCGGTCTCCGGATCGCCAAGCGCCACGAGACCCGATATCCCGAGGGTTGCAACGCCCGTCCCGAGATCTGTGATGACGTCCCCCAAGCGGTCCATCCGGGGGTCCCTCGCGCCGGAGTTGATCCGATCATATAGGTCTCGGTCCACGAGCATGACGGCGCCGCCCGCTAGTGCTAGCAACGATGCCTTACCGGGATCGATCTCGACGCGACCCCCGTAAATCCTGCACAGGTCTTCCCGGAGCGCGTTTGTAGGACCGGCAGGGCAGGCGGCACCGGCACCGAACCCGTCCACCAGGTTCGTGCTGCGGCTCCCGACGGGAGTCCCACGTGGGCCGTCGTCTATAGCGATAACACAAACCTCGAATGGAATACGCTCGGAAGTAACCTGAACGTATTCCGCTCCGGATGGCGACGGCGGTCCCCCCGCAACTGCGGACTCGCTCAAGCGCCCGGTAGAAGCCACCACGGTCGGCACCGCCCGTTCCGGTCCGGGCACCGGAGCCGCTGGCACAGGTCCAGAGATCCGTAGCTCGGGAGCCCAGGACTCCCCCCCAGGGGCTGGGAGGTCCGACCCGGAGACCAAAACGTACTGGGACGAGTATGCGGGTGAGCGCCCGAATGAATCCGGGGCAGGGGCCGGGCAGGCCAGGGCCGCCGGGGTACCAAGCGCCAGTGTCGCCACTGAGGTCGCCACGGCCACAGCGATCATCATGACGACCTGTGCGCCTCCGGGGATGCGGCAAGGCCTGTAGTGAACCTGCATGGTGCCACCTCCAGAGCCTCCTAAGCTTCCGCTACCTGATGTTGACCTAGAGAATGAGCGTCTCAAGCAGACAATGCACTTCTTAACAAGAGAAAGGTATCCGACGCCGGTAAAGATCCGGTGATGACGGGGCAGGCTGCTGGCCGCTGCTTGCTGGCACGGCCGATCACCCAGAACAACGAATCCCTCGCCTCGGGCCATCATTCGCCGACCCCGACGTTAGCCAGCCTCGTATGACCAGGGGTGGCGAATGACGGCCCCGCCGCGCCCCTCACCGTCGCACCGTCGACCTTCGGGGACTGCTTCGCCCACCCGCTGCGCCGTGGCGGGCGCCGCCTAGCCAGCATACCCGCGCGGGTGATGACGGTGCCACTCCCACGCGGTGGCGATGATGGCCTCCAGGTCGGCGTAGCGCGGCTTCCACCCGAGCTCGCGCGTTATCCGGTCGGAGCTCGCGACGAGCGCGGCAGGATCCCCTGGGCGGCGTGGCGCGTCCACGACCGGGATGTCCCGGCCTGTGACGCGGCGCGCTGTCTCTATCACCTGCCGCACCGTGTACCCCTTGCCGTTGCCAAGGTTGTATGCCCGCGAGCAGCACCCGGCGACCAGTGCCTCGGCGGCGAGCACGTGCGCGGACGCGAGGTCGCACACGTGGATGTAATCACGCACGCACGTCCCGTCGGAAGTGTCGTAGTCGGTGCCGAACACCTCCAGGCGCGGGCGGAGGCCCAGAGCCGTCATGAGCACGAGGGGGATGAGCTGCGTCTCCGGGTCGTGGTCCTCGCCGATGTCCCCCGCGGGGTCGGCTCCGGCGGCGTTGAAGTACCGGAGCGCGATGTATCTCATGCCGTAGGCCCGATCGTACGCGGCGAGCACGCGCTCGAACATGAGCTTGGTCTCGCCGTACACGTTCGTCGGGCGGCAGTCGGCGTCTTCCTCGATGGGGACGCGGTCCGGATCTCCGTAAACGGCCGCCGAAGACGAAAACACGATCCGACCCACGCCCGCTTTCCGCATGGCCTCCAGCAGCACAAGGCCTTTGGCCACGTTGTTGTGGTAGTATTTCGCCGGGTCTTGCATGGACTCAGCAACCGAGGTGTAAGCAGCGAAATGCATCACCACGTCGAACTTGCTCGAAGAGAGCGCGGCCCCCAGAGCGGCGGCATCGCCCGTATCGCCGACCACGAGCGGGCACCCGCACGCTGCCACGGCTTCGCGGTGGCCTTTCTCCAGGCTGTCGTACACCACCACCCCGTGGCCCGCCCGCAGAAGCTCACGGACCACATGGCTCCCGATGTATCCAGCGCCTCCCACCACCAGCACGTTCACGGGCAATAGCTCCCTCCCCGCCTACCTTGTAAACCGAATCCCGAGCCCAAACTCCGCCAGCTGCTCATCCCATGTGGCACTGATGTCGTAGCAATGATGATGATTCGTCACTGAAAAGCCGAGGTCTCCCACGGCATTGCCGCTGATGTCATAGGTCGCGCGGGCCCCGAGGCTCCACGACCTGTTAAGCCGGACGGTCACATCCGCTGTCACCTGGTTGAGCGGAGAGAGCGCGTCGAAAGCGAACGGGCTTGCGCCCGACACGACCCGGCGGGTGTAGTCGAGCCCGGCAACAACGCGAGGACTCTCGCCTCCAAACGCCTCGAGGCTGCCGAAGCTCCCGTCCAGGCTCGCGGTGGCAGTAAGCGACCCGATGCCGTCGCCGGTCCCATACCACGCCCGCCTCGCGGATGCGCTGAGCCCGGCGGTGACGTGGACGCCGCCAGCGGAGGCGAGATTCAAAGGGCTCGAGGACACAGAGACCGCCGCGTACAAACGCGTGGACTCGATCCCGCCTGCGGGTTCCTCGAACCGTCCCGCGCCTCCGCTGAGCATCACGTGCATGCCGGGGATTCCGAAGGGGCCGAGCGTGGCGTCTACGGCGGGCAAGGCATAAACCGCCCCCGTGCTCGGAAGGCCCTTTCTGGCGACAGCATTAAGCGCAAGCGGCCCTAGCTTCGCGACGGCTGTGACCCCGCCCTGGAGCCCGGCGTCGAAGGCCGTGCCGGAACGGTAACTCGCGTCGGCCGCCAGGGAGAGAGTCGACGCATCCCCTTGAGCCATCGATCTGGTCAGGTCCAGCGCGCAGCGCGCGGACCCGTATAGCCCTTCCCACGAGCGCAGTCCCGCGATAACGGTCGCGCTCGCGCCCGACCACGGGCTGGTGTTGGCGCGCGCCTCCAGTTGAAGACCTCCGGGCCGCGTAACGTAAGCCGCGTCGTACCGTATGGTGAGGTCCTCGCGCGACCGGTCCAGGTATGAAACGCCTGCCACAAACCCGTTCTCGGGGTCATACCCCAACCTCGGGACCGGGTAGCCCTCTCCCTCGACCCATCCGACCCTTTCCCCGCGTAGCGGGATGGTGAGCCTCGGCACAACCAGCACGGGCAGATGCTCCAGCCACAGAACCGGCCACTCCGCCACAACCCGCTGGTCAGGGAATATCACAAGCCGTTTCGTGGTCACCCGGTAGCATGGGTCCTCTAGATCGCACCCGGTTGCGTACGCGTCGGACAGCGTGAGCTTGTCGGGGGCCACGTCCATCTCCTTCCCACGCACGTTGACTCCTGGGACAGAGCCCTCCGGGTCGAGCACCCGCCCGGCGGCGGTCTTCATGTCGTACGCAAACAGGCTGCACCGCGTGACGGAAGAGCCCCGGCAGATGAGGACGTTGCCGCGCGCCAAGAGCGCCCCGGCCCCGACGTCCACCCGGACGTAGTCGGCAGAGACGAGAAGGTCGCCGCGGGTTGCACGCACATTGCCGCGGGCCTCAATGATGGTCCCCCCAGCGCCGTAGTGATACTCCGTCGAGTCAGCCTCAATCACCACGGGCTCCTCGCCGGCAGCGGGGTCGGCCGCGGCAGCCGGGACGTCCGCTCGGCCGGACGCGCACGCCTCATCGGACCAGGCCGGCACGAGGGGGACAAGGACCGCTACCGCGAAAATGACGACAAGCCGTAGTGCGGCACGCACAGGAGTATACGCTTTGTAGGCACGTACCATGTCCTCGGTCGAAATGCCCATCTATTTCAGAAAAAGGCCCCTCGAACGATCTCGGGGGCCTTGCTCAGATTTGAGGTTGAAACCAGCGTGGATGAACGGGCAACCGGTCGTTTTCCGCACGCCCCTACTTGCTCGGCTTTATCTGGACAACCGGCGTCTCTTTCGTAAGCTCCACGACAGTGTCCACTGGAAGCGTCATGCCCAGGACCTTGGTATCAGCGCCGACGGCCACGTACAACTCCGTGCCGTCTGGAATGTTGACGTCCTTGCCCTGAACGAAGAAGGCGCCGAGGGCTCCGACGGGCCCGAACACTATGAACCCTGCCAAACCCGCGCCGATGGCAAGTTGCATCGACTCGTTCAGCTGCTGAGTGCCCTCGTCAAAGGCAAGCGGCACCGCCGTCCCGTCGAGGGTCCGGACATCCTTCAATTCGAGAGTGATCCTGCCATCACGGCCGAGCCGCCCGGCTGGCGTGACCTCTGTCACGACTCCGTAACCGCGCGTCCCTTTCGGGATCACGAGCTCGTTGCCGACCACCACGTCGCGCGCCACCTCTATGTCGACCTTCTGCCCTTTTTGAGTGACGCTGGAGTCGAGCTTCCCTATGAGTCTGATCCTAACAGGCTGCCCCTTGGGGAGAGTGGTGTCCTTCGTCTTGAGCGTGCCCTCAGGCAGGCATAGCGCGGCAAGGTGATCCGCCCGCGTCACGATGGAGCCCTGACTTGGCTCGCCCAAGATCATGGTCTCAAGCCGTTCCAGCTTGGTGGCGGCCGGCTCCGACGTCACGCGTCTTTGCACGAACCACTCAACCGCGCCGAGCTTGTACCCCACCGACGGCCCGACGCCGGGCCCGCCTCCCGCGACCAAACGGAGCCTAGCGATCCGGTCTATCACCGACCCTTCCTGAGGTTTGCCGAGGAGCTCCCTCTCCAGCTGGGCAACGCGGTCAACGATGGCCCCGCTGAGCTCCTTACCGTACAACGTGGTCTCGATCGCCGCAAGGCTCTTCAGAAGCGTCGGCTGTTCCTGGGCAAGAGCCGGGACGAGCGAGGTCGCGACGATAATGGCTGAAATGGTTATGGCCACGCCTGCTTTCGCGATACCTTTCTTACGACGTGTGAACACGCCTGCTAGCCTCCTTTCTTATCCCACAGCCGACCCTACCAGCCACCCAACCCTGTATGGCCTAGAACCTGATCGTGAGCTCCGCTGTGGCGACATTCGTACGATGCGACCCCGGCGACATGGTCTCGGGATCTATGCTTTGGAAATCTATGAGCCTGTAGCCAAGCACGATGGAGGCGGTGCCTCCGAACGTGTAACCCACGCCGAAGCTAGTGGTGGTCTTGCGGGCGTCTAGCGACAGGCCTGGCAACGTATAGTCGCCGAAGATCCCCGCAGCCTTCGAATTGGACTCGCCGGTCGCGTCCTGGGACGATGATCCGCTCCACTCTATTCCCTTCGGCACTAGATCCGTGATCCGTGAGTACGTATACCCCGCCTTGATGAACGCCGAATCAGACAGGGCGAACTTGTAGTCGATCCCGAGGAGCGTCGTCGCTCTTGCCTTGCTCTCGCTGTCGTCGGCCGCGTCCTCGTTCCCCTTGACCAGCTCGTAGCTGGCCCGGAATATAGCCAGCTGGCTCAGGGCGTACTTAAGGTCGAGGCGCGCGACGACGTCGTCTCCCTCGCTGGGCGCTATGCCGCCGGGAGCCGGCGGCCCGCCCAATGACAGCTCAGCCTTGGTGCCGTCTTCAAGCGGAATGGTGACGGCTGCCTCCTGGCCCGCGCCTTTCGCTGTCACCGAGCCCGGATCGGCGGGTGAGATGGGTCCGGGAGCCGCGGGCACACTCACTCCGCTGCTTCCAAGAAGCTCCGATAGTCTCTTGCCGCCGGAAAAGGCCTCGCGCCCGGCATCCCCCGGAAGCGCCGAGAGCGCGGCTATCACTCCTGGATCTGGACGCAGCTTCAACGAGGACCACGCCTCAAAGGAGCCGGGAAGCTGCGGTGTCCCCGGGATCACGCCGAGAACCTCGTCCGACTGGGACCCTCCTCCAGACGCTCCGCCCGGCACGCTCCCCCCGGTAGCCGCGGTCCCTCCGCCGTGAGACATGCTCAGGACCGCGCCTGGGGACACTCCCGCGCCGTCGGCCGCCGGCGCCCCGCCGCCGCCCGTGCCCGCAGCGACTTCCCTGCTGAGCATCGCCGATGAGGCCCCCGGCGAGCCGAAGTTGCCCGTTCCGGAGACCAGGGCGAGCTCGCCTGCGAACTCATCTTGAAGTTGGGAAAGCAGCTTGCGTTGGTCGGGCGTCAGCGCCGCCCCCGCTTTCACGCGCTCGCTAAGGCGCGCCACAGCCCAGGCCATTTCGTACCGGGTCATGACGCGGCCGCCCGCGAACGCGTCGGCAGAGTAACCCTCAACAAGACCGAGCCGAGCGAACTGGGCAAGCGCCTCGTACGACCAGTGCCCTTTCGGGACGTCCGCAAAGGGGTTAGTGGATGCGCCCACGCGTGCGACCGGGCCAGCCAGCGCTACCAAGAGCGCGAGCGTCAGGACGCCCGCGAGAACCCACTGGCTGCGCCCAGAGGTTGCTGCCCGCAAAGCTAGCCGCCCGATGCCCGCGCGCCGCCGATGGGGCTTCGCCGTTTTTTCTCGATACACTCTCGTTTCACACACAGCAGGCCACCACACCTTAGCAGCGCCGCCCACTCCAGGCCCGCCCCTCGCCGGACCCGTTCAACGGGAACGGCTACCAGGCGGGCTCCCGCCTTTCCCAACCTGCCCTAATAAGTATTCTATGACCTCCAGGGAAATCCCTCCCCGAGGTCCTACTTTTCGACTGAATGGAAAAACCTTTCAGCGAGGACGACAGCCACATAGTCGTCGAAGGGCTCGCCCGGCGTCCGAAAAGACACGGGGACAAGCCTGCCCAGCCCGCGCAGGGGATGGTCCTCGAGATAGCGCCTCCGCCCCTCCATGCTGCTCTCGTGTTCGTCCACGAACACCACGCGAATGGGTTCTCCCGCGGCCCTGTCACCCACCTCTTCGAGCTCCCGCGCAAGCGCCCTGGACCCTGTGCGGTCGCCGAGGACGACGACACTCACTTCGTACGTGCGGGCAAGCTCCATCACCCGGTCGACCGCCTCTGCCCTCGCCACTATCGCTTTCGCGATCACCGTGCCGTCGGCTCTGACCACCGCTACGCCGCACTTGTCGCGCCCGGGATCCACGGCTATCACGGCTTCAGGCCCTGCGAGATCATCCCTGGGACCCTGCTGATGTTCTCGATCCATACCCGCACCCCGCATGCTAGTGCGATCCTCGCCCATGAGATTCTACCAGGTTTGGTGGCAGATGGGAATGGCCTTTCCTGAAAATCACCCAAACGAATGGAAAACCCCGGGGGAGGAAGCTCCCCCGGGGCATCGGTCGGCCGCGACACTACGTCGATCGAGCTAGAAGGTGACCTTCAGCGAGCCGGTGATGACGCGCGCTGTGTAGTCGTATATGGTATCGTTCGCGTCCCGAGTCCTATCGGACTTCACGATCTTGTAGCCGAGGGTCAGCGTCGTGTTAGTCGCGATGTTGTAGGTGTAGTTGATGTTCGCGATGATGTTCGTGAGCGGCGCGAACTCATACTCCTTCGCAACCACATTGGTCGGATCCCCTGTCGAGTTATCCCACCTATCGAGCTTATAGTACCCGGCGCTCGCGTCGATGCTCGCCTTGGGCGTGAGCTGCGAAGTGACACCGGCTTTCAGGATGTTCTTCGAGTACGGATTGTAGTCATTCAGAATGTCCTTCGCCAGCGCATAGTTGTAGCTGGCCGTTATCTCCGTGCCCTCTATCACTGGGAACGTCGCCTCCACGCCGGCCTCGAGAGAGCTCTCGTTGGTGGCGACAACCCCGTAGTTGAGAGCCTCATCCTTGTTGACCACGTCGGTGTCCATCTTGGTCCAGTTGTAGCCGCCCGTGAGCTTGAGGTTCTTCGTCAGGGAGAACTCCGCGTTGAGGTCGAAGACGTTCTCGACATAGTACTTCTCCGCGGTGCCAGCGTCTACCTTCTTGGTAGCGCCGGTGACCTTGTACTCGGCGGTTACCGGAACGACCTCTTCCTCGCCATCGGCCGCGAACTTCGCCACGTATTCGCCCTTCACGCCGCCGGTGAGCTTGAATATGTTGGTATTATTGGCATACGGAGCATCGGGACCGAGCGCGTAGAGCACGTTCTCCAGGCCCACGCTTGGGGTTATGCGGAGCTTGCCCCACGTCATCTTGTACTCGGCACCCGCCGTGGCCGTGTTGGTCTTGGACTGGTCCCAGTCCGCCGTCTGGTCGGCGTCGCCAGTGACCTCGTAGCCGCCGGTGAGAGTCAGATTTCCGATGGGCAGCTTGCCGTTGATGCTGACGGTCTTGAAGTTATTGCCTATTCCGTCGTCAGTCGTGTCGATGTCGACAAATGCCGGCTTGAATGTGTCCTCGATCCTGGTGATGTTTCCGGCAAGTTCGAGAGCACCTAGCTTGCCGGCGACATCAAGCTTCGCCGCCGTGCCCGTCTGGGTCTGGGTCTCACCGGAGTACTTCATCTCCTTCGCGAACTCGCCCGACACGCTCCAGCCGGGGGCGAGCCCGAAGCTGCCGGCAACCGCAACGACCGTGTCCTTGGCTGGCGCGGGATCGAAGCTGGTGCCCTTGTCGATCACGAGGGACTGAGGATCTTCGAACTGCGACACGTACACGGCGCTGAGTTTCAGGTTGTCAGTCAAGGCAACCTTGCCCTCGCCCGCGCACACGTAGTAAGCATACTTCGAGAGCTCCGTTTCGTCCACGTTGGGAGTGTTCGGATCGTCTGGAACCAACGTCCGTGCAGGCAGCTTGAGGAACAGAGTAGTCCCTGAGATCTTCCCGAGCGAGGCCTGCGCGATGACGCCTTCATAGAGTGGGTTGCCATCGGAGTCCTCGAGCAGAGCATTCACCATCGTGAATGGGGTGAAGGTGTTCTCCGGCAGGAGGATGCCGCCCGCGTACAAGTGCGCCAAGACGCCCGGAGTCGTGACGTCCAGCGAGAGATCGCTGAGCGCGAAGTTGGTTTCATCGTCGGTGCCGTATATCTTCTTGACGGTGCCTACACCAACGTTCACGACCACGCCGTCAGCAGGCCGCGCCGTCAGAGTCAGATCCAGCTTGTGCTCGAAAGTCGTCGTGGGAGCATACGCGCCGTCCGCCGCATGGTTGTCAGCGACATCGTCCTGGAAGATGTCATTCGGGTTCACCCAGGCATTCGCGGAGTCGAAACCACTGTTCGCGTAGATGTCCACGTCCTTGAGCACGACCTCGCTGGACCCGCTTATTGCGACCTTCTCGTGGCCGGCGATGTGTTCGTCGAGCTTCGTGCCGATGGCTGTGGTCTTCTCGTCGAGCGCGCCGAGCTTCTGCTCGATGTCAGCGATCCGGCTGTTCGCGAGGGCGAGCTGCTCCTCGAGAGCCACCACGCGCACACCGAGAGTGGTGAGCTCGGGATTGAACTCCGTCTTCAACGCGTCGATCAGGGCGATTAGCTCCTTCGCTTTGGCCTCGATCTTCGCGTTGAGCTCATTGTCCCCCGAGGCGATCTTCTCCTCGAGCTCTGCCTTGACGGCTGCGATCTTCTCCGCGAGGTCGGCGTCGCCGTTAGCGGCCTCTGTCTGGAGCTCGAGAGCCTTCACGTTGAAGTCGCCCTCGAGGAGAGCAAGAGCCCCGTCGAGCTCGACCAGCTTGGCGTTGATGTCGTCGGTCTTCTTGTCGACCTCATCAACCTTGCCGGAGACCGCGTCGACCGCGCCCTCAACGTTGGTGACCCGGCCTTCCACGCCGGCGACCCTCGCCGTAAGCGCGTCAAGCTCTTCGGTCTTCAGCTTTTCCACGACAGTCTGCTCGATGACTTTCTCGATGACCGGCTTCTCGACGGTCACGGTCTCCTTCTCGCTGGGCGCGGCGGGCGCTGCAGGCGCGGGCGCAGGAGTGACCCCTGCCCTTGCCGCCTCCATCGCGGCCTTTATCTGCCCATCGAGAGACACCAGGAGCCTCGCGATGACCATCGCCATCTGGTACCTGGTCATCGGCTCCGCGCCCTTGAACGTGCCGTCGGGGAAGCCCTCGACAAGCCCGTAGGCGGCGAGCTGCTTCACGGCCTCGTATGCCCAGTGGTTCTCAGGCACGTCGGCGAAAGGACCGGCTGCCGCAGGAACTGCCAGCGCTAGCACGAGTATTGCCACTAGCGCGATGGGCATGTACCTCTTCATCATGATATACCCCCTTGGTTTTAGTCGCCTTCAGGGCCATGAGCCTCGCCCCGCGGGGTCGGCGATGAGTTGCCTCGTTCCCTCATCCCCTACAGCTCGCGGCGCCGGGCCCACGCCCCTTTCGCTCTATCCCTCACCGGCCTTCGTGGGAAACCTCAGGTGTTCACCTCCTTTCGCCCACTGCCGTATGGGATAAACATGGCTCAAACGCCAGCACTAACCTCGGCATGATCTATTCTCCATTATGCCACGAATTCCTTCAATTGGCCAGAAGTTTCTTGGCCGCTTTGCAGGCGTTTTAGGGTATGATTCGCTAACTCGCCCTGTTTTTCCTTCAAGAGGAGGGACTTGCCTCGTCTGCCAAGAGCCAGCCGTCACGTGCCCGCCCGGACCGCGCCGCCGCCCCATCGGCGCGGGAGGATCCCATAGCACCCGCTCGCTAGAGTATATGAAAGGGCCCCGGGGGGATTCCCCCGGAGCCAGCCGCGGCGCAGTGCAACAAACCGCCCTGACAGCCTGATGGAAAGAGTACCGCAGGCCGGGGACCACCCCGACCTGCGGTTCGTTCGTGGGCGAACGACCCGCGCCTCACCTTCGTCCACGCGCGAACGTTCGCCTGCGTTTTCTGCGCTTCATGCCGTTCGTGCCAAGCGCCGCCTCTAGAACTTCACGACCAGCGACGCCGTGGCGACGTTGGACCTGTAGCTGTTGCCCGGATCATCGTTGGCGGTGTACGACACGGCCTTGTAACCCAGCTGGAGATCGGTGTTCTCCGCGATGTGGTGAGCAAGCCCGATCTCGCCGGCAAGCATCCGCCCGTCCACACCGGGATCCTTCACAGAACCGGCAGCCATGCTGACCTCGCCCGTGAGCTTGGTATTCGGCGTCACCTGGCTCTCGATCCCGGCCTTTGCCGTGGTCTTGACGCCCTCAATCTCCGTGCTGTCCTCAGTCCACGGGGTCGCGTCGCTGTAATCCACGCGCTTGTACTCCCACGAACCGGTGAGCTTCGTCACGGTCGTGACGTCGAAACCGAGGTCCACGCCAGCCGTCTTGACGGTGTACGCCTCAGGGACCGCCGTGCTCCTGGCGTCCTGAACGTCCATGTTGTAGGACTTATACCCGCCGCGGAGCGCGATGGCAGGCGTCAGGTTGTGCGCAAACCCGAGATCCAGAACAGTTTCCTTCGACACAGGCGTCTTTGCGTCGAAGTCCCGCACGTCGGTAACGGAGTACTCAACCGACAGCGGAGCGTAGGTCGCCGAGATGGACCTCGCTATCTCCAGCGAGTTGATGATCGGGTTTGGCTTTGCGCTGTCCCGATGTGCGAGGGCCACATCGACCCCTGCCGCCACGTCGGCACCCAGGAGGTTCCGCTCGAACTTCGCACCGACGGACTGCGTGGCCACCACGTCCTTGCCGTCCTCGCCCGCTTCAGGCACCCAGTTCGCGTTCCCGGTCTTGTCGTATCCGCCGGTCAGCGTGAGCTGGCCGCCGACCACGGCGAGCGGCAGGCTTGCTTGGACGGACACTGTCTTCACGTTGTTGTCTATTCCGCGGCCTTCCGTGGAGTCGTACGGTACTTCGACGAACTCGGGCTGGTACCCGGCCTCGATCCTCGTGTAGGCCGCGCCGAGCTGAACCGGACCGAGGCGGCCGTCGAGACTCATGTCAGCAGCGGTGTGCTGGGCTCCGGTCGCGTCGATGTGCCGCGCGAATTCGGCTGACGCGCTCCACCCGAGCGCGAGGTTGGCTTTGGCGTTCACTGCGGCAACACTGTCCCTGTCCACGGTCGCAGGACCGTTCGCGATCGATTTCTCATCGTCGAATGCGGTCACGTAGGTCGCTCCGATGATGAGGTTGTCGGTGAGCGACAGCTTCGCGTCGACCGCCGCCGCGTACCTGGCGTAAGCGGCGCTGCCCGCGTCAGTGACCGCAGCCTGCAGCCTCCACACAAGACCGGTGGCGTTCAAACGGCCGTAAGCCATTTCAGCCAGCGCCCCTTCGTAAATCGGGACGCCATCGTCATCGCGAAGCAGGTGGCCCTGCAGAGTGAGGTCGCTGAACGTCCCGGCAGGCTCCGCCACGTTGCCAACGTGCACGTGGCGCAGGATGCCCGGGGTTACGATGTCGAGGTAGAGACCGTTGTCTTTGAGCTGGAACGCGTTGTTGTCCCAACCGCCGCCGAAGATGTTCGTCATGGCGGCGAGGCCGGCCTCAGCTACGACGCCGTCCGCCACGTTCGCCGTGAGTTTCAAGTTCAGCTCGTGGCTGAACTCGCTCGTCGGAGCAAACACGTAGTCAGTGCTGGACGCGTTCTCAGCCGCATCGTTGTTCTCCGGATTGAACGGATCGAGCCACGGCGTTCCGCTGCCCGAGATGTCCACATCGTTGAACGTGACCGTGCTGTCGCCGGAGATGCGGACTTTTTCGTGGCCAGCTATATGCGCTTCGAGGTCTGAAGCGGTCTTCGCCAGCTTCGAGGATAGCTGCGCGGTCACCTGGTTGACATCCTCAATCTTCGAGTTCACCAGCGCAAGCTGGTCCTCGAGGGCCGTCACGCGCACGCCGAGCGCGCTCAGCTCCTGGCTGAACTCGGTCTTGAGAGCCTCGATCACTGCGATGGTCTCAGCCACTCGCGCGTCGAGGGTCGCCTGGTCCACCGAGCCTTCCTTCTCGACGATATGCTGCTCAATGATCTTCTCGATGATGGGTTTCTCGACTACCACCGGCTGGGACTGACTCTGCCCCGGCTGGGCCTGCTGTGCGGCCGCCTCTGCCGGCTGTGCGGGCTGTGCAGGCTGGGCCTGCTCGGGCTGGGCCTGGGCCTCGGCGTTCGCCTTGGCCTGCGCGGCCTCGTGCGCCTGTATGGCTTCCTCCGCGGCTTTGCGCGCCTGCTCAGCCGCGCCCTGTGCCGCTTGCTCCGCGGCGGCCTTCGCCGCCTCCTCGGCGGCAGCCTGCGCTATCTCCTGGGCTGCGGCCTTGGACATGTCCACAGCCTGCATCTTGGCCTCATCTATGGCCTTGTTGATCGCCTCTTGCTGCTGCGCCTGCTGAATTGTCGCTTCGTCCTTCGCCTGCTGGATGGCCTCCCTGATCTGCGCGTCCAGATCTGACAGAAGACGAGCGACCACCATGGCCATTTGGTACCTGGTCATTCCCTCGGAACCCTTGAACGTGCCGTCCGGAAAGCCTTGCACGAGGCCAGCAGCTGCAAGCTGTTTCACAGCCTCGTATGCCCAGTGGTTCTCCGGGACGTCGGCGAAGGGATTGGCCATGACGGGCAGCGCCAGAGCTAATGCTACGACGACTGCGATGATCGCTGCCATGTATCTCTTCATCATCCAATACCCCCTTGAATTTGCGTGAAGAAGGCCCTTCCCGCAACACAAGGCGGCTTCCACAACGAGAGTCTCCTTGTTTCCTCTCATCGGTCAGGCCGCACGTGTTTCGGACCACGGGCCCTTTTGCCACCGCCCGATGCTGGGCTTTCGTAGGGGGCACCTCCTTCTCGCCCGGATTGCCGGCGGGGCAAAAGACTGTAACCATTGCTGCGAATGATGGTACGTTGGTGACGGTGCGCCGCTCGAATCGTTACGCGTCGAATCGTTACGAACTCAAGCCCTCGGGTCGCTACCCAGGCTCTGGCATCTTCTACGCCGAACTACTGCGGTTTGGGCCATCCAGCCACTTGAGTTACCCGGTTACCCCCGAGTCACTGGACTTGAGCCATCGGGTCACCTGAGCCATAGGGCTACCCTCGAACTACTGCAGATGCATTTCTCCACTGGTTTACATAATCCTGCCCGCGAGAGCCATGGCTCGCGATGTGGGTTGGTGGAAGGAAAGGCATCCTTGGGGTATGGAGGGGTTGGATGGGCCGGGCGGAAGAACCAGGGAAGAACCAGCGACATGAATGACATGAGTCCGGTGCCCGCTGGCCTGGCACGCGCCGGCGAGGAGAGAACGCATATCGGCATCGGTAGGGTGGACGTGGGAACAGTAGGCACGGCGGTAGGCATGGCATGGCGTGGCGGGTCCAGCTGCATCCACCTGCATGAGCGGAGCCCTGCATCAGGCGTACAAATGGCACCGGGATAGCCCGCCCCGGGAGTGGCCCCGGTCTCCGGACGACCCGGGTCACCTCTTGGACTGCCATCCCTGTGGGTCTGCCTGGATCTGCCGGGTCTGTGCCGCCTATTGCACCACCTGGAACGCGACCTTGAGCGGGGGCTTGGTGTTCCAGGTGTCCTGCGCCGCGACAGCCAGAACGCGCACCTTGCGCCCGGCTTCGAGGATCTTGGAAGCGGCGGCGTTGAACTCTGAGAGAGGAGCCTCGCCGACCCTCCCCTCGGCGTCGGTCACCATGCCTCGTTTCGTGGCCTCGTCGTTCGCGGCCATTAGGAGGGTCATGAGCTCGTCCTGAACAGCGTTGGCGCCAGCCGACCCGTCTATCTCTCGTTCGGCTACGACCTGGCCCTGCTTGAAGATGAGCTTGTTCTCAAAGAACTGCAGGTAAGCATAGACAGGCTGGCCGACAAAGGCGTTGGTTGCTGAAACCAGGCGCACGACCACCGGCCCCTTGGCCGCGGCGATCCTCTGCGCGGTGTTCTCGAGGTTATCCGTGAAGAAGATGATGGCCTCGTTCTCGCTTCCCTCGATCTTCGCGTGTCTCGCCAGCGCCAGGCTGTCGGCCTTTTGCAGGAAGGCGGCCACGTCGCGGCGTATGTCCTCGATAGGCCTCGAGCCCTCGATCACCGTCGCGAGAATGATCTCGTCCGCCCTGTACGTGATGTCCGAGAGTTGGAGCCCCTCAAGATACTGCGACATGCCCTGCAGATACGAGTACAGCACGTTCGCCCCCTGGGTGAGATCGCGTATGCGTGTCTCGAGAGCGCGGCTCTCGTCTTCGAGCTTCTGTTTTTCCGCGTCGAGCTGAGATATGGTCTGCTTGAGGTCCCTCTCGGTGTTCTGGAGCGCCACGATGCGTTTGTTGGCCTCGTCCAGCTGACCCTGGGCCTGGGCATAGCTCGTTTTGGTCTCGCCCAGCTGGGCCTTCATGTTCTGATACTGCTTCTGCATCTCCGCAAGCTCGCTCTGCACCTGGGCCAGGTCGTTCTCGGCCTTGACTCGCTCCTTTTTCACCTGCTCGAGCTCGGCAGCGAGCGTTTCATTCCTCGCCGTGAGCATCTCGTACTCCTTGGCCTTGGTCTTCGCCGCCGCTGAAAGCTGGTCGATCTCGCTGGTAAGAGTCTCGATCTGTGCCTGAAGCTCGCCCACCCTCTTCTCTCTCGCCGCAAGCTCCTGTTGTTGAGTGGAAAGCCGCGTCACCGCCGACGCAAGCTCCTGCCTGGTCGTGGCGAGCGCGGCCTGGATCTCATGCATGTTGAAAAGTGCGGTCCGCACGTCTTTGGAGACGACGCTCATGACCAAAATGGACGTGGTGGATACGACCATCCCGGTTATCACCGTGACGATCATCGAGGTGTGCTTCGGCCGTAGGCCGAAGATGCTGAGCCTCCTGCGGCCGACCTTCATGCCGATGCGGTCGCCTACGAAGGCGATGACCCCGCCGACGACGACTAGCATAAGTACTAACGTAAGACCGTACACTTCGTACCTCCTAAACGCCCGTGCCGCCTGCGCGGAAGGACACTAAGCCAGCAGGCTGAGGCTGGGGCTCGGAGTGGGCCTGTGGCACACCTCATCCGATCCGTCCCAGCTGCCCCGAGGCAGCCGGGAAAGCCCCGGAACGGCCCGGAGAGGCCCGAAAGGGCCAGGAATGTCAGGGGATCCACCGCAGGCGTCTCAGGACTTGCGCGCGATCATCAAGGCACCGCACGCCCCGAAGACCATGTTCGAGAACCACGCTCCAAGCAGCGGCGGCACGCTGCCGCGCTCCGCCACAGCGCAACTCAAGCTCATTATAACATAGTAGACAAAGATGATGAGTATGCTCATCCCGAAGCCCAGCGACGTCGAAGCCCTGTGCGTCCTCACCCCGAGCGGCGCCCCCACGAGCCCGAAGACCAAGCTGGCAAAGGGAATGGCAAACTTCAGGTACAGCTGCACCAGGAGGCGCGCGACACCAACCCCCTGTGCCGAGAGGTCACGGATGTACTCGCCAAGTTCTTTCGCTGACATCTCCTCGGGCGTAAGCGAGCCCCTCGCGACCTCGGACGGCCTGTGCGCGATCTGGGCCTCCTGCCGGGCGAACCTCACCGAGGCGACCCTGTCTCCGTCCAAGACAGTATACACCACCCCGTTCTCGAACCACCACCCGGCATCCTCCCACTTGGCGCGCGCCGCCTCGGTGATCCGGGCAAGCTTGCCGTTCTCGAACTCCTGGACGGTGACATTCTTGAACGTGTTCTCCCGGGCGTCGTACGAATCCGCATATATGAGCCTCGCGAGGGCCCCATTCTCGAACTCCTTTATGACGGCGTTGCTCTGGAGGAACGGGTTCCCGCGCCGCCCGATCTCCCACATGATCTCCTCGGACCTGCGGTTCGCCGCAGGGACCACCGTTTCGTTCAGACCCACTGTGACAAGGCTCACGGCCACGCCCAACACGACCGCCGGGGCCATCAGCCGCTGGAGGCTCATGCCCGCGGCCCGCATCGCCACGACCTCGCTCCCGGCGGAGAGGCGGCTGTAGCAAAGGAGCGTCCCCAAGAGAGTGGACATCGGCAGTACGAGGACCATGACCCTGGGAAGGCCTAGCGCGAAGACGAGGAGGGCTGTCCCCACACCTACCTCGCCGTCCACGAGCAGCCGCGCGAGCTCGAAAAGGAGATCCCCCGCCACCATTATGAGGGTGAAGGCCGCAACCGAGAAGAAGAAGGGACCGAGGAGCTCCCTGTATATGTATCGCTCGAGCATCTTCGGCCTCAGCGCGATCAAAGCGTAAACCGCTCCCCAAGGTAGAATTTGCGCGCCACAGGATCATCCGCGATGGTCGCTGCATCCCCGGACACCAAGATCTTGCCCTGGTGCATGATGTAAGCACGGTCCACAATGGACAAGGTGTCACGGACGTTGTGGTCGGTGATGAGCACTCCGAGCCCCTGCTGCCGGAATCTCGCGATGATCTCTTGAATGTCCGCAACCGCAATGGGATCAACACCCGTGAAGGGCTCGTCGAGCAGGATGAACTTGGGCGATGCGGCGAGGACCCGCGCTATCTCGACGCGCCGCCGCTCGCCGCCGGAGAGCGTGTACCCCATTTGCCTGCGAAGGTGCCCGATGGCGAGTTGGTCGAGAAGTTCCTCGAGAAGGGTGCGCCGCGCCGCTGGCGCAAGCCGCATGAGCTCAAGCACGGCAAGGATGTTCTCCTCGACCGTGAGCTTCCTGAAAATGGACGGCTCCTGCGCGAGATAACCCAGGCCCAGCCTCGCCCTCTGGTGCATTGGAAGCCGCGTTATGTCGCGGCCGGCCAAGGTGATGGCGCCCTCACGCACGGCCTCCAAGCCCACGATCATATAGAACGTGGTGGTCTTGCCCGCACCGTTAGGCCCGAGAAGCCCCACCACTTCCCCCTGCTTGACTTCGAGGCTTACGCCTTGAACCACCTTGCGCCGGCCATAGGATTTCACGAGGTCCTGGCAGATAATGGACACTCCACACCCTCCAAATGCACCCCCATTTAGCGCGCCGCACTTGAGCTCGAGGCATTGGGGGACGTTATCTCTTCACCGGGGATGACAGTACGCGTGCCGCCCGTGGCGACGACGGTTTCGTCCGCGAAAAGCACGGTAATGGAGGCTGCCGTGAACACCTTGCGGCCCATTTCAACCCGGGCGTTCCCCGTCACGATGCCTTTCTTCTCCCTTCCGAGGTAGGAGACGCGATCGCCGGAGGCCTGCACGCGGCCGTCCTGGTAGCTCACGGTCACGCCGCCGGATGCGTCCACCTTCTCCTCGTTGGGATAAAACACTAGCTCGACCGCGCTAAGCACGGTTTTCTCCTTGGTGTCCTCGAACTTGGCTTTGTCCTTGCCCTTCACCCGCACGCAGGGCACCCGGTCGTCATACTCGGCGTAGTCTCCCGTGATCCTGAAGGATTTGTATGCGACGACGACCTTGCCCTCGGCCACGGTGACCCGATCCTTGCCTTGATACCGCACCTCTTCAGCCGTCATCTCGAGGGACTCGCCGTCAGTGCCTTTGGCGCCGGCCGCACCGGTTTTCGAAGACGCCTGGGCCTGGGCGGAGGCCTGTGCCTGCGCCTGTGCTTGAGCCTGGGCCTGAGCCAAGGCCACCGACGACCCGCTCCGGAACATGAAACCTGCAGCGACCACGGCCACCCACCCGAACAGCACCACGCACACAGCCGCCGCGACCGCAGCGGCGATGCCGCCCGCAAACCTCTTTCTGGCATGTCGCGCACTCAAGCCGGCGCGAACATCGGTGCGAGCGTCGGCGCGAGCATCACTCTTCCTCAAGGTTACAGCCCTCCCAGCGCCCAGTATCCAGGTAGTTCACGATTATCTTCGCCGTCCGCGTGGCTGCGCCCTGCTCGCCCATCCTTTCGTGCCCGGCCCTGCGCATCTTCGCGATGCGGGCGGAATCCGCCAGTATGGCCAGGACCTCGCGCGCCACGGCATCGGCACCACCTTCCTCCACAAGCACCAGCGCGTCACCGAGGAGCCGCTTCTGTGCCCTGGCAAATCTCACGTTGAACTGCGGACCGTCCGTGGGGAACGCCACAACCGGGCGCCCGAGGCCCGCGGCCTGCTCGTTGCCGGTGCCCGAGAGACCTATGACGATGTTGCTCACGTTGAGCACGTCGCCGAACCGTCCCTGGGTCAAAATGACGCAAGGCTCGTCGAGTCCTTCGGGATAGACTCGCGCGATGATGCCCGACTCGAAGTCGGCGGCATCGCCCCGGACACAGCGCCAACCGGCCTTCTCCAAGGTCTGGGCCATAAGCCTCCCGTTCAGGCTGGGGGCAAGGCCCGCAACGAAGTCAAGGCCGTTATCCGTGGCGGCCGCGAGACGCCGGACGACCTCCAGGACAGCGACCATGTTGCGATACGCCTCTTGACGCGACCCCGGCAGTATGCCCACGACCTTCCTCTCCAGCGTAAGCCCGAAGTTCTCGCCGGTGATGGAGAAGCCATCCATCATCACGTTCCCGGCGAACCCGGCCTTGACCCCCGCCGCAGCGAGGGCCAGAGCGGTCTTCTCGTCGCGAGCGAGGACCAGCCCGGCCAGCTTGCGCATGAGCCACGTCTCGACGCCGTAGTGCCCGTGGATGTACTCTGACTTCGCTGTGGAAAGGCAGAGTATGGGCCGCCTCACGAAAAGGCCGGCCAGGAGGAGCGGGTACGCATCTCCCACGCTGACGACGAGGCTCACCTGGGACGCGCACGCTCGCAGGTGCCGGATCTGACTTGCGGTGAGGCCGACCAGCCCTGCTCGTATGTCCCGGAGGAAGAGGCCCACCCCGTGCTTTGCAAACCCGCCGCTCGGCATGGATTTCTGGACCCCCACTATCTTGATGCGGGCGTCGCGGTAGGGCTTGCCGAGGCCGACGAGGGGGAAGCCCACCACATCCAGGGACGGGCGAAGAGCCCGCACCTCCTGAGCGATCATGGCGCCTATGACGTCCTCACCGTGTCCGTTGCTCAGCACGAGCACAGTTGTCATCCCCGGCTCACCACGGTGCTGAATCTAACGCTTCCTTTCATGACGGCCTCCTTGAGCGCGGCGTCTGCCTCAAGGGCATCGCCGGTCATGGTTGAGCGCCCGTCCGAGAACGTGACGTCACCGGATGCAGCAAATCTCGACGCCCCCGGCTCCCAGGTGGCCCTCCGGGCCGAGAAGACCGCCCCGTTCTTGGACGCGACCTCGATGACCCCTTCGAACTCAAGCCTTCCCGAGGCAAGGTCCACAGTGAGGGCCTGTGCCCGCACGCGCGTCTCGGCGGCACCATCCACGTACCGCGCGCCTTCCACGTCGGCTAGCCTCGCCATCCTGCGTTCTTCCGCTATCTCTATCGTGCCGGCGGAGAACTCCCACTCGGGTGCCCCGGACGGGCTCGGAACGACTATCCTCGTGCCCTCCAAGACCACGCTTGCCCCTGGGAGAGAACCACGGGCCTGGGCCCCGGCTTGGGCATCGCCCGCCGTCGCCTGCTGGGCGGGCGCGGAATCGCCCGGGGACTCCTGTGACACACTTCCCTCGTTTGCGGGAACAGGCTTGACGTAGAGCCGGACGCACACCGTGGCCGCTATGGCGGTGGCTAACACCGCAAGAATCAACATCACGAGAGCAGGCGCAGGCTTGCCGCCGCCCTCCCTGCCGGGCCCGCGCCGGGGACGAAGGTGCCCACCCGCCCCGATCACCACACGGCCACCCTCTTCTTCACGGTCTTCCGCGGCCAGATCTTGACGTTCCTCTTGACGACGCCGCCCTCTTCCACGATGCACTCGTCGCTCAGCACCACGCCCTCCCCCAAGGACGCCCCGGGCTTGAGGTAGCACTCGCTCCCAACGACACAGTCTTTCAACCTGGCATCGCGTCCCACGCGAGTGTTGTTCCAGACGACACTCTGGAAAACGCTCGCCCCTTCTTCAATAACGCAGTTGTCGCCGATCACGCTATACGGGCCGACCTTCACCCCGCCGCTCAGCCTAGCGCCGCGCCCGATGAGCACCGGCGCCTCGATCTCAGCGGCCGCGTGTATCTCAGCGCCCTCGCCCACCCATACGCCGCGCGAGACTTCCGTCCCCGGGATTTCGATGCCAGTGAGCCCCGCGAGCACATCCCGGTGGGCAAGGCGGTACTGACCAAGCGTCCCGATGTCGCACCAGTACTCATCGATTGGAAGACCGTAGAAGGGCGCTCCTTCCCTTACCAACCGGGGGAATATGTCCCTGCCGAAATCGGGCGCGCCTTCCGGAGGAATGTAGTCGAAGATCTCCGGCTCGAAAACGTAGATCATCGTGTTGGCGAGGTTGCTCTTGGCTTCCTCAGGGCGCGGTTTCTCCTGGAACGCCAGCACCATCCCCTCGTCGTCCGTCACCACGACGCCGAACCGCGAAGGATCGGCCACCGGCTTGAGCCCTATGGTTGCGAGCGCGCCCCTCTTGCGGTGAAACTCCACGAGCCTCGAGAGATCGGCGGACGTAAGAGCGTCGCCAGCGATGAGGACAAACGTGCCGCCGTCCTCGGCGCGGCCCGGCGGACAAAGGAGGTCCTTCGCTGCTAGGACGCCGCCAGCCGTGCCGCGGAGCTCTTGCTCGCGTGAGTAGCGGAGCGTGACCCCGAACGCTGTGCCGTCACCAAAGTAGGACTCGATGGCTTCCGGAAGATACCAGAGGTTCGCGACGACATCGGTCACGCCGTGCCGCTTCAGGAGGGCGAGGATGTGCTCCATGGCCGGCCGGGTCGCCACGGGCACCATGGGCTTCGGGACATTCACCGTCAAGGGCTCGAGGCGCGAGCCCACACCGGCCGCCATAACCATGGCTTTCATCGCCCCACGCACCTCCGACTCTTGGATTCCCTCACTCGCACTCGTGGCGCCACACCTAGACAACCTGGTCCTCGCCGAACCTCGCCGACGCAAGCCGCGTGTAGACCCCGTTAAGCGCCATGAGCTCGTCGTGGGTGCCCGACTCGACGATCCTCCCGCCGTCGAGCACGAGGATCCTATCGGCCATGCGGACTGTCGAGAGCCGGTGTGCTATTATGAAGGTCGTCCTGTTCCGGAGCAGCCGGGCGAGAGCCTCCTGTACCTGCACCTCCGACTCGGGATCCAAAGACGATGTGGCCTCGTCTAGAATGAGGATCCGCGGGTCGCGCAGAATCGCCCTGGCAATCGCGATTCTCTGGCGTTCCCCGCCCGAGAGCGTCGCACCCCTCTCTCCTATGAGAGTATCGTACCCGTCGGGCAGCCGCATCACGAATTCGTGTGCGTTCGCAAGCTTCGCAGCCTCCACGATCTCCTTCATGGTCGCGCCCGGCTTGCCATACGCGATGTTCTCTGCCACGCTCACGCTGAACAAGACGGTCTCTTGAGGCACAAGGCCGATGACCCGCCGGAGCGACGACAGCTTCACTCGCCGCAGATCGTGGCCGTCGATGCGCACGGTCCCTGACGAGGGATCGTAGAACCTCGGGATGAGGTTGATGAGCGTGGTCTTGCCTGCGCCGCTCGGCCCAACCAGGGCCACTACTTCGCCCGGCATGACCGTAAGGTTGATGCCGTGCAAAACAGGTTCGTCCGGCCGGTAAGCGAAGTACACGTCCTCGAAATCCACGCGGCCTGAAAGACCAGCGGGCAGCCCGACCGCGCCCGGCGCGTCCTCCAACTCAGGCTCCTCATCGAGCAAGCTGAAGATGCGGTCCGCGGCGCCAAGGGCTTGTTGGAAAGAACCGTAAGCGGAAGAGACGCGCCCTATGGGAGTCGGTGCCGTCCCGACCGCTCCTAGGAACGCCATGAATTCTCCTAAGGTGAGGCGGCCGGATATGACCTGCCGCCCGCCGTACCACAGCACCACAGCCAGCCCTATCACCGCAAGAAACTCCACCACGGGCCCGACCGCTGCATTCACCCGCGCCCCCTTGAGCGAGGCCGCGAAATTCCCCTCGTTCTCGCGGCGGAACCGCTCCATCTCGTGGGCCTCCATGGTGAACGCCTTGACTATCCTGATGCCCGCAAGCGTTTCCTGGAGCACCGAGGTGACGTCGGCGATAGTGCTCTGGATGAGACCGGTTATGCGCCGGAGCCTGTTGCCGGCCTTCCCGACAACCGCGGCGACGAGCGGCATTATGGCAAGGGTGACGATTGAAAGCCTCCAATCGAGGTAGAACATGAAACCCACCGTTCCCGCCAGCACAACCACCTGCGACAGGAGCTCGGCCATGCCCGACGACACGCTCGTCTGGACAATGGCCACGTCGTTCATGACGCGCGATATCATCTCGCCGCGGCGCTGGCTTTCGTGGAACCCTAATGACATGCGCTGGAGATGGCCGTATATCCTCTCCCGGAGATCCGCGACCACCCTGTGCCCGACGAACGCCATGAGGTAGACCTGGCCGTACAGAACGATCCCCCTCACAAAGAACAGCACCAGGATGCCGAGGACTATGAGATTCAGCATGGAGGCACGCGCGGCGACGTCGGGCCCTGAGAGAACCCTATCTATCAGCTCCTTGACCACCCAGTATATCACAAGGTTGGAAAGGCCCGCGAGGACAGTGCAAACGAGCCCGCCCGCGAAGATGTGGGCGTAAGGCAACATCGTCCTTATGAGCCTTCCAAGGGGGCCTTTCCTGCCGTCCGTCAACGGCGCCTACCTCCAGTCGAAACCAACGTCTCGAGCACAGCCTCGGCCACCCGATTTGATGCGCCGGGCTGGCCCATGGCCTGCCTCAATTCCACAGCAATTCTACCGCGCGCCTTCCCGTCCTGCAATAGCTCCAAAACCTGGATGGCCACGTCTTGAGCGCCGATGACCCCGCGGACCTCGGGGGTGACCATTCGTCTTTGGCGCTTATTGGGAATCGCGGCGAACTCGATGCGTTCAAGGGCGCGCGGCACGACCACGCGTTTCAGGTAACGTCCTGCCCCGGGAATGCTCCCCAGAACCCCTGCAAGCCCCGGAAGCGGCACCTCTTCCGGCAGGTTCATCGGGACTGCCACCACAGTCGGCACTCCTAAAAACGCAAGCTCGGCCGTTACGGTGCCCGGCAACGTAACAGCCACGTCGGACGCGGCCATGGCGTCATATCGTCCGTCTTCCACCAGCCTGACGGTCACCCCCTCGTCCGTGCGGACGGCATATGTGCGTCGCGCCCCGATCTCAGAGTCAGGTTCCGACGCCCCGCCGACCGGCACAAGCCTTCCGCCGGCAGCCTCGAGCCTCCCGGGTGTTCCGCTGTGCGGCACCGGTTTCACGCTGGCCGCGAGACCGGCCGAGCCGCCCGCCTGCCCGGGGTCCCGGCTGGGCCGGCTCTCCCTGACGGCAGACAGCGCCGCCCCGACCATGCTGGGGGTTACATACGGCGACAACACGGCGATGAACTCCGCGTCATCCTGGAACCTCTTTACAATCTCTGCGACCCTCAGGAAGAACGGCATAATACGGGATATCTGGACCCTGCGGCTCCCGGGCAGCAGGCACACGAGAGGAGCGTGAGCCTCCACCGCGAGGGCGGCCCTTGTCTCTTCCCGAGCGGCCCCTGCCCTGACCGCATCTATCATGAGGTTTCCGACGACCGCGATCTTCTCGGCAGGCACGCCCTTCCGCCGAAGCTTGCTTTCGACGCGCGCGTCCTCCACCATAAAGCGGGCGAAGCTCCCGACGAACCCCGCCGTGCGGTCGGTATAGAGCACGGCAGGGTATGCCAGCCTCTTCGCAAGGATCGCGGAGTGCATGGGGTCACCCCCCAGGTGCACAACGATGCCGGGGTTGCCCCGAAAGGGACGCAGCCCTTTCGGAACCACGCCGAGAAGCGCGTACTTCACGTACTCGGACGGCCTCACCACAGCATCCACTCCCGCCGTGGCGCCCGCGACCTCGGCCTCGCGCCCGCTCGCAAAGGGACACGGCGGCAGAACAACAACCAAACTGAGCCCGTCGAAAGCCGGCGCGACTTTCCTCTCCAAGGCGCGCAAGCTCCTCACCACGGGGGTCGCCCAGCCCGACACCTCGCCAGGGCTGTTGGCCACGATGACCACCACCGCGCGCCGTCCGGCCGCGAACCCGGCCGCGTCCGTGGGATCGTCGCCAGGCGCCATCATCCGCCGCTCACCTCCACCACCAACCTCGCGGCGCGTTCCAGCGCTCCCGGGGACCCCAACGCCGCGCGGGCCCTCGCAAGCTCACCCACCATCGCACCCGCGCACGACGCATCGTCAAGAAGCCTCAAGACCTCGTGGGCGATGGCTTCGCCGTTCGCCTCGTCTTGCAGTAGCTCGGGGACGGCGCGTCGCCCCGCAAGGATGTTGGGCCAGGAAATGTAGGGCGTCCTCAAGACGAGCCTCCCGATAAGCGCGGTGGACCGCGATACCCGGTATACCACCACCATTGGCGTCCCCACTATCGTCGCCTCGAGGGTGGCCGTGCCCGACGCGACCACGATCGCATCCGCAGCCGCCATGCACTCGTGCGCCCGCCCCCGCACAACCTGGATGGGAAGGCCCGACGCCTCAACAGCCTCGCGCACCGCGCGCTCGGGCACGGTCTCGGCGAGCGGCAGCACGAAAGCAGCGCCGGGTTTGGCGCCCGCGATCCTCGCTGCGGCCTCGAGGATCGGCGGGAGAAGGAGCCTTATCTCCTGTGCGCGACTCCCAGGGAGAAGGCCCACCACCGGCGCGCGAGACCCGAGCGCCGATCCCAGGCCGAGCTCGGCCCTGGCGGCCTCCCGGTCCGCCGCGGTGGCTGGCCTGACGAGATCGAGGAGTGGATGGCCCACGAACTCCACGTCCGCACCCGCCTCCCGGTATACCTGCGCCTCCAGCGGGAATACCGATGCTACCCTCGTCACTGTCCTCGCCACGCGGCTGGCGCGCCCGCGCCGCCATGCCCACGCCGTCGGGGCAAAGAGGTACACCGACTTGATGCCGAGGCTGGCCGCGGTCCCGGCGAGCCTCATGTTGAACTCGGGGAAGTCGATGAAAACCACGCACGACGGCCTCTCCGCCGCGAGCGCACGCCGTGCCTCGCCGAGCACACCTCGCAGCGCAGCGGCGCTCCGCACGGCTTCCAGAAGGCCAACGGCCGAAAGCCTGGTAGGGTTGAAAAGCAGGCGCACACCGGCAGCCTGCATCAACCTCCCGCCCAGACCGAACATATCGATGTCGGGGCGCAAAAGCTTCAACTTTGAAGCCAGGTGGCCTCCGTACAAGTCACCGGACGCCTCCCCGGCCACGATCATTACCTTCAAGCGGCTCCGCCTCTCATCCCTGTCCGCGACACCCCAACCACGGCTATCCCGGCCTCATCCGCCGAGGCCACGACGTCGCGTTTCCTCACCATTATGGTCCTGCCGGCCTCGCACGCGAGCACCTTTGCGCGCCCCTTCTTCATGGCCTCGATCGTGCCGGGCCCGACCACAGGGAGGTCGAATCTCTCGTCCTGGCCGGGCCAAGACACCTTCACCACGACGCACCCCGAAGCGAGCCTGCCCGCCCGCCGTATCATGGCGTCGGTGCCTTCGGCCGCCTCCACCGCCACCACAGCGCGGTCTCTCACCGCCACAGCCTGGCCGATCCCGGCCTCCGTCGCCGCCCTCGCCACGAGGGCTCCAAACTCGACGTCCCCCCACTCCGCCGGGGTCGGAATACGGCGCCCCATGACACCCTCCTGGACAAGCGCGTCGTCCAGGTAGCGCAGCTGGCTCACAAGGGCGATCCCCGCTTGCCTCAGGTTCTCCGCGAACCCCAAAAGGATCTGAACGTCGGTGCGGCAACGCCGACCAACCGTGACCGCTTCGACCGCTTGCGCCACCGGGCGCCGGCGGAACCCGTCCGCCCTCCATACTTTGCCTATCATGACCGCCTCGGTCACGCCTTCCCTGGCAAGGATCGTCGCGATGGAGGCCGCATCGCGGAGATCCACGTGGTAGATCTTCGAGGCCACGTCCTTCACGGAGGGATCGAGCGTATCCGTCAAGGATACCACGATAATTTCCTTACCGAAGGCTGAAGCTCTCTTTGCGACGGACGCAGCGAGCTCCCCCTCGCCTGCGATGAGCCCGAGCCTGGGCGGTCCTGCGGCGGTCACCTGTCTTGCCACCCCTTCTTGCGATGGTATGCCGGATCGGCCCGTTCAGCCTTGCGTCGCGTGGGATTCATGAGGGTGGCCTGCGATAACGCCCCGTGCGGAGGTCTTCAGGAATTGAACGAGGTGGGCGATCTCCTCGCTCCCGCCGAGCTCCTGCTCGATCCTGCCGATCGCCTGCGAAAGGTTCAGGCCGGACTCGTAGAGGATCTTGTAGGCACGCCTCACGGCATCACGCACCTCAGGCGGCGTGCCATTCCTCCGCATGCCGACGATGTTCACGCCGATCACGCGGGCCGGGTTCCCGTCGACCAGCATGTATGGAGGCACGTCCTTGGTCACCTTTGCCATACCGCCGATCATGGCCATCCTGCCGATCTTCACGAACTGGTGCACCCCGGCCATGCCGCCGACGATGGCATGATCCTCGAGCGTGCAATGGCCAGCGAGCGCTGCACCCCCGGTGATGATCGTGTGGTTGCCGATGCGGCAATCGTGGGCGATGTGGCTGTAGGACATCACCATGTTGTTGTCACCTATCCGCGTCTCCCCGTGGCCGGAGACCGTGCCGCGGCTCACGGTGACGAACTCGCGGAAGATGTTGTTGTCGCCGATGACAAGGGTCGTCCTCTCGCCGTTGTATTTGAAATCCTGCGGCTCCACGCCGATCCTTGCCCCTGACGAGAACGTGCAGTTCTTCCCTATGGTGGTCGGCCCGTCTATGACCACGTGGCTCGCGAGCTTGCACCCGTCACCTATGGTCACGTCCTCACCTATCACGCAGTACGGCCCTATCACCACGTCCTGCCCGATCTTGGCCGTTGGATGGATGATGGCTGTCTCATGGATCTTCCTAACACGGAAACCGGGTGTGCGGGCGGTTTTCATTGAGATGCCCCCTCTTGCTCGCGTGTCCCCTCGCTTGTCTCGGCCCCTTCGCATGTCCCGCTTGCGCTCCCCGTGGTGCTCCCGGCGCCATTAGTCCCTCCGCCAACGGCACTGCCAGCGGCGTTCACGAGGGCGAAAGTCATCTCAGCGTCAGCGACAAGCTTGCCGTCGACGAAAGCGGCGCAGGCAGCCCTGCCGGAATCGCGCCTCACCCTCACTAGTTCGGTCTCGAGCCGGAGCTGGTCCCCGGGCACGACGGGCCGGCGGAACTTGGCCTTGTCCACCGCCACTAGATAGGGAGTCTTGCCCCGCGCACCTTCCACACCGAGCGCGGCGAACGCTACGACCTGTGCCATGGCCTCGAGGATGAGCACTCCCGGCATCACGGGGTTCCCGGGGAAGTGGCCCTGGAAGAACGGCTCGCCGATGGTCACGTTCTTGACACCTACGGCGCGCTTGCCTTGCTCCAATTCGATGATGCGGTCCACCAGCAAGAATGGGTATCTGTGCGGCAGGACCGCCTGAATCCCGACTGAATCGATCATAACCTGCTATGCGCCCCCTATCCCTCACATCGCGCGCTCGGCCGCCCGGGAAAGCGCCCTTGCGAGCTCGTGGTTGAGCGCGTGCCCAGAGCCGATCCCGATGAAATGCCCCGAAACCCTCCCGAGGAGCGCAATGTCGCCCAGAAGGTCAAGGGCCTTGTGGCGGGCGGCCTCATCCGGGAACCTCGAATGGCCTACGTACCCGTTCTCGCCGACTATGACCGCCTCGTCCTGGCCGACTCCAAGCGCCAACCCCTTTTCCCGGAGGGCCGCGACCTCCCACTGGAACCCGACGGTGCGGGCGGGAGCGATGTCGCGCTTGAACACCTCGGGAGTCACCTCATTGAAGTGCACGTGCTCCGACCGCATCCCCGGCTTTGCAGCGACGAACGTGAAGCTCACGCGGAGGACGTCGTCCTCGACCGGCAGCGCGATGGCGCACGCCTCATCCCGGGTTACCCACACGGGTGTGCGGACCCGCAGCGCCCTCCGCTCACGCTCGAGTTCGACGATACCCGCCTCCTCGACGAGCTCCACGAACGTGCGCGAGCTCCCGTCCCCGAGGGGGACTTCCTCCCCTTCCACTTCTATAAGGGCGTTGTCCACTCCCACCCAGAGGACCGCGGCGAGGATGTGCTCCGCTGTGAGCACGCCCACGCCGTCGCAGGAAAGCCCAGTGGCACGGCGCGATGTCGCGACGAAATCTATGCGTGCGGGGATCATGTGACGCCGCGGCAGGTCGCAGCGGGCGAAAACGATGCCGGTGCCGGCCGGGGCGGGACGGATCGTCACCCGGGACGGCCTGCCTGTGTGAAGACCTCGCCCGCGGTACGACACCGCCCTGGCCACCGTGGTCTCGCGTTCAAGCAGCCGCGCGGCCAAACCGCGTCACCTCACCTCGCAAGTTAACACCATAGTTCTACACCGGCGCCGGATTCCCTCTTGTCACATTCAGAGCTGAAGCAGCCTTCGGTACCTCCTGCCGATCTCTGACCGCGGATCCGCGAAGACCTCCTCAGGCCTGCCTTCCTCCGCGACCGCTCCGTGCTCGAGCAATACCAACCGGTCCGCCGCGCGAAGCGCGAACCTCATCTCGTGAGTGACGATGACCATGGCGGTGTCTCCGGCTTTAGCCAGGTCCTCCATGACGTCCAGCACCTCTCCGACGAGAATCGGGTCAAGCGACGCGGTCGGCTCGTCCCACAGCATGAGGACGGGCTCGGTCGCAAGGGCCCTTGCTATCCCGACGCGCTGGGCCTCCCCTCCCGACAGCTCCGCTGGCCTTCGCAGCGCGACGCCGCTGGAGAGCCCCACGCGCTCGAGCGCCCGGCGGGCCCTCTCGCGGGCTTCGTCTGCCGCTACGCCCGCTCCAACCAGCGGCAGCGCCACGTTGTCGAGCGCGGAGAGTCTCGCGATGAGGTTGAAACGCTGGAACACGAAACCGATCTTCCGGCGGACTTTCAGAAGCTCGCGGTATGGCAGCGACACGACGTCCTGCGATTCGAACGTGATGCGCCCCGCGTCGGGCTCGGTGAGCCTCACGATGCACCGGAGGAGGGTGGACTTGCCGCACCCGCTCGGGCCTGTGACCACCACCGTCTCGCCTGGCGCGACCCGAAGGTTTACGCCCGCGAGGGCGCGGGTTTTTCGGTACTGCTTGACAAGGCCTTCCACGGTCAGGATGGCCGCGCTCGCCGCGGGGGCCTTCATCTCCTCATCCCCTTAAGCACGACCTTCCTGCGATTCAGCAGGGTCAGTATGCCCGGGCGCGACGACGGCACCACTATCTCGCGCATAACCTGGGTGTAGGTCAGGCCCATCGCGATGCCCGCGGTGATCTCATCGCTGGGAGCGGGGCTGATCTTTCCGCTCTCAATGGATACGAGGTACCCAAGCGCCCCGCCTATGAGCGCCACATGCCACAGCTTCAAATACGGCACCTGCGCACCCGACGCCACGAACACCGGCACGAGGATGGCCGCGCCCGTGAGCGTCGCGTAGGCCGCGCCCGCATCAAACAAGCGGGCCAAGGCTTCCCGGGCGCGCCCCGCCGTCCGGCGGCTCGGACGCTGCGCCCTCTCCCGCCGCAACTCCCTGATGGCACTCACGACGCCCGCGTGATCCAGGATGAGGACTAGAAGGACGAACAGTATCGATACAAGGGCCGCCACAGTGGACCTCGCCTCTCGGAGGACCCTGTACACCTCACTCCTCACCCCGGGCTCGATCACGCCGACGGGACTCACGTACACGCGCACACCGGGCCCGAATCTCTTGATCGCCGCATTCCGGGCCGCCTCCAGGCTCACGCCGCGATCGACCAAGAGCTGGAGGCTATCGCCGGGTATGACCTCGCCGCTTATGTACTGGTCGATCAAGCGAATGGACCGTCCTACCTCGTCATCCTTTAGATTTGGCAAGGATTCCTTTATGTATTCTAGCTCCCGGATTATGGCATCAGTGTCTATGGATCGCACCGCCCCGAGGTCCTTTGAGGCCTCACGGATCTGTTCCTGCATTCCTGTTACATCCATGTCTTGGAGCTGCGCGAGGACGGCGTTCGTGGCGTCGAGCATGTCGGAAACGACCGTTCCGGCATGCCCGGTCGCGAGGAGAGCTCGTATGCCCGACACCCGGCCCGCGATGCCCGCAAGCGCGGTCTTCCACTTCGCAAGCTCCTGCGCGGCAGGGTTCGCCCGGCGCACGAGATCATCGATGACCTTGGCCCTCTCGACGGCCTTCACGCCCGCGAGGTCGAGAGCTGCCTGAAGCGTGGCCACCCTGTCGCGCACGGTTGGCGGCAGCTCGCCATCGCCCGTTCCGGTGCCCTCCGTGAGAAGCTCGCCTGCGGACGAAAGCATGGACACAACCTGCTTCGCCCGAGACTCGAACGAGCCAATCTTGCCCAGAGCCGACTCTAGAGAGTCCACGGCGCCGATGGCGTCGCTGATAGCTTTCTCGACCGCGGCTGCCTCTTGCAACCCCAGCGTGCCACCGCCGGACGCGCCAAGGGCGTCCTCGGCCTTTTCCAGGGCTCTCTGCACACTCACGAGTCGCCCGACGGTGTTGTCGTACATGCCTAGTATGTCGAGGGCTGAAAGCGAGGCCTGGTAGGCATCCTCGCGGAACGTTTCCAGCTCGTGAAGGAGCCGGACGCTCTCGTCCACCATGTATGCCAGCCTCTTGCTCTCGCTCGTCACGTAAGCCGTGCCGATGCGCGCCTGGGGCTGTCCCGTCGCGTCCGCGACGTACGCGGCAAGAGCCGGTGTGCGGTACGCGTCCGCTCGATCCACTATGGTGGTGGAGCCAGCCGCGGACCCGTGTGCCGGCAGCTCCTGGACCGGCTTGAAGCCCAGCGTGTTCGTGTCCCCCTCCACCACGATCCCCGTCGCCGTGCTGCCCGATGTGCTGCCCGAGATCTCCTTGACCTGGACGAGCACGCCCACACGCTCGCCTGAGCCCTTGTCCGCGCCTGCCGCGGACGAGGGAGCAGCGCTCTCGCCGGGCGCGCCTGCGCCCGCGGGCGCCTCGAGGAAAACGAGGTCACCCGGGTGGAGGGGCGCCTTGGAGGCGAGCGTTATGGTGACCCTCGCCGCGTAGTACTCGAGGAATCTCTTCATCTCCGTCAGGGTGGCCGTGAGATCCTGAAGGTCCGATCCCCCGCTGCGACGCGTGATGTCACGCGCAAGCGTCGCGCCGGCCCCGTCCTGAGCTTTGAGGTCTTGGGCGAAGGCTTGTCCTGCAGCCGCGGAATCTTCAACCTCCTGACCGATGGGCAACCTCACTTCTACGATTTGGTAGCGATCCAGGACGCGCTGAACCGCGTCGGAGACTCGCCTGACGTCAGCCACGGAGTTGAGCACCACTGCTATGCTGCCCCCGTCTCGAAAGCAGAACCTCACACCCGGCACCTTTTCCACCTGGCCGATGAGAAACGAAAAGGCCCCCGGCTCTATGCCGGACACGCTGAGCCGCGGCTCGATGATGAAGGTCACGCCGCTCGCCCCCGGCACGTCACCGAGCGCGCGGGCGAGCCCCTCGATTCCAGCGCGGGTACGCAGCTTGTCAGGAAGGGAGATAAAGAAGTTGGCGCGACCGATCACTGTGGGGCCTTCTTTGACGCGGGCGCCCTTGTACGACGAAGAGAGCACCTTCGATATCTCGGCGCTTGCAGCGTCGTGGGCGTCTTGCCTGACATGCAGGATGAGATCGTATTCGCCGAGGTCTCCCAGAACGCCGGTGACCTGTCTACCAAGGTATGTATCGACGGCACGGGCAACGCCACTGGATAAGGCGGTGCCAAGGAGCACCGTGACGACAAGGGCGACGAGGATATCCCTCCCGAAGCCCTCCCTTATCATCGCAAGCATGGGCCCGCCTCCCACGTTCGCCTCTCACGTGACCGCCCGGCCCCCGGGTCCGAACGAAGCCCGAGCGGCCTTACCCGATTATAACACAGCAGCTAGAACGCGGACGGGCCGAAGTTCTGCCTGCTATGGGCGACCTTGCCAGAAAAGGTGGCGCCGCCGGCGGCGCGGCTTGTCAGGGATTCTGTTTTTCCTCAACCTCGAATTCCAAAGTGACCTTGTCCAGTGCCTCTATGTAGTCCCGGTCGGTGCGGAAGAGCAGCCTTGCGCAGTTCACGGTCTCTCCGTTCTTACCCTTTGCAAACACGCTGCCCTCGAGTATGGCGAGCTTGTCTTTCTCGGTGTAGGTCGCCCGCTCGCCCCGGGCGAGAGTGTCGCCCCGCTTCATCTCCACGTTTCCGGAGGCCACAAACCCCCGCGTGTTCGTGTCAAGCTCCATCCGCCCGCACGTCACCACGACGTCCTCCTTGCCGCCGGGAGCCGCCTCTTTCTTGGTCAGAGTAACGCCGTCCTCGACGACCACCCGCTTCTCGCTGATGTACGCGGTGAGCACTTTGCCTTCGAGAGTGATGTCCTGCTGCACGAGCTTGACGTTGCCGGTTATGGTGGCGGTGTTCCTCCCCTTGATCTCGGCCCGGTCCGCCGAGATCACCACATCGGAGTACGCGATCTTCACGTTCCCCTCGAAGACCGTCACGTCAGCATCAAAATCGATGGTGACCCTCTTGTCCGCGGTCACCACCACCTTCTCCTTGGCGGCCCACACGCCCTGCGTCAGAAGGCACATCGCCACTATGCCGACGAGGACCGCCGCGAAAACGACCTTCGCCTTGTCGCCTAAGTATGGCGCCATAAGTCTTCGTCTCCTTTCTCGATGGTGGTAGGGTTGTCGGTGCTTGCACGACGGGGCGTGGAGAATTTGGCTGTCTTAAGCGCCGAATTCGAACGAGGCGCGCCGCAAGCGCGCTGTCCCCGGAGGGCAACACCGGCAACCCTGAGGAGGAGCCTAGGGCTGTCACGCACCCACCCCTCAGTGCGCGTCTTCGCCCGAAAGCTCTATCTCCACCGTGGTCCTGCCGATCGTTTCCAGGACGTTGTCCCCGGGACGATACTCCGCCCTTTCGCACAGCAACACCGAGCCCTCGCCTCGCTGGACCCGGATGTCGCCTTCGATGAGCACCTTCCCGCTTTTCTCGGACCACGTGAGCTTACGGGCTGTGAGCACGTCACCGTCCTTCGACGAGAACCGGACATCCTCCAGCACTAGGTTTAGGTTATTCGTAGCGGTGTCCGCCTCGCCGCGGGCCGCGGAAAACCGTAGCCACGGCTGACCTCGGTCGTACAACGCGCCGTCTCGGATGTTCTCCACCACCACGCGGGTCTCCCCTTCCCTCACCAGCACCTGGTCGGCGTCGAACTCCCAACGCTTCTCGCCGCCAGACCTCCCGACGAAGCGGCCTTGTTCGAGAGCGATGCCGGGACCGTGCAGAAGGCGCGCACGGTCGGGCGGCTGGGTCTCGTCGCCCGCGTTGCCCTGAGCAGAGCCCGAGCCGGAACCTTGATGAGAGCCGTCCGCGTCGGACCCCTGACCGCCGCCGGGAAGGTCGGACGAGGCCGCGGACGGCGGAGGAGAAGGCGGAGACGGAGGCGCCGGCCTGAGCACTATGGCCGCCAGGCTCGCCAAGCAGACCACGCCGAGGCAGATGAGAGCGGCCTTGAGAGCCCTGGACGTATCGCCCACCTCCCCGCAATAAGGATGTCGGCGCTCCCGCATCCGCGGTCCCCGGGCCTCAGAACAGCACGCCTTGGTCGCCGAGGCCGAACCGAATGCCTTCGGACGGGAACGCCTTGATCCGGTACTCCAGCCACACCTGGTTATCAGTATAGCTGTACGAGACCCTGAGCTCCCGGCAATGCAGATCGCGCGTCACAGCGACGTCGCCCTTGAGCACGCCCTTCGACGGGCCTCCGTACACCACCGTCCACTGCACCTTCCAGGCATCCCCGACATTCAGCTCGACGTCGCTCTCGACCCTGTCCAGGGCCTGCTTGGGAAAGCTATACTTCGCGCCGAGCTTAAAGGCTCCCCGTTCCGACGGCGAGATCTCTATCTTACCTACAGCTTCCTTCATAGCCGCCGCGTCGGGATCGTAGGTCGCCTGCGCCTCGACAGACCACGCGCCGCGCTGCGGCTGCGATATCCGCAGCCACCCTATGAAGTCCTTGTACTGCTCTGTATAAAGGTCATATCCCCCTTCGAGGGAAAAGGTCAAAGGACCGCGTGAGAACGCGAGGCTGCCGCTCACAAGCCCCTCGCGGGTCTTCTCGTCAAAGGCGAAGGGCGTATCGCCAAAGACCCCGCAGTATTCGTAGCCACCCTTCAGGCGCAGGGCGTTCGCGAACGCCCCTGTCTCCAGCGTCAGGTTTGCAGAGGCCACGTAGCGGTCCTGTCCACTGGTATAGCTGTCGAACACGAGCCCGCCGGAAACCGTCCCCCGCACACCCGGCAGGAGAGTGTAAGACCTCGGCGGAGCAACGAGCCCAAGCTCCGTCCTGGCGGCCTTCACCGTGCCCGGGTAGGTCCATCCGGACGGCCTCTCGGAGTACCGGCCATACGCCGCCGTCACCTGCAGATCCAATGGAATGCTTCCGATCTGGAACGGCTTGCTCTGGAACGTGACCTCGGGCGCGCGGCCTATCGCGTCGTACGGCAGCGGCTCCACCTCTCCCTCTTCCTCCTGCTCCTGGCGTTCCCGGGGCTTTACGTATTGCTCCCAGACGGACCGCAGCGAGCCGACGGGGGTGTCCTTGGAGACGTCCAACTTGTAGTTGAGGAACCTCTCGGACGAACCAGCTGAGCCGGTGTCGCCTCCGGGCACGCTGTAGTCTAGGTATACGGCGCTCCCGGAAAGAGACAGCCCCCCAGCCGTCCTGCGGCTCAGGGTCGCCGAGACCCGGGTCTCGTCGCTCGGCGCACTGCCCCGGTCCACGGTCCTCTCCACGGTGACGCTCGCGGAACCCTGCTCGTCCTTTTGAGAGAGCTGTGCAATCCCCTTTAGTTCCTTATCGGAAGTGGCACCATCCGCTGTCGCCGCCTCGCTGTATCGGAGGCCGAGATGGGCCGCTACACCACCGCCGAGCTCTGCGTCGTGAGAGACCTCGAACTTCGAACTAGCGAGCGCCGCAAGGGGACTGACAACGCCGTACACGTACACGAACCCGCTGCCCAGGGCCCCGGCTTTGTACATGTGCTTTACCCCCGCGCCCACGCCCAGCCTGCTGAGATAATCGAGGTACAGCGAGCCTCGGAAGGAAGGACTACGGTAGTAGTTGTACGTTGTTTTCACGAACCATCCCTCAGTCGGCCCGTAGCCGATCTTCGGGAGCTCGAACGCGTTCTCCTCCCGGATGGGCAACACCAGGTACGGCCAGTAGAAGAGCCGGAGCCTCCCCTCCCAGTAAGACACGTTCCTGAGGACGATTTTGTCGTCCACGTATACCTCTATCTCCCCCGCCTCCACGTGATAGTGGGGCTCCTCAAGATCGCATGTGGTGAACGAGCCGCCGGTCACAGTGATCTTGCCGGGTTCAGAGGCGAACGTCTGTCCCGTCACGTATATCTTGCCTTCCACACCCTCTCCGGTGACGGCCGCTCGCCCATCGGTGATGCTGCCGCGCCTTTCGCTGAGGTCGTAATGGAGCAGGTCGCCGGTGACCACATCGTCGCCGTCGTGAAGCTCCACATGTCCGGTGGCCACGAGCTCCCCAGAGGAGGTGTTCACCTCAAGAACGTCGCACGTGATCCGGAGGTCCTTGTAGGTAAGCACCACGTTGCCCTCGGCGCGTGCGACTCTCGCCTCAAGGTCCACGGTCAACTTGTCACCCGAGAGACGCGCGGGCTCCGGCGAAGAGGCGGCCGACCCGGCCGGCCCCGCTGCAAGCGCAAGCGTCGGGAGGGCAAGGATGAGAAGCATGGCCAAGGGGGCGAGCAGAGAAAGAGAGAGGGCGACGGGGGGAACCGGTGGAACGCCCGTGCGAGCCCGGCCGCCGGACCCGCGGCAACCAAACCTGCGGTGAGGTGACGCGCACGACCCGCCGCACGCTCCTGCATCCGGCCTCGCCACCCGGGGTCCGCGGGGTCCGATCGCGAGCGCCGGACACGCCGCGAAAGCTGCCAGCCTCAGCCGTTTCCTAGTCCTCGCCACCACGGGTTCACCGCACCCTCTCACTTCGTATCATGAGAAATACTCCCGCCGCCGCGTACAGGATATTGGGTGCCCACGCCGCAACAAGCGGCGGGAGAACCTCATTGCAGCCGAGCGAGCGCAGAACAGACGACAACACGTAGTAAAAGAAGGCCAAGCACCCGCTCACGGCGGCGCCGAAAAGCCTCCCCGACCTCGGGCCCGCCACGCCGAGAGGAGCGCCAGTGAGGACGAACACGAACGCGGCGAGGGGCAGGGCGAGCTTGAGATCGTAATCCACCATGAGGGCGTTCACCTTGATCCCGCTCCGCCGGAAGAGGGCGATGTGCTCGCCGAGCTCCTTGCGGCTCATCTCCGCAGGGGTTTTCTGCTCGCCGAAGAACGCGTCGAAATCCTCATCCAGCTCCATGGTCATCGATTTGAACTTCGCCTCGTAAGCGACGTACCCATCAGCGTCGAGGTCGTGGACCACGCCGTCCTCGAGAGCCCAAATCATGCCCGTAGCCATCCCCTGGCGCGCGGTGATAATCCTTGGGGGTTTATCTGGCCTCACCTCATACACCATGACATCGCGGAGAACGTGGGCGTTCGGGTCCACCTCTCGCACGTAGAAAAACCTATCCCCGGTTGCCCGAAAGAACACGTTTTCCTCAACCGATGGGAGGGCCTCCTGAAGGACGAGCTTTCTCACCATGTTCTCGTATTCGTGGTTCGCCCATGGGACGACCCGCTCGTTGAGCCAGAAGGTTAGGGCACTCACCAGGAGGGCCATGACGAGAAGGGGGAGAATAAGCCTGGGAACCCTGGCGCCGCTCGCTCGCAGCGCCGAAAGCTCGCTGTCCTTAGAAAGACGTGCTATGGCCAGGAGGGCGCCGAAGAGCGTGGCTACGGGAAGCGACTGCACCACCGCGTCGGGAAGCTTGTAAAAGAGCATCCTCGCAACCGCAGAAGCGGCTATCTTCTTGACTATGATAAGCTCGGCGAGCCAAAAGAGTTGCCCTGCAAGCGCAATGAGAACGAACCCTGCGACACACCCGGTGAACGGGCCGCAAAACTCTTTGGCCAAGTAGCGGTCGATGACCCTCAGAACTTCAGCGTCACCCCTATCTGGTGCGTCCCTCCTAGCCCCGGATGCCCGGGGACGGTCCCGACGCCGAGATAGACGTAGTCCACCTTCCACGAGCCACGCTGCCACCCAGCCCCCCAAGTGATGGCACCGACCCAGGGGCTGATCCCGTAATAACCGAGCCTTGCCGTGAGCGTCTTGGTCACCCTGCGCTCCAGGCCCGCACGGACCGCGAAACTGCCTCCCTCCCTGCTCGCACCCCCCGACACGAGCGCGCCGAGGTCGTAGAGGTCGATGGCGAGCACGGTGGCAGGGTCCGGCCGAAACGCAACGCCGGGGCGGATGTTCACCGGCACGACCTCCTCGTGGCCGTCGCCCCACCTGATGGGCGAGAGGCCTGAGTCCTGCAAAAGTATGCCCAGAGACAGCTCCGGACCCGGCCGGTAAAGGAGCGCGAGATCTAGACCCCAGCGGTATCCCCCCACGAGGTCTTGGCTGGAGACGCGACGGGCGTGGGTCTCGTACCGCAGGTTCGCTCCAAGCGCCAGCTCCCGCGACACCGGATATGCCGCCGAGCACACGAGCCACGTGGACCCGCGGTACGCCCCACCTCCCCCAGGCGAACCGACATGTTCGGAGACGATGCCAAGCCCAACCCCGGATCCGGGGGTTGGGCCCGGGCCGGCGTACGCCAGAAACTCATCGTAGTTAAAGATGTCCCTGTTGTTCAAGGTAACCGTGAGGCCTAGCTCGCGCCGGCCAAGCCCGGCCAGGCCCGCGGGATTCCAGTACACGGCGGACGCATCATCCGCGACAGCGATGAACGCGCCGCCCATGGCCAGAGGACGCGCACCGACGCAAGCGCTCGCGCGGCCTGAGGAAAGAAAGAGACTCGCCACAGCGACGAGCAAAGTCAGCACGGCAGCCAAAGTCGGCATGGCAACCAGATTTGCCGTTCGAACGCGGCTGCGCGCGCGAGTGCCAGGTCCCGCCACAAGCCCCACCCCCCATGCTATTTTCTCCTTGTTCGGTGGAATACCTCCTGAAGGGAAACTGGAACCTCACACCCTCGGTTGCCAGAAGTTGCACCATCATAAAACAGGCCGCAACCGCCCTTTCGCGTGGCGGTTGCGGCCCCGTGTGCGCCTGCACAGCGTCTTTCAGAACCTCAACTTGAACGACACGCCGGCCGAAAGCGTGTTCATGTCAAGGAGCCCGACGTCGAGCGCAAGACCGTTCGCAACGTCGAACCTGGCGCCCACATTGAAGTCGCCGCCGACATACTCGCCTATGAGGGTGGTCACAGGGAACCCTGCCGAGCCCCCACCCGAGATAGTCACCGGGTTCAGCACGAGGTCGACCCCGGCGAACAGCCCGTTGAACCTCCCGGAGCCAACCCCCACATGGACGCGGGCACCCCGTGCGGAGAGCCGCTTGCTCGCGGCCACGTATAGAGCGTTGTCCTCAAGACCTACTGCGACCGCGGGCATGTCGCGCGACTCCCCCGTCAGCCTGAGCTTCAAGAGGGGATATACGGAAGCTCCGTCGCTGAACCCCCTGGAGCCGATGCCTACCTCGAGGTTCGGCGTAAGCCCAGCCCCGACAGACACGATGTTCACCAGTCTCAGATGACCGTAGCCGATGCTAAGGGTGTTCGCACCGAGCGTGTCGGCCGAAGGCACCAGAAGCAGCCCGGTTTCTCCGGTGTACGTGGTCGAGGCATAGCTTCGAGGACCCGCGGCGGCCGCAGCAACGAGCAAGAGCGCGACTGTCACGGCAATACCGGTTTTTCTCACGTTCGAATAACCCTCCCTTCTGCGTGGTCTGGAGGATTATTCTCCTTGCGGGCCTGGGTTTCCTACTTTAGAAACACGATCTCCGGATGCCAAATTCACCCAGCCATGCGCTTCGTCGGGTCACAGCCCTGCCGTCAGCCCGGCGGTCAGCGGCTCCGCTTGATCTCGCCGATCTCCGCCTCCAGTGAGCGCACACGCTCGAGAAACTCAGGGAGCTTCCGCGCGGCCGCCTCAATGGCGAGCTGCTCGCGGTGCGGTCGCGCGGGGCTGCCCGAGACGAACGCTCCCGGAGGGATATTGGCGCACACTAGAGTGTGCGCCGCGACGACGCTGCCCGGGCCGACTTTCACGTGGTCCTTGATGCCGACCGCCCCCGCCAAGGTACACGAGGCGCCGATCTCGCTTGACCCACCAATGCCTGTTAGGGCGACGATCACGCAGTGCTCGCCCACTTTCACGTTGTGGCCGATCTGGACCAGGTTGTCCACTTTTGTGCCCTTGCCGATAACCGTGGCGCCCATCGTGGCCCGGTCGACACACGCGTTGGCGCCGACCTCCACCTCATCCTCGATGATGACCGTGCCTATCTGAGGGATTTTGTGACGCACCCCGCCTGACTCCACGTAACCAAAGCCGTCGGCGCCTATGACCGCGCCCGGGTGGATGATCACGTTCCTTCCGATGACAACGCGCTCTCTCACCACCACGTTGGGGTAAATGATGGTGCCTGCGCCCACTTTCGCCTCGCGCCCGATGTACACACCCGGGTACAGCACAACGCCTTCGCCGATGACCGCTCCGGCTTCCACAGTCACGTTCGGCCCGACTCGCGCCCCGCGGAGCACCGTGGCGGACGGATGGACGACGCTACGCGGGTCGATGCCTTCGGCCGGAACCCCGCGTTCTGGCTCAAATGCCGCGAGGATCCTCGCAAACGCAAGCCTTGGATCGTCCACGACGATCCGTGGCTTGGCGAAGGGGCGCGTCCCGCGGCGCACCACTACGGCCGATGCTCCGCCACCCGCAGCGGCGGAAGCCTTCTTATCATCCTCGGCAAACGTTACGTCGCCAGGCCCGGCCTCGTCGATCGGCGCCACCCCAGTTATGCGAAGCAGGGGGTCGCCCTCAAGCTCCCCCCCAACCATCGCGGCCAACTCCCCGAGAGTCCATTCCTTGTGCGTCTCCATGGGCATCAACTCTCCCGCCGCAGGACATCGGACACGGCGCCTAGCGGTTTCGGATTATCTGGAGCACCTTTTCGGTGACATCCATGGCCCCATGCGGGCTCGTAACGGCACCCCCGCCGACGCCAACGCCTGCATGGTTGCCGGAGCCATCGGCCGGGGGCGGTGTCGTTGCACCCTCCAGTACGTTCACCTTCATGCCGGTGCCGACCTCGAGCTTGCGGGCGGCCGCACGGATGTCGTCGCAGATTCTCTTGTACAGGGCATCGCGCCGTGCCTGAAGCTGCCGGTATTTCTCTGTGAACGCGGCCTCTTTAGCCGCAAACTCCCTCGCTAGTGCATCTCGCCTCGCCGTGACCTCGATCTCGGCGCGCCTGATGGCCTCCTCGCGCCACTGCTGGGTCTCCTGGCCAAGCGATGAGTCCATTCCACTGAGAAGGTCGGCGAGGCTCTCCTCGAGCTTCGCGCGCTCACTGGCAAGCCGTTCGGACAAGCTCGCGTCCTCCGCCCTTTGGAACGCCGCGATCTGAGCGTCGGCCTCGGCGCGTCTCTTCTCGGCGTAGGCCTGGAAGGCTGCGTCCTGCTCGGCGGCCTTGGCATCGAGCTTCATCTGCATCTCCACCGTTAGCTTCGCGAGCTTCTCCTGAAGCGCCTTGCGCTCGTCATCGGGCAGGGTGAGGAGCTTCAATTTCAACTCCGCATTGAGGAGCGACACGTAATACTCCTTCAGAGTCTTGTCCTTGAACTCGTCGAACTCCTGGTTAAGCCTTGCCCTCTCGGCGTAGAGGTCGTCCTCGAGCTTTGCCTTGACCTCGGCTGTGTGCGCCTCTATTCTCTGTGCCGTCTCATCCCGCAGACGCGCCTCGGTTTCTTCGAGCCTCTTCACGATGGTCCCAGCATACTCCCCACCGGCCCCGCCAGGCCCCAGGTCATCCCCTCGGGACGTCGTCGCCGCGAGCAGCCTTTCTGCGGCCGCGTAGCACTCGTCGATGTCGCTCTGGGTGAGGCCGGAGGCGTCTACCTCCCGCTGCCACTCCTCCTTGCACGAATCCATCTCCTGCTCGACCGCAACAAGCTCTGCCCAGAGCGGATGCCGTTTCACCGCCTCCTCAAGCACGACGAACCCCAAGGGTGCCTCGCCGCTACTGCGTCCGTCACCGTCGCCGGCCGTCGGCGCCGGAGCGGTCGGCACCGGCTGCGCCGCCCGGGCTTCAATTGTTGTTGGTGATGAGCCGTCTCCGACCAAACCGCCAAGCGAAAGTGGAGAGGGCCCGGAATTCCCCCCCGTGGTGGCAAGATCGGAGACCACGACAGGTACTGAGGCAGGCGGCCCCTGTGTATCTGTGACAGCCGGTGCCGCCGGACCACCCGGAATCGCCACCGGCGGTGGTGCCCCTTGCGTGGGCTCTTTCACGGACACGCTGATTCCTGATTCTGAAACCCCCGACAGAGAGCGGTCTTGAGGCATGCCAAGGGTCACGCCGCGCTCACCAGCGTCCGTTCCCGGCTCTTGATGTTCAGTCGTTTTGGTAGTGAGGGCGGGGCAAGACAAGGTCGCAGGGTTGCTAAGGGAGGGAGCCCCCCTCGTTATCACGAAGGGCGAGAGCGCCTCGAGGCTTTCAGATGAAACAAGCGGAGCCCCCCTGGCTGCCCCACCGCCGTGACCGCCCGCCCCCGTTTGAGCTCCCGCCAGCCCAAGGAGCACTGACGGCAACTTGACGGTCACCACAGCGAGCGCCCCGATCAGAGCAATTGTGCCGAGGGTCATCCGCTTCATGAAACCACCATCGCCGGTGGCAGGCCGCCATGTGCGGCCTGCCACCGAACTCCGAGTACAACGTCTCAGCGTCTCTGGTCTCGTCACCATCTTGCCTCCGCGGCCCGAGTCGGCCTGCGGCGGCTGTTGGCTGTTGGCGGCTGCTGGCTGTTACTTGAGACCAAGCTTCTTTATCACGAGATCTGTCAGGTCTTTGCCGCCGGTCACGACGATCGGCAGGGACACAGGAGCAGGCTGGGAGCCTACTATCTTGTCGTCCTTCCCGCGAACCGGCACGAAAGCCTCGAACTCCACCCGCTGGCTGAGGACGATCGACACGCCCTCACTCTTGGCGACCTCTTCTATAGCCTTCTGTATCTTGTCCTGGAAGGGCTTGTTGAGCTCCACCTGCTTCGCGGCGAGCTTCTGTTCAAGCTCCGCTAGCTTAGCCTGCTTGGTCGCGTCATCCATCTTCGCAGACTGGGCGTCGTAGTCCTTTTGGAGCTGCTGGGCGAAGTCTTCGTAAGTCTTCCTGGCCTTTCCATAGTCGGCTGAACCTTCCACCGCCGCGATTATCTTCGGGGAGTACACGAAACCGACGACGGACGATTCGCCCGCGGCACGCAACACCGAGGACCCGTTCAAGCTCACAATGGCGGCGACTGCAGCCACCGCAATCACCAATAAACCCAGTAACTTCGTTGAGCTTTTAAGCATCTGCATCCATCCTTTCAGAAGCCGTACCGTCCCGGCGCGGTGGCCCTGCCGGAGAAAGGCCACCCGCGTGGGACATGCCCATTATAGCAATGCCGTCCTCTCACCCGCAAGGACCTCTTAGGGTGGTCTTCTCGCCTGCCGTCCGCGAATGTGCGCCGTTTCGCTCGCGCGCTGGCGTGGTTAGAAAGAATCTGGATTTGACTTCGTTCCTAGAACATCTGTCCGAAGCTGAAATAGACCTGACCGCCTCTCTTGCCGACGCCGTAGTCTATCCGGAGCATCCCGATGGGGGTGTCGATGCGCACGCCTGCACCCGCACCGGTCGAGAGGTCGGCGAGGTCCATGGACTCGCCCTTGAGCCATGTCCCACCGGTGTCCACGAAGACCACGCCCTGCAGGCCCTTGATGATCTGGAACCTGTACTCCGCGTTCGCGAGGACCATCTTGTCCCCGTAGAACTCGCCGTAATCGTACCCGCGGAGCGACTCCGCGCCGCCAATACGATACTGCTCCTGCGGCGGGAGCGTCCCTGTGGACAACCCGGTGGCGACGTGCAGGGCGAGCACTTGATTACGGAACACTTCACGATACACGCTGCCCGCAGCCTGATACTTGCCGAACGTGTAGTCGCCGCCAAGGATTCCACCGGCCATCTCCACAGAGACTTGCTTGAGGCTACCGCTCGTTGGATTCATGTAGTAGTCACGGGTATCATTGACCACCGAAAGGGTCAGGCTCCTCGTCTCGCCACTAGGGTCCTTGCCCGGTGCCCACGCCCATACCGGCTGTTCTTCCCCTTCCGCTGGAAGCGGGACGAGCTTGGCCGCGTCTATCCTCAGCGACAGCGATGCCCGCGTATTAGCGTTCAGTGGCCGCCCTACCGACACGCTGCCACCCTTGCGCTGTTCGCTGTACCTGACCTTGTCTGGGGTGTCACTTTCGCCTATCAACTGATAGCTTTCGCTGTCCCAGTTCCTATCCACCCTGGACGTGCGGCTATAGAGGCTCAGGCCCAGGGATGTCCTCTGGTTGTCGAGCCAGGGGTCGTAGAACCCAAGCTCATATGAGTTTTGCCCGCCGCCGAACTGCCAGTTTATGTTCACACGCTGCTGTCGCCCGAGGAAATTGTCCTCGGCCACCTCGATGTACCCGATGAACCCCTCGGCCGAGCTCCATCCCGCGCCGAACGCGGCGCTGCCCGTCTTGGCCTCCTTCACGACATACGTGACTATGTAGCCGGTCTTGGCTTCGTCCAGGTCCAGCTTGATGTCAACGCTCTCGAAGATCCCGAGGTTGACGAGCCTCCGCTGGTCGTCCCGGAGCTTGTTCACGTTGAGGAGTTCGCCGGGTTTCACCGTGATCTGCCTTCTGATTACGTACTCCTTGGTCTTGGTGTTCCCTTCGACCCTCACGTCGCTTACGCGGAGCTCCTCCAGGACTATCGTGACGTCGCCCTGCTCCGAGACGTTCACGTCGCTTATCCTCGCGGAGTAACCCTCATTGTAGTAATACTTCAGAATGCGCTCAAGGTCACCGTTGAGCTTCTTCACATTCAGGATCTCGCCTGGCTTTATGCTCATGAGGAGGTCGAGCTTGTCCGTGCTGACAGCCTCATTGCCTTGAAAGGCGATGCTCTTCACCTTGGGGTTCTCGACAACCTCATATACAAGCCTTATCCCGCCGAGATCGGGATGAAACCTCGCCGACACGTTGAAGAACAGTCCGAGATCGCTGATGGCCTGCATGTCGGCCCTAACCGCGTCCTCCGTCAGCGTGTCGCCCACCTTCACCTTCACGACTTCCATCACGATCTCCTGCGGGATGGTCTTCAAACCATCGACCTCGACCGCGACGACCTTCTCGCCCGTCGGAACTTGCGCGAACGCGCAGGCGGACAGAAGGCTCAAGCCCATCACGACCACCAGCGCGGTGAGTGCCGTGAAAGCGACCTTACGTCTTGTGGCCCGGGGTCTGCAAAACCGGTTCACGTCTGTCCCTCCTCTTCGTTGCCGCACGCGAAAACGTTGTGTATTTCGACCCGCCCAACGTAAATCCTTCCCATTCAGCCATGCAATTATTGCCCGCGCGGACAGGGTATTCCAGAGACGCTGCGGCGGCTAGAACCTCAAACGGGCCTCGAGGCCGACGGTGTAGATGCCGCGGTCGTCGAACTTCCCCGTCAGCACGATGCCGGGTCCGTACATGTAGTCGAATCTCAACACCCCCGAGGACTGAGGCCCGAACCCTCTCTCGTAGCTCACGTATAGGTCGTCAACCACGTACTTCCCGATCCTGAGCGTTAGCTCGTTGGACGTGCCCCGCTGCAGCCGGAATTCGTCCAGCGAAAGCGCATCCTCGAACGCTCTCTCTATGCCGCTCACCAGCTGCAACCGCAATTCCTGATCGAAGATGCGGGCGATCTCCTCTTTCATAGCGCCCTCTACATCGCCTTCGAGGATCCTGGCGAGAGCTCCAGGGTAGTTCAGCAGCGCAAGGATCTCATCGCGGCTCTTCGGCGGGCTAGACGTGAAGTCCAGACTGAGATCGTTGGGAGGCGTCCCCCTCAACACGACGGTTATGTCTGTGGACCCCGCGTGAGTCTCCGCCTGGACGTCGAGGTATGGAAAGATCCCGGCGTCTTCCCGGAATTCCGCCAGCGCCTCCCTAATCGTGAACTCATTCCCGAAGTACGCGAACCACCCGCGGCGGGCTACCACCCTGCCCGCCAGCGCAGGTTGCTTAAGGGTGCCGCCTACGTTGATCGTGCCGGACGCCGGAATGTCCATGGTCTTCATCCGGATCCTGAGGTCCCCCTCGGTAGCAACGGTGACGGCCAAATCCGCGTCAAACGGCACGGATACACCCACAAAGCCCGATGGGGCAACCTCCGCCTTGGCCAACTTGATATCGCCGCTGATGAGCGGCCGCTTGACGGGACCATACACGGCGAGACTCGCGTCCACCAAAGCGCGGAGCAGCCCTGTGTTCACCTTCGCGCGTTTGCCGGCGATCCTCAAGTCGAGCTTGGGACCGCCGCCCGCCTCGAAGTGCACGCTCCCGGAAGCGTTCACCGTGCCGTCGCCGAGCCGGCACGCGAATCCCTCGACGGACGCCTCGGTACCGTTGAACGTGACCTTGGCCGCCACGTTCTTGAGCGCGTCTTCCAGAGGCGCGAGCTTCACCGTGCCGTCGCTCAACGTAACATACCCGTGCAGCTGCGGGGCGTCCAGGCTGCCCGTCACGTGAAGGTCCACGTCCGCCGTGCCCTCTGCCCACTCAATCTGGTCTGAGACCATCGTAAGCAGCACGAGGCTGGCTTCCTTCATCGTGACAGCAAGGTCGAGGCCCCTCTCGGCCTTCGGCGGCGTTATCCCTAAAGCTGCCAGCTCGCGGCCTGAAAGGGGCACCGTTCCCGTTATGCTCGCCTTGTGACCGCCCTGAACGATCTCGGCCTCCTCGATCGTTATGACGCCGTCTTCGAACAACATATTCGCGGTAACCGCGTCGAACTTGACCTTTTCTACAGCGCCGTTCGCAAGCTGCATCGCAACGTTGGCTGACGGGTCCGACGAGGTTCCCTCGATTCTGGCCGCGAGATCCAGCGTGCCGCTCATTGCGTACTTGACTCCGAGGAGCGACGGAAGAACACTCGCGTCGAAGCCTTGCGCGGACGCCATGAACGAGATCGGACCGCCCCGCGTGCCCGTGCCGCTGACCTCGAGGTAGCCCCCGCCCTCTTGGCGCAATCGCAAGAGCCGGATCTCGATCCCATCCTCTTTCGCGCTGGCTTCCAGCACGGCACCGGAGAATGCCATCCCGGCGATATTGACCTCCGATGCCTCAAGATCCATTTCCACAGCTGGGCTCGCCACGCTTCCACGCACGACGACCCGCCCCGTGACCTTCCCCTCAATGTCCGCACCGTAACCCGGCTGAACGAGGTCGAGAACCGTCCTCAGCCTGAGGCCGCTCGCAGCTATCTCGAGGTCGAGGCCTGCACGGGCTATGTCCCCGAGCGCACGCTCCGACAGCATAACCGTCCCCTTAACCGTTGCGTTTCCACTCGCGTCGCCCAGCGTGAGCCGCTCAAACGCGAGGCTTTCCCCGTCCCAGTTCACAACGCCCGTGACGTGCGGGAAGAGGACCCCTTTGAACACCAAGTTGGTTGCAGACACCGTGCCCTCCACGCGCGGGGCCTTCAAGGGGCCCGTGATGTTGCCATGAAACGTGGCCACGCCGGCGCTCACGAGGTTGTCCGGGACGGCGAACGGGAGCCTCGCAACGTCCACCCCTTCGACATTGACTGAGAGATCCACGGCGCCGTCTTTGTTCACCGTTCCGGCAGCGGCAATGCGTGCCGGCCCGACTTTGCCGTCGAGCCTCTCGAACCGAAGCACACCCCCGGCGAAGGAGAAATCCGCGGCGACAGCGTCGAACTTAACCCCCGAGAACACCGCGCGGGAGAGTTCACAAGAGCCACGGACGCTCGGGTTCGCAGGTGTGCCCTTCACGGTCACCTCGCCCGAGAGCACGCCCGTCAGGGGCAAACCGCCCGCTACTCCGACAAGGGGGAGAACATCCTCACACGGCACCCCGGCGATGTCAAGCGCGAGATCGAGCGTGCTTCCGCTGGCGGAGCCCAGGCCCACCTTCCCCGATATGAGGCACGAGGCCTTTCCCTTTCGGACGCTCACGGCATCGAGGCTGACCTCGGTTCGCGAGAGCCTCACCCGCCCAGTAAGCGAATCGAACTCTATACCGGCCGCGGAGCCTCTTTCCACATCGGCAAGCCCGTCGATCGTGACGTTCCCCCCGCGACCCGAGATCACGCCGGCGAACCCGGCGGTGCCGCTCACGCCACTGTAACCCGCGAGCCTCGCCAGCTTCGCGAGGCTGGCACCTTTCACCGTCGCGGAGACGTTGACCTCCCCAGCCTGCGATATCGTCCCCTTGGCATCGACGTCGCCGTCCGAGCCCCTTACCGCAAGGTGGTCGAAGCCGACCTGCCCGCCCGCGGCGTGGAAGCTCGTTTCAAGGCTCTTAAAGCTGAACGCCGCATCCTGCCGAGTCGTCATCGCGACGCGCCCGTCGGCCACCCGGCACGACCCCGCCACGCCGTATTCCACGCCGTCCGGCCCGCCCCCCGTGACCGCGAGGTCTCCGTCGACCGTGCCAGAGAGGACGACGGACGAGGGCAGGAGAAGCGACGCAAGGTTCCGAGCTGAGACTCCTTTGAGTTCCGCCGTCAGCTGAACCGCGGGGAGGCTCCCGGCCCCGCTGCGCACGGCACCCTCGACATTCTCATGGCTCGAGCCACCGCTTGCGCTGGCCGTGGCGGTCGTGGCGGTGCCCGCCGGTTGGCCCGGGTCGGCCCGCTGGCCTGGCCGGCTCAGCCGGACTGGTTGGCTTGGCTGGCGCGACTGCGATGACTGAGACGACTGGGACGACGCGCCCAGCGCGCTGCCAGCCAACACCACGGCGCCCTGAAGGGCTATCTTCCCGCCCGCGACGTCGGCTGTGACGTCCCTTAGCGCAAGCGCACCCTCGCCGTACCGGAACCGCCCTGAAACATTTGACGCGGCAACAGTCTTCCCCCCCACCGAGACGGTCAGAGCCGCGAGGCCCACGCTGCCTTCGGCAAAAAGCTCCCGCGCGGTCCCGGTGAGCCTCGCGGTGATGGACCCCCTGCCCGCAACGTCCGGCATTGCGGCGCCAGGCGCAAGGAAAGCCCCCAGCTTCCGGATGTCAGCATCGGCAAGGGACACCGTGAGGTCGAACCGGGGGTCGACCAAGTTGGTGACGTCCCCGCGCACGGTCACCGGGATGCCGGCGATGGTCATCTTCAACGATTCGCTGCTCATTTTGTTGCCTGAGAAAGCTATGAGGCCGGATATGCCCTCGACGGGCCCGCCGAGCGCCGGGTGTCTTATGCTCGCGCCTTTCAGCGCTATTTGCCCGGTCCATTGGAGAGCGGGATAGTAGCCCCTCAGCATCACGTCAACCGCTGCGTGTCCCGCGAGAATGGCAAGCCCGCCGCCGTCCCCGGTCCCTCCAAACGTCAGCTTGCCGAGCTCGGCGAGGGCCAGATCCTTGCTCTTGAGCGCGAGGCTCACCTCCGCCCGTTTGCCCGGCCTGAGCCACCCGGAGGCTTCCACCCACGATGTGCCGAGCCGGCCGGTCATGCCCTTGATCTCCACGAGGTCCTCTCTTGCGCTGATCTCGGCGGCGATATCCTCGACGCGTCCGCCGATGGCGTCGTGGGCCAGCACACCGCCGTTGACTACTATGTCCGCGGTGCCCTTCAAGCCCGAGCCGCCCTTGTTGGAAAACGTGAGATGCGCCTCGCCGTTCCCGCCAAGCTCTCTGATGCCAGGGTACACGGCCCCGGCGGCGAAAGACACGTGCTTGAGGTCAGCGCTACCTTCGTAGGAAATGGTTCCGTCAGCCGCAACGCCGAACGAGATGCTGCCGGATACCTTTCCCGCGACGCTCTTCATGCCTGAGATCATCTCACCCGCACGGAAGGACGCGTCGCGAACGGAGACCGTGCCGGTGTAGGTAGGCCTCGTCCCGATCCCGCCGGAGAAAGCCACAGCGAGGCTGCTGGGCCCCTCTATTCGCTCGATTCCCTTCGCCACCTCGCCTGCCAGGAGAGTCCCCCCGGAGATCTGCGCCTTCCCGCTGTAAGTGGTGGCTTCGCCGCCCCCGCCGCGGAAGTCCATGGATGCAACGACGTTCCCATCCATGCGTTCGAGCCCCGGCACGGCGCCGCCCCCCAGGACCACACGGCCAGTTGCAATGTTCGCGGAGCCCCAGTATTTCACGCCATGTGATGTGCTCTCGAAATCGAAGGAGCTGTTGACCTTGCCTTCGAGATCCGCAAGGCCTGGAAAGAGCCCCTTGGCGCGGAGGTCACCACCGGAGATGCTGGCCTTGCCCTTGTAGCAGAGAGCCCCCCCGCGTGCGCCCGAGAACTCCACGTCCAGCCTGACCGGGCCCCTGGCAACCTCGACCCCGGGGTACACGCCGTCCGACACGAACGTCGCAGGTCCTGCCGAGGCCTTGCCCGAATACTCCTGTACGTCACCATCCTTCACCCGGAAGGCCATTTCCCCTGTCACGCGGCCCGAGACCGATTTCGCCACACCCGGAACCTCGCCCGCCACGAAATCAGCGTCCTGAACGGACACGCTGCCCTCAAGCTCCGGTGGCCCGGGGTACACCCCCGTGAAAGTGAGAGTTCCCTGCGCCGGCCCTTTGAGACTCCGGATCCCCCCAGGCACGTTCACCGCTACGAGTTGACCAGAGAGAAGCTTGGCGCTCCCTGAGTACGCAAGGTCGCCCGCGGATGATCCGCTGAAATCCGCCACAACATCCGCCACGCCGGAAAGCGACTCTATCCCGCCCGGAGCGTTTGCCAGGCGCACGGACGCGCCCTTAAAAACGACATGCCCGCCGTAGTTCACGTTCCCCGGCAGGCTCCCGCTCACGCTAACATTCCCGAAGGCCCGCCCGGACGCTGACTCGATGCCCCCGGGGCCCTTAACGATCTCAGCCTCTCCCTCCGGAAACGAACACGAGGCCTGAAACCGCATCTCGCCGGGATACTCTCCCTCGAAATCAACGTGGCCTTGGGCAGCCGCATCCAAACGGGCGAGCCCGCCTGGCCCCTCGCGCACCGCCACGCGGCCGCGTGAGGCGTCGAGAGTCCCCCGGTATTCGATCCTCCCGGGATACTCCCCTGAAAAGAATATCGTGCCCCTGGTGCGCGCCTCGCCGGAGGCTGACTTCACGCCCGCGCCTGAGGTATCCGCTACGACGTTGCCTTTGTCCAGATCCACGCTGCCCTGGAACTTGGCCTTGCCCGGATACACGCCTCCAAATTCTATGGTGCCGCTCGCGCCTGTTTCGAACGACTTCAGGCCCGCCTGTGGACGGGCGAGCGCGATGCTTGCGCCCGTAAAGTTCAGCGTGCCGGAATACTCCGCGGGTCCGTTCCCGGCGCCGTTGAGGGTTACGCGGCCCGAAACTGCGCCTTTCGCCGACGTAAGGCCGAGGGACGGGTAGGCCGTCCTTGCGGTGCCGGATATGATGGTCACCTCAGCGTTGTACGCGGGAATCATTCCAACGTCGACCCCGCCCTGTTTGCCGGAACCGTCGGCCGTCGCGGGGGTGGCCCCTCCGAAGGGCGCGGCACCCGAGAACGTCAAGGCTGCGCTTACGTCACCGGTGAAGTCGCCCACCCCGGCGATCGGGCCGGTCTTCACCGAAGCCCTCGTCGACTGGAGCCGGCCCGTGTACTGAAGCACACCCTTGGCATCGCGGGTGAACTCGATCTCCCACCCGACGTCGCCCGATAGACTCTGGAGCTCGCGGACGGCGTTGCGCGCGACTACCTGGCCTCCGGTCATCGCTGCCTTGCCCCTGATCTCTACGCCGCTCGAAGCCTTGCCCGCGAACGCCAGCGACACCGTTAGCGGGCCTTCTACGTCTAGAACGGCGTCGTCGGCGTCAGCACCGGCGTCAGCGTCGGCGGCAGCACCACCACCAGCATCAGCACCAGCACCAGCATTAGCACCACCGCCGCCATCCTGGGCATGACCATCAACGTGAGCGCCGGGGTCAAAGCTGCCGCGGCCTCCTGCGGCGTCACGAAGGATCTTCGCCAAAGCGACTCGCACGGCGTCGCCCATCGAGACACGAGAGGCATCAAGGTCGGCGCTGCCCTCAAAACACAGCTCCTCACCGGCCTTCTGCCAGAAATCCACCCCGGCCCGCGCGCTCACGTCAAACCTGCCGAGACCGACCGTGGTTCCGTCGCACTCGGCGCGCTGGACGGATATGGAGCCCTTCCCCTGGCACGAGAACCCCTGGGAATCCGCCTGGAACTCCGAGGCGAGGTTAACGAGTCCTTCGGCGTTGGTCACCCCGGGAACCGGCTGCGTCGCCGTGACATGCGCTTCCGCGAGGGTCACCTCTCCGCGGATGAGTCGGCCGCCGCCTTCCTCGGGACGTATGTGCACGTCCACCTCTAGCTTTCCGCCGGCGATGTCCGCGTCCCCCGCGGCATCGAGATACGCCAGGATCTTCGGATCGACCCTCAAGCCAACCCGCGCCAGCATGTCCGGCTCACTGTCCAAAACGCGGCGCGCCGCGTCGAGAAGCCCGGGGGGCATCGCGCCGGACACCACGGCGTCGCATGCAAGCCCCCCCTGCGCGCCGTCAAGAGTGCCTGTGACACTGAGACGCAGCTCGCCCTTTGGACCGGCTTGCGCGCTCGCCCGCCAGGCGAGGCCGCTGGGAACGAACGAAAGAGCTCCCTCAACGCTGCCCAGCACGACAGACCCAGTCATCCCGGGGATCCCCGCGACCTCCAGTCGGCCTTGCCTGATAGACACCGAGCCCGAGAACCCCTGCGCACCGCCGACGGCCCCGGAAAGCCTGGACGAGCCAAGGAGATCGGCTGGCCAGACGCTCCCGTCGCTCGCGAGTCCCGCTCGCAGCACCGGCCCAACAAGCGTTATCGACGTGATGGTGTTGACGAGCGGCTCACGCCGGAAGACGACGTCCAGGAGGGAGTAATCCACGATGACCTGGCGCACTTCGAACACCGGGGCGCCGGTCCCTTCCCCAGGCTGTGCCGGCACCGCTACATCTCCGAGGACGACGGAGTCCAGGCCAGCACTGGTGATGGTGCCTACGGTCACTCTACGTCCGAGGGCCTCCTCCAGCGCGGACTCGATCAGACCATGCGCCTTCGTGAGCATCGCGACCTGGATCGCGTGAAGGTGACCATAAACGAGGAAGAATGCCGCGGCAACAAGCGCGAGCGCGCTCGCGGCGACCAACATCCTAGGATTTCGCGGGGATAGATGCATGGCGTGCCCTCCCAGCCAAGAGATAGTTCGACATAAAGCCAGCTATTCCTTTACAACGTAGGTCCCCGCGCAACGCGCGGGGACCTGCAAATCATGGTTCACCTGGCTTGGATTTTCCGGGCCTGCCAAGCCCGTCGAGCCGAAACGGCTCGAGCATCTCCCCTCAGAGCGCCCCGCCGCCGTCAGGAGCCGCCGAGCCTTCCGAGCCTTCGAGAGGCGTCGCCGCACCGTCGCCCTCGCCCTGGGCTTCTGTGTCTTCCACTTCCACCTCAACCGTGGTCTCGCCCTCGATCACATACCCGGTGGTAAGCGTCGCCTTGACAAGGCCGGGTCCCTCCTCGCCCACTGCTCCGGTCGGCGTCCTCTGCGTTTTCTCCTCCGCTCGCGGCGGATCCTCGCTGACCGCCTGGCTGGACCCGCCGTACCCCGCGGGCTTTCCGGTGGCGGCCTGGCCACCCACCGGAACGGCGTCCTCACCGAAGGACGCCTCGCCAGGATAGAACTCGACCACTATGTCGCAGTTCTTTTCACGTGACATGAATTCATTAACGAGGTTCTCAAGGCTCTCGGCGAGGGTCGGCTGGGATGGCTTGGGCGCCGCCCCTGTGTCGCCGCTCTCCTGGTCTGCCGGAGGCACGCCTCCGCCGCGTACCGTCAAGTACAGGGTTCCGGGAGGTGTGTCAGCGGGTATTCCGATCTTGATCACCTTGGTTTCGGCGATCCCCCTGAAGGGCACGAGCCGCACCTTAACCTCGAGCGTGTCGCCGGGCTTCACAAGTTTCGTTGTGGCCTCGGCGCTGTGGATCCTTGCGGTGCGCCTCGCTTCCTCCACGTCGAACTCCGCCTTTACGGCGGTGACCTCGACGTTTGCGAACTCGTTCTCGATGACCGTAGCGACCGCGTTGCAGAGCTCCCCGATGGACTCCGCGGACACATCCGATCCGCTGTAGAACATGTTGTCCCTGACTATCGGCTTGGGAAGGCCCTTGCCCTCCACCTGGAAGCTCACCCGGCTCGTGCCCGGCCCTATCCTGTCCACCGTGGCATCGAGGCAGGAGAGGGCAAATACCCCTACGAGGTCCGTCGAGAGCACATCGTCACGCACGATGTCCGCGCGGAGCATTTGCGTGACCCCGGTATCATGGTCCCGCACGGTGACCGTCACCGGAATGCTCGGCGGCTTCTTGCCCACGTCCACGAGGATTCCGTGGGTCCTGTCTTGAACGATGGTGCCGGCAAGGCCGAGTGGGCTCGCGACCTTGAAAGGCATTACGTCCCCCATCACCACAAGGTGGACCTCAGCGCCGGTCGCGAAGTAGCTCGCGTTTCCTCTGCCGAGGAGCGGATGGCCAAGGGCGAGCACCTCGTTGCCCTGTCTATAAGTGACGGTGCCGATGGCTGTCACCGACACGTCGCCCCTCACGAGCTGGGCGCCGATGCAGCTGCCCGGCTGCAGGTCGGCCCCAGCCTGGGCATCTTGCGCCGTCCCTGCGGCCGTGGCCGCCGTGGCCGCTGTGGCCGCCCCGGCCCCCTCGCCCGCCTCGCCCGCCGCGCCCCCGGCCCCGGCCCGCTCACCCGAGCCTGCGGTGGCCCCCAAGCCTCCTCCCCAGCCTCCGCCGCCCGACCTCACAGGCATGAGGCCGAACGCCTTCAGTTTCCGGGCGAGCTCGTCAAAGGCGCGCATGCTCGTGCCGCTGACCATCACGGGCGTTGCGACCGGGACCATGACGAGCGTGCCGTCGGACGCCTCTCGCCGAACGCGCGCCGCATCGTCCTCCGAACTCGCGAACACAACCTTCTCCGCAAGGCGATCTCCGACTTGCACCGGTGTCGAAAGGTAGGCGACCTTCGGAACGGGCCTTTTCGCAGAGGCGAACACTTTGAGCATTTCCTCGATCGGAGTGACAAGCCCGACGAAATGGTCGGCGCTCTCATAGCCGAAAGCAATGGCTCCCACTAGGCGGCCGTTCACATACACAGGGCTCCCGCTCATGCCTGCAGCTATGCCGCCCGCCGCCTCTACGGGTTTGCCGCCCACGCGGACCAGCACGAGGTCGCCGGTGGCGCTCTCGCCCTTGAGAATGCCGAGGATCTCCACGTCAAACGTGTCTATCCTCGTGCCCTCCAGCACCGTCTTTCCGATGCCCTTCATACCCGGCCTGAGCTCGGAGAGGGGCATGAATTCCTGATTCTGAGACGCGCTGGCCGGAGCATGGACCATGCCCGCAGCCACCATGACGAAACACAGGACAACCGTGATCGTGAGCGCCTTCGCCACCCGGCGCACGCCCAGGTGCGTTCCGCTTTGGACCATCAAAACGCTCTCCCTTCGCGGTCCGGCATTCTCTGCCGGCACCGACCGTATAACCATGTGCACGACCTCTCGCCCGCCGCTCTGCCCGAATCGCGGACCCTAACCCCACGCACCCACCCTCTGACTTCCCGATGGACCGTGACCCCCGCGACCCCCATGACCTGCCTGCCGTTATCCTTTGGATGGGTTACCGTCCGGCGGCATGGGGCCTACCGGCTCGATCTGCTGAAGGCTGGAAAAGACTAGAATGGCGTCGGCAACCCTCCGCTCTTGGCCGTCTGAGGGTGTATTCATGACGTAATCGCGGACGACCATGGTGGATGAACCACCGCCGTCCAGATTCATCGCGTCTCGCGCCCCGAGCTCGATCATTAAGTTCGCGAGCTCCTCCAACGTGACCCCGATGCTGTGGTAAGCCTGCCGCCCGGTCACCGCCACGAGGAGGAGCTTCCCGTCAGAGGTGATGCCCGCGGCGGTCCGCGGCGCACGTCCGACCGCAACGTCCGGCTTGAACCTCTCCTCGCCGGACGTGATGTGCACCTTGCCGTCCTTCACGAGCCTCGGGCCTCCGCCGATGGCATGGATGACCCCGAGCGTTCTCCAATCGGGGACGAGGTTGCCCCTCTCGTCCATGGACACGTTGTCCATGAGGAGCGTACCATCAGAGGCGATCCCAAGGGCCGTGCGATTCATGAGCGGCGGCGCCTTGAGCTGGCCATCGATCACCACGAGCCCAAGGGGCGTGCCGTCCGCCGCGTGAAACACCCCGTTCACTCCCGCGATGGCCCCCTCCCTTGCTGCGACCTCGCTAACCCTCGCGAGGCCAGGGCCTCCGTTCTTCCCGGCAAGCACCGGTCGCACAGAGATCGCCGGGTCCTTCATGTCGATCTCCAGGACGTCCACTGTGAGCGGCCCCGCCGGGGTACCCTTGTTGACCACTATATATCGCACACCCCGCGTGACGGTGAGCGCGGCCCTGGTGTCGTACAGCTTCGGCACGTCAACGACGAACCTCGCTGGGTTCTCAAGCCAGAAAGCGTTCACATCGGGGAGCGCGTAGTTGAAGTCCAGGACTACCTTGGCCCTACCCTGCTCGGGGGGCGCCAATCTTACCTGGTTCACGGCGACATCCCCGATGACGCGGTCTATCGCGCCCCACACGGATGTGCTCTCGAAGCTCACGACGACCCTTGCCGGGTTCTTCATCTGTGTCACCTGGAATTCCGTCTTGCCCGTAAAGTCGAATACCACACGGACCTTATCCGGGTAAGTGCTGAACCTGACGCCCGTCATGACCACCTTCGGGTCGTCGGGACCGCGTAGGTACACGAGCTTCGATTGGGGATCCCAGCTTACCTTGTACTCGCCGGTTATCTCAAGAAGGTCCGCGGGCACGAACGGCACGCCGGCCGTCACGGTCGGCGCCTCCGGAAACTCCCGGACCTCGCCGGAGGACAGGCGCCACGTCCGCTGGTGCATGATGATCTCAACGGCCCCCGCGGGCTTGCCAGAGGGTATGCTGAAAGTCAGGCGCTGCGAGGCGGGATCGTACCTCATAGGGATCCTGAGCGTCTCGGACACGAACGTAGCGGGCAGCAACACGCATCGTCCCTTGAAGACCGCCGGGATCGGAAGCGGCGAGGGCACGCCGCCCACAAGGAGTCCCGCTTGGCCCAGGACGTCTTCGCCAGACGCCAGCCCCTGACCAGCTGCGCCTGCACCGCCCGCAGCAGGGAGCGCTTGCGAGAACGCGGCACCGGGCAGAAAGGCCATAGCCGCTAAGACCCACGTAAGCACGACCACGCCGTACGCGACTTCCCAGGCCGAACTCCGACTCCGCGGGGTGCCGCCGCGCCCGGGCCCCCTTCCGCCGGTCTGCGACACACGTAAGCACATCATAGTCAACTCGCCTCCTCCCCACCTGTGTGTCTCTGTCTCGGGGTCAAGCCTTCCATTAGTGTTCGATACAGGATGGCTCTATCCTCTCCTGCCACCAGGAAACGTGCGTGCCAAATTGTGGTGGCGACCCCGCTGGGTATGTAAAGCGCCGGGCAAGCGGTGCCGAAGGTTTCCAGGAATGGAGGATGAGGGGAGGGCGTCGGGGCCGGTGGCCACGTGAAGGCAACGCTGCCGCCCAGCCGCCGCAGGCGCTGGTGCCCCGCCCAAAGGGTCGCCGGCCTCGCCCGCGTGGGCATGCAGCCGCTCGGCTAAGTATGGCGCCATAAGTTTTCGTCTCCTTTGTTGACGGCGCTAGGGTTGCCGGTGCTCGCACGACGGGGCGTGGAGAATTCGGATGTCTCCCGCGCCGAATTCGAACGAGGCGCGCCGCAAGCGCGCCGTCCCCGGAGGGCAACACCGGCAACGCTGAGCAGCACCCCTCCGTCGAAAGGTAGCGCGAACTTTTGGCCACATACTTAGACGGGATGCACGGCTGAAGCCTGAAAGCCGGTTTCTTGTGGCGCCGGCCTTGTCGTGGTGGCGCGGGCCTTTTCGTGGAGACCGGCGTTGTCGCGGCTCAAACAGATCGCGTAGCCACGACCACGCTTTCCCGGAACCGGTCAAGGGCATCGAGGATCTTGCCCGTCCCCAAAACCACGCAGCTCATGGGGTCTTCCGCGGTCTGCACGGGGATGCCCGTCTCGTCGGCGAGAAGGTTCGTGAGGCCGGACAGGAGCGAGCCGCCACCGGTGCACACGATGCCCTTATCGACAATGTCGGCGGCGAGCTCGGGCGGGGTGCGTTCGAGCACTCCTTTGACGCCCTCGATTATCTCAGCGATCGGTTCCGCGAGCGCTTGGAAAGTCTCGGCCGACGTGAACTTGATCGTCCTCGGGAGGCCGGTGACCAGGTCACGCCCGCGGATCTCGCAAGATGGACCGTCCCCTTGTGGGTACGCAGATCCGATCTGGATCTTGATATCCTCGGCCGTCCTCTCGCCGATCATCAGGTTGTACACCTTCTTGATGTACCTGATGATCGCCTCGTCGAGTTTGTCCCCACCCACGCGGCGGGACTCGGTCACGACGATGCCGGAGAGGGAGATGACCGCTATGTCGGTGGTGCCGCCGCCGATGTCCACGACCATGTTTCCGGAGGGCTCGGAAATGTCGATGCCCGCGCCGAGGGCCGCGGCCATCGGCTCCTCAATAAGGTATGTCTGACGGGCTCCGGCCTGGGTGGCGGCCTCCAGCACAGCACGGCGCTCCACCCCCGTCACGCCCGAGGGCACGCATATGACCACGCGCGGACGAATGAAAGTGCGCCTTCCGCACGCTTTCGCTAGGAAATGTCGGAGCATGGTCTCGGTGATGTCGTAATCGGCGATCACGCCGTCCTTCAGAGGACGCACCGCTGTGATGTTCCCGGGCGTCCTGCCGATCATGCGCCGGGCATCCTCTCCGACCGCGAGCACCTTGCGGGTCTCGGTATCAAGCGCAACGACGGAGGGCTCGCGTATCACGACGCCCTTGCCTTTGACGTAAACCTTCGTGTTGGCAGTGCCGAGATCTATGCCGACGTCAACCGAGAGCCCGAACATGGCTGAACTCCTCCCCGGCCCGCGCCGCGCGGGACGAATTCGACCCCGGCGGCGCCATGGGGCTTATCCATCGCTTTCACACGAAAAAACCCCTGAGGGGACATTCTACGGACCGAAAGGATCTCCTCCCCAGGGTTGGAAACTACGCTTTCTTTTCACGATACTTCTTCCGCGTGGCCTCGCCGCCCCGAATGTGGCGCTCGGCCTTGTTTTGTTCGAGAATGCGCTTGACCTTGCGAGAGAGCTGTTTGCTGATGAGCGGCAACCTCTCTGTGACGTCCTTGTGGACCGTGCTCTTGCTCACGTTGTATAGCTTGGCTGCCTGTCTGACCGTGGACTTGGTCTCGATGATGTGGCCAGCCACGTCCAGCACCCGACGCCGGATGTACTCTCTCATCTCGACTGCCCCCCTGCCCCCGGTTTAATACAATGTATATTCGGGGAGCAGCGAGATATGTCAGGCCCTGCCGGGGCGGGGCTTCAAGCTTCGCCTTAAGGGGGGTGCGAAACCCTGGCTGGGCCCTTACGTGAGCCTTGCCTTACTTACTGACATCTACAGGAATTCCCTGGGATCCTCCGCCTTTCCTCCGCGAATCACCTCGAAGTGTAGGTAGCACCCGGACGTGACGCCAGACGATCCGGCCCTACCGATGGATTGTCCCTGGGCCACTTGATCGCCCGGGGCCACCGAGCTCGACTGAAGGTGCCCGTACTTCGTGCGGAGCCCGCCCTGGTGTTCGAGGACGACGTAAAGGCCTAGTTGCCTGTCGTTATCCACCTCCACGACCTTTCCAGAAAGCGCCGCCCTCACTGGAATCCCCTCCGAGGCCGCGATGTCGATCCCGGTATGATAGCGCCAATCGGCGAAGACTGGGTGCCTCCTCCACCCGAACTCAGAGATCACGCGTCCCTGCACGGGCATGAGCACCTTTTCGCGTGCTGTCTGCGTCCCCGCTGACCCGGCCCGGGTTTCAGCGCTACCGCTGCCCGGTACAGCTCCGCCCCCGGTCGCGCCGTGTGACGTCGTCGTGCCGCTAGCTGACGGACGAGGTCCCACCAAACCGGACGTGTCATCCACGTTGGTGGGGACGGCCGCTGTCACTGGCGTTGCCTCCCTGCCGACCGAGCTCGAGCCCGTCTGTCCCCGGCCCTCTTCCGCGTCCGTCTGGTCGCCGGTTTCCCCGCCTGAGCTGGCGTCGTCGCTACCGGCTGGTGACGAGCGCCTCACCTCGGTCGCCGCCGCCCCCGTTGGCGGAGTCTGAGCATCCACGGGCGCAGCTTTGCCTTCCGTGGTCTCCGGTTGAGGAGCCTCGGCCACGGTCGTTCCCGCGTCCCCGGATTTCAGCGGCTCGATGGTGACGTAGCCGCGCTGGAGAGGCGCCGCGGGAGACATGTTGAGCCGTCCAAGCGCGAACCCGAGCCCGAAGGCGAAGCCCCCCGCCACCACCACCATCGCGATGTTTCGGGGCGGCATCGCCCTCGACAGGCTGCTCCACGCGTTCGCCACACCACGCACGCATGTTCGAGCTCCGTGCTGAACGAGGCGCATAAGGCGCGCCCGGCTTCCTTCCGAAGATAGCTGTCTCTTCCTTCTCCCCATCTTTCCCTCCATACCATCACCCCAGCGATATTCTCCCCACTTGTTTCCTGGTTATGCAGGCCTATGCAGACCCTGAAAGAGGGTGATAGGGAGTTGGGCAGGCATTCGGCCTTGCCTTCCAGGCGCGACGCGCTTACGGCGCGCCTCGTCCGAATTCGGTGCATAGGCTGGCCAAATCCTCGGCGGCCAATCGTGCAAGCACCGTCAACCCTGGCGTCCTCAAAAAGCCCTCGAGGAAAGTGACGAAAACGCGCAGCACCATACCGAGACGAGCTTGGCTTCGGACGGGCTACGTGTGGGAAGAAAGGCAAAGCGCGCGCCAAAGCGCGCGCGAGCCCGAGCCCCCGGCATGGTGAAGCACTCCCGTGCGGAGGACCTCCTCGAGTGCAACCAGTAGCCTGGGAACCGCCAAGAAGGGAATAGCGGGATCTCATTCCTGGGTCAGCGGGATTCTATTCCTGCAAGCGTTGTGACTTCGGTGCCCGTATAGTAGTGCTTGAGGATATCTACGTAGGTCTTGCCGGCTTGGGCCATGGCCTGGGCCCCGTACTGCGACATCCCGACGCCGTGACCGTAGCCGGTGGTGGTGAAGGAGACCTTATCCCCAGTCATCTGGTAGGTCAGCTTGGTGGAGCGCAGCCCGAGGGCCTCACGGAGCGAGAAACCGGAGAAGATCTTGTCGCCGATGCGGATCTCCTTAACCCTTCCTGTGGGCGAGGCGCTCAGTACCTCGATGGGCCGGTCCATCTTCTCCTCGGCGACCACTTGGACGTCCTTGCCCGCGACTTTGTATGTCCTCACCTTCTTCTGCGTCAGCTTGACTCCGAGTTTCTTCTCAAGCTCGTCGACGGTGAACTCGACCCGCTCCTGGAAGCTCGGCTCCTTCGCCTCAAACTGCGTGGACACGGCCCGCAGGTAAGGGACGGCCGTCTGCCACACGTCCTCGGAGTTCTCGGTCGATCCACCCGAAGCGGCGTGGTAGTATGCCTCGATGGGCTTCCCCTGGTAGGTAACGACCTTCCCTGAGGTGGACTCGACCGCGCTCGCTATCTTGCGCACGTACGCGTAGTATTCGAGGTACCCGAGGCGCTTCCGCAGCTCGTCATCGGATACCCACGCCTGGCAATGCTGGCTGTCCGTGCACACGTCCGCGCCCGCGTGAGCCGTGCACCCAGGTCCTCCGAACTGTCTCATTCTCCTCACGGCGAACGTGCGCGCCGCGACCGCCTGCGCTTTCAGCGCCTCTAGCCCGAACGAGGCCGGCATCTCTGCGGCGACCACGCCTCTGACGTACTCGTCCAGGGGCATCTCCACCGTCTGCCCAGTGGAAACCATGAACACCCTGATGTTCGGTCCCGCGGCCCTTTCGCGGGGTGCGATTCCGAAGTCACACCCGCGCACCAGCACAGACGGCACAACGAGAACCACCAGAATGCAAAACCCGACGGAGAACACCACCGCCCTGTCCATCCAGCCTGCCCCCCGCCCAAAGGCAACCGCTTGTCTTACGCGGATTCCAGGCTATCCTTACGCGCTTCGGGGGCAGAATAGAACAACAACGGGCGGGGCACCATCCCTAGGACCCTAGGACGCGCCGGTCCCTCCGGCGACCAGCGATCTCGGGGCACAAGTGCGTCTCTCTATAATCGCGCCCAGCGCACGCAGCTTGTGTTCAATGGCTTCGTACCCGCGGTCGATGTGCCCAACACCGAAGATCTCGGTCTCGCCTTGCGATGCGAGAGCCGCCACAACGAGAGCCGCCCCGGCCCGAAGGTCGGTGGCTTTCACCGGTGCTCCGGACAGGGCCTCCACACCCTCCACCACGGCAGAGCGACCGTCTATCTTGATCTTCGCTCCCATCCGGATGAGCTCATCAACGTGCATGAACCTGTTCTCAAACACGGTCTCGGTGATAACGCTCGTGCCCCTAGCCACAGAAAGAAGCGCCATGAATTGTGCCTGCAGGTCGGTAGGAAATCCCGGATACGGCATGGTCTTGATGTCAAGGGGTTTGATGTCCCGCGGCGCGCGCACGCGCAGGCTGGATCCTTGGGTATCGATGACCGCGCCCGCCTCGCGCAGCTTCGCTATGGCCGCCGCGAGGTGCTCGGGGACCACGTTGTCGACGATCACGTCCCCTCCGGTGATCGCCGCGGCGGTCATAAAAGTACCTGCTTCGATCCGGTCGGGTATGATCGCGTGGGTCGTTCCGTGCAGCTCGCGCACGCCCTCGATCTTGATCACTCCGGTTCCCGCACCCCTGACCCTCGCGCCCATGGCCGAGAGCAGGTTTGCGAGGTCCACGACCTCCGGCTCCTGCGCGGCGTTTTCAATGATGGTGACGCCGTCGGCCAGGACCGCCGCCATCATGGCGTTCTCGGTCGCACCCACGCTCGGGTAATCCAGATACACTCGGGCCCCTCGCAGCCCACGCGCGGGCGAGACAGCTTCGATGTAGCCGTTCCCAACTGCGAGCTCGGCGCCCATAGCCGCAAACGCCTTGAGGTGAAGGTTTATGGGTCTGGAACCAATGGCGCAACCGCCCGGCATAGGCATGCGCACTGCGCCGAACCGCGCGAGAAGCGGCCCCGCGACTAGAAACGAGGCCCTCATTCTCCTGACGAGGTCATAGGGAGCCTGAGCCGCCGCCGCGTGGGAGGTGCAGAGCCTCACTCGCCCCGAGGCGACGCTCACGGACACGCCGAGGCTCTCCAATAGCTCACACATGGTGTCCACATCATCCAGGGCCGGCACCCCCGAGACCGTGACCTCGTCGCTAGTGAGCAGCGCCGCTGCTATGGCTGGCAACGCCGCGTTCTTGGCGCCGCTCACGACAACCCGCCCCGAGAGCCTCACCCCTCCCCGGATGAGGATACTGTCCAAGCGGTTTCCTCCTCTCTGAAAAGCCCAGTGTCAGCCCGGGCAATCAGCCGCCGCGCGCTTGCGGGACCCCGCAATTGGCCTTTACGCAGCCACGTAGAGAGTGTATCACCGGCATCGGGGGGCTTCAACTGGAAACTCCAACCCGGCGAGCCAGTTCATGGTACCATATCGTGCCCAGTTTCACCCGCTGTAATCCTCTGGACGCTCGAGAGATAGGCCGAACCTCCACAGAAGGACTGCGAGGATGCGCTGCGATGCGCGGCCGTCGCCGTACGGGTTTCGGGCGCACGCCATCCTGGCGTAGGCTGCGGAGTCCTCTAGGAGCTCACTCGCCCTTTCCACGATTCGCTTGCGCTCCGTTCCGGCGAGGACGAGCGTGCCCGCGTCGAGCCCCTCAGGCCGCTCCGTCACGTCGCGCAGGACGATGACGGGCTTGTCCAGCGACGGTGCCTCCTCTTGCAGGCCGCCGGAGTCGGTCAGCACCATGTAGCATCGCTTCATCAGCGCAACCATGGTCTGATAGTCGACGGGGTCTATTAGGTGAACGCGAGGAATGCCTCGGAGGATCCCCATGACATCCGCCCTTACGAGCGGGTTCATGTGCACTGGGAAAACCACCTCTACGTCGGGATAGTCCTCCACGATGTCTTTCAGGGCGCGGCATATCTCCCGCATGGGTTCGCCCAGGTTCTCGCGGCGGTGCGCGGTCACCAACAGCACCTTCCGGTGGTCGAAGTCGATGGCGGCGAGCGCCGGGTCGCGGAACTCATAAGGCTGACCCGCCACATCCAGCAAGGCGTCGATCACAGTGTTGCCGGTCACGTGGATGGCCTCGGCCCCGACCCCCTCCGCCAGAAGGTTCCGCTTGTGGTTCTCCACAGGCGCGAAATGGATATCCGCGAGACACCCGGTAAGTCGCCTGTTCATTTCCTCCGGAAACGGAAAATACTTGTCGCGTGTCCTCAGCCCCGCCTCGACGTGCCCCACTTGCACGTGGTGATAGAAAGCGACCAGGCTCGCGACAAACGTCGTGGACGTGTCCCCGTGGACCAGAACGAGGTCGGGCCTTTCGTTCACCAGAGGCGCCTCAAGCCCGGCGAGCGCCCTCACCGCGATGTCGGTGAGCGACTGCCCCTCGCGCATGATATCGAGATCGTAGTCGGGCACGATGTTGAAGAGGCGCAACACTTGGTCGAGCATCTCCCGGTGCTGCGCCGTCACCACCACGACGCAGTCAATGGCATCGCAGTTCCGTAAGGCGCGCACCACAGGCGCCATCTTTATGGCCTCCGGCCGCGTTCCAAAGACCGCCATGACTTTCTTGCGGGGCATGAAGCACCCCCCTTGGGCCGATTGCTTGCGGACGCGCGGGTTCGTTCTTAGGTGTGTGAGCGTGCCGACGGGCAGGTTCTTCATGCCTGCCCATGGGGAACATGTGTGTGTGTTCCAGCGTTCGCCCGCGAATGTACCCCGCGGGCCCCTCTGGGCCGGCTCAGCCCCGCCATCGCAGCGCCTGCCACGATCGCAAGGACCAGGTACAACGTGGCCGTGGCGTGAACACGCGCCATCAGAACGGCGCACGAAGCCAGCACGCCGCTGACGAGGTAGATCAATATCACCGCGCCCCGATGGGAAAACCCCTTGGCGAGCAGGCGGTGGTGGATGTGATCCTTATCAGCTTGATAGAACGGCGTTCCGTTGTGGACCCTCCGCGCGATGGCGAACGCGGTATCTATGATCGGCACACCCAGCGCGAACATGGGGATGGCGAGAGCGATGGTGGCCGCGCCTTTCAAGGCTCCTTCCACCGAGATCACCGCGATGGCAAACCCGAGGAACATGGCGCCGGCATCCCCCATGAATATCTTCGCGGGGTTGAAGTTGAAGGGGAGAAATCCCACGGCGCAGCCGGCGAGGGCGACGGCGAGACTCGCCGCGAAAGCCTGACCTCGCGATGCGGCAACCGAGAACAGCGCAAACGCGGCTATCGAGGACACGCCGGCTGCCAAACCATCGAGACCATCCAGGAAGTTCACTACGTTCGTGAGAGCCAGGATCCAGAACAGCGTCACGGGAATGCCCCACCAGCCCAGGTATATCATGCCCGGACCGAACGGGTTCGTGACGAACTCGATGCGGACGCCGAGCCACACCGCGGCCACTGCCGCGGCGAGTTGCCCGAGGAACTTCGGCAACGCCGGGAGCTCGCGGACGTCGTCGCGTACTCCGACCGCGAAGACAATGGCCCCGCCCACCAAAAGACCCAGCATATCATGGCCGAGGCCCACCCGGTGGAGGATCACCGTCAAGAACCCGGCGAAGATCGCCGCCCCGCCGAGCACCGGCATGGGCCGTGTGTGAACCGTCCGCGAGTTCGGCATGTACACCAGGCCGGCGCGCAAGGCGCCCGCGCGCACGATCGGCGTCAAGACGAGGGTAATGGCGAAGGCCTCCGCGAAGACGAGGACATAAGGGGACATACCGGTTTCGCACTTCCTCTCCGACAGAACCAGGAGCGACGCCCAAATGGCGTAAGCGCTCCGGACGCCGGGACCGCACCTGAGCAAGACAAACTCAGTAGATTCCCAGCTTAGGACCCAATCAAGCTCATTGTAACCGCGGCTTCAAACCCGCGTCAAGGTACACCCGTACAAAATCAAACGAAACGCCTTACTTTGATCCCGGCCTCCCCAAGGATGCCCGAGGCCAGATCATCTGGATATTCCCCAGCGTATACGATCTCCGTAACGCCCGCGTTTACGAGCATCTTGGCGCACAGGACGCACGGGTGGTTTGTACAGTATATGGTTGCGCCTCTGATGCTTATGCCGTGCAACGCTGCCTGCACGATCACGTTCTGCTCCGCATGTAAACCACGACAGAGTTCGTGCCTCTCGCCCGACGGAACATCCCGCTGGGCACGAAGGCACCCCACTTCAGCGCAATGCGCAAGCCCTGTGGGCGCGCCGTTGTAACCGGTCGCCAAGATCCGCCTGTCCCTCACGGCGATCGCTCCCACGTGGCGGCGAAGGCAGGTTGATCGGCTTGCCACGATCCGCGCGATCTCCATGAAGTACTCGTCCCAGGAAGGCCGCTCACGCGCCTCGTCGTTGAGTTCCACCCTCCATCCCCTCGCCCTTCCTCGCCCGGCCCTTCTGCAGCTTGGGCGCCAACCGGTCGGTCACGCGGCGACCGCTACAGCTCCCGCCCGCAGCCGCCGCCGATCGGCCGCGCGTGGCCGCCGCGGCCGGCGCGCTAACCCGCAGCCGCCGGCGGCCGCCGCCCGCAGGTGTCGCGTTACTTCGTGCCGAAGAGTCTGTCGCCAGCGTCGCCCAAGCCGGGCACTATATACCCGTGGGAGTTCAGACGCTCGTCTATCGCCGCAGTGAAGATGTCGACGTCGGGATGGTGTTCTTGTACCATCTTGATGCCCTCCGGCGCGGCGATGAGGACCACTAGCTTGATATTGGCGGCGCCCCGCTGCTTGAGGAACCTGATCGCTGCTGTGGCAGACCCGCCAGTCGCGAGCATCGGGTCGACCACTATCAGATCGCGCTCAGACACGTCCGGCGGGAGCTTGCAGTAATAGTCCACGGGCTTCAGTGTCTCCGGGTCACGGTAAATGCCGATGTGCCCGACCTTCGCGGCAGGTATCAGCCTCAACATTCCGTCCACCATGCCGAGGCCAGCTCTCAGGATCGCTATGATGCCGACCTTTTTCCCGGCAATGACCTTGGTTTTGGCCGGACCTATCGGCGTTTCCACCTCGGCGTCCTCGAGAGGGAAATCGCGGGTGACCTCGTAAGCCATGAGCGTCGAGACCTCGCTCACGAGGTCTCGAAAGTCTTTGGCGCCCGTGTTCTTGTCCCTGATGAACGTGAGCTTGTGTTGAATGAGAGGGTGATCGATGAGGTGGACTTTGGACATTCTCACTTCCCCTTTCCCGCTTCTCCCAGCGCGATCTTCTCCACGCGTCGAGCGTGCCGCCCGCCCGCGAAACTTGTTTCCAGGAAGACCCTCACGATGTCCCGTACGTACTCGGGCCGGACGACCCTTGCACCGAGGGCCAGAATGTTCGCGTCATTGTGCTCGCGTGCGAGCCTCGCAGTCTCGGTGTCCCCCACGAGCGCGGCGCGCACCCCTGGCACCTTGTTCGCGACGATGGACATACCTATGCCTGTCCCGCATATGAGAATGCCCCTGTCGAACCGGCCGGACGCGACCTCCCTCGCCACCTTGTAACCTATGTCGGGGTAATCCACAGGGTCGGAGGACGGCGCGCCGAAGTCCTCGACCGCGTGCCCAAGCGATTTCACGTACTCCTTGAGGATCTCTTTCATCTCGAAGCCCGCATGATCGCTGCCAATGGCGACTCTCACTGGTGCAGCACCTCCATAGCCGGATCGCCACAAGTTCGCGTTGTTTTTCAATCCTGAGGCCCTACCCCGGGCTGTCGGCCTTGCCCTCCAGGCACGGCTCGCTCGCGCCGTGACTTGTTCGAATTCGCCATGCGCTCTCACCGAACTCTCCACGGCCCGTCGTGCAAGCACCGGCAACCCCAGCATCTCCGGGGAAAGAGATGGAAACCCACGACACCGCACGTGGTCAGCGTGATAACTTCTACTCGTGTCCCGAGGGTTCCTTCGACCCTGTGCGGTTTTCCGCACACATTTCCCCGATCCGCTTCACCGAGCGCGCGACGGCCTTCTCGATGGCATCAGCTGCTGCCCGGTATACGCTCACCGATCCTCCGAACGGATCACGCGTGTCGGTGCCGAGTTCGCCCTCGAGGCCGGCAAACTCGTTGAGCGTGAAAACCTTCCCCTTCAACGAAGGATGCCTCTCGAGCAGGATCTGCTTGTGAGCGGCTGTCATGACGAGGACGAGGTCGGCGCCCTCCACCACGTCCTCGCTTAGCACACGCGCCCGATGGGACGAGATGTCGATGCCTCGCTCCATCATGACCGCCCGGGCGTTCTCAGAAGCCGGTTCGCCCTCGCTGGCGAAAAGGCCGGCTGACTCGACCGTCACGCCGCAAGCCCGCGCACCAAACTCATCCGCGAGGGCCTTGCGCAGCATTGCTTCGGCCATGGCACTCCTGCACGTGTTCCCGCTGCATACCACCACGATTCGCTTGGGCAGTGCCATTACCTGCCACCTCCCAGAGGTGTGTGCGTATCAGTCGGCCCGTCGCCGGCCTTGCACTCACGGGCGGCGCCCCAAGCGGAACATCTCGACGGAATCTGGTCCGCAAGGCCAGCGGCCGAATGCTGACGGCACCCATCGTGCGATCATCAGCAACCCCTCTCGAAAACCGCGAAGATTCCTGCACTCCCGCTGAGCGTCCGACTGGGCTCAAGCATGGATGATGCGGCCGCCCGAGGCGCGGCGCAGCCTGTTCATGATGGCGAATCCCAGGCCCCTCTGGTCGAATCCCTCTGCGAACACCACGTCAACCCCGTCGGTGTCGAAGAGGCGTAACGTGGCGAAGAAGGCGGCCGCGACGGTCGCGAGGTCCGCCCGCGACCCTACTGCGCGAACTATGTCAGCCCGGCCGGCGTACATCTCCTCGGTCTCACGCGAGCACATCACGCCTACTCTATCGCCCGCAGCGCGGCGCATCTCGATTTCACGGAGGATGCGCCGGGCGACTGCGCCCGCATCGCCCTCCACGAGGATCACGGGGGTCTTTGGCGCGTAATGCGTGTATTTCATCCCGGGGGACCGCACCGGGCCGCTCGTCGGCGGCGCGACGGAATCCGCGGCCGCCACGTCCACGGCGCCAAGCACCTCACGCAGTTCTTCGACGGTGACTCCTCCGGGCCTCAGGACGGTCGGAGGGCTCGAGGTCATGTCCACAACAGTGGACTCCACGCCCACACTAGTGGGCCCACCGTCGAGGATCATCTCAATCCTCCCGGCGAGGTCGGCGATGACGTGGTCAGCTGACGTAGGGCTCGGCCGTCCTGACGCGTTGGCGCTCGGAGCAGCGATGGGAACGCCGGACTCTGCTATGAGAGTGAGAGCAATGGTGTTGTCGGGCATGCGTACTCCCACAGTCGCGAGGCCTGCCGACACCTCGTTGGGAACCTCCGGCCTCTTCGGGAGCACCAGCGTGAGGGGACCGGGCCAAAACCTTTCCATGAGCATCCTCGCAGAGTGCGGCACGCTCAGCACCACGCGGCGGGCATCCTCGGGAGCGGCGACGTGAAGTATGAGGGGATTGTCTTGCGGCCGGCCCTTAGCCTCGAATATCCTTGCGACAGCGCGGGCCGAAAGGCCGTCCGCGCCGAGTCCGTAGACGGTCTCAGTCGGGAACGCCACCAGGCCGCCCGCGCGAATCACCTCCGCGGCCCTCCGGATGGCCGCCATGTCCGGACGACCTGGGTCCAGCCGTATTATCTCTGTCCCCCCGATCATACGGGAACCGCGCGCTTCCACTTCTCAAGAAACGGCAACCACGTGAGCGAGGCACTATGGCCGGCCGTCTCGTCCTCCTTTCGAGATACCATCACATCATCGCTCGTTCCGCGCGTGGGCGCGGCCCGCCACCGCCACGACCACGCGCTCTGTTCCGGCGTAGTCGCGAACCACATCCACAGACGAGTACCCGAGCTCCTCCGCTGCAAAGCCTCTCACGAGGCCAGCCTGGTCGTGGCCGACTTCGAGCGCAACGAACCCGCCGTCCGAAAGGTATCTTGGCGCGCCCTCGAGAATCGCGCGCGCGAAGTCGACGCCCTGTCCTCCCCCGGCGAGGGCCACGCGCGGTTCCTTCGCGACCTCCGGCGGAAGGCTCGCCATGGCTCTACGAGAGAGGTAAGGCGGGTTACTCACAATGGCGAACACCCTGCCTTCGAGACCTCGCCCCTCGAGGGGCGAGAGCAGATCGCCTTGCAGGAACTGGATCCTCTTCTCGACCCCGTGACGGCTGGCGTTCTCACGCGCCACGCGGAGCGCCTCGGGAGAGATGTCAACGGCGACGAGCGACACGTCACGAACGAACCATGCGATGCTCACCGCGATCGCCCCACTGCCGGTGCCGATGTCCGCAACGATCGTGGCACCTCCCTCACGTGCCCGGAGGCGCTCGATCACCGTTTCAACGAGCGTCTCCGTCTCGGGCCTAGGGATGAGCACGTTCTCGTCCACGACGAACTCAAGGGACATGAACTCTTTCCTGCCTGTTATGTAGGCCACAGGCAGCCTCGTGAGCCGCCGCTCCAGGGCTGCCTGGTATGCCGCGTATTCGTCAGGCTCGAGCCGCCTCTCTGGATGGGCGTACAGGACCTCGCGCCGCGTCCCGAGCACGTGCGCCAGCAAGACCTCCGCGTCCAGGCGCGGCGTGGGGATCCCGGCATCGGCCAGTCGCGTCGTGGCCACGCGCAGCGCGTCCCGAACCGTAACGATCCCGACAGGCCTAGCCAATCTTCTTCAACCTCTCGCTTTGGTCGACCGTGATGAGCCCGGTGATTATCTCGTCCAAGTCTCCCTCGAGGACCTGGCCGAGTTTGTAGAGAGTGAGGTCGATCCGGTGGTCCGTCACGCGGTTCTGCGGGAAATTGTACGTGCGGATCCGCTCGCTCCGTTCGCCGGTCCCAACCTGCATGCGCCTGGCCTCATCCATCTCAGCCTTCTGTTCTCGCTGAAGCTTGTCGAGAAGCCTGGCGCGAAGCACCCGCAGGGCCTTCTCCTTGTTTTTGAGCTGCGATTTTTCGTCCTGGCACGTGACGACCATTCCCGTGGGAATATGGGTCACCCTCACCGCCGAGTCGGTGGTGTTGACGCTCTGTCCGCCGTGCCCGGTGGACCGGTATACGTCGATGCGAAGGTCTTCGGGACGGATGTCCACCTCGACTTCCTCGGCTTCGGGCAAGACCGCCACGGTGGCCGTGGACGTGTGAATGCGCCCTCCAGCCTCGGTGGTCGGCACACGCTGGACCCTGTGAACGCCGCTCTCATATTTGAGTTTGCTGTACGCGCCGCGCCCCTGAACGGCGAATATGATCTCCTTGAACCCACCAAGGTCAGTCGGGTTCGAGCTCATGATCTCGATCTGCCAGCCCTGCTGCTCGGCGTAGCGGGCGTACATCCTGTAGAGGTCGGCAGCGAATAGAGCCGCCTCCTCACCGCCCGTGCCCGCGCGAATCTCCATTATGACATCCTTTTCGTCGTTGGGATCCTTCGGGAGGAGCAGGATCTTGAGTTCCCTCTCGAGCCGCGACTCCTCTGCTTTGAGCCTATCGAGCTCGGACCGGAGGAACTGTTCGAGCTCCGGGTCCGCACCCGACTTGAGCATCTCCCGTGCGTCGTTGATCTCGGCGCAGGTCTTCTTGTACTCTCTGTATTTCGTGACGATCTCCTCAAGGCTGGCGTGGGCTTTCGCCGACTTCTGGTATCTCTCCTGGTCGGCAACGACCGCCGGATCCGCGAGCGTAGCCTCGAGGTCCTCGTACCTTTGTTCGAGCGCGTCAAGCCTGTCCAACATCGATCTCACCCCCTCAACCCGACCGCGCGCGGGCGCGCCGCCGGACGAGCGGCATCCCCCGCCTCGAGCAATCGCGCGAAGCCGGGGCGCGGAGAGGTGCATGCCCGAATCTCGTCCCGGCAAACCACACCCTGCGTGACCACCCTTGACGCAGAGGCACGTCTAGACGCCGTCCGCTTCAAGCACCTCTTTCAGAGCGGCGATAGCCACCTCAAGCTGGGCGTCATCCGGCTCACGGGTCGTGAGCTTTTGGAGCCACAGCCCGGGCGTGATGGCAAGCTCGACGATGCGCGGTGGGTTGCGCCGCCCTGCGAGCCTCACCACCTCGTAGGATACCCCGGTGACCAGTGGCAGAAGCGCAAGACGCGTAGCGATCCGGAGGAGCAGGGACGTCCTTCCGAGCAGCGAGAACATGAGCACCATGATGACCATGACGATGAGCAGGAAGGCCGTGCCGCACCTCGGGTGTAGCGTGCTGTGGCGCCTGGCGTTCTCGACCACAAGCTCCTCTCCCGCCTCGAAGCTGTGGATGACCTTGTGCTCGGCACCGTGGTACTGGAATACCCGCTGAATATCTTGCAGCCGCGACACAGCGACAATGTAACCGAGGAACACGACCAGGCGGAACACGCCTTCGGCGAGGTTCACGGCGACCGTGGAACGGAGCCACTTTTGCAACAGGACGGCCACGAGGTTCGGCAGCACTATGAACAGAGCCACGAACACGGCGAGCGACACGAGGAGAGTGAGGGTGAGTTCCCATGGCTTCAGTTTCTCCTCCTCGCCCTCGCCCGCAGCCTGGTCAGCCGAGAACATGAGCGCGCGGATCCCTACGATCAGCGTTTCGATGAACGCCACCACCCCGCGCACGAAAGCAAGCCGGAGCGCGGGGTACTTCGCGGTAAGCGTCCCGATGGGCTGCCTTGTCACCGCGACCGTCAAGTCCGGGCGTCTCACCGCTATCGCGATGGCCTTCCTGCCCCGCATCATCACGCCCTCGATGACCGCCTGGCCGCCATAAAAGAAGTCCCCGCTCAAATCGAAAGCGCCTCCTTACCAGGCACCACGTGGCACTTGCGACACCTGGCCTGATACGACTCCTTCGCCCCAACGAGCACTATGGGATCATCGAAGTGCGCGGGCATTCCGTTGATGATCCTTTGGCTCCGCGTCGCGGGTGCCCCACACACCTCGCACACCGCATCCAGCTTGGTCACCTGGTCTGCGATGGCCATTATCTTGGCCATGTGGACGAACGGCTCGCCCCGGAAATCCGTGTCCAGCCCTGCCACGATGACGCGCACGCCGTTTGACGCGAGCGCATCGCACACCCCGACTATTGCCTCGTCAAAAAACTGGGCCTCATCTATGGCGACCACATCCACGGCCTCTCCGTGGGCGGTCGCCCGCAGCACCTCTGCGGCACCCTCCACGAGCACCGCGTCCATCCTGCCTCCGGAATGCGAGCTGACTTCGCGTGCGCTGTACCTGTCATCTATGGCCGGCTTGTAAACCTGCACTTCAAGCCCGGCGATCCTGGCCCGCTTCACGCGGCGTATGAGCTCCTCGGTCTTGCCGCTGAACATGGGACCAACTATGGCCTCGATCCGTCCGGGCGCTTCTCCCTTTCTCAACACGTTTCCCCTCTTCACAAAAACAGAGCCGCCTGGGCTCTGCTTTCGCTTCGAATGAGTTCCGTCTGTTACGACAGGCCGTGCCTCTTCTTGAACCGTTCCACCCGGCCGCCGGTGTCGACTATCCTCTGCTTGCCGGTGAACATCGGATGGCACTTTGAGCATATCTCGACCCTAAGGTCCTTGCGGGTCGACCCGACCTCGAACTTCTCGCCACACGCGCAAGTGACGGTGGTTATGAAGTATTCAGGATGAATTCCCTTCTTCAACTCGCTCACCTCCCGGACACGCTGCCGCCGCGTCAACGCTCAACGGCCTGATTATAGCACAAACGACCCTCCTCATCAATGTATCAACCGCTTCTCTTGAGTTTCCCCGTGCGCATCGCGTGAAGCTCGCCCAAGTCAAATACCTTGAGGCCCAGCGGGATCAAGACCACTCCGATGACAAGGAGAAGTATGAGGTCACCACCGATGTCTCGAATCGAGGCATTCTCAAGCAGGGCCGCGCGCGCGGCTCGGAGCGTGTATGTGGCGGGCGACAGCCGGGAAAGCGGCCGGAGCCATGTAGGCAAGACGTCCACTTCGTAGTACACGCCCGACACGAGTAGGATCGCCGCCTCCAGGATGTGCGCCGCCTGCGAGCCTCGCTCCGGGGACAATAACGGCAAGACCGCAGCCATCAGCCCGACGCCGATGAACGAGAGGCTGGACAGTATGAGCACGGCGAGCGCAGCGCCCAGGTTGGCGCTGGCAAGGTCCAACTTGAACAGGGCCGCAACCGCGATCATGACCACGACGGTCCTCACGGCTCCGTACGTCGCAGCGTACAGGCACACCCCACCGAGATACGATAGCCTTTTCATTGGCGCCATGAACGAGTATTCGATGGTTCCTTCCCAGCGCTCCCATTGCACCGACTCCGCGACCTCGTGAAAAAGCACGGACAGAAATCCCCAAAGAAGCGCACCGACGACGAGGTAGAGCACCCTGTCGCCGCCCATGGCTGCGCCTGCGCCTCCCCCGGCACCCCCGCCGGTGGCCGCCCCGGCGGGGTTCACGCCGATGAACGCAATCGTAAGAGTGTTCACCACCGTATATATGAGAAACACGATCTCCCAGCCTATGTATCGCTTGATGAGGTTGAAGTTCCGCTCCACTAGAGCGTAGCTCCTCCTCAGCTCTCTTGCGAGTTCAACCACGCTAATCCGCCTCCTCGGGATGCGACTCCTTCAGCGCTTTCCCAGTAAGCGCGAAGAACACGTCCTCCAAAGTCACCGTCTCCCCGTTCGTAGCGAGGCTCTCTTTGAGATGGCCGGGCGTATCCAAGGCCACGAACCTGCCCTGGTCGATGATCGCCACCCTGTCGCACAACCTGTCAGCCTCCTGCATGTCGTGGGTGGTCAGGATGACCGTCGTGTCATGGGAGTCCCTTACCTCAAGGACGTAATCCTGCACCTCGCGTTTGGACACCGGGTCGAGCCCGGTCGTCGGCTCGTCGAGCAGCAGAAGCACAGGGGACGTCAGCAACGCCCTTGCCACGGCGACCTTCTGCTGCATGCCGCGGGATAGGTCCTCGAGCGGCTCGTACGCCTTGCTCTCGCTGAAACCCAGGCGGGTCAAGATATCGATGGCTTTTCGGCGCGCCCAGCGGATGTCGACGTCGTAGAGACGCGCGGCGTAGCTGAGATTCTCCATGGCCGACAGCTTCTTGAAGAAGGCAGCCTCCACGGACACGCGGTTTATCAAGCGTCTCACCGCGAAACGTTCCTTTACCACGTCGTGGCCGAACACCCTGATCTCGCCCTCGTCAGGCAGGAGCAACGTGGAGATGAGCCTGATGAGCGTGGATTTGCCCGAGCCGTTGGGCCCTAGGATGCCAAATATCTCGCCGCGCTTTACGCTGAACGTCACGCCCGATACAGCCTCTACTCTCACGCTCCTTGGAAAGAGCGCGGCGACCGCCCTCTGCACTGCCAGCCTTGGCCGCTCCCTCCCGTTCACGCCCGCGGGCTGACCGGTCCCACAGACCTCACCCGTTCCAGCTTCCCCGGCCCGAATGCCAGGCCCTTTCCTCGCCACGTTGGGTTGCACGACCGCCTCCCCGCCGGTATGCCTCTCCGTTGCCGGGGTTGGCTGGGCCTCGGCCTGGCACGTGCTGGATGGTCTTGTCTTGGCCGTCTTGGGCGCCGTCTCTTTCCTCACATAGAACGCCTTCCGCGCGCCGATGCACTCAAGTGCTGTCTCTCGCTCCTGCATCCTCTCCAAACCTCGCCTTCAAACCCTGGCGCTGCAAAGCCAGAGTGGAGAAATCCATTCGCTAGCAGAAAACCAAAAAGGAGAGCCGGGTCCTCCCACGACTCTCCTGAAGCGAACGCCACGGCCTACGTGGCGCCAAATAGAAAGGGTCGTGGGCACTCGTGCGGCCCACGACCCTGCCATTATCTACCAGCTACAGGACAGGGTCAGGCCGCGCACGAACGGAACCGCCATTAGAACGCGCGCTGACGAGCGCGCGGCGTGCGGCAACACCGGCAAGCCGTACCTTGACGATGCATGGCACTCTGCTGATCATCCGCGCAGCCTCCCTTCTCCTCTCACTGTAAATACTCCCCCTGGCCCACGTAAGCATTCCCACTATTGCCAACTTTGAGTATAGCTTATGTGCCATCCGCCGTCAACAACGACTTTGGGCCTTCAACCGCTGTGACGGCGCCCCGGGCACGTTATTGAAAGCGGTCTTTCAGCGCAGCGTCCTGCGAGTAAGCGCCTTCTGAGCCGACGCGTTCCGAGTCAGCGCTTTCCGAGCCGGCTAAGGATCTCCCGGGCCGCCACGACGCCTGAAGCGGACGCCTGCATGAGCCCCCTTGTGATGCCGGCGCCGTCGCCGATAGCGAAGAGGTTCTTCACCTGCGTCTCGAGGGAGCTGGTCACCGACAGGCGGGACGAATAGAACTTGACCTCGACCCCGTACAGCAGGGTGTTGCGCCCATAGACGCCCGGCGCCACAGCGTCGAGCGCCTTGAGCATTTCTATGATGCTTACGAGATGCCTGTATGGAAACACCAAGCTCAGGTCGCCCGGAGTGGCGTCCTCCAGCGTGGGCACGACCGTGCCCTTGGCGAGCCTATCCTTGGTAGACCGGCGGCCCGTGATGAGGTCGCCCAGCCTCTGGACGATCACCCCTCCGCCGAGGAGGTTTGCGAGACCCGCCACGTATTTGCCGTACGCTATGGGGTCCTTGAACGGCTCGGTGAAGGTCTTGCTCACAAGAAGCGCGAAATTGGTGTTCTCCGTCTTCTTCTCAAAATGAGTGTGACCATTGACCGTGATCAGCCCGTCCGAGCTCTCGGTGACAACCTCGCCGTAAGGACACATGCAGAAGGTGCGCACCTTATCGTCAAAGGAACGCGAGTGATAGATGAGCTTTGACTCGTACGCCACGTTCGTGAGAGGCTCCGCCACCACGGCCGGCAGCTCCACACGCACGCCGATGTCCACAGGATTGATGGCCATTGAGAGCCCAAGCCTGCGCGCCTCCTGGACGAGCCACTCGGCACCGTCCCTCCCAGGGGCCACGATGACGTAGTCCCCTAAGATGGTGCGGCCCTTGGACGTCTCAACCCCGACAACCTTGCCGTCTTGCGCCAAGATCCTAGTTGCGCTCTCGCGAAGCGCTATCTCGGCATATCGGGCGAGGTGCTTCTTCATGCCGTCCAGTATATCCTTGGTCTTGCCCGTGCCCAGGTGCCTGATCTTCGCGGGAATGAACTTTAGCTCCGCCATGAGGGCTTTCCGCTCGAGCTCGTGAAGCGCCTCCTCGTCGCCCCCGTAGACCTTGGTGGGAGCCCCGAACCCGAGGTAGATTCCGTCCACGTACTCGATGAGCTCCTTGAGCTTCTGATCGCTCACGTATACGTCGAGCATTCCCCCGACCTTCGTTGACAGGGTGAGTTTCCCGTCGCTGAACGCGCCGGCACCGCCCCACCCCGACACGATACTGCACGGCCGACACCGACGACACGCGGTCTTGCCCTCGTTGGAGGGACAGACCCTGGCATCCAGGTCTGAGCCCTTCTCGATGATGATAATCTTGATCCGGCCGCTTGTCGCCTCCACGAGCTCGAGCGCGGAGAAGATGCCCGCCGGGCCCGCGCCCACGATTATGACGTCGTAGCGATCAGGTTTCGTTTCGCCCATCGCGCTTTGAACCTCTCCTTCGTTTGAGCCAGCCTGGCGCTCCTTTCCGGGAGCACCCTCGGCCCCGACCTAACTCGGCACATCGCCACAAGTCCGCGCTGCTTCCCAGCGCGCAAGTCTTGTCCAGGGTTGCCGGTGTGGCCCTCCAACTAACCTTGTCAACTCCGCCCCCGCCGGGGCTCAGGCGAGAGAAAGAGCCGGAACCCACGTCATGCTCGGGACCGTGGACCATGCACGCTCACGACCCAGCATTCGCCGCTTTTGTGGAGAACTCGAGCACCCGGGAGACGGCGACGTTCCCCGCCGCATCTCGAGACAGAACCCTGAACCTATACTTGGTCGAAGGCTTCAAGCCATCCAACTTGATGTGGTGAAGCATAGTCATGTCCTTGTCTCGCACCGTGGTCGACTTCCGCCCCGCATCCTGGTCCTCGGCGTACTCGACCGCGGAATCCGAATCCTCATCGGTCGTCCACGCGATGTCAGCCGTTGTCGCGCCGAGGGCGGCCACGCGAACCCACAACAGGCCCGGGGGACGCGTATCTAGCACGATCCGGGCTGAGACTGGCGCGGACACGTTCCCCGCTCTGTCCTGGAACCGAGCGTACACCCTCTTGACACCGTCGCCCGGCGGAACGTCCCAGTCCTTCGTGAGCTGGTACATGGTCCACGCACTCCACGTGGCACCGTCGTTGCTCATGGACACGTTGAGCACGCCGCTCGTGCGGTCATTCGCCTGTAACCGCAAGCTAACCCGTGTCTCGTTGGTGAAGCGCGCCCCGCTGTTTATCTCAAGCGAGCCCCAAGGCGGCTCTCGGTCCAGCACGATGGAAGCCTCCGCCACGCACGCGCCCTGCGCGGCCATCCCTGCTCCGCCGCCGCTCGTGCCGCCACCAGGCGCAGAAGTGCCGGCAGCGTAATAGACCGCTTTGATGACGGTCTTCCCGTCCTTAACCTCGCCGCGCGGGCACCACTCTATGACCGCGGACCTCCAGTCATGCCACCTGAACGGCTCGTCGCCCACGGCGAGGAAGAACCCCCGCAAAGGAACGGCCGGGTCCACGCCTAGCATGAGTCTCACCTGCGACGTCGTGGCATACGAAGCTCCCCCGTTTATGAGCAGCACACCGCTCAAGAGCGCAGGCACGCCGTTCATGTCCGCTTCACTGCTGGGCCTTCCCGCGGAATCCGCGGCGCCCATGACATCTCCCGCGACCCCGTCCTCGTCACCCTCGGCCAGTGGTAGTGCCGCAGCAGCAGCCCCGCCCGGGCGCCCCCCGAGGGCGAGGGCCGCCTTCTGAAGCGCCTCTCTGACGCTTCCGAAGTGTATGGGCACGCCGAACGAAAGCTTCTCTAGGTAGGCTGAGGCCACCGGGTCCTGCGGGAAGGCCTCCAGCGCGCGGGAGAACATCTCCGCCGCCCCGACCGTGTCGTTTGCCTCGAACTTTGCTATGCCGAGAAGCGTGTACGCAACATCGAGATCCTCCGGCCCCGTTGCGACCTCAAGCGCAGCCTCGAACTCGCGGCAGGCATCCTCCACCTTTCCGAGGTCCAGCAGCGCCTGCCCTGCGCCGACCCTTGCGCGGAACTGTTCGCGAGCGTCGGCGGCGTGCTGCAGGCTCTGACGGAATGCGGCCAAAGCCTCCTCCTCCCGGCCCATGCACCACGTCGCGTAGCCGAGGAGATCAAAGGCCTTTGCCACATCGGGCGCTTCGGGCGCGTCGGGGCTCTCCGCGATCGCGCGCGAGAGCGCGGCAGCGGCCTCCTCAAACATCCCGCGTTCAATGTATCCAATGCCGGCGGCCAGGTCGCCGTCGTTCCCCATGACAGCAACCGACCCTGTCCCAGCCATGGCCAGAGCCGGGGCCTGCGGCGACCCGGTCATAGCCAGCGCCAGGAAAACGATGACGCACGCAGCCAGAGCTCGGACGCGCGAGGAGGGGACGTTTCCTGGGGCCCTCATGTCGTTCACCTCACGGGTAGATCCTATTAAGAAGCCTCGGGAAGGGAATTGTCTCGCGCACGTGGTCGAGGCCGCAGATCCAGGCCACGGTCCGCTCCACGCCGAGACCGAATCCCGAGTGCGGCACCGAGCCGTACCGGCGGAGGTCCATATACCATTTGTACGCTTCCGCCGGAAGCTTGTGTTCCTCGATGCGCTGCGCGAGAAGACCAGCATCGTCTATCCTCTGCCCGCCCCCTATTATCTCGCCGTATCCTTCGGGCGCGAGAAGGTCGGCCGACAAGCACACGTCGGGCCGGCCCGGGTCGGGTTTCATGTAGAAGGCCTTGCAGGCCGTGGGGTATCTGTGGACGAACACGGGGCGGTCGAACTGCTCCGCCAGGACGGTTTCGTCCCCGCCGCCGAAGTCGTTGCCCCACTCGAACTCTACCCCATGCTTGCGCAAGATGTCGCAGGCCTCGTCATACGTGATCCGCGGGAAGGGCGGCTCCACCTTCTCCAGCCTCGAAGTGTCGCGCTCGAGCGTGGCGAGGTCCCTCGCCCTTCTTTGAAGCACGCGCTGCACCACGTAGCTCACGAGTTCCTCTTGGAGCCTCATGTTGCCATCCAGATCAACCCAGGCCATCTCGGGCTCAACCATCCAGAATTCGGTGAGGTGCCTTCTGGTCTTGGATTTCTCGGCCCGGAAGGTCGGCCCGAAGCAGTACACCTTGCCGAGGGCCATGGCGGCGGCCTCCATGTAGAGCTGGCCGCTCTGTGTGAGATACGCCTTGGTGTCGAAGTAATCAGTCTCGAAGAGCGTGGTCGTGCCCTCGCACGCCGATGGCGTGAGGATCGGCGCGTCTACAAGGACGAACTCGCGCTCGTCGAGGAAATCGCGGATCGCCTTGACCACCTCGTTCCTCACCCGCATGATGGCGACTTGCCTCGGGGTGCGGAGCCACAGGTGCCTGTGATCCATCAGGAAGTCGACACCGTGTTCCTTGAGCGATATGGGATACTCCTCGGCAAGCGACACGACCTCGACGCCGGAGGCGGAGATCTCATACCCGCCCGGTGCCCTCCGGTCGGCCCTCACGGAGCCCCGCACCACGAGCGACGACTCCTGCGTGAGCCTGTCGGCCGTGGCGAAGTCCTCATCGGGCACCTGGCCTTTCACCACGACCACTTGGATGAAACCCGTTCCGTCCCGCACGATTAGAAACAGCACCGACCCGCTGGACCTCTTGTTGTAGAGCCAGCCCCGGAGCTGTACCTCTTCGCCCTCGTGCTCACCGATATGCGCTATGTGCACGCTTTCCACTTGGTTTGACCCACCTCCGTTTGGCCTGCCTTCCGCCCCGGCCTTGATTTGCGCTCCGCTCAGCCGCTCATATTATACCACCCCTGGAAGGCCCTTGCCACGCGCGGACACCGACAGCCCGGGCGGCGCGGCCCGCCCGGGCTGTCCACTAAGTCCACCAAGTATCGAGTGTGTCGCCAGGAGACCGCTGGATCCCCCGCGCCATCCTATCTCGGCCCACCCAAAGCCGGCAAAGCCGTCGCCGGGACCGCGCAAGTCGGCAGTCACTGGGGACATCCAGCATCCTCCGCCAGAAGCTCGCGCCACTCAATCACTCAATGCGCCGCAGCGAGGTACTGACGTAATACGTCTGCTCGTGTTTCACCTCGAGCTTCCGCGTGAACGTGTAGTACCCGGAAAGGATGAGCGTAACCTCGTGGCTTCCAAAAGGCACCCTCTGCAGCAACACGGGGGTCTTTCCCTTTTCGACACCGTCAAAGAACACCCTCGCCCCTGAGGGGTAACTCGATACATGCACCGCGCCATACTGCTGCACCGGCGGCTGCGGAACCGGCTGAGGCACCGGCGTGGGCTCCGGCGGGATCGGCGGATAGCTCCCGCCCACATAGAAGTATGTATACCCGCTCACCCACGCCTTCTGCGGCACGATCTGTATCTTGGCCTGGATGTTGCCGATCACGATGTTCGCCTGGCCCTGGATGTAGACGCGCCCCGATTGGGCGGATTCCTCGAGGTCGCTGAGCGGCAGCTTCTGGGTGGAAGCGAACACGATCAGGTACTCCGTTCCTGAGGGCGGCTCGACCGTGCCCGACAGGGTGTAGGTCCTGTTTGCTTGAACCCATGTATCCCGCACGAGCCACCTCAGTTGCCCGGAGGCAAGGATGTCCAACACATAGACATAGCTCGCCCGGTTTGCCCTATAGTAAACGCTAATGGGATCCCCAGGGTAATACGTAGACCCTTGGCCCCTGTCGACCCAGATCTCCGCCTTGAAGTCAGGGCTCGGGTTAGGATTGATGAGGAGCTTCACAGGCGGCTCCTCCGCCAACGCCCCCATCTGCGGCAGCACAGAGACCGCCACCAGCACCAAACCCAGGATCACCCATTTCAATCGCCTCATTCGCACTGGTCACACTCCTTTCATTTTCAACGAAAGCGGAACATCGCGTCGTTACATTTCCTCCACATCTGTATCGGTCAGGCTGTAATTGGGCGCCTCGCGCGTTATCACGATATCGTGCGGGTGGCTTTCACGCAGGCCCGCTCCTGTCATCCTGATGAACCTCGTGTTCCTCTGAAGCTCGGCGATATTGCGCGCGCCACAGTAACCCATCCCCGCGCGGAGCCCGCCCACGAGCTGGTATACCGTGTCTGCGAGCGCACCCTTGTACGGGACCCGACCCTCGATGCCTTCCGGCACCAACTTGTGCGTAGTGTCCTGGAAATACCTGTCGCTGGACCCTTCCTTCATAGCCTCCACGGACCCCATCCCACGGTAGACCTTGAAACTCCGTCCTTTGTAGATGACGCGCTCCCCGGGGCTTTCCTCGGTGCCCGCGAAAAGCCGGCCGATCATCACCACGTCCGCGCCTGCAGCAATGGCCTTCGTGATGTCCCCTGAGTACTTGATGCCTCCGTCGGCTATCACTGGGATACCATGATCCCTCGCTACGCGCGCGCACTCGAAGATCGCCGTGACCTGAGGCACCCCGATCCCCGCGACCACCCTCGTAGTGCAGATGGACCCCGGGCCGATGCCAACCTTGATCGCGTCTGCCCCTGCCTCAATGAGCGCCCTGGCGCCCTCGGCCGTCCCCACGTTGCCCGCGGCCACATCCACGTTCTTGAAGTTCGCCTTGAGCGCCTTGACCGTTTCCAGAACAAGGCGGGAATGTCCGTGCGCCGTATCCACCACAAGGAGGTCAACGCCTGCATCCACGAGGGCCCCCGCTCGCTCCAGCGCGCCCACGGTCCCCACGGCGGCTCCGACGCGAAGCCGGCCTCTCTCGTCCTTGGCGGCGTTCGGAAACTGCTTGGCCTTCAAGATGTCCTTTATGGTGATGAGGCCTTTGAGCATGAAGTTCTTGTCGACTATGGGAAGCTTCTCTATCTTGTGGCGTTGCAGGATGCTCTTGGCTTCTTCCAGAGTGGTGCCGACCGGCGCGGTTACCAGGTTCTCCTTGGTCATGACGTTCTCGATGGGCTGGTCGTAGTTGGTCTCGAACCGAAGGTCCCTGTTGGTGAGTATCCCCACAAGCTTGCCGTTCTTCGTGATGGGCACCCCGGAAATGTGGTAGCGCTCCATTATCGCGAGAGCATCCCGTATAAGGTTATGGGGCTCCAGGAAGATCGGGTCCACGATGATCCCGTGCTCCGACCGCTTTACCTTGTCCACCTCGCCCGCTTGGCGCTCGATTGACATGTTCTTGTGGATGACGCCGATGCCACCCTCGCGCGCCATCGCTATGGCGAGCCTCGCCTCGGTCACGGTGTCCATGGCGGCGCTCGCAAGCGGGATATTCAGGCGGATCCTCGCGGTCAGCCTCGTCGATACGTCCACCTCCCCCGGCATCACCTCGGAGTAGGCTGGCTCCAGAAGGACGTCATCGAACGTCAGAGCAACATGCCCGAACTTGTCATCGAAATCCATGGCGAAATTCCCCCCGGGCTTATATGTTGCTCCAATTGTAGCAAATCCTTCTCCCCAACTCAAGGACGGCCCTTCTCGGATGCCAGCCAAGATTCGGCTAATCTCCCCTGATAATTGTAACGTTGCCAAAGCCTCCAAGTTCCACAGTACCCGAAAACATTCCCCCAAGCCCATTTTGCCGCATCGCACTAGGAGCGCGGCCGAGTTGAGAAATGGCCTACTAAAAGGCCTGTTACCCGAGTCATTCAGCCGCTTTGCAACACCGTGCTCGCAGCCGAGACCGAGTGATCGCGGTCGGGATCAGGAAACCCGGACCCTGATCCGAGAGACCCCGGCGGGGTTACCGGGGTCTCTCACAGCGTGGGAGCGGTGATGTCTGATTTATCTGGTAGAGTATACGACCGGGCTAGCTCGCGGCTGACTCGCTGGAATGACTAGCCGCGTACTCCGCAAGTATCCTCGGAATGTCCTCGGGCTTGACGCGTGCGAACACCGTATCGCCGATCATGACCACCGGGGCAAGCGCGCACGCACCGAGACACCTCACGGCCTGAAGCGTGAAAAGCCCGTCACGACTGGTGCCGCCGATGTCCACGCCGAGCTCCTTCTTTACGGCCTCCAGACACGCCGCAGCGCCCCTTACGTAACAGGCGGTGCCGAGGCACACGTTCACGGTCCACTTGCCTTTCGGGCGAAGCGAGAAAAGCGAGTAGAACGTGGCGACCCCGTAGACCTCGCTCTCCGGCACTCCGAGGCCCTTCGCGATCCGGGCCTGCACGTCTTCCGGAAGGCAGCCGAAGAGCTGTTGAGCTTCGTGAAGCACGGGTATGAGCGATCCAGGGACGTCCTTGTGCTTGGCGATGATGTCATCCAGAATGCCGTACCTATCGTCCGGGAGCTTCCCTTGACACTTGCAAGCGGTCCCGCCAGCTTCGCCCGGCTTCGGTGCGACCTCGAGGCGGGCGCGCTTGTCTTTCGTCTGCTTCGTCTGCGCTGCCGACATGTCACATGGCCTCCTTCCTGGCGCTCGCCACTTGGGCGGCTTCCTCCACACTGTGATACGTCGTGTGGAGAAGCCGGTGTGCGACCTCGCTGCCCGGCTCGCCCAGGAACTCCTCGTACAGCCTTCGCACCGCAAGGTTCTCATGGGACCGCCTGGCTTTCATGCGCCTGTCCTCGGCGTACACCGCGCTGGCCCTCTTCGCCGCGATCTCGGGGTCGCCCGACCTCGGCTGGCCCCCACCCTCGATGCACCCGCCTGGACAAGCCATGATCTCCACGAAGTGATATGATGCTTTGCCATCGCGAATCCTCTGGAGAAGTCGCGCGGCGTTCCCAAGGCCGGACGCCACTGCGACACGAACCTGCTGCCCGCCCAGGTCAACGACGGCCTCACGTATGCCCTCAAGGCCGCGCACTTCGACGAACTCCAACTTACCGCCGCCCGCCGCCTTGCCCGCAGATCTCTTCGCGACGACCTCGGAGACCGTGCGCAGCGCCGCCTCCATCACGCCCCCGGTCACGCCGAAGATGGTCCCGGCGCCCGTGGAGATGCCGAGCGGAGGGTCGAACTCCCCGTCAGGCAGGCTGGCAAGGTCTATGCCCGCAGCCTTGATCAAGCGGGCGAGCTCCCGCGTGGTGAGGGCGACATCGACGTCGCGCACGCCAGAGGCGTTCATCTCCGGCCGCGCGCATTCGTACTTCTTCGCGGTGCACGGCATGGCCGAAACACTGAAGATCTTGTCCGGCGCGATCCCCGCCTTCTTGGCGTAATAAGTCTTTATTACAGCTCCCATCATCTGCTGGGGCGACTTGCACGACGACAGGTTCTCGAGGAAATCCGGGAAGAACGTCTCGCAGAACCTCACCCATCCAGGGCTGCACGAGGTGATGAGCGGCAGCCTGCCCTTGGACTTCATGCGCTCCAGAAGCTCGTGGCCTTCCTCCATAATCGTGAGGTCCGCCGTGAACTGGGTGTCGAACACCGCGTCGAATCCAAGCCGGTGGAGCGCCGTGGCGAGTTTCCCGGTAACCGCCGTGCCCGCGGGGATTCCGAACTCCTCCCCAATGGCAGCCCGCACAGCAGGAGCGACCTGAATGACAACATGGAGATTCGGATCGGCGATCGCATCCAGAACGCGCTCCCATTCCTCTTTCTCGCTTATTGCTCCAACCGGGCAAACTTTGGCACACTGACCGCACGACACGCACTTGGACTCCCCAAGCCCGTGCTCGAACATGGGCGTGACACATGAACGAGTGCCCCTGTACGCGAAGCCGAGCACGCCCGTGGCTTGAATCTCGTTACACACCTTCACGCAGCGCCCGCACAAGACACACTTGTCCGGCTGGCGTACCAGCGCCGGGCTGGATGCGTCAGGCTCCCTGTGTTCCCTTTCCCTGTTGAACCTCGCGGTCCGTATGCCTAGACGCATCGCGAGGTTCTGAAGCTCGCACCGCCCATTCCTCTCGCACTTGAGGCAGTCGTGGGGGTGAGCCGCGAGGAGGAGTTCCACCACGGTGCGGCGCGCCTCGCGCACCGCAGGCGTGTTGGTGTGCACCACCATGCCCTGGGCTACCGGCGTCACGCACGATGCGGGAAGGTTTCTCGCCCCCTCGATCTCCACTACGCAGACCCTGCAGGAGCCGATGCGGCCGACCGCAGGGTGGTAGCACAGCGTAGGTATGTCTCGGCCTACCCGTCGCGCTGCGTCGAGCACGGTCTCGCCCTCGCGCGCTTCGACCTCCTGCCCGTCTATGGTGAGCCTGACCACCTTCGCGGGCGCGGGGGACGGGGCGACGACCGGAGTTGAAGCTGGAGCGGGCGCTGGCGCCTGCTCCGGCGCCCCCGTGCTGTGAGCTTCAGCCTGTTTTTGCGGCAGAGCGGTATTCATCGCCTTCACCTCTTCACCACCGCCTGGAAACGGCACGCGCTCGCGCACGCCCCGCATCCCTGGCATAGGTCAGTGTTTATAGCATAGACCCTGCGCTTCCTGGCGTGACCGGCGGCAGCGCCACCCGCGGATGCCGCCTTCGCAGCGGTCTCCTCGGCCTCAGCCTCCGCGAGACTGATGGCGCCGACAGGGCACGCTTTCGCGCAGAGCCCGCACCCTCTGCACTTGTCCGCGTCTATGCGGTAGCGCGTGAGCGCCTTGCACACGCCCGCGGGGCATCTCTTCTCGTAGATGTGAGCCTCGTACTCGTCCCTGAAGTATCTGATGGTGCTTAGCACGGGGTTCGGAGCGGTCTGGCCCAGCCCGCAAAGCGCAGTGTTCTTTATCGTGTTGCCGAGAGCCTCGAGTGTCTCGATGTCCCCCGGCTGGCCCTTTCCTTCGGTGATGCGAGTCAGGATGTCAAGCATCACCTTCGTCCCTTCCCTGCACGGAACGCATTTCCCGCACGACTCGTCCTGCGTGAACTGCAGGAAGAATCTAGCGATATCCACCATGCAGGTATCCTCGTCCATGATGATGAGGCCCCCCGACCCCATCATGGCGCCCAGTTTCACCAGTGTATCGTACTCCATGGGCGTGTCGAGGAAAGCCGCGGGAATGCAACCACCTGAAGGCCCGCCAGTCTGTGCGGCTTTGAAGGCCTTCCCACCGGGTATCCCACCGCCGATCTCGTACACGATCTCCCGCAGCGTGGTCCCCATGGGCACTTCCACAAGCCCTGTGTTGTTTATCTTGCCAGCGAGCGCGAAGACTTTCGTTCCCTTGCTCTTCTCCGTGCCGATGCTTGCGAACCACTCGGGGCCCCGCAGGATGATGGGCGGAATGTTCGCGAGGGTCTCGACGTTGTTGATAACGGTCGGTTTCGCCCAGAGGCCCTCGTTCGCGGGGAACGGCGGCTTCGGCCTAGGCATGCCGCGCTTGCCTTCCACGGACGCGAGGAGGGCCGTCTCCTCGCCACACACGAAGGCTCCTGCCCCTACCCTGATCTCGACGTCGAAGTCGAAACCGGACCCGAAGAGGTTCTCGCCCAGCACACCGAACTCGCGAGCCTGCCGGATGGCGTGCGAAAGCCGTGCCACCGCCAGCGGGTACTCTGCCCGCACGTATACGTAGCCCTGGTTCGCGCCGATGGCGTAGCCCGCTATTGCCATGGCCTCTATCACGCTGTGCGGGTCGCCCTCAAGCACGCTCCTGTCCATGAACGCGCCAGGGTCTCCTTCGTCTGCGTTGCAAACCACGTATTTCTGGTCCGCCCTCACGCGCGCGGCGAATTCCCACTTCAAACCGGTCGGGAATCCCGCTCCGCCGCGTCCCCTGAGGCCCGATCTCTTGACGATGTCGATGACCTCCCTGGGCTCCATGTCGGTGAGGACCCGTGCGAGAGCCTCATAGCCATCGCGCGCTACGTACTCGTTGATGTTCTCGGGGTCTATGACCCCGCAGTTACGCAAGACCACCTTGACCTGCTTCTTGAAGAAATCAATCGAGGCCAAGTTCGGCGCCAGGGTTCCGTCGGCGCTCCTATGGAGCAAGCGCTCCACGGGCCTGCCCTTCACGATGTGCTCACGCACGATCTCCGGAACGTCCTCGGGACGGACTCGCTGATAGAACGTGCCTTCCGGGTAAACCACGACCACCGGGCCCAGGTCGCACGATCCCACGCAGCCGGTCTGAATGACCTTTACCTCGCCGAGGACCCCTTCGGTCTCGAGGTTGCTCATGAGGGCTTCGTACACAGCCTGACAGCCCGAGGACACGCACCCGGCACCCGCGCACACCAGGATGTGAGCACGGCAGAACGGGCTCATCATTCTCTCACTCCTTACCGTGTTGGTCGGCTCGGAAACACCAGTCACTCGCCACCCAATCGAACCTCGCTTGGGAATTCTCCCCGTCAGCGGGTCCGGCCGGGCGCAGACGCCCGGAGCAGGACACCCACAGCCTTGTGACGTTTGGTCGACTGCAGGGGCGAATGTTGGGTCGCGCCGGCCGTCTTAGTTCTCGTCAAACTTCGCTTCCATGCGGGCTTCGCGGATCTGCCGCTCGAGGCGGGCGGCGCGCTTGAACCACGTGCCGTCCGGATAGGAAAGCCCGTATTCTTGCATGGCCTTCTCGTACTCAGCCCGGAGGTCTTCGTCAACATCTGGGGCCGAATCACGGAGCGCTGCCTCACTTTTGAGAGCCACCGCCGACATGCCGGGTCCCTCCTTTGTGCCTTACTTCACAATCGGCCGCCGACTTTCAGCGCCCTCTCGCGCAGCCATCCCCAGGCAAGACACCGTGGCATTCACTCACGGTCCCATTGCCATCACCCGTGCTGCCGTCGTGGCGCCGTCCTGTTTCGCCGCCGATCGCTTTTCGCCAGAGGGTTGAAGCAAGTTGCGTGCCAACCATCTCCGCGGAAAACGCGAAACCCGCCGGGATCGCCTCAGAGCAACGTCCCAAGCGGGTTTCTAGGTCTCTCACAGGCCTGTCACAGACGTGGTCCGGCGCGGCGCAGGCCCATGAAGGCCCCATGATGTCCAAAGTGTTGGCTCATTCGTCCAAAATCTTGGCTGCGTCTGCCGGGCCAGGTCGCCTGCGGGTGTCCGGACGCGTCATTCCCAGCCTCTTCATCATCTCGTTCAGGGTGGTCCTCTTCAGCCCCAGGATCTCCGCGGCCCTGGCCTGGACGCCGCCGGCCTGCTCCAGTGCCTTTGCTATGAGTTCGCGCTTGTAGGAGTCGACCGCCTCGTCGAATCTGACGGCGCCCACAGCGCGAGCCGCCGCCTCTGGCCCCGTCGCCGTCTCTGTCCCCGTTCCCCTTGTGCCCTTCCCAGCCGCGGCATCATCCCCGGCTCCAACCGCGCCGGCGCGGCCGCTCACCCTCCGGACGATCTCGTCCGGGAGGTCCTCCAGCGAAAGCTCGCTGCCCTCGGCCAGGACGACAGCGCGTTCCACAGCGTTCTCGAGTTCCCGCACGTTCCCAGGCCAGTCGTACGCGACAAGGGCGGCCATGGCCTCTTTGGAGAAGGTCACTGGCCCCTTGAGGAGGCTCGACGCGTACTTCCTGGCGAAGTGCTTCGCGAGGAGCGGTATGTCTTCCCGCCGGTCACGGAGAGGCGGCAGATGGACGGTGATCACGTTGAGGCGGTAGTAAAGATCGCGCCTGAAGTCCCCGCGCTCTATGGCCTCCTCGAGGTCCCTGTTTGTCGCAACGATGACTCGCACGTCCACACGCCTCACCGACGTCTCTCCCACCCGGATGAACTCCTTGCTCTGAAGGAAACGGAGCAGCTTCGCCTGGAGCGCGAGGCTCACGTCACCGATCTCATCCAGGAACACCGTGCCGCCGTCGGCTTCCTCGAAGAGCCCGCGTTTGGTCGAGACCGCGCCCGTGAATGCCCCCCGTGCATGGCCGAAGAGCTCGCTTTCGAGCAGGGTCTCGGGAAGCGCTGCGCAGTTTATGCTGACGAACGGTTTCGCGGCTCTGAGGCTCTGACGGTGGATCTCCCGTGCGATGAGGTCCTTGCCCGTTCCACTTTCGCCCCGGACGAGCACGGTGGCATCGGTCCTCGCTACCTTCTCCACGAGCTTGAAGACGGCCTGCATCTCCCGGCTTGCACCTATGATGTCGCTGGACCTCTCCCTGATCGACTGGAGCTCACGGCGGAGCCTCCGATTCTCGAGTGCGATCTCCCGCCGCTCCAGCGCCTTTTTCACGACGAGCCTAACCTCGTCCACCTTGAAGGGCTTGGGCAGATAGTCGAACGCCCCGGCTTTCATGGCCTCCACCGCGTTCTGGACCGTGGAATAGCCGGTGATGACCACGACCGGCGTATCGGGAAGCGACCTCCTGGCCTCCTCGAGAACCTCCATGCCGCTGACCCCCGGCATCATCAGATCGGTCACGATGACGTCGATCTCGTCACCGGACCTTATCTCCTCGAGGGCCCGCTCGCCGCTTGAGGCGCAGACCACTTGATGCCCGTCCTGAGCGAGGACAAGCTGCAGGAATTCGCACATCTTCTCCTCGTCATCAACCACAAGCACCGTGCCGCCAGCCAACGGACATCACGCCTCCCTCGTGGAGGCCGGCAGGGTCACCGTGAACGTCGTGCCCTTGCCAACCTCGCTCTCGACTCGGATAAACCCGCCGTGTTTCTCCACTATGCCGAAGCTTATGGAGAGCCCCAGGCCGGTGCCTTTCCCCACTTCCTTGGTGGTAAAGAATGGGTCGAATATCCTGCCGAGGTTCTCCTCGGGAATACCGCAACCCGTGTCGGCGATGACGATCTCCACCGTGTCGCCATTGGCCAGCGGCGCCACGTTGGCTGCGCCAGCACCGCCGCGCCGACCGCCCCCCACCACGACCGACCGCCCGTTCTCAGGGGCCATCTGCGGGCTCTCATGGACGTTGCCTGCGGAAAGGTCGCTGGCTCCAGGCCGCGCGCATGCTCTCGTGGATATCGTGAGGAGCCCCCCGTGAGGCATAGCCTGGATGGCGTTGAGCACCATGTTGAGCAGCACCTGTTGCAGCTCCCCGACATCGATCGCGGCCTCAGGGTCCGCGGCATCGAGGTCGACCTTAACCTCAACGCCCTTGTGGGCCATTTGGCCGCCGAATATCTTGAGAGTCCTCTCGACGGTCTCATTGACCTTGCACTTGCCAGAGGGCGTCGCGGCTGGCCTGGCGAAGCTGAGGAGGCTCCGCACTATCTCGGCGATCCTATCAGCCTCCTCCGCGATGGTCTTGAGATAGGACGCGCCAGGGCCATCCGCGCCGAGCATGCCTACCAGTAGCTCCGTGTATCCTGATATCAGCGTGAGCGGGGTGTTGATCTCATGGGCCACCCCGGCGGCGAGTTGCCCCAGGGCGGCAAGCCTGTCGGATTGGATGAGCTGACCCTCGAGCCTGCGCCTTTCTGTGATGTCATCGCTCAAAAGGACGGCCCCGTACACCTCGCCGCTGGAGTTCTTGAGAGGGCTCACTTTGAGGTTGACGATGACCTTCTCCTTGGCCTCGAGGGACGCGCCGTGGGCGCGACGCGTGTCCCCATCCCCGGCTTTTCTCAGAAGGTAAGTAACTTCCCCGATCTCGGTCGGCACCCCGCGAGCGACCGCCTCCTCGAAGGCGCGTCTGCACTCCGGGGTGTTCAAGGCGGGCAAGACCTCGAATATGCTGCGCCCGATCGCCTCGGCGGCCGCCTGGCGGCTCACGCGCCCTCCAGCATCGTTGAAGCTTGTGACGACCATGTTGCGGTCCACCACCACGATGCCCTCGGTGATGCTCTGCACGATGTCTTCGTGGTACGCCTTCAAGTCAGCGAGCAGCCTGTTGTGGAGCTCGAGTTGCTTTATCAGATACGGTAGGCACATTTTGTTCTCGGCGAGCCCTTGGAAGACGGCGACGGCTTTCTCGCGGCACGTGTTGTACCCGCACGCTCCGCAGTTTAGCTCGTCTTCAGGCCGGGTCTTGTCAAGCTCCTTCAGTATGCGGCGGATGTCGGCCTCCGTGGGCGTGGGAAGCACTATGTTCCTCGGCCGGAAAAAGCGCCTGGCTTCGATGGGCGGAAACGATGGGTGGGACGCGGTGATGGCCGCGCAGCCGGCAGCCTGCGCTGCGAGGCCGCGCTCGGCCCGCTCCCGCTCCGCCTGCCTGGTGAAATCCACAACCACGCGTCTCCTCGCGTACCCGAGCAGCGGGCTCGTAATCATGGGCCCGTTTATGCACCCCTCGCAGAAGAGCATGTCTACGAACTCAGGACACTCCCGCCCGCGCTTCAGGGCCTCCAGGAACTCTATGCAGTTGTCCTTCCCTTCCACCGTGATGATATCGTTCTCAAGAATGTCCGCGTGGAACGCAGCGCTTCGGAGAAGGCCGCCAGCCACAGGATACAGCCTCCCGAGGTAAGCGCCCGGCTGGTCAAAATCTGAGTCGGGAAGGGACTCCACCTCGACTGGCAGATCGGTTAAAAGCGACCTGAGCTCGGCAAAGGTTAGCACGACATCAACGGCGTCAGCAACCTCGGGGTCCTCGATCTCGCTCTTCTTCGCAACACAAGGGCCAATGAAGACAGTGCAGGCGCCAGGGTGCACTCGTTTTATCATCCGTCCCGCAGCCACCATCGGCGAAACGACCGGGGCAAGCCTGGGCAAGAGCTCTGGGAACTTCGCCTCGACCAGGTTCACCACGGCGGGACACGGCGTGGAGATGATACCGCGGCGGCCTTCCTGCTGGACCAGCCTGATGTACTCCTGCGTAACGCGTTCAGCCCCCCACGCTACCTCGTAGACCCCGGCAAACCCCGCTCGTCGGAGCGCCTCCACGACCTGTCCCGGACGAAACTCGCCCGCGAACTCCACCACGAAGGAGGGCGCCAGCATAGCGTAGGCCTCACCAGACCGGGCCGCTTCCCGCGCCGCCGGCAGGTCTTCCTTGATATGCTTGGCGTGTTGGGCGCACACGCGCACGCAGTACCCGCATGCGATGCAGAGGTTCTCCATGACGGTCGCCTGGCCGCCCTCAACCTTGATCGCCTTCACGGGGCAGTTTCTCACGCACGCATAACAGCTCTTGCATTTCCCCTTAATAGTTGTGACGACGTTCACAAACGGCGTCCTCCCGCGCCCTTGGCCGTCAGGCGTCGGGCCAGATAGTCATCTGCGCTCATCTGCGCGCCCGGCCGTGCGAACAAGGCCATCGACGCCCCTAGTGAGCTGAGCGCGGCCTGTCGACACAGCTCGGAGGCATGGCTCGTCAGCTGGGGCTCCTACTCCTAAAGGCCTGGCCGACGTCGCCGGGGCACGCTCGCCATGCCACGATGTCGGGGCCCCGGAACATCAGGCCCCTCGACAGGATTCGTGGCCACAGTCATTATACCATAAGTACTTCTCACGTTCCCTTTCGTTCCCTGCGGCGGTCGCGCTATCGCGCTGGCGCCCGAACCCGTCCAAAGTTATAATCAGCATGAGAAACGCTGCGAGGACGCGAGCGCGGCCCGGCACGCGAACGTATATGGAACGGAGGGTGGACCATGGCCAAGAAGATACTCGTGGTTGATGACGAACCTCCAATCCTTGAGTTGGTCCGGTTTAACCTCGAAAAGGAGGGTTTCACGGTCATTACTGCATCCGACGGCGAGGAGGGTCTCCGGCGCGCGCGCGGCGAAGCACCCGACCTCGTCATTCTGGACCTGATGCTCCCCGGAGTGGACGGCATAGAGGTGTGCCAGCAGCTTCGCCGCGAGACCAACGTACCCGTCCTCATGCTCACGGCAAAGAGCGAGGAGTTCGACAGAGTGCTAGGGCTTTCCGTGGGCGCCGACGATTACGTCACGAAGCCTTTCAGTCCGCGCGAGCTTGTGGCGAGGGTGAAGGCGTTGCTTCGCAGACGGGAGATGGACCTCAAGGAAACGCACGAGGGCGAGACACACGAGCGCATGCGCGTGGGAGACCTCGTTATCGACACAGCACGGTTCGAGGTCGAGGTGCGAGGCGTGCGGACGGAGCTCACGCCGAAAGAGTTCGAGCTCCTCCGGGTCCTCGTGGCCAACAAAGGGAAGGTCCTCACGAGAGACTCGCTCCTTGAGAAAGTGTGGGGGTACGACTATGAGGGGGACATGCGCACCGTGGACGTGCACATAAGGCGCCTGCGACAGAAGATAGAGAAAGACGACTCACGGCCCGCGTACATTCAGACCGTGCACGGCGTGGGGTACCGCTTCAGGGACGACGCTTAGGCCGGTCCAGCCACCGTTGTAGCCCACGAAGGGAGTTGAGACGCCACGATGGTTGCCGGATACCGCAGGCGGTTGACCCTCACATATCTCATGGTCGTCTTCTCGTCCCTGCTCATCATCGGCGTGTGCCTCACGAGATCCATCCAAGGCTACTTTATCGCCAGGCTTGACCAGGAGATGAGGGCCGAGACCCTCTTGCTCTCAGAGCTCGTCCGGCCGGACCTTGAGAACGGGCGCGGCATGGACGTCATGGACCGCGTCGCCGACGACATCGGCAGCAAAACTGGTCTCCGGGTGACGATCATGAGTTCGAATGGAGCGGTGCTCGGAGATTCCGAGGAAGATCCCGCCACTATGGAGGGGCATGCCACTAGGCCCGAGGTCCTCGAGTCGCTCAAGACCGGGACTGGCACGGCTGTGCGCTACAGCACAACCCTTGGCGCACGCCTGAGGTACGTGGCGATGCCTGTGATGTCTCGGGACGGCGGCAGGGTCATAGGATTCGTGAGGCTGGCGATGCCCCTCTCGCAAGTGGACAGGCTCACGGGAATCATAAGGCGGCTCATCCTCCAGGTAAGCGTCCTCGTCGCGCTCATGGCGGCGGGCCTCAGCGTGCTGTTGGCAAGAAGCATCGGCAATCCCTTGCGGGATATGGCCGAGGCAGCGCGGGAGATAGCGCGCGGGAACTTCAAGCGCAAGATCCGTGTCAGCAGCCCTGACGAGTTGGGCCAGCTTGGCGCGGCCTTCAATCACATGGCTTCTGAACTCGAGCGTAGCATCAGCGAGCTTGCCGAACGCAAGAACCGCATGGAAACGATCCTCGCGGCGATGGCAGACGGCGTCATCGCCGTCGACCCATACGGGAGGATCCTTCTGGTGAACCGCGCCGCCTGTGAGATGCTGGGCGTTTCTGAAGAGCGAGCGCTCGGAAAGTACGTCCTCGAGGCAGTCCGCAACCACGACCTCGCGGAGGCGCTCGAGTCCGCGATGCGCGGCGAGGCCGACACCCGCGAGATAAAGTTGAGGAACCCACGCCCGGCAACCATCGGCGTGCTCTCAGCGCCGATATTGGAGGGCAACAATGGGGCCGTGACGGGCGCGGTGGCCGTGCTCCATGATGTAACCGAGGTCAGGCGGCTCGAGCAGATCCGCACGGATTTCGTCTCCAACGTGTCCCATGAGCTTCGTACGCCTGTCACGTCCATAAAGGGATTCGTGGACACCCTCCTCGAGGGGGCCATGGACGACAGGGCGACCCTTGAACGGTTCCTGGGCATCATCAGTCGTGAGACGGACAGGCTGGCGCAGATAATATCCGATCTCTTGGAGCTGTCGAAACTCGAGTCAAGGGGCACGGAGGTTCGGAAGACCCCCGTGTCGCTCCAGGCCGTGGTCGAAGCCGCTCTCGGGATAGTCCAAGGCAAGGCTCTCCAACGGAACATCCACATCTCCGTGGAGATAAGCCCAGACCTGCCGCCCGTGCCCGCTGACGAGGCTCTCCTCGTCCAGGTTTTCGTAAACCTCCTGGATAATGCGGTGAAGTACACCCCTGAGGGCGGGCAGGTGCAAGTTCGTGCGCGTCAGGAGGACGGTGCGACCCGTGTGGACGTGTGCGACACAGGCATCGGGATCCCGCCTGAGCATCTGCCGAGGATATTCGAACGATTCTACCGGGTGGATAAGGGGAGGTCGCGCCAGCTTGGAGGGACGGGACTGGGACTCGCCATCGTGAAGCACATAGTCGAGCGTCACGGCGGTCGGGTATGGGTAGCGAGCACGCCAGGAGAGGGGTCCACGTTTTCATTCACCTTGCCCAACGCTTAAGTCGCGCCTGGGCCTCCACGGCCGGTCCTCGGCTTCGGCTCCGGCCTCCGCAAGCGAACCGGGCACCGGCTGCCGGGTGACGGACGGGCGGGTCATGGTTAACACCGATTTAACATCGGCGCAATAACGCTTAACGCAGGCACAACACGGGAGCAACAGGGATATGTCACAATGGGCCTTGTGACGACCTGCGGCTCGAGCAAGCTCGCCCAAACAGGCTCGGAAGGCGCAACGCGAGGGGGAGGGAAAAACGTCCGGTGACCTCAAGGCTTGTCCTGGAGATCGCATCGCATGAACAAGAGACAAGGCAGGGCTCGAACAAGAGCAAGAGCCCGGCGGTCGAGCGCGGGCGTGTGGGCGCACCACTGCCGAAAATAGTGACTTCGCGACTCAATCTGTTCTACGGCTCCTTTCGCGCTCTCAGGGACATATCCATTTCCATCGAGGAGCGGAAGATAACAGCGTTGATCGGGCCGTCGGGGTGTGGCAAATCAACGTTTCTCCGCACTCTTAACCGTATGAACGATATCATCCCTGGCGCTGTCGGTACCGGCGTAATCTGACGTTGGAGGAGGGTGGTATTTCCGGTTGAAGGT